>ERZ838827.95-NODE-95-length-131626-cov-7.120490_pt1 | contig 131626 bp, 114 predicted proteins | sample MGYA00519881_ERZ838827 | MGnify/ENA primary metagenome ERZ838827 (study PRJEB31850, sample SAMEA3708842) | human gut metagenome | biome: human gut; feature: human-associated habitat; material: faeces | place: China | collected 2014 ...
TGCGGGATACGAATTTTTAAAGTTTGCGTGTTACCCTTCTACAGGAAGTTCACGTTTAAATGACTTTTGTCGCATGCCCGACTCGCGGGCAAGCTTCTTTACAACTCCCGACTTCGTCCACCGCACCCCGAAAGCGCCTTTCCATCGGCGGGATAAGCGTTTCCAATCGACAACCGGCAGGAACACCTCAGGCAGGCGCTCACACGGAACACGTCCGAAGGATCACGCAAAAGCGGCATCTCCTCCGCATGCCCTCTGCCAGAGGGTTAACGCCTAGCGACGTTTTAAGGCGTCTCCATTATGATTTGCAGGCGCGCGCGGAGCACCCGTTTTCCAGGTCTTCCGTGCGGCAGGGAAGAGCGCGGCTTCAGACCGCCCGCCCCTCAATCCAAAGCAACCAAAGGACTTGTATCATGACCTCCGAAAAAACGACCGAACAGGCCGTCAATGAAAAGGTCGGCATCGGCGCGTATCTCTCGCTCGCATTTGCCGTCGTCTTCTTCTCCGGTCTCTGCGCCTCCTCTCAGTGGTGGGGCGTCTTCGACTTCACGACCGTCAACGGCGGCTTCGGCCGACTCGTGAGCGGCGTCACCGAACAGGGCGACGCCATCAAGACGGCCATGGCCAACTTCCGAGGCAAGGGCGGCTCCGGCGCCATCGACGGCTTCATGTTCGCTCTTTCCCTCGTTCCGACCGTGATGTTCGCCCTCGCGATGATCACGGTCTTCGAGCACTACGGCGCCCTCAAGGCCGCCCGCAAGATCCTCACCCCGATCCTGCGTCCGCTCATCGGCATCCCCGGTTCCGCCGCTCTCGCCCTCATCGCCTCGATGCAGTCGACCGACGGTGGCGCCGCCCTCACCCGCCAGCTCAAGGACGCCGGCGAGCTCACGGAAGCCGAGACCAACACGTTCGCCGCGTTCCAGATGACGGCCGACGCTCCGATCACGAACTTCTTCTCCTCCGGCGCCGTGCTCTTCACGCTCGTCGCCGCCGACGGCACGCTCGCCGTTCCGGTCAGCCTGGGCCTGTGCCTCGGCGTCATCCTGCTCGGCAAGGTTCTCTCCGCCAACATGATGCGCCTCCTCCAGATCCGCGCCTCCCGCAAGTAACCACGAACGTTGAAAACAGAAGAAGGAACAAAAATGTCCGGACATGAATCTGCTAATCCGATGGTCACCGACGTGTTCGTGAAGGGCGCCGTCCAGGGCTGGAACATCGCCGTCACCTCCACGATTCCGAACGTCCTGATGGCGTTCGTGATCATCAAGGTCCTCAACCACTCGGGCCTGCTCACGATCTTCGGCGAACTGTTCGCCCCGATCATGGCCATCTTCGGCCTCCCCGGCGAAGCCGCCGCCGTTCTCCTCGGCGGCTGGATGTCCATGGGCGGCGGCGTGGGCGTTGCCGTCTCGCTCTTTGACCAGGGTCTTCTCACCGGCGAGCACGTCGCCATCGTCGCCCCGTCGATCTACCTCATGGGCAGCCAGGTCCAGTACATGGGCCGCTGCCTCGGCGTGATCGGCATCAAGGGCTCGAACCTCTTCAAGATCATGGCTCTCCCGATCGTCACGGCCTTCGTCTCGCTCTTCGTGATGAAGCTGATCGTTCTCGCGAGCTAAGCTCTCCCGGAGCCCGCTCCAACAAGGCCGCTTCCGCGCCGCAAGGCGCAGTAGCGGCCTTTTTCTTTATACGCCGTGCCTGCGCGCACCCATGCTATCCTGATTCGGACAACACTCAGGAAGGAGGTCCCATGCAGAACATCCTCGTGATCGGCGCGGCAGGCCAGATCGGCTCCGAGCTCGTCCCCAAACTCAGGCGCCGCGGCTACATGACCGTGGCCGCAGGCAGCGGCCGCACGCCGCTGCCCGCCGCGCTCTCCGAAGGCGGGCCGACGGCCGTCGTCAACCTTCTCGACGCGGACGGCCTGCGCAGGACCGTCGAGCACTACGACATCGACACGGTCTTCAATCTCGCGGCCATTCTCTCGGCCGTGGGCGAGTCGAAGCCCATGACGGCATGGGACATCGGCGTCAACGGCGTGATCGGTCTTCTCGAGCTCGCCCGCGACAAGAACCTCTCCGTCTTCACGCCGAGCTCCATCGGGGTCTTCGGTCCCGAGACGCCCCATGATCCGACGCCTCAGGACACGGTCTGCAGGCCGAGGACGATGTACGGCATCACGAAGGTGGCGGGCGAGCTGCTCTCCGACTACTACAGGGCGAAGTACGGCGTCGACGCCCGAAGCGTCAGGTATCCGGGCCTCATCTCCCACGTGACGCCGCCCGGCGGCGGCACGACCGACTATGCGGTCGACATCTACTGGAAGGCGGTCGAGCACAGCCGCTATGCCTCTCCGCTCGCCGAAGGGACGAGGCTGCCGATGATGTTCATGGCCGATGCGCTGCGCGCCGCCATCGAGCTGATGGAGGCCGACGCCTCAAGACTCCGGCACTTCAACAGCTTCAACGTGGGTGCGATGAGCTTTGCGCCCGAGGACGTGGCGGCGAGCATCAGGAGGCGGATGCCCGGGTTCGAGCTCACCTACGAGGTGAATCCCCTGCTGCAGGGCATCGCCGAGAGCTGGCCCGACGCACTTGACGACACGGCCGCGCGCGAGGAATGGGACTGGAAGCCCGAGTACGACCTCGACGCGATGACGGACGTCATGCTCGAGGCGATCTCCGAAAGGCTCGGCGGAAAGTCGGGTCACAGCTCCCTGGCCTGATGAACAGAAAGCCTGCATTCATCGCGAATGCAGGCTTTCTTGCATGAAGGCGCAGAAGGCCGACAGCGGCCTTCTCGGCTATCTCTTCTTCTTGCGAACGAGGAAGTCCTCGATGTTGTCGTCCGCCAGGGCGGCAAGGTCGTGTGCGACCTCTTCCTCCCAGGGTTCGGGCGCGCGCGGCTCGTTCGGATTGTCGACGCGCCACTGGTGCGCGAACTCGCCGATCGCCTGACGCAGAAGATCGAGCCCCTCGCCCGTGAGGGCGGAAACGAAGACCGCCTTGGGACGGCCGTCGGGATGACGCACGATCTCGGGTTCGAGAGCCGTGTTGTCGATCTTGTTGTAGACGAGGATCGCGGGGACGTCGTCCGCCTTGATCTCCTCGAGCACCGCGTTCACCTCGCTGATCTGGTCCTCTCGGACCGACGAGGAGGCGTCGACCACGTGAAGCAGAAGATCCGCATGGACCGTTTCGTCAAGGGTGGACTTGAAGGCCTCGACGAGCTGATGCGGAAGGCCTCTGATGAAGCCCACGGTGTCGCTCGCAACGACCGTTTCCTCGTCGCTGATCCAGCAGCGGCGGGCGGTGGTGTCGAGCGTTGCGAACAGCTGGTCGGCCGCGTAGCTCTTGGCGCGCGTGAGGCGGTTGAAGAGCGTCGACTTCCCGGCGTTCGTGTAGCCCACGAGCGAGACGGAGAGCGTGTCGGAGCGGGAACGCGAGCGGCGCTGCGTGTCACGCTGACGCGCGAGACGCTTGAGCTGGTCGCGAAGCTGCTTCATGCGCACGCCGATCATTCGGCGGTCAAGCTCGATCTGCTTTTCGCCGGGGCCGCCGGTCTTGCCGAGGCCGCCGCGCTGGCGCTCAAGATGGGTCCAGCCGCGCACGAGGCGCGTGGAGAGATGCTCGAGCTGGGCGAGTTCGACCTGCAGACGGCCTTCGCGGGACTTCGCGCGGGCGCGGAAGATGTCGAGAATCAGCTGGGTGCGGTCAAGAACGGGAAGCTCGATGGCGCGCTCGATGTTTCGCTGCTGGGCCGCCGAGAGGGGGACGTCGAAGACGACGACGTCGGCATGCAGCTCATGAGCGAGCTCTCCGAGCTCGTCAACCTTGCCCGAGCCGATGAAGAAGGCGGGATCGGGCTTGTCGCGCTTGGCATCAAGAAGTCCGACGGGTTCGAGTCCGTCGGACTTGACAAGAAGCGCAAGCTCTTCGGCCGAGTCCTGGTAGACGACGCGGCCGACGACGACGCATACGAGAAAGGCGCGCGTGGCCTTCACCGCGCGCGTCTCATCGATCTGGAACGTGCTTATCTCAGTTCTCCGGCACGGAGGGCATGTTCACGGCACGCGTCGGAACGACGGTGCTGATCGCATGCTTGTAGACCATCTGGGTGACCGTGTTGCGCAGAAGCACGACGTACTGGTCAAAGGATTCGATCTGGCCCTGAAGCTTGATGCCGTTGACGAGATAAATGGAAACGGGGATGCGATCCTTGCGAAGGATGTTCAGGAACGGATCCTGAAGAAGCTGACCTTTCTGAGTCATTTTGTTGTTCTCCGACCGTCTGGGACTGTTCCTTGCGGCAGCCCGTCAGTCTTTGTTGTTATTCGATGCGGGTGGATCTGGACCGGTTCCGGCGTCCGCCCGCGCACGGCCGCACGTACTGCGGCACTCCCTCCTATCTTATCACCTGACGATTGTAAATATCGTCCGCAAAGAGAAAAAGAAACCGAAAAGCGCGTTTCCCCGGGCATCAGAAAAGACGGCGGCGAAAAAAAACGCTCCCGCCGGATTCGAGGGAGCGTTTTCGTGCACGCGGAGGCGGAGGCCGCCCCCGGATCCCGAGAGGATCAGCGCTTGTTGTCGTCCTTGACGAAGGGGTTTTCCTTCGTGCGGAACTCGATGCGAAGCGGCGTGCCGGCGAGGTCGAACTTCTCGCGGAAGAAGCCTTCGAGATAGCGGCGGTAGCTTTCGCCGATGTCCTCGAGGGCGTTGCCGTGAATGACGATGACCGGCGGATTCGAGCCGCCCTGGTGCGCGAAGCGGGGCTTCGGACGACCGCCGCGGGCGCGCGGGGGCTGCTGGCGCTCGACGGCCTCGAAGAGGGCTCGCGTGAGCTTGGGCGTCGGGATCTTGCGGTAGGCCGCGGCGTGGGCCTCGTCAACCGCCTTCATGAGGTGGTTGAGGCCGTTGCGCTTGAGGGCCGAGATGCGGATCATGCGGGCCCAGCGCAGGAAGTGCAGCTTGCGCTCGAGCTCGAGGTTGAACATCTCGCGATCGTAGTCGGACATGAGGTCCCACTTGTTGACGGCGACGACGAGGGCGCGGCCCGAATCGAGCACGTAGCCCGCGATGTGGGCGTCATGGTCGGCAATGCCGTTCTTGGCGTCGACGACGAGAATGACGACGTTGGCGTCCTCGATGGCCTGCAGGGTCTTGACGACGGAGAACTTCTCGATGGCCTCGAACACCTTGCCCTTCTTGCGAAGGCCGGCCGTGTCGACGAGCTCGTAGGGACGGCCGTTGTATTCGAAGTCGACGCGGATGGCGTCGCGGGTGGTGCCCGGCATGTCGAAGGCGATGAGGCGCTCTTCGCCGATCAGGGCGTTGATGAGCGTGGACTTGCCGGCGTTCGGACGGCCGGCGAGCGTCACCTTGAGGCGCTTGGGCGCATCGGGATCGTCGTCCTCCTCATCCTCGGGCTCCTCCTCGAAGCCCTCGAGGGCGAGGTCCATGACGGCGTTGACGCCCTGGCCGTGGGCGGCCGAGATGAGCCACGGCTCGCCGAAGCCGAGTTCGTAGAATTCGGCGGCGGCAACGGCGGAAAGGCCTTCGGCCTTGTTGACGACGAGGATCACCTTGCGGCCGGACTGGCGCAGGCGAACGGCGATGCGCTGGTCGTGCGGCGTGAGGCCGGAGCGGACGTCGCAGACGAAGATGACGACGTCGGCCTCGTCGATCGCAAGCTCGGCCTGGCTGGCCATGGCCTTGACGATGCCTTCGGACTTGACGGGCTCGAAGCCGCCCGTGTCGACGACGATGTAGGGCATGCGGCCGACACGGCCCTGACCGTACTGACGGTCGCGGGTAAGCCCGGGGAAGTCGGCGACGATGGCGTCGCGGCTGCGCGTGAGGCGATTGAAAAGCGTGGACTTGCCGACGTTCGGACGGCCCACGAGAGCAATGACAGGAAGCATGTTTCTGGAAAAAGAGAGGCCGGACGACGCTCCAGAGGAGCATCGACCGGCGTGGATTCAAGGCGTTTTAAAGAGCGCGGGCGCGCGGCGTCATTCGCCGAGCGACTCCTGGAGCACGTAGGCGACCTCGCCTTCGACGGTCTGGAAGACCGCGCCGTAGCCGAACTGGGCGGCGGGCGCGCGCACGGCGCCGTCAAGGCGGGTGCGGCCGACGACCTCGCCGCTGGCGGGGTTCATCATCGTGACGTAGCCCTCATAGTCGGCAACGGCCACCGTGGCGCCGATGCGGATCGGAGCGGAGACCGTGCGGTACTCGAGGTCGCGGTTGACCCAGGCTTCGCGGCCGTTGGCGCGGTTGTAGGCGTGGACGTAGCTCTGGTCGTCGACGACGTAGACCATGCGGGCGTCGGCGACCGGACCGGTGACGCTGTCGACCTTCGCATTCCAGACGAGCTGGCCGTTCGTCGAGCTCATGCACACGAGGTTGCCCTGGAAGGCGGCGGCGCACATGAGCTGGTTGTCGACCCACGGACGACCGACGACGTCGATGAGGCGCTCGACCTCGGTGATGCCGGCGGCCTGACCGATAACGGCGTCAAAGACGGGCTTGCCGTTGAGACCGAGGGCGAGAAGACGGCCGTTGGCCTGACCGGCGAGGATGCCCGCAGGGGACCAGGCCATCTGGTTGAAGGCCTGGAGCGTGAGCGCGGGAGCCTGGCCTTGATAGTGCCAGCGGCGTTCGCCCGTGACGATGTCGAAGGCGGTGATGCGCGTATCGGAGGTCTTCACCACGACGAGACCCTGGCCGACGAGCGGCGGAACGTCCGTCTCGGCGGAGAGCGTGGCGCGCCAGATGAACTTGCCCTCGGCGTCATAGACCTCGACTTCGCCGCGGTCCGTCACGACGGCCTGATGCATGCCGTCCGTGCCGACGCCTGCGACGATGCGGGAGCCGGCTTCGGCTTCCCAGACCTTGTCGCCCGTATGGCGGTCAAGGCGGTAGAGGCTGCTGCCGCCCGCGGCGTAGACGGCATTGTCCGTCACGGCAGGCGTGAGATAGCCGTCGTTTTCGCCGACGGAAGCCGTCCAGGAGACCTTCGGGCTGACCATTTCACGGAAGTCCTGCAAGTCCGCAGGTTCGTGGCTGTCGGGCGTGCTGCAGCCGGCGAGGGTGAGAGCCGTCAACGCTGCGGCGGCGCCGAGCAGAGCTTTCTTGGCAAACATCGTATTCATCTCGTTGTGTTGGGCTTCTCGCCGCAGGCAAACCGCCGCGCGGCTGAATCCATGATTGTATTAGCAAAAAGAACGGCAGCGGGGACAAATGACACGTATTTTTCATTTGTCCTGCGCCGCCGTCATGCAGGGTCCTCCTGCCCGGTCACGGCCGTGCCGGGCGGCGCAGTCCGTTATTCCGCAGCAGGCGGAAGCGAGGCGAGCTTGTAGTGGAGGACGCCGCGGATCGGGCTCTGCTCGCCTGCGGCCTCAACGGCCTTCTGCCAGGCGGCGCGGGCCTTTTCAAAGTCGTTCATGGCGTAGTAGACGTCGCCGAGGCGGTCCTCGACCAGAGCGGTCTGGTCGGGAACGGGCTTGGCGGGCTCAAGCGCCTTGAGGGCGGCCTCGGGCTTCTTGGCCGAGAGCTCGACGCCCGCGAGGCGAACGCGCGCGATGGTGTCGTACTCGGGATGGCCCGACTTCTCGATCACCCAGACGAGGCGGTCGCGGGCGAGGTCGAGATTGCCCTCCTGAACTTCGGCTGCGGCGGAGGCGAGCGCGCCCAGAGGCGCGTAGATCGTCGTGCCGTAGTCCTCGATGAGGCCGTCGGCGATCGACTTCACGTTCTTTGCATCGTTCTGGTAGATCGCGTTCTGCAGCTGCACGTAGGCGCCGGACGCCTGTGCGGCCTGATTGCGCTGGTACCACTGCCAGCCGTTCCAGCCGGCAAAGCCGAGGCAGCAGACGCAGACGGCGGCGGTGATCGGGGTGCCCCACTGATCCCACCAGGCCTTCATTTGGTCAATGCTCTCTTGTTCTTCCAAGTCGTAAGCCATCGCTTGCGCTCCTTAAGTCAACTCGATTGAATGATTACGCGGCGAGCGCGGCGGCAATGGCCGCGGCGGCGCCGGCGAGCGGCAAGGCCGTCTGCTCGGCGTAGGACTTCTCGCCCTCGCGAAGGGCCTTGACGGAGACCGTGCCGGCGGCAAGCTCGTCCTCGGCGGCGAAGACCGCGAAGCGGGCGCCGCTCGCGTCGGCCTTCTTCATCTGGCTCTTGAAGCCGGACTTGCCGGGGTGCACCATCACGCGCACGCCCGCGTCGCGAAGCGCTTCGGCGAGAAGCATCGCCTGGACCTGCGTGTCGCCGCCCGAATGGATGACGTAGACGTCGGTCTGGGTGCGGACCGGCACGCGGCCGCATTCACGCATGAGTTCGATGACGCGCTCCATGCCCATGGCGAAGCCCACGCCGGGCGCGGGACGACCGCCGAGCATTTCAATGAGCGGGTCGTAGCGGCCGCCGCCGCAGATCGTGCCCTGGGCGCCGAGCTTGTCCGTGATCCACTCGAAGACCGTGTGGTTGTAGTAGTCGAGGCCGCGCACGAGGCGGGGATTGATCACGTACTCGATGCCGGCGGCGGAGACGAGCTGCTCCATGCGGGCGAGGAAGGCGCGGCTTTCCTCACCGAGGAAGTCGAGCAGACGCGGAGCGGCGTTGACGAGCTCCTGCATCTCGGGGTTCTTCGTGTCGAGAATGCGCAGCGGATTCGTGTAGAGACGGCGGCGGGCGTCCTCGTCGAGCACGTCCTGATTGCCCTCGAAGTACTTGATCAGGGCCTCGCGGTGGGCCTGACGTTCAGGCAGCGCGCCGAGCGTGTTGAGCTCGAGGCGGACGTCGCCCACGCCGAGTTCCTTCCAGATGCGGGCGAGCATCATGATCATCTCGGCGTCGATGTCCGGCCCCTCCATGCCGAGCGCCTCGGCGCCGAGCTGGTGGAACTGGCGGTAGCGGCCGCGCTGCGGACGCTCGTGGCGGAACATCGGGCCGCAGTACCAGAGGCGCTGCGTGGCGCCGTAGAGCAGGCTGTGCTCGTTGACGGAGCGCACGACGGCGGAGGTGCATTCGGGACGCAGCGTGAGCTGGTCGCCGTTCATGCTGTCGGTGAAGGAGTACATCTCCTTCTCCACGATGTCGGTCACTTCGCCGACGCCGCGGGTGAACACCTTCGTGTTTTCAAGGATCGGAGTGCGGATTTCCTGATAGCCGTAGCGTTCGAGAACGCCGACGGCCGTCTGCTGCAGGGTCTGCCAGACGGCGGCATCGGCGGGGAGCATGTCGTTCATGCCCTTGACGCCGGCGAATTTTTCTTTGCTCATTCTTGTCAATTATCGGATTGCCCACGGGACGATGCGCCGTAGGTCGTTTGGACGAATTCTTCAATCATAGCGTGAAAGCGGGCCTGCATGTCATCGCCCTTGAGGGCGCAGACCTTCTCTCCGCGAACGTAGACGGGAGCCACGGGGCTCTCGCCGGAGCCCGGCAGGCTGATGCCGATGTCGGCCTGACGGCTCTCGCCGGGACCGTTGACGACGCAGCCCATGACGGCCACCGTCATGTTCTCGACGCCGGGGCACGAGACGCGCCACTCGGGCATGCGCGAGCGCAGGTAGTCCTGCGTGCCCGCGGCAAGGCGCTGGAAGAGGTCCGACGTCGTGCGGCCGCAGCCGGGGCAGCTCGTCACCATCGGGGTGAAGCTCCTGAGGCCCATGCACTGCAGGATCTCCTGGGCGACCACGACCTCCTCAGTGCGGGGCGCGCCGGGAGACGGCGTGAGCGAGACGCGGATCGTATCGCCGATGCCTTCCTGAAGGAGGACGGCGAGCGCAGCCGTCGAGGCGACGATGCCCTTGGAGCCGATGCCCGCCTCGGTGAGGCCGAGGTGGAGCGCGTAGCTGCCGCGCCTTGCGAGCATGCGGTAGACGGAAATGAGGCCCTGGACCTCGGAGACCTTGGCGCTCAGCACGATGCGGTCGGCGGGAAGGCCGAGCTTCACGGCCATGTCGGCGCTCTGCACGGCGCTCTCGACGAGCGCGGCGCGAAGGACGGCGTCGGGGGAAAGCGGATCGGAGAGCGCGTTGTTCTCGTCCATCATGCGGGCGAGGAGCGCCTGATCAAGCGAGCCCCAGTTGACGCCGATGCGCACGGCGGCGCCGTACTTCTTCGCGCACTCGATCATGGAGGCGAAGTTCTCCATGCCCTTCTCGCCCTTGCCGACGTTGCCGGGATTGATGCGGTACTTGGAGAGTGCGGCGGCGCATTCGGGATGGTCCGCGAGCAGCTTGTGGCCGTTGTAGTGGAAGTCGCCCACGAGCGGGACGTCGCAGCCGGCGCGGTCGAGCGCCTCGCGGATGCGGGCGACGCCGCGGGCGGCGTCGGGCGTGTTGACGGTGAGTCGGACGAGCTCGCTGCCCGCGCGCGCAAGCGCGAGCACCTGGGCGACGCTCGACTCGACGTCGGCCGTCGAGGTGTTCGTCATCGACTGCACGACGATCGGGTTCATGCCGCCGATCGTCACGACGCGGCCGCCCCAGGCGACCTTGACGGCGTGGGTCTTGCGACGGAATTCAAGGGTGTTTTCCGACACGGCTTAAGTCTCCGGGAAATGCGCACCGGCCGGAGGCCGGTGTGAAAAGAGCGGCCCGAAGGCCGCTGCTCTGTTGAATCTTCTTACTTCACCACGAAGCGGCAGATGCCGTTGCGGGTGGACTTGGTGAGTTCGTAAGGCCTGCCGTCGACCGTGAGCGTCATGACGGAGGCGTTGCCGACCGTCACTCGGGCCCCGACGGGCACGTTCAGGGTCTCGCTGCCGCCTTCGGCCATCTCCTTGGCGAAGAAGCTGCGGCCGTTGGGCAGAAGGATCTGCACCCAGCAGGCGCCCGAGGTCGAGAGGGTGACGCGGCGCTCACCCGTCGCGGCGGCGGCCTGCGACTGGGCGCGGGCCTTTTCAGCGGCCGCCTTTTCAGCGGCGGCCTTCTCCGCAGCAGCCTTCTCGGCAGCGGCCTTTTCAGCCGCGGCCTTTTCCGCATCGGCCTTCTCGGCGGCGGCCTGTTCGGCCGCAGCCTTCTCCTGAGCAGCCTGATCGGCAGCCGCCTGTTCAGGGGCGGGCGCCGCTTCAGCGGATTCAGGGGCTTCGGCGGCGGGCGTCTCCGCAGTGGGCTGCGTCTCGGCGCCGTCGTTCATGCTCGACCAGGCGTACCAGCCTGCGGCGCAGACGAGGACCGCAGCGATGGCGACGACGGCGGCCTTGAGGCCCGTGCGGCGGCCGGAGGCGCGCACGACGGTCTCCTTGGCGGGATCATGGTCGGGAAGGACGCCGACGCTTGCGGCGCCGTAGCGGGCGGTGTAGTCGGCGACGAGCGGATCGGGTTCGAGCCCGAGCACCGAGGCGACGCCGCGGATGAAGGCGCGCACGTAGACGGGCTCGGGAAGCTCGGCGGTGCTTTCGCTCTCAAGCGCGCGGACCTGCTGGACCGAAAGGCGGGAGCGGGCGGCCATGTCGCCGATGGAGATGCCCTGGGCCTCGCGGGCGCGCTTGAGCGCGGCGCCGAAGCCTTCGGCGGGGGCCGGATGCAGGACCGGCTCGTTCATGTCAGACGTTTCTTGGGCCATGGCGCTTCCTTCCAGGAGTGTCTTGATGTTCGATGTCTTGGGCCCCGCGGCCCCTCAGGGCCCGCGCACGCCCCGGCGGGAGGCTACTCCCTGCGGCGGGCCGCCTGCAGAAGAGGCGCGGCCTCGGCCTTCTGCTGCGCAAGGCGCTCGGCGCGGCGGGTGCGGTCGCGCACCTCGCCCGCGAGCTGGCCGCACGCAGCGTCGATGTCGTCCCCTCGCGTCTTGCGGACCGTCGTCACGATGCCCGCCTCGTTGAGGCGACGGCAGAACGCGAGAACCTGCTCGCGCTCGGGCTTGCGCAGGTCCGACTGCGTGAAGGGATTGAAGGGAATCAGGTTGAACTTGCACGGCACGTTTTCACGGCGCACGAGTTCGACGAGTTCGTCGGCCTGCTCAAGGCGGTCGTTGATGCCGCCGAGCATGACGTACTCGAAGGTGATGAAGTCGCGCGGTGCCACCTTGAGGTAGCGGCGGCACGCGGCCATCAGGTCGGCAAGCGGATGCTTGCGGTTGACGGGCATGAGCTTGTCGCGCAGCGCGTCGTTGCCCGCATGCAGGCTCACGGCGAGCGCAACGGGGCTGTCCTCGGCGAGCTTGTCCATCTGGCGGACGAGACCCGACGTGGAGACGGTGACGCGGCGGCGGGAGAGCCCGTAGCCGTTGTCGTCAAGGAAGACGTGCAGGGCGCGCAGAACGTTGTCGAGGTTCTGCAGCGGCTCGCCCATCCCCATGAGCACGACGTTGGAGATGATTCGGTCGTTGGGGTCCGTCACGCCTGCGTCGCGGCGCAGTTCGCGTTCGGCCCACCAGAGCTGGCCCACGATCTCGGCGGTCGTGAGGTTGCGGTTGAAGCCCTGCTTGCCCGTGGAGCAGAAGAGGCAGCCCATGGCGCACCCCGCCTGCGTGGAGATGCAGAGCGTGCCGCGGTCATCCTCGGGAATGAACACCGATTCGACCGCGTTTCCGTTGCCGACGTCAAAGAGCCACTTGCGCGTGCCGTCAGCCGACTTCTTCTCGGTGATGGGCACGGGAGGACGCACTTCGGCCATGTCCTTCAGCTTGGCTCGGAACGCCTTCGCGAGGTTCGTCATGTTGTCGAAGTCGCCTTCGACATGACGATGGAGCCAGCGCGAGAGCTGAGTTGCACGGAAGGCCTTTTCGCCGATGCCGGCGCACCAGGCGGTGAGCCCTTCCAGATCGAAGTCGAGAAGGTTCACCTTGGGGGCGGCGGCAGACTCTTTGACGTTGTCGGTCACGAATTATTCCTCACTGTGTTCGCAGCGGATTAGCGGCTGTGAATGGAGAGAGCCGGGAAGAAGTAGGCGATTTCGACGGCGGCCGTTTCCGGAGCGTCGGAGCCGTGGACGGCGTTGGCGTCGATGCTTTCAGCGAAGTCGGCGCGGATCGTGCCGGCGGCGGCCTTCTTCGGGTCCGTGGCGCCCATGAGCTCACGGTTCTTGAGAATGGCGCCTTCGCCTTCGAGAACCTGGATCATGACCGGGCCGGACGTCATGAAGGAGACGAGATCCTTGAAGAAGGGACGTTCCTTGTGGACGGCGTAGAAGCCTTCGGCTTCAGCCTGGGAAAGCTGACGCATCTGGGCGGCGACGATCTTGAGGCCGTTCGTTTCGAAACGGGAGTAGATCTTGCCGATGACGTTCTTGGCAACGGCGTCCGGCTTGATGATGGAGAGGGTGCGTTCAATAGCCATTTTGTTCTCTCAGAGAAAATGCCCGGAAAACGGCTCCGGGACGTGGAAAAACCGACAAAAGGGAGCGGTTGTGCTCCCTTTCGTACTGAATTGATGATTTTAGCACGAGGCCGCACAATCACTCCCCGAGGCACACGCCTTTTTCTTTTGGCTACAACCCGATCAGGGAAAGTTTCCCTTTCTCACCGCGTGCGAGTCGTGGCAGAATTGCACCTGTTGAGAAATCTCCCCTGCACGGAGGTTTCCGGCACACCCATTTCGGATTCCAGCTCATGTCCTCCAAAAACCAAGAAAAGAACGACACGCCCGTCAATCGTCCCGTCGACAAGATCTTTGCGGAAAACCTCGGCTACACCTTCGGCGGCTGCGTGCGAGACCTCTCCGGCTCGCTCTTCAACAAGGAGGTGGCCAAGGCCGCCGGCGTGAGCCTGTGCCCGATTCCGCTTCTGGGCGGTGAGGAAAAGCGCCGCTTCAAGGCCTTCTGGGCGGCCAACCTTCAGGCCGTCGCCATGAGGACCGCCGTCGAGAACCTCCCCTCCTATGCCGACGAGAAGCTTCTGAAGAAGACGCTCTTCCAGATGCAGACCTTCGTCGACCAGGCCCTCGGACGTCCGCTCTTCTCGAAGCTCTCCCCCGAGGACCTCGACCGCTACAGCACGATCCGCTCGCGCATGACGCAGGCGGCCCTCACGCCCGGCGCCGACAAGGAGTCCATGGCCCGCACCTTCCTCGCGCTCGTGCACGGCACCGCGCCCGACTCCGTCCCCGATTCCCGCGTGAGCGACACCGCCGGCCACATCGGCATGTCCATGGGCCTCTTCAAGCGCCTGCTCGACATCTCGCTCAACTCTCCGAACTCCTGGGTGCGTGCCAAGTGACGTCATCCCGCGCAAGGTGAATGCCCAGGCGCCTGACGGGCGGCTCGATCGAGCCGCCTTTTTTTGCGCCCGCAAAAAACGGGGCGCAGGCGTCGCCATGCCGCCTGCGCCCCTCTTTCCTCTCCGGGTCGAGTCCTACTTGCCGCCCTTTTCAGCCTTCTCGGCCTTCTCGGCCTTCTCGGACTTTTCCGTCTTTTCGGCCTTCTTCGGCTCGGCGCGCTTCGGGAACACGAGTCCGAAGAGATCCTCGAGCTCGGCCACGACCTTCTTGCGGCGGCCCTTCATCAGCTCCTTGAGGACGCCGCGGCAGGCGGCGGCGAGCTCGGCGGGATCAAGCCTCAGGTCATAGGCCTCGCGGCGGGCGGCCTGCCTGACGGCAAGGCTCACGCAGAGCGCGGTGTAGCGGTTGCCGTCGACTGCGGCGAGTTCCGTCAGGAAGTCGAAGACTGCGCTGCGGCGCTCGGCCGGCGTGCGCGCGGCGCCCACGGTCTCGACGAGGGTCTCGAGCCCCGCGAGCTTCTCGGGGTCGACCTTGTCCATGATGACGGGCACGAGGCCGCAGACGAGATCGGAGACGGCGTCCTCGAACTCCTCGGCGGGCAGACCCGCGACGCTCAGAAGACGGTCGGCGCGGTCGGCGAGCTCCTCGGGCGTGACGCTCCTCACGGTGGAGCCGCCGTGCTTGACGCGCTCGAGCACGCCCGCCTGGTTGAGGGCTTCGATCGCCTTGCGGACCTTGTAGCGGGTGACGCCGAAGCGCTCGGCAAGCTGCGCCTCGCTCTCAAGCTTGAATCCGGGCTTGGCGAAGCATTCGAACATGTAGGCGTCGAACGCCTCCCTGAAGGCCGCATCGGCTGCGCGGCGGGCCTGCGCCCTTTCTCTGACTGCGGCTCTGGTCATGATTGTTCCTCCTTGCATGACGGGCTTTGTTCGTCCATTGTAACCCTCCCGTCGAGCATATTTCGACTTAACATGAGCGTTTTTTGATCCTGCCGTGAAAGGCCTCAGGAAAACATCGTGCCCGATGAGCCGAAATGCGAAAAAAGCGCCGCAACGCGATGGCGTCCGGCGCTTTTTTCGACATTTTCGACTCCTTCGACTCCTGGATAGTCTTGTTCCCAGATCCCGCATCAGCGGGACGGGACGGAGCCGTCTGCGGTTACTGCGGCAGGTTCATCTTGACGTCGTCGTCACCCGAGGCGGCGATGCGTCGTTCGATGGCCTCGGCCTCCTCGGACTTCTTCTCGGGCCTGGGACCCGGCTCGAGCACGGCGATGGACTCGACGTGGCCCGTGTGCGGGAACATGTTCATGATGCCGGCGGCGCGGATGTGCCAGCCGCCCTCATGGTGAAGGATGGCGCAGTCGCGGGCAAGCGTCGCGGGGTTGCAGGAGACGTAGACGATGCGGGCGGGACGCTTGTCGGTGGCGGCGAGCACGCGGGAGAGCGCCAGGGCGCCTTCGCGCGGCGGGTCGATGAGGACGCGGTCGATGCCGCCCATCTTCTTCCAGAGGGCCTCCCAGTCCTGGTCGCACCACGTGAAGAGGTTGCGGGCCACGAAGTCGGTCTTCTCGGCAAGGCCGTTGTCGGCGGCGCCCTGACGGGCGCGGGCGACGAGCGCGTCGGAGCCCTCGATGCCGGTCACGTGCGAGGAGCGCGTGGCGAGCGGGAGCGTGAAGTTGCCCAGGCCGCAGAAGAAGTCGGCGACCTTGTGCTCGGGCTCGACGCCGAGCAGGCGAACGGCGCGGCTCACCATGGTCTCGTTGAGCTCATGGTTGACCTGCGTGAAGTCGGTCGGCTTGAAGTTGATGCGAACGCCGAACTCGGGAAGCTGGAGGCCGAGCGCGTTGATGTTGGCGGGATCGACCGGGTGGGCGGAGTCCGGACCCTTGGGCTGGAGCCAGATGTCGGCCTTGTGCTCGGCGCCGAAGGCGTTGAGCAGGGCCATGTCCTCATCGGTCGGCTGCTCGAGCGTGCGGAAGACGAGGGCCGTGCGGCCGTTGCCGCCGACGGCGACCTCGATCTGCGGCATGCGCTGGCGGATGGAGAGCTTGGAAACGAGCTCGCGCATCGGCACGATCATGTCGGAGACGTTCTTCGTGAGGATGTGGCAGCCCGTCATTTCGGCGACGTAGGAAGAGGACTTCTCATGGAAGCCGACGAGCACGCCGCCCTTCTTGGCGACGTCGCGGACCGTCAGGCGGGCGCGGTGACGGTAGTTCCAGAACGGACCGTAGATCGGCGTGATGATCTGTTCGGGACGAACGCGGCCGATGTGCCAGAGCGTGTCGATGAGCGTGCGCTCCTTGTAGGCGACCTGGGCGCGGGGCTCAAGGTGCTGCATGGCGCAGCCGCCGCAGCTGCCGGGGCCGTGGCCGAACTTGGGGCAGCGGGGCTTGACGCGCTGAACGCTCTCGCGGTGAACATGGGCGACGCGGCCGATCTCGAAGCTGGTCTTGTTGCGGATGCGCTCGTAGGTGACGAGCTCGCCCGGAAGGGCGCCCTCGATGAAGACGACCTTGCCGTCGTGATGACCCACGCCGCGACCTTCCTGGTCGAGGCGCTCCACCTCGACGGTGAAGTATTCGGGGGTTTTCTCTTTGCGTCGTGCCATGACTCTTGACTCTCTATGTAAAACGGGGATCCCTGGGCGACCGACTTCATCCGGCCGTCCTCAAAAATTCAGGTAGGAGACTTTACCAAAAAGAAGAGCGCCTGGCGGTGAAGCCGGCGCTCTTTTTTGACTGACTCTCCGAGGATCAGCGCTTGTTGAGGTACTTGAGCGGATCGACGCACTTGCCGGTCTCGCGGACCTCGAACCTCAGCGTGTCGCCCTTGAGGTCGGCGATCTTCTGGCCCGACTTGATCTTCGAGCCCTGGGAGACCGTCACGTTCTCAAGGCCGCCGTAGGCGGTGATGAGCGTCGGGCTGTGCTTGACGACGGCGAGCGTGCCCGAGTAGCCCTTGAGGGTGCCCACCCAGATGACTTCGCCCTGCATGGCCGCGACGACCACGTCGCCCTGCGTGCCCGCGATCTCAAGACCGAAGGTGTTCTTCGCGAAGTCGCTCTTGATCTTGCCCCTCACGGGCCAGATCATGCGCTGGCCCGGCGTGACGGCGTTGAGCTTCTGCTGGGCCTGGGACCTGGCTGCTTCGGCCTGGGTGCGGGCCTTCTCGGCGGCAGCCTCGGCCTCGGCCTTCTTGCGGGCGGCTTCGGCGGCGGCAGCGGATGCGGCCGACGAGGTGGCGGTCGTTTCACCCGCAGCGGGCACCGTCTCGGCATTGCGGATCGGCGCCGTCTCAAGCACGGTGTCGTTCGTCACGCGGTTGACGCGGACCTGCGGATTGCCCGTGTAGGCGCGGGGCGCGTTGACGGAGGCGGGAAGCCTCAGGACCTGACCCAGGCGCAGCTGCGTCGGATCGGTGATGGCGTTGAGCTGCTGGAGCTGTTCGGCGGAGAGGCCGTAGCGCACGGAGATGTTGTAGATGGTGTCGCCCACGGCCACCGTGTGGGTGCGGCCGGAGTCGACGATGCCGCCCGGCAGCAGGCTCGGCGTCTGGACGGGCGCGGTCGCGGCGCCGTCGCTGTAGGTGGAGTGGTCGACGACCGTGGCCGGGCCCATGTCCACGGAGGAGCAGCCCGACAGGAAGGCCGCGGCGGCGGCCGCGACGGAGATCGACAGAATGCGTACGGTTTTGTTCATGTCCTTGAACCTTCTTTCCTTTCCGTTCTATCCCTTGAATGTGCCTTGCGGATCTCAGACGGCGGGGCCGTCCATCCAGCCTCGGACCGTCGGGACCTGCTTGTAGTTCGTGAGGTCGACCTGCAGCGGCGTCACGGAGACGTAGCCGTGGGAGGTCGCCCAGAAGTCCGTCCCCTCTTCTGCGTCGGCGGGCTTGCCCGCGGCGCCGAGCCAGTAGATCGGGAAGCCGCGCGGGCTCATCTCGCGGATGACGCTCTCGGCGCAGTTGCGCTTGCCCAGACGGGTGCCGCGGATGCCCTTGAGGGCCTCGACGGGCATGTTGGGCATGTTGACGTTGAGCAGAACGGCCCTTTCGTCCTCGCGGCTTTCAAGATAACGCTCGACGACGAGCTGCGCAATCTTCGCGGCGGAGTCGAGTTCGGCCCAGCCCTTGTCGATCTGCGAGAAGGCGATGGAGGGAACGCCGAAGAGGTAGCCCTCGATGGCCGCCGCGACCGTGCCCGAGTACATCGTGTCGTCGCCCATGTTGGCGCCGCAGTTGATGCCCGAGACGACGAGGTCGGGCTTCGGCAGAAGACCCGTGAGCGCGACGTGCACGCAGTCGGACGGCGTGCCCGAAAGCACGTAGAGACTGTCGCCGTCCTGATGCTCGACGGTGAGCGGACGGTTGAGCGTGAGCGAATTGGAGGCGCCGGAGTGGTTGTGGTCGGGCGCGACGACCGTCACGCGGCCGAAACGGCGCATGGCCTGCGCGAGCGCCTGAATGCCGGGCGCGCGGTAGCCGTCATCGTTGGAGACAAGAATGTGCATGGAAATCCTGCGGACTTCGGTGAATTGGATCGTCTGATTTTAGCCCATCGCGCCAGCAGGGGCGCGCCCGAACGGGCTCCGATCGCAGGATGCCGCGTCCGTTCTACAGATAGCGGCCCGAGAAGATCCTCTCCTCGGGGAACCTGAGCATGAACTTCGAGCCTTCGCCCGGCGTCGACTCGATGGAGAGCTCGCCTCCCGCACGACGCATGACGTGCTTGACGATGGCCAGACCGAGGCCCGTGCCGCCCGTGTCCCTCGAGCGGCCCTTGTCGACGCGGTAGAAGCGTTCGGTGATGCGGGGCAGGTGTTCGGGCGGAATGCCGATGCCCGTATCGGCGACCGTGAGGACGGCGCCCGTGCCCGTGCGCTTCCAGACGACCCTGATTCGGCCGCCTCTGGGCGTGTAGCGCACGGCGTTGGTGATGAGGTTGAGGACCGCGCTTCGGATCTCCTCGGGATGTCCGAGAAGCGAAAGGGGCTCGTGTGCGACCTCGAACTTGTGCTGCATCTTCGAGTAGGCCATGCCCTCGCGCACGGCGTCGTCGATGAGCGCGGACATGTCGATGAGCTCGGGCTGGTCTGCCCCCCGCTCGTCCCTGTTCTCGAGCTTCGAGAGCATCAGCAGGTCGTCGGTGAGGCGCTTCATGCGGGCCGTCTGGTCGCGCATGAGGGCGAGATGGCGCTTCCTGAGCTCGGGCGGCACGTCCATGTCCGCCAGATCGAGAAAGCCCGCGATGACGGTGAGCGGCGTGCGCAGCTCGTGGGAGACGTTGGCGACGAAGTCGCGGCGCATGTCGTCGACGCGGCGGCGTTCGGTGACGTCGTGCGTGACGATGATGGTGTGGCGCTCGTCGGGCGCGACGACGGCCGCATCGAGCAGCACGGAGCCGCCCGCGGTCTCAAGCGCATAGTGGCGCGAGAAGTCGCGCGAACGCAGCCACGCGCAGAAGGCGGGCTGCGAGGCGGTGAGCCTGTCGGTGAAGACGCTGCCGACGTCCTCGGACGTGATGCCCAGATGAACGCCCGCCATGGTGTTGACCCATTCGATGACGCCGTCCTCGCCCTTGAGGATGACGACGCCCTCGGGCAGGAGCTCGAGCGTCTGGCGGTAGCGCGCGTCGCGCGCCTCGAGCCTTGCCTGCATGTAGCGCTCCTCGTCCACGATGAGCTTGCCCGCGTACACGGCGAGAAGCGCGAAGAACGAGACGCCCATGCAGAAGAAGATCGCGGCCGTGCCTGCCGCGACGCTCAGCCACAGGACGGCCGAGACGAGCGCGACCAGAATGAGGCCCCCGACAATCAGAATGCCGAGGAACTGCGTGCGGCGTCCACGAGCCGACAGTGCTTCGGGCATGGCGTCTCCTTTCTCAATCCTGTGCATGGGCGCGTGCTCGATCGTGCTGGGCGGTCGGGATGCGTGCCTGCGGGAGGTCAGTCAAGCGGGCGGCAGCGGTAGCCGACGCCCCTGACGGTTTCAATGAGGTTTTCCGCGGCCGTGCCTGCGAGCGCCTTGCGAAGACGAAGCATGTGCACGTCCACCGTGCGCTCGTCGACGAAGGCGTTGCCCCAGACGTTTTCAAGGAGCTGGCCGCGCGTGAAGACGCGTCCCGGACGGGAGGCGAACATCATGAGCAGCCTGAACTCCTTGACGCTGAGCTTGAGGGGCGTGCCGTCGGCCGTCGCCTCGAAGCGCGTCTCGTTCATGAGGAGCGGACCGCAGCGGACGATCTCCTCCTGACGGTCGTCGGCGGGAGGCACTGCGGACTCGCGCGCCCTGCCCTCGGCGCTCGCGCGGCGAAGGACCGCGCGGATGCGGGCGGTGAGCTCTCTGGGCATGAAGGGCTTGACGACGTAGTCGTCGGCGCCTGCATCCAGTCCCTCGACCCTGTCTGCCTCGTCGCCGCGGGCGGTGATCATCACGACGGGCACCGAGGCGCTGGCGGCGTCGGCGCGGACTTCGCGCAGGAAGTCGAACCCCGAGCCGTCGGGGAGCATCACGTCAAGCAGAATGAGGTCGAGTCCGCCCCGGCGCAGCGCTTCGCGCGCCTCGGCCAGGCTGGCGGCCTTGACGACCTCGTGGCCGTCCGTCTCGCAGATGAAGGCGAGGAGCTCGCGGATGGCGGTTTCGTCCTCGACGGTGAGCAGTTTTGCCATAGATGCCTTGTCGCAATTGTTGATGGGCGGATCAGCCTTCGGCAGAGCCGTTTCGGCGGGATTCCATTTTGCCAGTATAGAACTCGTGACGCACGTCCGCACCTTCCTCAATGTAGATGACGGCCTCGCAGACGTTCTTCACGTGGTCGCCCGTTCGTTCGAGCGAGCGGCCGATCCAGGTGAGCGCGATGGCGCCCTCGGTGGAGGACGGATCCTGCATCATGTGCACGATCAGGCTCCTGAGCGTCGTGCGGTAGACGTCGTCGACGAGCCTGTCGCGGGCGATGATCTCGCGGGCGAGGTTCGTGTCGAGTCGCGAGAGCGCGAGGATCGAGTCGTCGATCATGTGGGCGACCGTGTTGACGGCCATGATGATGGCGGAGCGGTTCTCAAGGAGAGAGTCGTCGAGCCCCTTGAGCTCGAGGACGCTGCCCGCCATGTTGCGGATTTCGTCGCCCATGCGCTCGAAGTCGACGGAGACGCGGCTCATGCCGATGAGCGTGCGCAGGTCGCGGGCGGCGGGCTGGCGGCGGGCGAAGACGGATTCGATCTTCGCGTCGACGGAGACCTCGTAGCCATTGACCTCGGCGTCGCGGGTCATGACGGAGCGGGCTTCGTCGGCGTCGAGCTTCTCGAGGGCGTCGGCCGCCTTGACGAGCTGCTCGCGCACGAGCCTGCCCATGGCGGTCACCTCGCCGAGGACCTCCTCGAGGTCGCGGTCATAGCTTTTGACGATGTGGTTCATGATGTCGTTTCCTTTCGTTTTAGCCGAAGCGGCCGGTGATGTAGTCCTCGGTCGCCTTCTTCTGCGGACGGGTGAAGATGTCGGTCGTGGGACCGGCCTCGATCAGTTCGCCGAGGTAGAGGAAGGCCGTGTAGTCGGAGACGCGGGCGGCCTGCTGCATGGAGTGGGTGACGATGACGACCGTGTAGTCGTTCTTGAGCTCCTCGATGAGCTCCTCGATGCGGGCGGTCGAGATCGGGTCTAGGGCCGAGCACGGCTCGTCGAGCAGAAGGACCTCGGGCTTGACGGCGACGCCGCGGGCGATGCAAAGGCGCTGCTGCTGGCCGCCCGAGAGGCTCGTGCCGGGCTCGCGCAGCTTGTCCTTGACGTCGTTCCAGAGAGCGGCCTTCTTAAGGGCCCACTCGACGCGGTCGTCGAGTTCGGACTTCGCGACGTTCTCGCGCAGGCGGATGCCGTAGGCGATGTTGTCGTAGATGCTCATCGGGAACGGGGTCGGGCGCTGGAAGACCATGCCGACGCGGCTCCTGAGCGTGCAGTCGTCGATCGTGCCCGAGAGGATGTTGACGCCGTCGAGCATCAGCTCGCCTTCGGCGCGCTGGCCCGGATAGAGGGCGTACATGCGGTTGAAGGTGCGCAGGAGCGTCGACTTGCCGCAGCCCGACGGCCCGATGAAGGCCGTCACGCGGCCCTCGGGAATGGCGAGCGTGATGTGCTTGAGGGCGTGGAACTTGCCGTACCACACGTTGAGGTCGTTCACCGCGATCTTCGTGGGAAGACCGTCGAGGTTCATCGCGGTCATGCTGTTCTGATCAATGCTGGTCATGTTCGTGTCTTTTCAAATTCGGTTCAATGTCGGCCGCATCCGTCTCAGCGGGAGCGGCGGCGTTCGCGCAGGATGATGGCGCCGAGGCTCATCAGGAAGACGAGCGCGACGAGGACGAGCGAGGTGCCGTACTGCAGGTGGCGGGTGCCCTCGATGTTCGTGCCGGAAGTGGCCATCACGTAGACGTGGTAGGGAAGCGCCATGACGGGCTCGAAGAGCGAGACGCCGTCCTTCTGGGTGAAGAAGACCGTGCCCGTGTACATCACGGCGGCGGTTTCACCTGCGGCTCGGGCGAGCGCGAGGATGGCGCCCGTGAGGATGCCGGGGAGCGCGTTCGGCAGGATCACCTTCATGATCGTCTCGAAGCGCGTGGCGCCCAGGGCGAGCGAGGCTTCGCGCCAGTCCTGCGGGATCTGCTTGAGGGCCGTTTCCGTCGTATTGATGATGATCGGCAGGCTCAGCACGGCAAGCGTGAGGATGCCGGAGAGGAGGCTCACGCCGAAGCCGCAGAAGACCACGAAGAACGTGAGGCCGAAGAGGCCGAAGATGATCGACGGAACGCCCGCGAGGTTCGCGATCGAGAGGCGGATCACGGTGATGACGGGCGAGTCGAGGTTGTACTCGTTGAGGAACACGGCGCTCATGACGCCGAGCGGCAGCGCGATCACGAGGGCGCCTGCGGCGAGGAGGAACGTGCCCACGATGCAGGGCCAGATGCCGCCTTCGCTCATCATGTTGCGCGGGGCTTCGGTGAAGAACTCCCAGGTCATGGCGGGCATGGCGTTCCAGAAGATGACGCCGAGCATCGAGACGAGCGAGAGCACGCACACGAGGGCGGCGCCGCGCATCACCGTGAAGCCTGCGAGGCCGGAGAGATTGCGCATCTTGAGATCTTTCATCATGCGCTCCTGAGGGAGAGACGGCGCGTGAAGTACCACGCGGCGAGGTTGAAGGCGAAGGTGATCAGGAAGAGGAGCAGGCCCGCGGCGTAGAGCGCGTGGTAGTGCTCGCCGCCCACGGCGGCCTCGGCCATTTCGGCCGCAATGCCCGCCGTCATCGGACGGATCGGATCGAAGATGCTTTCGGGGATGATGCCCGCGCCGCCCGCCACCATCAGCACGACCATCGTTTCGCCGATGGCGCGCGAGAGGCCGAGCATGACGGAAGTGCCGATGCCGCCCATGGCCCAGCGAAGCTCGACGCGGCAGAGGGTCTCCCAGCGAGTGGCGCCAAGGGCGAGCGAGGCCTCGCGAAGCGCACCCGGCACGTTCCTGAGCGCGTCCTCGGAAATCGAGGCGATCGTCGGGATGCACATGAAGGCGAGCATCAGGCCCGCGTTGAAGAGGTTGAGGCCGGTCGGGAGATTGAACGTCTCCTGAAGCCACGGGGCGACGATCACCATGCCGATGAAGCCGATGACCACCGAGGGCAGCGCCGCCATCAGCTCGATGACGGGCTTGAGGATTCGGGCGGCCCAGGCGGGAACCGCGCAGTGAAGGGCCGCGGCGGTGAGCACGCCGAGCGGCACGGCGATGACGGCGGTGAGGACGGCGGCCGCAAAGGAGCCGACGATCATGGCGCCGAGACCGAAGACCGGCGGTTCGTCCGTCGGGTACCAGTCGGTCGTGAAGAGGAAGTCCCCGATGGGAACGTCCTTGAAGATCGGAAGGGCCTGTGCGAGCAGGAAGAGCACGATGGCCGTGAGCGCAAGCACACTCACGCACGCCACGGTGCCCGAGGCCCTTCTGAACAGCGTGTCTGCTGATCTGTAGTTGAGCATGAGGGATCCTTGGAAAGGCTGGATCTTTTCTGGGGCAAAAGAAACGCCGGCCGAATCGAGGGCGATCGGCCGGCGTGCTTCAATCGGTTTTTCTGACCGCTTGCATCTCGCCGGTCAGGCGATTACTTGAGCGGAACGAAGCCGGACTTGGAGACGAACTGCTGGCCTTCGGCGGAGAGCGTGTAGTCGACGAGCTTCTTGGCGTCGCCCTGCGGCTGGCCGGAGGTGAAGAGGTAGAGTTCGCGGGAGATCGGCCACGTGCCGTCCTGAGCGGTCTTGGCACCGGGCTGGACGCCGTTCACGGCGAGGCCCTTGATCTGGCTGTCGAGGTAGCCCACGCCGATGTAGCCGATGGCGTTCGGATTGCCGGCAACGGCCTGAACGACGCCACCGGAGGAGCTCTGGAGGAGAGCGCGCTGGGACACGCGGGTCTTGCCCATGACGAGTTCCTGCCAGGATTCGAACGTACCGGAGGAGGAGTCGCGGCCGACCACGACCACGGGAGCGTCGGCGCCGCCGAGTTCCTTCCAGTTCTTGATCTTGCCGGCGAAGAGGTCGCGCAGCTGCTCCATCGTGAGGGAGGCGACGGCGTTCTTCGGGGAGACGACAGGGATGATGGCGTCAAGGGCGACGGGGATCTTGACCGGATTGATGCCGTGGGCTTCGAAGTCCTTCTTTTCCTTGTCCTTGAGGTCGCGGCTCGACATGGCCACGTCGGTCATCTTGTCGCGGAGCGCCTTGATGCCGTTGCCGGAACCCGTGCCGGAGATCGTCACGACAACGCCGGGGTTCTTCTGCATGAAGGCTTCGGAAACCTGCTGCATGACCGGAAGAACCGTCGTGGAGCCGTTGAGGTTGACCGTGCCGGCGGCAAACGTCGTGCCGCAGGCGGCAAGGGCGGAGGCGGCGCAGACGAAGGTCACGACGCGGCGGCGGGAAAAGATGGTGTTCTGCATGATGAATAAGTGTTCCATTCAGTTTTAAAAGTCGTGCAGGTGCTGTTCTCCTGTACGTGAGCGCAGTATGAACACCCGGCTTGACGCCCCCGTGAACATTTCATGACGATTTCATGACACCCGAACCCCCGCCGCAGGGCTCTTTTTGCTTAACAGCACTTAAGAAACGTTCTCATTTATTGAGCGAGATCAAATCCCGAGTGATTTGGTCGGATTCTTATTCGGGGCTTAACCACCCCTGGTCCGAGTCGGGTTACCATGAGTCACATGGAAAGGGACATCAGGGGTTCCAATCTCCTCCCCTTCGCTCTGCCAGAGGCCGGCAGCGCGATTGTTCCTCTTCCGGTCCTTTAGCGGAATCTGGTAGTTCCGCGCCCCTTCAACGCCCGACCGGCATTTGGTCGGGCGCTTTTTTTTTGCGGGTCGCGCTGCGAAGACACACCTTCAGAAACTTCCGCCCGTCAAATCGCCTGTACAAGAAGCCGTCAGTTCGTTGTCTGACAAAATTGCCTGAGCTAAGGCCCCTCCGAGATGAAAAAAGGGAGGACTCCCTGCGGAATCCTCCCCTTGTCATCCTGTCGGCCCGTCAGGCTGCAGGAGCGTCAGCGGACGAAGGCCTTCTGCGCATCGATCGGCAGTGCGCGATAGCCCAGACCGCCCTTGAGGTGCATCTCGAAGGCAGGCTTCGTTTCGCCCCAGCGGAATTCCGTCAGGATGGGCGCTGGGCCGGTCTTGCTGCCCGTGCCGATGCTCGCCCAGTAGACGACGACCGAATTCTTGTCGGCCTGATACTCGACGGAGGACGTGATCGGCGAGTAGATCTCGTGGCCGCGTTCCTTGCCGTACTCCCAGACCTGCTCGACGGTCATGGCCTTCTGGTCGATCTTGTAGACGACGGCGCGGCTGTACTTCTCGTTCTGGTCCTCGGGCTGCACGAAGGCGCGGCCGTCGCCGTTGTCGAAGACGGAGATGTAGACGATGTCGTCCTTGCTCAGCTCATCGATCTTCCAGGCGGTGTGCTGCGTCCAGGTCCAGTCGAAGCCGCCCTCGCACTTGCCGATGCGGCACGAGAGGGGCTTGCCGTCCTTGCCGACGGGGGTGAGGACCTTGTCCTTCAGGCCGTCGCGCCAGCCGTTCGGGGCGGCGAGGATCCACTTCACCTGCTTGTCACGGCCGATCTTGACGACGGCGGACTGGTGGCGGGAGGAGAGGATGATCGAGTCGTCGACGGGGTCGTGGTCGACCGAGTTGACGTGGGCCCAGTTGCGGCCCGCACCCGTGCCCGCGATGTCGCCGAAGGCGTGCTGGGCCTCGAGCTTGGCGAGCTGCTCGGCGGAGAGCGTCTTGCCCGACTGAGACGTGTCGATGTTGAGGCAGACGGCGCCCTGGTCGATCGACTTGAGGACGATGTTGCGGTTCGGATCAAGAATCTCGAAGAGGCGCCATTCGTCGACGACCTCGCCCGAGGCGTCGACCTCGATGATCACGTCGCGGACCGTGCGCACGCGCGTGTCGTCGGCGCGCCTGAGGTCGGGCGAGGCGACGCGCAGGAAGTAGCCGCCGTTTTCAGCGGGCATCATCGCGTGGCTGAAGTCGGCGTAGTTGGCGGGCAGGCGGCGGTTGAAGACCTTGCGGCCGAGCAGGTCGTACTTCGCATAGTGCTGGCCGTAGCCCCAGGAGAGCGCGCCGTCGGCGTTCTGATGGAAGCCCATCATGATGCCCGCATCGTAGAGCGACTCGGGATCATAGATGCGGTCGGCCTTCATGTACCAGCGGATCTCGCCCTTCGTGTCGAGAATCGCGTTTCGCGGCGGATTGTTCCACTGCAGGGCGCCGCCCACGGGATTGTTCCAGACCGCGCGGCTCGCGCGCGCATCGGCTGCGCCGAGATTGTTGATGAAGTAGAGGCGGTCGGAGAACTCCTTGGGCGCGGGCGTCGTCACCTTGGCCGTCATGAAGTCCTGGGCAATCGCGGGATTTCCCGTCGTTTCAAGCCAGGCGGGCTGCGTGTTGATCACGTAGCTTTCCGTCACGGTCTTCTCCTCGCCCTGGAAGACGCGCGTGTAGGTCACCTCGACCGTATTGCGCCAGCCTGCGTAGAGGCCGAAGACGGGAATGCCGCCGTGCGTGCGCAGGGTCTGCGGGCCGACGTCGTACTTGATCTCCTGGCCGCCCTCCTTCGGGACGATGCGCACGGTCGCATGCTTGAGGACGTAGCCGCCGTTCCTGATGACGGCGGTGAGGGGCGCAAGCCCGTAGGGATTCACGATCGTCTCGCCGAGCGTGCCCTGCACGGCATAGCCCACCTTGATGCCGCTCGGACCGCCGACGGCGTGGGACGGAGCGGCAAAGGCCGCGGCGAAGATGCCGGCGACGACCGGCAGAAGTTTGAATGCAGTACGCACTATCCTCTCCTCTTTTTCTGAGCGCCGGCTGCGGCGTGCGCAGGCGGCATCCTTCGATCTTAGCAAAGCCTGCCCGATGAAAGCACAAGAAGGTGCATCAAGCACGTGAAGCTCGATGAAGGCTCAAACGCAAAAGTCCCGCAGGCGAATGCCGGACGGGACTTCGGGTGCGCGCCCGGAGTCCGGACGCGCATATGTCGACTTGTACAAATCAACCGCGCAGCGACTCGATCGTCTCGAGCATCTTCAGCTGGCCGGGGCAGTTGTCCTCGCCGAAGCGCTCGACGTCGATGCGGGCGAGGCGGCGGACGATTTCAAGGCTCGTGGCGTGGAGCGCGTAGGGGCAGCCCTGGTCCCTGATGTGCGCGACGATGCCGTCGACGGAGCCGTAGATGCCGTCGGCGAGGATGGCGCGGGCCTGTGCGACGCGCTGGAAGTTGTCGCCCCTGTAGTCGGGGATCACGCGGTCCTCGGTGAAGCCGCGGTCGGCGATGTCGCGAAGCTCGGCGGAGAAGTCGAACTTGTGCGCGCAGAGCTCCTCGGTGCTCATGCCGCCGAAGACCGTCTCAAGGTGCTCGAGCCATTCACGCGTGCGGTTGCCCGCCTTGTCGCGGGCGAGCGGGTTGAGGTCCTCCCAGCGGTCGATGACGTAATCGAGCGCCTGAACGACGGCGAACTGCGAGTACATGAGACCCGCCTGATCGGTCTCGCTCCTCATGGTGTTGAAAAATGCACTGACGGCTTCCTGCGGCGTCATGACGTCTCTCCTTGGGTCGTGGAATCGAAGGGCGCCCGCCGCGTGCGGACGCCTGCATCATGAATGTTAGACCGCGAACCTCAAGGGAACCTTACGGCTCGAAACGACCGCAGGTCCCCGGGCGCCGGATACGGATGAAAAAAAAGAGGCTGTTCATTTCTGAACAACCTCTTTTCCTGGATTTGGTCGGGGCGGCGGGATTCGAACTCGCGACCCCTTGCACCCCATGCAAGTGCGCTACCAGGCTGCGCTACGCCCCGAAGGATTTGAAGTTTATCCTAGCTTGCCGAAAAAAGCAAGAGCATTTCTTCAAATACCATATTTACGTGATGGCCCTGCCATTTTGCAGGCGTTTTCAGCCCTTCTTCTTCTCACGAAGCTTCGCAGTGACGCGGGTGTTGAGGGTGTCGGAGGACTGGTAGCAGACCACCGTACGCTCCTCGAGCATGACCGTTTCGCCCGTCCAGGGGTTGCGGGCGGGTCTCGGCGCCTTGTAGCGCACGGAGAACTTGCCCAGTCCCGAGAGCTTGACCATATGTCCCTGCACGAGATGGTCGAAGATCATGTCGAAGAACTCCGCCACGAAGGCGCGGCTCTCGGCGACATCGAACCCGTGCTCCTCGCAGAGCAGCTCGACCAGGTCCGCCCTCTTGAAGCAGGGCGTGCCGTAGTCCAGGTCTTCGTCCTCGGACGCGGGCTTCGGGGCGGGCCTTGCGGCCGTGTCACGCACCTTGCGCTCGGGCTTGGGCTCGGGGGCGGGCGGCGGAACCGCGGGCTCTTCGGGCTCGTTCTCCCAGTCGTCGGGGAAGAGGACGCCAGATTCAGTGAAGGATTTCATAAGGATTCTCGACCTGCGCCCTCACGGAGAGGGCGCGGATCGCAGGATGAAGACGTTGATCAAGCGCGAAGGCGTGCACCGGCACGTTCGAGCACCTCGACGAGGGCCTGCATCGTTGCATCAGCCTCGGCGTCCGTAAGGGCCTCCTCGCCCGTCGAGTTGAGCTCGACGGCGAAGGCAAGCGACTTCTCGGCATCGCCCTCTTCGGTCTTCGGACGATAGAGGTCGAAGAGACCGAAGGAAACGAGCGCGCCGAGGCGGGCGTCGGAGACGCGGGCGTCGTTGACGGCGTCCATGAGGACCTGCACTTCAAAGTCGGCAGGCACCACGACGGCGACGTCGCGGTGCATCGGCTGGAACTTGCTCACGGGCGTGTAGCGCGGCAGCTCGAGCGTGAGAAGCGGCTCGACCTCAAGCTCGAAGACGACCGGCGCATTGGGCAGGCCGTATTCGTGCACGAGCTTCGGATGAAGTTCGCCGATGAAGCCGACACACTTTTCGCCGACGTAGATGGCGGCGCTGCGGCCCGGATGAAGGGCGGGGAAGACCTCCTTCACGAAGCGGGCCTTGAGCGGAGCGACGAGGCGCTCGACGTCGCCCTTGACGTCGTAGAAGTCGACGCGGCGGGCTTCGACGCCCCACTGCACGTCGCTGGCCGTGCCGTAGGCGAGGCCGGCGATGTGGGACGGCTGGCGCACGCCCTTGACGGACCACGGACCGTCAAGCACGGCGGGATCCGGGAAGAACACGCGGCCGAGTTCGAAGACGCGGACGCGTTCGGCCTTGCGGTTGAGGTTGTACTTCAGGATGTCGACGAGACCGCCCACGAGCTGCGTGCGCATGACGGAAAGCTGGCTCGCGATCGGGTTGAGCAGGCGGATCGGCGCGTCGTTGCCGGCGAAGTCCTTTTCCCAGGCTTCGGGCACGAACGAGAAGTTGATGAGCTCCTGATAGCCGAGGACGGCCATTTCACGGCGAAGCGCGTGACCCGTGCGGGAGGCCTCCTTCGGAGACTTCATCGCGATGCGGGCGAGCGGCGGACGGTCGGGAAGCTTTTCGTAGCCGTAGAGACGGGCGACCTCCTCGATGAGGTCCTCCTCGATCTCGATGTCGAAGCGGTGCGACGGAGCCTGAACCGTGAAGACCTCGCCGTCGAACGTGTATTCGAAGCCGAGGCGCGTGAACGTGTTGTGTATGGCCTCGACGGGGATGTCCATGCCGACCACCTTCAGGCAGCGGGCGACGCGCATCGTGACGGGCTTCCTTTCGGGGAGGCTGACGATCTGGTCGTCGACCGGGCCCACGCGGGTTTCGGGCGTGCCGCAGATCTCGAGGACGAGGCGCGTGACGTATTCCATGTGCTGGGCGTTCGTGCCGAAGTCGACGCCGCGCTCGAAGCGGTAGGCGGCGTCCGTCGAGAAGTTGAGCTTGCGGCAGCGGCCCTGGATGGCGAGCTGCTGCCAGAAGGCGGCCTCGATGAAGAGATCGGTCGTCGTTTCGGAGACGGCGCTCTTTTCGCCGCCCATGATGCCGGCGATGCACGACGGCGTATCGCCGTCGCAGACCACGCCGTAGTAGGGCGTGAGTTCGACCGTCTGCTCGTTGAGCAGCTTCAGGCTTTCGCCTTCGCGGGCCCAGCGCACGGTGATGCGGTCGCCTTCAAGCTTGGCGAGGTCGAAGAAGTGCGTCGGACGGCCGAGCTCGAGCATGACGTAGTTCGAGATGTCGACGAGCGCGGAGATGTGGCGCATGCCGGCGCGCTCGAGGCGGTCGCGCATCCACTGCGGCGTCTCGGCGGCGGGATTGAGGTTGCGGATCACGCGGCCCGTGAAGCGGCCGCAGAGGTCAGGGGCTTCGATCACGACGGGCTTGACGCATTCGCACGTGGCGGGTACCGGATCCATGGCGGGCATGACGAGCGGAGCGCCGGTCACGGCATGGAGGTCGCGGGCGACGCCCGTGACGGAGAGCGCGTCGCCGCGGTTCGGCGTGAGCTTGATCTCGATCTTGGAGTCGTCGAGCCTGGCGTACTCGCGGATGTCCGTGCCGATCGGCGCGTCTTCCGGAAGAATCCAGATGCCGTTGTGCTCTTCGCTGATGCCGAGCTCGCGGGCGGAGCAGAGCATGCCCATGGACACGACGCCGCGCAGCTTGGACTTCTTGATCTTGAAGTCGCCCGGCAGGACGGCGCCGATCGTGGCGCAGGCGACCTTGATGCCGGCGCGCACGTTCGGGGCGCCGCAGACGATCTGGAGCGTTTCGCCCGTGCCTGCATTCACTTCACAGACGTGCAGGTGGTCGGAGTTCTCATGATCGCGGCAGGTGAGGACCTCGGCGACGACGACGCCCGTGAAGGCGGGAGCCACGCTCGTGACCTCCTCGACTTCAAGGCCGGCCATCGTGAGCGTTTCGGCGAGCTCTTCGGTGCTGAGCTGCGGATTGCAATATTGACGCAGCCACTCTTCTGTAAACAGCATTTCAGTAATTCCTTTCGATGGTTGGCCCGGTTAGTTGAACTGACGCAGGAAGCGCAGGTCGCCTTCGAAGAAGAGGCGCAGGTCGTCGATGCCGTAGCGGAGCATCGTGAGGCGCTCGAGGCCGGAGCCGAACGCGAAGCCGATGTGCTTTTCGGGATCGAGGCCGAAGTTGCGCACGACGTTCGGGTGCACTTCGCCGGCGCCCGAGATCTCGAGCCACTTGCCCTTGCGCGGGCCGCTCGTGAACATCATGTCCACTTCAACGGACGGCTCGGTGAACGGGAAGTAGGACGGACGGAAGCGGACGACGAGGTCGTCCGTCTCGAAGAAGCGGCGCAGGAAGTCGCTGTAGACGCCCTTGAGGTCGGTGAAGCTCACGTCGTCGCCGATCCACAGGCCTTCGACCTGATGGAACATCGGGGAGTGCGTGGCGTCGGAGTCGACGCGGTAGGTGCGGCCCGGGGCGATGATCTTGATCGGAGCCTCATGCGTGCGGGCGTAGCGCACCTGCATCGGAGAGGTGTGCGGACGCAGCGGCAGCTGGCGGCCTTCCTCGTCGCAGCGGTCCACGTAGAACGTGTCCTGCATGGAGCGGGCGGGATGGTTGGGCGGGTTGTTGAGGGCCGTGAAGCTGAACCAGTCGCTTTCGATTTCGGGACCGTCGGCAACGTCGAAGCCGATGGAGCGGAAGATCTCCTCGATGCGCATCCAGGTGCGCATGACGGGGTGGATGCCGCCTTCGGTGCGGACGCGGCCCGGAAGCGTCACGTCAATCGCCTCGCTGGCGAGCTTGGCCTGCATGGCGGCCTGAGCGAGCTGTTCGCGGCGGGCGTTGAGCGCGGCTTCGATGGCGGCCTTGGCCTTGTTGATTTCCTGACCGCGGGCGCGGCGCTCTTCGGGCGCGAGCTGGCCGAGGCTCTTCATGAGAGCCGTCACGGCGCCGCTTTTGCCGATGTACTTGGCCTTGGCGTCTTCCAGGGCAGCGGGCTGCTCTGCCTGGGCGAAGTCCTGACGCGCGGACTCGATGAGTTCGGAAAGATCCTGCATGTTCACTGATCTCGACTTTGATGTTGTAAAACCGGGCGGGATCACCCGTCCGGTCCATGGCGGCCGCGCATCCTCATCCGCGGGCAACGCCTGACGCGGAGGATGCCTGTTGCGACAGCCTGTTGCGAAAAAAGGCCCGAATGATCTCCGGCTTCTTTTCGCAAGAGGCTCCCATCGCAAGAGAGGGCCGACGAAAAATCTTATTTTACAACGACTTGTCTGCATTCCCAAAATTTTGCAGAGCCGGAAAACGCGAAAGCCGGCGGCATGAGCCGTCGGCTTTCGGGGATTCGGTTGCTCAGGGACGCGGTCAGGCGACGAAGCGCATCAGGATCATGCCGAGGCAGGCCATGAGGACGCTGTTGAACATGAGCAGCGGCCAGTACTTCTTCGGGCAGTTGGCCACGCCGAGAAGACGGCCCATGTACTGGATCTGGGAGGCCATCAGAATGAAGGCCGGCGCGAGAATCGTCACGTCATGGGCGTTGAGCTGGCCGGCAGCGGCAAGGCTGGCGGCAACGCCGACGCCAGCGCCGCAGGAGAGCCACGTGGCGAGAAGCACCGTGATGGCCTCGCCCGGAAGGTCGAAGACGCCCATCACGCCGCCGCAGGTGTCGCCGAGGAACTTCATGACGCCGAAGAGATTCAGCATGTACGTGAGCACGAAGGCCATCAGCACGTTCGGCAGCAGGCTGTAGAGACCGATGTCGAGACCCTTGCGCAGGCCGACGATGAAGATGTCGAAGGGATTCTTCGAGGTGGTAGAGTGATTAGTCATTTTCGAAGTCCTTGCGATAAACGGTGCTGAGGATGGTGCGGACCAGAGCGCCGCCCACGAACTTGAGGACCAGAATGATGGCCATCGGGATCCAGACCTTCACGGTGAAGAGCGTGAAGAGACCGGAGACGGTGGAGTAGTAGTTGGCCACGCAGCCCGCGCCCGAATACTGCCAGGCGCAGATCGTCACGAGGTTCTTCGTCGTGATGCGGCCTTCGTCGTGCAGGGCGCGCGTGATGGCGGCGCCGCCGTCGGTGGACTGAAGGTCGGTGATGAGGGCGAGGCCCGTGTAGCCCGGCACGCCGAGGATCGGCTTGAGGAGCGGCGTCAGGATGACCTGAGCGGCACGCAGGGCGCCGTAGAAGGAGAGCACCTCAATGAGGCCCATGGCGAGCATGACGCCGGGGAACAGATTGAGGGAGAAGAGGAAGCCCGCGCGGGCGCTGAAGCCGCCTGAGCCCTGGAAGTTGCTGGCCGTGCCGGCGATGGTGCCGTACTTGCCGATGAGGGTCGTGTAGTCGAAGGCGCCGAGCCACTTGTAGGCGTCGGGCATCTTGTAGAAGACGCCGGAGAAGATGATGATGGCAAGCGCGAGCGCGATGTACGCGCCGAAGCCCACCTTCGGATTCTCCTCGCAGGCAGTCTGAGTCTTGGGATCCGCCATGAGTCTTGTCCTTTTTCGGAGGGAGGGTTGAAGTGAAAGACGATTGAATCGTTCTTCTGCGAAATGCGCCCCTGCGACGGCGGGGATCCGTCGTCGGGGTTTACCACGCATCGCAGTATACCTGCGCCGACTTTCGGACTGCCTTGGGCGTTTGTACTAGACGCCCCGCCGCCTGGACAAGACTTCGGCAGAAGTTTCGACGAAACTCACCGAAGGCGCAGTCGTTTTCGTCATTGTGACGAGAACAGGCACCCCTCCGTCTAGGCACAACGCCCTAGGGGAAATTCTGGTGCCTTTCGGCCTCTTTTTTTCGCATAAAAACCACAGACCGCAGGCTTTCACGGGAAAGCGCTGCGGCCTCGGAGTCCTCGCAGGACGGAAAACGGGCGCAAAAAAAGAGACCCGGCGAAATACCGAGTCTCTTCTTCTCAAAGCTTCCGGATGAAAGCAAGACGATTCAGTTCAAACCGTCCGTCCGGACATGCTTCGAATTAGGCACCCTTGACCTGGTTGACGAGGGAGGCGAAGCCTTCCTTGTCGAAGATGGCCATGTCGGAAAGGACCTTGCGGTCGAGACCGATGCCGGCCTTCTTGAGGCCGTTCATGAACACGGAGTAGGTCATGCCGTTGGCGCGGGCGCCGGCATTGATACGGGCGATCCACAGACGGCGGAACGTACCCTTCTTGTCACGGCGGTCACGATAGGCATACTGACCGGCGCGCATGACAGCCTGCTTGGCAACACGGTAGACGTTGTTGCGGCGGAGGCTGAAGCCCTTGGAAAGGGCGAAAACTTTCTTATGACGGGCACGAGCCGTCACACCACGCTTAACTCGGGGCATCTTCTATATCTCCTTTAATTAGGCGTAAGGCAGCATGCGACGCACGGAAGCGATATCGGATTCATGGATATCGACCATGCCGCGGAGCTGGCGCTTGTTCTTCGTCGTACGCTTCGTAAGGATATGACGCTTCGTAGCGTGGGCACGCTTGATCGAGCCACTGGCGCGCGGCTTGAAACGCTTGGCGGCAGCGCGCTTAGTCTTCATCTTCGGCATTTGCCGTTACCTCTTTATTTGATGAACCACAGGCGCCCCATCCAGACGACGGGAACTTTCTCAAGCCCGAGGCTCACTTGTTATCCAAAAACGGACCGACTTGCGGTCCGTTTTTTTGGGAAAGACAGGATTCTACCTCAATTTTGAGGCAGTGTGTGAAAAAATCACTTTTTCTTTTTAGGAGCCAGCACCATGATCATCTGGCGGCCTTCGAGCTTGGGCTGATGTTCAACCTGAGCCACTTCGGCGAGCTCCGTGCGGATGCGGTCCATCAGCTCCATGCCGAACTGCTGGTGAGCCATTTCACGGCCGCGGTAGCGCAGCGTGACCTTGGCCTTGTCGCCGTCATTGAGGAATCGCACCAGGGAGCGGAGCTTCGTCTGGAAGTCGTTTTCGTCCGTCACCGGGCGGAACTTCACTTCCTTGACCTGAATCACCTTCTGCTTGGCCTTGGCTTCCTGAGCCTTCTTCTGTTCCTGATAACGGAACTTGCCGTAGTCCATCAGACGGCAGACCGGCGGCTGGGCGTTCGGCGCGACCTCAACGAGGTCAACGTCGGCGTCCTCAGCCATGCGCAGGGCTTCCGCAGTGCGGACAATGCCGATCTGGGCGCCGTCGACGCCGGTCAGTCGGACCTCAGGAACTCGGATCTCACCATTGATCCGATGCTTGCGATCTTGTGCTATGACAATCTCCTAAATCGTTAGTTTTGCGGTTAGTGCGCAAAGGGCGAGCGGGCTTCGTCCTCCTGCTTGATCATCGCGATGAAGTCATCGAGCTTGATCGAGCCGAGGTCCTTGCCGCCGCGGGCGCGAACCGCCACGCAACCGGCCTGCTTTTCCTTCTCGCCCACGACGAGAATGTACGGAATCTTCTGCAGGCTCAATTCGCGGATTTTATAGTTAATCTTTTCGCTGCGCAAATCAGACTGCACGCGGATGCGGGCAGCGTGAAGCTTGGCGGCGACTTCGTCGGCGTAGTCCTTCTGGGCGTCCGTGATGCAGGCGACCGCGCACTGGACCGGGGCGAGCCAGGTCGGGAAGGCGCCGGCGTATTCTTCGATCAGCATGCCGATCCAGCGTTCGAGAGAACCGAGGATGGCGCGGTGAAGCATGACCGGAACCTTGCGCGAGTTGTCTTCGGCGACGTATTCGGCGCCGAGGCGGCCCGGCATCTGGAAGTCCACCTGGATGGTGCCGCACTGCCAGGAGCGACCAAGGCAGTCCTTAAGATGATATTCGATCTTGGGACCGTAGAAGGCGCCTTCACCCTCAAGAACTTCATACTTGATGCCGAGAGCGTCAAGACTCTGCATCAGGGCATGCTCGGCCTTGTCCCAGACGGCGTCCTCACCGATGCGCATTTCGGGGCGCGTGGCGACCTTGTAGGCGATCTCGGTGAAGCCGAAGTCCTTGTAGACGTCCTTGACGAGCTTCGTGAAGGCTTCGCATTCGGCGAGAATCTGGTCTTCCGTGCAGAAGATGTGGCCGTCGTCCTGGGTGAAGCCGCGAACGCGCATCATGCCGTGGAGCGAGCCGGAGGGTTCGTTGCGGTGGCACTGGCCGAATTCGCCGAGGCGGAACGGCAGATCACGGTAGCTGCGCAGAGCGCAGTTGAAGATCTGGATGTGGCCCGGGCAGTTCATCGGCTTGAGGGCGTAGTAGCGGTTCTCGGACTCGGTCGTGAACATGTTTTCACGATACTTGGCCCAGTGGCCGGAACGTTCCCAGAGCGAGCGGTCGAGAAGCTGCGGAGCCTTGACTTCGCCGTAGCCGTTGTCCTGGTAGATGCGGCGCATGTACTGCTCGATCACCTGCCAGAGGGCCCATCCCTTCGGATGCCAGAAGATCATGCCCGGGGCCTCGTCCTGAAGGTGGAAGAGGTCGAGCTCGCGGCCGAGGCGACGGTGGTCGCGCTTTTCGGCTTCCTCAAGCATCGTCAGATAGGCCTTGAGGTCGTCCTTCGTGGCCCAGGCGGTGCCGTAGATGCGCTGGAGCATCTCGTTCTTGGAGTCGCCGCGCCAGTAGGCGCCGGCGACCTTCATCAGACGGTGCACCTTGAGGGCGCCCGTGGACGGCACGTGGGGGCCGCGGCAGAGGTCGGTGAAGTCGCCCTGACGGTAGAGCGAGATCGTTTCGCCCTGCGGGATGGCTTCAATGAGCTCGGCCTTGTACTTTTCACCGAGATCCGTGAAGAACTTCACGGCTTCGTCGCGGGACATCTCGATGCGTTCGATCTTGATGTTGCGCTTGACGATCTCGTCCATGCGCTCCTCGATGGCCTTGAGGTCCTCGGGGGTGAACGGACGGCTGTAGGAGAAGTCGTAGTAGAAGCCGTTTTCAATGGCCGGCCCGATCGTGACCTGGGCTTCCGGATAAAGTTCCTTCACGGCCTGCGCCATCAGATGGGCGGTCGAGTGACGGATGATTTCAACACCTTCGGCGTCGCGGCCCGTGATGATGGCGACCTGAGCGTCCTTGTCGATCACATGGGAGAGGTCGACGAGCTTGCCGTCGACGCGGCCGGCGAGAGCGGCCTTGGCCAGACCGGCACCGATGTCGGCGGCGACATCGGCAACGGTGACGGCGGCGGCGAATTCGCGCTTGGAGCCGTCCGGAAGGGTAATTGCAACCATTTTTAACCTCGTTTTCTACAGGCGAAAAAAAAGTGCGGACATGAGCCGCACTTCTTTGCCTTGGACATTTTGTTGGACAACGTTTCGCTCACGCCCTCAATTTTTCAAAGAGAGGGTGTTGTTGTGCGAAAAGTCTGCGAAGAACACATCGTTCAACAAAATCCCAAATAAAATTCTGGTAGGCACGATTGGATTCGAACCAACGACCCCCACCATGTCAAGGTGATGCTCTAACCAACTGAGCTACGTGCCTGCCGTGTGAGAACGAAATTATGCCTGAGATTTTTGAAAAAGCAAGACCATCGAAAAATAATTTTTCGACACTCCGCACATCAAAACCCGTAAATCCCTGTCGCACAACGGAAAAGGCGAGAAACTGAAGTTTCTCGCCTACCATTTTTACGGTATTTTATTTGTAACCGCGCCTCAAGGGGCCTGCAAAATCAGCAACGGCGTGCCGACAGGACGCCCTTGAGCTCGCGGATGGCCGTGAGCGTGGACGTCAGGCTCGAGGCCGAGGGAATCTCGACCGTGAAGCGCATGTGGACGTCGGTCTTCACCTTCTGGGAATTCATGCCCACGAGGTTCTGCTTGGCCTTCATGAAGATTTCCGAGATGTCCCTGATGAGGCCGGGGCGGTCGGTCGCGACGACGAAGACCTCGGTGGGGAAGACGCCGTCGCCTCCCCTGCCCCAGCTCACCTCGATGAGGCGACCGTGGTCCTGCTCGGACATGTTGCGGATGTTCGGGCAGTCGGCGCGGTGGATCGTCACGCCGCGGCCGCGGGTGACGTAGCCGACGATCTCGTCGGGCGGCACGGGATGGCAGCAGCGGGCGAGCTGCGTGAGGAGCGAGTCGACGCCCACGACGAGCACGTCGCTCTTGCCCGTGTTGCGGGACTGGCGGATGAGAACCTCGTCGGGCTCGGGCGCGGCGGGCTTGGGCGGCTGCACGGCGGTGGCGAGCGCCGTCTGCGTGATCTCCTCCTTGCCGTATGCAAGGCAGAGCTCGTCGACGCCCTCATAGCCGAGGCGCTTGGCGAGATCCTCGAGCTTGACCGCAGTCTTGCCGAGGCGCGCAAGCTCCTTGTCGATCTTCTCGCGCCCCTGGGCAGTGAGCTCCGCGGTCTGCTGGGCGTTGAACCACTGGCGGACCTTGTTGCGGGTGCGCGGACTGGCCGCAAAGCCCTTCTCGGCGGAGAGCCAGTCGCGGGACGGCTGTCCCACCTTGGCGGCGATGATCTCGACGGTCTGGCCCGTCTCGAGCTTGGTGTTGAGCGGCACGAGCACGCCGTCGACCTTCGCGCCCTTGGTGCGGTGGCCGAGCTGCGTGTGCACGGCATAGGCGAAGTCGACGGGCGTGCCCCCGCGGGGCAGCTCGACCACGCGGCCCTGCGGCGTGAGCGCATAGATGTGGTCGTCGAGCACGGCCTCGCCCTCGGGCTGGCCCTGGTTCTGCATGTCGCTGCCCCAGGCGAGCAGCTGGCGAAGCCAGGCGACGCGCTGCTCCTCGGCGCTCGTCGCGCCGTTGGAGTTGCCCGCCTCCTTGTAGCGCCAGTGCGCGGCCACGCCGAGCTCTGCGAACTCATGCATGGCGCGGGTGCGGATCTGGATCTCGAGCGGACGGCCCGCCTTGTCGGTCACGACCGTGTGAAGCGACTGGTAGCCGTTGGGCTTGGGCTTGGCGATGTAGTCGTCGTACTCCTTCGAAATCACGGGGAAGTTCTCGTGCACAATGGAGAGCACCTGGTAGCAGCGCTCGACCGTATCGACGATGATGCGCACGGCGCGCACGTCGAAGAGCTGATCAAAGCGCAGGTGCTTGCGCTGCATCTTCTTCCAGATCGAATAGATGTGCTTCGGACGTCCCGAGACTTCGGCCTTGATGCCGTTCTCCTCAAGAAGTCCGCGGATGCGCAGCACGGCGCTCTGCATGAACTCGATGCGCTGCTCGCGCGATTCGTCGAGCTGCTGTGCGATCTCACGGTATTCGGACGGGCGCGTAAAGCGCAGCGACAGGTCCTCGAGCTCCCACTTGAGCTGCCAGATGCCGAGGCGGTTGGCCAGCGGTGCGTAAAGGTCGAGCGTCTCGGCGCCGAACTTCTCGGCGCCCTCGCGCTTCGAGGCGGCGAACCAGCGCAGCGTCTGCAGGCGGCTCGCAAGCTTGAGAAGGACGACGCGCAGGTCCTTGCACATCGAGAGGAACATGCGGCGCATGGCCTCCACCTGATGACGCGTGTTCGCCTCCTCGTTTTCGGAACGGGCGCGGCGGGAAAGTTCGTTCACTTGTCCGAGCTCCTGCACGAGCCCGTTGACGGCGGGACCGAAGCTCTTTTCGATCCATTCGCCGGAATTCTGGATCACGGAAGGCACGCAGAAAAGATAGGCTGCGCTGATGAGTTCCGGATCGTCCCTGACCTCTCTGAGAATGCTTGCGATGCCGTCGGCATGCTGCATGACGTTCTCACCGGTCGGAAGGGTAAGGTCGCGATAGAGCGGCTCGACCATGCTGCGTGCAAGCGAGACGTCCACGACCAGGGCAGGCGTTTCCGACATTTCTGTTTTTTCTCCTCCAGGCGCCTCCGCAGGCCTCTTTCCCAGCAGCGGAGGGCTTCAACAGTCATGCAGGCGGACGTCCCGCGGACTTCCCGCAGGGCGCACGCCTGCATCTTCCATTTTAGAGGATCATCTGTCGGATAGGCAGACCCGCGACGCCCGACGCCTTCCGACGACGGGCGCAGACCCCGACTAGAACTGGTAGTCGAACGACACGCCGCCCGTCCACGAACGCGAGCCGTCGGGCCCCGTGGAGCCGCCGACATGCAGTCCCGCCACGCTGTCGCGCAGACGCACCTTGAGGGCGGCGTCGCCGAAGATCTCGCCTCGCGTCAGGTCCTCGTGCCCGATGCTTGAGGAGGCGCCTCCCGCGCTCACCGTCTGCCTGACCTCAAGGTCGCCCGCGCGCACGCGTCCCCCGAGCGTGACGTCGGCCTTGATCCAGGACGAGGACGCCGGACGGAAGAGCCTGTGCCAGCCCGCCTGCAGCTGCAGCGTGCCCACCCACCTGCTCTCCTCCTCCACGTCCATGACGCGCTCGCCGTCAAAGGCGATCTCATATGTCGACTTAAGATAATTCGTCAGGGAAACGGCGCCCGTGAAGTTGATGTCCTTGTAGCCGCCCCAGTCGGGATAGAAGCTTCCCGCGACGCCCGCCGTCAGGGCCTTGCGGGACGGATCGCCTGTGGTGAGCATGTCGCCCGTCGAGATGACGCGCACCTTGTCGTTGGCGCCCGAGAACATCCCGTAGCCCGTCACCGCATACCTGTCGCTTGATTCGCCGTAGTAGACGGCCAGAGAAGCGATGTTCGACTCCTGAGTGACGTCGAAGACATCGAAGGAGCTTCCGACGTCCGCGTCGGCATAGGAGACGACCAGCCCGCCGAAACTGTTGAGGTGCCGGAGATGCACCTCGATGTCAAGCCCCGACACATCCCTCGACCACTCGGCGAATCCTCCTGTCCTGCCATCGGCGCTCTTGAAGCGACCCCTGCTCGAGCCTGTTCTCGCGGACACCCTGACGGCCTGGTCGTCCTCGAAGGCGACTGCAGCCCTCGACGTGAGCTCGACGACGTTCTCCGCCGTTCTGATCATCTCCGTCGAAGTGCCCGCCCCCACCATCAGTTCGGTCATCCAGTTGATGGTCGTGCCGAATTCACTCGGGCTCTGCCTCCTGAGGAACTCCTTGCGCAGCGCCTTGGGCGCATCGGACTTCATGGCCTCGACGGCCAGTGCGTTCACGACCTCCTCAAGCGGCCCCTCGTAGCGCCACTCCCGCTCAACGACCCTCCAGCCGTCCTCCGTCTGCTCGAACTTCATCGAGCACACCTGCCCATCCCTGGTCAGAAAACCCTCAAGGTGCTCCACGCCCGTGACCTCCGAGCCTTCGGCCGCCTCAAAGACGAGGCGTTCTTCCACAGGCACTTCCTGCGCCTCGTCGGCCGCCTCAAACTCTTCAGGTTCGCGCAGGTCGTCCATGCCGTCCGTGATGATGAAGACGGCCCCCTTCTCAAAGACGGCCTTCGTCCCCTCGCCGAACGTGATCGCCCCCTTGTCCTCTGCGAGTCCCAGAAACCAGGACTTGTTGATCACGACGCCCGCCGACGGTCCCAGATGGAAGTTGGCATTCGTCTCTTCGGAGCCCTCGGCGCCGAAGCTCATCTGCACATCTGGCGTGACGTTGAGATGCCCGGCAATGACAAGCACGTCCTGAGGGTTCCTGCCCACCGTTTCAAGCGCGGCGCGCCCGCCGTTTGCGAACGCATGCACAAGCTTCGCCCCCGCCTTGAACTGACCGTCCGAATATTAGTAATCTCAACAAATAGGTTTCCAAAATCTCTCTAGCAAGAGCTATGGGCTCTCTTCTTGAAGACATCCTATTTGTAGAGACGCGTAATAATCGTACAGATAGGGAACTCGGAACATCCACTTGCTGCGCACGATTGCGATGCGCATGGCGGCCGTGCCGACGGGCGGACGGAAATCATGACAGGGAACCTCCGGCGAAAAACATTGACGAAAGCCATTTCCGGAGATGACAGGCTAGTACCAACTGCCTATGCCGGCGGCGTCCCGTGGAGGTACCATTGAATTTCGATATTCAAGCTCGTCCACAACCGTCTGCCGCCTCATGATTCTCGAAGCCTTTCTTCTGTCCCTCAACTGCGTCGTCATCCTGCTGATTCTCGGCGGCGCAGGCTACGTGACGGCCGCACGGGGCTGGTACGACAAGAGCTCCCGCGCCCTGCTTGCGCGCCTCGGGACCTTTCTCTCCCTGCCCGCCTACCTCTTCTCGAGCGTCATGCAGACGCTTGACCACGACGGACTCCTGACGCTTGTAGGCTCGATGGCGACGCCCTTCATCTCGATCTGGACCTGCTTCCTGCTGAGCCGCATCATCGCGCGCGTCTGCCATGTCGAGGAGGTGCATTCGGGCGTCTTTTCGAGCGCCTTCACGGCGACGAACAACATGTTCATCGGCCTGCCCGTCTCGCTCGCGCTCTTCGGCACCGAGGCGATGGTGCCCACGCTCCTCTACTTCTTTGCGAACACCACGTTCTTCTGGACGGTCGGCAACTACATGGAGGCGGCCGACGGGAGGCTTGCCACGATGCAGAAGCCCCAGAAGGTGTTCTCGGTGCAGACCTTCAAACGCATCTTCACGCCGCCGCTCCTCGGCTTCCTCACGGCCATCGTCTTCATCCTGCTCGACTTCACGCCTCCGAAGGCGATCATGGACGCCGCGCACTACATGGGCGGCATCACGACGCCGCTCGCGCTCGTCTTCGTGGGCTGCATGCTCTACAACATCGGCATCCGCAACATCCGCGTCACGAAGGACATGCTCTGGGTCTACATCGGGCGCTTCGTGATCTGCCCGCTCGTGTGCCTTGCGCTCACGTACGTCATTCCCATTCCGCCGCTCTTTGCGAAGGTCTACGTCATTCAGGCGGCGCTGCCCTGCATCACGCAGATCGCCGTGCTCGCCGAATTCCACCACACCGACGTCAAGTTCGCGACGACGGCCGTCGCCTCGACGACGCTCTTCTCGCTCGCCGTGATCCCTGCGTGGATGATCCTCGTGACGATGCTCATCCCGGGCTGATCACGGCGGACTATCCGACCTATTCCTCGGCCTGCTTCTTCGGAAGCGCGTCGAACTCTTCCTTCCTTGCGACCACGTCGGCAAGGTCACGGTCGAGCTGCTCGATGTCACGCTCGAGATCGCGGATGTCCTCTTCGTCCGCCTCGATCTCCTCCATGAACTCGATCTCGCCCTCAATGTTGTTGCGCCTGAGCGCCATCGCGTCAAGCGTCTGCTCGAAGTCCGAGGCCGTCAGCGCCTCGAGCGGCGCATCGAGCACGCGGATGCCGCGAAGAACGGGTGCCGTGCCGGGCGCCCAGTCCTCCTCGGGCGACATGAAGGGCTCGCCGGTGTTGGGACCGAATCCCGGCGGCAGGCTCCTCAAGGCCTCCTTTCCGAACGCCTCATAGGGATTGACGAAGTTCATGCCCTCGGTCCCCGGAATCGGGTGCGGAAGCGGCGCGGTGCCGGGCGTCTCGAGTCTGGGCGCGAAGGCCTCGTCGGGCAGGTCCGCCAGAGGATCGGCGGGCCGGGCGGGGAGTTCGCAGGCGGGGGCCTGCGCCGCAGCAGCGGCCGGAGCGGGCGCCGCACCCGCAGCCTCGAGGGGCCTCGGCCCGAGCGTCATCGACATCTCGATTTCGCCGAGCACGAGCGGGCCCGACTCGGCGGAAAGCCTCAGAATCTGCCCCGTCTCCTCGTTCTTGAGAATGACGGTGCCTTCGGGAAGGATGACGGTGAAGCGGGACATTCGGATCGGACCTCGTGACGGGAAAAAACGCTGTAATCTAATATTAAGCGCAAAGACCTACCATTATCGGGCAACAGAGTCATTCCAACCCGTGCCTGCCGCACGATGACCAACAAAGGATTTTTCGATGTACACCTTCTTCTCCATCGTTTTCGGCCTCATCTGGGCTGTCGCCTCGTTCCTCCTTCTCTTCAAGGTCTGGGATGTTCTCGGCCCGATCGTGCTCGGCATCTCGAAGAACCACATCGTGCAGGCCGCCGCGCTCGTCATCACCTACATCGTGATCTTCGGCGTCCCCGCCTGGTGCTGGGTGAAGCTCTTCGGCTGATCTGCAGCCCGTACATGACGCCCTCGCCATGAATCCGCGCCCGCCCATCCTCGACCGATGCGGCGGGCGCCGTCGTCATGGGCCCAGCGTCGATCAGGCCGAACCCGTTTTTCAGCATTTGAGAAAAGCGACTTGTCAAATTCTGAAAGTTCCCGTGGGAAGTCAACAATTTTCAAAATTTCCGTCGACGCCTAAACTTCCTCACACAGTTGAGGCGGGCCCGTATCCTGCGGCCGCCGACCATGCTTGACATTCCGACCGAGGAGAACACCATGACCTTCACGAAATTCGCCGTCGCCGCCGCAGCCGCCCTGCTCTGCGCAGGCTCCGTCATCGCCGCCCCCGTCGAGGGCACCGACTACGTCGTCCTTGAAAAGCCGATCCCGAACGCCTCGGGCACCTTCATCAAGGTCTACTCCTACGACTGCCCGTTCTGCTACAAGTACGACAAGTCCGTCGTTCCGGCCGTCAAGGCCAAGCTCGACAAGGAAATGAAGTTCCTCGACTACCATCTCCACACCAAGGGCAAGTACGGCAAGGAAGGCTCCGAGGTCCTCGCCGTGATGTGGGTCGCCGACGAAGCCGCCGGCCGCGATCCGTATGCCGCCGACGCCATGCACAAGAAGGCGAAGTTCGCCCTCTACAAGGCCTACCACGACAAGAAGCAGCGCTGGGACGACGGCGCCGACGCCTTCCGCGCAACCGCCCTCGAAGCCGTCGGCATGTCCAAGGCCGACTTCGACGCCAAAAAGAACGATCCGAAGGTTCAGGCGCTCGTGAAGGCCTGGGCCGACAGCACCTACGACGTCGCCAAGATCCAGGGCGTGCCGGCCTTCGTGGTCAACGGCAAGTACCTCCTGAAGACGGCCTCCATCCGCTCCATCGACGGTCTCGTGGAAAACATCCGCGAACTCTCCAAGAAGTAAGAGGTCCTGACAAATGAAGGGATTCTGCGAAAGCTTCCGAAAGAGTCCGATGACGGCCTTCGCCGACTGGCAGGAGACGCGCGAGCCGTGGATCCTCTTCGGCGTGACCTCGATCATCCTGGTGCTTCTGGCCCACTACCTCTTCCAGGGCTGGCTCTACATGCTGCCCTGCGAGCAGTGCGTCTACATCCGCTACGGCAACATCGTCATGGCGATCGGCGCCTTCCTCATCGCGATCAATCCGAAGCAGGCCCTGCTGAAGATCGCCGGCATCGGCGTCTTCCTCTACGGCCTCATCTACACGATGATCTGCTCCTGGAAGCTCATGGGCATCCATGACGCCGTCCACTCCGACGACCCGATGGCCATGTTCGGCATGCAGGGCTGCTCGACGGAGCCGACCTATCACTTCGGCCTTCCGCTCGACAAGTGGGCTCCCGACTGGTTCAAGCAGACGGGCGACTGCGGCTACGACGCCCCCGTCGTGCCCGACGGCACCCAGCTCGGCGACTTCCAGCGCTGGCTCATCGAGGTCTATCAGGCGAGCGACGGCTGGTACCTCTTCCCGCAGTGGAAGTTCATGGACATGGCTGAATGCTGCATGCTCGCCTGCGTCTGCTACGCGGCGCTTCTCCTGGTTCTTCTCGCCGCCTGGGGCATGCGTGCCATGAAGAAGGCCTGATCCTCCACAGTGCCTTCACCCGGCCGCTCCGAGCACGGCCGACGGCGGTTCCGGTCCAACCGCCAACCGGCTGACGCAGCGTCTCTGGTCCGACGCCACGCCAGCCTTTCTCCCAAGCAATGGGCGCCCGACGGCATCAACCGTCGGGCGCCCATTGTCATTTGGCGTCAGCTCAACCCTTCACGCAGAGGAACTGCTTGAAGACAGCCACGGGCCTCACGAGGTCGGCCTGCTGCGCCATCACTTCGTCGATGGGCTTGTAGGCGGACGGAATCTCGTCGAGCACGCCGGGATCGTGCCTGCAGACGACGCCCGCCGTCTCGCGCTTCAGGTCGGCAACCGTGAAGACCTTTTTGGCCTGCGTGCGGCTCATCGTGCGGCCCGCGCCGTGCGCGGACGACATGAAGGACTCCTCGGAGCCGAGTCCCTCGACCAGATACGAGGCGGCGCCCATGCTGCCCGGGATGATGCCGAGCTCGCCCCTGCCCGCATGAACGGCGCCCTTGCGCGTCACCCATACGTCGCGCCCGTAGTGCGTCTCGCGAGCCACGTAGTTGTGATGGCAGTCGACGACGGGTTCGTCGGAGGAGATCTCCGCACCCGGCATCACCTCGCGCACCGCAGCCATGACGTCCTCCATCATAATCTCGCGATTGACCTTCGCATAGGCCTGCGCCCAGTTGACCGCATCCATGTAGTCGTTGAAGTCCTCGGTGCCCTCGTCGAACCAGGCGAGCGCGGGATCGGGCAGGCAGACCTTCCCTCGAAGCGCCCTCTCGCGGGCGATGCCGATGAAGCGCGAGGCCATGACGTTGCCCACGCCGCGCGAGCCCGAATGGAGCATCACGCGCACGACGCCGTCTGCATCAGAGGTGAGTTCAATGAAGTGGTTGCCCGCTCCCAGGCTTCCGAGCTGGCTCTGCCAGGTCATGGACACCATGCGCTCAAGAAGTTCGGGATGACGGTCGAGAAGGCTCTTCATGCCTTCCTCGAAAGGCGCCGTGCAGTCGTGGCGAACGGCGTCGGGCCTCCTCTCGGTCATGCCGACGGGCACGTGCCGCAGAATTGCCTCGTAGACCGCGCGGACCGCGCGGTCGTCAAGATCGCCGCGCCTGAAGTTGAGTCGTGCAAGGCGCATGCCGCAGCCGATGTCGACGCCGACGGCGCTCGGGATGACGGCGCCTTCGGTCGCGATCACGCTTCCGATGGTGGCGCCCAGCCCTGCATGAACGTCGGGCATCGCCGCGACGTGATGAAAGACAAACGGCAGCGAGGCCGTATTGAGAAGCTGCTCACGGGACTTGTCGTCGAGCGTCTTCGCCCAGACGTGAACAGGGACGCTTCCTTCGCGTCCGATGATGGAAAAGGCCGCCATGGCGGTACCTCCGTATTAGTTCTTTTTAGTTTCAGTTGATATATTTCACCTTTTCGCAACAAGGGTTTGAATATACGACAAAGTGCCCGCCCGCACATGAGGGAAAACACCTGAAACGCAAAGGCCGCCGTCGTTCAGTCGAACGCGGCGGCCTTTTTGTGAGGCTGTCGAATGTCAGCGGACGGTGCCGATGACGAGGTCGATGCCTTCGGTGCCCGTCTTGACGGGAGCGGAGGTCTCGCCCTCGAGGTCGCCCGCCTGCGGCATGAAGTTGCCGGTGCGGGAGATTCGGGCTCCGACGATCACGTCCTTGACGTCGGCGAGCGTCGTGGCGCCCATGGCCATCGTCATTTCGCTCGTGAGCTTGAACTCAAAGGGGAGCTCCTTGGCGGTGATGCGCATGAAGGCGACCGGCATCTTCGAGCCCGTGGTCGGGCGTGCGTAGATGAAGACGGTGTCCTCGGGCTTGACCTTGTCGGCGTGGGCCTTGTCGAGCGTCACGCGGCCGGAGACGAACGAGGGCGCGGCGGCCTGGACGGTCGGGACGGTTTCGCCCTTGAAGGCTTCGGCCTCAGCCTGGCGGGCTGCGGGATCCATGCCGGCGAGGCGGCGGGCCTCGTCGATGTTGTTGCGGATCTGCTGGGCGTCGCCGAAGTCCTCGGGAAGGACGACGAGGAGCTTTTCCCAGTAGTCGGCGGCTTCGGCGTACTTCTCATGATCCCAGGCGTCGATGGCAAGGAGCGCGAGCGCCTTCCACTGGCCCGGATCGATCTTGAGGGCGCGCTGCAGAAGCGCGCGGGCCTCGTCCGTGATCACCTTGTTGTTTGCGGCGGCCGTCATGTCGGCCATGTCGGCGATGATGTCGGCGTTGTTCGGCACCAGGCGGTCGACCTCGCGGAAGGCGTCGAGCGCCTCGGCGAAGCGGCCCACGTTGGAGAGCGTGCGCGCGAGCATGTACCAGGTCTGGGCGTCGTCGGGCGTCTCCTTCAGGCGGTTCTGAAGGCGCTCGATGGCGGCCATCATGTCGGACTGGCTGTGGCCCTGCGTCTGGCGCTGCTGGTTCTGAACGGCCTCGAGGAAGGCGGGGTCCATGGCGTTGTAGCGGCCGAGCGCAAGATAGCCGAAGACGGCGGAGGCGGGAATCACGACGGCAAGCACGACGGCGATGATTCGGGCGACCTTGGACTGGTCCTTGACTTCGGCGTCGGTGTCGCGGGCGGTTTCCTCAAGCACGCGGCGCTCGAGTTCGAGGCGGGACTCCTCGTACTCGTCGAGGTCGATGCGGCCGGCCTCGCGCTCCTTTTCAAGGTCCGCGGCCTGCTGGCGCAGGATGCCGAGAATCGTTTCGTGGCGGTCTTCGGCGTCAGCGGCCTTGCGGCCGCCGAACCAGAGCGGCAGCGCCACGGCGGCCATCGCGATCAGGCAGAAGACGACGCAGATGATGATGAAGGTTGTCAGCATCGGTTACTCCTTGTCGCCCGAGAGCAGCTTGTCCGCGCGGGCCTTTTCCTCGGCGGTGAGCGGACGGACGGTCTTGGCGACGGCCGACTTGCGGCGGCGGAGGTTGAGGTAGAACGCGGCGAGGCCCACGAGGAAGAGCGCGACGGGACCAAGCCAGAGGATGACCGTGTTGGCCTTGAAGGGCGGCTTGTAGAGCACGAAGTCGCCGTAGCGCTCGACCATGTAGTCGACGATCTCCTTGTTGGTCTTGCCTGCCTTGACCTGCTCGATCACCTGGTTGCGCAGGTCGACGGCGAGCTCGGCGTTGGAGTCGGCGATGGACTGGTTCTGGCAGACGAGGCAGCGGAGCTGCTCGGAAACCTCGACGACGCGCTGGTGGGCGATCGGGTCAAAGGCGGTCGGAGCGGCTTCGCGCGGAGCGGCGAAGGCCGTGCCGGCCATCAGTGCGCAGGCCGCGAGGGCGGCGCCCATAAGCTTGACGGACTTCATGTTATTCGGCCTCCAGCTGCTTGATGAGGGGCTTGAGCTGCTCGTTCCAGATCTGCGGATCGAGCGGGTAGCTCACCTTGGCGCGGATCACGCCCTTCTTGTCGATGACGAAGGTCTCGGGAACGCCCGTGACGCCGAGGTCAAGACCGACCTGGTTCTTCACCTCGAAGACGACCATGTCGTAGGGATTGCCCTGCTGGCGCAGCATGTTGAGGGCGGCGCCGGGATTGTCCTTGTAGACGAAGCCCACGATCGGGGTCTTGAGGCCGTCCTTCTTGAGCTTGACCATGTAGGGGTGCTCCTGCTTGCAGGGAATGCACCACGTGGCCCAGACGTTGAGCATCCAGACCCTGCCCTTCATCTCCTCGGTGGAGAGCGTCTTCGTGCTGTCGAAGAGCGTCGGGAGCGACCACTGCGGCATCGGCTTGTTGATGAGCACGCTGGGCAGCTGTCGCGGATCCATGTAGAGACCCTTGAAGAGGAAGCCCGCGAGGACGATGAAGATTCCGAAGGGAATCAGATACTTGAGAGACTTGCTCATGACTTATTCTCCGTCAGCTTCGTTCTTCTGCTTGCGGCGGCGGTAGCGTCGGTCGGACGCGGCCCAGAGGCCCGCGGCGGCCATGATGATGCAGCCCCACCAGATCCAGGTGACGTAAGGCTTGTAGTAGGCGCGCACGACCCAGCCGCCGTCATTGGTCGGCGTGCCGAGGCTCACGTACACGTCGCCCGTGATCGAGTGGCGGATGGCGGACTCGGTCATCGGCATCGAGTTGGAGCTGTAGTACTTGCGCTTTTCAGGATAGAGGTGCTGGAGCTCCCTGCCGTCCACGGAGAGCGTGAAGTCGCCGCGGTCGGCCGTGTAGTTCGGGCCGCGGACGGTTTCGACGCCGTTGAACGTGAAGGTGTAGCCGGCGACCGTCACGGTCTCGCCTTCGTACATGCGCACGTCGCGTTCGGACTGGTAGCCCTTGACGAGCGCCACGCCGATGATGAAGACGGCCACGCCGATGTGGGCGAGCTGCATGCCCCAGAAGGCGCGCGGCTGGCGCATCAGGCGGGCGAAGACATTGCCCGGCTGGTTGCGGATCTGATGACGGAACGTCTGGATGACGGCAAAGAAGACGAACATCGCGGACGTGCAGCCGAGGAAGACCCAGTGGCCGAACTCGCCCATGAGGAGCGGGATGGCGGCGCCGGCCACGATGGCGGCGACGAGGCACCAGGCGAGCTCGCGGGCGAGCGCCTTCGGATCGGCGTCCTTCCAGCGGGCGAGCGGACCCACGCCCATCAGGAACACGCACGGCAGCATGAGCGGACCGAAGACGGCGTCAAAGTACGGGGGGCCGACCGAGATCTTGCCCGCGTTGAGCGCGTCGAGGAAGAGCGGATAGAGCGTGCCGAGAAGCACGGCGCCCATGGCCACGACGAGCAGCACATTGTTGACGAGGAGCATCGACTCGCGGGAGATGAGCGAGAAGTTGCCGCCCAGACCCACCGTCGGGGCGCGCCATGCAAAGAGCAGGAACGACAGGCCGATGACGATGATGAGGAAGGCCAGAATGAAGAGGCCGCGTTCGGGGTCGGTCGCAAAGGCGTGCACCGAGGTGAGCACGCCGGAGCGCACGAGGAAGGTGCCGAGGAGCGAGAGCGAGAACGTCAGGATCGCGAGGAGCACCGTCCAGATGCGGAAGCAGCCGCGCTTTTCGGTGACGGCGAGCGAGTGGATGAGCGCGGTGCCCGTGAGCCACGGCATGAACGAGGAGTTCTCGACCGGGTCCCAGAACCACCAGCCGCCCCAGCCGAGCTCGTAGTAGGCCCAGTAGGAGCCGAGCGCGATGCCGAGCGTGAGGAGCACCCAGGCGGCCGTCGTCCACGGACGCATCCAGCGGGCCCAGGCGGCGTCAAGACGACCGGAGATGAGCGCGGCGATCGCGAAGGCGAACGGCACGGCGAAGCCCACGTAGCCCAGATAGAGGAGCGGCGGATGGAAGACCATGCCCGGGTCCTGCAGCAGCGGATTGAGGTCCGCGCCTTCGGCGGGCGCCGGGAAGAGGCGCAGGAACGGGTTGGAGGTGAGCAGCATGAAGAGGAGGAAGCCCATGCCGACGAGGCCGAGCACGCCCGTCACGCGGGCGACCATCTCGGCGGGCAGGCGGCGGGCGCAGAAGGCGACCGCGGCGCCCCACCATCCGAGCGTCACCGTCCAGAAGAGGATCGAGCCTTCGTGGGAGCCCCAGGTCGCGGCCACCTTGTAGTACCAGGGCAGGAGCGAGTTGGAGTTGTTCGCCACGTTGAGGACGGTGAAGTCCGACAGGTAGAACGAGTAGGCAAGGCAGCCGATGGCCACCGTGCCGAAGAACGCGTTGGCGGCAGCGGCGGGACGGGCGACCGCCATCAGCGCGCGGTTGCCCTTGGCGGCGCCGACAAGCGGGAGCACGCCCTGGACGATGCTCAACGCAAGGCACAGGATCAGTGCGAAGTGACCGATTTCAGGAATCACTTGTTTTCTCCGGTTTGTGTATGGGGACGGATGCTTCCGTCTTCTCTCTTTATGCAAGCAAGGGCATGGCCGCTTTGCCTGGCCCTCGGGTCAGGCGGGCGGTCACGCCCGGCTCAATAAAAACTCAATTGACTGGAAAGGCAGGCATCAGGACTTTGCGGCCTGGGCCTGCTCGGCCTGCTTCTTGGCCACGCCCGCCTTGTGGGCGTCTTCGAGAGCCTTGGCGGCCTCGGGCGGCATGTAGTTCTCGTCGTGCTTGGCGAGCACTTCGGAGGCACAGAAGACGCCCTGCTCGTCGAGCTTGCCCTGGGCCACGACGCCCTGGCCTTCGGCGAAGAGGTCGGGGAGGATGCCCTTGTACTGGACGGGAACGATCTTGGCGGTGTCGGTGATGCCGAAGGTGACGGTCACGCCGTCGGCCTGGCGCTTGACGCTGCCGGGCTCGACCACGCCGCCGAGCCTGAACGTGCGGCCCGTCGGGGCTTCCTTCGCGGCCACCTGCGTGGGCGAGAAGAAGAAGACGAGGTTTTCATTGAAGGCCTGCAGGGCGAGCGTCACGCCGGCGCCGACGGCCACGACGGCCGCGCCGATGAGGGCGAGTTTCTTGGTCTTCGAGTCCATGGTTTACATCTCCAGCGTCGATTTGGCTGCACGGGCCTCGCGGGCGAGGCGGGCGCAGATCTTGGCGCGGCGGGCGCGCAGGGAAAAGATTTCGTAGATCACGGCGACGAGCAGCGCGCCGTAGGCGCACCACACGAAGTAGCCGTGGCCGTTCATGTAGATGAAGTCGGAAAGACTGTTCCAGTTGTTCACAGCTTGCCCTCCAAGGCCGCTTCCTTGGTCCAGTTCTCGCGGCGTTCGCGTTCGAGGATGATGGAGCGGGTGCGGGCGAGGACCATGCCGGCACCGTAGCACATGCCCGCCACGACCATGATGAGGAGCGTGTAGAGCATGATGGGCGCAATGGAGGAGCCCCTCGACGTGATCGAGGCGCCCTGATGGAGCGTGTTCCACCACTGCACGGAGAAGTAGATGATCGGCACGTTGATCACGCCCACGATGCTGATGACGCTCGCGGCGCGGTCGGCGCGGCGCTTGTCGTCAATGGCGGAGTGCAGCGCGATGAAGCCGAGGTAGAGGAAGAAGAGGATGAGCTCCGACGTCAGGCGGGCGTCCCACACCCAGTACGTGCCCCAGGTCGGACGGCCCCAGAAGGCGCCCGAGAAGAGCGCGATGAAGGCCATCAGCGCGCCCGTGGGGGCCATCGCCTGGGCGAGCATGAAGCAGATGCGGTTGTTGCGCCACAGACCGATGGCGCTGAAGACGGCCATCAGCACGTAGAGCAGCATCGAGAGCCAGGCGGCCGAGACGTGGATGAAGATGATGCGGTAGGAGTTGCCCTGGCGCGCATCGACCGGGCACACGAAGAAGCCCAGGTAGAAGCCCACGACGAAGAGCACGAGTGCCAGCCCGAGAATCCACGGGATGACCTTGCCTGCGAGGCGGTAGAAGTTCTGAGGGTCGGATAAGCTCATCTTGATCAGGTCTCCGAATGTATTTTCAAAAGTCTTTCCAGCGTTCGCATCGCCCGCATCAGCTTTCGGCGATGCGAAGGGCCGCGGACACGGCCATCGGGGCGAGCGCGAGGCTCAGCAGCGTCAGGCCGCCCACGATCATGAAGTGCGCGGCGGGGCTCATCGAGACGGCGACCGCCTGGCTGGCGCCCGCGCCGAAGATGAGGACGGGAATGTAGAGCGGAAGCACGAGCAGGCTCGTGAGCACGCCGCCTCCGCGAAGGCCGAGCGTGAGCGCGGCGCCCACGGCTCCCACGAGGGAGAGGACCGGCGTGCCGAGGAAGAGGCTCGCGACCATCATGAGGGTCACGTCGAGCGGCAGGTCGAAGAGGATGCCGAAGACCGCGGCGAAGATCGTCATCGGAACGCCCGTGACGAGCCAGTGCGCGAAGACCTTGGCCACGACCACCACGGGAAGCGGCTCGGCGGTGACGAGCATCTGCTCGAGCGTGCCGTCGGCATGATCGGCCTCGAACATGCGCGGCAGCGAGAGAAGCGCGGCGAGAAGCGCGGCGACCCACACGACGCCGGGGGCGATCGAGCGGAGGATGTTGGTTTCGGCGCCCACGCCGAGCGGCACGAGCGTCACGACGACCGCAAAGAAGAAGATCACCTGCGCAAGGTCGGACTTGCGGCGGAAGGCGAGCATCAGGTCGCGGCGGAGGATGATTCGGAAAAGCTTGAACATGACTGCAGCGCTCCTTACCTTGCGTTGTCCGCTTCAAGAGCGCTTTCGTTGTCGAGCGCAGCCTCGACCGCCGTGCGGCGGCGCGGGGACCAGCGTTCGGGCTCGATGACGAGGTACTCGACGCCGTCGACGGGCACTTCCTGATGGGTGACGAGCATCACGATGCCGCCCGACCTGACGTGCTCGCCCACAAGGTCCGCAAGGCGGGCGACGCCGCGCACGTCGAGCGCGGTGAAGGGCTCGTCGAGAACCCAGAGCGTCACGGAGCGGGAAAGCCAGAGGCGGGCGAGCGCGACGCGGCGGCGCTGGCCCTGGGAGAGCTGGCCCGCGGGCACGTCGACGAAGTCGGCAAGGCCCACGGCGTCAAGCGCGTCAAGCGCGGCGTTCTCCGTGACGGGCACGGCCGCCACGTTGGCGTTGATCATCACGTTCTCGAGCACCGACAGGTCGTCCTTGACGCCGTTGCGGTGTCCGATGTAGCAGAGCTCGCGCCAGAAGTCCTGGGCGGCCTTCTCGACGGGAACGCCCCTCCAGCGCACCTCGCCCTCGACGGGACGCATGAGGCCCGTCATCAGTCGCAGAAGCGTCGTCTTGCCCGCACCGTTGCTGCCGGCGATGCGCACGAGCGTGCCGGGCTTCACGGCGAACGAGAGATTCCTAAAAAGCGTCCTCTCCCCGCGCTCGCAGGTAAGGCCGCAGACTTCAAGAATGGCTTCTGACATGGGTGAAACGGAGGGTCCTGTTGACGTTGTTGGCGGGCACGGTTCGAGCCCGGATGGTCTTGTGTCAGGAAGTGTAGGGAGGCCGTATTAAGCATTGCTTACAAAATGGCGCTTCCCCCAACGGGGCTAACCCTAGTGGCACAGGGTTAGAGACCCCGCAAAAACCATTGAGCCGCAAACACTTGAAGCAATCCGCAGGTTCCTCTGCCCGCCTCCCCTCATCTCCCCGCACCTTAAGAAACGGGAAGGACTCCGCCTCCATGCGGCCGCAATCTTCGCGGAAGGCCCCGACGTCTATCGGCGGGATTGAAAAAGCCTTCCCTTTTCGTCTTCCTCTCCCCGCGGCCCGCGACGCCTGGGCGGAATCCCGCTAAAATGTCGGAACCATCGGCCGCCCGCAAGCGGAGCGGCCTCCGACCATTCGACAGACTTTCTACCCATGCATATCAAGCGCACTCTGATCATCGGCACCGCCCTCGCCGCCCTTCTTCTCTCCGGCTGCGAGGCCCTTCAGGAGGAGCGCCAGAACTTCCTCGACCGCGAGGAGAAGATCACGAACGTGGTCGGCAACGTCTGGCGCATCGAGGCCGTCTGGCCCGGCCACGTCGAGGGCAACCGCCTCGCCGACCACCTCCATGAACGCGCCCGCATGCACTGCGACCGCCATCACATGGCCATGCTGCCCGTCAACGGCTCCTCGACCAACGGCACCAAGGACGGCAGCCGTCCCGCCTCCGCATGGCTCGAATTCCGCTGCCAGCCGGGTCTGGACTACCGCCCCGAATACAAGGGGCTCACCGGCACCTTCGAGATCGATGACCTGACGACGCTCGAAAACACGCAGGGCAAATAAGCCCGAGCGGCCCTTCCGGCTCCCGCACCGCCCGCACGCCTTCGTGCGGGCTTTTTTCTTCGCCTACCCGCCAACGCCCGCCGCTCAGGCGTTTTCGTACGAAAGGGAGTCCCCCTCAGTGTTTTCCCCGCCCGCAGGGGTCTTGGGACTGCCTAAAGAGCGGACATACAATAAAAGAATGTCCGTCTCGCCAAGCTCATCCGCCCGACTCGCAGGGGCGGCCGCCGCCATCCTTCTTGCGTCCGCATCGGTCTTCGTCCATGCGGCTCCGGGAGCCGTGCCGCCCGTCGTGGTGGCCGTGCAGGCCTCGGGCTCGGGTGCGATCGAGCGAAGCTTCATCAGAGCGAGCGTGGACCATCTCACCTATGCGCTTCCGGACACGCCGCTCGTATTCCGCTACCTGCCGCCCGACGCGATCCAGAAGCTCGCCGAGTCGAGAAGCGTCGACTTCGTGCTCGCGCCGCCCGACGGCTACGTTGTTCTCGAACGCTTCTTCGGCGCCCGCTCGCTCGTGAGCCAGACGATCCGCGAATCCTCCTCGGCCGACTCGGTCCAGGGCATCGTCGTCGCCGTGAACGCCGCGAAGGCTCCCGACGCCTCCGCCTCCGTCCTCAACGGCGCCTCCATTCTCGTGCCCGAACTTGACGGCATGCCCGCCCGCATGCTCAGGCGAGAGCTCATGCACGCAGGCGTCGAGCGCGCCGTGCCCGAAGCCCTGCGCACGAAGACGGATGATCCCGAAGGCGCCATTCTTGAAGCCGTCGCCTCGGGACGCGCCGACGCGGGCATCCTGCCCGCCTGCTACGTCGAGCGGTTCTCCGCGACCGATCCCGAAAGACTTTCGGGCATCAGGCTCGTCACGACCGACCGCGCCTCGCAGACGAGGTGCCGGTCCTTCTCCGTCTTCTATCCCGGCTGGACGCTCGCCTCCTTTCCGCACACGCCGCCCGAACTCAACGCGCTCGTCTCGGGCACGCTGCTGGGCATGCCCACGGACGCCGACGGCTGCGACTGGCGGCCGGGCGCACGATACGACGCCGTGCACGAGCTTCTTGAGGCGCTCGGCGACGCGGCCTACCTGCGCCAGTCCCAGTTCAGCTGGGAGGCCTTCGTCAGAAACTACGGCGTCTGGCTCGCATTTCTCGCCGCCGTGCTGCTCGGCATCGTCGTGCACAGCGTGCGCGCCGAATACCTGATCCGCCGCCGCACCACGGAGCTGATGCGGGCCGTGGAGGAGAAGCGGCGCGTCGAGGAAGAGGCCAAGCGCTACAACGAAAGGCTCGTCGCGATGGAGCGTGCGGGCCTCGTGGGCGAGCTCTCCTCGATGATCGCGCACGAGCTCAAGCAGCCGCTCGCCGTCATCCGCAACTACGCCCGCGGTCTCTCCCGCACCATGGCCCGCGGCGGCTCCGCCGACCCCGAGGTCTTCAGGACCGTACTCGCCAAGATCGACTCCCAGAGCACGAAGGCCTCGGACATCATCGACCACGTCAGAAGCTTCGCCAGACAGCCCGCACAACCCGTACCGACGTCTCTCTCGGACCTTGCCGAAAAGGCGATCGCACAGTTCTGCGCCACGCGCGGGCTCGAAGTCTCCAGACGCATCGAGCCCGGCGTCACGATCCTCGCCGACGCGCTCGAGATGGAGCTTCTCATCAGCAATCTTCTCAAGAACGCCGCAGACGCCACGGCAGGCACGGACGACGCCATCATCCGCGCGAGCCTCTCCTCAGAGGACGGCACGGCCATGCTCACGATCTCGGACAACGGCCCGAGACTCACCGACGAGCAGTTCGCCCGCCTCACCATCCCGCTCAACACCTCGAAGCCTCAGGGCCTCGGCCTCGGACTCGTGATCGTGCGCCGCATCGCCGAATCCGCACGCGGCCGCGTCCTCTTCGAGCGGCTTCCCGAACGAGGGCTCGCCATCACCGTCAGCCTGCCCGTCTGCGAACAAAACAACAGGACCTGAAATGCCCGCAAATTCGCTTTCCCTCATCCGCATCGTCGACGACGACGCAGAAATGCGCGAATCACTCGAATTCCTGCTCTCCACCGAAGGCTGGAAGTCCCGCAGCTACGCATCGGCCGAGGCCTTCCTCGAGACCGACGACGTCATGGTGCCGGGATGCCTCATCCTCGACATCCGCATGCCCGGCCTGAGCGGCCTGCAGCTTCAGGAGCTTCTGAAGAAGAAGGACTATTCGCTTCCCATCCTCTTCATCACCGCGCACGGCGACATCACGATGGCCGTCGAGGCGGTCAAGAACGGCGCCTTCGACTTCCTGCCCAAGCCGCTCGATGATGAAAAGCTGCTCGCGAGCGTCGAGAAGGCCGTCGCGCTCGACTGGGAGCGGCGCTCTCACCACACGAGTCACGCCGCCGCCATGAAGGACCTCGCCACGCTCACGCCGCGCGAGCGCGAAGTCGCGGGCCTCGTCGCCGAGGGCCTCCTCAACAAGGTGATCGCCGAACGCCTCGGCATAGCGGAAAAGACCGTCCAGATCCACCGCGGTCAGGTCTGCCGCAAGCTCAAGGTCCGCTCCGCAGTCGAGATCTCCCGCATTCTGGATCAGGCCGAAGGCCGATGAGGCCGGCCCGCATTCTTCCTGCCGTCAGGCGCTGCGGCCCGCCGCAGCAAAGCCCGCCTCGCGGCCGAAGACGACCGACTCGAGCGAAAGGTTTCCGGGCACGCAACGCATGCCGTGCACGCCGCCCGTGATCTCGCCTGCCGCGAAGAGCCCCTCGACGTGCTCGCCCGAGGCGGTCAGCACGCGCCCGCACCCGTCGATCCTCACGCCTCCGAGCGTCGCCGATCGACCGAGCGTGACGGGCATCACCAGCATGTCGTTGTCCTCGATGCGCACGCGCCAGCTCTTGCCCAGACGGTCGCCGGGCCCTTCGCCGTACGCTCTCACGGCGTCGACGATCGAGGCTCGCGACGGGGCGCCCTCCATGCCCGCCATGTCTTCCGAGCCCGTCACGCGCCTTGCCGTTCCTTCGGCAAGCAGCGCCTCGATCCGGATGCGGCGCACCTCGGGCAGCCGTGCGACGTCCGCGAAGGAGGCCGCAAGCCACAGCACGTTTCCCGGCGCATCGAGGAGCGCCTCGACGACGGCCTCCCTGTCCTGCTCGTTGACCACGCGTCCGCCCGAGGCGTCGACGAGGATGAAGCGCAGCGGATGGAAGGGACACGCCGCAAAACCCGCGCGCCCGGCCGTGCCCATGGTGAGCGAAAAGTAGTCCGTGCCGACGAGGTAGGCGCCCGCCTTCACCGCTGCCCTGAGGCCGAGCCCCGAGGCGCGTCCCCCGCGCATGTCGAAAAGCGCGCCAAGGCGCCTGTCGTGCCTTGCGCAGAGCGCCGCATCGGACGCAAAGCCGCCCGTGGCGAGCACCGTCGCGGGCGCCCTGAGGATGCGGCGCCGTCCGTCCGCATCCTCGGCCGCAACGCCCGTGACGCGGCCCTGCACATCAAGCACGAGCTCCCTGAAGGTGAGCCCCTGCAGAACCGTCACGCCCGCATCCAGTGCCGCGTTCATCATCGCGAGTCGCCCCGCCCTGTAGTCGGAGGCGACGCACGTTCTCGGATAGACGCCGCCCGGAATCTGGCGGACCTTGTTCTCGAATCCGACGCCGAATCCCTCGAGCCACTTGAGTGCAATATAGGCCTGATAGCAGAGGATCTTGACGAGCGCGGGATCGGCGCGCCCGCCGCCCGCAGCCAGCGTCTGGCGGTAGAAGAGTTCCGGACTGTCCGTGATGCCCAGGTCGCCCTGACGCTCCGGGTCGACGGCGTTGAAGTAAAGCCTGTCGGCCACGTCGTTCGTGGCGAACAGATCGCTCGAGCTGTCGAAGAGCACGACCCGGGCACGCCTCTGGGCTGCGGCCAGGGCGGCTGAGAGACCCGCAAGGCCGCCGCCCACGACGATGACGTCCGCGTCCGCCGAAGCGGACGAAAAGCCCTGTTGTGCGTCCGTTCTTCTCATGCCGGCACCTCCGAGGCGGCCTCCCGGCCTGCGATGCGTCCGAAGACGTGAACGTCGGCGATCGCGTTGCCGCCGAGACGGCTTGCGCCGTGCACGCCGCCCGCGACCTCGCCTGCGGCATAGAGCCGGCCGACGGGCTTCGAATCCCAGTCGAGCACCCGCGCCCTTGCATCGATCGAAACGCCGCCCATGGTGTGATGGCGGCTCATGCTGGCCCTGCAGGCCCAGAACGGCGGCTTGCGGATTTCATGGATCATGCTCTCGGCGCCTCGTCCGAAGTCCTCGTCCCTGCCCGACCTCACGAATCCGTTGTAGCGGTTCACGGTCTCGACGAAGTTGTTGACCGGAAGCCTCAGGAGCTGCGCCATCTCCTCGAGCGTCTGTGCCCTGTAGACCTCCTGTCGCTCGAGTCCCTCGTGGAGCTCGCGCCTGAAGGACGGCGGATTGCTATCGAAGCCGTCGTGGTCGACGATCACAAAGCCGAAGCGCGAGGGCAGCGAGAGGATCGTGTCGCGCAGGATGTCGCGCCTGTCGTCCTCACGCACGAAGCGGCGTCCCTGCTGGTCGACGAAGATGCAGCGCTCGACGAGAATCGCAAAGCGGGCGTAATGGACGTGAAGCGGAATGCACTCGATCCAGTCGCAGCCCGTCAGATAGGCGCCCGCCTCGCGGGCGGCGAGCATCACCTCGCCGGTCGAGCCCGCAGGATTGGTCGTATCAAGGTCTCCGAGCCTCGGATCATGCAGGCGGCAGAGCTCGGCGTTGGCCGAAAAGCCGCCCGAAGCCAGCACGACGGCCCGCGAGGCCCTGAGCGTGCGCCTAGTGCCCGAAGCGTCGCGCCATACGACGCCTGCGGCCGAACCGTCCTCGTTGAGTACGAGGGAGAGGACGGGACTTGAAGTCAGGATCTCGATGCCGCGGCTTCTGCAGGCGTCGAGCAGCACGTCGATGTAGCTCGCCTGCGGGTCGGAGAGCTTCGGCAGGTGGCTTCTCGGAAAGAGGCCGCCGTAGATCTGCGAGCAGAAGGGCTCATACTGAACGCCATAGCTCTCGACCCAGTGGAGCGCGTCGAGCGCCTCCGAGCAGAGAATCCTGACAAGTTCGGGGTCTCCGCGCCCGCGGCCCGAGGCGTTCGTGTCGGCGATGTGCCGCTCGAGCGAATCCTCGATGCCCTGGGCCCGCTGTCTTTCGGGGTCGACCGCATTGAAGTAGCCGCAGGAAAAGCGCGTGCTTCCGCCCGTGACGCCGAGCTTCTCGAGAATGACGATGCGCCCCTTCGTGCGCTCCCTGGCGGCGAGCGCTGCGGAAACGCCCGCGCCGCCGCTTCCCACGATCACGATCTCCGCTTCGCCGTCCCAGCGAAGCCCTGCGGCCCGCACGGGCGGCATGCCCGCCGTGAGGCCTGCGGCCGCCGCGCCCGCAAGAAGCGTGCGGCGGGATAGTGTCGGAAGCCGGAAGAGAGGTTCGGTCATGGGTGTCTGCCTCGAAAAAGGTCCTGCACTCTAGTCTAGAAGAACATGCCGCGCCTGCAGTCTCGGGAAAATGCCTACGTGCGGGGCGCGGAGCCCGAAACGAAGACGGGCGGCCCGAAGGCCGCCCGCCGTCTCACGCCGAGACTTCAGGAGGAGAGGTTACTTTGCGACTTCCTGACCGCAGATGCGGCCGTTGACGAGGCAGTCGAGGATGGCGCAGGAGCCCAGACGCACGGCGCCGTGGATGCCGCCCGTGGCTTCGCCGGCGGCGTAGAGGCCCGGAATCGGTTCCTGATCCATGATGTCGAGGACCTGACCCTTCATGTTGGTGAGCAGACCGCCCATGCAGTGATGGACCTTCGGGCTCGTGATGGCTGCGTACCACGGACCTTCGGTGAGCGGCTTGAACTCGTTGTTGATGTAGCGGCCGAACGGCTTGTCGTTCTTGGTCTTCGCGGATTCGTTCACCTGAGCGAGCGTCTTCTTGAGTTCGTCGAGCGGGATCTTGAAGTCCTTGGCGAGGGCTTCGAGCGTGTCGTACTTGCTGACGATGTTCGGTTCGACGAGCTTCTTCATGATGCCCGGACGTGCGGCTTCGAGCTTGTCGGCGCCGTACTGGTTGGCGATGGCGACGGCCTTGAGGCCCTTGGCTTCTTCAGCGAAGATGGCGTCGGCGCGGACCTTGCGGTTGGCAAGCTCGTTGACGAAACGCTGGCCCTTCGTGTTGACCCACAGGCCGTATTCAGCCGCAGCGGACTGCGTGAACGTCCAGCCGATGCCCATGCCCTTTTCCTTCGGGTTGGACCACGGACCGCACTGGATCCAGTCGTTCTGGATCTGGGCGCAGCCGATGTTGTAGGTTTCACGCCAGAGTTCGCCCGTGGCGCCCGGCTGGTTCGTCGTGCTGAACTTGTCCGTGAGCTTCGGGTCGTGCATCTGGCGGAACTTGACGTCGGCCGAGAAGCCGCCGTAGCAGAGAACGACGCCCTTCTTGGCGGCGATGAACTTCACCTTGCCGGAGTCTTCCTTCGGGAAGCGATAGCCTTCGCGGACTTCGAGACCGACCACGCGGCCCTTGTCGTCGCGGATGATGTGTTCGACGTAGGCGCGCAGGCGGACTTCAACGCCGAGTTCCTTGCACTTGTCGAGTTCCTTGCTCACGATGCCCGAACCCGAGCCGTTCTTCGTGAAGACATAGCGCGGAACGGAGTGGCCGCCTTCCTGGCCGATCGCGTCGAGGTTGTATTCGACACCGAGTTCCTTCACCGTCCATTCATAGTTGGAGAGGGCGTGTTCGGCGAGGACGCGGACCTTGGCGGGGTCGTTGAGGTAGGCGCCGGCAACGAGGATGTCCTGGGCGAGCAGGTCGACGGAGTCCTTGATGTCGTGCTTGAGCTGCTGCGGACAGCCCGTGGCGGTCAGAATGCCGCCGTTGATGATGGAGTTGCCGCCCGGGGTCGGCATCTTTTCGAGAACGACGACCTTGGCGCCCGCCTTGCGGGCTTCAATGGCGGCGGCAAGACCGGCAAAGCCGGAGCCGACGACGATCACGTCGACGGTTTCATCCCACTTGGCGGGAACCTTCGAGCGCGGGGCGGCCTGAACGACGGAAGCGGAGGCAAGCGCGGCGGCGCCGACGATGGAGCCCTGCAGGAAGGAACGACGGGACTGGTTGGTCATGATGTACTTCTCCTTATCTTGGTCAAGGAGCGGATGCACCGAGGTCAGCCGGCGCACCGCTTGAGAATCAGTCTAAGGAGGCTCGTCCGGAAGCAAAAGAGGATCTTCATCCGAGCTTGAAAACGCCCGAAAACCGCCCGAAACGCCTGTCTCTCGGGACAGGATCCCGTTCAGGGCGTCCGGGCCGCATAGGATGAACATCCTATGTTCCTAGGGTGCATGCCGTCTGCAGGCGCCGTCGGAGACCTCTCACACAACCATTCACGCCTGAGGGAGCGCCGCCGCAGCGGCCTCGACGAAGCGCCTGCCCGCCTCGCTCGAGGGGCTGCCCATGCGTGCGGCGTCCATCACCTCGACGATGCGGCCTTCGGAGAGGACGGCGACCCTGTCGCAGAGCCTTGCAACGGCCTTGAGGTCGTGCGAGATGAAGAGCCAGCCGGCATGATCGGGCTTGAGTTCCGCAAGAAGCTCCATGATCTCGTCCTGCACGGAGGCGTCGAGGCTGCTGAGCGCCTCGTCGAAGACGACGAGCGACGGGCCGCCCGCCAGAGCGCGCGCGATCGCGACGCGCTGGAGCTGTCCTCCCGAGAGCTGGTGGGGACGTCGCGACGCGTACTCGGCGGGAAGGCCCACGCGCCTGAGAAGATCCCGCACATCAACGCGGCCGCCCGCGAGCCTCACGGGCTCCTCGATCACGTCCCCGACCGTCCAGGCAGGATCGGCCGAGTCGAGATAGTTCTGGAAGACGACGCTCACCTCGCCCGCACGAAGCGCGGAGCGGGCGGCGCCCTTGATGAGAATGCGGCCGGAGGTCGGTCCCTCGAGCCCGAGAACAAGGCGCGCAAGCGTCGACTTGCCCTCGCCCGATGCGCCGATGAGCCCGACGACCTCGCCCCTGCGGACCTCAAGGTCGACGCCGCGGAGCACCTCGTGCGTGCTCCGCCTCCAGAACGATCCCGAGGCGTAGCGCTTTCTGACGCCGCTGAGGCTGAGCACGGGCGGCTCTGCAGAGGAAGAGGACTCGAGGCTCCCCTTGGGGAGGCCTTCGGGAGAGAGCGCTCCGGCAAGAATCTCGCCTGCTCGCCGCCAGGCGAGCGCGAGCCTCTGCGTATAGGGATGCGAGGGGTGCTCGAAGATCTCGCGGCCGCCCTTTTCGACGATTCCGCCCGACATGAGGATCACGAAGCGGTCCGCAAGGCCCGCCGCGAGGCCGAGGTCGTGCGTGACGAGCACGAGCGCCGAACCCGTCGTCCTCCTCACCTCCTGAAGGCTCGCGAGGACGGCCCTGACGTTGACGACGTCAAGCGCGCTCGTGGGTTCGTCGGCGAGAATCACGTCAGGCCTGAGGATGAGGACGCAGGCGGTCATGACGCGCTGGAGCATCCCGCCCGAAAGCTCGCACGGAAAGGCCCTGAGGATGCGGGCGGGTTCGAGCCCGACCGCACGAAGCGCGCCGCTCACAGCCTCATCGGCCTTCGGGCCCGCAAGTCCTGCGGCCGAAGCGGTTTCGCCGAGCTGCACGCCGATCCTCACGAGGGGATCAAAGGCGGTCATCGCCTGCTGGGCCATGTAGAGGATGCGCCTGCCGCGCACTGCGGCGAAGGCGCCCGGCGCGCAGAGCGTCCGGCCCTCGAAGTCCATCGCCCCCGAGACCGTGAAGCCGTGCGGGAGAAGCCCCGCAAGCGCCCTCAGGGTCAGGGACTTCCCTGCGCCCGACTCGCCCACGAGCGCAAGGCACTCGCCCCTGCGCACGTCGAGGTCGAGCCCGTGCAGGATTTCCCTGTCCCTGAAATCACGGACGCGAAGGCCCGCGACACTGAGAATCACGTCGTCTGCGTCCGTCATTCAGTCCTCCTCACGTCAAAGGCGTCGCGGAACGCGTCGCCGAGGAAGTTGAGGGCAGCCACCACGAGCAGGATGGCGAAGCCCGGCACAAGCATCTGGGAGGGATAAAGGGTCATCACGTTCTTCGCGTCCGCGAGCATGGAGCCCCATTCGGGCGTGGGCGGCTGTGCGCCGAGGCCGAGGAAGGAGAGCGCCGAGATCATGAGGACGACGCTGCCCGTGTCGACCGTGCCGAGCACGAAGCACTCGCCCGCCACGTTGGGCACGAGGTGTCCGTAGAGCACCTTCATGTTGGAGGCGCCGCTCACGCGCGCGAACTGCACGAAGCCGGCCGAATTGAGGTGAAGGATGAGGCCGCGCATCATGCGTGCGTACCAGGGCCACTTGGCGAGCAGGCAGGCGATGAGCACGTTCTCGAGCCCCGGGCCCATCATGCCGACGAGGGCCAGGATGAGTACTTCGCTCGGGAACGACATCCATACGTCGCAAAAGCGCATGATGAGCGCATCGACCCTGCCTCGGGCCGCTGCCGCAGTGCCGCCGGCGATCATGCCGACGCCCGCCGTCACGATCATCGTGAGGAGCGCCGTCACGAAGGTGGTGCGGATGCCCCAGACCATGCGCGAGAGCATGTCGCGGCCGAGAAGATCGGTGCCGAAGGGATGCTCGAGGCTCGGCGGCAGGAACTTCGACGAAATGTCGATGGCCGTCGGATCGGCGAGCGGCAGCAGGGGCGCCGCAAGGCCTGCAGCGAGCACGGCGAGAAGGAAGAGGCCCGACGGGGCGGCCAGCGCCCTGCGCCAGCGGTTCGTCATGCCGCCTCCCCTGCGCCGCCTCTGCGGGCGCGCGGATCAAGCGCCGCCAGCGCAAGGTCCGAAAGAAGATTGAAGATGATGAAGAACACGGCCATCACGAGCACGTAGGCGATGATCACGGGCAGATCCCTGTTGAAGATGGCGGAGACGCAGAGCCTGCCGATGCCGGGCCAGGCGAAGATGTTCTCGATCACGAAGGTGCCCGCGACGAGCTTCGGAATCGACATGCCGAGTGCGGTGACGGTACCCCTGAGGCTGTTGAGCATCATGTGAAGCGAGATCCGGCCCTCGGAGAGTCCGCGCGCTCTGGCGAACGTCACCCAGTCGGACTCGGCCGTCCTCAGCATTTCGGTGCGGATGAGGCGAACGTAGGTGCCGACGTAGGCGAGCGAGAGCGAGACGGCGGGCAGAATCACCGACTCGGGAGTCCTCATGCCGTTCGTCGGAAGCCACCCGAGCGTGAGCGAGAAGAGCCACATCAGAAGGAGCGCGGCCCAGAAGTTGGGCAGCGCCGAGATCGTGAAGAGGACGCTGCGGATCGCCCTGTCGACGGGACCGCCCGCATGCCTTGCGCAGAGCCACCCGCACACCCCGCCCGTCACGAGCACGATCAGAAGGGTCGCGCCCGCGAGCGCCAGCGTGGGCGGGAAGGCGCGCAGGAAGTCGTCCGTCACCTTGTGACCCGTCACGAAGCTCGTGCCGAGGTCCCCCTGCAGCACGCCCGCGAGCCACTCGAAGTAGCGCGTCATGAGCGGGCGGTCGAGCCCGAGTTCATGACGCGTCTGGGCGATGAGCTCGGGCGTGGGCACCATCGCGTTCACGCGGATCGACACCTCGGCGGGATCCGAGGGCGAGAGTTCGCCCAGCATGAACGCGATGAAGGTGATGCCGAGCAGCATCGGCACGAGGAGCGCGAGGCGCCGCACGAGCATGCCGCCCATTTACTTGCCCGCCTCCGTGAAGCTCATCTTCTCGAACGGGATCTCATACTGCGTCACCGCAAAGGAGACGTCCTTGATCCTGTTCGAATAAACGGCCTTCGTGCGCGAATAGGAGACGGGGATGTAGACCGCCGAGTCCGTGATGCGCGTGAGCACGTCGCGGACCATGTCGGCGCGCTTCTTCTCGTCGGCCTCGGTCATGAGGGCCGTGATGGTCGCGTCGATGTGGGCCTTGTCGGCAAGCCCGATCTGGGACTGGTAGTCGCCGTGCGCGGGAATGCGCCAGGAGGAGAGATAGCTCTGCGGGTCGTACGGCGCGCCCCAGGAGAGCGAGTACTGCAGGTCGAATTCGCCCGTGCGCTGGCGGTCGAGGAAGGCCTGCTTCTCTTCGCCGATCACGCGAAGCTCGACGCCGATCTTGAGCAGGTCGCCCTGCATGGCCTCGGCGATCGTCTTTTCCTGGGCGTTGTTGGAGTTGAAGTAGAAGTCGAGCACGAGCCTTGCGCCGTCCTTCGTGCGGATGCCGTCGGCACCGGCCTTCCAGCCCGCCGCATCAAGAATCTCGGCGGCCTTCTTCGGATCGTAGCCGCGTTCCTTCAGCGGAACGTCGCAGTAGGGCACGTTCTTCGCAAAGAGCGTCATGGCGGGCGCCTCCGTGCCGTTGAGAATGCCGTCGACCACGGCCTGACGGTTGAAGGCGTGGGCCAGCGCCTCGCGCACGCGCACGTCCTTCGTGATCGGGCGCTTCGAGTTGACGAGAATGGCGCGGGAGGCGATCGGCTTGCTCACCGCCGTGTTGAGGCGCTTCTCGTCCGTGAGCTTCTTGAACGCGTCGCCCGTGAGCTGGTCGCCGTCGGCGCCGAAGACGAGGTCGATCTCGCCCTTTTCAAGCGCCATCAGCATGGTCTGCGTGTCGGGCACGACGTTCCAGCGAACGGCGGGCACGATCGGCTTCTCGCCCCAGTAGCCCTCGTTGCGGCTGAAGAGCGCGTACTGCTGGTCCTTGTGTTCGGAGAGCACCCAGGGGCCCGTGCCCGCGAGACAGGTCACGCCGTCCTTCGTGCCGCCGTCCTTCATGCAGGCGGGCGAGATGAAGCGGAACGGGCGCGAGAGGCCGAGCTCGATGAGCGCGGGGAAGTACGGATGCCTGAGATGCAGGCGCCAGGTGTGCTCGTCGACCACTTCGCTCGACTCGATCTCGTTGATCATGTCGAGCCAGGCGTGACGCGTGCGGTTGGCCATGACGGCATCGATGTTCTTCTTGACGGCGTCGGCCGTAAACGGCGTGCCGTCCGTGAACTTGACGCCGCGGCGCAGATGGAAGGTGTAGGTGCGGCCGTCCTCGGAGATCTCCCAGCGCTCGGCAAGCGCGGGCTTCACCCCTTCGGGCGTATTGAAGACGAGCGGCTCGAAGACCATGGCCTGAGCGGCCATCTCGCCCAGATAAAGATGCGGATTGATGTTGCGGATGTCCTTCATGCTCGCATATTCGAGCACGGTCTTCTTCTGGGCTTCCTTGGGGGCGTCGGATTCTCCGCAGCCTGCAAGCACGAGTGCGCAGACGACGGAAAGAGCAAGCGTTCGCTTCATGTTGAGTTGTCCTTCAATGAGGGGTTGCTGAAGGGGCCTCCGGCTCTGTCGACCGGATCCCGATCCTCAATCATACTATTTCAGGAATCTTCATACATCCGCCAACAGAACTAGCAGAGGCGTTCATAAGGATCAGTCTCAGTGAGAGTTGACTTGATTCCTGCAGTGCCCTGATGCGAAAAAAGGAGCACGGTCCCTAAGGCGTGCTCCTTTTCTCTTTATTCCTCTTGTGCCGGCTCTTGGCGGCCGGTCATCCTGTCCGAGGGTATGGACGCAGAGGGTATGGACGCAGGAGGATTACTTCATCGCGGCGAAGTTTTCGCCGGCGATCATGCCGAAGGTCAGGGCGTCGATGACGGCCACCGTGCCGAGACGGGAGGCGCCGTGGACGCCGCCGGTCACTTCACCGCCGGCGTAGAGGCCCTTGATCGGCTTCTGCGTCGTGGCGGAGATGACCTCGGCCTTTTCGTTGATCATGACGCCGCCCATCGTGTGGTGGATCTTCGGGCAGCATTCGATGCCGTAGAACGGGCCCTGGGAGACGGTCAGACCGTTGTTGAAGGAGAGGATGCGGCCGAAGTCCTTGTCTTCGCCGGCCTTGACGAAGCCGTTGAACTTCTTGACTTCTTCGAGGAAGGCGTCCTTCTTGATGCCGAAGTGGTCGGCGAGGGCTTCGAGCGTGTCGAACTTCTTGACCGTGCCCATTTCAAGCGGGAGCTTGACGAAGGACGGGTTGATGGCCTTCACGATGGAGTCGTCGCAGACGGCGATCGGGTAGTTTTCGTCCGTGCCGATGACCTTGAAGAGGGCGTCGGACTTGATCTTGCGGCCGGCGTGTTCGTCCATGAAGCGGCGGCCGGTCTTGCGGTCGACGACGAGGCCGAGGTCCATGCAGGCGTGGTTCGTGAAGTTCACGGAAACGCCGAAGCCCTTTTCACGCGGGTTGCAGTACGGCAGGAACTGGAGCCAGCAGAGCTGAACCGGAGCGGCGCCGATGCCGAGGGCCTTGATCAGCACGCCGGCCGTGGCGCCGGGCTGGTTCGTGGAGTCGGTCGTCGGAACAACGCGCGGGTCCTGGATCTGACGGAAGAAGATGTCGCGGGAGAAGCCGCCGGCGGCGAGCATGACGCCCTTCGTGGCGCGGACGACGGACTTCTTGCCGGTCTTGTTTTCGAGGTCGTCGGAGACGGCCTTGTTGTTGAAGCGGTAGCCCGTGCGGCAGACGATGCCGGCGACGGAGCCGTCTTCTTCCATGACGAAGTCGTCGAACTTGCAGCGGGTGCGGATCACGACGTTCGTGAGCTTCTTGAGCTCTTCGTGCATCGGACGGATGTAGCCGGAACCGGTGCCGGCCTTGATTTCATAGGAACGCGGAACCGAGTGGCCGCCTTCGAAGAGCATCTTGTTGGGCACGAATTCGCAGCCGCAGTCGACGACCATCTGGATCGTGTCGTTGCAACGGTCGGCGATGGTGGAGAGGAGGTTCGTGTGGTTGATGCCGAGACCGTCCTTCAGGCAGTCGGCGATGAAGAGCTCCTTGCTGTCCTTGATGCCCTGGGCCTTCTGGACCGGGTTGACCGGGCAGGCGACGTTGCCGCCGCAGATGGCGGAGTTGCCGCCGACCGTGGACATCTTCTCAATCATGAGGACTTTGAGACCGGCGCGGCCGGCCTTGAGGGCGCAGGCCATGCCGGCAAAGCCGGAGCCGATGATCACGACGTCGAACGTTTCGTCGTACTTGGCAACGGACTTGGCGGGAATGCCGGCATGCACGGCGGCAGCGGACATCATGGCGGCGGAGGCGGCGACGGCGGACTTGAGGAAGCCGCGGCGGCTGGTATCGATCTGGGTCATTCTGAGGATTCTCCATTCGGATTGGGAACACAACCGGCGGGGCGGATTCTCTCGCTCGCTCCTCGCCGGCGACACCGCTATTCTTCTCCTCCGTCCTCCTTTCGGCTACATACCGCGGTATGGACCTTGCACATACCAAAGTATGCAGGGTTTACCCTCCCCTTCCCCCAAACCCTTGAAAACACGGCCTTTTGGGCGGAAAGCCTCCTGTGAACGACACGTTGAAGGAGGGTTTTCCCCGAGGTGTCGCCCCTGCGCTCCCCCGCATCCGCCCCGCGGCAAAAGTCCGGCGAACATCCGCCGCAGTCCCTCCGCACCGCAAACAACCACTCTCCTTCAGACGCTTTTTATTGACCAACCGGAAACCCCATACCCGGGTATGCATCAAATACATACTTTGGTAGGTAGGAAACGCCGGCGCGCCTGCATATGATGTGACCCAACGAAAGCGCATCGGACGGACAGGCCGTCCGGAGCTCCAGACTCCGCGCTTCCGGTCTCAGAACCCAGAAAGGAAAACAAGAAATGAAGATGACGACGCTGATCCTCGCCTCGCTCTGCGCCGCGACGTTCGCCTTCGGCACCGCTCAGGCTGCCGACCAGAAGTTCGGTGCCGACCGCCATGTCGGCATGGGCCTCTCCTGCGAGACCTGCCACGGTCCGGACAAGGCCAATCCCCAGGAACCCACGATGGACACGTGCAAGCAGTGCCACGACGTCAAGGCCCTCGTTGAAAAGACGAAGGACGTCAAGCCGGCCAATCCGCACATGTCCCCGCACTACCGCGACGAACTTGAATGCACGAACTGCCACATCATGCACGGCGAGACGGAAAACTTCTGCGACCAGTGCCACCAGTTCGGCTTCAAGGTCCCGTAATCCCCCGAACCGGCATGCCGGTTCTCGCACGCCTTCGGTGAGGATGCTCTCCTCCATATCTCCTGCCTCACCGAAAGCTTCTCCCCCGAAAGCGCTCTCCGGCCGGTCACCGGAAGAGCGCTTTTTTCTTCCCCGCGCCCATCTGCATGCCTCATGACATGGCGCAAGGTCTTTGACGCTCCTTTGACGGACGCTTCACGGCGCGTTGACGCGGCCTCACGCGGTTTTGACGCCTCACGCCCGATACTGCGGACATCAAACAAAAACACGCCGAAGGCATCCGCATGTCCGTACAAGACCACCTCTGCTCCGCACGCATTCCGACGCCCGTCCTCACGGGCCTTCTCATTCCCGCGTCGCTTCTCATCATCCTCGCCATCGTGCCGCCGCACGCCTTCGACCTCTCCGTCTCGAAGCTCTTCTTCAGCGACGGCTGGCCCTGGCACAGGAACGAAGTCTTCACGACGATCTTCTACCGGCTTCCCAAGCTCGTGCCCGCCATCGTTGCGGCGGTGCTTCTCGTCCGTCTCGCCGTCGTGCTCGCCCAGGGCCGCAGGATCCTCGAGGAGGAGGCCTCGAGACGCGCACTCTACGTCCTCATCGCAATGGGCGCCTGTGCCGCCGCCGTCTGGTGGCTCAAGAGCACGACGGGCGTCGCGTGCCCCTGGTCGGTCGAACCCTTCGGCGGCACCCTTCCGATGACGGATCCCGCCTTCGGCCTCACGGACGTTCCCGGCCGCTGCTGGCCCTCGGGACACGCGGGCACGGGCTTCGTCTTCATCGCCTTCTACTTCGCGCTCAAGGACGTCCGTCCGCGTGCGGCCGCAGGCGCACTTCTCTTCGCCGTCGCCTTCGGGCTCCTGTGCGGCGCGGTCCGCGTCATGGAAGGCGCGCACTTCGTCTCGCACGTGCTCGTCACGGGCATCGTCGACTGGCTCGTCTGCGCGGCGCTCCATGCACTCATCCTCGGGGACCGCAGCTCGCCCGCCTTCGCAAAGCCGCTCTCCGAAAGGGGCCTCGTCATCCTGACGGCCCTCTGGTGGACGTTCGTCCTCAACATGCCGTTTCTTGCGCGCGCCGCAGGCCTCTCCGAGCCAAACTTCGCCTGGAGCATGCGCGAGGCCCTGACGCTCGCGGGCCTCTCCTTCGGCCTTCTCTTCATCTCCATCGCGCTCCTCACGCTCGTCATGGCGCTGCCTCGTCCCGTGCGCCGCGCCGTTCTCGTGCTCCTGAGCCTGACCGGCGCGATCTTCTTCGCGGGCACGCTCGTCTACGGCATTGCGTTCGACCCGAACATGGCCCGCAACGTCATCTCCACCGACGTGCACGAGGCCTCGGCCTATTTCTCCGCACGCACGCTTCTGCTCGCTCTGGCCGCAGGCCTTCCGCCCGTCCTCGCTGCCGCCGCGGCCGACATGACGCCCGCAGGCCTCAGGCCGGCCGCCGTGCGCGGCGGCGTCGCCGTCCTTGCGCTCGCCGCAGGTGCAGGCGCGCTCTTCACGCAGATGAACACGCTTGCGGCCGTCATGCGAAACGACAAGGCGCTGCGCTACCTCATCACCCCCGTCAACGTCCCCTACAGCCTCGCCGCCACGCTCGCAAGGGACGCCTCGCCCGATGCGGCCCAAAAGCGCATCGTCGATCCGAAGCCCGAGCTTTCCGTCAGGCTCAGCCGTCCCGCCGTCCTTCTCGTCGTCATCGGCGAGACCACCCGCTCGGCGAGCTGGGGACTTGCAGGCTACGCCCGCGACACCACGCCCTCGCTTCGCGCCGAAGGCGTGATCAGCCATCCGTCCGTCACGGCCTGCGGCTCGAGCACAGACGTTTCGCTTCCCTGCATGCTGAGCAGGATCGGCCGCTCCGACTACGACCGCAGCCGCATCATCGGCGAGGAGGCCCTGCCGTCGCTCCTCGCCCGTGCGGGCGCGCACGTCGTCTGGGTCGACAACCAGAGCGGCTGCAAGGGCACGTGCGCGGGGGCCGAGGTGAGAAGCCCCGACCCGAAGAGCGCCGCCTGCGCCTCGGGCCGCTGCTTTGACGGCGTTCTTCTCGACGAGCTCGAAGCCGACCTCGCGAACCTTCCCGCCGACCGTCCGACGGTGCTCTTCTATCACATGTACGGCGAGCACGGCCCGCGCTACCACGAGGACTCGCCCGCGCACGCCAAGGTCTGGACGCCCGAATGCACCGACGCAGACCTCGGCGCCTGCACGAGGGAGAGCATCGTCAACGCCTACGACAACGCCGTGCGCTACACCGACGGCATGCTGGCGGGCCTCGTGAAAAGGCTCAAGGCCCGAACGGACATCGACGCGGGCTTCGTCTACGTCTCCGACCACGGCGAGAGCCTCGGCGAAGGCGGCCTCTACCTGCACGGCGCCCCGTACTTCATGGCGCCGCCCGAGCAGATCCGCGTGCCGATGGTCATGTGGCTCTCGAAGGACTGGAGCCGCACCTTCGGGTTTGATGCGGCGAACCTTGCCCGCGAACCAGCGGGCGGCGTCACGCACGAGCACCTCTACTCGACCGTGCTCGGCATGCTCGGCGTGCAGTCGACGACCCGACGCCCCGAATGGGACCTGACGGACAATCGGACGAGCGCCGCACAATGACGCGCGCAGTCTGCAAGGCGTAACATCCGTGCAGGAAGACCAATCAGAATAGAAGCACTCTCATGAGCATCCGCATTCTCGTCGTCGACGACAATCCCGACATCCTCGCCAACGTCCGCGACTTTCTCTCCATGAAGGACGGCTGGGCGCCCGAGACGGCCTCCACTGGGCTCGAGGCCCTCGAGCGCATCGAGCGCTCGACCTTCGACCTCGTCATCCTCGACGTGGGGCTGCCCGACACCGACGGCATGACGCTCACCCGAAGGCTTCGCGCCTCGGGCTTCACCGCGCCGATCCTCATGCTCACGGCGCGCGACACGATCGACGACCGCGTCGAGGGACTCACGAGCGGCGCAGACGACTATCTGATCAAGCCCTTTTCGCTTCGCGAGCTCGCCGCGCGCGTCGAGGCCCTGTTGCGCCGAAGCGGCGCGAATCCGGCGGGGCGCCTCACTGCGGGCCCGCTCTCCCTTGACCTCAAAACGCTTCGCGTCGAGCGCGAAGGCCGCGACATCAGGCTCAACCCGACCTGCCTGCAGCTTCTTCGCGAGCTCATGCAACAGAGTCCCGGCATCGTCTCGCGCCGTCGACTCGAGGCGGTCCTCTGGCAGGGCGAGCCGCCCGCCTCCGACAGCCTGCGCTCGAACCTCTATCTTCTGCGCCAGGCGGTCGACAAGCCGTTCGACCGTCCGCTCATCCACACGCATCCCGGCCTCGGCTGGTCCGTCGCCGATCTCCCCGACTCCGTCTCCTGAGGCGCCGCCATGCCCGTCCGCCATTCGCCTCCGCGCAGCCTTGCCCAGCGCATCATGCTGAGCTTCGCGCTCCTCGTCACCTTCGTGGCGGGGTTCTACGCATTCGCGCTCTACCAGTCGATCGAATTCACCGAGCAGCAGCTCATCTCGGGCATCCTCAGGGACGAGGTCACCAGGGCGGTCGACACGCTCGAGCGCGGCGAGACACCGAGGCTCCCCGAGGACACGCGGCTCTACGGCGCGCCTCCCCTCGAGGCGCCTCCGCCCGCCATGCGCGGCCTGTCCGAAGGCTTCGGAGAACTTTCGGACAACGGCGACTTCTTCGTCTACACGGGCGTCTGGCGCGGTGAGCCGCTCGTGCTCACGCGCGATCAGCTCGGCTTCGAGGACACGGAGCGCGTCTTCAGGCGGATCACGCTCTTTTCCGTTCTCGCCGTCTTCTTCCTCGGCCTTCTCGCGGGCTGGATCCTTTCGCGCAACATCATGAAGCCCGTCAAGGCGCTCTCCGACGAGGTGAGGAAGGCCAGCGCCGCCCGCACCTACGAGCCGCTTTCGGTCGAACTCACCAACGACGAGGTGGGCGAACTCGCCCGCATCTGCGACGGCGCCATGAAGAGGCTCCACGAAGCCCTGCAGCGCGAGAAGGCCTTCACGGGCGACGTGAGCCACGAGCTCAGGACGCCGCTCACCGTGATCGAGACGAGCGCCGAGCTTCTCTCAATGAGGCCGCTCTCGCCCGCTCAGGCCAAGCAGGTCGAGCGCATCACGCGTTCTGCGGGCGACATGCGCGAGCTGATGTCGCTCTTTCTCTCCTTTGCCCGCCTCTCGAACGAGACGACGGGCCCCGAGCCCGACTCCGCCGCGGGTATTCTCAAGACCGTCGCCGACACCTGGGAGCCGTTCGCGGCCGAAAAGGGCCTCTCGCTCGTGCTTCGCCGCGAGGCCGAGTGCCCCGGCGCCTACTCGCCCGTCATGCTCGGCACCGTCGCCAACAACCTCGTGAAGAACGCCGTCGCCTACACCGAAAGCGGCGCGGTCACGATCACCGAAACGTCCGAAGGCTTCATTGTCTCCGACTCGGGACTGGGGCTCGCCGGCGACGAGGCCGCCCGCATCTTCGAGCACGGCGTGCGCGGCAGTGCAGCCGTCGCCGACGCCTCGGGCGCAGGACTCGGCCTTTCGATCGTCTCGCGCATCTGCCGCCGCTCGGGCTGGACGGTCACGGCGGGCAAGGCTCCTGAAGGCGGCGCCGCCTTCACGGTCACAATGACGAAGGCGGCCGACGCACGACGCGCCGACCGCCTTTGAGAAAACGCCCTTGAGAGAAGACTCAACTGGTCTCAATGCTTGTGATGCAGATTGAGGGGTTCGCCCTTGCTTTCGACGGGCTTCGTCTTTCGCACGGACGTCCAGCACACGAGTGAACCGAGCACGACGAGCGCAACGCCCTGCCAGAACGTGGCGCTCAGATCCGACCCGATGTAGAAGGAGGCGAAGACGCAGGAGAGGACGGGCGTGAAGTAGGAGCCGATTCCCAGAAGCGTCATGTTGCCGTACTGCATGCCGTAGGTCCAGACGCCGTAGCCCAGCCCCGTCGCGGCCGCGCCGAGGAAGACGCCGAGCCAGCCGGGATGCATCCACTCGACGGGCGGCGTGGGCGTAAGCAGCCAGATGAGGCCGAAGATCAGCATGTCGTTGAAGAAGATGATGACCACGGGATTGTGGCCGCCCGACCAGGCCCTGGTCATCGAGCCGTAGCCCGCCCAGAGCACGGCGCCCACGAGGGCGATCGTGTAGCTCCACGGATTCTTCATCCAGTTGGCCGCAAAGTGCATCGGATTGAATCCGTCCTCACCGCCGAGCACCACCATGACGCCCAGCAGGCTCAGCAGCACGCCCGGCACGATCCACCACCTCGCCCGCTCGCCGTTGAAGAGCACCGCGAAGACGATCGTCAGGCAGGGCCACAGATAGTTGACCATGCCGACCTGCATGGTCTGCGTGGCGTCCTCGGCCATCGACAGCGAGAAGATGAAGCAGATGGCGCAGACGTTTGCGGCGCCCACGCCCAGAAGCAGGTACTTGAGTGAGAAGGCCCGCAAATGCGGGCGTCCGAAGATGAGAAGAAGCAGAAGACAGGCCGCGGCGTACATCACCGTGAAGCCCGGGCCTCGCCCGAAGTCCTCGGCGATGCCGCGGCAGATCCCGACGCCCATGCCCCAGAGGACGGGTGCGAGAAGACCGACTGCAGTTGCGCGTGCTGATGCGTCCATTTGCGAAAAAGGTCCGCCGCTTGAATGTTCGCGGCGGACCTGAGTGAGGTCAGTTGCGGTTGTAGCTCAGGACATTATGCCCGATGATCATTCCTCAAAGGCGCCCTTGACGATCACTTCGCCGGCGCGCATGCACTGGACGCCGCCCATGAAGACGTCGGTGATCTCGTGTTCGGCGTTGAGGATGAGCAGGTCGGCGTCGGCGCCGACCTCGATGACGCCCTTGCCTTCGAGCGTGAGCGCTTCGGCGACGGTGCGGGTCATCGGCAGCAGGGCGGTCGTCAGGTCGTGGCGACGCGCAAGTTCCTGAACGGTCTCGATGTTGCACATGATGGAGCCGACGCCGAGGCCGACCATTTCGCCCGCCTCGTTGAAGCGCGGCATGGAGCCGTGGCCGTCGGAGCTCATCGTGATGCGGTTGACGGGCACGCCGTTTTCGACGGCCATGTCATAGGCGTCGGCCGCGCAGCCCATGTAGTTGCCGCCGCCCGTGGTGATGTCGATCCAGCCGCCCTGCTTCGCGAAGCCCATCGCGCGCTCGAAGACGGCGGGATGACGGGCGACGTGCGTCGGACGGATGTGCTTGATCGGCAGGCCGGAGGCGACGATGCCGTCAAAGATGTCGAAGGACGACGTGTAGTCGCCGAGATGAACGTGCACGAAGCCGGTCTTGCCCGTGAGCATGCCCGCGACGCGGACGTCGGCGACAATCGAGCGGACCTCCTCCATCGACGGGAAGGAGCAGCGGTGATCGCCCAGAGCGATCTTGACGCCGAGCACTTCGGGAATGGCGAAGAGTTCGGTCTTGACGGAATCCGTGATCGTCGTGACGGGATAGGAGTAGTTGCTCGTCCACATCCAGCCCGAGGCGCCTTCCTGCTTGAGGCCGCGCACCTTGGCGAGAAGGTTCTCGATCGAGCGGGACATGCTGTCCGTGCCCGAGACGCCGAGGAAGGTCGTCACGCCGGCCTTGACGAGCTCGGAGAAGACGAGCTCGGGGCAGCGGCTCTTCCAGCCGCCTTCACCGCCGCCGCCCGTGACGTGGATGTGCTGGTCGATGAGACCCGGGGTCACGATGGCGCCGCAGGCGTCGATCGTCTCGAGGCCGGGGACGGAAAGGCCCTCAAGGCTCTCCTCCATGGCGACGATCCTGCCGCCTGCGATGAAGATGTCGCGACGGCCGAGCTTTTCGGGGGCGAAGACTTCGGCGTTCTTGATGAGGATGGGACGGGTCATTCTTTCTCCTTTGGTCCTGCCCGCGGCCGGAAGTGAAAGGGATGAGGCCGCGCGCGCAATGAGGCAATTCTACCTGCCCGACGCCTGCAGGAAGCCCCGTGCCCGAACGCCTGAAAACCCTCAGGGGTTTACCCGTAGGTATGCTTCGAACGAGGAGACAGATAGAGATACAGGACGGCGCCCGCCGTGAGGACGACCGAGACGGCGAGGCGGGAGACGTCGCCCGTGCCCGCCTGCAGCATCCAGGCCTCGGCGACGGGACCTGAGGCCAGGCACCCGAACGAGGCTTCAAGACGAACGGAGGGCGTGCGGCCCGAAAGCAGGCGGAGCATCGCCCAGACGAGGCCCGCGAAGCTCAGGATTCCCGGCAGCCCCGTCCTGATCCAGAAGCCCTCGGGCACCGCGCCCATGACGGCCGAGACCATGAGGCCGAACCCCGTCGCATTGAAGAGGACGGCAGCGGCCATGAGGCCCACGAGCACGATGAGGCCGCCCTCGACGCCCGAGGGCTCGCGCTCGTGCGCAGGCGGAAACTGACGGCTCCACTTCCAGAAGGAGTGGATCACCATCAGGAAGACCAGAAGGAGCATCAGGCTCCCGATCACGGGCTTCATCAGCGCTCCCCGACGGCGGAGCCGCCGCGCGAGAGCGCAAGCCTGCGGCCCGAGGCGGTGCCGTAGGTGAGTGCGGGACGATTGGAGAAGAGAAGATAGAGGGTCACGACCACCGTGAGGAAGAGGAGCCCCGTGGGCTCGCCCGCAAGCTCGATCGGAAGGCCGAGGTAGATCGTGCGCAGGACGGCGACGAGCGGGCCGCCGAGCCAGGCGCAGACGACGGCGGCGCCCAGGGCGACGGACGAACGGCCGAAGACGAGCGCGCCGATCGCGATCAGCAGGAAGAACGAGGCGGCAAAGTCCGGAATGAGCGTCTGCACAACGGGCCAGAGATAGTCGGTACTCATCGAGATGACGCGCGCGGCCTCGCCCGCAGCGCGGCCGAAGTGATAGAGCGCGTTGACGGCCTCGACGATGAGAAGCACGATCGTGAAGAGCAGCAGGCCGCCGACCCCGCTCGGAATGCCCGGCACCTGATAGACGGGCGGGACGGTGCGAGCGATGCGGCGGATGGCCCAGACGGGCACGAGAACGGCGATCGCACAGAGCGCGATCATCAGCATGACCTGCATGCCGGAAAAGTGGACCACGGTGGTTTCCATCATGGTGTTCGACTCCAGAAAAGAGGCTCCTCAAGCGGAGCACAGCGGAGGCATTCTACACAAGGACATTCGTCCGAACTGCCTTCCGCACAGGGCGTTCAAAGATTTTTGCTTTTTTCTCAGGGCACGTCCGGGCCGTCGTCTGCGGCGTCAGGATGCGAAAGGCGCTCAAGCAGGCCGCAGGGCTCGCCCTCGGCGTGGCGACCGCAGCAGGCGCCCGCGAGCGAGCAGAGCTGCTCGCGCAACCGCCTGAGCTCCGCCATGCGCGCCTCAACCGCCTCGAGGTGCCTGTGGATCATCACGTGCGCGCGGTCGGCCCCCTCGGGACTCCCGTCCTCAATGCTCTCGAGCAGCAAGCGGATCTCGTCGAGACTGATGTCGAGCGTGCGGCAGTGCCTGATGAACTCGAGCCTGCCGACATGGACCTCGCCGTAGTCGCGGTAGTTGTTCGCAAAACGCCTGGGCGCGGGCAGAAGCCCCATCCGCTCGTAGTAGCGGATCGTCTCCGCCGTGTGCAGCGTGCGCCTGGCCAGTTCGCCGATCTTCATGACTCATCCCTGAAAAATGATCCTGATTCGCATTATCCCAAAAAAGCGCTTGACCTTGTAGCGACTTCAGGGTGTGTAATGCCCTCCATCAGGAATTCACGACGGACCTCGTCCGCAGAACAATCATGTCCACTCTGATCATCTCCATCTCCGCCATGTGCTGCCCCGCCGAGGGCGGTCCCGTCGAGCGGGTCCTCAGGGCCGCTCCGGGCGTGGCGGACGTCACGCTCGACTACTCCACCCGCACGGCCAGGGTCACGGGCGACAGGCTCTCGGGCGAAGCCCTGCTTGAGGCGCTCCTCTCCATCGGCATGCCCGGCGAACTTGACGTCACGGGCGCAAGGCGCATCGTGCTCTCCGTCCCCGAAATGGACTGCCCCGTCGAGGCGGGCGAGATTCAGAAGGCCTTTGCGGCCGCAGGGATCACGGGCGCGGACTTCAACGTGATGACCCGCACCGTCACGCTCTCGGGCGACGACGATCTCGAGGCCGCCGCAGTGCGCGCCGTCGAATCCTGCGGCTACACGGCAAAGGCCGCAGCCTCGGGCCCCAGGACAATCGAAAGCGCGCCGATTCTCTGGGCGCTCTACATCAGCGCCCTCTTCGTCGCCTTCATGTCCGAGGCGGTCGAACTTGTGAGTGAATACTCGCCCGGACTCATTCCCCTCGAGCACGGCACGATCGACCTCATCACGCTCGCACTGGCCGTCGTCGCAATCCTGATGGCGGGGCTCGAGGTCTTCAAGAACGGCGTTCTTGCGCTCGTTCACCGCAACCTCAACATGAACGCCCTGATGGCGGTGGCCGTCGTGGGCGGCGTGCTCATCGGCGCCTGGCCCGAAGCCGCCATGGTGATGGTGCTCTTCCAGATTTCCGAGTCGATCGAGCAGCTCTCGATGACGAAGGCCCGCCGCTCCATCCGAGACCTGATGAGCGCCGCCCCCGAGACGGCCGAGGTCAAGGACGGCCGCAGCTGGCGCAGGGTCCCCTCGGCCGAGGTGGGCGCGGGCGCCGTCGTGCGCGTGGGGCCGGGCGACCGCGTGCCGCTTGACGGCAGGATCGTCAGGGGCGCGACCGCGCTCGACCAGTCCATGGTGACGGGCGAAGGCATGCCCGCCGAGAAGTCCGAGGGCGACAACGTCTGGTCGGGCACGGTGAACCTCACCTCCACGATCGAGGTGATGGTGACCGCGGCCGCAAGCGAGAGCCTCACGGCCCGCATCATCGACGCCGTCGAGAACGCCCAGGCCTCGAAGTCGCCCGTTCAGCGCTTCGTCGACCGCTTTGCAGCCGTCTACACGCCGATCGTCTTCTTCATCGCGGCCGCCGTCGCGATCGTGCCGGGCATCGTGACGGGCGAGTGGAGCACGTGGATCTACCGCGCGCTCTGCCTGCTCGTCATCTCCTGCCCCTGCGCGCTCGTGATCTCGACGCCCGTGACCGTCGTCTCTGCGCTCGCCACGGCCACGCGCTGCGGCCTGCTCATCAAGGGCGGCCTCTATCTCGAGGAGGCGCGCAAGCTCGTCAACATCGGCCTCGACAAGACCGGCACGCTCACGAAGGGCGAGCCCGCCGTCGCAGGCGTGAAGTACCTCGCCACCTTCGACGAAAGGCTCACGGGCGCGATGGCCGCCAGCCTCGCCGCCATGAACAAGCATCCGCTCTCCCAGGCCATCGCGCGCTGGGCGCATGAAAGGCACCTGCCCGTCTATCAGGTCGAGGGCTTCACGGCCATCCCGGGCGCAGGCGTCGAGGGCCGCATCGAGCGCGGCATGGTGAGGCTCGTCAACCTGCGCTGGCTCGAGGAACAGGGCCTTGCCGACGAGGAGGTCCGCCGCACGTTCGCGCACTATACGAACGAGGGCATGTCCGCCGTCGCCGTCGCCGACGCCTTCGGCGTGCAGGCGGTCTTCGGACTCGCCGACGTCGTGAAGGAGGACACGGTCGAGGGCCTGCGCCAGCTCGCCTCCGTGGGCATCCGCCCGTGGCTCCTCACGGGCGACAACGAGGCGGCCGCCCGCGCGCTCGCCGAAAAGGTCGGTCTCAAGGACGTCAGGGCGGACCTGCTGCCCGAGGACAAGCTCAAGGCCATCGAGGAGCTTCAGAAGAGCGGCCTCACCGCCATGGCGGGCGACGGCATCAACGACGCCCCCGCGCTTGCCCGAGCCGACATCGGCATCGCCATGGGCGTGCGCGGCACGGACAGCGCCATCGAGGCCGCCCACATCGCCGTGATGGACGACAGGATCTCGTCGATCGCAACGCTCGTGCGCCTCTCCCGCATCACCCACGGCGTGCTCGTCGAGAACATCGCCTTTGCCATCGGCGTCAAGATCATCTTCGCGCTCCTCGCGCTCACGGGCAACGCCACCATGTGGATGGCCGTCTTCGCCGACACGGGCACCTGCCTGATCGTGGTCGCCAACGCCATGCGCATGCTGCGCATGAAGCCGAGGCTCGACCGCATGGCCGAAGAGGCCCGCAGGGGCGCCTGACGCGGAACCCCGCACGCCTCCGGCTTCGAGCGCCTCCGGCATTCCCGGAGGCGCTGCCGTCTTCTCTCAACGGCGCCGCCCGAAGGCATTGCCGACTCCTCTCCGAAGATTGCCGTCTTCTCTCATTTCGATGACCAGACCTTCTTGAAACGCCCGTTGCGGGACTATCATCCTCTCATGACAGGGAGAAAATCATGACGGAACCCGACGAAAGCACGATTGCCGAACTCAATCTTCTGGCCGACGACATACGCGCCCGCCTCGATGCCGCAGGCGGGCAGACGCTCGAAACAGGTCTTCTCATCCTCGACCGCAGAAAGGCCGACTGCAGCACCTGCAGGACGATCGCCAGACCGAGCATCACGATCATGGCCTCGGGCGCCAAGGAGGCGGATTTCGCAGGACACAAGGTCGCCTTCAGGAAGGGCACGCTCTTCGTGCTGGCCGTCGACCTGCCCGACGCCTTCACCGTCAGGCGCTCGGACGATCCGGACCTCACGTGCATGTCGCTCGTGATCGAGGAGGAGATGCTTCAGCGGGCGCTCGAAGCATATTCCATCAAGCCCGACGATTCGGTGCCGCCCGCCGCAACGCTGCAGGCGGGGCTCGATCTCGTCTGCGCCTTCAGGCGCCTGCTTGCCGCGGACGAACATCCTGCAGGCAAGGCCATCTCAAGGCTCATCGCCGAGGAGATCATCCTGCGCGTTCTCGTCACGCCGGCGGGTCCCATGCTCAAGCGCCTCTACAACCCGTCGTCGGTCGAAAACCGCATCCGCAGGTCGGTCGGCTGGATGCAGAAGCACTACCGGGAATCCTTCGACGTGTCCATGCTCGCAGCCGATGCGGGCATGAGCGAGGCGACCTACTACAGACACTTCAAGAGCCTCATCAACGTCTCGCCGCGTCAGTACATCAAGCACCTGAGGCTCACCCACGCCAGGCGCCTGATGATCGACGAGAAGCTCGACGCCTCCAGAGCCGCCTTCGAGGTCGGCTACGAAAGTCCCGCTCACTTCAACCGTGAATTCAAGCGCCTCTTCGGCGATTCGCCGAGGCGCCACGTCCAGCAGGAAGCAGCAGCCGAGGCCTGAGGATCACGGTCACTGCGCCCCCTCAAACGACAAGCGCCCGTCGGCATCGGGCCAGGATGGGCGCTCTTCATGGCTTCGTGAAGCGGCGGGCTGCTCAGCGGTCGCTGGTCCAGCCGTTTTCGCGGTCTCGGGCCTTGATCTGGAGCTTGTCCTTGTACATGGCCGAGTCGGCGCGCTTCTGCGTGTCGGAAAGCTCGCGGTCCTGGGCGCCGTCGAAGGAGGCCCAGCCCATGGCGAGGGAGACGGGCACCTCGACCGTCTTGCCGAAGGGCTCGAAGGCGGTCTTCACGCGGCGTGCGAGGTCGGCCGCGTCGGCGTCCCTCGAGACGAAGAGCACGAACTCGTCGCCGCCGAAGCGGTAGCCCGTCACGCCGTGGCCCTCGACGCTGCGGATGGCCTTGGCGGCCTCCATGATGCAGCGGTCGCCCATGTCGTGGCCGAGGCGGTCGTTGGCGAGCTTCAGGTTGTTGAGGTCGATGACGAGGACGGTGTAGTCGACGGCGCGGCCGCTCACGTTGAGGTTGTGGCGGTCGGTTTCAAACGCGTTGCGGTTCTTGAGGCCCGTCATCATGTCCGTGTTCGAAAGGTCGCGGTAGAGCGGATTCGAAATGCGGCGGAAGATGAGGAGCGAGGAGACGAGCGCGAGCAGAAAGAAGCCCGCGCAGGTGATGCTCACGGCCTGACGGAGCTTCGCAAAGGTCTGGTATTCGATTTCGGCGGGCAGCTCGATGCCGATGGCGCCCACGACCTTCTTGTTCTCGGTGTCGTGCAGCGGATAGTAGGCGATGAAGATGTGGCCCCAGTCCGTGTCGAGAATCCTGTCGGGAAGCACGACGGTTCCCTTGAGCGCACGGTCGAGATCCTCCTGAATCTCGGGTTCGATCGCGTCGCCCGGATAGCGGAAGTCCGCGGAACTCTCGGGCAGGCCGTCCACGACGTAGATGAGCGTGCCGTCGGCGGCGCGCTTGGCGGTGTAGAGATAGCGGATGTCCGTGAGGTTGCGCACGTTGGTCATCTCGTCCTTGAGACGGATGTAGCTCTCCTTCCTCATGTCGTCCTTCGTGTTGACCTCGATGAAGCTGTCGGTCGTCACGTGCGCGTCAATGTAGTGATGGATGTTGCTGACGCGATTGACCAGCGTCTGGACCATGGACTGACGGAAGATTTCCGTGCTGACAAGATAGATGGCGAAGCTCGACAAAAAGAGCACGACGCCGAGCAGGATCGAAACCTGCCGGTCGACTCGCGAGAAAATGCGGCGGGACATGGAAGGAAGTGCGCGGTTTGATGTTTTGTTCGTTGGTCGGCCGTTCTTTCCTTCCGGCATCAGTGCTGTCCGAAAGTTGACGGCGCAACAGAGGCTTTCCGGGGTGAAGAACCTCTTTTTTGTCGGTCTAACATTATAGCGGCCGCACGGGCGCCTGTATATAGCGTTTCCAATCGAAAACGCTCTCGGCGAGCTGCTTTCCGACGCGCTATCCTTGTATGGACACCCACCATTTCCAATCGCCCGCCATGACCGATCCCACAAGGCTTGAACCCAGAAACGGCGACTTCGTCGCCTACGTCGAGGCGCTCCAGGAAGAGTCGCTCGAGGCGCTTCGCCGCGCCAATCAGGCTGCCATCGCCAATCCCCTGCAGGTGCCCGACGCCTCCGAGGGCGGAGCCGACCTGGGCAGGATCGCGGCCGAAATGCAGCGCCGGGCCCGCGCCGAGCGCGGGGACGAGGCAGCGCATGACGCCGCACAGGCGGACATGCTGCGAAGGACGAAGGAATCCGTGGCGGAGAGCTTCCGCCGCATGGGCGGCGCAGCCCGAGAAAGCACCCGGGCGCCCGCTCCTCAGCCTCACTCTTCCGCCCCGGCACCCGCCGCAGGGCGCGCTCCTCAAGCGCGCAGACGGGGCGTGCCGCTCGGCTTCATCGGCTCCGCCTGCATCATGATCGGCTTCTTCATGACCTTCGCCGCCATGGCGGAGGGACGCGAGGATCTGGCCGGCCCCTTCATCTTCCTGATGATCGTGGGCGGGCTCATCGGCCGCATCGCGAAATCCCGCCGGTAGTTCAGCGGCCCGCCTTCCTGGCTTCGGCCCTGCAGCGCTCGTAGGACTCGCTGCCGAGCCCCCTCACCTTGTCGACGGGATAGCGGGCGTCGCTCTTGGCGAGCTTCGCCCTCACGATTTCGTCCATCGAGAGTCCGGCCCTGTCGGCGAGCATCGCCGCATAGATCAGCACGTCGGCGAGCTCGTCGGCCAGTTCGCCGCGCCTCTCCCTGCGTTCAAGGTCGGTGCCCGACCACTGGAAGACCTCGAGCAGCTCGCCCGCCTCGATCGCGACCGACATCGCGAGGTCCTTGGGATTGTGGTACGGAAGCCATTGACGGTCGTCCCGGAAGGCGAGGATTTCGGCTGCGGTGGCCTCGGAAATGCCCTTGAGAGGCACGGTTTCGGACGTTTCGGCGGTTTCGGCCTGCATGGCGATGCTCCCTGAAGAAAAACGGAAGAACGGAGGACAAAATGAAAGCCCGGAGGCTGAGCACCTTCGGGCTTTTGCGTCTCAAGCGAGGATCAGTGCTCGAGCACGAGAAGGGCCGAGACCTCGTTCCTTTCGTTGAGCCTCACGGCATAGCGGCGCGGACGGCCCTGAAGGATCAGGTAGCGGTCGATTGCGGCCTGCAGGCGCTCGACGTCGGCCTTGAGGCGCTCGACGGACTCGTCGTGGGCGCGGCCGAGCTCGTCGGCGTCGCGCTTGACCTGGCCCGCGATGTCCATGGCGGGGGCGTTCATGCCGCGGCCCTGAACCTCGAGCGCGTCGTAGACGATGTGGCGCGCCTTGTCGAGGAGCGAGTGGACGTCGGGGAAGTGCTCGACGTTGCGGCGGATGTGCGCGGAGCAGTGCATGCCGTGGATGTAGTTGTCGCCCGAGATCACGCGGATGACGGCGAGCGTGCGCAGGAAGAGCACGGAGAGTTCGCGCTCGAGCATGTGCGGAATGCTGCTCGTGAGCGCCACGTCGGCCTCCTCGGGCGTCTTCATGTTCTTTTCAAGGGTGGCGAGGCTCTCGTCGATGCGGCGGTTGATGGCGTACATGTCCTTCGCGAGGGCGTCAGTGCGCTCCGTGCGCAAGAGGGCCTGGCCCTCGCCCGCGCCGAGGCGGCGGACGTCGCGCACCAGATCGAAGAGCTTGTCCCAGTAGTCGCCCCACTTCATCGCGTCGAGCGCGGGCACAAGAAGCTTCACGCGCGGCAGAAGATTGCGGATGCCGTTGAGCTCGTACTCGAGCAGGTCGTCGAGCTCGTGCTTCTTGTCGGTCGGGTCGACCATCATCCAGAGCTGCGTGACGTGCGGGAAGCCCCCCACGCCGAAGTCCTCGACCGCCATCGGATCACCGAGCGGCTCGCAGCCGTTGGCGAGCGCGATGATCTGCAGGTCGTTGGAGGTGGCGTTCGGATGCGGCATGAAGCCCGAGCGGAGCTGCTCGACGATCATCGTCGAGAAGTTGAGGGAGAAGACGTCCTTCGAGAGGCCGTCGCCCGGCACGATGTCGAGCGTGCGGCAGCGGGCGAAGAGACCCTTGAGGGCCTTGAGCTGCTCGGCTTCGGCGGGAAGCTCCCTGTAGTAGGGCTCGTCCACCTCGAGGGCTCGCTGAATGAAGAGGTCGGCCGCGGTCACGCTGTTCTCAAGCGTCGTGAGCGCGAGCATCGATGGACGGTGAACGCCGTGCTGGGGCTTGCGCACCTCGGGGGCGGGAGCGGGCGCCTTGGGCGCGGGCGAGGCCTTGACGGGGCGGGAGGCCACCCTGTCGACGTTCCTGCGGGTGCGCGCGGGCGCGCGGCGGCGCATGGCCTGCCAGGCGGCACCGCCGCCGAAGCCTGCGGCGCAAGCCGCGATCAAAAGCCAGGTGAGGATTTCGCTGTCCATCTTCTCTTCTTGTCTGTGTGGTTGCGGTTGCGGAGTCCGCGCCGTCCGGCGCGAGGGCGGCCGGTTGTGGAGCGCTTCGTCCGAATGATAGCGTCGACTTTTAATTATGCGTCTTTCGGGCCGCTAGTGGTACATGCCGAAGGCTGTTTTTCCTGTTTTTCCCAATCGTTTGCAATGAACGCCTTCGACATTTGTCAAGACTTTTTCTCAAAAGCTAATCTACAATGGTCTGGTTCCATTCAACCGTCAGGCCGCCCGGATCCGCGGCCGCCCTACAGCAGAGGAGTTTTCCCGTGTTCTCGTCTCTTGCCGACAAGCTCGTGCTTCCCAACGGCGTCCGGATGCCGAGCATCGGCTTCGGCACCTGGCAGGTGCCCGCCGACAGCACGCTTGAAAACGCCGTCTCGGCGGCCCTCAAGCTCGGCTACCGCTTCTTTGACACCGCACAGATCTACGGCAACGCCTCCGCCATCGGCCGTGGCGTGTTGCTGAGCGATCTGCCGCGCGCCGAGATCTTCATCTCGAGCAAGATCTGGACGTCGCACCGAAGCTACGACGGCGTGATGCGGGCCTTCACCGACATCATCGAGCAACTCAAGACCACGTACCTCGACCAGCTCCTCATCCACTGGCCCGCCACTCAGGGCGAGCCCATGATCTGGCAGAGCCAGAACGCGGGCACCTGGCGCGCCCTCGAAGACCTCTACGAACAGGGCTCAGTCAGGGTGATCGGCGTCTCGAACTTCCTGCCGCACCACCTCGTGCCGCTGCTCGCCCGCGCGCGCTTCCGCCCGATGGTCAACCAGCTCGAGATCCACCCCGGCTATCCGCAGTTCGCGACCGTCAACTTCTGCTTCAAGCATAACATCGCCGTCCAGGCCTGGAGCCCGCTCGGCCGCGGCGGCCTCACGCACCACCCGCTCCTCATCGAGCTCGGCGAGAAGTACCACGTCCCCCCCGCACTCATCGCCCTGCGCTGGAGCCTGCAGCACGGATTCATCCCCGTCGTGAAGGCACTCGACGCGGAACACATGAAGTCCAACCTCAAGGCCTTCGACATCGTGATCAAGGACGAGGACATGGCGCGCCTCGACACGATGCAGCAGGTCGCCTTCTCGGGACTGCACCCCGACACCGTCACCTTCTGACGACGTCCGGCCCTGCCACGAAAGCCCGCCATTCACGACGAAGGCGGGCTTTTCCGCATCTTTCGACGGGAAATATTCCGCCTTTTCATGCGCTGGCGCAAAGGATGTCCATTCTTTGCAAAACACCTGCGGTTCGGACGTTTCTGTGTTTGTTAATATCATTCAATTGCACTCATAGACATTGCTGAACGCAGGCAACACCCCGGCAGATGCACAAGCTCCGCCGCCCGCGTTCAAAGGCAGGAAAAAGGCCCACAGGCACGACAGCATGAGCCGCCGTCTCTTCACCCCCACCTTCATCGCGCTGCTTCTCGTCTACGCAGCCGTTGCGATCCTCGCGCTGACGTCGGCCGAGTGGTACAAAAGCGCGATGACGCCGAGCGGCCCCGTGCGGGTGGGCGTTCTCGACTACTATCCGCCGTTCTCCTTCAGGGACGGCAGTGCGCGCCGCGGCTTCGACGTCGACATTGCGGGCGCCATCTGCCTCAGGATGAACCGTCCCTGCGAATTCGTGCCCCTGTCCTTTGTCGACCTGATCCCCGCCCTTCAGGACGGGCGCATCGACGCGATCGTTGCGGGCCTCAACGACACCGCCCGCCGCAACAGGAGCGCCGCCTTCTCCACGCCCTACTACCGTTCGCGCAGCTTCTTCATCTCAAAGCACCCCTGGGTGACGGACCTCGTCCCCGCCAAGACCGCGGGGCTTCGCATCGGCGTGATGAAGAGCTCCCTTCAGAAGACGGGGCTTGACGCCGTCTACAAGCCGTTCGGCGCGAACATCATCGAGTTCGGCTCCTATGCCGACATGATCCTTGCGCTCGACAACGACGAGATCGACGTCCTATACACCGACGGCCTCGCGGGCTACCAACTCCTGCGAAGCGACCTCGGACAGGCGTTCTACATCGCCGACTACGCCTACGAGCAGCAGGAGCACGTCACCGAGGCGCGCATCGCCGTCAGGCGCGGGGAGACCGCGCTCCTGCAGCAGATCAACACGGCGCTCACCCATCTGCAGCTCACCGAGGAGTACCATGACATCGCCATGCGCTACTTCCCGTACTTCACGTTCTGAGGCCCGAGCACCATGAGCCAGTCCCAGGAAAAGGCCTCCCGTCGCGTATCCCTCAAGTCCGCCCTCGCCATGGGCTTCATTCCCGTGCTGATGCTGCTGATCGGCTGCACGGTGGGCAGCATGCTGCTCAACAACGACATGCACGAGCGCATCGGCGAGCTCTCCGCGAGCGCGACGACGCGCCTGCGATATGCGCAGCACACGGCCGCCAATCTCGAGACGGTCAGCCACGAGCTCATGACCATCGCCTTCTCCCCCGACAGGAAGGAGGCGCGCGAGGCATACATCACCGCCTGGCAGCTCCTCTCCGAATCCGCGCTCGACCGCTTCGAGGAGACGCGCACGCCGCTCTTCGCGCTTCTCAAGGACACGCGCCGGCTCTGGGTCGAGCGCCAGCAGGCCGACGCCTCGCGAGAAGCGTTCAACGAGGCCTACAGGCTCTTCTACCTCGACTTTCTCGCCTCCATCTCGGACGAAGGACCGATGACCGACGAGAGGCTCGAAAAGCTCGCCCGGGACATCGTCGAAAGGCTCGAGCTCCCGCCGCTCACGCGCTACAAGTCCGTTCGCGACCACATCACCGAAAGCTGCGGGCTCGCGACGGCCGCAGGGAATGCGGGACGCTGCCCCGCCCTGCGCAGGCATGTCGCCGGGCTCGACGAGATCATCAAGAACCACGAGATCGCCCAGAGCCGCTTCGAACGAAGCGTCGCCAACGCCAAGGCCAACATCAACAGCCTGAAAAGCCGCTATGCGGAGATCGAAAGCAGGCACCTCGTCACGGACGTCGAGGACATCAACAGGCTGACGGAGTACTTCCTGCCGCTCTTCTTCGCGCTGCTCTTCTCGTCGCTCGTCATCGTCGGCATCCTGCTCTTTGGCTACAGGCGCCTCATCCGCCCGCTTCAGAAGACGGCCGTCGCGCTGCGCCTCTACATGAAGAAGCGCAAGGAGCCCGACTGGCCCGAGGAAAAGCGCATCCGCGAAATTCAGGAAATCATCGGCTGGTCGCAGATGCTCGTGAGCCTCACGGCCAACGAGCGCCGCAAGGCAAGCAGCCTGCAGAACCGCTACGACCTGCTCCTTGAGCGCGCACAGCTCGACTCCCTCACGGGCGTCGTGAACCGCGCCGGGCTCGACGACTTCATCCGCGAGGCGACCGAAGTGGGCACCGGCATGGCCGTCATCATGGTCGACATCGACCACTTCAAGGACCTCAACGACAGGCACGGCCATCAGTTCGGCGACAGGATCCTGCGCACCACCGCTGAAGTGCTCCGAAGCCACGTCGCCGAAAAGGACACCGTCTACCGCTACGGCGGCGAGGAATTCTGCATCGTGCTCTCCGACGTCAACAGCTACGACGCCAGAGACATCGGCGAGCGCCTCTGCAGAATGATCCGGACCATCTCGCGCGAATCGGGCGAGACCACCGCGGGCAGCCAGAGCCCGACGCCCCTCACCGCCTCGATCGGCGTGAGCTCGGTGACGCACTTCGCGGGCGAAAAGACCATGACCGAACTCATCGGAGAGGCCGACAAGGCGCTCTATCTGGCCAAGAATTCGGGACGCAACAGAGTGATGACGCAGGACGACCTCGCGAGGCATTCGGGAGTATACTGAACAGTACATCCAACAACCCCAAAAACGACTCTGACACAAGCGTTTTAAGGCACATTGAAACAACCCGCGCCGTTGCCTCGAAAACCCGCGCAAAAATGGTGAAATGCCTCTCTCAGAGGCGTTGCGCTTCTGTTATGATTGGCTGTTTCCACCTTCCCGCACAACGGAAATTCGACCTGCTTCGTCCCTCTGACGCCAGCGTCTCCGGCCGACCATCCGGACAGACGCCGGGCACCCGGTTCGCGGCGCCAAACCACTGACCCCAAGCCTCCTTCAGCCATGAGCAACCGGTTCCTCAACCTCCATACGTTCGCGACCGCCTGCGTCTACGCAGCGACGGCCGTGATCACGCTCGCCGTGCTGCACTGGCCGGGCGTGGCGGCCACGCCGCAGGCGCCGCTGAGGATCGGGGTCATCGACAATCATGCGCCGTTCTCCTACATGGACGGGAACGAGCGCCGCGGGTTCGACGTGGAGGTTGCGCAGGCCATCTGCGCCCGCATGAAGCGCGAGTGCACCTTCGTGCCGCTTCACTTCACGCTCCTTCTGCCGTCCCTGAGCCACCACGACGTCGACGCCGTCGTCGCGGGCTTCAAGGAGACGGAACAGCGTGCGCACGAGTATCTCTTCTCGTCGCCCTACTACCGCTCGCGAAGCTTCTTCATCACGGACGACAAGCGGATCACCGACGTCTCGCCCATCAACTCGCACGACATGCGCATCGGCTGCGTGATGAACTCCGCCCAGGACCTGCACCTCAAGAAGGTCTACACGCCCTTCGGCGCGAAGATCGTGAGCTACGACACCTACGAGGACCTGCTTGCCGCGCTCCGCGCGGGCAGCATCGACGTCTTTCTCACCGACGGCCTGACGGGCTACGCGCTCCTCAGGCAGAAGAACGCCCGGGACCTCTACATCGCCGACTTCTTCCACACCAGCGGCGGCGCCTTCGTGACGAAGGCCCGCATCGCCGTCGACAAGAACCGACCCGACCTCCTTCGGGAGATCAACGAAGCGCTCACCGACCTGCGCGCGTCCGAGGAATTTCCGGACATCGCCGGGCGCTACTTCCCCAACTACAACAACTTCTGACAAACGGAAATCATGGCAGGCCGCCCCACCACCTCGTTCAGTCTGAAGCAGACGCTGATCATGGGCTTCGTGCCCGTGCTCCTGCTGCTTCTCGGATGCACGCTCGGCAGCATCTACCTGAACTACGACATCCACTCGCACGTGAGCGTTCTGTCGACGAGCGCCTCCGACAAGCTGCGCTACGTCCAGCACACGGCGATCAACCTCGAGACCGTGAAGCAGTCGCTCAAGACCCTGTCCACGACCCACGACCCCGAGGAGGCCCGCGAGGCCTATGTCTCGACCTGGGAGCTCTTCTCCGAATCCGCCCTCGACCGCTATGAGGAGACGCGCGAGCCGCTCTACCAGCTTCTCAAGGACACGCGCCGCGCCTGGCTCGAGCGCCAGAAGGCCGACGAGGCGCACGACCGCTTCATCGAGCAGTACAAGGAGTTCTACGTCCACCTGATCCAGACCGTTGCGCTCATCGGCCCCCGCCAGAACGACCGTCTCACCAACCTTGCCCGCAACATCGTCACGACGCTCGAGGTCGACCACCTCGCGCGCTACAAGGCCGTGCGCCGCTTTGTCGACGAGCTCTGCACCACCTCGAACGCCCCGCGAACGGGCAAGGCGGGGCAGTCCTGCAGGCGTCTCATTGACTTCGTCACGGACCTCGACGCCAACGCGGCCGAGTTCGAAAGGACGCAGAACCAGTTCGAGCGAAGCATCGCCGACATCCAGCAGAAGGTGGGAACGCTCAGGAAGAAGTACTCCGCGCTTGAGACCCGACAGCTCATGAGCGACGTCGAGCAGATCAACCAGCTCTCCGACTACTTCCTGCCGCTCTTCTTCGTGCTTCTCTTCTCGTCGCTTACGATCGTCGCGATTCTGCTCTTCGGCTACCACCTTCTCATCAGGCCGATCCACCAGACGACCGTCGTGCTGCGCCAGTACATGAAGGACCACCTGCCGCCCGTCTGGCCGCCGAAGTCCGCGATCACCGAGATCCAGGACATCATCGACTGGTCCCAGCTTCTCGTGAAGATCACCGCCAACGAACGCGTCAGGGCCCTCGAGCTGCAGATGCAGTACGAGGAGCTCCAGCAGCGCGCCCAGCTCGACTCCCTCACGGGCGTCACGAACCGCGCGGGCCTCGACGAGTTCGTCGCCAAGGTCACGCAGGTGCGCGGCGGCATGTCCGTCCTCATGGTCGACATCGACCACTTCAAGGACCTCAACGACCGCCACGGCCACCAGTTCGGCGACCGCATCCTGCGCACGACGGCCCAGACGCTGCGCCGCTTCGTCTCCGTCAAGGACGCCGTCTACCGCTACGGCGGCGAGGAGTTCTGCATCGTGCTCACCGACGTGACGGAGGAGGCCGCCATGCTCGTGGGCAACCGCCTCTGCGCACGCATCCGCGAAATCTCCCGCGAGTCGGGCCTCGCGACGCCGGGTGTCGAGAGCGGCGTGCCGCTCACGGTCTCGATCGGCGTGAGCTCCGTGACCCGCTTCGTGGGCGAAAAGAACATGACCGAACTCATCGGCGAGGCCGACAGCGCGCTCTACCTCGCCAAGCAGACGGGCCGCAACTGCGTGAGAAACAACCACGACATCGAGCGCCACGCCCGCGCCGAGCTCGGCAAGGCCTGACGCAGAGACACTGTCCCGTCTCCTCATCCGACGCCGTTTCCGTCATGCCGACGGGGACGGCGTTCTTCTTTGTTCGCGGCACTGCGCGCACGCCGCTCATCCGTCTTCGACCTCAATCACTCATTCACTCAATCAGGCGCGAACGGGCGAACAGAGCCGGCGAACGCATCCCGCAGACAACGAAACGGCCCGTTCCTCATCTTGAGAAACGGGCCGCATTTGATGCAGGCGGAGCTTTGCAGCTCTTTCTTATCTGGCGTTGATGTAGAGGCTCAGGGCCCTGCGCCGCGTGATGGTCGTGCCGTCTGCGAGCTCCATGTGCCAGGTGACGGAATCGTCGCTTCTGACGTACCAGCCGTTCGTCTTGTCGACGATCCTGAGCTCGGACTTCTTGAAGTCGTGGTTCGTGTAGAAGACGCCCGTCTTTTTGCCGTCCTTGTCCTCGATCGTCACTTCGGCGATGTCGTTGAGCGTTTTGACGAGCTTTTCGCCCGCCTCGCCGTCCGCACCCGCAAGTTCCGAAGAGTTCGCGAGGGCCGCGGCAACAAGCGCGCCGTAGGCCTCGAACCCCGAATCGGCGAGCACATCGGCCTCGGCAACACGCTCCGCATCCTTCGCATCGAGGATCGTCTGCGGATCGAGCACGGTCTTGAGGAAGATCGCGAGCCCCGAGAAGAAGAGGAGCACCGTGAGCGCAAAGAGCAGGATGCTGCCCCTTTCACGGCCGGCCTCGCGGCGGTCTGCGTTCGTCATGATGGCGTTCTTCATCGGGCGGGCTCCCATTTCGGATGGAATTCATAAGCGAGCGTGCTTGCGCCCGTGCTGCCGGAGGCGTCCTGAAGCGTGACGGAGAGCTGCACGATCGAGCGCGAGCCGCTGCCTGCGGACGCGGACTTGATCGTCCAGTCGGCCACCTGCTCAAGAAGGACGGAGCCGTTCCAATAGAGGGTGCCGTCCTTGAGCGAGAACTGCTTCTGCAGGGAGTCGAGGTCGTCGATCGCGGTCTCGGCGGCCAGGCGCTTGACGACCGCCGCGGCCACATGGGCCTGCCCCGTGACGGCGGAGCCCGTGCGAAGCGCGTGGTAGATCTTGACGCCGTAGGCCATGGTGCCCGTGATGACGGCGGCCACGAAACCGAGGATGACGAGCGAGATGATGCACTCCATGAGCGTGAAGCCGCGCTCGGAGCCGTGCTTGCGGACGATGTCGTTCATCAGGCGCCCTCCTTCTTTTCGGATCCGGCCGCGCCCGAATCGGCGCCGGGCGCAGGCGCTGCGGCGGCGGAGAGTTCGGGTTCGGAGAAGATGCGGCGGTACGTGAGCTTGTCGGCCGTGACGGTGACGAGCCTCAGCTCGCCCGACTTGTCGGGCACGATGCGCATGATGCGCCCGTCGCCGTCCCTGCCCGTCTCGGAGAGGGTCATGCGGGTGACGACGACCTTGACGCCGCTTTTGCAGACCGCGTTTTCAGTCTTGTCGAGCTCATTGTCGATCGCGGAGACGGGACGCCCCTGAAAGGCCGCCTCAATGCGCGCCATGCAGTTGGCGGCCTCAAGGCTGCGGCTTTCGAACTGCGTGCGCTGCTGGACGACCTTGGCGCCCGTGCTCAGCACCATGGCGGCGGCGCCCATGGCGAAGGACACCAGGACAAGCGTCGCAACCGTTTCAAAGAGCGTGAAGCCCGCCTGCGGGCGGGTGCTCCCTCGGAAATCAGTTTTCATCATTCTTCCTGCCGATGTAGCCGGTCTCATAAACGACGAGCGAGCGCGTGTTCCTGCCGTCCGTGCTCTCAAGGGTGATGGTGACGGGCTTGGCGCAGCTCGTGCAGCGGCCGAAACCGTCGAACGTGAGCGTGACCGTGCCGGAGGTCACGGCAGCGCCCTGCCACTTGCGCGAGCGGGTGGTCGTGGCGTCGGTGTAGGCCATGCCGGTCTGCGAGACCGTGAGCGCGGGGCTGCCGTCGCGCAGCAGCAGCGCCTGGCTTCGGGCGTAGACGACCGCCTCGCGGAGGCGGTTTTCACAGTCCGTGAGATCCTCGTCGAGAATGCTCGACTGCGAAAAGCGCGAGCCCAGAATCATGGCGACCATGCCAGCGAGCACCATGACGAGCACCATCTCCATGAGGGTGAAGCCTGCGTTTCCTTTCATGTCGCACCTCAAAGGGAAAGGACGAAGTTGATCCAGAGATGCCAGAGATCGCGCCCCCAGAGCATCGTCACCCAGGCCGCGAGGCACAGGTAGGGACCGAACGGCATCTCGAACGAGCCCAGCCCGTCGGCGGAACGCCTGACGAGGGCGGCCACGCCGAAGCCCGCCACGGCGGCAAGGCCCGCCATGATGACGACGAGCGGAAGGAGCTCGGCCGTAACAAGAAAGCCGATCATCAGCATGAGCTTCACGTCGCCGAAGCCCAGTCCCTCGACGCCGCGGCGGCGCAGATAGAGCACGCCCACGAGCCAGAAGGCGCCTGCGCCCAGCACGCCGCCCAGAAGGGCCGCGAGCCAGTCGTTGCCGAGCACCAGAATCGAGACGGGAAGCGCGATCACGGCGCCCCCGAGCGTGAAGCGGTCGGGCAGGATCGTCGACTGCGCGTCGATGAGCGACATCACGATGAAGACCGCCGTCAGGAGCCACACCCAGAGGCAGGCGGCCGTGGGGCCGAAGACCCAGCCGACGGCGGCCATGCACGCGCCGGTGAGAAGCTCGGCGAGCGGATAGCGGATGCCGATCCTGGCGCCGCAGGAGAAGCACTTGCCGCGCAGGCAGAGCCAGCTCACGACGGGGATGAGCTCCCAGATGCGGAGCCTGTGGCCGCATTCCGTGCAGTGCGAGGGCGGCCAGACGATGGACTCGCCGCTCAGATAGCGGTCGGAGACGACGTTGAGGAAGCTCCCGATGAAGAGGCCGAGCACGGCGCTGAAGAGAGTCCAGTCGCTGCGCGGCACGTAGTCGAGAATGGAGAGGAATTCGTTCATCATGAATCAGGCGGATCAGATGCGCACGCCGACCTTGAGGAAGTCCGGATCGCGGGCGTAGTGCTCGGCGGTCTCGCGGGAGATCATGCCGCGCTCGAAGAGCTCCTTGAGCGCGTCGTCCATCGTGCGCATGCCCTGAGACCTGCCCGTCTGGATGACGTTGGCGATCTGCGGCGTCTTGCCCTCGCGGATGAGGTTTCGGATGGCGCCGTTGACGAGCATGATCTCCATGGCCTGCACGCGGCCCTTGACGTCGCAGCGCTTCATGAGCGAGACGGAGAGGACGGCCTTGAGCGTGTCGGCGAGCACCATGCGGATCTGCTGCTGTTCGCCCTCGGGGAAGATCGCGATGATGCGGTCGATGGCCTGGGCGGCGGTGCGGGTGTGGAGCGTGGCGAAGACGAGGTGGCCCGTTTCGGCGGCCTCGATGGCAAGGCGGACCGTCTCGCGGTCGCGCATTTCGCCCACCACCACGATGTCCGCGTCCTCACGGAGCGCGACGCGAAGAGCGGCGGGGAAGCTCGTCGTGTGAAGGCCGACCTCTCGCTGGCTCACCATGCAGCCGAGGCTTTCGTAGCGGAATTCGATCGGGTCCTCGATCGTGAGGATGTGCTCGCGGCGGTGCTCGTTCGCATAGTTGGCAAGGGCCGCCGTGGCGGTCGACTTGCCGCTGCCCGTGGCGCCCACGAGGAGCACGAGGCCGCTGTTGAGCATGGCGAGCTCGGTGAGCGACTGGGGAAGGCCCAGCTCGTCGAGCGTCGGAATGGTGTTCGGAATCTCGCGGAAGGCGGCGGCCGGGCCCGCGAGCGTCTGGAAGACGTTCACGCGGTAGCCTGCCAGGCCAGGCACTTCATAGCGGATGTCGGCCTCGCCCTTTTCCTCGAGCTGCTTCCTGTGGCGCTCGGAGACGACCTTCTCGAAGACGACCTCCATGTCGGCGGCGGTGAGCCTGATGTTGGAGACGGGCTCGAGCTCGCCGATGACGCGGGCCATCGGAAGCTCGCCCACGCAGATGTGAAGGTCGGAGCCGTTGCGCTGGTGCACGGTCCTGAGGGCGGAATCAAGGTCGAACATGAGAATACGTCTGGAGGTGTCTGCGCCTGCTTGAAGGGCGGCGCTTGTTTATCGGGTCTCGAAACGCGAGGCCGGAGAAAGAAGCGTCGTCTGAAGTTGACGAAGGTTGAAGAAGAATTTCAGGGGATAAGGCTCTGCGCACGGCGGGACGCCTTTGGGGCGTCCCGCGGAGCGTGGAATCCTGAGGTTCGGGCGCTTCAGGCCGTCAGCCTGAAAGCGGCCCCGTGTCCGGATTCAGGACAACGGCGATCAGTTCGTGATCTTGCCGCACTTCGGAACGGCGATCGTGACGGTGGCGCGGGTCTCATTGTCCTTCTTGACCGTCAGGGTGGCGTTGGCCGTGGCCGTGTTCTCGGCGGGCTTGAATTCGATCGTGAAGCCGTGCGTCTTTTGTTCGGTGTCGCTGCCGACCGTCTGAGCCTCGGTGAGGGCGCCGGTGACGGCGGCTTCGCAGGTCTTGCCGTCAAGGATCAGGTCGGCGAACTTGCCGTTGAGACGGGCCTGGAATTCGGCGGCGACCGTCTTGGCCGTCTGTTCCTCAGCCTTGGTCTTGAGGTCGTAGTACTTCGGAATCGCTACGGCGGCGAGGATGCCGAGAAGCACGAGGACCATGACGATTTCAATCAGGGTGAAACCACGCTTGCTGTTGTTCATTTTTTTGACTCCTGGATAAACAACGTTGAAAAACTGACTTGTTGGTGGAATGCGGGCTTACTGGCCCTTGTACTTGTCGCAGGCGACGACGCCGTTGGGCACCGTCACGACCTTGCCGTATGTGGGCAGGCCGTTTGAGTTCGTGTCGGTCTTGATGTACACGTCGAGCGTCGGACCGTCCTTGTAGACGGGCGTGACGTCGATGTACATGCCGTTGTCCTTGTTGAGGCTCTGGTACTTCGGACCGATGATGTTGATCACGCCGTTCGGATCGTTCTCGGTCGTGCCGTACTTGGCGTCCTCACAGCTCTTGCCGCTCATGACGGCATGGGCGACGAGGCTGTTGAACTCGACTGCGAACTGGGCGGCGTAGGCACGGGCGGCGTCATCCTCCGCCTTCGACTTGAGGTCGTAGTACTTGTTGAGCGCGACCACCGCAAGGATGGAGAGCAGCACGAGGACAAGAACGATCTCAATCAGGGTGAAACCCTTTTGACTTTTGTGAGAGAACATGTTGTAGATCCTTGTTGGAAATGGAATTTCTGAGTTTTTTTTTGTCAGACGAACTTCACGAGGTCCCACATCGGGAGGAAGACCGCCAGTGCGAAGAAGAGAACCACGACGCCGAGCGCCACGATCAGCACGGGGCCGATCCATTCGGTGAGCTCCTCGACGGCCAGCTCGACCTCGCCGTCGTAGTGCCTGGCGAGGTTGTTGAGCATCTCCTCGAGCTTGCCCGCGCGTTCGCCCACCGCAATGAGGCTCACCGCGAGAGGCGTGAAGCCCTTGACGGCATTCACGGCGGGACCGATGCCGCCGCCCGCCTGAATGCGGGACTTGATGCCCTCGAACTGCGCCTGGAAGAACGCGTTGTCGAGCGTGTCGCGAATGATGTCCATGCTGTTGAGAACCGAGATGCCGCTTCGCTGCAGAATGGCGAAGATCGCCGCGAATCGCGCGATGGCGGCCTTCTGCACGACGGTGCCGATCACCGGGATCCTCAGCGCGAAGCTGTCGCGCCAGAGAAGTCCGCGTTCGGTTCTCACGAAGAGCCTCCAGCCGTAGACGCACGCGATGACGACGCCCAGAATGATCATCCAGTAGTTCTGGAACCAGTCGTAGAGCACCAGCGCCATCTTCGTCGGGATCGGCAGATCAATGCGGGCCGCCTCGTAGATGGACGTGAACTGCGGAATCACGAAGTTGAGGAGCACGAGGAACGCGAGCACCATCGCACCCACGACCATCTTCGGGTAGCGGAGCGCGGAGTTCATGCGCTGCTTCGTCTTCTCGTCATGATCGAGCAGGTACACCAGTCGCTGAAGCACGTCCGGAATCGAGCCAGAGCTCTCGCCCGCCGCGATCATCGCGCAGTAGAGCGAGGAAAAGACCCTGTGATGCGCCGAAAACGCCTGGTGCAGGCTCTCGCCCTCGAGAATGCGTCGCTGCATGTCGCCCACGACCCAGCGGAACTGCTTGTTCCTCACCTGATCGTGCAGGATGCGGAAGGTCTCGGGCAGCGGAATGCCGGCCATGTAGAGCGTGCGGAACTGCTGCGTGAAGAGAATCAGCTCCGTGGTGCTCATGCGCTTCTCGAAGAAGCGGCGCCAGCTTCCCTCGACCGTCGACTTGGCTTCGCTCTGAAGCTTCGAGACGACCAGACCCTGCTCGAAGAGCTTGCGGCGGGCGTCCTTTGCGGAATCCGCCGTCAGCGTTCCGTTGAGGCGGCGTCCCGCTGCGTCGACGGCTTCGTAACGGTAGTCAAAAGGCATCTTTCAGTCCCCGTTACGCCATCGTGACGCGCAGCGCCTCTTCGCAGGTCGTGACGCCGGCGCGGATCTTCTGCGCGGCGTCCTGACGCATCGTGTGCAGGCCTTCTTCGAGCGCGCGGCGGTAGACCGCCTGCATTGACTCGCCCTTCGTAACCATGCGGGAGAAGTCGTCCGTCATGGGAAGGACCTCGAAGATGGCCGTACGACCGGAGTAGCCCGTGCCGCCGCACTGCGGGCAGCCTGCGCCGTGGTAGAACGGACCGTCCTCGGGCCTGAGGCCGAGGTCGCGGAGCATCGCCTCGTTGGGCATGTACTCCTCGCGGCAGTGCGGGCAGACCGTGCGTACGAGACGCTGGGCGAACGTGCACAGCAGTACCGACGTCACGAGGTAGGCGGGCACGCCCATGTCGACGAGACGGTAGACGGCGGAGAGCGCGTCGTTCGTATGCAGCGTCGAGAGCACGAGGTGGCCCGTCATGGCCGCCTGCACGGCGATCTCGGCGGTTTCCTTGTCGCGGATTTCGCCCACCATGATGATGTCCGGGTCCTGACGCAGGATGCTGCGCAGACCCGACGAGAAGGTCATGCCGGCCTTGACGTTGAGCTGGACCTGACGCACGCCGGGGAGACGGTACTCGACCGGGTCCTCGAGCGTGATGATGTTGACGTCCTCGCGGTTGAGCATCTTCAGGATGGCGTAGAGGCTCGAGCTCTTGCCGGAGCCCGTCGGGCCCGTCGAGAGGATCATGCCGTAGGGCTTCCTGGCGCAGCGCGTGAGCGAGGCGTAGTCGGCCTGGTTCATGCCGAGCTTCGGGAGGTCGTAGATGATGCCCGAGGCCATGTCGAGAAGACGGAGCACGATGTTTTCGCCGTAGGTCGTCGGCAGCGTCGAGACGCGAACGTTCACCTCGCGGCCCTCGGCCTTGACGGTGAAGCGGCCGTCCTGCGGCAGACGCGTCTCGGAGATGTCCATGTTGCCCATGATCTTGACGCGGGACGCCACGGCCGAACCCATGGAGACGGGAATCGTGGAGGCGCGGCGCAGAAGTCCCTCGACGCGGTAGCGCACCTTGATCTCGTTCTTTTCCGGGTTGATGTGGATGTCGCTCGCGCCCTTCTTGAGGGCTTCGGAGATGATCAGGTTGACGAGCTTGATGACGGGCACCTCGCTCGCATCGCCCTCGATCTCCTGGTCCTGGACGCCCCCCTGCACGCCCGACTGGGCGCGCGGCGAATCGCCGAGGTTGTCGAGCATCTCGCCCACGGCGGAGTATTCGCCGTAGACCGCCGTGAAGAGGCGCACGAAGTCGGCCCTCAGGCAGAGCACGGGCTCCATCTGGCAGTGGGTGAGCTCCTCGATTTCGTCGAGCGTCTGGAAGTCGTGCGCGTCGAGAAGGCCCGCGTAGAGCACGCCGCGGCGCATGCACAGCGGCACGACGCGGTGGCGGCGGGCGAAGTCGGCCGGAATCACCGAGGCGAGCTTCTCCTCGATCGGGAACGTGTCCTTGTTGTAGACGGGCACGTGAAGCTGGCTCGCAACGGCGCGGAGCACTTCGGCTTCCGTGACGATGCCGGCGCCGACGAGGTACTCGCCCAGACGCAGGCCCTCTTCGCGGGCGTGCCTCAGAGCGTCCTGCAGTGCGTCGGAGGAGATGAGGCCGGCGGCGACGAGCTGCTCGCCGAGGCGCATCTTCACGCGGGCGGTCTTGTGGAACTCAGCCATGATCAGGCTCCTTCGCCGGGCTTGACATCGGGCTTGCTCTCATGACGCGGAGCGAGCACGGGCGGAGAAGGCGGCAGGCTGCCGGCACTGCGGCCGGCTTCGGCACGCGTCGGAAGGATGGTCGGCGTGATGAAGATCAGCACTTCCTCCATCGTGACGTTTCGGTTCGTGCTGCCGAAGGCGTACTTGCCGCCCGGCAGGTCACGCATGCCGGGAACGCCCGCTTCGGCGTTCGAGCCCTTTTCCTTCGTGAGGCCGGAGATGACGATCGTCTCGCCGCTCCTCACGAGAAGCGTGGTTTCCGTCTGCTTCTTGATGATGTACGGATTGCCCTCGACGCTGCGGGTCGAGTCGACCTCGTCCTTCTTGATGAGGACCTTGAGCTTGAGGTTGGCCGGGTCGATGACGTTCGGCGTCATTTCAAGGCGCAGGACCGCGTCCTCGAACTTGACGTCCTGGTCGCCGTCCTCGTCCTTGCTCACGTAGGGAACCTTCTCGCCGTTTTCGGTGTAGGCCATCTTGTTGTCGAGCGTCGTGATGGACGGGGACGACAGAATGTTGAGCACGCCCTCGCTTTCCATGAGGTTGAGCTGGGCTTCGAGCATCGTGCCGCCGATCTTGCCGAAGGCGACGCCGACGTTGCCGGCGCCCGAGCCGTTCACGAGAGAGCTGTAGTCCAGACCGAGCGGGACCTGCGTGATGGTGTTGTTGGTTTCGTCGGGCACGAGATTCGAGCCGCCGGAGCCGCCGAGGAGGTTGCCCTGCTGGAAGCGGCCGCCCCACTGGACGCCGAGCTCACGGGCCTTTTCCTTCGTCGTTTCGACGATGTAGGCCTTGAGCTGGACCTGGGGACGCGGACGGTCGAGGTGCTCGATCAGGGCGAGCATGCGGGCCTGTTCGGTCGGCGTGCCCTGAAGGACGATCGCGTTGTTGTGCTCGTCGATTTCAATGACGGCGTCCTTGTTGCGGGCGATGAAGCGCGAGAGGCTGTTCTTGAGGGAGGCGGCGTCGGAGTAGCGCACGTTCACGACCTGCACCATCATGTCGCCCGTGTGGGCGGCCGTCTGGTACTGCTCGGAGAGCTGGTTGTTGAGCGTGAGAAGGCTCACCTCCTTCTGCTTGTCGGCGGGCGTCATCACCTGCAGGATCTTGCCCTGCCAGCGGTAGTCGAGGCCGTTGGAGCGGAGGATGGACTGGAAGACGTCGCTCCAGCGCGCATTCTTGACGTTGATGCTCACCTTGTCGGTGACGCCGCTGCTCATCATGAGGCTCACGTTGGCGGCGTTGGCCATGGCGCGCAGAACCGTCTCGACGCTCGCATTCTGGAGCTTGAGCGTGACGGGCTGCGTGGGCAGCGCGCGCGGCGTGCCGTGGAGGTTGCCGGAGTGCTGCTTCATGAGGACGCGGGGCTCGGGAGCGAGGTCGGCGAGCGCGGGCGAGTAACCCTGGCGGTCGACGGACTGTTCCTGCCAGTGCTTCATGAACGCATCGTCCTTGCGGATGTCTTCCTTGTCGCGGGTGGCGCAGCCCGTGAGCACGAGGGCCGCGAGAACGGCGGCGGCGATGGGGCGCTTGAGACTGTTGTTCAGGTTGATCATGATAGGTGCGTTCATCTGGTTTACTGGGCCGTCCTGGCGGTCACGGCCTTGGTGGATTCGGTTTTGGCGCCGGCGGAGTTTTCGGCGTCGGTGTCAACGTCGCGCTCGACGTAGGTCAGGCGGCGGCGCGTGTCGGTGCCGGGGAGCTCGAGCTGCACGGCGTCGTTGTAGATCGACACGACCACTTCGCCCGTCTCGGGGATCACGTCGCCTTCGGCGAATTCAACGCCGCCGAGAATGACGAGGTGGGTGCGGCCCATGTGCACGAAGCCGTCGACGGAAATGAAGGGCAGCTGCTCGCCGTTGCGCGCAAAGCGCTGGCTCGCGGGCACGGCCTCGAGCGGATCGGACTCCAGCGGCAGGCTCGCGGCGGCGAGACGGCGGCGGCCGTCTGCAGAGAGCGGCAGCGCGGCCGTCCTGCTGCTCATCTGAGCAACGGCGGCGTTGGCCTCGGCGGCTTTGGAGGCGACCATGCTTTCGTTCTGGAACTCGTTGAGGGCGGACATCAGGAAGTCGCCCACGGCAACGAGGAAGACGATCAGCACGAGGCCGAGGAGTTTTTTCTCACGAGAGTTCATTGCTGGCCTCCGCGCTGGTTGTCAAGAAGGCCGAAACGCGCGCGGATCGTCACTTCGTAGGTATTGCTGTCGGCATCGTCGCCGGCCGTGGCCTTCACCTGGCCGATCGAGGCGACCCACTTCTGGGAGCTCAGGCCGACGATGAAGCGGCGGAAGCAGTCCGTCGTGCCGCTGGCCTCGCCCTTGAGGCGGATGTCGCTCTTGCCGACGACCGAGATGGCCTCGGGCACGAACTGCGTGTTGTAGAGGCCGGCGTCGCCTGCAACGGCGCGAAGCGTCTTGAGCAGGTCGAGGACGCTTTCGGGCATCTCGTAGACGGCCGCGGGCTTGAGGAGCTTCTCCATCTCGGCCTGGCGGTCGTGCAGGCGGGCCACGATCGGCGTGAGCGTCTGGTGCGCGAGGATCGCGTCGTCAAGCTGCTGGAGCTCCATGCTGCGCGTGAGCTTGGCCCAGTAGAGGCCGCCCGCGAGCACGAGGGAGGCGGCGAAGACGACGCCCGTCACGACGAGGCCGCCGATGCCGACGCCCCGGAGATTCTTGGAGTTGATCGCCATCAGAAGCCTCCGTTCATGCGCACGGCGTAGGCCACGCCGTTGTCCTGGGACTCCTCGGTGACGACGGTCATCGTGCCGCCGCGGTTGAGTCGTTCAAGACGGTTGATGAATTCCGCAAAGGCGGCCTCGCGCTCCTGCGCGCTGCCGTAGAGGCTCACGTGCACGACGACGAGGGTCTGCGGCTTCTCCTCCTGCTGCTTCTGCTTGGAGCGGGCGGAGGCGGACTTCTGCACCGTGCCCGCGAGGTCCTCGCCCGGCACGAGCTCGACGGAGCGGATGTAGACCTCGCTGCCGCGGACGGCGGCAAGTTCGCCGAGAAGACCGGCGAAGCGGCGGCGTTCAAGCACGCCGACGCCCTGGATCTCGAGCGTCTCGAGGCGCTTCATCTCGTTTTCGACGTCCTTGGCCGTAAGGGGCTTGCCGATGGCGGCGAGCTGCTGGCGTTCGGCGAGAAGACGGCCGTCCTCAAGCCAGGAGATGCCGCACCAGGCGGCGAAGCCGAGCGCGGCGACCGTGCAGACGCCGAGCGCGGCCGTGGCGGCGCGCACGATGCGGCGCAGCTTGGCGCGACGACGGCGGTCGGCCGGCAGGTCGAGCAGGTTGGGCGTGCGCTCGTCGGCGCAGGCAAGGCCGGCGGCTTCATAGAGCGCCACGCTCTTGAACTGCTCGCGAACGGCGAGGACCTGATCCTGGGCGCCTTCGACGGTCAGCTCGTCGACGAGGCGGCATTCGCAATGGATGCCGAGCTTTTCCTCGAGGCTGCGCACGAGGACCTGCACGACGCCATTGTCGGCCGTCACGTAGAGGCCCTGAGGCGCGGAGCCGTGCTCGACGCGCTCGAAGTAGTTGAAGGTGCGCTCGAGGTACTTGACGGCGCGGTCGACCGCACCGTCAAGGCTCGCGACAAGGATGTCGCCGTAGGTCTTGGAGACGTTGCCGTCGGCGAAGATCTGCTTGACCTGGATCGTCAGACGAGCGCGGCGTTCCTCGGCGGACTCGGCGGGATCGGCCTCCTCCGTGATGGCGAGGCGGTCGACGGCGTCGGCAAGGAGCTGGTCCATGCCGAAGTTGAAGGTGCGCTGAAGCACGACGGCGCCGTTGTCGATGATCGTGAGCGCGCTTTCCGTGGCGTCAAGCGTCAGGAAGCCGTACGTCTCCCAGCCTTCGCGCGCGGGCTGGCGCGAGCACAGAAGGCCGGAGGCGAGGCCCGCGGACGTGAGGCCCGTGAGTTCGATGCCCGCTTCGGCAAAGGCGGCCTGCCAGGCCTCGCACGTAGCCTGAGAGGCGCTCACGGCGGCGGCGCGCTGGCTCGGCACCTCGCCGCCCGGCGTGCGGCCGAGCAGGCGGTAGTCGAAGTTCGTCTCTTCGGGATTGATCGGCGCGACGCGGCTCGCATTGAGGAGCGCAACGGCGTCGAGGTCCGCATCCTTGACGAGCGGAAGCGTCAGAACGTAAACGTCGGATTCGGAGAGGCCGGCCCAGATGTCGCAGTCGGAGGGCTTCTCGACGATGCTGCGGATCAGGTTGGACGCAAAGCGGGCCCTGTCGTCAAGGGCGGCGCCGAGTCCCGAGGGGTAACGGACGAATGCAGCCTGCTCGAGGGCGTCGGTGCCCTCGCGGCTCTGCACGACCGCGACGCCGTCACGGCCGAGCACGACGCCGATGCTCACGCGGCCGCCCTTGGGGGGCGACGCGGATGGCGGTGCCGCCGGCTGCGTGGTCTGTACTGTTGGTCATTGTCACTTTTAAGTTCATTATTTTCGGCTTCGCCTGCAATGCTTGACAGGAGCCGGTTTTGCAACCTAAACGCAACAGAAAGGCTATCGTTCCGAAGGTTGCCTGAATTGGGAAAACGCATTCTAAGCACCGTAAAAACCCTCAAAAACGCGCTTCTACTCTTTGGAGGTAGGGAATTCCCCCATCACGTGACCATACCATACGCCAAAAGCCTGTCCTACAGTCAATTCGGAGATATACCAAACTTTCGGATTACCATGTAAAAGCTAAGCCAATACCGTTCACACGGTACTCATGACTGATGAAATGTTCTTCATCAAACCGTACAAGCCTGTGCCTCAGTCATTCAGCCCCATGTGAAGCGTATCCGTGTTACAAATTTTCCCATCCCATGCGGATGAAGGCGGGATGACATGCACTTCTTTTCGCCTGTGCGAGAGGAATGGCGAAGGGGTACCCTCTTCTGCGTGCATTCAGTACCCGAATGCGCAAACGGCCCCTTGAAGGGGCCGTCTGCATGAATTCGGATGAGGTTCGCCGAAAAGGCGCGGAAAGTGATCAGCGCCTGAAGAATGCGAAGCCGTTCTTGCCGTCGCGCTTGACGCGGTAGAGGGCCTCGTCGGCGCGCTCGTAGAGCTCGGAGAAGGTGCTGCCGTCGGCGGGCGAGACAGCGACGCCCATGGAGGCGCCCACGTCGAAGTCGTCGTCGGTGATGAAGGTCTCGGTCATGATGCGCATGAAGATCTTCTTGACGCACTTCGAGACGTTCTCGCGGGTGCCCACGTCCCTGAGGAAGACGGCGAACTCGTCGCCGCCGATGCGCACGACGAGGTCGGACGTGCGCACGCTCCTTCTGAGCGTTTGCGCAAAGCGCTGCAGCACCTCGTCGCCCGTCTTGTGGCCGAACGTGTCGTTGATCTCCTTGAAGTTGTCGAGGTCGAGCAGAAGAAGCGCGCTCGGCTCGATCGACTCGATGAGGTGCTCCTCGATGCGCTTGAGGCCCGCCGTGCGGTTGTAGCACTGCGTGAGGCCGTCGAGCGAAGCCTCGTGCTCGACGATCGCAAGGTGCATCGCCTGGCGCTGGGCCGCCTCGTAGGCGTCCGTGATGTCGTTGCGCTGAATCATCGCCACGCCGTGCTTGCGGTCGGCCCATCGCACGATCACCTCCTTCCTACGGTACTTGCGGTCGTCGTAGACCATGCCGTAGGTGAAGGCGTACTCGCCGCTCTCCCTGAGCTCCTCGCTGATGGCCTCCGACGAAAGCATCTTCACGACCATCTCGCGGTCCTCGGGCACCACGTAGCGCTCCGTGAGCGCACAGAGATTCTTCCAGTAGCCCTCGCCCTCGTGCCCCGCCACCACGCTGTCCCTCGCGAAGAGGCAGCGGAAGTAGCCCGACTGCAGGTCCACGTAGTAGAGGCAGTCGCAGCTCTGGCTCGCCATCTTGCCCGCCACCTCGTTGGAGGTCGGATCAAAATTCTCGCGGCTGTAGACAATGTAGACCTTGTCCGTGCGGTCCTTGATGTAGAGACGGCTCATGCGCACCGTGACGTAGCTCTCGTCCTCGAAGATGCTTCGCACGCGGAAGGTGCAGTCCCCGTGCTCGTGCGTCACGGCGGCGGCCCTCAGGCTGTCGATGTTCATGTAGGCGAGGTATTCGTCGCGCTCGGAGGGCAGCACGATGCGGGGCGCGATCGTCTTCGCGAAGCGGGCGACCGGCACGCTGTCGGGCAGCACCTGGTCGTTGCCGCGGACCTGCTTGAGCACGCGCACGTCCCCCGTCGTCAAGTCCACCTCGGCCACGGCCGCGTAGATGTTGAACATCGCCTCGATCAGGTCGTGGTTCTCGGCCTCAAGCGCCTGAATGCGGCGCCTCTCGCCGATGTCGACCGTCTTGAAGAGCAACTTCGGCCTGCCCGCCACCTCGATGGCGAAGATCTTCGCCTCGACCCAGCGCCAGCCGAGGAGCTTGTCGGCGGCGCGATACTGCACGCAGACCTCCTCGCCCGTGCGGATCATGCGCTCGACCGACTCCCGTCCGAAGACGGCAAGAATGCGCTCCCTGTCGTCGGGATGCGCATGGGCCTGCGTCATCTCCCCAACCGTAACGCGCTCGGGCTCGATGTCGTAGTGGTCCTGGCGGAAGGAGATCGGCGTGACGACGAGCGTCTCGGGCTCGATCTCGTGAATCTTCTCGCTCGTCTCAAGGAAGTACGGCGCATAGATCTGGAGCTTGCGCGGCTCCTGAATCTTGAACTGCCTGTCGTCGGGCATGCGGATCTGGAACTCCGTCTCCACCTCCTTGAGAGAGCCCATGAGGTGTGCGCAGTCCCCCGTGTCCGTCTCGCGCGCAGCCACGGCGCGCAGGAAGATCCAGCCCTTCGAGGGATGGAGCCAGGCGTAGACGGCGGAGTCGCGGTCGATGCGGCCTGAGGCGAGCTCGCCCTTGGCGATCATGAGCGAACTTCTGAAGGAGGGATCCACGCGGCCGAACCAGAAGTCGTAGAACGCCTCGCCCGAAAGCCCTTCGGGCGCTTCGAGCAGATCGTGGAGGCCGCGGTTGCCGTACATCCTCGGATGGCTCCCGTCGGCGGGCTTTTCGATCACCCAGCAGCCCACGGACAGCGTCCGGGCGAGCTCCAGATAGATGTCGTCGTCAAGCAGGCCGTCTTCGCGAAGATGAGTCATTTGAATGTGGTCCAAGACAGGTCGCGCGTTCCAAGGGTCTTCATCGGGTCCGCGTCTTTCCGCACGCGCCGCGGAAAAACGTTGGGGACCGCTGTCGGTCCCCAAGTGTGTCACTGGCTGTGTTCAGTCCGTCAATCGGCCTGCGCCTCAGGCTTCGAGCCGTTTCCGCGCTCGGAGTCCGCCTGCTCTTCGAAGGCCTCGACGGGCATCGGGCGGAAGAAGATGAAGCCCTGGACGACGTTGCAGCTCGTCTGCCTGAGGTTCTTCAGCTGGTCCTGATCCTCAATGCCCTCGGCCACCGTCTGACAGCCGAGCGCCGAGGCGAGGTCCGTCACCGCCTTGATGATGATGCGGGCCTTGTCGTCGCGCTCGCGATTGACGAAGAAGCTGCGGTCAAGCTTCACCGAGTCGATCATGAGTTCGTTGAGGCAGCCGAGCGACGAATAGCCGAAGCCGAAGTCGTCGAGCGAGCACTTGAAGCCGATCTCCTTGAGCTGGCGGATGAAGTCGCGGACCTTGTCGTAGTTGCTGATCGCGGAGCTTTCCGTGATCTCGAGCTCGATGAGGCCGGGATCCACGTCAAGGGACTTGCACACGCTCTCGAAGTGCAGGAGCAGGTTCGGAATCTCAAGCGTCTGGCGCGAGAGGTTGAGCGAAAGCGGAAAGAGCGGACGCTTCTCGCGCTTCCAGCGTGCGAGCAGCGCGCAGACCTCCTCGAAGACGTACACGTCGATGCGGTGCACCAGACGATAACGCTCGAGAAGCGGAATGAATTCGCCCGGCGAGACGACGCCCACGCCGGGACGGTTCCAGCGCACGAGGGCCTCCGCGCCGACGATCTTCTGCGTCGAGAGCGAAACCTTGGGCTGGAGGTGAATGATGAACTGACGCTGCTCAAGAGCCTCGATGAGGTGCGCAATGCGCTCCTTCTCCTGCAGCTTCGTGGCCACGCGGTCCGGATTGTAGAAGCAGGCCTCGCTCACGATGAGCTCGCGCGGAGAGTGCTTGCGCGCCATGTTGGCAAGTTCGAGCATCAGCTCGACCGTCTCCTCGCCGCCCGTGGGCAGATACACGCCGAAGCGCATTTCAAGATAGGGCGAATAGGCGGCGTCGACGAGCACGAGGGCGTCGAGATTGCGGCGGATCTGGCCGAGGCGCTCAAGAATCGCCTGCTTGTCCTTCGTGTGGAAAAGCGCGTAGAAGACGTCCGCAGTGTCGCGCACGACGATCTCGTCGGGCTCAAGGCTCGCGGAGATGGCGTTGTAGATGTAGCCGAGCATTCGGTCGCCGACGGCGTGGCCGAAAATCAGGTTGATGATCTTGAAGTCACAAACGTCGATCGAAACAATGGCGCACTCGTAGGAGCCCCTGGCGAGCCGACTCTCGGTCTGCTCCACGAACCAGGAGCGCCTGCCGCTGAGCTGTCCGGAATTGAGCGTTGTATTGTTTGCGTACATCTTGCAGTCCGGCGCCGTGCACGAGGTTGTGGCGCCTGCTTTTCTTGAGTGGTGGCTTGTGCAGTCAGGCCCGGAGACTTTACCGGGCGGATGTCGGAATCCTGTTCCAACGGGAGCTTCATTCTAGCAAAAACACGGAGTGTCCGCAGAGTCGAAAATCAACAGGAATGCCTCTCGTCTAGGTTTTTTTGCGAATCAGCAGGGCGCGATGATATCCTAGTCTGCCTTCGGAGAAGGACGCTCTCCCCCGAGGAAAACGCCGTCCCTCTCCATCGGATCCGAGTGATACCTCTTTGGAGGTACCTCCGAAATTCCATTACGAAATAGCGCCCTTGCCTCTGCCGCAGTCCTTTCAGGGCTTCGGGCCGTCTCACCGCCTTCCGGGGGAGATGCCGCCACGGGGCCAACCCCTATCTCCAAAGAGCCTCCCGCACCTCTCTTCAAGCGTCTAGGCGATGCGTGCTCGGCTCCCTACAATCAGCTCATCGGAACGTGAAAAAGGCCCCCGAATGAACTACTCCTCCGTTGTCATCACGCTCGCCGCCGGCGCCGAAGACCGTGCGCTCGAAGCGCTTACCGCCCTCGAGGGACTCGAGGTCCACCACGTCGACGAGACGTCCCGCAGGGTTGTCGCCGTCATCGAAGCCGAGACCACGGGACTCGAGGCCGACGTCTTCGAACGGATCCGCCGCACCGAAGGCGTCATCGACGTCAGCCTGCACGCCCACTACTTCGAGGACGAGGCGGCAGCCGAGTAGCCCCCTTCCCTTCACGACAGACCCCGACAGCATTCAAGCAAAGGAGACCTCCATGTCAGTCCATCAAGTCAACGAGAAGCGCCGCGCCCTCATCAAGTCCGGCCTCGCCGCAGGCGCCGCCATGTCGATCGGCATTCCCGTCACGTCCGCCCAGGCCGCCAGCGCCCGCAAGTCCGAAGAGGGCATCGCCTGGCACAAGGGCGTGTGCCGCTTCTGCGGCACGGGCTGCGGCCTCCAGGTCGGCGTCCGCGACGGCCGCATCGTCGCCACGAAGGGCGACCCCGACGCGCCCGTCAACCGCGGCCTCAACTGCGTCAAGGGCTACTTCAACGCCAAGATCATGTACGGCAGGGATCGTCTGACGCAGCCGCTCATGCGCCGCACCAACGGCAAGTTCGACAAGAACGGCAAGTTCGAGCCCGTCTCCTGGGACGAGGCCTTTGACGAAATGGCGCGCCAGTTCAAGCGCGTCTACGCCGAAAAGGGCCCCTCGGGCGTCGCGCTCGTGGGCTCCGGCCAGTACACCATTCCCGAGGCCTACACCGCCACGAAGCTCTGGAAGGGCGGCTTCCGCTCCAACAACATCGACCCGAACGCCCGACTCTGCATGGCGTCCGCCGTCGTGGGCTTCTACCAGACCTTCGGCGTCGACGAGCCCGCCAACAACTACAGCGACATCGAGTTCGCCAACACGATGATCCTCTGGGGCAACAACATGGCCGAGGCCCACCCCGTGCTCTGGTCGCGCGTGGCCAACCGCAAGCTCACGGACCCGAACACGAAGGTCATCAACCTGACGACCTACCGCAACATGTCGTCCGACCTCGCCGACGAGACCATCATCTTCAAGCCCAACGGCGACCTCGCGATCGCGAACTACCTGATCCGCGAGATCATCAGCCGCGGCGCCGTCGACGAGGACTTCGTCTCGAAGCACACCATCTTCACCGCCGGCGTCACCGACATCGGCTACGGCCTTCGCAACACCGACAAGTACGCCTACCCCGCCGAACGCGACATTCTTGAAAAGCAGAAGCGCATCCGCCTGAGCCCCGCCGAGGCGACCGCCATGGGCCTCAAGGCCGGCACCGAGGTCGAGCAGAAGAACTCGGGCGGCTCCGCCGGCGCCCACTGGCAGATCGAGTTCGAGGAGTTCCGCAAGGCCGTCGAGCCCTACACCCTCGACTTCGTCGCCCCGCTCGTCAAGGGCGATGACGACGAAACGCTCGAAAGCTTCAAGGCCCGCCTCGTGCGCCTCGCCGACCTCGTCTGCGACCGCAAGCGCAACCTGCTGAGCTTCTGGTGCATGGGCTTCAACCAGCACCAGCGCGGCGTCTGGGCCAACGAGCTCGTCTACTCGATCCATCTCCTCATGGGCAAGCACGCCAAGCCGGGCAACGGCGCCTTCTCGCTCACGGGCCAGCCTTCCGCCTGCGGCTCTGCCCGTGAGGTCGGCACGTTCTGCCACCGTCTTCCCTCCGACATGCTCGTCGCCAACGGCGAACACAGGAAGAAGACCGAAGGCATCTGGAACCTGCCCGCCGGCACGCTCAACCCCAAGGTCGGCTACTCCGTCATGGAGATCATGCGCGGCCTTGAGGACGGCTCCGTCAACTTCATGTGGACCCAGGTCGTCAACATCCTCCAGTCGACGCCCAACAACACCCACTGGGTGCGCGCCGCCCGCGATCCGAAGAACTTCGTGGTCGTTTCCGACGTCTATCCGACCTACTCCGCCCGCGCGGCCGACCTGATCCTGCCCGCCGCCATGCACTTTGAGAAGTGGGGCCTCTACGGCAACGCCGAACGCCGCACCCAGGGCTGGCACCAGCTCGTCAAGGCGCCCGGCGAAGCGAAGACCGACATCTGGATGATGATGGAGTTCGCCCGCCGCTTCACGGTCGACGAGGTCTACCGTGCGCAGCCCCTCAAGGGCGTGCCGGGCGATGCGCTCCCCGACGTGCGCGAAGCCGCCGCGGCCATGGGCCTCAAGGGCGACGCCACGCTCTTCGACGTGCTCTTCGCGCCGTCCGCAGCCCGTCAGGCCGCCTGGCCCGACCCGCTCTACAAGACGGAGCTCAACGCCACGGGCGAGGCCCTCGGCCTTCCGTATTTCCCGGAAAAGGCGCTCTTCGACGAATACCGTCAGTTCACGCTCGGCAACGGCCACGACCTCGCCGACTTCGACACGTACATGCGCGAGGACGTGCGCGGCCTTCTCTGGCCCGTCGTCAACGGCCGCGAGACGCTCTACCGCTTCAACGTCGAGTACGACCCGTACGCCAAGCCCGACAACCTCTTCTACGGCAAGCTCATGAAGCCCGTCGGCAAGGGCACGCGCTATGCGCTCACGGACAAGAACGCCGTCGCGCATCCCGGCACCGCCAAGATCTTCTTCCGTCCCTACATGGATCCGGTCGAGATGCCCGACGCCAACTACGACCTCTGGCTCTGCACGGGCCGCATCCTCGAGCACTGGCACACGGGCTCGATGACCCGCCGCGTGCCCGAGCTTGACCGTGCAGCTCCGCGCGCCGTGCTCTACATGAACCCGGCCGACGCCGAGCGCCGCGGCATCAGGCGCGGCGACACCGCCACCGTCACGAGCCGCCACGGCGAGTGCAAGGCCGTCGTCGAGACCAAGGTGCGCAACATCATGCCGCGCGGCATGACCTGGCTCGCCTTCTTCGACGACAAGGTGCTCTGCAACTCCGTCGTCATCGACGCCATGGACCCGATCTCCCTTGAACCCGACTTCAAGAAGACCGCGGTCAAGGTCGTCCGCGACATCTGACCGGAGTCCTCATGACGGGAAGCGTCAAGACCACCCGCCGCGAATTCCTCACGAAGGCCTGCGAACTTTCGGCCGCAGGCTTCGTGACGGCCTTCGCCTGGGGCTCGCTCAGCCTTCGCGACGCCAACGCGCGCTGGATGCCGAGGCCTCCCGGCGCCGTCGACGGCAAGGACTTCCTCGCGCTCTGCTCGCGCTGCGGGCAGTGCGTGACGTCCTGTCCGTACGAAACGCTCAGGCTGGCGGGGCCGTTCGATCCCGCTCCCGGCGGCACGCCCTTCTTCGTTCCCGAGGAGATCCCCTGCTACATGTGCAGGGACATCCCCTGCGTGAAGGCCTGCCCGACGGGTGCGCTCTCGCCCGCGCTCACCGACATCAGCGACGCCCGCATGGGCATCGCCGTCGTCGACCCCGCCTCGTGCCTCTCGCACCAGGGACTTCGCTGCGAGGTGTGCTACCGCGCCTGCCCCGAGGAGGAGAAGGCGCTCACGATCGAAATGCATCCGCGCGGCATCAGCCGTCACGCGATGTTCATCCCGGTCGTGCACCCCGAGCACTGCACGGGCTGCGGCCTGTGCACGAAGAGCTGCCCCACGGGCACGCCCGCCATCCGCATTGCGGACAGAAAGGCCGTGCTCGGCGAGATCGGCGGTCACTACCGCCTCGGCTGGCTGCCCGACGATGATCCGAAGAACCGGCGCGAGGACGCCCCCGCAGACGCCCCCGAGGCTCCCGCCCAGGGCGCAGGCGGCCTCGACTACCTCAATGAGAATTCGCTATGAAGCGGCTCTACAACATGCGATGGACGCTTGCCCGCCGCGCGCTTCAGCTTGCGGTGCTCGGGCTCTTTGCGGGCACGGCGCGCCTCGGGTGGACGCTTGCGGGCGAGCCTCTCCTTGACGGCACGCTCTCGGCCTCCGAAGTCGCCGGCACGATTCCGCTCTCCGACCCGCTTGCGCTCCTCGAGCGCCTTGCGGCGGGGCACATGCCGACGCTCACGGCCGGACTCGGCGCCCTCATCGTCCTCGTGCTTTACGGCCTTCTGGGCTCGCGCACCTTCTGCGGCTGGATCTGCCCCATGAACATGGTGGCCGACGCCGCCGAATGGCTTCGCGTTCGCCTCGGACTCAAGGCCGACGTCGTGCGCATCTCGAACAAGGTCCGCTACGGCCTTCTCGCCGCCGCGCTCATTCTGAGCGCCGCCACGGGTACGGCCGCCTTCGAGGCGGTGAGCCCGCAGGCCTGGATCTGGCGTGATCTCGTCTTCGGCACGGGGCTCGCAGCGCTCTCGGCCGCCTCCGCGGTCTTCGCGCTCGACCTTGCGCTCATGAAGCACGGCTGGTGCGGCCACCTCTGCCCGCTCGGCGCCTTCTGGTCGCTCGTCGGCCGCCTGACGCGCTCCCCCGTCGTGCGCGTGAGCTTTGACGATGCAGCCTGCAACCGCTGCGGCGACTGCCTGCGCGCCTGTCCCGAACCCCACGTCATCCGCTTCGCCAGCCTGAAAGAAACGGGCCGCATTCCCGCCGGCGACTGCCTCAACTGCGGCCGCTGCATCGAGGCCTGCGGCGAAAACGCGCTCAAGTTCCGCATCGGCCCCGCCCCCAGGACCAGAACTTCCTCCGACACCCATCAAGGAGAAAACCATCATGATTAAGAAATTCGCCCCGCTTTTCGCGACCCTCTGTCTTCTCTCGGGCACCGCCGTCGTCCAGGCAGGCGACACCGACACCGACATCATCGGCGCGCCGGGCATCATCCCGCATCCGATCGAGAGCTACCTCCCGATCACGGCCGAACGCAACAGCTGCCTCATGTGCCACAAGAACGCCGTGGCCGAGGACCGCAAGGCGGGTGAAATCCCGCTCACCCACCTCAAGGACGGCAAGATCACGGGCGACCGCTGGAACTGCACGCTCTGCCACGCGCCGAGCATGCCCGCCGAAACCAACGCCAAGGCCAAGTAAGCGCCGCATCGCCCAATCGGGCGGCACGCATAATGAACAAAGGCCGCAGGAGCCAATCTCCTGCGGCCTTTGTTCATTCGTCATCCGTCGCCTTTCATTCGGCGGTCTTCTGCTGTGCGGCCCAGACGGCGGCCTCGACGCGGCTGCGGCAGCCGAGCTTCTTGAGCAGATGCTTCACGTGACCCTTGACGGTGCCCTCCGTGATGTCGAGCCTGCGGGCGATGACCTTGTTGGTGCAGCCCTTGGCGATCAGGTCGAGCACCTCGGCCTCGCGCCCCGTGAGCGTGGGCCGCTCCTCAAGCGTAGAGGACATCTTCGCGCGAAGCGTGGTCGTGAGGAAGGCAAGCATCGACGCATCCACGACGGTCTGCCCCTCGAGCGCCCTTCGGATCGACTTCAGGAACTCCTCGGGCTCCATGTCCTTGAGGAAGTACCCGTCCGCGCCCGCCTGAATGCAGGCCGTCAGGTCCTTGCCCGAGTCGCTCACCGTGAGGATCACGATGCGGCGCGACGGATCCTCTTCCTTGAGTGTCGAGAGGATCTCCACGCCCGAGCTGCCCTTCATGTTGAGGTCGAGGATCGTCAGGTCGGGCTCGGTGCGTCTGACGAGCTCGATTGCCTCCTCGCGCGTGCCCGCCTCGCCCACGACGTCAAGCCCCTGCTCGAGGTCGAGGAGCTCGCGCACGCCGCGGCGAAAGAGCGGATGGTCGTCGATGATCGCGATCGTATGGCGTTCCTTGCTGGTCATTTGCTGGCCGTTCCCTGAAGAAAAATGCATTTTTTGATTTTACCGCTGCACGCAGGCGCCTTCAGTCCCGTCTTTCGGGGACGACGAGCGTGACGCAGGTGCCGCCGCCCTCGGCCGGCGCCACCGTGAGCGTGCCGTGCAGCGCCTCGGCGCGCTCCTTCATGATCGAGAGCCCGAAGTGCTTGTAGCGGCCGGGTTCGGCGGGGATGCCGACGCCGTCGTCCTGCACCCTGAGCACGAACGTGTCGTCCGCGCCGCGCGAAAGCGTCACGCGCACGCTGCCCGCACGCGCATGCTTCTCGACGTTGACGAGGGCCTCACGCAGAATGTGCACGAAGTGGATCTGCTCGTTGGGCGTCAGCTCGAGTCCGAGAAGCGCGTTCGAAACCGTCGTCGCAATGCCCGTGCGGTTGCGGAACTCCTCGACCGTCTCCTCGACGGCGCCGTTGAGACCCGAGCTGCTGATCTGAAGCCTGAAGGTCGTGAGCACCTCGCGAAGCTGCCTGTAGGCCGTCGTGATGCCCTCGGAAAGCTCGTTGACGGTCTCCAGCACCTTCTCCTGAGGCTCGCCGCGCTCAACGAAGACCTTGAGGCGGTGCATCTGGATGCGCGAATAGGAGAGCGACTGCGCGATCGAGTCGTGGAGTTCACGCGCGATCGTCGAGCGCTCCTCAAGCACCGCCAGACGCCTGTCGTCCGACTGCCGGGTGCTGCGCTCGATGCCGCGCCCGATCGTCTGTGCAAGCGCCTCGCCGAAACCGGTCTGCCAGTCCTCGGGCTCTGCGTCAAAGAGCGCCTCGAGCGTGCCCATCGAAGGATTGACGTTGGAGAGCACGAAGCGCACGACGCCCGTCTCTGGCTCCTCCTCAGGCCAGGCGTCCGATTCGGCGAGCACCGCGGCCGTGCCGTCCGTGCTGACGACAAGCCTCACGGCCCTCGCGCCGAACTGCACGCAGGACTCCTCGAGCAGGCCGTCGAGCGAATGGCGCTTGAAGACCGCGCCCCAGGCCGCCGACTGCGCCACGCGGCTCAGGAACTGAAGGCCTGCGTTGCGCCGGTTGAGGTCCTCGGTCTTCTTCTCGACCTCGTGCTCAAGATTGCCGTAAAGGCGGCCGAGCTCGTCGACCATGAAGTTGAAGCTCGTCGCGAGCCTGCCGATCTCATCGGGCGCGGGGACCTTCGCCCTCACGGTGAAGTCGCCCTTTCTCACCGCATCGGCATCCGAACCGATGGCCAGCAGCGGCCTGAAGATGCTCCTCTGCATGACGAGAAGCATCACGAAGCTCACGCCCATGGCGCCGAAGAGAATGAGGGTGAGAATCTTCTGCAGGATCGCAAGACGCTCGTTGAGGCCGTTCTCAAGCGTCTGGACGAACCTGTCGACGTCCTCCACGAACGAAGGAATCTGCTCCGTGAAGCGCCGCCTGGCCTCAAGACTGTCGATGCTCGCCTCCGCAAGCGGACGCACGCCCTTTTCGAACCTGTCCTTGAGGGCCGCGTACTGAACATAGGCGGGATCGCCCGAATCGTGGGGCACGCCGTTGAGAAGGCCCGGACTCATGAGCTTGACGCCGAACTCGTCGAGCGCCGTCATGGTCTTCTCCCTTCGCTGCTCGAAGGAGGAGAACGGATCTGCAACGGCAAGCGCAAGCTTGTAGCTCTGCATGCGCATGCTGCCCGAGACGTTGATGGCTCCGCCCGAGCCCGTCGAGCGCTCCGTGAGAATCAGAGCGGGGGCCGCGGCGAGCACGGCCAGAAGGCCGATCACGGCCAGAACGACGAAGCACTGTCGGACGATGGAGGCGCGAAGCCATTCGATGATGCGCATGGCGGATCCTTGAAGCGGAGGTTGCACGGGCGGATCCTTCGATTTTACGCACGCCGCCTCTCCGAAAGGCGGTGCGGAAAGAAAGAAGATGCAGGAAAAGCGAAGGGCCGCTCCATCAATGTGGAGAGGCCCCTGCAGAATGCTCCGTGCGTTCTCAGGCTCAGAGCGTGTCGATGCCCGTCACCTTGAAGCCCGCGCCCGTCACGACGGCCGAGAGCATCACGTCGGAGACGCTGGCCGCAGCCTTGACGCGGGCCTCCTTCTTCTCAAGGTCCGCCACCGCGGACTCGACGCCGGGCAGCGCGCGAAGCGCCTTCTCGACGGCGGCCGTGCAGTGGCCGCAGTGCATGCCTTCAATGTGAATCACCTTTTCCATCATGGAACTCCCTGTAGTGGATGCGCCGTCCGTCCCGCTGTCGGAGACGAGGACGGGCGCCTTGAAGAATCGGAGGCGAAGCGCGTTCGTGACGACGCTCACCGAGCTCATGCTCATGGCCGCCGCCGCAATCATCGGATTGAGGAGGAGACCGAACATGGGATAGAGGACGCCTGCCGCGATCGGAATGCCGATCACATTGTAGGCAAACGCCCAGAAGAGGTTCTGCCTGATGTTGCGCATGACGGCGCGGGAAAGGTCCACCGCGCCCACGACGCCCTCGGGCGAATCGCGCATGAGGACGACGTCGGCGCTCGCACGTGCGGCATCCGTGCCGCCGCCCACTGCAACGCCCGCATCGGCCTGGGCGAGCGCAGGCGCGTCATTGACGCCGTCGCCCACCATGGCGCACGGTCCGTCGGCCTGAAGCGCCTTCACGTGCGAGGCCTTTTCGGCGGGCCTCACGTCGGCGACGATGTCCTCGGGCGCAATGCCGAGCCTGGCGCCGACGGCCTCGGCCGTGCGGCGGTTGTCGCCCGTGAGCATCACGACCCTGAGGCCGCGTCCGCGCAGCGCCGAGACGGCGGCCCTCGATTCGGGCCTCACCCTGTCGGCCACGGCGATGATGCCGATGACGCTCCCTGCCGAAGCAATGAAGAGCGGCGTCGCGCCCTGCGAGGCCTCTGCGAGTGCGAGCGCGGAAAGCGCCTCGGGCACCTCAAGGCCGAGCGTCTCCATGAGACGGGCGTTGCCCGCCGCCACCGGCGTGCCCGACATCAGCCCCCTGAGGCCGCCGCCCGGAATCTGCTCGAACTCATCGACATCCTGCGCGGGCAGTCCCCTCGCCTCGGCCTCGGCGAGCACCGCCTGCGCGAGCGGATGCTCGGAGGGCTTTTCAAGCGCGGCTGCGACGAGCATCACCACGGTTTCGAGTCCGGGCACCGCTGCCGCCACCTTCGTGACGACGGGCCTGCCCTCGGTGAGCGTGCCCGTCTTGTCGAAGACGACGGTCCTGAGCCCGGAGAAGACCTCGAGCGCCTCGGCGCTCTTGAAGAGAACGCCCAGGCTTGCGCCTCGGCCCATGCCGACCATGACGGCCGTGGGCGTCGCCAGTCCGAGCGCGCACGGGCAGGAAATGACGAGGACGCTCACCGCGGCGTTGAGCGCGAACTCAAGGCCTCCGCCGATCCAGTACCAGACAAGGCCCGTCACCAGGGCGATCGTCATCACGACGGGCACGAAGACGCCGCTCACCTTGTCGGCAAGCCTTGCCACGGGAGCCTTCGAGGCCGTCGCCTCCTCGACGAGCCTGATGATGCCCGCCAGCACCGTGTCGTCGCCCACGCGCGTGGCGCGCATTCTGAAGGCGCCAGCCGCCAGAAGCGTCGCGCCCGTCACGGCCTCGCCCGGCCCTCTCGTCACGGGAAGGCTCTCGCCCGTAAGGGCCGACTCGTTCAGAAGCGCGGTTCCCTCCAGAATCACGCCGTCGACGGGAACCGTCTCGCCCGTCTTCACGACGACGATGTCGCCCGAGGCGACCTCATCCGTTCCAACGCGGACCTCCGCGCCGTCCCTCACCACGAGGGCCGTCGGCGGCGCGAGCTTCATGAGCGCCGTCACCGCCTCGGTCGTGCGGCGCTTGGCGCGCGCCTCGAAGAACTTGCCGAGCGAAATGAGCGTGACGATCGTCGCCGCACCCTCGAAGTAGAGGCTGTGCGCAAAGTGGTGGAGCGCCGCTTCGTCCCCCGCGGCCTGAGCCGCAAGGAGCCTGTAGATCACGTAGACGCCGAAGAGCAGCGCGGTGCCCGATCCGACCGCGATGAGGCTGTCCATGTTGGGCGCGCGGTTGACGAGCGCCCTGAGGCCACCCGTGAAGTAGCGGCGGTTGAGAAGCACGATGGGCAGCGTGAGCAGGAACTGCGTGAAGGCCATCATCGGAACGCCCTGCGCCCCCGTGAGCATGACGGGCACGGGCAGGCCCGCCATCGGTCCCATCGAAAGCCACATGAGGGGGGCGAGCAGCGCAAAGGACCAGATGAGGCGCACGCGCACGGCTTCGGCCGCCGCCTCCGCGTCCGCCTCGGGCGCCGTCGCGGCCGCAGTCCTCCCGCGCCCCGCAGAGCCCTTCTCGCTCGCCCCGTAGCCCGCATCCTCCACCGCACGCTCGATGTCCTCGACGCCGAGCACGCCTTCGTCAAACGTCGCCTTGAGCGAATTCGTGAGCAGGTTCACCTCGGCCGCACTGACGCCGCGAAGGGCGCACACGGCCTTCTCCACGCGGCTCGAGCAGGCCGCGCAGCTCATGCCCGTCACGTTGAACTGTCTGGTTTCCATCGTTCTGAATGAGAATGATTATTCGGTTCAGGGAGTGTATCCTTGACAAGTTCCTTTTCGCAAGAACGCACAATTTTGATATCCAGTACCCAAAAGGATACCGTCATGACCGACAAAACGCCTGCAGAAGAAGTGCTCTGTCCCGTCGCGCTCACGCTCAGCCTCATCGGCGGCAAGTGGAAGGCGCTCATTCTCTGGAACCTGCTCGAAGGCACGATGCGCTACTCGGCGCTGCGAAAGGCCGTGCCCGACGCCACGCCCAAGATGCTCACGCAACAGCTTCGCGAACTCGAGGCGGACGGCCTCGTCTCGCGCACCGTCTGGCCCGTCGTTCCGCCTCGTGTCGACTACGCGCTCACGCCCACGGGCGAGAGCATCAAACCCATTCTCACGGCCATGTACCGCTGGGGCGACGCCTATCTGGCGAAAAGAAACCGGAAGTCCTGCTGCTCGATGAAGCCGCCCGCCGACGAATAGGCGCGCCCGGAAAGCAAAAGGCCCGCCTGCAGACGATGCTGCGGCGGGCCCTGATTGTTCAGAGGTTCAATGCCGGGATCAGAAGGCCGGAACCACGGCACCCTTGTATTCGGTTTCGATGAACTTCTTGACTTCGGCGGACGTCAGAGCGGCCTTGAGCTTCTGGATCTCGGCACGGCTGTCGTCACCCGTGCGGATGGCCACGATGTTGGCATAGGGCGAATCCTTGCTTTCGATGGCAAGGGCGTCCTTCACCGGGTTAAGGCCGGCGCCCAGGGCGTAGTTGGAGTTGATGACGGCGAGCACGACGTCGTCAAGGGCGCGCGGAAGCTGGGCGGCCTCGATCTCGCGGAACTTGATCTTCTTGGGATTGTCGACCACGTCGTTGATCGTGGCCGTCACGCCGGCTTCAGGACGAACCTTGATGAGGCCGGCCGTCTCGAGCACCTTGAGGGCGCGGCCGCCGTTGGTCGGGTCGTTCGGAATGGCGACTTCAGAGCCCTCGGCAACGTCGGCGACGTTCTTCACCTTGTGGGAGTACACGCCCATCGGCTCGATGTGAACGGCGACGAGGCTCGTGAGCTTGAGGCCGCGGTCCTTGCTGAAGGAGTCGAGATAGGGCTTGTGCTGGAAGAAGTTGGCGTCAAGCTCCTTGTCGTTGAGCGAGAGGTTCGGCTGAATGTAGTCGGAGAACTCGATCACCTTGAGCGTGATGCCCTCCTTCTGGAGCTGCGGGGCGATGAGATTCAGAATGTCCGCGTGCGGAACGGGGCTCGCACCGACCGTGAGGGTCTTGGCGTCGCCGCTCTTGGGCGCATTGTCGTCACCGCAGCCGGCAAGACCGAAGGCGAGGCCGGCAGCCACGCACACAGAAGCGAAAAGCTTGAATTTCATGATTAATCCACCTTGAATAATGAGAAACAGGACAAAAGCCTCCGGCATGCGAGGGCGTTGAAAGGAAGTTGACCGGAGAGGATCCGGTGCCCCAACTGCATGTCTTGTTCTGGAAGCCCTGCCGGTTCCCGCGGATCCGGCGAAGTACCGACGATTCTACCTTAAGATCGCACTTTTCGCTCTACTGCAAACAGCCTAGAAGAGGGGCGACGGAATGCCGTGCATCGGCATGATCCAGTGGAAAATCCACAAAAACCATTGCGGCACAACGGTTTCATCGACAAAACCTGCACTTTTCACAGGATCATTTCACGATTCTGATACGGCACTTTTGGCGCAGGTCAGGCAACCTTCAAATAGTTCGATGTCCTTCGGCGAACTGCCTCATACTCGAATCCAAGGCGAAGCATCGCGTTGCAGCGCGCCCTCGCCGTCAACATTCGTTCGAGTTCCGTACTTCCGTTTCAGTCCGCCATGTCAAACATCACGCTTCCCATGGAGCTCATGCTCCGCGCCACGCTCCCCACCCGCTCCGAACAGCTTCTCAACAACCTGCGCTTCCTGCCCCGCGAGCTTCATCCCCAGTCCGTCAACGGCCTCAGGTCCCTGGGGTTCGACGCAAATCTCTGCGCTGACCTCAACAGCTTCAAGGCGGACAGGAATGTCGACACGCCGCTCATCCTCGCGCTCTTCATCAACGAATTCTTCAAGGCCGCAGGATCCGACTACGCCGCCAGCCAGAGCATCGCCAAGTACCTCCGTCGCCGCGCCCGCAAGATCGACGTCGAACCCTTCGGCCAGGAGGTCGCGGAGATCGTGAAGAAGCACTTCAAGGAGCTCAGGAGCGCAGCCATCGGCCCCTTCATCAGGGACGTCGAGCCGTACCGCGTCGTGCAGCTCTACTGACAGGACAAAACTCCGAAGAGCTCAGGATGAGTTCGAGTAACTTTTCAGAAAAAAAGCCCGCGGCTTCGGACTTGAAGCGGCGGGCTTGTTGTTGTGGGTATTGCTCTTTCGAGGTTGGATTTGAAATGTCAAGTCTTTTTTGCTACAGATATTGATACTTATACCCGTCGCTTTTGAAGAGACATTTACTATTGAGGAAAGTAGCCTTGACGCGACCTGCTTTCGTTTCTACGGAAAGTTTCCCGTCTGTCAAGGTCGCCCTTCCAGTCCAAATGCCGGCATTTCTCCCTCGCGTCACCTTCACGCGCACATAGTCTCCCGTTCCAAAATCGTTCGGGCGCTTGCGACGCGAAAAGTAGCAGAGAGGAAAGCCGTACTTGTCCGTGCGTGTCCGCTTATGGGAACCACGACCGATGCAGTACGCCTGCAACGGCCTCAGTTTTTCCCAATCGGCCACGCCGTCGATGCGACCGGTGCATAGTGCATCGAGCCAATGCTCTTTCGGCACGCTGAAAGCGTGACGATCTGAACTTGGTCTGTGCGCCGGAGCCGACTTCGACGGTGCATCCCGTTGACTGAAGGCTCCTAAAGAGTGACCAACGCGTCGCATTGACGGCGGCTGCATCTCGAAGCGTCGTTTTGAGCTGCTTGCGAATTTGAGCCAAAAGAGCAGGCTTCTTCTTGAGGAAATCCTCAATCGGCATAGCCCCCTTCTTTTGGTTGCACTGAACGCAGGCAATTGCGAGGTTCGAAACGCGGTTGGAACCTCCTCTTGCCTTGGGTATGATGTGCTCGACGTTGAGCACAACCCCGCTCTTGCCGCAATAGACGCACTTGCGGTCAAACTTTTCAAGGAGATATTCCTTGAGCTCGTAGCCCGCAAGCTCGCCCTGCTGGTATTCCACGCCGGAGATTGCCGCGTTCTGCATCAGCTGCGTATCGAACTTCACCAGCTCCTGAACAAAACCCGTGACAGGAACAAGCCTCGTCAAGCGATTCATCCAGGACATGACAGTATCGACACGATGCCGTAGAGAGGGCGCAAGCGATCCCTGCGGCTTTGTCCGATTCAGAAACCGTGGTGCACGGTAGCGAAGATTGCGGCTCCGGCGTCCTCGGCGAAGCTGCCTTCTGGAGGTCAGAGCATCACGTATCTTCGAGCCTCGATGGTTGAGGCAGATGAAGGCAAGGGCATGATGCACATCCTTCTTGTCCTTCCTCACTACCGCTATCCCGGTGCTTTTGGAACCCGGGTCGATCTTCACCAATACGTCCTGAACAGCGGATGCTTCACGCGTTCGCTCCTTCAGAATAATGGTGAAGGGAAAGCGCCGAAAAACGGCGGCCTTTCCTTTCTTGAGCAGCTTTCTGGCTCTTGCAGCATGACAGGGCATCAAAGGCTTTCTGTCCTTGTCAAGCACAAAAGCACGAATGTGCGGTTGCATAAAAAAATCCTTTCCCTTACGGGAGTCTGGCAGAAGCCGATTCCAAAGAATCGACCTCTGCCGTAACGTTCCTCTCGCCAATGTCACGTACCAGCATTGCACCAAAGATCGTTTCGTGCGTCCTCAACGCTTGTCTGCACCTTTGCTTCCAGAGCCGGGAACTGAGGAGGCATCCCCGGGTGGGTCTTCTAACTTGTACGCAACGTAGCTCATCAAATGATTCGCTTAGGCTGGGCTATCGGTTCAGAGTCGTTTCCAACCCTAAATGAGGAATAGCCGTTGTTGTCCCGTTCAGGGCTGCCGGGCGGCGGGAGCCGGAGTCGGAGCGGGCTCGGGTGCGGCGGGCAGAACGGCCCTGTCGCCGAGCCTCTTCTTCGTCTGATTGAGAAGCTGGACCATGTAGGCGGCCACATTGTCGACCGTGAGGCCACTGCCGGGATTGGCGCGGCCCGACGCCTCGAGGGCGGGCACGCTGTTCTCGAAGGTCTGGAACCGAACGGCCTCGATCGCGCGGGCGTTCGTCCTCACCTCGTACGTCACGACGAAGGAGCAGGCCTGCGGGCCGTCGCCCGGCATGAGCAGCCTCGGTTCGCTGCCGAAGCGCCTCACGCCCGTCTCAAGCGACTTGACGAGCGGTTCGCTTTTGACGTCCTCGTTGACGAGCACGCAGACGACGGAGAGGTCGACGGGGCGCTTCATCGCATCGGCGGGAATGGCCTCGGAACCGCCGCCCGAAAGCGCGGCGCAGCCCGAGAGCAGGAGCGCCGACAGGGCGGCCGCCGCAGCGCGGGATAATGAGGTTGTGTTGAGAATGCCGGTCATGGACGTCGTGTGTAGTCTAAAGGATTGCCCATACTAGCAGAGGAAGGCGCATCCTGCGTCGCCGTTGCGTTTTCAGAGGCCAGATTCTGTCGCCCGAACACCTCATTTCGGGTAAGATGAAATCTGCGGGACGGGAGCGCAGCCTCCATCCGCATCCCGCTTCATTTCATGATTCAATAAAAATGGCCGGACGCGCGCCGCCTTCTCCTCCTCCCCCTGGACGAACCGGACGCTCCACGCACAACCATAATAACTAGGATTTCACCGTGCACGATCCTGCGAAAATCGACAAGCCCCTGATCCGCGTCATCGACGATGACGACGAAATGCGCAACTCCTGGGCCTTCCTCATTGAAGGCGAAGGCTGGGACGTCAAGACCTATGCCGACGCCATCACGTTTCTTTCCTCGAACGACTACATCCGCCCCGGCTGCCTCCTCCTCGACGTCCGCATGCCGCACATGTCCGGCCTCGAGCTTCAGCTCAAGCTGAGGGAAGCCGGCTGCGACCTGCCGATCATCTTCATTTCAGGCCACGGCGACATCGACATGGCCGTCAACACCCTGAAGGCGGGCGCCATCGACTTCCTCCAGAAGCCCGTCGACGACCAGCGCCTTCTCAAGACCATTGAGAACGCCGTCTCGCACAACCTCGCCCAGCGCCGCGGCAAGCGCGAAGTCACCGACTTCCGCAACCGTCTCGAGTCGCTCACGCAGCGCGAGCGCGAAGTCATCCGCATGGTCGCCCAGGGCTACTCCAACAAGGAAGTCGCCCGCGAATACGGCATTTCAGAAAAGACCGTTCAGGTCCACCGAGGCTCCGCCTACCGCAAGCTTGACCTGCACAACGCCGCTGAAATCGCACGTCTTCTCATGCTGACGGGCGATCCGCTTTAAAGCGACAGCTCTCACCAAATCCCGTCCGGAACAAGGCGTTCGGACGGGATTTTTGCATCCTGCCCGCACGCTCGGAAATATTTACGGTTTTAGTCCACCCGTCCCGGCTTTTTGAGGCATACTCTCTCAATCCCGCCATCTGGACGGCAGGAGACGCTCCGTTGAAGGCTCCCTCAGGGTCGAGCGCCGGAGGCTCCCGGACCGTGCCGCAGGCCATCGGTTTTCAGTTTTTTCAGGCATTTACCTTTTTGGGAGATCCCATGCTCAGCGATATTGAAATTGCTCAGGCAACCAAGCTCATTCCGATTGACCAGCTTGCCCACGAGGCCGGCCTCACCGACGCCGAGTTCGAGCCGTACGGCCGCGACAAGGCCAAGGTCGAGCTCGACGCCTCCCGTCCCGACACGGCCAAGCTCATCCTCGTGACGGCCACGTCCGGCATGCCCGCCGGCTCCGGCAAGACCACCACGTCGATCGCCCTCGCCCAGGGTCTCAAGCAGCTCGGCAAGAAGGCCGTGCTCGCCCTTCGCGAACCGTCCCTCGGCCCGGTCTTCGGCATGAAGGGCGGCGCTGCCGGCGGCGGCTACTCGCAGGTCCTTCCGATGGAAGCCATCAACCTGCACTTCACGGGCGACTTCCACGCCATCACCTCCGCCAACAACCTCCTCGCCGCTCTGATCGACAACGCCCGCCACCAGGGTCAGGTCGAGCTCAAGGAAATCTTCTGGCGCCGCGTCATGGACGTGAACGACCGCATGCTCCGCAACATCGTCACGGGTCTCGGCGGCTCCGCCAACGGCATCCCGACGGAAGCGGGCTTCGACATCACGGCCGCCTCCGAACTCATGGCCGTCCTTTGCCTCGCCACGGACCTTGACGACCTGCGCGTCCGCATCGACCGCATCGTCGTCGGCACGCGCCGCGACGGTTCCGCCGTCACGGTTCAGGAACTCGGCGTGGGCGGCGCTCTCGTCGCGCTCCTCAAGGACGCCATCAAGCCGAACCTCGTCCAGTCCATCGAAGGCAACCTCGCCTTCGTGCACGGCGGTCCGTTCGCCAACATCGCCCACGGCTGCAACTCCGTCGCCGCCACGCGCGCCGCGATGAAGCTCGGCGACTACGCCATCACCGAAGCCGGCTTCGGCTCCGACCTCGGCGCCGAAAAGTTCTACAACATCAAGTGCCGTGCGGCCGGTCTCAACCCCGCCGCCGTCGTGCTCGTGACGTCCACCAAGGCCCTCAAGTGGCACGGCGGCGTCCCTCTGCCCGAAATCGGCAAGCCCAACGCCGAAGCCCTCAAGAAGGGCCTCTGCAACCTCGACGCCCACGTCGAGAACCTCAAGCGCTTCGGTCCGAACATCGTGGTCTCCATCAACCACTTCCATACGGACCTTGACGAAGAACTCGACATCATCCGCAACCGCTGTGCCGAACTTGGCGTGCGCGTGGCCCTCTCCGACGGCTTCGCGCTCGGCGGCAAGGGTGCCGTCGACGTTGCCCGCGCCGTGATCGAGGCTGCCGAGGACGTGCACCCGCTCAACTTCACGTACGAGGCCGACGCCCCCGTCATGGAAAAGGTCGAGAAGATCGCCAAGACCATCTACGGCGCCGCCGCCGTCGAACTGGCTCCTGCCGCCGCCAAGGATCTCAAGCGCCTGCAGGACCTCGGCTTCGACCGTCTCCCGGTCTGCATCGCCAAGACCCCGTTCTCGTTCTCTCACGACCCCAAGCTCCTCGGCGCTCCGAAGGGCTTCACGCTGCCTGTCCAGCGCCTCATCCTCAATGCGGGCGCAGGCTTCGTCGTCGTGACGACGGGTGCGATCATGCGCATGCCCGGCCTGCCGAAGGTTCCGGCCGCCATGTCCATCGACGTCAAGGACGGCAAGATCACCGGTCTCGCCTGATCCGTCTGATACGACTGGTTGAAACAGCATGACGAAGGGCCCGTGCAGCAATGCACGGGCCCTTCGTCTTGTCATGCCATGGGCTGTCAGGGCCCCGAGAACATTCGGCCCAGCCGTCTGAAAAACAAAAGCCCGAAAAGACAAAACCCCGGCTTTCTTGGAAACCGGGGTTTTGCAATGGCGAGCCTGACGATGTCCTACTTTCACTGGAAATACAACCAACTATCATCGGCGATAAGGCGTTTCACTGTCCTGTTCGGAATGGGAAGGAGTGGTACCGCCTCTCTATGGTCATCAGGCAATGGCTTTGTCTGCTTTCGCAAACGAGTTGAGTGATTTTATCAGAAATCCGACCGTCTGTCGACGGCATAAGTCCCAATCACACGGAACTATGCTTGAGGTCAGTTTTGGACTACATTGACATCATGGCCACACCAATCGGAGAGGAGCCGACCATGACACTGCACAAATCTCTCGTCTGTCTCGCAATAGCGTCGCTTTCCATTCCCGCCATGGCTGCGCCCGTCACGACCGAGGGCGCGGGCGTCGGCAAGCACGGCGACGTCATCGCCGCGGTGACCTTTGACGGCGGCAGGATCCAAGCGATCGACATCAGGAAGTCGAACGAAAACCCGATCCTCGCGGGCAAGGTCTTCACCGAGATGAAGGACGCGATGATCAAGCACAACACGGCCGACATCGATGCCGTGACGGGCGCGACCGTCTCGTCGGACGCCCTCAGGAACGCCGTGAAGGAGGCTGCGGCCAAGGCGGGCGTGACGCTCGCGGGCCCGGTGGCGCTTCTCAAGCGCGCGCCGAAGGTGCCTGAGACGAACGTCTACGACGTCGTGGTGATCGGTGCGGGCGGCGCGGGCTTCTCGGCCGCCATCACCGCGAGCGACGCGGGCGCGAAGGTCGTGCTTCTCGAAAAGATGCCCAACGTTGGCGGCAACTCGCTCGTTTCGGGCGCGGAAATGGCCGCTGCGGGCAACTGGGTCCAGAAGAAGCTCGGCATTGAAGGCGACAGCGTTGAACTGCATTATCAAGACACCATGAAGGGCGGCGACATGAAGGGCGATCCCGCCGTCGTGCGCACCATGGTCGAGAATGCGCTTCCCGCCGCCGAATGGTGCCGGGACGTCATCGGCGTCGAATTCCAGGAAGACAACCTCTTCTTCTTCGGCGGCCACTCCAAGAAGCGCTCGCTCATTCCGAAGGGCGCCACGGGCCTCGACTTCATCACTAAGTTCAGCGCTGCGGCCGAGAAGCGCGGCATTCCCATCATCACGAACATGAAGGCCGAGGAGCTCGTGCGTGACGCTTCGGGACGCGTCACGGGCGTCAAGGCCACGATGGACGGCAAGCGCTATACCTTCAGTGCCAGGAAGGGCGTCGTGATCGCGACGGGCGGCTTTGCCGCGAACGTTGCGATGCGCACGGAGGCCAACCCGTTCTACGGCGACGGCTTCAAGACCACGAACATGCCCGGCGCCATGGGTGAAGGCATCACGATGGCGAAGAACATCGGCGCACAGGTCGTCAACATGGGCCTCATCCAGACCTATCCGATGTGCGACCCGAACTCGGGCGCCATCGAGCTCATCGACGACGCACGCTTCGAAGGCGCCATCCTGGTCAACCAGGAAGGCAAGCGCTTCGTCGAGGAACTCCAGCGCCGCGACGTGATGAGCAAGGCCATTCTCGAGCAGACGGGCAAGTACTGCTACGCGATCTTCAACGGCGAGATCGAGAAGCGCTCGCACGCCATTACGCACCATCAGGACGAGGTCGAGGTCTTCACCAAGACGGGCATCCTGCACAAGGCCGACACCATCGAGGGCATCGCCGACTTCTTCAAGATTCCGGTCGACAACCTCAAGGCCACGATTGCGCGCGTCAACGAATTCGCCAGGACGGGCAAGGATCTGGACTTCAACTACCGCAGCCGCTTCGTCGACCTCAGCACGGGACCGTACTGGATCTACCGAGGCGTTCCGAGCGTGCACCACACGATGGGCGGCCTGAAGATCAATCCGAAGGCCGAAGTGCTCGACGCCAACGACAAGCCGATTCCCGGCCTCTGGGCGGCGGGCGAAGTGACGGGCTGCACGCACGGCACGAACCGCCTCGGCTCGAACGCCTACACCGACATCATCGTCTTCGGCCGCATCGCGGGTGCGGAAGCTGCCAAATGATGACGTAGGCTGAAGTCTGGTCGACTTATACTTAAGTGGATCTCCGGGCCCGTCCTCCGAGTGGAGACGGGCCCGGATTTGTTTCAACGTCAGGAGATTCACATGGCCACGAAGGGCGAACAAAGCAGGCAGCGGATTCTGGAGGCGTCCAGAAGCATCATTCTCGAGAGCGGCATCGGGAAGCTGAGCCACGGCGCGATCGCCGAGGTGCTCGACATCTCCAAGAGCGCCATCCACTGGCACTTCCCCACGAAGGACGATCTGCTCAAGGCGCTCATCGACGACTATCTCGAGCATCTACAGGCCGAGGAGAAGCGTCATGAGACGCCCTTCATCGCCTCGGGCTTCAGTCCCGAGGACGCCGTGCTGCCCGCCATGCGCCTCTGGTATCTGGACTTCAGGGAGAACCGCGCCGGCTGGGTCGGACTCGGCTCGCAGCTTCTGAGCCTCTCGTCGCGCCATCCCGCCCTCGTCGAGCCCATCCGCGCATGGTACAAGTCGCTCTACGACAGGATCGGCCGTTCGTCGGCCGACACCGTCAGAGGTTACGTCGCCATGATGGTCTTCGACGGCTTCTTCAACTCGTCCAAGATGGGCGTCATGACGCTTTCGGACGAGGAGATGGACGCCATGCAGATGCACGTGCTGCGCGAGGCCTATGCGGCCCGCCCCGACATGCTTGAGGTCATCGAGGCCGTGATCGGCAGCGGCGAGCGCATGTGATTCCGAGCCGGCCGAACGATTCCTGACCCGCTCGGCCGCACTCCGGCGTTTTCTGACGAGAAGGCCCTGCCGCAAGGCGGGGCCTTGCGCATTTTGCTGCTCGGGAAAAACAAGAACCCCGGTCTCTTTCGAAACCGGGGTTCTTGGAATGGTGAGCCTGACGATGTCCTACTTTCA
>ERZ838827.96-NODE-96-length-130225-cov-37.953891_pt1 | contig 130225 bp, 115 predicted proteins | sample MGYA00519881_ERZ838827 | MGnify/ENA primary metagenome ERZ838827 (study PRJEB31850, sample SAMEA3708842) | human gut metagenome | biome: human gut; feature: human-associated habitat; material: faeces | place: China | collected 2014 ...
TCCCGGTGAAGGATGTAAAGTCAGAAAGTTCACCTTAAAGCATTGGTACAGAGGGCGTCTGAAGGATGCGAACCTTTCCGGGCAAAAAACTGTTTGTGGGAAGTTGGTGAGGGGAGAACACCCTCCGGAAAACATTCACGCATCCTTTTTACCCGGTATCCGGTACAGCAAAGCCCGTAAAATGGATGTCTGCATAGCTGAAAACCGTTCTCAGCGGATTGAAAAATCGTTTGCAGCAGAACGGAAGATCGTTTGGCGCAGGATGTACGGGCGGTTTTGTATTCTATTGGGCAATAGTTTCAGGTAAAGGATTTTATGGGTGGCTTTGTTAATATATAGTTTGTTTGTTTTTGTTGCTCTTGTTCTTTTTAACTTAAACTTCTTTATGGATTAGTGCTTTTCGTGTTTTTTGAGTAACTTTGCAATCCAATTTCGTCTTGTCGTAGACGAACAGACCAGTAATAAAAGAGTAATTGAATAAAACTGTCTTAAAAATCCTTCATGGTCGCAAATGGTTGGTCGCCAGTCAGTACTGTGAGGTTGTAGCTTGTGTTATAAATGGCTGACAAAAAGTACAATGTCGTGGATTTGTTTTGTGGTTGTGGAGGTCTTTCAAAGGGATTTGAAGAGGCTGGATACAATATACTCGTTGGGGTTGACTTTGAGCAGAGTGCCTTGAATACATTCAGTTACAATCACAACGGTGCGGTAGGCTTGAGATTAGACCTTTCGGAGCCAGACTCTTTTGATGCCATAGTTGATGCTGTTGACGGTCGTTTGGTCGATATTATAATCGGTGGTCCCCCTTGTCAAGGGTTTAGTCTGACAGGCCCTCGTAATATTGATGACCAACGCAATAAACTTTACCTCGCTATGATTGAAACGGTGCGACGCTTCAAGCCCAAGGCATTTCTCATAGAAAATGTTCCTGGTATGGCAAACCTGTATGGTGGAGCTGTAAAGGAAGAGATTATAAGGAGGTTTACCCAAATGGGGTATAAGGTGTCGTGCAAAATTGTGTGTGCCGCAGATTATGGGGTTCCTCAAATTAGGAAACGGTTGGTCTTCATTGGCCTTCGGGATTCAAAAGCTTCTTATGAATTTCCGGTTCCTTATCGGTTACCGGATAATTATCTAACCTGTGAGGATGCCATAAGTGACTTGCCTGCACTTGTTGATACTTTGGGGGAAGAAGTGGGTAAGTATGAAATGGAGCCTTTGAATGATTTCCAAAAACTGATGAGAGGAGCTTGTACGACCTTATACAATCATACGGCAATCAATCATAAGCAATTTGTCAAGGATGTCATAGCCCTTGTGCCAGATGGGGGGAATTACAAGGACTTACCTTCAGGTGTGGGTGAAAGCCGGACATTCCACATGGCTTGGACACGGCTCAACAGTAAAAAGCCAGCCCGGACAGTTGATACTGGGCACCGGAATTTGTTCCATTATAAATATAACCGATGTCCGACGGTACGAGAGAGTGCAAGGATACAAACATTTCCTGATGATTTTGTGTTCCTGGGTAATAGAGGGCAACAAAACAAGCAAGTGGGTAACGCTGTTCCTGTCCTGATGGCAAAAGCTTTGGCTACAAAACTTTTGGATTACATGCCTTATGAAACGTAATGTCGTGTTAAACACGCTTGATCTTTTTGCAGGTTGTGGGGGGCTTACGGAGGGGTTCCTTCAGTCAGGCCACTATCATACAATAGGAGCCGTGGAATGGGAAAGGGCTCCCCGTGAAACTCTTAAGCATCGTTTGCAAACAGCTTGGGGGTATAATGACGCGGATAATGTTGTGGTGCGCTTTGATATCCAACGTACAGAAGAACTTATACATGGTTTTGATGACCCGGTATATGGTTTGCATGAAGGGTTGGAAAATCTGGTAGGAGGGCGGACTGTTGATGTCATAATTGGAGGCCCTCCATGCCAAGCATATTCTTTGGCCGGACGTATACGCGACGAACATGGTATGCGCAATGATTACCGAAATTATCTGTTTGAATGCTATGTCAAAATAGTCAAATATTTTAAGCCTAAGTTTTTTGTGTTTGAAAATGTGGTAGGGTTGTTAAGTGCAGCACCCGATGGTACATTGATTACAAGTAGGATATCAGAAGCTTTTAATGGGGCGGGATACGTGGTTACGCCCAATTTCAAAACTGCCCTGTTTGATGTGGCTGATTATGGTATTCCCCAACACCGTAAAAGGGTAATCATCCTTGGTATATCCAAGGGCCTGTTTGGAGATAAATGTGGTAAGATGCTTGATTCATTCTATACATGCATATTGCCTTCCCTAAAAGGGAAAGCAAGGAATGTCCACGATGCAATCTCTGATTTGCCGGCGCTGTATCCATTGGAATTTCCGAAGATGGAGGGGAAATCTAAGATGTCACACATGCAACGTGATACACGATATTTTACGAATCATATTCCTCGCTTTCATAATGCGAGGGATATAGCCGTATTCAAGTTGCTTGCCGAGGACATAAAGAGTGGCAAAAGGGAGTATGTCAGTATTGAACGCTTGAAGAAACTTTATACAGAGGTTACAGGAAAAGTGAGCAACATACATAAATATTATGTATTGAGGGAAAACGAACCCAGTAATACCATTCCTGCACATCTTTTCAAGGATGGTATGCGGCATATCCATCCAGACCCTGAACAGGCTCGGTCGATTACTCCAAGGGAAGCGGCTCGTTTGCAAACATTCCCGGACGATTTTGAATTTTTGGGTGCGGCAATGTACCAATACAAAATGATTGGGAATGCAGTACCTGTTGACTTTTCTAAAATAATAGCAGAGGCTCTATATAAATTATATACTGATAATTACGAAGATGGCAGAATTTTTCATTAAACGGTTGGGGAGGCAAGAGATGGGGTCTCCTACGCCAAAGGAGGGTGGTGGTTGGCAATTCCATAGAGGACGTTATATGTTAATCTCAAAGGAATTTTATAGTTTCTTCCCACATTTGTCGACTACTATACTTAATGATTGTACGGCGCTTCCGATTTTGACAGAACATTCTGATGAAATCATCTATGCGCAATATGTCTACCATAATTCAAAGCATGTTGATACGGCATTGGTTGACGGCCAACCCCGTGACGAGTCAAGAATCTACTTGAATGGTAAATTGGATAATGAAAAAACATTGTTCATGCCAGGTGATATTGTGGTAATGATGAAATGTAGGGAGCAAGATGTTACATTTTATGTGTTGCATATATTTCAAGCCACTTCGCCATATTACAGCTTTTGGAATCAGAAACTGAATGGAAAGGCTTATGGGGTATGGGAGGGGGATTCTGCACCAACCTTTGACCATGAGTTTCACTTGCCAACTAAATCGGCATCAGTCATTGGAGACAACCGGGTTGTAAATGCGATTGAGACGCAGCAAAAACAGGTAATAGATGCCATGGCTATTTCTGAAATAGAAGCTTCCATGGGCGCAGAACTGTTCAACAGCCGTACTTTCCATGACTTTGTGATGATGGCCTACGGGGAAAGATGTGCCATTACCCACAGGGTTATATCATGCAATGGGTTTAACAATCTGGAAGCCGCTCATATTATGCCGCAAGCTCATAAGGGTAGTTTTCTCCCTTGTAATGGTATTGCTATGAGTCGGGACATGCATTGTGTTTTTGATAAGGGTTTTTTCACAATAGAAGACGACTATACGGTCATTGTGCATGCTGACGTTCTTGCCACTGATTCATACTTGAATGAATATAATGGGAAGAAGATATTCATACCGCAGGTTGAATATTTCCGTCCATTGCCAAGGTTTCTCCAATATCACAGAGACAATGTGTTTGGAACATTCCGTCAAATACGTAGTAGAAAGATGTGAATTCTTAACTTGTTAGGATGGCGTAAATGACATGAAGACATGCCGATGCTTGTCATTATGGTATTGGCGTTTTAAAGGTGGTTTAAAGTAAAAACGTAAATACACCTTGGTGTTTATGCAGGTTGGGATAAGAACGGGAAGTACAGTTATGTAAAATCGTCACTCGAGCAACCTTTTGCTCAAGTATCTTACGGGGTACCATAATGCACCATAGCTGACCAACAATACGGTAAAGAATACGATGACGACATCCCACAGGTGGATACTGACGGGGTAGGCATCTACGACGAAACTGCCGGAGGAGTTGCCTAAGGTACGTGAGTTTTAATTTTATATCGAGCTCACGTCAATATAACTTTTCATTTGTCCGAATATCAATTAAAGCTAATTGCCTATATTTATAGACACATAAATAGAAATTACGAATTAACTTGTTATAGGCTATGAAATTTTCCATTTGTTCCATTTTGGCCTTTATGACTTTTTGCATATCAACTTTGCCGTGTTTGGCATGTAATTTCACCAAGTCCAGTTGTTGTTGAACCAGTGCCAATGTTTGGTCGTACAGATTAATTCCGTAAAGTATTCTATTCATATCTAATAGGTCTTTTTCATATTCTATTTTTGCGTTTTCTATTTTATGTTTGATGTCTTCCTTTAACTTCATTAGTTCTACTTCGGCTATTTTCTTTCTATTTTTATATATGTTGCCATCAAACAACGGGACATCTACTGACAATGAAGCTATCATGCTGGAAGCTTTTTCGTCTAAGATGTCTGAAAATGCCTCAAATTGAGAGTTGTATCCAGAACCCAAAGATAAGGTCAGTATGGGGCCACGTTCTTGTTTTAGCTTTTTTAATTCTATAGAGTGGTTCATTATCTCCAACTTATTTGGGAACTTAAAATTGTATTCTATGGCCGCATTAATCACGTTTTGCATTTTGTAATTTAAACTGCATGCCTGTATCGTTTTATCATCAAAGTAAACTATTGGGGTCAAATCGCCATGTAGTCCTATACACAGTTGAAAAAGTCTTCTGGCTTCTTTTAAATCCAAGTCGTTTATATTATTCTTGGATTTGATAAACTCAATCTCGGCTTCCAATAAGTCTTCTTTAGAGATTCGTTTGAATTTATATAGACTTACGGCTTGTTCATAAATGAAACGAGAAAGTTCTAATTGTTCTTGGGATAAATCATATTCCCTTTGTGCTATCAATAGATTGAAAAAGGCATTTACTATTTTGTACTTTGCAGCCTCTATTCCTTGATAATACCTTACACGCTCAGTACTTTTACTTATTTCATTTTTCTTTTTTTCCCATTTGTACAAATTCGGCCCTAAAAGATTTTGCGAATAGGAAATATTACCCAAATTGAAATAATATGAATGGTCTTTATATCCGACATTAAAATTGTCCAACCTGTTTAAATTGGAGGAAAAAGTCAATGTCCCTCCTGTAAATGGCAACAATTGTTGTATCTGTAGTCCAACTCCTGTCGTTGCATACCGTCTGCTTACATAGGCATCCTTTCCATCCGGTTGAGTAACTATTGAGATCATTTTCCGATAATCTGGCAAAGACGCATTTAAGCGTATTTGAGGTAATAAGTTAGCATCAAAAATCTTATAATATAACTCATGGTACTTTGAGTCATACTGTAACTGTTTATATTCAGTAGTCGTTTCTATATACCGCAAGGCATCTTCTAATGAAAACCTCACTTGTCCATAGATGTTTATGGAAAAACAGTATATACATCCTAATAAACTATAAATATTTTTCAGCATATTGTTTTTTATAATTTGCAAACTTTATTTTTATTCTTCTCCAATTTGCATATACAGCAACAAATCCTTCTTCATTTATTCTGTCATATAGCAAAAGTTCTTTTAAATTACCATGGGAAGGGAAATGCTCCACACGAGGAAAAGGTAAATGCAAAAGTTTTGATAGGTGTATTTCTTTATTTAACAGGTTATGATAAGCACCTATTAAAAAGAGGTCTTCACACGAACCATAATTAACAATGTTTCTTGTATCTGGAGAAACGATTTCAAAGTAATAAGTCAAGTCTTTATCTAATGAGCTAAATGCATGTGCATACTTTCGATATAAAATAGAAGTTCCCAAAATGGCTTGTTTGGATATGAACGAGTTTCTCGTGGCAATAAATGGGAATCCATCTTTCCAATATAATAATCCTAATACACCGTCCTTTTTTTCATATAATTCAAAAACCTCTTTTCCATTCGGGATAAATTCTTTGTATAATTGATGAAGTTCAAAGAATTTTTTCATGGGTCGGTATAAGATATTTCCTTGTAAATCGGCGATAAGCCCCCTGCTCCATAAGGTTACTTCATTCCAAAATTCGTATTGTTTGCATAAAGGTGTATAATCATATATACACAGTTTATGGTCTTCATAGTGGTGTTCTTTCCTTATTATACCTTTGAAACATAGCCATTCCATAAACTTTTGAGGTATTCATTTTGGATTCAAGTGCATTAATACAGATTGTTGTGTTATTTGCAAGTTCTGTTCAGCCTCATTGTATGGCAAGAATCCGGCCCACGAGATTTCATCTGTATCAATGGGGCAAGTATCCGCTTTTTCTTCCAATCTTGTCACAAAGTAAATTATCCGCCTTTGGAAAGTTTCATTGTTCTGGCTTATTAAATACGGTTCAGGAATAATTTTGTCCATGGTCATTTTTATTCCGGTTTCTTCATAGGTCTCCCGGATGGCTGTGGTTAAAAGCCCTTCTCCTGTTTTCATGCCTCCTTTCGGTATAGACAGATGCATGCCATTTTGATCTTTTCTTTGCCGTACCAATAGAATCTTCTCTTCGTACAGTATAACCAATCCAACAGAAATCAACATAGTTTTACCACAATTTTTCTTTCAAATACCTGTCTTCCCAATTCCATACAATGGTTTCATATATATGGGGTTTTGACATTCTGTCATTAATGTCGAAATAGTTTATGTTTATTACCTTCGCATTTTCAAAGGATATGTCTTTTTTTAGATTGAATAAATTAATAATGTACTCCTTTTCTTGTCGAAGCCAATAATCAAATCCCATAAGTTTATAATAAGAAGGGACTTGGCCTTTTATAGAAATGAGTTCTGAATCTCCATTCTTTAATGCATGCCATATATCCATTGTAGATATACGTAAGGGAACCTTCTTTAATATGCGTTGAAGTTCAAGAGATTTTCTGTAAAAAGCCTTGTCTCTATTGAAGTGGAAATCCAGTAACTTATGTGCTTCCTGATACCATGGGAACTTTAACTTCATCATGGTGCCATTTTCGAAATAAATCACAAAGCCTTCTTGGTTAGGCAGGTTCAAGGCTGCTAACTCGTCAAAATTAGTGATATGCCCATATAAATCCGTATAATCTTTGCATGTAGGAAATCCTATATCCGGAAGTTCGAGTATTTTATTATGGTTTTTATCAATCATTCCTATTAGAACCAAGTCACGTTTATTCCCATAGTCAATCAATACTTTTGTTTCCGGATATATGGCTTCAAAAATATAGGTATACCTTTTATCTAAGCGGCCGAATAGATGACTGTATTTCTCATATAGAATCTTGGTTGCTTCCAGTGCTTTTATATTCGTAAAGGATCTTTGTGTGGCTAAATACGGTTTTTCACCCATCCAATAAAGGGTTACCATAGTTCCGTCCACTTTCTCTAAAATGCGTCGTTTGCCTTTCGGGATCTCCATTGTTTTGTCTTCGCTTAGCAGCACTGCGTTTTGGCTCAGATACTGGCGATAAGTCCAAAACTTAGGAAAAGGATGTTCCACAACATCCCCTTTTCCATTTACAATTAAGCCACGGCAATGGATACTGATATCGTCCCAAATCATGGGCTTCTCGTTTCCATTGTCTTTATAATATCCAAATAGATATAAATCAGCATCAGGGTGTTTCTCGCAACATACATTGGTTTTTTCTGTATATTGTCGTAATAAGTTTAAATCAAAATTCATCTATCATAAATTTTATGGTGTATATAATATAGGCTTTATAATATGCAGGAATATCGTAGCTGTTTAGCAATAGCTCCGTATAACTTATAAAAATAGAGTCCTTGTTTTTAATACCGATGCCTTGTTCTTTTATTTTCTTACACAATAAAAAGAGTTTTTCTTGATAAAGGTCAAAACCTATTTGTTCTTTCATGTCCCAGGCTTTCAGCATCTCCGTATAATTCGAATATAAACTTTTCATATTCTGTTTTGAAAGATTATTGTGTTCTCTTTCTATTTTTCCGATTATGGCGTGCCATTGTAATACGTTCAATGCATAAGAACATACATCCGAAGCATGTTCATGCAGTAAATGTTCATAAAGCTGATTGTTGACTTTATAGAAGGCATCTATATCCTGATAAAAAAACTTAGCAGTTAAGATATAGATAACAATTAGATGTGTTATAAGGCTTTCAATTTCATCCTTTTCAATGTTGGTTTCTGATATGGCCGGGTATTGGATGGTGGAAAGAGCCGATGTTGTTATTTCCCATATTTCTTTTCCAAAATGTTCTATGCTGTTATGTTCTCTTACGTAAGGTATATGGATGGATTGCAGTTGGTACTCAGGAGAATGATTGTATAGGAACATTTGTAATTTTTCCACTAACTTGCCTATATTCTGTTCTTTTATAAAAAAGAAAGATACATTTATATTCTTCTGTCTGCCATCAGTATCGTATTGGAACAATAAATTACAGTTTGATAGAGTGTCTTTTATTTCATTTGCCAAGGGGTAAAATATGTTGGAATAAAAACTCTTCGTATCTGATACATTGCAGAATCTGACACAAAACTCATTTTCCCGTTCTTTTTGGAATATGGACGACATGGCTTTCTCTATTTGGTTTAAACTTAAATTGTTTTCCAATCCATAAATAGGCTTGTCCATAACTTCCACTCCCAATAAAAGTTCCCGGGCCATTCCCAATTTATCTACAATACATATAGTTTTCGTGAAAATAGCTGCATAGATAGCATCTTTTTTAAGAAGCAAATACAAGCAAAATGTCAGATCCAATGAATATACGATGTAATGTCTGTCATTAATTTTATACTCTCTGAGCGATCTTTTCCCATTACCTGTATTTTGGATTGATATTAATTCTATATGGCCATTTTTCATTTTCTGTTTTAAAAACAGTATCGAGGAATAATAGGTGAAATTGCATTCGCAATCTCTTATTATATCCTGTATATGACAAAATATAGTATCCATAATTTTAAATTTAAAAGTGCAAAGGGTATTCTGGATTTATTTTTTCCGATGGATTTTGTGTTTTATCTGTTGATGGGATTGTTGTATCTGGCCCGTTATCTGTCAATAGTGTTGATATTTTATAAAATAAACTGGTTATCAATCGCTTCTCTTCCGTTACAATTTCAGCCGTACCATACATCGTTTCAGCAAAGGACAGTTCTTTTTCCTGTTCGCTTACTATTCCATTGGGTAATTTTATATAGACCAGATAATTTTTTTCCACGGAATTAAGGGATATGTCCGAGACAACTCCGTTTAAGACTCCATATTCCTGATATGGATATAAATCGACTTTGATATTGACTTTTTCACCGACTCTGACATCCCCGGCACCATTGGCAGGAAGCATAGCGATTCCATAATAAGTATTTTTCTCATAAATGAAATTGAATGCCATTTCGCCTGTACTTATATACATTCCATCAGAAATGATATTAGCATATTCAAGAATTCCATCGTGGGGAGCCTTGAATACATATAGGTTTTCCCAATTTTCTATTTCTGCTATCAATTTGTGGTAAGCCTCTCCTAAGGCCAGACGTATTTCAGTGACAGCAATTTCTTTTTCGTCTTTTAGCTTTAATTTTTTTATTTCATTTTCTTGGATAGACAGTTTTGCTTCATTTATATTATGGTAACTTGATATGACTTTACCCTTGATGTTCAGGAAGTCTAAATAAGCTTTATCCAAATCGTCTTTAAGCACGGCTTCACGTTGGAATAAAGCCGAATCTGTTGTAAAAACAGCTTTACGTATGGATTGTTCCTCTTTATAAATACCTAATAGTTCAAGATTATTGTTTATCACCATTCGGCCATGGGTTATATTATGTTCTATCAAGGCTTTTTCATGATGAAAGTTATTCGTGTTTCCCATTATAATCTTGTATTGAACATAAGCTTTTAGTAAAGCATAAAAGGAGTTTTCCATTGTACCCAAGTGGAAGGAAGATTCCACTAATGTGTCTATCTCTAAATCTGTATTCCAGATATTTACATGTTGGAGCCAATCTTTTATTTTCTGCACATGCTTGTAATTGGCAGGATTTTCCACCAATGCCACATACTCACCCTTGTGGCATCTTTTGGGTAATCCTTTTGCCAACATTACGATTTTTCCATCCACTTGTGCTTTTAATACCGTAGGTGGGCGTGTAGATGTCACACGCACTTCTGCTTGCACTATATTAGGTACTTTGATTATGAAACTTAATAGGATAATTAGTAACACAAAAGAGAACAGGCCATATACAATCGAAGATGTGTAGCTCTCCGGTTCGCGGTTTGCCACTTCATAAAATTCTTCCGTATGTTTTATATACTTATCCATATTTCATGCCGTAATCAATTGCCGGTTGAATAATCTAAAATATTCTCCTTTTTTCTTCATTAGAAATTCGTGGTTCCCTATTTCAATGATTTGCCCGTCCTTCATTACCAGAATTTGGTCAGCTTCTTTCACAGAAGACAGCCGATGGGCTGCAATTACAATGGTCGGATGTTCCAAGCGGTTTTTGATTGATTCTATGATATTCATTTCATTGTTGGGGTCTAAAGAGCTTGTTAATTCATCAAGGAAAAGATATTGAGGACGGCCATATATGGCTCTTGCAAATAAAATCCTTTGTTTTTGTCCTTCACTCACTCCGCCTCCGGTTTCATTGATGCGGGTTTGATAAGCCAAAGGCATTTTTTCTATCTCATCCTTAATGTTAGCCGTATTTACGGCATCAAACAAACGCTCTTTGTCAAGTTCCCTTCCCAATAATATATTATTTAATATGGTGTCATTCAGCAAAGTGCTGTCCTGCGTCAGTATACCGCATTGTGTGCGCCATTCTTCTAAAGAGATAGATGGCAGATGCATTTGTCCTAAAGAAAGATAACCGGACGTGGGTATATACAATTCTCCCAATAGTTTGATAAGAGTGGATTTGCCACAGCCGCTTTCACCTACTAATGCGGTAATCTTGTGTTTGGGAAACAAGCATGAGACATTCTTTAGTACATAATTGTCATTGATATTATACTTAAAATATACATTGTTCAAACATAAGTTTTGGTCGTAGTCCGTCATGTTTGTATTTTCTTCCTTGTGTATGGGTTCTTCGGGAGTAATGGAGCTGATTTCATTTATGCGCATATAGCTAAGGTTTGATAGTTGTATGGACATGATAAAATTTATCAGGCTTTCCATTGGGACTTGCATTTGTCCCAATATATATTGTACGGCAATCAGCATTCCAATAGTCATTTCCCCCTCCATTACCGCAAGCGAGGCCACATAAATTAATGTGAGGTCTTTAAATGACATTAATAATATAGAACCTGTATTTTGGATTTGGTCTACATTCAATAATTTGATCCGTGTTTTAAACAATTTAGTCTGTACTTTTTCCCATTGCCAACGTTTGGCCATTCCATAGTTGTAGCTTTTGATATCTGCAATCTTAGATAACATTTCTACCCAATGGCTTTGATTCTTGGCCAGATAAGAAAAATACCGGATATCCATCTTTTTCCGAATGGACCAGAAAAACAAAACCCATACCACATAGAGCAAACTTGCTACTACAAAAATCCAAAATATAGTTTTGTTGTAAAAGAACAGGATGCTGCTGAATAGGAATAGTTGGAAAATGCCCAAAACAAAATCAAAAACCCCTCCCATCAGGACACCCTCCAAACGGTCATAATCGTAATTGCGTTGCATAATATCCCCCATCAGTCTTGTCTCGAAGAAAGACACTGGCAGGCTTAATAATTTGGAGATGAAATCAGATTGCATTCCCAACTTGATGCGGGCTGCAAAGTGGGTATTGATAAGCTGTTTCATCCAATTTCCTAAAGCATTGCCTATTGTCAATACCAAACTGGATACAAGCATCAGCGTGATGAAATTAAAATTTTTGGCAGGGATGCCGATGTCTATGATGGATTGCGTGATAATCGGGAACAAAGCACTGATAAAGGTAATGACAAACATCAGCATGATAACTTTCAGTACGCTTTTTTTATAGGGTTTCACGTAAGTCCATAAATATTTTGCCATATCCAGATAGCCGGATTGCTTTTTCGGATGGTTGGTTTGGTTGAATCGGTCTGTAAGTTCCGTCGCAATACAAATCCCCCTTTTATAATTTTTTCCGGGTACAGGTTCCAAATGTCCCAGCCAACCTTGTGCAAATTCCCTTAGGGTATATTTTACCAATCCTGTTTGTGGGTCTGAAACATAGATATATTTTGATGTGATTTTATAAACCACGACAAAATGATGCCCCTTCCAATGTACTGTGCAAGGTAAGGGCATTTCATTTCTGAATTTCCAATATGACATGCTGAAAGCCTGACTTCTTAAGCCGAGCTTTTCAGCGGCTACCACATAATCATAGACCGAAATGCCCTCTTTTCTTATTCCTGTTAATTCACGTAAAAACTCCAACTCATAGAAACTTCCGTAATATTTGCATATCATTTGCAGGCATGCCGGACCGCAATCTTTGGATTCCAATTGACGGGTATGAGGGAAGTTCTTATGGAAAAACATGGGTTCTTTATTTGTCAGATTTCGGTGATAGCAAAAGAAAAGTATATTGAATCAAGATCATATTCTCTTGGTCTTTTAAAGATACTCTGCTTCAAAAAAAGGCTTATTGCATACACATCTTTTGCCGAGAGTAAAACTAATATATTTTTAGATGATACTATTCTAACGCTTGTTACCATTCCTATGCTATCTATTTTTACACTTATATAGAAAATAGTATGTTTATTTTGGGCTTCATTCCTTAATCGAATTATGTTGTCATCGGTTATATATTGTGAGATATTCTGCTTGATTTGTCTGATTTTGGTTATAACCAAACTGTCTTGTAGATATTTCTCTTCCTTATATTTTTCTACGGATAAGTTACCACCTTTAATGTCTTTTTCAAGAGCTTCCCATTCGGCAACATATGTACACGCACCATTTTTTGTTGATAGTTCTTCCCATACTATGGTTTTATCGTTGTATTTTTCCTGTTTTATTAAACGGTTCTTTTTCTTTTCTAATCTTTTTTGTATAATAAACATGGCTTTTTCGAGTGGCATTCGTTGTTTTTGGTATATAATTTCTGTTTGTATCCCTTTGTATTTCAAGGGTACAGAATCAAGTAAAGCCGGACAAATTTCTTTTCCTTCTTTATTGATCACTCCCCAATGTCCTCCGGTTATCATGTGATACTCCCCGGATTTGTTTATAGGTACATTACGTCCCCCAGTGTTAAAGAAGGCATGTCCGTTTTTAAATGGAGTAACAAAATCAAAACGTGGTGGAATGACTATATGTCCGGTTGTATCAGCAAATCCCATCTTGTTGTTATTTCCAATCATTCTAAAAACACCCTCAGAGAGGTGGTCCGGACCATTATCGTACTGGAAAACTTTAAATAGCTCTGTCCCTGAAGGAGAAATGGCTACAATATCTTTTTCCTTAGGTTTACTGATAAAGCCTAATGTGCGATATGGAATGTGGCACATGTATTTCCCATAAGGGATTATTGTATCTCCCAAATTGTTTTTGTAACCATAGGTGTCATCATATTCACGATATATTAAGTGAAGTTCCGATACCTCTTGCGCTGCAATGTTAGATAATAAACTAAGCATAAGATAATTTGTGAATATATGTTTTTTATCCATTCTCAATTCTTTAACCACATTAAAACGTCTTTTCTCCGAAGGAGGATGGGAAAATAAATATAATCCAGTCCGAAAGCAGAGGGCTTTTTGAATAAATTCTTATTAGTTATGCTTGTCGTGATATTATAGATGTCTTCGCAAGTTAATAGCTGAATAATGGTAGGAGGAATATCGAATATCATAGTTGGGGTGTTGCCATTTTTATTTACGCCTATATAGATCTTCAATAGCACCATTTTTTGTTCAAGACTTACTATTTTTTGCATTTTTTCTTGCCCTAAGCAATTATATATAGTGCGTTCAATTGTTTTAATTCCATCTATATTATATTTGCAACGTAGGAACTCTTGTTTATAAAGATCTTCAGTGTCTCTGGTTAGTTTGTTGGTGTCTTTTAAAATAACTTCATATCCTTTCATGTAGGCTTTTGTATGATTGTAGCTGCTTTGTTCCCATATTATTGTTTGTTTATAGCATGTGTCAACTTTCAATATTGAAGTGTTGCAGGCATGTTCTTTTATATCACTTGTTGCTTGACTCGTTATATATGGTATACATATAAGTAACGATATAATAATCTTACATGTTTTCATGGTTTGTTACTGTTGTTTTTGTTCTGTTTTGTATTCTACTCCAAATAAGTCAAAGAATTCATTCCAATGGAAATCAAAATCTTTGTTGAAGCTGCCGTCATATTTGGGGTCTCCTTCATATCTTTCCTGATATTCGTCAAAATAGTTTGTAACTTCCTTCTCCCAAACATCTAAATTTACAACTCCATTTTTATCTAGAACTTCGTTTTGGATAAATCCATCCCATTTTAACTCATCTTCTGGATTAACTGTTTTACACGTATATCCCCTTATTCCTGTTAAAGTATCTATATAAGCCATCAGGTCACCAAATGCTCTTTCCTGAAATTCTGTGGTAGCATGATTTTTACCAGTCTCAGCCGTTCCTAAATGAGCTTGATATGCATGGATTAATTCTCTAACTAATCCATCCTTTTCACCATTTATTAGGCTTATAGTATTATTTTTTTTGTTATACTCTCCACCTTTATTTAATGTTAAATCTATTTTTATTACGAGGTGAGAGGACTTTATAAAATCTTTTAATGTTTGAGGAAGTTTTTCTATTGTGTTTTTAAGAAGATTCTCTTCGTGAGCCTGTATGTCTTCAGTTTCTGTCGTGTCGTTTTCAAATCCGTCATCCAGACTTTCGTCCATATCCCAATCATTTTCCTGATGCCAATCCTCATCTCTTTCCGGGTTTATGTTATTCCATCCATTTGATTGTTTTTCTGTTTCTATAACTTCATCTAGCGGATTGTTTCCCCAGTCCTTCGGTAGTTCATCTTCATTTGGAAACCCATATCCGTCTCCTCCCAACAACTTACGGGCACTTAATTCACTAATTGCAGGAATGGACAATTTTAATATTTCCAATTTCTTTTCCATGGTGTAGAGTTTATGGTCGTTAATAGTTGATTTTATCTATCACTTTGCAAACGTAAATAAAATCTTATTAGGCTCAAAATAAAAATAAGGAAAAAATATGAGATGTGTTGTAAAACATGTTTTGCTTTTCTATTGGCTATCGTTATCTAATAGCCTTGATATATTATAAGTTATTCCGAATTTTTCATGAGGTTTTAATAGTAAAACTCCTAATGAGTGAATGAATAAATAGTAATACAAGGAGATTCCTGCTGTTGGAAAGGATTGGAAATCGGAGCTTTTTTCTTTGCTTTTATTTAAAACCTTTTTGAGGTTTATACATATGCCTTTTAATATATTGTCTAATTCAGGATAAAGGATCTCTTTTTGTCCCACAAGCGATAATAATTCTTCTTTCTGTTCATTGTATTTTTTATCCATGCAGGTCAAAATTTTGCGTTTGCGTGCCAAAAGTTGGCGAGTGTTATACATGCCGTTGGTGTCTAACACTTCGGGCATTAAACGACTCAGGGTATCTGCCCAAAACGTCCTCATCTCCTTTTTAGGCACAACATCGTGGAAATAATAATATGCAAAACGGTAGGCCAACAACAATCGATAGTTTCCGGTTTCTTTTCCCCAATGCTTCATGGTTAGACAGGATAACGTGGACATCACGTCTGCCAATTCATCGTATAGCAGTTGGCCGCCCAAATACAGCCCTTCGTAAAAGCAGCTTGGGTAGGGGTATGAAATTCCATGTCCAAAAGAAGTGAAATCCAAGTCCTCCGTCGTGGTTTCCAATATCCGTAATGCTTCTGGGATATTATTCTCGGGGGAATGGAATGAAATATATATGCCTTGTTCCATGGATTGTCCTTGTCCTACATAAAATACGGTGGGCATGAAATTGGAGGTCTTTTTTACTATTATACGGATATTACACATGGTTCTTTCGTCTGACGGCAAGGCTTCGGGCAAAAAAGCGAGTAAATGACGGGAGGATGTCGGAGCGGACAAGACATATCCGTTCGTGTGGTTTTTCAGCAGGCCGCCGAAAGGACGAAGCAAAGCTTCCAAACTGGCAGAAAAAGCGCGGCCATCTCCGTCATTTAAATATTTGCCTAACGCATGGTATAACACTTCCGTTTCTTTGGGGTATGCAGGCAGGATTTTATCCAAGTGTTTGCCTGAATATGATTTCCTTCCGCATATAAGACGGGCGGTCATCACGACGGCTTCCGAGGCTGTGCATAAATTCGATTTTGGATCTTTGTTGTTATGCAAAACATCCAATGATGATGTCACAGATGCACGAAGAGCCAGAATGTCACGGTCTTTTAAAGTCCACGGCTTACTCGAAAGAACATAACGTTTGAGCTGTTCTAATCTTCCACCTTCATCGTATAGAATAACACCTTTCTCGAATAATGATAGAAAAACAAAATGAGCCGTCATATAATCCTTGTATACTAATTCATGGATTTTGTTGCAGGGAAAAACAATGAATTGGTATACGCATCCATCAAAAGTCAGACTTTCCGTTGTTTGCCGGTTTGAAAGTTCGGAAAGCAACACTACATCAATGTCTGAATCTGCCCGTGTTTTCCCTACGGCATGACTCCCCGTAAGCATAATCCCTTTTATTATGGAACGGGGATAGAAGCGGTATGTGACCGCTATAATCCTTTCTGTGAAAAGAGAATTGAGCCTTTTCATAGGGCGGAATCAGTCGAGCAACCTTTTGCTCAAGTATCTTACGGGGTACCATAATGCACCATAGCTGACCAACAATACGGTAAAGAATACGATGACGACATCCCACAGGTGGATACTGACGGGGTAGGCATCCACGACGAAACTGCCGGAGGAGTTGCCTAAGGTGATAAGTCCGTAGGTTTGCTGCAGGTAACAGAGACCCAGTCCGACAAGGATGCCGATTAAAGCCCCGAAGCCGGATATCATGCGTCCTTCAAACAGGAAGATACGGATAATCTGGTTGTCTTTGGCTCCTAAGTTGCGCAGGGTACGCACGTCTTCTTTCTTGTCTATAATCAGCATGGAGATGGAACCGATGATGTTGAAGCTGGCTACTAAAAGGATAAACGTAAGAAACAGGTAGGCGATGAGCTTTTCCACTTCCATGATGCGGAACACGTCTTCCTGTTGTTCGTAGCGGTCTTTTACCGTAAATCCGTTACCTAATATTTTTTGGATGTCGGCTTGTGCCTGACGGATGTCCACACCATCCTGAAGTTGCAATTCTATGGCGGAAACACGTCCCTGTTGCCCGAACAAATCCCGGGCAAAACGTAGAGAGGTAAGGATGTAACCGGCATCGTATTTGGCCTGTTTCACGGCAAAAACCACGCCGGGTGAGTATAATTCGCTTTGTGTGAAGCTTTCCGTAGGATTGGACAGGTTAACCCGCTCTCCCTTTTGGGGGGCGTAAACCTTTAAAGGGGTGTCGAAACTGGCTCCCAGTCCTAATTGCGCAGCCAGTTGTATGCCCAATACGCCGAATTCCAGTACATCGGCATGTAAAGTAAACGTACCGTCTCCATAAAGCAGTTTGTTCAGGTCTGCCATTTGGGCGAAGTTGTCGTCTACTCCTTTGATGGTGACCATGGCTTGGTGTTCACCGCAAATGACCAGTGCATGGTCTTCCAACGTTTCCGTGTAGATTTTGATTCCCGGATAGGTTTTTAGGGCAGTGAGTCTCGGGTCGTCTGCGGCCATGGTCTTCCCTTGGGATGGCGTGACCTTCAGCTGAGGGTCGATGGCGGTGAAAAATGAGGCGACAAGGTCTTGGAACCCGTTGAATACGGACATCGTACAGACCAATGCCATGGTGGCCAGGGCTACACCGCATACCGAAATCGCAGAAATGATATTGATGGCATGGTGCGATTTCTTGGAAAACAGGTATCGTCGTGCGATGTAGAACGGGAAGTTCATTCTTTCAGCAGCTTGTCGATGTTTTCGATATAGTCCAAGGAGTCGTCTACGAAGAATTTCAATTCGGGGATGATACGTAACTGATGGCGTACGCGTGTCCCCAGTTCGTAACGGATGGCTTTCATGTTGCCATTGATGTTCTTTATGATTTCTTCGCTTTGCCGGCTTGGAAATATGCTCAGGTACACGCGGCAGATGCTGAGGTCCGGACTGATGCGGCAGGCACTTACCGAAACCAATACTCCTTTCATCGCCTTGGTTTGCAACATGAATATTTCGCTGAGTTCCTTTTGTATCAGCCGGGAGATTTTGTTTTGTCTGGTTGTTTCCATATTTTTTATTTTATTTTTTGCGGATGAGGGTCAACCCGTCACGTAAAGGCAGGATGACTTTCTCCACACGTGGGTCTGTGGCTATACGGTCGTTAAAGGCGGTGATTCCCCTTGTCTGTGCGTCCTTATGGGGGGGAGGTTCTAATACGTGGCCGTCCCACAAGGTGTTGTCGGCCAGGATATACCCTCCCGGTTTGAGGCGGGGGAGAATCATTTCGTAGTAGTCAACGTAGTGTCTCTTGTCACCATCTACGAAAGCCATGTCGAACGTGAGTCCCATTTCCGGGACCCGTTCCAAGGCATCGCCGATGATTAATTCTATTTGTGAGGCGTATGGGGAGTTCTCAATCCATGGTCGGGTGAAATCCTCCTGTTCGTCATTGATTTCAAAGGTGTACAAGCGGCCGTCCGGTTCAAGGCCTTCTGCCATGCAGAGGGCTGAATAGCCACTGTAAGTCCCGATTTCCAGAATACGCTGCGGACGTATCATGCGGACCAACATTTTGAGCAGACGTCCTTGCAAATGTCCGGAAGCCATGCGGGGACGCAGCAGTTTTACATGCGTGTCCCGATACAAGGCTTTCAGATATTCGCTTTCCTCGTCGATATGTCCGAGGATATATTGGTCCAACCGGTCCGTTTCCTGCATATTCGGTAGATATTAGAGATAGCGTGTCCGATTGGGCAGTACGTACTCCATGGCGTGTTCCAATACGTCGCCTACTACGTTGATTTCAAGGAAAGAGGTCTTCGTGCCTTGCTTTCCGCCGCTCAGGTATGCCACCATTTCGTTTTCGGAGAGCACGCCGTCTTTGAGCAGCTTCTGAAGGGCGGCGAAGTAATATGCTTGCCCGTTGGCCTTTTCCGGCATAAAGATGGCTTCCACTCCGTAGGACAGTGCGAGATGGCGCATGGTCTTTTCCTTGTAGCAGACGGCCAATACCGGATATTTGCCGCGGTAGGCTGCCAAAGACCGTGCGGTTAGTCCGCTGAAACTATCGGTAATGATGGCACGGATGGGCATCAAGTTCGTGGCACGTACGGCCGACTTGGCCAAGAATGAAGTTACGTCTGCCTTTTCCGGCGTGAGCGGTATTTGTATGTCGTTTTCCTCCAGTTTGTCTTTTTCAGCTTGTGCTGCAATAGTGGCCATCGTGCGTACGGCTTCTACCGGATATTTGCCGTAAGCCGTTTCGCCGCTCAACATCAAGGCATCTGTACGGTAGTAGATGGCATTGGCGATGTCCGTTACTTCTGCCCGTGTCGGACGTGGGTTGTTGATCATCGTATGGAGCATTTGTGTGGCTACGATAACCGGCTTTTTGGCCAGGATACACTTCTTAATCAAGATACGCTGTATGCCTGGGATGCGTTCCTGAGGTACTTCGATGCCCAAATCTCCCCGGGCAACCATGATGCCGTCTGCCTCTTCCAGAATTTCATCGATGTTATCCACGCCTTCCTGATTCTCGATTTTTGCGATAATTTTGATGTCGCTGCCGTATGCGTTCAGAATTTCGCGGATGTCCAAAACGTCTTGCTTGTTGCGGACGAAAGAATGGGCGATGAAATCTATGTCTTTTTCGATGGCATAAAGGATGTTGTTACGGTCTTTTTCTGTGAGGGATGGCAGATTGATGCGTACACCCGGCACGTTCACGCTTTTGCGACTGGCCAGTGTCGCATCGTTGCATACTTCGCAATACAAAGCTTCTTCATCCTTATCCGTTACTTTCAGTTCAAGGTCTCCATCGTCTATCAATATCTTGGCACCTACGGATAAGTCGTTTACGAAGTGCGGATAAGTGACATAAATGCATCCGCGCACGGTTTCCTTGTCCGGGTTTCCTATGATTTTAACTTTGTCGCCGGTCTTATATTCAGTAGTTTCTTCTGCATTCTTCGTAGTTCTCACTTCCGGCCCTTTGGTATCCATTAATATGCCGATGCGGTTGGATACCTCACGAACGTTGGAAATCAGTTTCTCGAAACCTTCCCGGCTGGCGTGGGCTGTATTCATGCGTACCACGTTCATACCGGCATTGAAAAGGTCGCGAATAAAATCCACATCGCAGCGCAAGTCTGATATGGAAGCGACGATCTTCGTCTTTTTCAACATCATAATCTTTATACCTTTTAAAATTTAATACCTATACTTTTTTATTGTGCCTTTCCTGCGCGTAGCAGTGCTTCGACCGCCAGTCTGTAAGAGTCAAGGCCAAAACCGCAAATAACACCTAAGCAAGCACATGAAATCATGGATCTGTGGCGGAACTCTTCCCGTTTGTGCACATTGCTGATGTGCACTTCGACAACCGGGGCGGAAATAGCCCTGATGGCATCTTGCAGGGCAATGGACGTATGCGTGTAGGCACCGGCATTCAGGATGATGCCTGTGTCTTCAAATCCAACTTCGTGGATTTTATCGATCATCTTCCCCTCGATGTTGCTTTGATAGTAATCAATGGTCAAATCGGGATAGGCCATGCGCAGCTTCTCTAAATAACTTTCAAAGGATTCTGCGCCGTATATGCTAGGTTCTCGTTTACCCAACAAGTTGATATTTGGCCCGTTTATGATTTGTATTCTCATCTTTTTCTATAATTTTGTAGAAAACGTGCCGCAAAAATACAAAAAAAGAATGGAATACAGCGAAAAAACGTCTTATAATAGAGGTGGGGATGTCTCGAAAGTGCTGCTACGAAGATATTACCAGTATTTGAAGTTGGAAAGAGGGCTTTCAGAAAATACGTTGGATGCTTATACCGAAGATTTAAGGAAGCTTTTGGACTTTTTTTCAGATGAGGAACTGGATTTCAGGGCTGTCTCTCTGGATGATTTGCATCAGTTTATGGCAGAATTGGCAGACGTGGGAATCAGCCCCCGTTCTATGGCGCGTATCTTGTCCGGAATCCGTTCATTCTACCGTTTCCTGTATGTGGAGAAAGAAATCGAGCAGGATCCGACGGAACTGCTTGAATCTCCGAAAATAGGGCGACGTTTACCGGAGGTCCTGACCGTGGCAGAAATAGATGCTATGATCGAGGGCATTGATTTGAGTCAACCGGAGGGACAACGGAACCGTGCCATTCTGGAGATGCTTTACAGTTGTGGCTTGCGGGTAAGTGAGTTATGCGGGCTTCGGATTTCCGATTTGTTTTTGGAAGAGGGCTTCATCAGGGTGAAGGGCAAAGGGGAGAAGGAACGTTTGGTTCCCATTTCCGGCCGTGCCGTACACGAATTGGAGAATTGGTTCCTTTGCAGGAATCTTATCCGTATCAAGCCTGGACATGAGGATTTTGTGTTTTTGAGTTTGAGGAGGGGGACTGCCTTGTCGCGGATTACTATTTTTTATTGGGTCAAAGAACTGGCAGTTGCAGCCGGAATCCAGAAGACGATAAGTCCCCATACTTTCCGCCATTCTTTTGCTACCCATTTGTTGGAGGGGGGCGCGAACTTGAGGGTCATACAGGCTATGTTGGGGCATGAGAGCATTTCCACGACAGAAATTTATACCCATATCGACAGAAGCCGTTTGCGGCGGGAAATCATGGAACATCATCCGCGGAATATTCGTGACGATTCTTCAAAATAAAGGCGGAAGTGGGTTGAATATGGTATAATACGCATTTTTTTTGCAATATTTTAAAGTTAAAAATAACACGGTCTATTAAAGATTTGTATCTTTGCAGCCGGAACTATTAATTAAAACAGTGTTAGTATGCGTAAAAATTATTATTTAGTCATGTCGTTGGCTGCCGTTGCGGCTCTTTCGTCATGCAAGAAGTTAGGCGAACTTTCTGCCGACAACTTTACGGTGACTCCGACTCCGTTGGAGGCGATTGCCGGTCAGGTGCCTGCCACTATCGACGGTAAATTCCCCGAGAAGTATATGAAGAAGAAAGCCGTGGTAACGGTGACTCCGGTATTGAAGTACGAAGGCGGCGAGGCTAAAGGACAGAGTGCTACGTTCCAAGGCGAAAAAGTACAAGGTAACGACCAGACTATCGCTTACAAGGCAGGCGGCACTTATACGATGAAGTCTATATTTGACTTTGTTCCGGCTATGCAGCAGTCCGATCTTTACCTGCAGTTCGATGCGAAGGTAGGCAAGAAGACGGTGTCTGTTCCTGAAGTGAAAGTGGGTTACGGGGTTATTGCCACATCTCAGTTGTTGCAGAATACCTTGGCTTCTGTGAAACCGTCTTTGGCTGCAGATGCTTATCAGCGCATTATCAAAGAAAAGCAGGAAGCTAACATTAAGTTCTTGATTCAGCAAGCCAAGTTGCGCGATTCTGAATTGAATTCTGAAAACATGAAAGAATTCATCGCAATGATGAAAGAAATCAATGACGCCAAAGAAACGCGTGCATTGAACAATATCGAGATTTCGGCTTATGCTTCTCCCGATGGAGCCCTTGATTTGAACACCCGTTTGGCTGAACAGCGTCAGGACAATTCTGAAAAGTTCCTCCAAAAGAAAATGAAAGCCAATGAGGTGACTGCCGAAGTGGATACGAAGTATACTGCTGAGGACTGGGATGGTTTCCAGGAATTGGTTTCACAGAGCAATATCCAAGATAAGGAAGTTATCTTGCGTGTACTTTCTATGTATAAGGATCCCGAGGAACGTGAAGCGCAGATTAAGAACATGTCTGCCGTATTCAAGGAATTGGCCGAGACGATTCTTCCTGAATTGCGTCGTGCACGTTTGACGATGAATTATGAAATCATCGGTCGTAGCGACGAGCAGATTGTGGCACAATTCGGTAGCGATGCCTCGAAGTTAAGCGTGGAAGAATTGCTTTATGGTGCAAACTTGGCTTCTGTATCCAATAAGGAAGCTTGGTACCAAAAGACTTCACAACTTTATCCCAACGATTACCGTGCATACAACAACCTCGGTATGTTGGCATACCAGAAAGGAGATTTGAGTGCAGCTGAAAACTATTTCAACAAGGCCAAGTCTTTGAAGGGCGATGCCGGTGAAGTGAACGCTAACTTGGCGTTGATTGCTTTAAGCAAAGGTAATGTGAAGGATGCCGAAACGTATATGGGCAAGGCTTCCGGTGCTGAAGGTTTCAACGAAGCCAATGCTGCATTGAATATTGCTAAGGGATCTTACCAACAGGCTGCCAGTGCTGCGAACGGCGTGAAGTCAAATACAGCTGCTTTGGCTCAGATTCTGAATAAGGATTATGCTGCTGCCAAGTCTACATTGAACGGCGTAGCTAATAAGGATGCTTATACTTCATATCTGTTGGCTATCGTTGCTGCTCGCACAAATGACGCAGCTGGTGTAAACACGAATTTGAAGGATGCTGTCAGCAAGGATTCTTCTTTGAAGAGCCGCGCAGTCAAGGATCTTGAATTTGCAGAATACAAATCAGCTGTTGAAAGTTTGTAATCGATGACTTTTTAGATGAAGAGATTTATTCTCTATACATTAGTAGCATTCACCCTGCTCAGTTGTGGAGGATCTGAAGGCCGGTTTCGGCTGAAAGGAGAATTCGAACACCTGCGGCAGGGTGAATTCTATATATATAGCAATGATGGAGGAACCTCAGGATTCGATACCATCAAGATTGAAGATGGACAGTTCGACTATGAAACGGACTTGAGAAACCATGCCATTTATTATCTTTTATACCCCAACTTGTCCGAACAGGTTATTTTCGGTACCTCGGGCGACGTAATTACGCTTAAGGGGGATGCCCGTAACTTGAAAAGCGTGGAGGTGAAGGGGAGTAAGCCGAATGAGGAACTGACGGCTTTTCGTTTGGAGAATAAAGATAAGGGGCTTGTTGGGATAAGGGAAGCTGCTGTGGCTTTTATGACGCATTCGCCTTCATCGCCCGTAAGTGTTTTTTTATTCAAGGAGTATTTTTTGCTTGCTAATGATGTATCGCAAGATGAGGTAAAAAAACACTATCGTGCATTGTGCGAGGCACAGCCCGACAACCTACTGCTTTTAAGTTGGCAGTCTGATATAGAAAACAGGGGGCGACTTTTGAAAAAGGGAAGCTCTTTGCCCGATTTTGTTTTTACTTTGAAAGACGGCAGGAAGGTACAGGCTTCCGATTATCGTGGGAAACCGCTTTTGGTCAATTTTTGGGCTTCGTGGGAAAGCCGTAGCCGGGCTGAAACTTTCCGTATCAGGCGGATGTTGAAAGGAAATTCCGGGAAGATAGAGGCCGTCAGTATTTCGTTGGATGTTAACGATGCGGCCCGAAAGGGAATTGAACGTATGGATAGTGTGTCGTGGACAAGCTATTGTGACTTTCAGGCGTGGAATAGTCCGTTGGTCAAACTGTTCGGCATCCGTTCCATACCTTTTTTTATATTGGTAGGGGCAGACGGTAAAGTGCTTGCTGCCGGAGCTTCTTATGAGAAGGACATAGAGCCGGAAATCAAGAAACTTTTTGAATCGCGATAAACGGGCCGTTATGTTAGTAAAGGTTTATGGTGCATCGGTCCGGGGGCTTTCTGCCATACCCGTAACCATTGAGGTGAATGCCTCAAGGGGGATTAAGTTCTTTTTGGTTGGTTTGCCGGACAATGCGGTAAAAGAGAGCCACGAGCGCATTGTGGCGGCAGTAGAAAACAGTGGATTCCGTTTCCCCTCGAAACAGTTCGTGGTCAATATGGCTCCTGCGGATATCCGTAAGGAGGGAGCGGGATATGACTTGCCCTTGGCCATCGGAATCTTGGCGACGGACGAAAAGGTGAAACTCGAAAAGTTATCCCGCACCATGATGCTTGGTGAGTTGAGCCTTGACGGTAGCTTGCAACCGGTGAAAGGGGCTTTGCTGATAGCCATCAAGGCCCGGGAGATGGGGTTTGAGCATTTGATTGTTCCAGAGCAGAATGTCCGGGAAGCCGCAGTGGTCAACCAACTTAAGGTGTATGGGGCGCGTCATATCAGTGAGGTGGTGCGTTTCTTGAATGATGAGGGAGGTCTTTTGCCTACTGAAGTAGATACACGGGCTGAATTTTATGCCCAACAGACTGAGTTTGATTTCGACTTTGCAGATGTGAAAGGCCAAGAGCATGTGAAACGGGCATTAGAGGTGGCTGCGGCAGGTGGTCATAATGTCATCATGATAGGTCCTCCCGGAAGTGGGAAATCCATGATGGCAAAGCGTTTGCCTTCTATCTTGCCTCCTTTGTCATTGGCTGAAAGTTTGGAAACCACCCAGATACATTCGGTGGCCGGAAAACTGGAGCGTGAAAGTTCGCTCATCGCCCGGCGTCCGTTCCGTTCTCCTCATCATACGATTTCGCAGATTGCCTTGGTGGGAGGAGGGGCGAATCCCCAACCCGGCGAAGTGAGTCTGGCGCATAACGGGGTGCTGTTTTGTGATGAGTTGCCGGAGTTTTCCCGTTCGGTGCTCGAAGTGTTGCGTCAGCCGCTCGAGGACCGGCAAATCAACATATCCCGTGCCAAGTATAGTGTCACTTATCCTTGTTCGTTTATGTTCGTGGCTTCCATGAATCCGTGTCCGTGCGGTTATTACAATCATCCCACGAAGGCTTGTGTCTGCACACCGGGACAGATTCACCGTTACCTGCATAAAATATCTGGGCCGTTGTTGGATCGCATAGACTTGCAGATAGAGATTACTCCTTTGTCGTTTGAAGAACTTTCGCGGACAGCTCCCGGAGAATGCAGTGCCGTGATTCGGGAGCGGGTGGTTCGTGCCCGCCGTATTCAGGAACAGCGTTATGCCGATAGCAAGGGAGTACATTGTAATGCGCAGATGACCTCTCGTCTGTTACGGGAATATGCAGCTCCTGATGAACAGGGGGTGGAGATGTTGCGGGTGGCTATGTCGCGGCTTCAGCTCTCAGCCCGTGCTTATGACCGTATTTTGCGTGTGGCTCGTACAATTGCGGATTTGGACGGGAAGGAAACTGTCGGGCTTCCCCATATAGCTGAAGCCATCGGTTACCGGAATTTGGACCGGGCCGGATGGGGAGAGTAGCTTGCATTTCACCGAAATAGGCAAAACATTCCCTTTTTTGGGGAAACTTCTTAATGCTCTCTCTTTGTATCTTTGCTTTAGTTTGTTTTAACCTATAATTAAAGAAGAGAATGGTAAGTATGAAAGCATGGACACATGGTTTATGGAGTTTGTTGTGTGTTGGAATGGTAGGTGTTGTCCCGGCAAAGGTTGCCGCTGCTTTGCCGCAAGGAAGCGGTAAAGCCGTGAATTTGGCTTTGGGGGCGGAAGCATTTTCCGGCTCTTGCTATGGTGCCGGATATGAGGCCAAGTATGTGACGGATGGCAATTGGGATACGCGTTGGGCATCAGCCGGACTGTCTGGGACGGTATGGCTTACCTTGGACTTGAAAGGGGAAAGGACGTTCAACTGCATTGATGTTTATGAGACAGAAGGTTACAAAGGACGCATAGAGGAGATTGTCATTTCAGTGTCCAATGACGGAATAGGATGGAAACGTTGGCTGAACCGCAGACCGAGTGATGCACGGACAGTGTTGGTTGGTGAAGAGATGACAGCACGTTATGTACAGGTCTCTTTTTTGGAGTGTAGTCCGGAGGGCATCAACGTAGATGAAATCGGTATCTATGACGACCCGCAAGCTGTGGCTACGCCCGAACCGACGGCGTGGAGGGAGGATGCTCTCGGTTGGATTCGTCAACTGCCTTCCCGTGAGGCCAATGTGTACCAACAGCGTAAGGCACATTTGAAGTACGGAATGTTTATCCATTACGGTATGAATACCTTTTTGGGGCAGGAATGGAGCGATGGTTCATCTCCGGCCTCGGCCTACCATCCGGATTTGTCTACGCTTAATCCCGAGGCTTGGGTCAAGGTGGCATACGAAGGCGGTATGAATTTCATTGTGTTGGTTACGAAGCATCATGACGGTTTTGCGTTGTGGAATACGGAAGTCGGTACGTATAACATCAATCATACGGGCCGGAAAGGCGACCGTCGGGACATCGTAAAAGAAGTAGCGGATGCTTGCCGCAAGTATGGAATCAAGTTGGGGCTATATTATTCTGCTTGGGACCGGAACTGGGATGCGAACCATACGCAGGCCTCCACGGGGTTAGACCGTGTACAGTTGGCGCAGGAATATAATGATTTCGCTTTGGCGCAAATCACCGAACTGATGGACGGGCGTTACGGCGAGATTTCGGAATTCTGGATAGACGGGGCGTGGGTGAAGAGCAATAAGGCATGGGAATTCGGCCGGATGTATGACAAGGTGAAGCGTTTGCAGCCTTCCTGTCAGATGGCAGTCAACACTTGTATTCGTTGTGGACGTACCCCGGACCAATACCAAGGCGGAGAAGAAATCTATTATTTCCCTTCCGACTTTCGTTTGCACGACCCGATGTTTACTCGGCGCGGTGCGGATGCTGACCCGAAAGTCTACCGTCGTGAGGGACAGGACTATTATTTGCCTTTCGAAGCCACGGTCTGTATGAACAACAGTTGGTTTTGGTCTGAAAAGAATAATGCGGAGAGTGTCATGTCGGCCGATAAAATCAAGGCGGCATACGAACACATGGTGGAACAGGGCAATACCTTGGTGGTCAACCTGGCTCCCGGCAAGGACGGATTGTTGAAAGACTACGACGTGGAAGCGTTGTATGAGGGGGCGCGTGCGTTGGGCATAGCCCGTGGGGAAGCCCGTTTGAGTCCGGATAAGGATGAGAAGGCTGTGCGCATAGATTATGTAACCACAAAAGGCTATGTGGCTTATCCCACTCATTATTTATACGGGAAGAAAGGGGTTGGCTTTACCGTCAAGGCCGAAGACTTGTCGCAAGACGGCTATCGCTTCGTAGGAAAAGAGGAAGTCGTAGAGGGTCGTTTCGGCAAGACCAAACGTATAGAGTTTGTGTACGAGGATGTGGCCGGAATCCCGGCAAGCGGTAAGTCGGATGGTTCGCTGTCAGGTTCGTATTCATGTCACATGAATTAGTAGGTATGAAGAAAGTTGTTTTTGTTGTGCTTGCAACATTGTGGTTGTTTGCATGTAAAAAAGAAGACGGTAAAAAGGTAGAGTTTCATGCTCTGCCTGTCAGTTCTATAGTGTCGGATACGTTGGAAATAGATTCGGTGCGCATGAATACCTTTTTTTCCAATCCGACTTCCCTTTTCATCATAGATGATTCGTTGCTGCTCGTATTTGACGATAACAGAAGCGATAAGCTTTGCCATTTTATTCATACGAAAGGGGGTGTGGTTAAAAGTTTCGGCGAGTGGGGACGTGCAAGAGGTGAATTTATCTTGCCGCAAGGATTGTCCTTGTCTAAAGATAAGGAGACTTGTTGCGTGTACGATTATAATACGCAATATACTGTTTGCTTTTCCGTAAAAGAGGCATTGGGTGGAGGCAATCCTGTCCAAGATGTGATAAGAATGGAAGAAGTGGAAAGCGAGCGCCCTGTGGAGCATCGCTTCCATCAAGTCTTGGCTTTGTCAAACAACCGTTTCCTTGGCTTTGGCAACCATCCTGAAAATAGGGTTCAAATCTTTAATCGGTTAAAGGTGCTTGCCGCGTATTCAGATTTTCCGGTTCTTGACGAAAAAGAAGAGAACAACAGGTCTGTTTGGGGTAATTTGGCATCTTTTGGTGTATCTCCGGATGAAAAACATATCGTCATAACCACCGGGATAGGGGCGGCCTTTGAGATATTGTCTTTGAGTGGGGAAAAAATAAGCCATAAGTTGGTGAAAGGCTTCTATGCTCCGAAATATTCTATTGCTCAGGGAGCCGTTCCGACTTGTGTCGTCGTATGTCCGGAAACAGTAGTCGGATTTAATGCCCTGCATGTGGCAAATGATTGTTTTTATGCCGTGTTAGCCGGGCCGGAAGAGCGGTACAATGAAATCTTGAAATTTGATTTTGGTGGGGAATGTGTGCATAGATATTGTTTTCCGTCGGATATTGTTTATATAAATTGTATGACGGTCGATAAAGGGCGGCTTTGGGCTTTTGTGGAAAATAAGGACGGGGAAATAAAACTTATACAGACAAGGATATGAAGAATGACGGGCATACCCGTCATTCTTTTTCTTTTTTTCTTGATTTTTATCCGGAAAAGCGTTATTTTCGATGTTTGTATGAATCAACGTTGTGTGCGTCGGATATGGGAGCTTTGTCGTTACGGGATATTTCGTTGTTGCCGGTTTTTGCGGGCGTGAAGCAAGTGGGGCCTTGGTGGAATTTCAAGCATGTCATCAGCCCTTTCTATCGTTTGTATTATGTGGAGAGCGGGGCGGCTCGCGTGTGCGTGGATGATGTGTGGTATGAGTTGCGCTCCGGGCAGTTGTTCCTCATTCCGAAATATGCTTGCCATAGTTATGAATGCACGGGAGGGATGAACCATTACTATATCTGTTTCTTTGATGATTGGGTAGGGAACGGGGTGCCTCGTCCCGACAAGATGGCTTTGCAGGTACAGGCAGAGCCTTATGATTTGGCTTTGATGCGACGGTTCCTGCAGTTGAATCCGTGTATGGAACTTGTCAATGTAGACCCCAAGGTCTATAACCGGGCAGTGTACGATGGGGCAACCTGTCTCTCCCATGCCCGAAAGGAGATGGAGAGTTGTGGCATCCTGATGCAGTTGTTTTCCCGTTTTGTTACGGACGAGTGCCTGGGATATTGCTTGGGAGCGGCAGCCGGTGGCAAGTTCGACGAAATTGTGAACTATATCCACAGCCATTTGGACCGGCATATCCCTTTGGCCGAGTTGGCAGACAGGGCTTGTCTGACGGCGGGGCATTTCTCTAAAGTATTCAAACAGGTGATGGGTACGTCCCCCTGCCTTTATATACAGAACCGGCGTATCAAACGGGCGCAAACCTTGTTGCTGACCACCAATATGACGATAACACAAGTCGCGGAAAGGGTCGGCATTTACAGTCCGGCACAGTTTACCCGTCTGTTTGCCAAGATTGCGGGTTGCAAGCCGAAGGATTACCGGAGCAAGTTGTTGGATTGTTGTTATTAAATGTCCGACATGTGGCACTTGTCGGGACGGTTTGACCTGAAAATAGGAATAATTCCGTAACTTTGTGCCATGAAAACCACGATTAAGCGAAAGCAGGGGGCAAGCTCGCTTGCTTCTGCCGAGCGTGAGTGGTTTATCTAATACCCGACAATGTAGGATATAATTGCTAAAAATATAGAAAATGGAAAAGAAATTCAAGAGAACAACCGTCACGTCGGCTTTGCCATACGCCAACGGTCCGGTGCATATCGGTCATTTGGCAGGGGTGTATGTCCCGGCGGACATTTACGTGCGTTACCTCCGTCTGAAGAAGGAGGACGTGCTTTTCATCGGCGGTTCTGACGAGCATGGCGTGCCCATCACCATCCGGGCCAAGAAGGAGGGCATCACGCCGCAGGACGTGGTAGACCGTTATCATAAAATCATCAAGGACTCCTTCGAGGAATTCGGCATTTCGTTCGATGTGTACGGGCGCACGACGTCCGAAGTGCATTGTGAGACGGCTTCGGAGTTTTTCCGTACCTTGTACGACAAGGGCGAGTTCGTGGAGAAAACTTCTATGCAGTATTACGATGAGGAGGCACATACTTTCCTGGCCGACCGTTACATCACGGGCGAATGCCCCCATTGCCATGCAGAAGGAGCATACGGCGACCAGTGCGAGAAGTGCGGCACGTCGCTGTCTCCCACCGACCTGATCAACCCCAAGAGTGCCATCAGCGGTTCGAAACCGGTGATGCGTGAGACGAAGCATTGGTACCTGCCGTTGGACAAGCACGAGGCATGGTTGCGCCAGTGGATTCTGGAAGACCACAAGGAGTGGCGTAACAACGTGTACGGGCAGTGCAAGAGTTGGCTCGACATGGGTTTGCAGCCCCGTGCCGTGAGCCGTGACTTGGACTGGGGCATCCCCGTGCCGGTGGAAGGTGCCGAGGGCAAGGTGCTTTATGTGTGGTTCGATGCGCCCATCGGCTATATCAGCAATACGAAGGAATTGCTGCCCGATTCGTGGGAGAAATGGTGGAAAGACCCTGAAACCCGTCTGGTGCACTTCATCGGGAAGGACAATATCGTGTTCCATTGCATCGTGTTCCCGGCTATGCTGAAGGCCGAGGGAAGCTATATCCTGCCGGACAACGTGCCGAGCAACGAGTTCCTGAACCTGGAAGGCGACAAGATTTCCACGTCACGGAATTGGGCGGTGTGGTTGCATGAGTACTTGCGCGATTTTCCAGGCAAGCAGGACGTGTTGCGCTATGTGCTGACGGCCAATGCTCCGGAAACGAAAGACAACGATTTCACGTGGAAGGATTTCCAGGCACGCAATAATAACGAACTGGTGGCTGTGTATGGCAATTTTGTGAACCGTGCCTTGCAGCTTACGCAAAAGTATTACGATGGCGTAGTGCCCGTTTGCGGCGAGCTGACGGAGTATGACCGTCAGACGTTGGATGAGTTCAAGGACGTGAAAGCGAAGGTGGAAGAATTGCTCGATGCGTTCAAGTTCCGCGACGCGCAGAAGGAAGCGATGAACTTGGCACGCATCGGTAACAAATATATCGCCGACAGCGAGCCTTGGAAGGTGGTGAAGACCGATCCGGAGCGGGTGAAGACCGTCATCTACATCTCTTTGCAGCTCACGGCCAATTTGGCCATTGCTTTTGAGCCGTTCCTGCCCTTTAGCAGCGAGAAGCTCCGCAAGATGTTGAACATGGAAAGCTTTGAGTGGAACCAGTTGGGGCGTACGGACCTCTTGCAGGCAGGCCACCGGTTGGCCAAGCCGGAACTGTTGTTCGAGAAAATAGAAGACGATGTAATCGAAGCACAAGTGCAGAAGCTGCTGGATACGAAAAAAGCCAATGAGGAAGCCAATTACAAGGCCAAGCCTGTCCGCGAGAATATCGCATTCGAGGATTTCCAGAAGTTGGATATCCGTGTGGGAACGGTATTGGAATGCACCAAAGTGCCCAAAGCGGACAAACTGTTGTGCTTCAAGATTGCCGACGGGTTGGAAAACCGCACAATCGTAAGCGGTATCTCCAAATTCTACAAGCCCGAGGAACTGGTGGGCAAGCAGGTTTGCTTCATTGCCAACCTTGCTCCCCGTAAACTGAAAGGCATCGAAAGCCAAGGCATGATACTTTCGGCACTGAATTATGACGAGTCGCTGAGTGTCATTACCGTAGACCGTGAGGTGAAGCCCGGTTCAGAGGTTTGTTGACAAGATGGCAGGGGCAATGGTATTTGTGTCCTGTATATGATAAAAGGAGAGGAACCGATAGGGTGTTCCTCTCCTTTTTGGGGTTTACAGTCCTCCGTCTACCATCCAGATTCCTTGCGGATTGTCGCGGCGCAAGGCTATGTGGCGGATTGCAGAACTGCCGTCGGGGTGGGTCAGCTTATAGAACACGATGACTCCGTTGTAGCCTTTCTTCTCTTTGGCTTCGCTGAAATCTGAAGCCTTGCAGCCTTTCAAGTCTTCGCTGAGTGTGGGAAGTGAGGCCGTGTAATAGTAAAGTGCTTCTCCTGCCATTTGGGGCTTTCCACAGGTGAGTGCTTTCAGGACTCTTTGTGCGGCTTCCGGGGCAGTCTCGTTCTTTAGCTTTTTCAGGCGTACCGGGGCTTGGATTTCCGGTGCGTGGGCCGGTAGCCAGGTCACTTGTGTCGTGTCGGGGCGTTGTATGAGTTGGGTCGGTGTGAGGTGAAGATTATAGTCAATGCGTTCACTTTTCAGCACAAGCGTCTTTTGTCCATTGCGTTCCCACCATATTTGTATGCTCTTCAGCATCTTGTCTTCTTTTGAGAACACGTTCTCGGTGGTACACCGGTAGCTTGTTTCTTCCCCTTCCATCAAAGTCGCTATGTCGGAACCGTATATCTGGGTATGGGTGACTATGGTGATGGTGGAGTCTGTTTCGGTCGTTTCCATCCGGGCACCTTTGTCATCCAGTAATGCCCTTTTTTGTCGCTCTAACAGAGTTTCGGGGTGGAGCAGCGTGGCGAATCCTTCGGCAAAGTTGGCATCGGGTGTGCCGTATACCCCTGAACCGTTCGTGTCCCACATGTACTGCTTCTCGCCGTCCGACATGATGGTGCGTCCGCCTTCTTTTTCAATCCTCCAGAATGTCTTGGCTTCTTGCCGCATGGATTTGATACTGATATGCGTGAATCCGGATTCCGGATTGATGTAGGCGAAGTTCTCTTTCGGAGTGGTACGGGCGTAGATAGACATGGAGAAGCTTTCCGCGTCTCGTGATTTTTGGATGGATTGCTCGAAAACCAAAGGGATGGCAGTGACGGCCTCCGCTTGTGTGGAGAACAGGTTGCTTAGCCCTGTGCCCACACCGGCTAAGAATATGGCTATGGCGGCCGCTACCTGCAGGATTCTGCGTATCAGTTTTTGTTGGGGGGCACCTTGTGGTTGTGAGGGCTGTAACGTGATAACCGGTTTTTGTTTTCCAAACTCCGGTGAATGCTTGGGCGTAAGTAAGTCTACCGTTTGCATGAAGTCTTCGTAATAAGCACGGCACGAAGCGCATTCCTTCATGTGTTGTCTACAAGCTTCTGCAATGGCCGGATCGGTTTGTTTGTCACATAAGTCGGCCATATATTTCTTAAAATCTTCGCATTTCATGATGTTTTGTTTTTTGGGTTTTTCTACTTTAGGATTTGATTCCTTTTCTGATTTTTTCTATTCCGTACTGGAATCTGGATTTGGCGGTTGTGACCGGTATATCCAGGATGGCGGCAATGTCCGAGAAACTGTTATTGCCGTGGATACGGAGCCGGATGACTTCGGCTTGTTCCTCCGGGATTCCTGCTAGCAGGGTCGAGATAAGTTGGAACTCTTGTTCGAAGTTTTCGGCTTTTTCTTCACTGACGTGTGTGGCTTGCTCTATCGGCACGAATTGCCGTGTTTGCCGTCGGCGCAACCGGTCGGTGCAGAAATTGGAAAGGCTTCGATAGAGGTAACTGCGCAAGTTTGCCAGGGGATGACCACCTGCATCTTGTTTTTTAGTATGCAGTTGCAGGAAAATGTCTTGTACGGCATCTTCGGCATCGTCTGCGTTTCCTAACCGGTAACAGGCGTATCTCAGCAAATGAGGTCTTTCGCTCTCCATCAATGCGGCTATTTCCCGATGCGGTTTCTTTTCCGGATGGTTGTTTAGGGTTTGTTTCATATTTCATTCATGTTTTTTAGACTGCAATCTGTAATAATGACGCAATAGGGAGATAAAAGACGTAAAAACTGCCTTCTTTTTTAGATATTACCTAATAAAAAAGAAAAAGGCAGTTTTTACACAGAAAAATAGGTCTGCTGTTTAAGGCAGGTCCTTTTTGTCCTCTTCGAGGTCTTGTCGGGGAAGATTGGCTGCCAACAGCAGCCAACCCGCAACACCGGCTACGATGGAGCCGCAAAGAATGCCCAGTTTCGCATCATTGAGGAGTGTACTGCCTTCCATACCTATATTATAGTAGGAAAGGTCGGCAATGAACATGGAGACGGTGAACCCGATGCCCGTCAACATGCAGACGCTGAAAAAGTTTTTCCAGTTGCAGCCCTGGGGTAATTGGACGAATCCCAACTTGACTGCCAGCCAAGAGAACGAGAATACGCCTACGAATTTCCCGATGGCCAATCCTAAAAAGACTGCCAGACCTACTCCGTTGAGCAGGCTGTCCATGCTGATGCCTTCTAAGTTCACTCCTGCATTGGCGAAGGCGAAGACCGGAATTACGAAATAATTGATGGGGTTCTGCAAAGCGTCTTCCAAATCCTGTAAAGGGCTAATCGTACGGTCCGAGGCGTGTTCTATATTTTTAAGCAATATGATTTGTTCGTTGGACAGGATAGTAGTCCCCTTATGATTGGTGGTTGCCTGGTCTATGGGGAAACGGTTGATTTTGTTTCGCAGGTGTTTGACGAAGTGAAGGGCAGAAACTCCGGGGCGTGCCGGGACGAAGAAGGCCACGATTACTCCGGCTATGGTGGCATGGATACCGGAATTCAGTAGGGAGTACCAAACGAATGTCCCGATGACGATGTAGAACATTTTGGACATGACATGACGATGGTTGCCGAAGGCCAAAATCACAAGCAGGAGAGCGGCGTAGGCCAAGTATTGGAAATGCAATTCGGTAGAATAAAAAATGGCAATGACCAAAATGCCGCCCAAGTCATCGGCTACGGCCAAGGTGGCCAGAAATATCTTCAGGCCGATGGGAACCCGTTTGCCGAACATGGAGAGTACCCCCAATGAGAACGCAATGTCAGTAGCCATAGGAATTGCGCTACCCCGTAGCATAAGCGGGTCGTCGGGGCAGGTGAGGACGAAAATCAACACGGGAATAGCCATTCCGCCGCAGGCTCCGATGATGGGGAGCAGGGCTTTCTTCATCGTGGAAAGTTCGCCTACGAGAATTTCCCGTTTGATTTCCAGTCCCACGGAAAAGAAGAACAGTGCCATTAAGAAATCGTTGATGAATTCCAACAAGGTGAGGCATTCCTTCCCGTGGCTGAACAGGTTGAAGTTTCCGATGGAGAAACTGACTGGTTTGTCCCACAAGGCACGGTAGGCATCTCCCCAACCGGAATTGGCCACGACCAGGGCCAAAATTGTAACGATAATCAGAATCAGGCTGGAGTTCACGTATTTCCTGAACATGCTAAGAAAAGTATAATTCCTCATGGCTTTTAGGGATTGGGGGTAAGTGTTGGTTTTAATTTTTGCTATTCCATACGATGGGCGTTCCCGTAGTCGTAATACCCTCGGCTTGGATGCTGAGTACCGTAGGTTTGCTGTTGTTATACAAATTGACGGTAGCCTTTCCTTCCGAGTCGAATTTCACATTGGGCATCCAGTACAAGGTACGGCGATAGTCTTTTGTGTCCGGCAAGGGCTTTTGGCTGTAATCGGGGCTATAGAAGTCTTCGCATACGGCATATCCGTCCAACACATAACGTCGGTCACGGTATGTGGGTTGGTAGCCGTCGTTGGGGAATAGGCGGTAGTCGATGATGACATCCGGTTGGTTGTCCCCTTGGTATTTCGGACTGCCTTGTTCGCGGGGGGCATAATCAGTGTAAATATAAAGCTTGTCTAAGTTCCGGAGGTGCCTGTAAGCCTCCATTTTACCTTCTCCGGCCGTGATGACAGGAGGAATCTCAATCTGCGTGCCGTTGAGCATGCGCTGTGGGGCAACGTTCTTGCGGGTATGCTTCAGGTTTATCGGTTTGCCGTCGTACCGGACTTGCAGGAAATAGTCCCTGTCCATGCCCATGTCACCGATATAGGTCAGGGCGACTTGCTGCGGGAAGGTGACCCAGTTGTGTGTGCCGGTGCTCATGCCATAGTCTGCCGTGAGGTTGAACGCGTCGTAAGCGTCTACTACCAAGGCCGGCTTGCTAAGGTCGAGCTTGCGCAACCCGCCCCGTTTGGTTCGTACCGTTATCGTGGCAAGTTGGCGGTCTGTGAAAGATGTTTGTCCACCTTGGCTTTCGAACCGTTCGTCTGCGTCATAGCGCGGTGCGTCGTGGTAATAGCTGTACGGTTTCGGGAATAAGGGATTGAATCGGTTCAACTTGACAAAATAATCCGGGTAGGCCTCCTCGTTGGTGAAGTCCTTCTTCCTTTTTTCCTTGATGTAGTCTTCTCCTTTGTCTTTGTCCGCAGCCGGGAGGAACAGGATGTATTTGTCATATAATAACGGAGTCTTCATGTAAAACATTCCATTCTCCGTTGTTTGCATCAGGTCCATGGTCTGGTTGCCTTGGATGAATGTGGGCCATACGTTGACTTCTTCTTTCAGGTTGCTCATGATGGAACCTGTGGTGAACGGGTCACGTTGGTTGTCCTGAAACATTTGGGTCATAGGATTGTGGTTCGAGGTGTTGCCGGATTCAAGTCCTTTGTTTTCTTGGTTCTGGTTGTCGGCGGCTTCCATGATGTCTTCTATTGTGCCGTCCCGTTCCACGGAGGTGTCAGGGGCGCGCATGGTTCCGGTTTCGGGCAACCAGTTTTCTTCTTTGACATACGTCCCGTAGGCCAATCGGAAATCTTCTATCCGGTTCACACAACCGGAAATGGTTTGGAGCTGTTCCGGCATGTGTTGAAGGGCCATAGGTTCGATACCTGACATGGTTTTCCATGAATAACGTCGCCATCCCTGTACCATCATGAGGAGGTCGAGTGCCTGACGTCGGATACTGTCGTCCGCTTCGAAATAGTAACCCGGGTTCTCGACGAAACCTTTCAATTCGCTTCCCAACAGCATTTCCGTAAGGATGTTGCCGTTGTCGTATGTCAGTTCGTCCGTGGCGTGATCGCGTATTGCCAACGACACATTGGGCGTGCCGGTGGTAGGATTCGTCAGTTGGAGTTGCAGGGAGATGGGCTCGAAAGGTTCGTATTGTGCTTTTACTCCGTCGACGGTTAATTGCGGTGTGTCATATTCGTGGTGGTTAACGAATATCAGGCGGTCGGCGTACACACGTCCTTTCCCGTCGAACAGCGTAAACTGGTTTACTCCCGTAGGGAGTTGGTCGGACGGAATTTCGACGGTAGCTTTTCCGCTGTCGTCAAGCTTGATGTCATAATAGGCTTTCGATACACCGTTGTGCATGATTTGAAGGCCCATGGCCGGTTTCGGGTTCTGGAGGCCGGAGGATTGGATGGAGGCGTTGACGACCTCCCCCTTTTGTACGACAGCCATGGCGCAGCCCTCCTTGGCCGGTTCGGGCAATGCATACATGTAATCATATCCTTCGTATCGGAATACGGCTTTATATTTCTCTCCGGCCGGTATGTCCGGTAAAGTGAATATGCCGCGTCCCCGGTTCATGCTTTTGGCTCGGGCGATTTCCTTCCCGTTCTTATCCTGTACGGATAGTTCGATGTCGATATGTTTTCCTTCTTCCGTGTTGGCTTCGAACGCTACTCTTCCGGTAGTGCCTTCCACGATGTCTCCTCCTTCGGGATAGAAGCGGAGGTCGAGTTTCGGTTTACCTTTTTCGGATTTGAAATATCTTCGCATCGGTCTGAGCGTCATGTCCTTGGTGTAATCTCCGGGAGTTTTTGGATGGTCGAACACCGGGAATACGCGCGAATAAATCTTATCATAGTCCCGGAAAAAATCCTTGGCCATTGATTTAAAGTAGAACATCAGTTCCGTCCACTTGGAATGTGGGTGTTCATATTGCCCGAAGTTCAGCATCCAACGGGTATATGCCCTTAATTCATAATATCCGGCATATAGGGAGTCGGTGAGCGTGAAAGCCCCGTGCCCCGTTCCGTCCGGCATTTCCACCTGTTGCCGTTCTACCAAGTAACCGTCGGGAGTGAGCAGTTCTACATATAATATCTTACTGAGGTCGGTCAAAGTCTGCCGGTCTGAGCGCGTGACGTATGCTTTGTACCATATCGTGTCGCCTACGAAATAGCAGGTGTTGTCGATGTGGAGAAAGACTTTTTCTTGAGGGACGGCCGTCCCGAATTTTTCTACCTTCTGGCTTAAGACCTCCGGTGTGGCGGAGGTTCGCGGAGTATTTCCCCCTTGTCCCCATGCGAAGAGAGAAGAGCAAAATGCGATACCGAGTGCAATGTTACGTCTCATGATATTTCGTTTAGGTTTGCTAAGTACAAAGATAATAATTAAAATCTCCCATCAATAAGTTTTTACCAAGAAATTCTGAGGTGATATCCACCGTTTATTGTTTTTATATCTATCTTTGCCCCAACTAAGATTATTATGAAACTCGATTATACACATAAAGACTCTTATTATGACACTTATTAAATCTATTTCAGGCATACGCGGAACTATCGGCGGCTGCGTAGGCGACACGCTGAATCCGTTGGACATTGTGAAATATACATCTGCATACGCCGCGTTGATTCGCCGGACGGCTACGGTGAAGGGCAATACAATCGTAGTAGGACGGGATGCACGCATTTCCGGCGAGATGGTCAAGAATGTAGTGTGCGGCACACTGATGGGCATGGGGTTCGATGTGGTCAATATCGGACTGGCTTCCACGCCGACCACCGAACTGGCCGTAACGATGGAAGGGGCCTGCGGCGGCATCATCATCACGGCTTCGCATAACCCCCGGATGTGGAACGCCTTGAAACTCCTTAATGAGAAAGGCGAGTTCCTGAACAAAGAAGAGGGGAACGAAGTGTTGCGGTTGGCAGAGGAAGAAGCGTTTGAATATGCAGACGTGGATCATCTGGGGCACTATCGGGAAGACCATACGTATGACCAAAAGCACATCGATTGGGTCAAGAACCTGAGATTAGTGGACGTGGAGGCGATTCGCAAGGCACATTTTCGTGTGGCCATAGACACAGTCAATTCGGTGGGTGGCATCATCCTGCCCCGGTTGTTGGAACAATTGGGAGTGGAACAGGTCACGGGGCTGTTTACGGAACCGACGGGAGATTTCGGCCATAACCCCGAACCTTTGGAAAAGAACTTGGGCGACATCAAGGCTTTGATGCAAAAAGGCGGTCACGATTTGGCATTCGTGGTAGACCCGGACGTAGACCGTCTAGCCATGTTCTGCGAGGACGGGACGATGTACGGCGAGGAATACACCTTGGTGACGGTGGCAGACTATATTCTGCAGCACACGCCGGGAAACACGGTGTCTAATTTGAGTTCCACCCGTGCCTTGCGCGATGTGACCCGTATGTACGGAGGGGAATACAGCGCGGCTGCGGTTGGCGAGGTGAACGTGGTGGCCAAGATGAAAGAGACCCGTGCCGTGATCGGCGGGGAAGGCAACGGCGGGGTGATTTATCCGGAGGCGCATTACGGGCGCGACGCATTGGTCGGCATCGCCCTCGTGTTGACCTATCTGGCCCGGACGGGAAAGAAAATGTCCGAACTGCGTGCCACCTATCCGTCATACTTCATGGCCAAGAACCGTATCGACCTGACGCCGGAGACGGATGTGGATGCCATTCTGGAGAAAGTAAAAGACATGTATAAGAACGAAGAAGTGAACGACATCGACGGAGTGAAGATTGATTTCCCCGACAAATGGGTGCATTTGCGTAAAAGCAACACAGAGCCGATTATCCGTGTGTATTCCGAGGCAGCCACGCAGGCTGAGGCGGAGGAAATCGGGCGGAAAGTCATGGACGTGGTGTATTCGCTGGTTTGACGGACCTGTTCATCATTAACCTGAGGATATATGAAAAAACTGTTATTGTATGTGTGGGGCTTGCTCTTCTGTCTGGGGGGGCGGGCCGGCGGAGAACGGGAAACGGTGCTGTTGCGGGACGGATGGCGGTTCATCCGTGCGGACAATGAGTCGTTCGGCGGAGTGCAGGTAGACGACGGAAAGTGGAAACGCGTGTCCGTGCCCCACGATTGGGCGATAAGCGGGCCGTTCGATGCGAATAACGACCGCCAGTTCATGGCCATCGAGCAGGACGGACAGAAAGAGGCGCAAAACCAGTCCGGACGTACGGGAGGACTGCCTTTCGTCGGCGTAGGTTGGTACAGGCTGTATTTCGATGTACCCGGTTTTGGGACAGACAAACGCGTGGTGCTGATGTTCGACGGGGCGATGAGCCACGCGCAAGTCTATGTCAACGGAAAGAAGGTGGGGAATTGGCCGTATGGCTATAATTCCTTTTATTTCGACGTGACGGATGCCGTGAATGCAAAAGACAATGTGTTGGCGGTGCGCTTGGAGAATGAACCCGAAAGCTCTCGTTGGTATCCGGGAGCCGGGTTGTACCGGAACGTGCATCTGGTCGTGTCGGGCAAAGTCGGGGTACGTACATGGGGCACGACTGTCACTACGCCGGCAGTGCGTGAGGATTTTGCGAAAGTGAAGGTGCGTACGGAACTGGAATATCCCGACGGCACGGACTGCAAGGACATCCGCCTGAAAACCGTCCTGCGTGCTCCCGGAGGACAAAAAGTGGCGGAGCGCGAAACCGCTTTGTCGAGGTATGACGAAGGGGTGCTCGAACAGGATTTTGTGGTGGACCGTCCCCTGTTATGGGATTGTGAACATCCGAACCTCTACCGGGCAGACACGGAAGTGTATTATCAGGGACGTTTGAGCGACACTCACCAAACCACGTTCGGCATCCGTACGATTGAAGTCGTCCCCGAAAAAGGCTTCCTGTTGAACGGGAAAAGGTTGGTTTTCCATGGCACGTGCAATCATCACGATTTGGGGCCGTTGGGCACGGCGGTGAATATGCAGGCCATCCGTTACCGGCTGAAGATGCTGAAGGACATGGGCAGCAATGCTTACCGCACGTCGCACAACATGCCGTCACCGGAACTGGTACAAGCCTGCAACGAGATGGGGATGCTGTTGATGGTGGAGACTTTCGATGAGTGGAAAGCCAAGAAAATGGCTAACGGTTACAACAAGTACTACGACGAGTGGGTGGAACGCGACTTGGTGAACGTGGTGCGTCATTACCGCAACGACCCGTCGGTCGTGATGTGGTGTATCGGCAACGAAGTGCCCGACCAAGGTTCGGTGCAGGGAGCGAAGCTTTGCCGGATGATGCAGGACATCGTGCACCGCGAAGATCCCACGCGGCCCTGCACGCAAGGCATGGACCGTGTGGATGCCGCCATCAAGAGCCACGTGGCGGCTATCATGGACATCCCGGGCTTCAATTATCGTTCCCATCTTTACCAGAAGGCTTATAAGGCATTGCCGCAGCAAGTGGTGCTAGGGTCGGAAACGGCTTCTACGGTAAGCTCACGAGGCGTGTATAAGTTCCCTGTGGAACGCAAGGCCGGGGCGAAATACGACGACCACCAGTCTTCTTCTTACGATGTGGAACACTGCAGTTGGAGCGACCTGCCGGAGGATAATTTCATTCTGTCCGAGGATTTGCCCTACGATATGGGCGAGTTCGTGTGGACGGGCTTCGACTACTTGGGCGAACCGACACCGTATTATGACGATTGGCCCAGCCACTCTTCGCTGTTCGGCATCATCGACTTGGCTTACCTGCCCAAGGACCGTTATTACCTTTACCGCAGCCAATGGAACAAGGCAGCGGAAACCTTGCACATCCTTCCGCACTGGAACTGGCCGGGGCGTGAAGGCGAGGTGACCCCGGTATTCGTGTACACCAATTACCCCACGGTGGAACTTTTCATCAATGGCAAGAGCCAAGGGAAACGTACGAAAGACACCACCGTCAAGCTCGACGAGACGGAAAACGATGAGGCCCGCCGCGCTTTGGCCCGCCAGAAACGTTACCGGCTGATGTGGATGGACACGCGTTACGAGCCGGGCGAGGTGAAGGCTGTGGCCTACGACGAAAACGGACGGAAGTGTGCGGAGCAGATCGTCCGCACGGCAGGTAAGCCTTACCGCATCGTATTGAAGGCCGATAAGGACACGTTGGACGCGGATTTGCGGGATGAGGACTTGGCTTTTGTCACGGTCAGCGTGGTGGACCGCGAGGGCAACCTCTGTCCCGACGCACAGCATACGGTGAAGTTTTCTGTCAGTGGGGCGGGGTATTACAAGGCCGGAGCCAACGGCAATCCCGTGTGTCTTGAACCGTTCGGCCGGCCGCAAATGCCGGTGTTCAACGGACAGATGACCGCCATCGTGGCGGAAAAGGGACAAGCCGGAACTATCCGCCTGAAAGCGGAAGCCAAAGGACTGAAGTCCGCCGAACTGGTCTTGGCTGTCAAGCGGACGGAATAAGCCCGGAGGGGAGGAGGGAATCCCTTTTTCCTATTCCTGCGCCTCCGGGGTGTAGGTCTCGATGAAATCCTTCTCGAAAGGAAGCGTACGGAGCACGTTCAGGTGAGAACGTGCTTCTTCTTTTTTATGCAAGGCCAGACAAATCCGGATCATCTGTTTGAGCAGGAGTGGAGACGGGCCTTCGGTCTTCAAGTCCGCCTTGCCCAGTTCGTAAGCGATGGGGTATTGTTCCGAAGCGATGCAGTAATCCATCAAAAAATAATTCCGGACGTTTTCGAGGTTACCGTCACGGTTATGCAGGTAAATGGGGCGGCTTGTCGGCGGTAACATGTCTATGGGCACTTTGGGCACATCGTTTTTGTCTTCCATCCGCGAAATGGCGTAGTAAGCCGCCACCGTGCTGTAGGTAAGCTCGGAGCGGGACGCAGTGGTTTGCATGCCCTTCCAGTCCTGCCGTTCCAGTTCGCGCTGCATCCTGGCTGTAGGGCGTACGTAGGGGCGATACCATTCGTTCATACCCACGGCTCCGGCTCCCAAAATGAGGATGAATCCCATGGCTTTCCATTCGTCGAGCGGACGGTTGTAAGCCGGTGGGGTGAACAACCCCGAGAGTTTTTTCCGGCTGAACGAACGTACGAAAACGGCTTGGCAAGCCAGAATGAGGAGGATGCAGAAGGGAATGCCGAGCAGTTTACCTGTTTCCGCCTGATAGTAAATGTCGAAACCGTGGTAGACGACCACATAAATAAAAACGAATGCCGGGATGTATTTCAGGTATCCGAACCGGCCGCGCAACCTGAAGACATAGCCGAACAGCCAAGAGATGAGGGTAAGCATGCCCGACAGGAGGGCGCCGCCCCAAAAGGGCGAGTGGAAAGCTTGGAGCAAGGCGCGCCCGATGATCCACAATGAACCGTAAGGCTTCTCCCATACAGGCCGCAGAGCCTCTAAATCGGTGGTAAAGAAACTGTGCTGTTGGGCGATATAAAGCACATCGTCGTAATAAATGCCGAAAAACGCCCAAAAGGCGAAAAAGAATGCTTTCAGGGAGTCCGGCCATTCCGTCATTACACGGGAGGTGCGGTTTTCCGGTGAATTTTTTTGTTGGTTGTTCATGGGGGGATGGGGTTAAAGGGTTAATTTATGCAGCCAGTATCCGGCCTTGTTTTGGATTTCCGTTTGTTGTTTCTCCAACTCTTGGATGATACCGCATTGTTGTACGGAGCCCCGGACGGCCACCGCGTCGTCCACGGCGGTTTCCTCGTCGCTGTCGATACCGAAACCGGCAAGAGAACCCGTCGAGATGTCCTTCGTGGCATCGGCTATGATTTGCCGGTTGAGTGCCGTGGCGGCGGTTTCCCATTTCCGGATGACGGGCAGGCAGAGCGACGGGATGAAGTCCTTGCCGTAGGCATCGGGGTATATCTCGTGCAATAGGTTCCACGTCCAAGCCCAGGCGAAATCGTCATATCGGTCGTGGATAAGCCGGAACCGTTCCCCCAATTTTTCTATGCGGTCGAGTTGTCCGGTGGTGATGGTTCTTATTATGTCATTGATTTCGCTTATGGGTGCCAACATGCCGCCGATGTCTCCCCAACGGTCGCTGCATGTTGCACGGGGGCGCAGGAGTTCGCATAGCCCGTCCGAAGGCATGCCCTCATGCGTCTCTAATTGCCGGATCAGTTGTTCGCCCAAGTAACGGTCTAAGGCTAGCCTGTACCATTCTATGCCTTGCTTCACTGATTTCTCTTTGAGCCGCAAGCCGTTCCATGTGATTTCCTTTGCATCTTCCCCGAAACGTCCGTTCAGTCCTTCCAAGGTGTGTATGGCCTGCCATACCCGTTCCATCGTATAAGGGGAAAAGGCGTCGAAGGAGACCGTGTCGGTTTGGGGCACACGTGGGGAACGCCTGTCGCGTGCAGGCCATTTCCCGATGTCGCGCAGCGTGCCCACCCCGCGCAGGGTGATGCCGGGGAGTACGTAATAAGCGTTCCCTTGTTCCACGAGGTAGGAGAAGGGCCATTCGTGACTGTCCGTCCCGGGGGGGCAATGCCCCATGACCAACGAAAATGCTCCGATATGTGCAGGCCACGAGATGTGGCATCCCGAAACCGTCTTGCAGCCTCGTTCCAAAACGCCGTGGTGGCGGGGGCCAAGTTTATAGGCGTGGTTGCTTTGGTTGGTGCCTGAACCTGCATTCATGAACGAGAACATGCCGCCTATCAACAGCGTGGACTTGTGATGTGTCACCGTATAGGGGCCAGCCAGTATGGCGCATGACTCGCCGTGCTCGGCTTGGCTGTTGCAAGCGAAGTAGGAGTCTGTGGCAGAGAAGCCGTGCCCGATGGCGGAGGCTTGTCCCACGTAGCAACGGCTGAGCATCGCGCCATCAGTGACGTGGCAACCGTTTTGCAGGATGAAATCGCGGGCGATGACCAAATCGCCTACAAAGGTAGGGGTGTCCGGATGGCTGCATACCGTGCCGTTTTCCAACCGGACGGCACCTTCCAGACAGCTGCAAGGCCCGATTTTCACGTTGCGGATCAGTCCGCAGCGGAGTATCCGTGTGCTTTCGCCTATCTTGCCACGGTTGCCGGTTTGCCGTGCGGCGTAGTCCGAAACCAACCGGCGGAGGTTTTGCGTCAACAAGGCATCGTGGCGGTACATGGCCTGCATGTACGCTTCCTGTGCCGACAGGCGGTCGTGGATGAGGATGTCCCGTCCTCCGCTTTCGCTCATGACATGGAGTTCCGTACCGTTGCCGAAAGAGGACGGACCGGTCATGGCAATGGTGTCCGTATGGAGGACGATGCACTCCGGGGCGATGTCGTAATGGGCGATATACCCGTGGACGTGGGCTATCAGGCAGTCGTCGCCCACGGTGGTACAGTGCAGCGTGGCATGGCGGATACCCGTATGGAGCGTGATTCCGCCCGGCAGCGTGACGGTCTTTTGGAAATTCCCGATACGGTTGGAGCCGGAAAAATGCACGTACGCCAGATGGTGGAGGTCGATATCCGGGTGGACTTCAATGAGTTGCCAGTCCTCGGCCGTGCAGCCTTGCTGTTCCAATTGTCGGATTTCGGCGGGAAGCAGTCGCCGGTATGCTGTGTCGGTATGCGTCTGTAGTTCCATGTCTTTTTCTATGTTGGTTTATTCGAGTTCCTGTTTGGAGGTATAAAGAAACGTTTTTTTTTTGAAAGTCAGTGAGGTTTGCCTTATTTTTTTGCAAGTTTCTCTGGATGGGGATGGCCACGGACTTTATGCTATGGGTGGGCGTGCCAGGCTTTGGAAACAAGGCTTTGTCAAATGAAATCCGACTTCAAAGAGTGTGCGGATTTACCTTGCGGAGAATGTTTTTTCGTTCTGCGCCAAATGAAAAATCATTCTCAGGAGAATGAAAAATCGTTTGGCGCAGATTTTTTTGCCGTTCTATGTGGATTTCTATTTTGTTGTGAGTGAGGTGGTTGCGCAATATGGAGAGACGGTGGAGATACGGGGCTTCGGTGTCTTGGTTTTTCAATGCCTCACCGTAGGGCATAAAAAAAGGGTCAGCGCTCTGACCCAACCTTTGTTAACCTTAAATCTAATACTATGAAAAACACGATGCAAAGGTAGGGAGTTTTGGCTTTCCGGCAAAATATCCGGCTTTTAATATCGAAAAAATGGCTTTTTCTTGATTTATATCAATACGGAGTGCTTTTTTGTGCTAACTTTGTCGGGCAAGAACAAATATATGGTACAAGAATGCTTTGTAGACAATGGATTTGGTTGAAAAGGTTCAGGCATCGTCGCGGATACGGGGTGCACTCTCCCTTTGCGTTCGACTTCCTGACGTATGTGGTGTATGAGCGTGGGGAATATTACGCCTATCGGGAGTTGAAGAAACGCTATCCCGTGTTTTGCCTCTTTGGGGGCTTTCACCGGTTGAAATGCCGCAAGTTCCTTTTTCGCCTGTCCAACTATGTGCATCCGTCGTTAATCCGGATATACGGGCATTTGGAAGAGGCGGAAACGGCTTACTTGGCAGAGGGATGCCGTTCGGCTGCGGTATGCCGGGATGCGTTTTGGAAAGTGAGGGTGCAGGAGAACGGAGGTTTCGTGCGGCAGAAGGAACTGATGGTCGTGGGTAGGGGGATTGCTCCCCGGCATTGGACGGCTGTGGTTTCGCGTCCGTTGACAAGGTGTTCGGTGTGCCTCCTTTTCGGCATACGGGCATCAAAAGCTGCTTTGCGGGCGTGGAACGACGTGAAACGTTTGCCGGAAATCGTAGTGACTTTCGATCTTTACGACTATGGTCTTGTGTTTTATGACCGTTCCAAGCAACGGCAAGATTATATCGTGAATTTTTAAATATACGGAAGAATGAAGAAAAGTAAAGTATATACCCGTACGGGCGATGGGGGAATGACCAGCTTGAGCGGGGGCGTGCGGGTGCCGAAGACGGATGTCCGCGTGGAAGCGTACGGGACTGTGGACGAGTTGAATGCCCACATCGGCGAGTTGATTACTTATTTGGAAGGTGAGGAAGACCGCAAGTTCCTGACAGGTATCCAATGTGACTTGTTCACGATAGGGGCCTATCTGGCTACGGAGCCCTCACGTGCGGAAAAGTTTGGCCGGGAGGTGGTAACGGGAGAAGACGTGGCGCGCCTGGAGCAAGCCATAGATGAGGCGGAAGACGGACTTCCCGGTTGGCGTGGTTTCGTGCTTCCCGGTGGATCCAGGGGGGCGGCCGTATGCCATGTTTGCCGCACCGTGTGCCGCAGGGCGGAACGGCGTATTTTGGAACTGTCCGGAAGTGCGCCGGTGATGCCGGAGGTTTGTGCGTATGTTAACCGCTTGTCCGATTATTTGTTTGTGTTGTCCCGTAAAATGCTATTTATAGAGGGGAAAGATGAAATTGTGTGGAAGAAACGTTGATGGTATCGAAAATATTATTATTTTTGCGCACAAAATAGAAAAACGAAGTTGTTATAAATATTAAGGACTATGTATTGGACACTGGAATTGGCTTCAAAGTTAGAAGATGCGCCATGGCCTGCCACCAAGGATGAACTGATTGATTATGCGATGCGTTCTGGCGCCCCGTTGGAAGTGATCGAGAACCTGCAAGAGATAGAGGATGAAGGCGAAATATATGAGACGATAGAAGATGTGTGGCCTGATTATCCTACGAAAGAGGATTTTCTTTTCAACGAGGACGAGTATTGATGTGCGTCGGTAGGGGAAAGACGGAAAGGCCTGAAGTGATTACTGGAGCGGGTGTACGTGTGCATCCGCTCCATTGTTTTACTTGAAACCGCGATTTTCGTGCGATGTCGGACAATAAAAAGAAAAAGATTCTGTTTCCTTAAAGTATAACAGTTGTAGAAACGGTGAAGGCAAAGGGAAAACTGATAGGGCTTATTTTGGTATTGAGCTTGTTGCCCCAGTGGGCCACGGCTCAGTACGACCCGTCTTTTGTCAACTATTGGGCCATGGCACCTTTTTATAATCCCGCAGCGACGGGCCAGGCTCCCGTGCTGAACTTCCAAGGGGCGTACAGCATGCAGATGGCCGGCTTTGAAAACGCCCCTGCCGTAATGTATGCCTATGTGGATTTGCCGTTGTTCTTCATCAGCGCGAAGCACGGTGCCGGAGTGGGGTTCACCAACGACCAGATAGGCCTGTTCAAACACCAGAAGTTTTTTCTGCAATATGCTTACCACCAACCTTTATGGGGAGGCCGGCTGAGTGGAGGTATCCATTTGTCCATGCTCAGTGAGACGTTCGATGGGGGAGGGTTGGATTTGGGAGAGTCCGGAGACCCCGCTTTTCCTACAGCTGAGGCCAACGGGGCCGGTTTCGATATGAATTTCGGCATCCAGTATGCCCGTAAGTCATGGTACGCCGGTTTTGCCATGATGCATTGTACTTCGCCGACCATCACCTTGGGAGAGGAAAAAGTGAACGAATTTAAGGTCTCTCCTTCTTATTATTTGACGGGCGGGTACAATATACGGCTTAAAAGTCCGTTATATACCATACATACGACCGCCATGCTGCGTTCCGATGCCGTAGGTTTCCGTGCGGACATGACGGGGCGCATCGCTTATCATGGCAGCAAGCATGAGTTGTACGGCGGAGTGTCGTATAGCCCGACGAATTCGGTCAGTTTTCTCTTCGGCGGGGACTTCCACGGCATCAATCTCGGTTATGCGTACGAAATGTACACGGCCGGTATCGGGGCATTGAATGGTAGTCATGAAATCATCATCGGCTATAAGACGGAGTTGAATCTGTTTAAGAAAGGAAAGAATAAACATAAAAGCGTAAGAATATTATAATAATGAATATGAAGTGTTGTGGGTTGATATGGGGAATGATGGCAGGTCTGGCGTTCAGTTCTTGTCTGGGACCCCGTTCGGCGTCCACCGCTACGGGTGGAGAAGTGACCGGTGTCGGGGGAACGGCCTACAGTGAACCGACTCCTTACGGGATGGTTTTCGTGAAGAAAGGTTCATTGAAAATCGGTACGGAAGAAACCGATTCGTTGTGGGGGATGACCATTCCTACCCGGGAAATCTCGGTCGACGGCTTCTGGATGGATGCCAATGAAGTGTCGAATGCCAAATACCGCCAGTTCGTTTTTTGGGTGCGCGACTCTATTATCCGTGAACGTCTGGCCGACCCCGCATACGCAGGTGACGAAACTTACAAGATAGAAGAGGATAAATACGGGAATCCCGTTACGCCTTATTTAAATTGGAAGAAACCGATACCCTGGAAAAAGCCCAATGAAGATGAGTTGCGGGCTATTGAAAGCGTGTACGTGACAAATCCGGTCACGGGGGAGCGGATGTTGGATGCACGTCAGATGAATTACCGTTATGAAGTGTTCGACTATACTGCTGCTGCTTTGCGCAAGCACCGCCTGAATCCGGAGGAACGCAACCTGAATACCGATCATGCAGTGGATGCGGACGAAGTGGTCATGATATCCAAAGACACGGCTTACATCGACGACGAAGGGCGCATCGTGCGTGAAACCGTTACCCGTCCGCTTTCGGGGTTACATGATTTCCTGAATACTTATATCGTGAACATTTATCCGGATACGACGTGTTGGGTGAACGACTTTTCCAATGCGGAAAACGAACGTTACATGTTGCAGTACTTCTCCAACCCGGCTTATAATGATTATCCCGTGGTGGGAGTGACTTGGGAACAGGCCAATGCCTTCTGCGATTGGCGTACGGAGTTTCTGAAACGCGGTTTGGGGGCGGCAGCCCGTCAGATACAGCCTTACCGTTTGCCGACAGAGGTGGAATGGGAATTTGCCGCACGCGGTCCCGAAGGTGCTTTGTTCCCGTGGGAGACGAAAGGGGTGAAAAGCGAGAAAGATTGTTATTTTGCCAACTTCAAGCCCGACCGTGGGGATTATACGGATGACGGGAGCTTGATAACGTCTAAAGGTGGTTCTTATTCGGCCAATTCCAACGGTTTGTTCGATATGGCGGGAAACGTGGCGGAATGGACGAGTACGGTGTATACCGAATCGGGCGTGGATGGCATGAGCGACATGAACCCCGAGCTGAAATACAATGCCGCGAAAGAAGATCCTTATCGCCTGAAGAAGAAGTCGGTGAGGGGTGGTTCTTGGAAAGATCCGGAATCCATGATACGTTCCGTATGGCGTTCATATGAATATCAAAACCAACCTCGTTCGTACATCGGTTTCCGTTGTGTACGTTCCGTGTCGGGGACAACTAATAAACGTAAATAGAAAGATTAAAGAGGTAAAAATATGGCTAAGAATAGAAAAAACATAATAATCCGTATTCAGGATTGGATTGAGTCGGTACCTGGACAGACATTCCTGAATTATGCGTACAGTTGGGGAGCAGCCGTGGTTATTCTTGGAGCTTTGTTCAAACTGACTCATATCCCCGGGGCTAATGCGATGTTGTTCATCGGTATGGGTACGGAGGTTTTGGTGTTTTTCATCTCCGGTTTCGACCGTCCGGCAGAACTGAAGCGCGATGAAGACCGGATGAGTCTGGCTTCGGATGAAGAGGATTGGGATGAAGAGGCTGTTGGCGGAAAGGAAGCCGGGAACCTTCCTGAGGCTGCGCAAGGTGGAGTGGCCCAACCGGTTGTGTCCGGTGGAGGGGTATCCCAACCCATAGTTGTGGGAGGGCCGGTCGTAGTCGGAGGAAATGGAGGCACTCCTCTTTCCGGAGCAACGGCTGCTGTAAATCCGGAAGTTTCTGGCGCAGCAGGCGGCGGAACACAAGGCATGCAGGACAGCGTGGGGCAACAGGCATTGGATATAAAGGCTTTGGCCGATATGGTGAATGCTTCCAATGCAGAACTTTTTGCCAAAGTGCTTGAAGATGCCCGTAATGCTTCTACTCCCGAAATGAAGGAGGCGGCTGAAAACTATGTGGAAGAGCTGAAGACGTTGACCGAAACCTTGGCGCGCGTGTCCGAACAGGCTGAACACATGACGCGTGATGCCAAGGAGATGGATAATCTGAATCGTACGCTGACGGGTATCAACACGATATACGAGATGCAGTTGAAGAGTATCAGCACGCAGGTGGGCACGATAGACCAAATCAACGAACAGACCCGCAAGATGGCGCGTCAGATAGAAGAATTGAACGGTATTTACAACCGTATGATTCAGGCCTTGACGGTGAACATGAAACATACGCCGGGCGGTTCGATAACAGAATAAACGGATTAATCAGAAAGGAATACGAAATGGCATCCCAGCAAAATAGAATGTCTCCGCGCCAGAAGATGATCAACCTCATGTATGTGGTGTTGATGGCCATGTTGGCCCTGAATGTGTCTTCCGATGTGTTGAACGGTTTTTCATTGGTGGAAGACAGCCTTCTGCGGACTACGGCGAATGCTTCTGCGTCCAACGAAGCTCTTTATAGGGATTTGCAGGGACAGATGGAGGCCAATCCGGCCAAAGTGAAGGAATGGTTCGACAAGGCACAATATGTGAAGAAAATCTCAGACTCCTTATATAATTATGCGGAAGTCCTGAAAGTCAGTATCGTGAAACAGGCTGACGGGGCAGACGGTGACGTGAAAAACGTGCAGAACAAGGAGGACCTGGAGGCGGCTTCCCATGTGATGTTGGCACCGCGCAGAGGAGAAGGACAGAGGTTGTTCGCGGCCATCAACAATTTCCGTGAAAGCATCGTCGGCATGTTGACAGACGAGGCACAAAAGAAAATCATTGCGGACAACCTGAGTACGGAAGTGCCGGACAAGGCCGGTACTTTGGGGAAGAATTGGCAAGAGTATATGTTTGAGAATACGCCGGTGGCTGCGGCAGTCACTTTGCTCTCCAAATTGCAAAGTGATGTGCGGTATGCCGAAGGAGAGGTGCTTCATGCCTTGGTGGCCAATATAGACATGAAAGACTTGCGTGTGAACGAGTTGAATGCGTTTGTGATACCGGCTTCGCGTACGGTGGTACAAGGTGGAAAGTTCAGTGCCCAGATTATCATGGCAGCTGTGGATACGACCCAACGTCCGACGGTATATGTCGGCGGACGGCAAATCACTTCGCCGGGCGGACTGTATGAGACGGTTTGCAGCAGTACGGGCGATTATACGCTGAAAGGTTATATTGAGATGATGGACGGACGTGGCCAGATGGTGCGCAGGGACTTCTCTCAGCCTTACACCGTGGTGGCTCCTTCGGCTACGGTGTCGGCAGACTTGATGAATGTGTTGTATGCCGGATATGAGAACCCCATGAGCGTGTCTATTCCCGGGGTTCCGGCCAATAAGGTGGTGGCTTCCATGAGCGGAGGAGTGTTGCAGCCCACAGGGGCGGGCAAATATATGGCCCGACCGGCAGAAGTAGGCAAGGATGCCGTGATTACGGTCAATGCCAATATGGAGGGACGCATGCAGAAGATGGGACAGTTTGCCTTTCGTGTGCGTAAGTTGCCCGACCCGTCGGCTTATATAGAGTATGCGGCGGAAGGCGGAAATAACCGTTTCCGTGGCGGGCGCTTGTCCAAACAAGTGTTGATGGGGACGAAAGGCATCGGCGCAGCTATTGATGACGGGCTTTTGAATATTGAATTCCGGGTGCAAGGGTTCGAGACGGTGTTTTTCGACAATATGGGCAATGCCGTACCGGCGGTGTCGAACAGTGCGTCTTTCACCGAGCAACAACGTACGATGTTCCGTTCGTTGGGACGTGGGAAACGGTTTTATATTTCCCGTATAAGAGCCGTAGGACCCGACGGGGCTGAGCGGACGCTCGATGGCTCTATGGAAGTGATTGTCAACTAATGAATGGATGGAAATGAAGACTATGAGTAAAAATAAGATAAGGATGAAACGTCTGTTTTTTGTTTTGTTAGGAGTTGCCCTGTACATGCAGGCGGAGGCGCAGCCGGCTCGCCGCAGGGTGAAACCCAATGATGCAGACAAGGCCGAGAAGACCGTGGACCGTGCCAGTTTACAGTTCCCCGTGGCGGTGGAAGTGCCTGAGGATGTGGTGTGGCGTCGCGATGTGTATCGTCAGTTGGATCTTACGTTGGACAAGAATGCCCCTCTATATTATCCGGTGGAGCCTTCTGCAGGCCATATAAACTTGTTTACGTATCTGTTCGACTTGTTGCTGACGGGAAAGATTACGGCATACCAATATAAACTGGACGGCAACGAGTCTTTTACTTCGCGTGATAAGGTGGACGTGAAAGAATTGTTGGAACGTTATCATATATATTACGAGGATCAGAACGGGCGGCCTCGTGTGAATGCCAGCGATATTCCCTCGGCTGAAGTTTCCCGTTATTATATAAAGGAGAGTTCTTATTTCGACCAAAGGACTTCGACATTCCGTACGAAAGTCACGGCTTTGTGCCCGGTGCTCATGCGGGGAGATGATTTTGGCGGAGAGGCTACCCCATATCCTTTGTTCTGGCTCAAATATGATGATATCAGTACGTATTTGGCCCGTCACGCGATGATGGCAAGCAATTACAACAACGTGACGAATATGACGGCGGCAGATTATTTCTCCATGAACCTGTATGACGGAAAGATTTATAAGACAAACAATATGCAAGGGAAGGTGTTGGCTAACTATTGTAAGACGGATAGTGCCATGGCTAACGAACAGAAGCGGATAGAGAAACAACTTTCCGATTTTGAAAAACATGTTTGGGGGCATGACGACTCGGTGGCTGTGGATACGACGGCGGCCAAGGAGGCTGTGGAAACGAAAAAGGGGAAAGCTTCCCGGGCTACGCGTAACTCGCGTCGTGCTTCATCGTCTTCGGATGAACCGAAAAAAGCGAAAGCCGAAAAGACTAAGGTTTCCAAGACGCGTAGGGGCAGTTCCGGTAACTCCGGTTCTTCAACTCCAAGGGTGACTGTACGCAGGCAACGCAGATAATAAAAAAGAGATATATTTCCGGAAAAAGTTGATAGTACGGCAAACAGTTGCTATCTTTGTTTTCCGATAAGAAATAAAAAGCAAACTTCTATGAAGAAATTAAGTGCAGTATTGATGTGCATGGTGGCGTTATTATGGGCGGCACCTGCCAATGCGCAGTTCAAGTGGGGACTTGAAGGCGGTGTGAACTTGAGTAAGGCAAGTATAAAGGGGGATGGCAGTTTGTTTGATGCCTCCAACCGTACGGGATGGTTTGTCGGACCGAAGGTGCAGATGACCATGCCAGTTATTGGATTGGGGATAGACGCTTCCCTTCTCTACTCCCAGAAGTACATGAAGATGGACTTCTCGGGTGAAGTAGACGGGGAGAATGTCAACGGGAGTACGCCTAACAAATCCCTGCCTTACGTGGAGATTCCCATTAATTTGAGGTATAATTTTGGTTTTAGCAGCCTGGTCGGCGTTTATTTGGCTACAGGTCCGCAATACAACTGGTATCTGGGGAGTCGTAATTTAAAGTATGCTGGTGAAAGTATAGGAAGTTTGGAACGCTCTACATTCAGTTGGAATGTGGGAGCCGGTGTGACGTTGCTTAGCCATTTGCAAGTAGGTGTGACTTACAATATCGCCATGGGTGAGACCGGAAAATTAGGCGGTGTGGGCGATGTCATAGAAGAGTTTGACGTAAAGAACAACACATGGCAAGTTCGTTTGGCTTACTTGTTTTAATGTAGTCCGATAGAAAATGGAATAAACGGAAGCTGTCTGCATGGAGCGGGCGGCTTTCTTTTTGCCTGTTTACTCCTTTTGTCGTATTTTTGTAGTCCATTAAAATCCGTTCGTATGAAATTTGTAGATGTCATTCTTCCTCTTCCCTTGTCGGCTACTTATACATACGCTTTGCCCGAAGAGTGGCAAGAGGCGGTACGGCCGGGTTGCCGTGTTATCGTACCGTTTGGAGCCAAAAAGTTTTATACGGCTATTGTGGTGGAAGTTCACGGGCGGCAACCGCAAGGTTATGCCGTGAAAGCCGTATGGGAGACACTTGATCCTGCTCCCGTTTTACTTCCTGTGCAGTTGGATTTTTGGAGATGGTTGGCGGACTATTACCTTTGTGCCGTGGGGGATGTGTATAAGGCCGCCCTGCCGTCCGGTATGAAACTGGAAAGCGAGAGTAAGGTGGTGGTAAACAGTGAATATGCGGGAAATTCCGTTTTGTCGGAACGGGAACAACGGGTCGTTACTTTGGTTTCGGGGCGTTCCGAGCCGACCATGACACAACTTCAAAAAGAATGTGAGGATTTTCGGGTGCTACGGGTGGTAAGGTCTTTGATGGACAAGGGCGTCCTTGCCATGAAAGAGGAAGTCAAACGGAGCTATAAGCCCCGCACGGAAGTTCATGTGCGCTTGTCGGAGACCTATTTTGACGAAAAGAAACTTCATGAATTGCTTGACGGTTTAGGAAGAGCCCCCAAACAGCAGTCCCTTTTATTAAAGTATTTAGAACTGGCAGGTGCCGGAACGGCTTTCCGGTTGCGTAACCCGAAGATGTTGGCGGAGGTGGGACGGAAGGCACTGATGGAAGCAGCCGACGGCAGTCTGGCGATTTGCCGTGCCTTGGAGGAGAAAGGCGTATTGGAGGCCTACCCATACGAGATAGGTCGTTTGGCGCATACGGAGGTCGCCGACACGCTTGGTGTTTCTCCTTTGAGTGAGGCACAGGCAAAGGCGTTCAGAGAGTTGGAAGAAGCTTTTGACCGTCATCCGGTATGCTTGCTTCACGGGGTGACATCGAGCGGAAAGACCGAGGTCTACATTCATTTGATTCGTCAGATGATAGCCGAAGGGAAACAGGTGCTTTACTTGGTGCCGGAGATTGTGCTGACCACCCAGTTGACGGACAGGCTATACCGCGTGTTCGGCAACCGTATGGGCGTGTACCATTCCAAGTTTCCCGATGCCGAACGTGTCGAGATTTGGCAAAAACAGTTGTCCGGACAGCCTTACGATATAATTGTAGGCGTTCGTTCATCCGTCTTCTTGCCTTTCCGTCATTTGGGGTTGGTCATTGTGGACGAAGAGCATGAGCAATCTTATAAGCAGCAGGACCCTGCACCGCGTTACCATGCCCGGAATGCGGCGATCATGTTAGCCCGGATGTACGGTGCCCGTACATTGCTCGGTACGGCAACTCCGGCGTTGGAGACTTATTATAACGTCCGCATGGGCAAATACGGATTGGTGGAGTTGACCGAACGTTTCGGGCAGGTGCGTTTGCCGGAAGTCGAGGTGGTGGATATTAAAGAGCTGCAGCGCAAAAGGCGCATGGTCGGTCCGTTCTCACCGCGTTTGTTGGAAGAGATGCGTCGGGCGTTGGAAAACAAGGAACAGGTCATATTGTTCCAGAACCGGCGAGGTTACGCTCCGATGATAGAATGCCACACGTGCGGTTGGGTGCCCAAGTGCAAAAACTGCGATGTCAGCCTGACGTACCATAAGGGACTGAACCAAATGACTTGCCACTATTGCGGCTACACGTGTAACGTGCCGGTGCGCTGTCCGGCCTGTGAAGGTACGGAACTGGTGCAGAGAGGGCTCGGTACGGAAAAGGTGGAAGATGCCGTACGTCAAGTCTTTCCGGAGGCCGCCGTGGCCCGGATGGACTTGGATACGACCCGTACGCGTTCGTCATACGAAGGAATCTTGGAGGATTTCCAAGGCGGAAAGACCGATGTGCTTGTGGGGACACAGATGGTGACCAAAGGATTGGATTTCGAGCGGGTCAGCGTAGTCGGCATATTAAATGCCGACACCATGTTTAACATCCCGGACTTCCGGAGCTTCGAGCGCGCCTTCCAGTTGATGGCACAAGTGGCCGGGCGCGCCGGGCGCCGCAGCAGGCAGGGACGTGTCATCCTGCAGACCAAAAGTCCGGATCTGCCCCTCATCCGTCAAGTAACGGGACATGACTATTTCGGGTTGTACGTCGGGCAGATGGAAGAGCGTCAGATGTTTGTATATCCTCCTTTTTGCCGTTTGATTTATGTCTATATGAAACATAAGCGGGCAGACGTGCTCGACCATCTGGCTGCTGAAATGGGGAGCCGTCTGCGTCAGGTCTTCGGTTCCCGTATTTTAGGACCTGACGCACCGCCCGTGGCACGAATCCAATTGCTCTATATCCGTAAAATCGTAGTGAAAATAGAACCCGGAGCTTCTCTGTCCAAGGTTCGGGAACAGTTGCTTTATCTCCGCCAAAGCCTGATGGCACATCCCGATTACCGCAGTGCCCAAATCTATTATGACGTAGACCCCGTGTAAGTCCGGGCTTTTATTTCTTTTTCAGTTCCGGATAGCTGATACGCGTGTGATAAATGGTTTTCAGTTTTTCTCTGAACACATCTTTGGCCACGGTAATGTCGTGGAACGTGATGGGGCAGTCTTTGAAGAATCCTTCCTGCACTTGGCAGTCCACGATTTTATCCACCAACGCGCTGATACTCTCTTCCGTGTATTCGTTCAGGCTCCTTGATGCGGCTTCCACAGAGTCCGCCATCATCAAGATGGCCTGTTCCAACGTGAACGGGTTCGGGCCGGGGTAAGTGAAAATGGATTCGTCTACCGTTTGGTCCGGATGCTGGTTCTTGTATGAAATCAGGAAGTATTTGGTCTTACCTTTACCGTGGTGCGTCGAGATGAAATCCTTTATGACTTGCGGCAGGTTATATTTGTCGGCCAGTTTGAGTCCGTCCTTGACATGGCTGATGACAATCGCCGCGCTTTGTTCGTAACTGATGCGGTCGTGAGGATTGAAGTTATTCTGGTTTTCCGTAAAGTAGGCAGGACTGTTCATCTTTCCGATGTCGTGGTATAAGGCTCCAGTTCTGACCAACAGTGCCTTGGCTCCGATTTTATTCGCCACTTCCGTAGCCAGGTTCGCCACTTGCATGGAGTGTTGGAATGTGCCCGGAGCCACTTCCGAGAGCCGTTTCAGCAGTTCGTTGTTGGTGTTGGACAGTTCGACGAGAGTCACGTTAGAGGTGAAGCCGAAGACCTTTTCGAACAAGAACAGCAACGGGTAGGCAAATAACAAGAGGATACCGTTGATGATAATATAGATATACATGCCATATTCCAGGCGTGCGAAGTCTTTTTCATGAATGAGTTCCATGCTCATGTAAAAAGCTATGGATGCCAATGTGACATAAAATGCCGAACGGATAAGTTGTGAACGTTGTGAGAGTTCCCGAAGGCTGTAAATGGCTACCATGCCTGCTACAAGCTGCGTGGCAATGAACTCGTAGGGGTATTTCAGGGATATGGCACTGATGAGCACCGTGGCCACGTGAGTCACAAAAGCCGTCCGGGAATCCATGAACACCCGGATGAAAATAGGAGCCATGGCGAACGGGATGATGTAGACATTGAACAGGTTATGCTTGATGAGGAATGAAGTGAGCAGGGGGTAGATTACCGGCATGGAGGCTATGAACAAGATGTGGCGCGTGTTGGCCAGATAGTCGCGGCGGAACTGGTTGAAGTACAATGAGAGGCAGGCGATGATGAGTGCCACATAGAGCAGTTGGCCAAGCAGCACCGTGTGTGATTGCATCTTGGAGGTGTTTCGCCGGTTGTATTCTTTTTCCAAAGAAGTGAGGATGTCGTATGTTGCCTTGTCCACGATGTCGCCTTGTCCTATGATTTTTTGCCCGCTCATGACCATGCCGGACGAATAAGAGAGGGAGGCGAGCAAATCTTTCCGGGATTCTTCGGACTTTGTCTTGTCGTAAGTCAGGTTGGGGACGATATAGTCGCTCAGATTGCACTTCCGCAATATCCTGCGGTCATATTGCAGGCTGTCTTCTCCCAAATCGATGAGGTATTCGTATGCCGTTTTGTGTGAGAAGATTTTGGGCATCTGTTGTTCCTTGGCCACATTCTGTGCGAATATGCGGATAGAGGCCACTTCGTCCCTGTGCATCTGGTCGAAATCCTCCGTGCTCATGACTCCTTGGGCGTAAATGTATTCCAACTTGTTCACTACGTACGTCAGGTAATTGGCCGGTATGGTGGCCGGTTTCCGTCCGTTTATGGTGGCCTTGAACTTTTCTACCTGTGCTTTCCCAACGGTCTCGTCGATGGCGAAATAAGGCTCGTAATACTGCAATATGCTGTCCTGTTCCGCTTGTATGGTTTCCGCACTTTTGTATATCGGGAAGTCGTAGGTTGCGATGAGTTGGCTGTAACGCCATGGTTTGCCCACGTCGAACTTGTAGGTCGAACGTTCGTCACGCGGCATGTACAGGCACACGACAAACAAGGCCGTGACCGTGATGACGATTCTATAAATCAAAGCCTTCGGGGTAAGGCTGTTCTGTTGGTTATGTCTGTTCATCTCTTTTTCCGTATTTTATATAGGGCGAAAATACGAAAAAAATACGGGGCGTTTAAATAAAAAGTAGTATTTTTGCACAATATTCACAAATGTTGTTATGACACAGAGAAAAGTAAGGGTTCGTTTCGCTCCCAGTCCCACGGGAGCCTTGCATATAGGCGGTGTACGTACGGCTTTATACAATTATCTTTTTGCGCGCCAGCATGGCGGTGAGTTCATTTTCCGTATCGAGGATACAGACTCCAACCGGTTTGTCCCGGGAGCGGAAGAATACATTTTGGAATCTTTCCGTTGGCTCGGCATTCCTTTCGACGAAGGGGTAAGCTTCGGTGGGGAGCATGGTCCTTACCGCCAGTCGGAACGCCGGGACATTTACAAGAAATACGTGCAGGAGTTGTTGGATGCCGGTAAGGCTTATATCGCTTTCGATACGCCGGAAGAACTGGAGGCCAAGCGTCAGGAAATCCAGAATTTCCAGTATGACGCCTCTACGCGCGGCATGATGCGTAACTCATTGTCGCTGCCTGCGGATGAGGTGGAACGTCTGTTGGCCGAAGGTCGGCAGTACGTCGTCCGGTTCAAGATAGAGCCGGGCGAGGACGTACATGTGGACGACATGATTCGCGGCGATGTGGTCATCAACTCTTCCATTCTCGACGATAAGGTGCTTTACAAGAGTGCCGACGAATTGCCGACCTACCATTTGGCCAACATCGTAGACGACCATCTGATGGAGGTGACCCACGTGATTCGCGGTGAAGAATGGTTACCTTCGGCTCCGTTGCATGTCCTGCTTTACCGTGCGTTCGGATGGGTGGACACGATGCCGAAGTTCGCCCATTTGCCTTTGTTGCTCAAGCCCGACGGGAAGGGGAAATTGAGCAAACGTGACGGCGACCGTCTCGGCTTTCCGGTTTTCCCTCTCGAATGGCACGACCCCAAGACGGGCGAAGTTTCCTCCGGTTATCGTGAGAGCGGCTACTTGCCCGAAGCCGTCATCAATTTTTTGGCCTTGTTGGGTTGGAACCCGGGAACCGACCAGGAAATCATGTCGTTGGACGAGTTGGTGAAGCTTTTCGATATCACCAAATGCAGCAAGGCCGGTGCCAAGTTTGACTATGTGAAGGGCTTGTGGTTCAACCGCGAGTATATCCTGATGAAGGACAACAAGGAATTGGCTCCCGCTTTCGACAAGATACTGCGCGAGAACGGGATAGAAGCACCTATGGAACGCGTAGAAGCCGTGGTGGGCATGATGAAGATGAAGAAAATCAATTTCATCAAAGAACTGTGGCCCCTTTGCGACTTCTTCTTCATTGCCCCGGAAGCGTACGACCGCGAGGACAAGTTCGTGCGGAAGAACTGGACGGAAACGTCGGCGGCCGACATGACCGAACTGGCGGCATTGTTGGAAGGCCTGGATGATTTCTCGGTAGAGGGACAGAAAGCGGCCGTAGACCGTTGGGCGGAAGAGACTGGCAAGAAACCTTGGAACCCTTGGCGCGTGGCCTTGGTGGGCACAGGGAAGGGTCCCGACATGTATGAGCTTTCAGCTTTCCTTGGGAAGGAGGAAACATTACGTAGAATGCGCAAAGCCATAGATGTCCTGAAATGATATATTCGGTTGCGCTTTATCTGTATGCCTTGGCCATCGTGTTGGTCTCGCCTTTCCATAAGAAGGCCCGGCTGATGGTGAAGGGGCAATGGAACACATTCCGTATTTTACGGAAAAGAATCCGCAGGGAAGAAATGTATGTCTGGTTCCATGCGGCCTCGTTGGGTGAATTTGAGCAGGGACGCCCCCTGATGGAACGGTTGCGCCGTGAGCATCCGGAATATAAGATTTTGCTTACTTTCTTTTCTCCTTCGGGGTATGAGGTGCGCAAGGATTACGAAGGGGCGGACGTGGTGTGTTATCTTCCGTTCGACACGCCGGGCAATGTGCGCAGCTTTTTGCGGTTGGCCCGTCCGCGTATGGCGTTCTTCATCAAATATGAGTTTTGGAACAATTACCTGCATGCTTGCCGCCGTCGTCAGATTCCGGTGTACAGCGTGAGTAGTATTTTCCGTGAGAACCAAGTGTTTTTCCGTTGGTACGGGCGCAGTTACAGCGATGTGTTGCGTTGTGTGACCCATTTCTTCGTGCAAAACGAAGCTTCGCGCGAATTGTTAGCACGCAAGGGCGTCACGAACGTCACCGTGGCCGGAGACACGCGTTTCGACCGTGTGTTGGACATTTGTCGGCAGGCCAAGGATTTGCCGTTGGTGAAAGCTTTCAAGCAAGATGCCAAGGTGTTGGTGGCCGGAAGCTCATGGGCACCGGATGAGGATTTGATTATTCCTTACTTCAACGCTCATCCGGAAATGAAACTGGTGTTGGCGCCCCATGTGGTCAGTGAAGACCATTTGAAGGAGATAGAGGGAAAGTTGCGCCGTCCGTTTGCGCGTTATTCCCGTGTCACGGAAGAAAGTGCCGCCCGTGCCGATTGCTTGATTATCGACGGTTACGGTTTGCTTTCGTCTATCTATCGTTACGGCGAGATGGCCTACGTGGGCGGCGGTTTCGGCGTGGGCATCCATAACGTGCCCGAGGCAGCGGTATATGGCGTGCCCGTGCTTATCGGCCCGAACAACCGCAAGTTCCGTGAGGCGCAGGATTTGTTGCGCGAGGGCGGTTGTTTGGAGGTGACGGATGCGGACACGTTCACGCGGACGATGGACCGTCTGCTTTCCGACGGGAAGTTCTTGGCGGAGCGGGGACGAATTGCCGGACAGTATATCGAGCGGAACGCCGGAGCGTCGGATTTGATTTTCGATAGTGTGAAATTCTGAAAGGCCAGTTATATAAGATATAAGTCGGAAAAAGCGGATGTTTGTCCGCTTTTTTTTGTGTTTTGATAGGCTGAAAACCAGTAAAACAGCTCTTATCTGTATGCTCAAATCCGGGAAAGGCGGGGGAAGATGCGGTATTTCGGGGGCATTTTAGGGGATTTTTCCCCGTTTTTCCGAGGATTTTTCCCGATTGTTTGGCGCAGAACGGAAAATCAATCTAAGCCAAACGAAAAAACGTTCTCCTGAGATTGAAAAATCAAAGTGTTCCAAACTGTGTTTTTGAGGGTTTGAAGCCGGATTTTAGCCTCCGTTTTTTGCTATTTGAATGAACTTTGCATGCAAAAACGAAAGAGCATGATGCGCTTTATTTCTTTGTTTTTTGTGTCACGGCTGAAGTGCCGTCGCCCGGTTCTGCGGAGGCTGCGGGGATGGATGTCACCGGAAGGCGGTTACAAGCTTTCCTTTTGTATTCCCGTCGGTTCGCGTGGATGGCGTATTTTCTTCCGGCATCCGGGATGGGCGCGAATATTCGATTTTGGAGCCGTTTTGAAGATTGCAATGTAAAAATATAGTAAAAGAAGAAGGCTGCCGCTACACGGGTGCGTAGGGCAGCCTTTTGGGGGGATTGTGCTTAAAGAAGCGGATTACCAGAGTTCCCAACCGTTGTTTCGGTTGGAATAAGCATCGCTGATACCGCTATCGGACGCTTTGCCTCCGAAATCGAGGTCTACACCGTCACCGGTACCATTTATTCCGCTACAAGCCATCATACCGTTTGATTCCATTTTCACAGCTTTCACGTGGGGCATTTCATATGTTTTCTTTTCCATTGTTTTGTTTGTTTATTATACGTTTTTTTATTTGATTATTTTTTCTCCGTCTATGATGTAGATACCGTGTTCCAACCCTTCGAGGGCATCGGCTCTTTTCATGTCGTTTTTTATTTTTATGCCGTTTATGGTATACACGTCTACAAGTTCTTTACTGTCTTTTGTACCGTCGGACGTTATTTCTTCTATGCTGGTCACCTTGCCGTCGATGTCGATGAGCAGGCGGTTGACGCCTGCCATGGCCGTAGTCTGGTCCGCGTTGATATATGCGCGGAAGCCTTTCAGATTCACCTTATCCGTGTCGGCCAAATAGAACTTGTCGTCGTTGATGAAGTAAGCCCCTTGTGGAATCGTGGTGGCCGCATAGTTTCCGGTCATCGAGACGCCGTCCACTGTAGAGCTGTTCGGTTGTCCGGCGTGGAGGTATACTTCGTCGGCTTTGATTTCGGTCACGTTTCCGGTGGGGCGTACGAGGTAAGGTTGGCCTGCCTCTATCGTTTCTGCCTTGTCAAACCGGAGGACGATGTTGCCGTCTTGTTGTGTGGCTTCAACCAGTCGTCTCACTTCGCCCAGTCCGTTTTCGGCGACTTGCCCGGCAGTCATGTCGAAAGGTACGCAGAACGTGTTCCATTTTCCGGAAACTAAGGAACGTTCTAACACGACGTTGGCATAAGTGTCTTTTGCTATGCCGTATTGCGTGTCGGTCTCTTTCAGGATGGCTTCATTACCTAAGTATTCCAGTCGGGTCTGGGCAATAATTGCCCAAGTGGCAGTGTTCTTCTCTCCGGCTTGGAGGCCGACGGTCAATTCTGTTCCTTCTGAGGATATTTCGATTTCCACGGTATAACGGTTGAAAGTACTTGATGTGAGTGCCGTTTTTTGGCCGTTGATGAACAAGTAAAGCTCTCCGTCGTATCCCAAATTCTGGTTTTTGTTCCCCCACACGCATCCTGCTGCGAAAGCAGAGAACCTGTATTTTCCGGGAAGGACGGCTTGTGTTTTCTGCCAAATCAGGTTCTTGCCGGTTTCCGGGGCCCCTGTCCAGTAGGAGACACCGGCTCCGTTGTATGCTGCGCTGTGGAAGGCAGGGATATTTTCGATGTATCCGGAAGCACTGCCGCTGCGTTCCCAATATCTGTTCGTACCGTCTTGGCAGGCTGCGTCTTTGAGGAAAGTAGACGTGATGTCCGATGTCCCTAAATATTCCAAATGGGTTTGGGCCAAGATAGCCCATGTCACGGTGTTGTGGTCGCCTGCCTTGAGCCCGACTGTTATATTCGTTTCATTCGATGGAATTTCTGCTTCCACGGAGTAAACTCCGAAGGTCTCCGTGGTAATTTCCACGCTTTGGTCGTTGATGAAGAGGTATAAGCCCCCGTTGTTGCCCGAATTGACGTTCCCGCCGCTCCATGTGCCTCCGGCTGCATAAGCCGTGAAACGGTATTTTCCCGGGCGGATGGGTTGCGTTTCTTGCCAGACGAGCATGCGGTTGTTCTCGGGTCCGGAGTTCCAGTATGATATACCTTTTCCGTCGTAAAGGTCATTTTTGAAGGCCGGGATGTTTTCCACGTATCCGCTAGCCTTTCCGCTCCGGTTCCAATATCGGGCTGCATCGTTTTGGCATTCGGCGTCTTTCAGTATGGCTGTCACGTCTGTTTTCACATTCCGTGGGAGCGAAGTGTGAAGGAATCCTTGTATGCTTTCTTCCATTTGCAGCTGTGTCATGCGTGCCTCGTCCGGGCTTATTGCTTGCTCAAGGTTTTCCTGGCCGGTGGACAAGGATGATTCCAAATCCGTACGGGCTTCGTCGGTAGACTTGGAAATGGACAAAAGCAGTTTGCCCTTTTCAAAGGTTTCTTTGGAATGGGCTTCTGCCAACGCGTTGTGCATGTCAATGTATTCGAGCATAGTTTGGTTGAGCGTGCTTATGGCCTTTGGGACTTCCGTTTCGTCGGAAGGGCTTGTCTCGTCCATTGTTTTTTTCACTTTGTCTTTGTAGGGTTGGCTTATTTTTCCAGCATTTTTTAAAGCTTCTTCTGCCATAGCCTGATAGAGAGCTGACAAGTCATTACCTATATATGTCAGTTTGAAATTGTCGAAACAGCACCATCGGCCCAGACCGCCTTCTTTCCCTCTTATTCCGAAATCCAACGTTCCGTCAGTCACCAATACGTTGACCGTGTTGCCATATCGGCCATTCTCGAAGTTTTGGTTGGCTTCAGCTGTGGTGAACGGATATTGCCCGTTGTCGCTTCCGGTGCTTCCTGTTTCTTCATATAGGCTTTTGACCGGAAGTGCGTAATCATTTCCATAGATTTCCCATAACAGGCTTTCGTTCCGGTCTCGGTGGGCCGTTCCGCCATCCGAATTTCTGTCTCGCCCGAAAGCATTGACTGTGATTTGATACCATCCGTTCGATAGCCCAGTCCGTGTCTGATGGAAATCGAATGCGTTCTCATAGAATTCCACAACCCCGTTGGATGTTTTACATTTTCCTTCAATGTCCCATCCTTCAATGTTGCCGTTGTCGAACCTGTCTTCTGAAATTGTCCCTTCGGAAAGTTCCCCGTTTTCGTTTAGAGAGACAGGAAAGTCTACGGTGACGTTTCTCGGACTTGCTTTTTCGCAGCATGCCGCCATGAGAAGCATTGCAAAAAGTACTTGTTTTTTCATGCCTAAAAATTTTTGTTTATACATAAGGTTATGATGTGTGATTAACCGATGGCAAAATTATTCTGTTTGCCGGATATTGAATGCGCTTCTGGTTGCACGGAATGTAACAATGGTTTCATTTTCAAATGAAAACCGGGGAAAATGTGCTTTGGGAGTGCCGAAAATGCAAAAATAGGATGTAAGGAACGTAGAGCCAAGGGTAAACAAAAAAGTGGGCACCAACACGGAACTGTACCCCAAAAGTTAGACAAAAAACTTTTGGGGTACAGTTTCGTGTTGGGACATAACCTTGTGTTTCAGTCTAAAGTTGGTATCCGGTTTGTTCCAACAGTTTCAACACCTCTTCATAGCGGTCGCAACTGACGACGTAACATTTGTTTGATGTTTTAATTTCAATCAGTGATTGGGTGTCTTTGACTACTACGGTGAACTGTCCTGTCTTATCTTCCCAAAACTCTCCGGAGAGTCCGAACAGCCCATAAACGCCCCAACTTTTGATGGCACGGGTGAGCGTTTTTCTGTGGCGAGCATATAGGATTTCTTTTCGGGGGATGGTTATGGCACCATATACCTTTCTGATGACAACCTTGTCTGCTGTCACTTCTACCTGTTTGATTTGGTTAAAATAGGAATATATGAATGCTACGATGACAAGACTGATACAGGCGTACAGAACTACTGTAAGTCCTATGCCGGTTTGTCCTTTCATCAGCCGGCAGATGGCCGTAGTGGCGGCTGCCAGCAAGATGAAAGACATGAACCAGGTGGTGCATAACAGTCCGATAGAATAAGAGGATTGGAATTTTCTCATGATTTCACATGTTGACGTATTACCGTCGGGTAGCTTCGTCATACTCTTCCGATGTGGTGCAGTAATGCGTGTGTTCGGGATGGGCATCCGAACGGCGGTACCAGTCGGAGTACATGACGTAGTGCTGGGCATAGCCCACGTTGAGCTCCTTGGCTTGTTCGGGGTCTACCTTCTTGATGAATCTGGCCGGTACGCCTCCCCACAGCTCGCCGTCGCCGATGACCGTATTCTTCAGGACCAAGGCACCGGCGGCCACGATGGCACCGTGGCCGACGACAGCGTGGTCCAGAATGGTGGCCCCCATGCCGATGAGGGCGCCGCTTTTCACTTCGCAACCGTGCAGCGTGACATTATGTCCTACGGTCACGTCGTCACCGATGACGATGGGGGCTTTGCCGTAAAGCGTATGCAGGCAAGAGCCGTCTTGGATGTTCACGCGGTTGCCGATTTTGATGAAATGTACGTCACCGCGCAGGACGGCGTTAAACCATACGGTACAGTCGTCGCCCATGGTGACGTCGCCGATGATGGCTGCCCCTTCGGAGAAGTAGCAGTGCTTGCCGAACTTGGGAGTCAAGTCGTTGAGTTTCTTAATCAATGCCATATTTTATGATTTATGAGTTGTTTTTGTGTGTTCGTATGGCCAGGTCACCTCGCGAAGCCATGTGCGGTGCTCGTGGTCGAGCAACGGAGCCAGTTGGTCGTACACCCGGCTGTGGTAACGGTTGAGCCATTCGATTTCCTCCGTGTCGAGCAAGGACCAGTCTATCGGTTCCATGTCGATGGGACAGAGGGTGAGCGGGTCGAACTGGAGGAATGTGCCGAACTCGGTTTCCCGATAGGGCAAGATGATTTGCGTGTTTTCGATGCGTATGCCATGCCGCCCTTCCTTGTAGATGCCCGGTTCGTTGGTTACGGTCATGTAGGGGAGGAGCGGGGACGGCATATAGTTCATGCGGATTTGATGAGGACCTTCGTGCACGCACAGGCAGGAACCTACGCCATGCCCCGTGCCGTGAAGATAATTAATGCCCTCCTGCCACATGGCATAGCGGGCGCAAGCGTCGAGTTGCGTGCCACTGCAACCTTGCGGGAACTTGGCACGGGCTAGCCGGATGTGTCCTTTCAAGACCAAGGTATAGTCGTGGCGTTCCTCCTCGTTCACCGGTCCGAGGGCGATGGTACGGGTGATGTCCGTCGTGCCGTCTTCGTATTGTGCGCCCGAGTCGAGCAGCAACAGGCCTTGCGGTAGAAGTTCCAAATCGGTTTCCGGAGTAGGCTCGTAGTGCACGATGGCTCCGTGGGCGGCATATCCGGCGATGGTGTCGAAGCTGTTTCCGCAGAACAAGTCCTGTTCACTGCGCAGTTCCTCCAGTTTACGGCTGATGCCAAGTTCCGTTTGTCCTCCGGCCTGCACCGCCGGTGTGAGCCATTTGAGGAATTTCACCATGGCCACGCCGTCGCGCAGCATGGCACGGCGGTAGCCTTCCACCTCTGCCGGATGTTTTACGGCTTTGAGCAAGCTCACGGGGGATGCTGCGTCTACTACGGAGCATGTTTCGGGCAGGCTGCGGCAGAGGGCGTAGTTTGTGGTTTGGCAGTCTGTCCATATCCGCTTGCCGTCAAAACGTGACAAATCGGGCAGGATGTCGGTATAGTTCCGTGTTTCCACACCGCATTCCTCCAGATGAGTAGAAACCTCTTCCGTGACTTTCACCTTATTTATATATAAGGTACAGCGGGAGGGGGTAATCCATGTGTAAGCTACGAATACGGGCGTACAATGTACGTCCGTGCCGCGCAGGTTCAACGTCCAGGCTATTTCGTCGAGGGCGGACAGAATCAGTCCGTCGGCTTGTCGCCCGGCCATGGCCTCGCGGATGAGTGCGAGTTTTTCGGTTATGCTACGGCCTGCGAAGGCGGGCGGTTGTATTCTGACCGGTGAATCGGGTAGAGCCGGACGGTTCTTCCACAGCGTGTCAGCCGGTTGGTCTGCTATTTCAAGGTGCAGTCCGCAATGGGTGAGCTCTTCCCTGATGGTGCGGATTTCGTCTGCGGAGTTGGTCCATGCGTCCATGCCCACGGCACTTCCCGGTGGAAGAACCTCCGCCAACCATTGCGTGACGGACGGTGTGCCCTCCAAACGTTCTTTCATCAAGCGGAACGGAGTGTCCTTCAGTTGTTCTTCCGCTGCGATAAAGTAGCGGGAGTCGGTCCACAGTGCGGCATCGTCCGATGTGACGACAGCCGTCCCGGCAGAACCGTTGAAGCCGGAAATCCATTCCCGTGTCTTCCAGTACTCGGGGGGGTATTCGCTATGGTGCGGGTCCGTGCTAGGGAAAATGTAGGCTGCCAACCCGTTTTCCTCTAAATGGAGCCTTAATTCGGCTACTCTTTTATTGATGTTTTTATTCATGATACAGTTTTGCCATTTGTGCATTACAAAAATATATTATTCTTGTTTAAGAAAAAAAATATTCCGCTTTTTAATTAGTAAGTCTGAACCTTTTTCTTTAATTTTGTGTGCGTAATAAAGAACTTCTAATTGTATCATATATAAAAAACAGAGTATGGAATTTTTGACGAATGACAAATTGGTGATTGTCGGTGCAGCCGGTATGATCGGTTCGAACATGGCACAGACTGCCCTGATGATGGGTTTGACTTCAAACCTTTGCCTGTATGACGTGTTCTCTCCCGAAGGCGTGGCAGAAGAAATGCGCCAGAGCGGTTTCGACAATGTGAACATCACGGCTACGACCAATGTGGCTGAGGCTTTCAAAGATGCCAAGTATATCATTTCTTCAGGTGGTGCTCCTCGTAAGCAGGGTATGACCCGCGAGGATTTGCTCAAAGGCAACTGTGAAATCGCAGAACAGCTCGGCAAGGACATCAAGACTTACTGCCCGGACGTGAAGCATGTGGTCATCATCTTCAACCCGGCAGACTTGACCGGTTTGGTGACATTGCTGTATTCAGGCTTGAAGCCTTCACAGGTGACGACTTTGGCCGGTTTGGATTCAACTCGTTTGCAGAGCGCGTTGGCCAAGAAGTTCGGCGTGTTGCAAAGCAAGGTGACGGGTTGTGCTACATACGGCGGTCACGGCGAGCAGATGGCTGTGTTCGGTTCGGCCGTGAAGGTTGACGGCAAGCCTTTGAACGACTTGATCGGAACAGATGCGTTTACGGCAGAAGAATGGGAAACCATGAAAGTGGACGTGACCAAGGGTGGAGCTAAGATTATCGAACTCCGGGGACGTTCTTCTTTCCAGAGTCCTTCTTACCTTTCTGTGGAAATGATTCGTGCGGCTATGGGCGGTGAAAAATTCCGTTGGCCGGCCGGTACATACGTAAAGACTGACAAGTATGACCATATCATGATGGCTATGAATACAACTTTGGACGCAAACGGTTGTCATTATACGATGCCTGAAGGTACGGCCGAGGAAATTGCCAAATTGGATGCCAGCTACGCACACCTTTGCAAGATGCGCGACGAACTCGTGACATTGAATATTGTTCCTGCTATTTCAGAGTGGAGCAAAATCAATCCGAATCTGTAACCTGTTGATGTCAATAAGGTTTAGAAGGTGCATGTCTCGATGGGATATGCACCTTTTTTAAGGTTTGTGTCATAGAAAAAACGTGTTTTCTTTGCCGATTCAAAAAACATTGTTTAATTTTGCACCGCATTTTGCAAAAATAGTATTCATACATTATTATTAAAAACAAAAAACATGATTGTAGTACCTGTAAAAGAAGGCGAGAACATCGAGAGAGCGCTGAAGAAATTCAAAAGAAAATTTGAAAAGACTGGTGTCGTGAAGGAATTGAGACGCAGACAACAGTTTGACAAACCTTCGGTGGTCAAGAGGCTCGCTAAGGAACGTGCGATTTACGTTCAGAAAATGCAACGTGTAGAAGAATAATTTAGCTGTTTTTCTTTGAACTTTCATTTTTATTTCCTATATTCGTTGTCGTAAAAGCAACGAGGTATGTGGACAGAAGCTTTTTTGGAATATTTGACGCTTGAACGGAATTATTCGTTGAGGACAGTCGAAGAATACCGCGACGATTTGAATGCGTTTGAATCGTATTATAAAAAGGTGGACTCCACATTGTCTTGGGAAACGATGGACGGAGATGTCGTGAGAGACTGGATGGTCTCGATGATGGAGGCAGGCCGTACGGCTACTACGGTTAACCGTAGATTGAGTGCCTTGCGTACGTTTTATCGGTATTTGTTGAGGCGGGATTGGATAAAAGTAGATCCTGTGCGAAATATACAAGGTCCCAAGAAAAAGAAGCCATTGCCGGTGTTCTTGAAAGAAAGTGAGATGAACCGTCTTTTAGACGGTGATTTTTTCGGTAATGATTTCTTAGGCAAAAGAGATAAGTTGATAGTGAACACGTTTTATGTGACGGGTATTCGCCTTTCTGAGTTGACGAGCCTGAATAATCAGGACGTGGATATGTGGGGTGGCGTGATAAGAGTCACGGGAAAACGAAATAAACAGAGAATCGTTCCGTTCGGTGACGAATTGGAAGCATTACTCACGGCATATCTGGATGAGAAATCATCTTTAGGTCTGGAAGATGGGGGTGCGATGTTCGTGGACGAGAAGGGCGAGCGGCTTACAAATGTAAAGGTGCGGAATCTTGTGCGGCATTATTTAGGAATGGTGACTACACAGAAGAAAAGGAGTCCGCACGTGTTACGGCATACTTTTGCAACCTCGATGTTGAACCATCATGCAGATTTAGAATCTTTAAAAGAGTTGTTGGGTCATGAGAGTATTTCTACTACGGAGATTTACACGCACACAACTTTTGAGGAGTTAAAAGAAATGTATAACCAGGCTCATCCAAGAGCTTAAAAAGACAAGACTATGGAAGTAAAAATTCAGGCAATTCATTTTGATGCCACAGAGAAACTCCAAGAGTTTATCGAGAAGAAAGTAGCAAAGTTCGGAAAATTTAGCGAAGAAATAAGAAAGGTAGAGGTGTCATTAAAGGTCGTAAAGCCCGAGACCTCCATGAATAAAGAGGCATCCATCAAGGTTTTGGCCTCGACAGGAGAGTTTTTTGCGGAGAAAGTTTGCGACACATTTGAAGAAGCAGTAGATGTTTGTTTGGATGCGTTGGTACGCCAAATATCCAAATATAAGGAAAAACAAAGAAGTCATTAAAAAAAAAGAGATTTTTATTTGTGATTTCAAAAAATAGACTTAACTTTGCAGCCGTTTAAGGCATGTCGTTAGATGTGTAGGCTGCAAACGCCTCTTTAGCTCAGTTGGCCAGAGCACGTGATTTGTAATCTCGGGGTCGTTGGTTCGAATCCGACAAGAGGCTCAAGCAAAACTATTATAAGAAGGGCAAATACCAGAGTGGCCAAATGGGGCAGACTGTAAATCTGCTGGCTTACGCCTTCGGTGGTTCGAATCCATCTTTGCCCACACTCATTGAGGAACTTGTAAAAGGTCAAATAATGAAGCTGCGGAAATAGCTCAGTCGATAGAGCACTAGCCTTCCAAGCTGGGGGTCGCGGGTTTGAGTCCCGTTTTCCGCTCTGATTTTTTGCTGTTATAGCTCAGCGGTAGAGCACTTCCTTGGTAAGGAAGAGGTCCCGAGTTCAAGTCTCGGTAACAGCTCGGATGAGCATTAGATTATTCATTAATTAAATAAAAAGGAAAAAGCTATGGCTAAAGAGAAGTTTGAGCGTACCAAACCTCATGTAAACATTGGTACTATCGGTCACGTAGACCACGGAAAGACTACTTTGACTGCTGCTATTACTACAGTATTGGCAAAGAAGGGTTTGTCAGAAGTAAAATCGTTTGATCAGATTGATAACGCTCCCGAAGAAAAAGAGCGTGGTATTACTATCAATACATCACACGTTGAGTATGAAACTGCAAACCGTCACTATGCACACGTTGACTGCCCGGGACATGCCGACTATGTAAAGAACATGGTAACTGGTGCTGCGCAGATGGATGGTGCAATCATCGTGGTTGCTGCAACTGATGGTCCGATGCCTCAGACTCGTGAGCACATCTTGTTGGCTCGTCAGGTAAACGTTCCGCGTTTGGTCGTATTCTTGAACAAGTGCGATATGGTTGATGACGAAGAAATGTTGGAACTCGTTGAGATGGAGATGCGTGAACTGTTGGCAGCTTATGACTTCGAAGAAGATACTCCGATTATCCGTGGTTCTGCTTTGGGCGCATTGAATGGTGTACCTGAATGGGAAGATAAGGTAATGGAACTTATGGACGCTTGTGATACTTGGATCCAGGAGCCTGTTCGTGACGTTGAAAAGCCTTTCTTGATGCCGGTTGAGGACGTATTCTCTATTACTGGTCGTGGTACTGTAGCAACTGGTCGTATCGAGACTGGTGTTGTGAAAGTAGGTGATGAAGTTCAGATTCTTGGTTTGGGCGAAGACAAGAAGTCTGTGATTACCGGTGTAGAAATGTTCCGTAAGTTGTTGGACGAAGGTGAAGCTGGTGATAACGTTGGTTTGTTGCTTCGTGGTATCGATAAAACAGAAATCAAGCGTGGTATGGTAATTACTCATCCGGGGTCTATTACTCCTCACTCTGGTTTCAAGGCTTCTATCTACGTTTTGAAGAAAGAAGAAGGTGGACGCCATACTCCGTTCGGAAACAAATACCGTCCTCAATTCTATCTGCGTACTATGGACTGTACAGGTGAAATTCACTTGCCAGAAGGTACAGAAATGGTAATGCCGGGTGATAACGTGGAAATTACAGTAAACTTGATTTATCCGGTAGCCTTGAACGTAGGTTTGCGTTTCGCTATCCGTGAAGGTGGACGTACGGTAGGTTCTGGTCAGATTACTGAAGTTTTTGACTAATTTAAGGTCATTATAGGCTCTCCCCTAAGAGAGAGCCATTTACGGGAGTAGCTCAGTTGGTAGAGCACCGGTCTCCAAAACCGGGTGTCGGGAGTTCGAGCCTCTCCTCCCGTGCTAATAATAAAGAGTATGTTTAAGAAGATCTTTAAATATTGTAAGGAATCTTATGATGAGCTTGTCCATAAAACAACTTGGCCGACTCGTTCAGAACTTACTAACAGTGCAGTCGTAGTATTATCTGCTTCCCTACTCATTGCACTGGTTGTTTTTGCTATGGACTTCGTATTCCAGAGCGCAATGGAAGTTATTTATCCTAATTAAGTAGAGAGATGGCTGATACTGAAATGAAATGGTACGTTATGCGTGCCGTGAGTGGAAAGGAAAGCAAGGTGAAGGAGTACATTGATGCCGAAATTAAAAAAGGTGACTTTGGAAAATTCGTCTCTCAGGTGTTGATACCGACAGAAAAAGTAGTTCAGGTTCGTAATGGTAAACGTATCGTTAAGGAACGTAATCATTTACCGGGTTATGTGTTGGTAGAGGCGGCTTTAGTGGGTGAGATACCTGTATTGTTGCGTAATACGCCGAACGTATTGGGCTTTTTGGGTGAATCTAATAGTAACCCTACTCCGTTGCGTCAATCTGAGGTTAATCGTCTTTTAGGTGCTGTTGACGAAATGCAAGATGTACCTGAAGAAGTGTTGATACCTTATGCTGAAGGGGAAACGGTTAAGGTAACAGAAGGACCTTTTAGTGGCTTTTCTGCCGTAATCGAAGAAGTGAATAACGAAAAGAAGAAGCTGAAAGTAATGGTTAAGATTTTCGGCCGTAAGACGCCGTTGGAATTAGGTTTTATGCAAGTGGAGAAAGAATGATGCGTTTTGTTACGCGTATTGTTCTTGAATATCAAATTCAATAAATAACAAAAAAATGGCTAAAGAAGTTGCTGGATTAATCAAATTACAGATTAAAGGAGGCGCTGCAAATCCATCACCCCCAGTAGGTCCTGCTTTGGGTTCCAAGGGTATCAATATCATGGATTTCTGTAAAGCATTCAACGCCAGAACGCAGGAGAAAGCCGGTAAGGTGCTCCCGGTGGTAATCACCTATTATACTGATAAGTCATATGACTTTATCGTCAAGACTCCTCCCGTAGCAGTACAGTTGATGGAGATTGCGAAGTTAAAAGGTGGTTCTGCTGAACCGAACCGTAAAAAGATTGCTGAAATCTCTTGGGAGCAAGTGCGTACGATTGCTCAGGATAAAATGCCTGATTTGAATTGCTTTACAATAGAAGCTGCGATGAAATTGGTTGCAGGAACAGCAAGAAGTATGGGTATCACTGTAAAAGGAGACTTCCCGGGTTAATAATTAAAATCTTCAATTAAAATGAGTAAACTGACAAAAAACCAGAAGTTGGTCGCTGACAAGATTGAAGCAGGGAAAGCATACTCTTTGAAAGAAGCTTCTCAGTTGGTTAAGGATATCACGACAACCAAGTTTGATGCTTCCGTGGACATTGATGTACGTTTAGGTGTGGATCCCCGTAAAGCCAATCAGATGGTGAGAGGTGTTGTGTCTCTGCCAAATGGTACGGGTAAAGTTACGCGGGTTCTTTGCTTGTGTACTCCAGATGCTGAAGCTGCTGCTAAGGAAGCAGGCGCTGACTATGTAGGTCTTGATGAATATATCGAGAAGATAAAGGGCGGTTGGACTGACGTGGATGTCATTATCACGATGCCTTCAATAATGGGAAAAATCGGTGCCCTCGGTCGTGTACTCGGTCCTCGCGGATTGATGCCTAACCCGAAGAGTGGTACTGTAACTATGGATGTGGCCAAGGCTGTAAAAGAAGTGAAACAAGGTAAGATAGACTTTAAAGTAGATAAATCTGGTATTGTACACACTTCTATAGGTAAGGTTTCTTTTACTGCTGAGCAAATTGCACAGAATGCGAAAGAGTTTATTTCAACTATCAATAAGTTGAAACCTGCAGCCGCTAAGGGTACCTATATTAAGAGTATTTATCTTTCAAGTACGATGAGCCGCGGTATCAAGATTGACCCGAAGGCTGTTGAGGAAATTTAAAAAGTAATTGAATCATGAGAAAGGAAGATAAAGGTAATATTATAGCCCAACTTGGCGAAGTCTTGAATGAGTATGCTCATTTCTATCTGGTTGATGTGACGGGGTTAAATGCCGCAACGACCAGTGCGATGAGAAGAAAATGTTTTCAGTCTGAAATTAAAATGGTAGTTGTGAAGAATACATTACTTCACAAAGCTTTGGAAGCAGCTGAAACGGATTATACTCCTTTGTACGATTGCTTAAAGGGCACGACTGCTGTGTTGTTTGCAAATACGGCAAATGCTCCAGCAAAGTTGTTGAAAGATTTTGCTAAGGATGGAATGCCTGCATTGAAAGCGGCTTATGCTGAAGAAGGTTTCTATGTGGGTGCAGACCAACTCGAAGCTCTCACGGCTATCAAGAGTAAGGATGAAGTTATTGCCGAGATTGTGGCTTTGTTGCAATCACCGGCGAAGAATGTACTTTCTGCTCTTCAATCAGGTGGAAACACTATTCATGGAGTTCTCAAGACTCTCGGTGAAAGACCCGAATAATTTAAATTAGTATCAAACAAATAAAAAATAGAATAAAAATGGCAGATTTGAAAGCTATTGCTGAAGAATTGGTAAATTTGACAGTTAAGGAAGTTAATGAATTGGCAACTATCCTGAAGGATGAGTATGGAATTGAACCTGCTGCTGCAGCTGTTGCTGTTGCTGCTGGTCCTGCTGCTAGCGGTGCTGAAGCTGCTGCTGCAAAGGATTCTTTCGATGTTGTATTGAAGAGTGCAGGTGCAGCTAAGTTGCAGGTAGTTAAGGCTGTGAAAGAAGCTTGTGGCCTTGGCTTGAAAGAAGCAAAAGAAATGGTTGACGGTGCTCCTAGCGTGCTGAAGGAAGGAATGCCGAAAGCTGATGCTGAAGCTTTGAAGAAGACTCTCGAAGAAGCTGGTGCTGAAATCGAGTTGAAGTAATTAAAAAGCCTGTATTAGCAGGTTTGTCGGTAAAGAATCCTCTGGTAGAGGGTTCTTTACCTTTTTGTGTCTAAAACTATCAACAAGTTCAACTAATAATAATATAGATGTCTTCTAATCTTGTAAATCAGAGAGTTAACTTTGCAACAGTTAAGAGTCCGATGCCTTATCCGGATTTTCTTGATGTGCAATTGAAGTCGTTTAAGGACTTCCTGCAGTTGGATACTCCTCCTGAGAAACGTAAAAACGACGGCTTGTATAAAGTCTTCTCAGAGAATTTTCCAATTGCCGATACGCGTAATAACTTCGTTTTGGAGTTCCTTGATTATTATATTGATCCGCCGCGCTATACTATAGAAGAGTGTTTAGAGCGGGGACTCACCTATAGTGTGCCGCTCAAGGCCAAATTGAAGTTGTACTGTACCGACCCGGACCACGAAGACTTTGACACGGTTATTCAGGATGTGTTCTTAGGTCCTATTCCCTATATGACCGATAATGGAACTTTTATTATTAACGGTGCTGAACGAGTTGTAGTTTCTCAGTTACATCGTTCTCCAGGTGTTTTCTTCGGTTCAAGTATTCACGCGAATGGGACGCAACTGTATTCGGCACGAATCATTCCATTCAAAGGTTCATGGATTGAATTTGCTACAGACATCAATAATGTCATGTATGCGTATATCGACCGCAAGAAGAAATTGCCTGTTACGACTTTGTTGCGTGCCATAGGTTTCGAGGACGACAAGGATATTTTGGAGATATTCAACTTGGCAGAAGAAGTCAAAGCGACGAAAACCAATTTAAAGAAATACATAGGTAAGAAGTTAGCTGCGCGCGTACTGAAGAGTTGGATTGAAGATTTCGTGGATGAAGATACCGGTGAGGTGGTTTCAATAGAGCGTAATGAAGTCATCTTAGACCGTGAGGCTATATTGGACGAAGACAATATTTGTATCATTTTGGATAGCGGTGTCCAAAGTGTGTTGTTGCATAAGGAAGAGATAAATACGTCTGATTATTCTATCATTTTCAATACACTTCAGAAAGACCCGAGTAATTCTGAGAAGGAGGCTGTATTATACATTTACCGTCAGTTGCGTAATGCCGACCCCGCAGATGATGCCAGTGCACGTGAAGTTATCAATAACTTGTTCTTTTCAGAGAAACGTTATGATTTGGGCGAAGTGGGACGATACCGTATCAATAGAAAACTGAATCTTTCTACGGATATGGACGTCCGCGTATTGACGAAAGAAGATATTATCGAGATTATCAAGTATTTGATAGAGTTGATAAACTCGAAGGCACTTGTGGATGACATTGACCATTTGAGCAATCGTCGTGTAAGGACTGTGGGCGAACAATTAAGCAATCAGTTTGCTATTGGTTTGGCTCGCATGAGTCGTACGATTCGGGAACGTATGAATGTACGTGATAACGAAGTCTTTACTCCGACGGACCTGATTAATGCGAAGACCATTTCTTCCGTGATTAATTCTTTCTTCGGGACCAATGCCCTTTCGCAATTCATGGACCAGACCAACCCTTTGGCAGAGGTAACGCACAAACGTCGTTTGTCTGCCCTCGGTCCTGGCGGTTTGTCTCGTGAACGTGCCGGTTTTGAGGTGCGTGACGTACACTATACACACTATGGCCGCCTGTGTCCTATCGAATCTCCTGAAGGACCGAACATCGGTTTGATTTCTTCTTTGTGTGTATATGCCAAGATTAACGACCTCGGTTTCATCGAAACCCCCTACCGTAAGGTGCAAGACGGAGTGGTTGATTTATCATTGGAAACCGGTATTGAATATTTGACAGCAGAAGAGGAAGAAGGCAAGATTATCGGACAGGGTAATGCGCCGTTGAATGATGACGGTACGTTTATCCGTAAGAAAGTAAAGTGTCGTCAGGATGACGATTATCCAGTTGTTCCCCCTTCTGATGTGAATCTGATGGACGTGGCTCCGCAGCAGATTGCTTCTATTGCCGCATCTTTGATTCCGTTCTTGGAGCATGACGATGCGCACCGTGCGTTGATGGGTTCAAACATGATGCGCCAGGCGGTGCCTTTGTTGCGTAGCGAATCTCCGATTGTAGGTACCGGTATAGAAAAGCAGGTATGTGAGGATTCCCGTACGATGATTACAGCCGAGGGTGATGGTGTGATAGAGTATGTGGACGCTACGACCATTCGTATTTTGTACGACCGTACGGAAGAAGAAGAGTTCGTAAGTTTCGAGCCAGCGTTGAAAGAATACCGTATTCCGAAGTTCCGTCGTACAAACCAGAATATGACGATAGACCTGCGTCCTATCTGCGATAAAGGTCAACGCGTAAAAGCCGGAGACATCTTGACGGAAGGTTATTCTACCCAACAAGGAGAACTGGCGTTGGGTAAGAACCTTTTGGTGGCTTACATGCCATGGAAAGGCTATAACTATGAAGATGCCATTGTGCTGAACGAACGCGTGGTACGCGAAGATATTTTGACTTCTATCCATGTGGAAGAATTCTCGTTGGAAGTGCGTGAAACGAAACGTGGAGTGGAAGAGTTGACGGCCGACATTCCGAATGTAAGCGAAGAAGCTACTAAAGATTTGGATGAAAATGGTATTGTCCGCGTCGGTGCCCGCATTCAGCCGGGTGATATTATGATTGGTAAGATTACTCCGAAGGGTGAGAGCGATCCTTCGCCCGAAGAGAAGCTGCTGCGTGCCATTTTCGGTGATAAAGCCGGTGATGTGAAGGATGCTTCTTTGAAAGCTTCTCCGTCATTGAATGGTGTGGTGATAGATAAGAAGTTGTTCTCCCGTGCCATCAAGACACGTGCTGCCAAGGCTGCGGACAAACTGATTCTTCCGAAAATAGATGAGGAATTCAACAGTAAGGTTGAAGATCTGAAGGCCATCTTGATAGACAAATTGTTGGAACTGACGAAAGACAAGGTTTCACAAGGCGTGAAAGATTATATGGGTAGCGATGTGATTGCTTCGGGACGTAAGTTTGCGGCTTCCGCTTTGGAAGGACTCGATTTTACGACGATACAGTTAAGTGGCTGGACGGACGACGAGCATCTGAACGGATTGATATCTCAACTGATTATAAACTTCCTGAAGAAATACAAGTTGCTTGATGCCGAACTGAAACGTAAGAAGTTTGCGATTACGATTGGCGATGAGTTGCCTTCAGGTATCATTCAGATGGCTAAGGTTTATATCGCCAAGAAACGTAAGATCGGTGTCGGCGACAAGATGGCCGGACGTCACGGAAACAAGGGTATCGTATCAAAAATCGTACGTCAGGAAGACATGCCGTTCTTGGCCGACGGAACGCCGGTCGATATCGTTTTGAATCCGTTGGGTGTGCCTTCTCGTATGAACATCGGTCAGATTTTCGAGACTGTTTTAGGGGCTGCCGGAAAAGAACTTGGAGTGAAGTTTGCGACTCCGATTTTCGATGGTGCTACGTTGGATGACTTGTGTGAATGGACGGATAAGGCCGGTTTGCCGCGCTATTGCTCTACGCAGTTGTATGATGGCGAGACTGGTGAGAAGTTCGACCAGTTGGCCACTGTCGGTATTGCTTATATGTTGAAGTTAGGCCACATGGTAGAAGACAAGATGCACGCCCGTTCCATCGGTCCGTATTCATTGATTACCCAACAGCCGCTCGGTGGTAAGGCACAGTTCGGTGGTCAGCGTTTCGGAGAAATGGAAGTCTGGGCCATTGAGGCGTTCGGTGCATCTCATGTGCTACAGGAAATCTTGACTATCAAGTCGGACGATGTGGTAGGCCGTTCGAAAGCATACGAAGCGATTGTCAAGGGCGAGCCGATGCCGACTCCGGGTATCCCGGAATCACTGAATGTGTTGCTCCACGAGTTGAGAGGCTTGGGGTTGAGCATTACGCTTGAATAACAGTTGAACTCTTTTATTAATAACAGAATATGGCTTTTAGAAAAGAATCTAAAATAAAGAGTAACTTTACGAAGATTACCATCGGATTGGCTTCGCCCGAAGAAATCCTGGAAAATTCGTATGGTGAGGTTTTGAAACCCGAAACCATTAACTATCGTACCTATAAACCCGAACGTGACGGTTTGTTCTGCGAGCGTATTTTCGGTCCGACGAAGGATTATGAATGCCATTGCGGAAAGTACAAACGGATTCGTTATAAAGGTATTGTTTGCGACCGTTGTGGCGTGGAAGTAACAGAAAAGAAGGTACGTCGCGAACGTTCAGGACACATTGCGTTGGTGGTACCTGTAGCTCATATATGGTATTTTCGTTCGTTACCTAACAAAATCGGTTATTTGTTGGGAATACCGACAAAGAAGTTGGATGCAGTCATTTACTACGAACGTTATATTGTCATCCAACCGGGTGTGTTGGCCGAAGAAGGAATCGCAGCAAACGATTTGCTGACCGAAGATGAATATTTGGATTATTTGGAGAAACTTCCCAAAGAGAACCAGTATTTGGATGATTCGGATCCTAATAAGTTCATAGCCAAGATGGGAGCAGAGGCCATTTATGACCTTTTAATCCGTTTGGATTTGGATAAATTGTCATACGAATTGCGTGACAGTGCCAATGCCGATACGGCCCAGCAGCGTAAGACCGAAGCTCTGAAGCGATTGCAGGTGGTTGAGTCATTCCGTGCCAGTCGGGGACGCAATAAGCCCGAATGGATGATTATGAAAATCCTTCCGGTGATTCCGCCCGAACTGCGTCCGTTGGTTCCGTTGGATGGCGGCCGTTTCGCCACTTCCGACTTGAACGACTTGTATCGCCGTGTCATTATCCGTAACAACCGTCTGAAGCGACTGATTGAAATCAAAGCTCCCGAGGTGATTTTGCGTAATGAGAAACGTATGTTGCAAGAGGCCGTGGACAGCTTGTTCGACAACTCCCGCAAGTCCAGTGCGGTAAAGACGGATGCCAACCGTCCTTTGAAGTCCCTTTCCGATTCGTTGAAAGGTAAGCAAGGCCGTTTCCGTCAGAACCTGTTGGGTAAGCGTGTGGACTATTCAGCCCGTTCGGTAATCGTTGTAGGACCGGAGTTGAAGATGGGAGAATGCGGTCTGCCTAAATTGATGGCCGCAGAACTTTATAAGCCGTTCATCATCCGTAAGCTCATAGAACGCGGTATCGTGAAGACCGTGAAGTCTGCCAAGAAGATTGTAGACCGCAAGGAACCCGTGATTTGGGATATTTTGGAATACGTAATGAAAGGTCATCCGGTGTTGTTGAACCGTGCCCCGACATTGCACCGCTTGGGTATCCAGGCTTTCCAACCCAAGATGATAGAAGGTAAGGCTATCCAGTTGCACCCGTTGGCATGTACGGCGTTCAATGCCGATTTCGACGGTGACCAGATGGCCGTGCATTTGCCTTTGAGCAACGAAGCGATTCTGGAAGCGCAGATTCTGATGTTGCAGTCTCACAATATTCTGAATCCGGCAAACGGTGCGCCGATTACGGTGCCTTCTCAGGATATGGTGTTGGGCCTCTACTATATTACCAAGCTCCGTCCCGGTTCTAAGGGCGAAGGTTTGACATTCTATGGTCCCGAAGAGGCTATCATTGCTTACAATGAGAAGCGTGTGGACATTCATGCGCCTATTAAAGTTGTGGTAAAAGACCTGAATGCGAATGGCGAGTTGGAAAAGAAGATGGTGGAAACGTCTGTAGGTCGTGTGATTGTCAACGAGATTATACCGGAAGAAGTCGGTTATTTCAATGACATCATTTCCAAAAAGACCTTGCGCGGCATCATTACCGACGTGATCAAGACGGTAGGTGTGGCTCGTGCCTGCGAATTCCTGGACGGTATCAAGAATCTGGGTTATCGCATGGCATACGTGGGCGGTTTGTCTTTCAACTTGGGGGATATTATCATTCCGGAAGAAAAAGAGGAACTGGTTCGTCGCGGAAACGAAGAAGTGGAACGTATTGCCAATGATTATGGTATGGGTTTCATTACGGACAACGAACGTTATAACCAGGTCATCGATACTTGGACACACGTCAATAACGACCTTTCCAAGGTCTTGATGAAGACCATGAAAGAAGCCGATCAGGGTTTCAATGCCGTATATATGATGTTGGATTCCGGAGCCCGTGGTTCTGCCGGACAGATCAGCCAGCTTTCCGGTATGCGTGGTTTGATGGCCAAGCCCCAGAAAGCCGGAGCCGAAGGCGCCCAGATTATCGAAAACCCGATTCTTTCCAACTTCAAGGAAGGCATGAGTGTGTTGGAGTACTTCATTTCTACCCACGGTGCCCGTAAGGGTCTGGCCGATACGGCCTTGAAGACAGCCGATGCCGGTTACTTGACGCGTCGTCTTGTGGACGTATCCCACGATGTGATTATCACGGAAGAGGATTGCGGTACGTTGCGCGGTCTGGTATGTACGGCTTTGAAGAACGGCGATGAAGTCATTTCTTCACTTTACGAACGTATCCTCGGACGTGTGTCCGTGCATGATATTATCAATCCTACGACGGGTAAGTTGATTGTTTCCGCCGGGGAGGAAATCACGGAAGACAAGGCACAGGAAATCGAAGACTCTCCGATTGAGAGCGTGGAAATCCGTTCCGTATTGACTTGCGAGAGCCGTAAGGGAGTCTGCATGAAGTGCTATGGCCGCAACTTGGCTACGAGCCGGATGGTACAGAAAGGCGAGGCGGTCGGTGTGATTGCCGCCCAGTCCATCGGTGAGCCGGGTACACAGTTGACGTTGCGTACGTTCCATGCCGGTGGTGTGGCTTCGAATGCGGCAGCCAATGCGTCTATCGTCGCGAAGTACGATTCGAAGGTAGAGTTTGAAGAGTTGCGTACGGTAGACATTACCGATGAGACCGGAAATGCAGCCAAGATGGTGGTAGGACGTTTGGCCGAGGTCCGCTTCGTCGACGTGAATACCGATATTGTCCTCTTCACGCAAAATGTGCCTTACGGTTCTACTTTGTATGTGAACGAAGGAGATAAAGTAGAGAAAGGCAAGCTGATAGCCAAGTGGGATCCGTTTAACGCGGTTATCGTGACGGAAACTCCGGGTAAGATTCAGTTTGAAGACGTGATAGAAGGTGTGACTTATCGTGTGGAAGCCGACGAGACGACGGGTCTGCGCGAGATGATTATCATAGAGTCAAAAGACAGGACGAAGGTTCCTTCGGCTCATATCTTGGACGAGAACGGAGAGCTGATTCGTACGTATAACTTCCCCATCGGCGGACACTTGGCTATTGAGGACAATCAGATTGTCAAAGCCGGAGACGTATTGGTGAAGATTCCGCGTGCCGTAGGTAAAGCCGGTGACATCACGGGAGGTCTTCCGCGTGTGACGGAGTTGTTCGAAGCGCGTAATCCGTCCAATCCCGCAGTGGTTTCGGAAATCGACGGTGAAATCACGATGGGTAAACTGAAACGCGGTAACCGTGAGATTATCGTCACTTCCAAGTTGGGTGAAGTGAAGAAGTATCTCGTGCCGTTGTCCAAACAGATTCTGGTACAAGAGAACGACTATGTACGTGCTGGTACTCCGTTGTCTGACGGTGCCACTACGCCTGCCGACATTTTGGCCATTAAAGGTCCTACGGCAGTGCAGGAGTATATCGTGAACGAGATACAGGACGTGTACCGTCTGCAGGGTGTGAAGATTAACGACAAGCACTTTGAGGTGATTGTCCGCCAGATGATGCGCAAAGTGCAGATTGACGAACCGGGCGACACGCGGTTCTTGGAACAGCAGATTGTGGACAAACTCGATTTCGCAGAAGAGAACGACCGCATTTGGGGCAAGAAAGTCGTGGTGGATGCCGGTGACTCGGAAACGATGCAGAAAGGTATGATTGTGACGGCCCGTAAGTTGCGTGACGAGAATTCTACGTTGAAACGTAAGGATTTGAAGTTAGTGCAGGTACGTGACGCCATGCCGGCCACTTCAATCCAGATTCTGCAAGGTATTACCCGTGCGGCACTGCAGACTTCGAGCTTCATGTCGGCAGCTTCCTTCCAGGAAACGACGAAGGTGCTGAATGACGCAGCCATCAATGGAAAGACCGATAAACTCGAAGGTATGAAGGAGAACGTGATTTGCGGTCATCTGATACCGGCGGGTACGGGGCTTCGTGAGTTCGGTAAGATTGTCGTAGGTTGTCAGGAGGAATACGACCGCCTGATGGCCAATCGTAAGTCCATACTTGATTTTGACAAGTAGATAAATCTTGTACAGGAGTGTTGACAAGACCGCTTCCGGATATATTCCGGGGCGGTTTTTTTTGTAGTGTAACGAATCGTTTGTTTGGTGTTACATTTTATATATTCCTATTGTTTGGTCGGTTTATTTTATCCACCTTTATAGTGAAATAAATATGTATAATTCTTGTGAGGCTTTTTTATGATAGGACTTATTAGAAAATGGGATAACTTGAAATCCTTGATTACATTATTTTTCCTTTTCGGGTGGTGTTGCCAAACCTTGGCCCAAACGGTATGCGCTCCGTCTGCATTGGACAGCCTTTTAGGATGCATGACCCGTGTGGTGTCCGCGACACGTCGTATGGTCCAGGAGAAGGTCTACCTCCATTTCGACAACACGGGTTACTTCATGGGCGAGAAGATGTGGTTCACGGCCTATGTGGTCCGTGCTGACGGGCACCGTCCCGGCATCCGTAGCCGCGTGCTCTACGTGGAGCTGCTGAACCCGGGCGGTGACGTGGTGCAGCGGCGGAAGCTGAAGATAGACGGGCGGGGCCATGCGCACGGTGACTTATCGTTGGATTCCCTTTACGGCGCGGGCTTCTATGAGGTCCGCGCCTTCACCCGTTACATGTCGAACTGGGGCGGCCCGGCGTGTTTCTCCCGCGTGTTCCCGGTGTTCCGCGCCCCTTCCACCCCGGGAGCTTATGATCCGGTGATGGACGAGCGCAGTTACCGTCGCCGCCTGCCGGATTTCCGTGAGGCGGACACGTTGCAGCGTTCGCGCCTGAACGTGTCCTTTTATCCGGAGGGCGGCCGTCTGGTGTCGGGCCTGCGCAGCCGCGTGGCCTTTCAGGTCTCCGACGGCGGAGGGCGTCATGTGCAGGCCGCGGGTGAGCTGCTGGACGGCGCGGGGCGTGTGGTGTGCCGTGGCTCCTCGGACAGCACGGGTCGTGGCGTGTTCACAGTCCCGTCATCCTGCGACGGTCTTCGTTTCCGCCTGCGTGATGCCCGTGGCCGTATTAAGGAATTTCCCTTGCCGGAGCCATCCTCAGAGGGTTGCGTGTTGGAGCTCCCCCCTTGTTTTGACGATTCTTTGCGCTTCAGCGTCCGTGGCACGGCGTCGTACCGCGACCGCCTGTTGGGCTACATGCTGATGAACTACGGCCGTGTATGGACTTGCGACACGTTCCGCGTGGGCTCGGGTTACCATAAGTCGTACCTTCGGGACAGCCTCCCCGAGGGCGTGAACCAGCTGACGGTGTTCGACGGCAGCGGCCGCATCCTGTGCGAGCGCTTGTTTTTCCTTTTTCCTAAACCTTCCCCTTCCGACACGATCGGCATCATGTCAGAGACGTCCCGCCTCACGCCCTGCGGCAAGGTCCGCCTCCGCCTGCGTTCCGTCCCCGGCTCTGTCTTCTCCTTTTCTGCGATGGACGGCGGCACGGTGTTCAACGGGCGCGGCCCTTCGGTGAAGTCATGGCTGCTGCTGTCTTCCGAAGTGAAGGGTTACATCGACAATGTGGGTTATTATTTCGAGTCGGACGATTCGGTGCACCGCCGTGCGTCTGACCTGTTGATGCTGGTCCAGGGTTGGCGGCGTTACGACTGGGAAGAACTGTCCGGGTATCGCCCGCGCAGTCCGGGGGAGTGGCGTCCGGTGGAAGACATGTTGTATATCACGGGACATTTGCGTTCGGTTAAGAAGTCCTTGCCGGTGGATAGCATTCCGATTAAAGTCTACGTGTATTCCGGTGGAAGTTACACGGACGGTGAGATGTTGACAGATAGCGCGGGTCGTTATGCCTTTTCGCTTCCGGACGTATGGGGGGAGTGGAACCTTCAGCTCAAGGCCGGTGTGAAGAAGCTTAAGAGCCGTTACCTCTTGACGGTTGACCGTCGTTTCGGTCCTCCGGCCCGCCGCTTGTCCCCTTATGAGTGCCGTGCCCTTCCGGTCCTTCCGTCGGACTTGCCCTTACTGCCGGACACGATGGAGTTCGACACGTTGCCCCTTCTTTCCCTTTCGGAACGGCTTCACAAGCTTCCCGAGGTGGACGTGAAGGCCAAGCGCCGTTTCACGGACGGTGCCCGTGCGGCCTGGGCTACGGAGAAGCGCGGGCAGTATTGGGCCGACGTGTATTATGACTGCGATGAGGAAACGGAACGGTATTTGGATGAAGGGAAAGAAATCCCGTTGTTTTGTGATTGGTTCATGGAGCGGAGTGAGTTTGTGGATTTAAGCCATACTCCGTTTTATACAGGGGCATTCGGTGAAATGGATTCAAATCCGCTTGAAGAAGCCGCAGTGGAGGCAGGGGATGTGGAGAAAAGTCCTACCTTTGGGAAGGAACATGTGGAATGGGGACGTTACAAGGGGCGTCCAATCGTGTGGATCTTGGATAACGAATATGCAAAAGGAGGAGGGGAGATGGCTATAGAGGTTCCTATAAGCGAACGAACGAAAGAGACCATAGCTTTGTTCCCTTTTTTCTTGGATGAAGCGAAGTCCGTGTATATTACGGAGAATCCCAATGCGTCGGTAGCTTACCATTATCCCCCTTATGCAGAGGATGTGGTTACCGTATTCGTCTACACGCATTTCTCTCCTCGTCGTAGGATGGAGAAAGGCGTTCGCCGCACATACTTCCAAGGTTACAACGTGCCTTCCACGTTCGAGATGCCGGATTATTCCCTGATGCCCCCGGCGGAGGACTTCCGCCGTACGCTGTATTGGAACCCGGACGTGCGGATGGACGAGAATGGCGAGGCTATTATCGAGTTTTACAACAATTCGTCTTGCCGTGAAATCCGGATATCCGCTGAGGGTGTCACACCGGACGGGCGGAGCATTTTCAATGAATGAGGGGAGGAACCATCAAGGGAGGGAAACGGCAGAATGTCAAAAAGTAAGTTTCTCCCCTTTGAGAATCGTTCATTTGGGGACGAGTGGGGGCGTGGAGGAAAATAGACGATTCTCATCGGTTTTGCGGTTTCCTGTTTGTAAGGGAATGAGGGCTTAGGCTGCCTTTTTGCCGGAAGCTCGGTCAGGTGGGGCGCATGGCGTGCCGTTCCGGTAAAGCGCGATAGCGTTTCCTGGAGCTTTTTGATATTGCCAAATGTATGCCGAAACGTCCGTTCTGGCTCTTTTCGGACCATTTTCAGGGCTTCTTTTCCTGCTTTGGGGACGTTTTTGGGCTTTTTTCCGCACTGCTTTTCCTCATTCTGCGCCGAACGATTTTTCGCTTTCAGCCGAATGATTTTTCGTTTGGCTGTGATTGATTTGCATATATGCGCGAAATATCCATTTGTTTGGCGTTTTTTTGGATATTTATTCATAAAAATCTTTTTGGTTGGTTGCTGTTGGACTTTTTACGTTTGTCATATAGTTTCTTTCTTACTTACTTAAGATATGATGGAATTGACTTTTTGCTTTCGTTTTGTTATAAGAGGAAATTTTAGGAGCGCTTTTGTTTTATGGGATGTGGTAAAAAGTACCTGATGTTTCATATCAAGAAATATATGTAACATACGCGAAAGTGTGGTTGGAGGGATAATTGTAATTTTGGGGTATCGTATGTTGTTTGTTAAGACCCAAAGGAATATGAATAGTCTAAAGATGTGGATGGCAGTGTGGACCGGGATATGCGTGGCGGTGTTCCTGGCTTGCCATTCGGGAAAATCCCGGCTTGAAGAAGCATTGGAAGCAGCGGGCGAGAACCGTTCAGAGTTGGAACAAGTGTTGGATCACTACCGTGGTGACAGCCTGAAATCCCTTGCCGCGCAGTTCTTGATAGAGAATATGCCCTGCCATTATGCTTATGCGGGAAAGGAGTTGGAGAAGTACCGCCGATATTTCGAGCGGTTCCCGCCGTGCGCTTGGCGCGGCCCTGAGTTTGTACGTGATTCTTTGCTTGAAGTTGATGGTGCATTTTGTCCCGACTCATTATACAAGGTTTACGACATACATGTCATTAAATCCGATTACCTTATCCGTAACATCGACCAGGCTTTCGAGGTATGGCACGGACAACCATGGGGGCGGCACGTGGACTTTGCCGACTTCTTGGAATTCATCCTGCCCTACCGGGTGGGGACGGAGACGCTTTCCGACTGGCGGCAGGAGGTCTATGACCGCTACAACCCGATGTTGGACAGCATCCGTGCCTCGGCAGACAGCACGGATGTGTTGGCCGTGGCGCAGGCCTTGATGGATTCCTTGTCTGTGGGGACGGTTTATTTTACGGGCTTGTTCCCCTCGGGCATCACGGTGGGGCCAGACCTCGTGGAGTGGCGTTCGGGCAACTGCCGTGAACTGACGGACTTGGTGACGTATGTATTCCGTGCCTTAGGCATCCCCGGCGGATGCGACAAGATGCTGATGCGAGGCGACAAGAATGTGGCGCATTATTGGAATTTCGTGGTGGACGGTGAAGATTCCACTTATTTTGCCTCCATCGGCCAAAGCTCGAAACAGTTTGCGAAAGCCGAGACGTATTGGGACCCGAAAGGGAAAGTTTACCGGGAGACGTTCAGCCTGAACAGGGCGATGCGCGATGCCTGCGGGCGTGACACGACGGATGTCCCGCCGGTGTTCCGCGAACCGTTGATGCAAGACGTGACGGCAGCCTATGCCGGGAAAATCAACCGCTTCCTGCGCATTCCGGCAGACAGCCTCGCCCTTGTCCCGCACGCGGGCGAGACGGTCTACCTTTGCCTTGCCACGCGTGGGACGTGGGTGCCCGTGGGGTATGGGCGTTTCGAGGGCGATACGGTGCGCATCGACAATGTGCAGGGCGATGTGGTGTTCCGTCTGGTGGTTTGCCGCAAAGGGCATTTGGTGTCGCTCGGCGTGCCGTTCCTTTTGGAGAAGTATACCGGGGCGGTGCGCTTCTTCCGTGCCGGGGAGGAACGGCAAAAAGCCGTGTTGCTGCAAAAGTTCAAGGAGGATTTCCAGGCCCACATGGTGGGCGGTGTGTTCGAGGCATCGGACCATCCGGATTTCCGCTGTCCTGATACCTTGTTTGCCATTAAGGGGCGTCCGCCTCGTTTGAGGAATGTGGTATGTTTGCCGGATAAAGGGGAGGCCCGCCGTTACGTCCGCTACTACGGGCCTCCTACGCGCCATTGTAATGTATCCGAGTTGGCCTTCTACGTTTTTGCTGCAGACACGGCGGCCTTGTGCGGGCGTATTGTCAGCCCTCCGGGCGTGGCGGAAGGCCGTATCGTGAACCAGTTCGGCAACGTGTTCGACGGCGACCCTTACACTTCGATGGATTACCGTGAACCGTCCGGCGGATGGGTGGGAATGGATTTCGGCCGCCCCATGCATATTGGCAAGTTGGTCTATATGCCGCGCAACCGTGACAACTTTATCCGCACAGGCGACCGTTATGAGCTGTTCTATGCCACGGCGGCCGATTGGGCGTCGTTGGGCGAACAGACGGCGGAGTCTGATTCTTTGGTTTACAAAGTACCTCGGGGCGCGTTGCTTTACCTTCGCGACCATACGCGCGGCAGCGACGACCGTATCTTTGAGATGGTGGACGGGCGGCAGAAATTGTGGTAAAGTGAGAAAGAATAGCAAAAAAATGCGTATTTTACGTGAATGTTACATTTGATGTAATATATGTAAAATAGGATGAGTTTCTTCGGGCTTTTTCGTAACGTTGCATTTGCTGTTGGGCTCTGCACTCTCTGTTCTTGTGGTTGCGTGAAGGATATTTTTAGAAAGCATGTTGCCGTTACGGGAGAAAATCACTATATTTGTACCTATATATAAATAGGTATATGAAATATAAATTCTAACGATTATGAGTAATGAAGAAAAACCGCAGCAGGAAGGTATGCTGCAAATAGAGATCAGTCCGGAAGTAGCTCAGGGAACATACGCAAACTTGGCCATGATTGCACACTCCACATCCGAGGTGATTATAGACTTCGTGTGCATGATGCCGGGATTGCCAAAGGCGAATGTGAAATCCCGTATCGTCATGGCTCCGGAGCATGCCAAGCGTCTGCTTTATGCCTTGCAGGACAATATTAATAAGTACGAACATAACTTCGGAGAAATAGATATGCATCAGGGCGGACCTCGTACGGTGGCTCCGTTCAAAATCAATAAGGGGGAGGCTTAGTCCTCCTTCTTTTTTTGCCTTGAATCCGTAAAAAACACTTTTTCGGTGAAAAATAAGTTAAAATACTATGCCGTAGGAGGCTTTGTACGTGGGTAAACCTTTAAATTAGAGGAAAACACATTGTGTATTGGAATAAAATTCGTAACTTTGCGGCCTGAAAGCCCTTAATGTGGGCTTTTACGAATTTGCATCATATAAATAACAATATATATAATTTAAAAAACAAGAACAATGCCTACTATTCAACAATTGGTAAGAAAAGGTAGAACAGTGTTGGTAGAAAAGAGCAAATCACCGGCGTTGGACAACTGTCCTCAACGTCGTGGCGTTTGTGTCCGTGTGTACACTACCACACCGAAGAAACCTAATTCAGCGATGCGTAAGGTCGCTCGTGTGCGTTTGACTAACATGAAGGAAGTGAACTCTTATATTCCGGGTGAAGGTCATAATTTGCAGGAACACTCTATCGTATTGGTACGTGGCGGTCGTGTGAAAGACCTTCCGGGTGTTCGTTACCACATCGTACGTGGTACTTTGGATACAGCCGGTGTGGCTAACCGCACGCAGCGTCGTTCCAAGTATGGTGCAAAGCGTCCTAAAGCAGGTAAGAAGTAAATCATTTGATTGTAACGAATCTATTATTTATTAGTTTTGGTTTGTTGAGCTAAAGGTTGAGTAAATGCTCCGGAGGGAGGGTTGAAGATTATCGAAGTACAGCCAAACTGAAAAAAACTTTTTGAAATGAGAAAAGCAAAACCAAAAAAACGTGTGATCCTTCCGGATCCTGTCTTTAACGATGTTAAAGTTTCTAAGTTTGTAAACCATTTGATGTATGACGGCAAGAAAAATCTTTCGTATGAGATTTTTTATGCAGCACTTGAAACAGTAAAGGCTAAAATGGCCAATGAGGAAAAAAGTGCATTGGAAATTTGGAAGGCCGCTTTGGATAAGGTGACTCCGCAAGTGGAAGTGAAGTCTCGTCGTGTGGGTGGTGCTACATTCCAAGTGCCGACGGAAGTCCGTCCTGAACGTAAGGAGTCTATCTCAATGAAGAACTTGATTCTTTTTGCCCGTAAGCGTGGTGGAAAAACCATGGCGGACAAATTGGCCGCAGAAATCATGGATGCTTACAATGAACAGGGTGGTGCTTTCAAGCGCAAGGAAGATATGCACCGTATGGCCGAGGCTAATCGTGCATTCGCACACTTTAGATTCTAATTTTTATTAAAGTAGCTAACAATGGCAAAGCAAGATTTACATTTGACCCGTAATATCGGTATCATGGCCCATATTGATGCCGGTAAGACAACGACTTCGGAGCGTATCCTTTTCTACACCGGTCTTACGCATAAGATTGGTGAGGTTCACGACGGTGCCGCTACGATGGACTGGATGGCTCAGGAGCAGGAACGTGGTATCACTATTACTTCAGCAGCTACTACAACTCGTTGGAATTGGAATGGCCAAACATATAAAATTAACTTGATTGATACTCCGGGACACGTGGATTTTACTGCAGAGGTAGAACGTTCGTTGCGTGTGTTGGATGGTGCCGTGGCTGCGTACTGTGCCGTAGGTGGTGTTGAACCGCAGTCTGAAACGGTATGGCGTCAGGCTGATAAGTATAATGTGCCGCGTATGGGGTATGTTAACAAGATGGACCGTTCTGGTGCTGACTTCTTTGAGGTTGTACGTCAGATGAAGGATGTCTTGGGTGCAAACCCTTGTCCGGTTGTAATTCCTATCGGTGCAGAGGAAAACTTCAAAGGGGTAGTCGATTTGATTAAGATGAAGGCTATCTTGTGGCATGACGAGACAATGGGAGCGGATTATTCTGTTGAGGAAATTCCTGCGGACTTGCAGGCTGAAGCAGAAGAATGGAGAGATAAGATGTTGGAGAAGGTGGCTGAGTTCGACGATGATTTGATGAGCAAATACTTCGACGATCCTTCCACTATTACTGAGGAGGAAATCCTCCGGGCTTTGCGTGCTGCAACTGTGGCAATGGAAGTGACTCCTATGCTTTGCGGTTCTTCGTTCAAGAATAAGGGCGTACAGACGTTGTTGGATTATGTTTGTGCTTTCTTGCCTTCTCCGTTGGATACACCGAACGTTGTAGGAACAAATCCGGATACAGGTGCTGAAGAGGATCGTAAGCCGTCGGAAGACGAAAAGACTTCGGCCTTGGCATTTAAGATTGCTACCGATCCGTATGTGGGTCGTTTGACATTTATCCGTGTTTATTCGGGTAAGGTTGAGGCAGGTTCGTATATTTATAACTCTCGTTCCGGTAAGAAAGAGCGTGTTTCACGTTTGTTCCAGATGCATTCAAATCATCAGAATCCAGTTGATGTGATTGGTGCCGGAGATATCGGTGCGGGTGTCGGTTTCAAGGATATCCGTACGGGTGATACTTTGTGTGATGAGGATGCTCCTATCGTATTGGAGTCTATGGATTTCCCAGATCCGGTTATCGGTATTGCGGTAGAGCCGAAAACGCAGAAAGACTTGGACAAGTTGTCTAATGGTTTGGCAAAGTTGGCCGAAGAGGATCCTACATTCACAGTGAAGACAGATGAACAGACGGGGCAGACGGTAATTTCCGGTATGGGTGAGTTGCACTTGGATATTATTATCGACCGTTTGAAACGTGAGTTTAAGGTGGAATGTAACCAAGGTAAACCTCAGGTGAATTACAAGGAAGCAATTACCAAGACAGTCAACTTGCGTGAGGTTTACAAGAAGCAGTCTGGTGGTCGCGGTAAGTTTGCAGATATTATTGTAAATGTAGGTCCGGTAGACGAAGACTTCAAAGAGGGCGGCTTGCAGTTCGAAAATAAGGTGACTGGCGGTAATATTCCCAAAGAATTCATTCCTTCTGTGCAGAAAGGTTTCGAGAGTGCAATGAAGAACGGTATTTTGGGTGGGTTCCCGATGGACAGCTTGAAGGTAGAGTTGCTTGACGGCTCGTTCCATCCGGTAGACTCAGACCAGTTGTCATTCGAAATCTGTGCATTACAGGCTTACAGGAACGCTTGTGCTCAAGCTAAGCCCGTATTGATGGAGCCTATCATGAAATTGGAAGTTGTGACTCCGGAAGAAAATATGGGTGATGTGATTGGTGACTTGAACAAGCGTCGCGGGCAGGTTGAAGGTATGGATACTAGCCGTAGCGGTGCTCGTATAGTGAAGGCAATGGTGCCATTGGCAGAAATGTTCGGTTACGTGACGGCTTTGCGTACGATCACTTCTGGTAGAGCTACGTCTTCCATGACGTATGACCATCATGCTCCTGTGTCAAGTTCTATCGCCAAGGTTGTACTTGAGGAAATCAAAGGACGTACCGATTTGGTATAAAAAACAATAAACTGGATAGAAGGTGCCGGTTAGCGAATGACTCTTAATCGGTATACCTTCTTTCCTTTTCATTAATCATTAAATTAATAAAACAATGAGTCAGAAAATCAGAATTAAACTGAAATCTTACGACCACAACTTGGTAGACAAGTCGGCTGAGAAGATTGTGAAGACAGTGAAAGTGACAGGTGCGATTGTGAGCGGTCCGATACCTCTCCCTACGCACAAGCGTATTTTTACGGTGAACCGTTCAACTTTCGTAAACAAGAAATCTCGTGAGCAGTTCGAGTTATCTTCTTACAAGAGATTGATTGATATCTACAGTTCTACTGCTAAGACTGTGGATGCATTGATGAAGCTTGAATTGCCAAGCGGTGTAGAAGTAGAAATTAAAGTTTAGTACTATTAAAAATTAACTGAAATGCCAGGATTATTAGGAAAGAAAATCGGAATGACATCCGTATTCAGTGCCGATGGTAAGAATGTTCCATGCACTGTTATCGAAGCTGGTCCTTGTGTAGTAACTCAGATTAAGAGTGTAGAAAAAGACGGTTATGCTGCTGTTCAACTCGGCTTCCAGGAAGCTAAGGAGAAGAATACGACGGCTCCTCTTATGGGACACTTCAAGAAAGCAGGTACTACTCCCAAGAGACACTTGGCCGAGTTCACAGGTTTCGAACAAGAGTTGAATTTAGGTGACACCGTTACGGTAGACATGTTTGAAGGGACCGTTTATGTAGATGTAATCGGAACTTCAAAAGGTAAAGGCTTCCAAGGTGTAGTTAAACGTCACGGTTTCGGTGGTGTAGGTCAGACTACTCATGGTCAGCACAACCGTGCCCGTAAGCCCGGTTCTATCGGAGCTTGTTCTTATCCCGCTAAAGTATTCAAAGGCTTGCGTATGGGCGGTCAGATGGGAAACGAGCGTGTAACTGCACAAAATTTGCAAGTGTTAAAAGTAATTCCGGAACACAATCTGCTTCTTATTAAAGGTTCAGTGCCCGGTTACAAAGGTTCAATCGTAATAATTGAAAAATAATGGAAGTTAGTGTATTAAATATCAAGGGTGAAGATACCGGAAGAAAAGTTCTTCTGAATGATTCTATCTTCAATATCGAGCCTAATGACCATGTGATTTACCTTGACGTAAAGCAATATTTGGCTAACCAACGTCAGGGTACGGCTAAGTCAAAGGAAAGAAGTGAAGTGAGCGGTTCTACCCGTAAGTTGGGTCGCCAAAAAGGTGGTGGCGGTGCCCGTCGCGGTGATATCAACTCTCCCGTATTGGTAGGTGGTGGTCGTGTATTCGGTCCTAAGCCTCGTGATTACGGTTTCAAATTGAATAAGAAGGTTAAGGTTTTGGCTCGTAAGTCGGCTCTGTCTTACAAGGCGAAAGAGAATGCAATTGTGGTGGTTGAGGACTTTACTATGGAAGTTCCGAAGACTAAGCAATTTATAGAAATTATAAATAATCTTAAAGTTGGTGGCAAGAAAGCCTTGTTCGTTTTACCGGGTGCAAATAAAAACGTATATTTGTCAGCTCGTAACATCGAACGTGTTAATGTTATGACTGCGGCTGCGCTGAATACTTATAAGGTATTGAACGCGGACGTTATGGTTGTGACTGAAAACTCGCTTAAAGTTGTCGATGAAATCTTAACCAAATAAGGAATAGAGAACCATTATGGGATATATTATTAAACCGTTGGTCACTGAGAAGATGACCGCAATTACAGAGAAGCAGAATAAATTCGGCTTCATTGTTCGTCCTGAGGCTAATAAATTGGAAATTAGGAAAGAAGTCGAAGCTTTGTACAATGTTACTGTAGTAGCGGTGAATACTTGCAGATATGCAGGTAAATCCAAGAGCCGTTACACCAAGTCTGGTCTTATTCAGGGTCGTACAAATGCTTACAAAAAGGCTATTGTGACTTTGAAGGAAGGCGAAACTATTGATTTTTACAGCAATATTTAAATAAAAGATGGCAGTACGTAAATTTAAGCCCACAACACCGGGGCAGAGACACAAGATTATTGGTACTTTTGAAGAGATTACTGCATCGGTACCAGAAAAGTCTCTTGTATATGGCAAACGTTCAACAGGTGGTCGTAACAATGTCGGTAAGATGACAATGCGCTATTTGGGCGGCGGTCACAAGAGAAAGTTCCGTTTGATTGATTTCAAGAGAGAGAAAGACGGTGTTCCAGCTGTAGTGAAGACGATTGAATACGATCCGAACCGTTCGGCTCGTATTGCTTTGTTGTTTTACGCAGATGGTGAAAAACGTTATATTATTGCTCCTAACGGCTTGCAGGTGGGCAGCACGTTGATGTCTGGAAAGGATGCAGCGCCTGAGATTGGTAATGCACTTCCTTTGGAGTACATCCCTGTCGGTACCGTAATTCACAATATAGAATTGCGTCCCGGTCAAGGTGCTTTGCTCGTTCGCTCTGCCGGTAATTTTGCACAGTTGACCTCTCGTGAGGGACGTTATTGTGTAATCAAGTTGCCTTCAGGCGAGACTCGTCAGATTCTTAGTGCTTGTAAGGCTACTGTCGGTAGCGTAGGTAACTCAGATCATGCGTTGGAAAGTTCTGGTAAAGCCGGGCGTTCTCGTTGGTTGGGTCGTCGTCCTCATAACCGTGGTGTGGTTATGAACCCGCATGACCATCCGATGGGTGGTGGTGAAGGCCGTCAGTCCGGAGGACACCCACGTTCACGCAAGGGATTGTATGCTAAGGGCTTGAAGACAAGAGCTCCGAAAAAGCAGTCCAACAAGTATATTATCGAAAGATGTAATAAGAAGTAACAAGTAAATCTGAGTAAATTATGAGTCGTTCATTAAAAAAAGGTCCATACATCGAAGTAAAGCTCGAAAAGAAAGTTCTCGCAATGAATGAGAGCGGTAAGAAGAGCGTGGTAAAGACTTGGGCCAGAGCTTCAATGATATCTCCTGATTTTGTAGGTCATACAATTGCAGTTCACAACGGAAATAAGTTTATTCCTGTTTACGTTACTGAGAATATGGTTGGACACAAGTTGGGTGAGTTTGCCCCTACGCGTAAGTTCGGTGGCCATGCTGGTAACAAGAAGAAGTAAGCAGGTTGATTATTTGAAATAATAAAGTAATTATATAAATGGGAGCAAGAAAGAAAATTGCGGCTGAAAAAAGAAAAGAAGCCCTTAAAACCCAGTATTTTGCTAAGTTGCAGAATGTGCCTTCCTCTCCGCGCAAGATGAGATATGTGGTGGATATGATTCGCGGCATGGAGGTGAACAGAGCACTTGGTACTTTGAAGTTCTCTTCAAAAGCTGCTTCTGCCGATGTAGAGAAGTTATTGCGCTCTGCTATTGCAAACTGGGAACAAAAGAACGAACGTAAGGCCGAAGACGGTGAATTGTTCGTGACAAAGATTTATGTTGACGGTGGCGCTACGTTAAAGAGAATGAGACCGGCTCCACAAGGTAGAGGTTATAGAATTCGCAAACGTTCAAATCACGTGACTTTGTTCGTAGGCACTAAAACTAATGATTAATTAAAAGTAGTATGGGACAGAAAGTAAATCCGATAAGCAACCGATTAGGTATTATTAGAGGTTGGGATTCTAACTGGTACGGTGGCAAGGACTTTGGTGATTCTTTGTTGGAGGACAGCAAGATTCGTAAGTACTTGAACGCTCGTTTGGCTCAGGCTAGCGTATCTAGAATCGTTATTGAACGTACGCTGAAACTCGTGACGATTACAGTTTGCACTGCACGTCCGGGATTGATCATTGGTAAAGGTGGACAGGAAGTTGATAAGTTGAAGGAAGAATTGAAGAAGATTACAGATAAGGATATCCAAATCAATATCTTCGAGATAAAGAAGCCTGAGCTTGACGCCGTGATTGTGGCTAATAACATCGCCCGTCAGGTAGAAGGTAAGATTGCTTATCGTCGTGCTATCAAAATGGCTATTGCCAATACGATGAGAAGTGGCGCTGAAGGTATCAAAATCTTGATATCAGGCCGTTTGAATGGTGCTGAAATGGCGCGTTCTGAGATGTATAAGGAGGGACGTACTCCGTTGCACACTTTCCGTGCGGATATAGATTATTGCCAGGCTGAAGCCTTGACGAAAGTCGGTTTGTTGGGCATTAAGGTATGGATTTGCCGCGGTGAGGTATATGGCAAACGTGATTTGGCTCCGAATTTTGCTCAGACGAAAGAGAATAGCCGTGGTGGCAACGGTGGCAAGAACTTCCGTAAGAAGAAGAACATTAATCGTTAAATTTGAATTTTAGGAATTATGTTACAACCGAAAAGAACAAAATATAGAAGACCGCAGAAGGGCCGTTGCAAAGGTAATGCTCAGCGCGGTAACCAATTGGCTTTCGGAACGTTCGGTATTAAGTCTCTCGAAACGCATTGGATTACCGGTCGTCAGATAGAGGCTGCCCGTATTGCTGTGACCCGTTACATGCAGCGTGAAGGTCAGATTTGGATTCGTATATTCCCAGATAAGCCTGTAACGAAGAAGCCGGCTGATGTACGTATGGGTAAAGGTAAGGGAGATCCTGTGGGATATGTATTCCCTATTACTCCGGGACGTATTATTTTTGAGGTGGAAGGCGTCTCTTATGAGATTGCAAAGGAGGCTTTGCGTCTTGCTGCGCAGAAACTTCCGGTTACAACTAAGTTTATTGTTAGACGTGATTACGATAAAAACGCTTGATTATGAAGATTGCAGAAATTAGAGAATTAGCGACCAATGAATTGGCCGAGCGTATTCAGACGGAAGAGGCGAATTATACTCAGATGCTGTTAAACCATTCTGTCTCTCCGTTGGAGAATCCTGCACAGATTAAGGCTGCACGTCGTAATATTGCCCGTATGAAGACCGTATTGCGTCAGAGAGAACTTAACAAATAATAATGGTCCACACATGGAAGCTAGAAATTTAAGAAAGACAAGAACAGGTGTTGTAATCAGCGACAAAATGGATAAGACCATTGTTGTGGCTGCTAAGTTTAAAGAGAAACACCCGATTTATGGTAAGTTCGTTTCCAAGACGAAAAAATACCATGCTCATGACGAGAAAAATGATTGTCACGTAGGTGATACAGTGTTGATTATGGAGACTCGTCCTTTGAGCAAGACGAAGACTTGGAGAGTTGTAGAAATCGTAGAAAGAGCTAAGTAATTATGATACAAGCAGAATCTAGATTAGTTGTTGCAGATAATAGCGGTGCTCGTGAAGCTCTTTGTATTCGCGTTTTAGGCGGAACGAGAAGACGTTATGCTTCTGTAGGTGATGTGATTGTTGTCTCTGTCAAGAGCGTCATCCCGTCAAGTGATATTAAAAAAGGTGCAGTATCAAAGGCTTTGATTGTACGTACTAAAAAGGAAATCCGTCGTGTTGACGGTTCATACATCCGTTTTGATGATAACGCTTGCGTTCTTTTGAATAACGCCGGTGAATTGAGAGGAAGTCGTATTTTCGGCCCGGTTGCCCGTGAGTTGCGTGCTGCAAACATGAAAGTCGTTTCTTTGGCACCTGAAGTACTTTAATTTTAAGAAATAAAGTAATGAGTAAGTTACATATTAAAAAAGGCGATACAGTTTACGTGAATACCGGTGAAGACAAGGGCCGGACTGGTAAGGTGTTGAAGGTGTTTGTGGATAAACGCCGTGCCATCGTGGAAGGTCTGAATATGGTTTCTAAGAGCCAGAAGCCGAGCGCAAAGAATCCTCAGGGAGGCATCGTAAAGCAAGAGGCTCCTATTCATATTTCAAACTTGAACGTTGTGGACCCGAAGACTGGCAAACCGACACGTATTGGTAGAAAATTAAATGCTGACGGCAAGTTGGTTCGTTATGCTAAAAAATCAGGAGAGGAGATTAAGTAATGGGAAATACTGCGAGCCTTAAAAAAGAATATGCAGAGCGTATTGCTCCTGCTTTGATGAAACAGTTCAATTATACTTCTACTATGCAGATTCCGGTGCTCAAGAAGATTGTGATCAATCAGGGATTGGGTATGGCTACTGCAGATAAGAAAATCATTGATGTGGCTATTAATGAAATTTCGGCAATCACGGGCCAGAAAGCAGTGGCTACTGTTTCAAAGAAAGACGTTGCAAACTTCAAATTGCGTAAAAAGATGCCTATCGGTGTGATGGTGACATTGCGTCGTGAAAGAATGTATGAGTTCTTGGAGAAGTTGATTCGTGTGGCTTTGCCTCGTATCCGTGACTTCAAAGGTATCGAAACTAAGTTTGACGGTCGTGGAAACTATACTTTGGGTGTTCAGGAACAAATTATCTTCCCGGAAATCAATATCGATTCGATAGATAGAATTCTTGGTATGAACATTACGTTCGTAACTACTGCTAAGACTGATGAAGAAGGTTATGCCTTGCTCAAAGAGTTTGGTTTGCCTTTTAAAAATGCTAAAAACGATTAATACAATATGGCAAAAGAATCAATGAAGGCTCGTGAAGTTAAGAGAGCCAAGATGGTAGCTAAGTATGCCGAGAAGCGTGCCGCTTTGAAGAAAATCGTGAATACAGGAGACCCCGTTGAAGCTTTTGAGGCTGCTCAGAAGTTGCAGCGGATTCCGAAGAATGCAAATCCTATTCGTTTGCACAACCGTTGCAAGCTGACGGGACGTCCGAAAGGTTATATGCGTCAATTCGGAATATCACGTATCCAATTCCGTGAAATGGCTTCAAGTGGTTTGATTCCGGGTGTAAAAAAGTCAAGTTGGTAATTTATTATTTAATATTGTCGGGAGAGTCCCGATTAATTAATTCTTATATAAAATGACTGATCCAATAGCAGATTATTTGACGCGTTTGAGAAATGCCATTCAAGCTAAACACAGAGTGGTTGAGGTTCCTGCGTCGAATTTGAAAAAGGAAATCACCAAGATCCTTTTTGAGAAGGGCTATATCTTGAACTATAAGTTCGTTGAAGATGGTCCTCAAGGTACAATCAAGGTAGCACTGAAGTATGATTCAGTGAACAAGGTCAACGCGATTAAGAAGTTGATCCGTATATCCACACCGGGTATGCGTAAGTATACGGGTTATAAGGATATGCCGAGAGTAATTAACGGATTGGGTATTGCTATCATATCTACATCTAAAGGTGTAATGACTGACAAGGAAGCTTCTGACCTGAAGATAGGTGGTGAGGTGCTTTGTTATGTATATTAATTGGAGGATATAATATGTCTAGAATAGGAAAATTACCGATTAGCATTCCTGCAGGCGTTACAGTATCTGTGAATGATGATAATGTGGTTTCCGTAAAGGGACCGAAAGGAGAGATGAGTCAGGCTGTACATCCTTCAATCAAAGTTGAGATTGTTGATTCTGAGATCGTTTTTACTATTGATGAACAGAATGATTCTGTGGAAATGAAGCAGAAGCAAGCCTTCCACGGTCTATATCGTTCTTTGGTTCATAATATGGTTGTAGGTGTTTCAGAAGGTTATGTGAAGAAGTTGGAACTTGTGGGTGTGGGTTTCCGTGCTAGCAATCAGGGCAACTTGATTGAGTTTGCGTTGGGGTACACGCACAACATCTTCCTTCAGTTGCCGAAAGAAATTAAAGTAGAGACAAAATCTGAGAGAAATCAGAATCCTCTTATCATATTGGAGTCTTGCGACAAGCAATTGTTGGGACAAGTTTGTGCTAAAATTCGTTCTTTCCGTAAGCCTGAACCATATAAAGGAAAAGGTGTTTTGTTCGTTGGCGAGCAGATTCGTAGGAAATCTGGTAAGTCAGCTGGTGCTAAGTAATTTTAAAACAGTAAGATTATGATAACGAAATTAGAAAGACGAATCAAAATCAAATATAGAGTACGCAATAAGATTTCAGGTACTACTGAACGTCCGCGTATGTCAGTGTTTAGAAGTAACAAGCAAATCTATGTTCAGATCATTAACGATACGACCGGAACTACTTTAGTAGCGGCTTCTTCTTTAGGTATGGAAACGATGCCGAAGAAGGAACAAGCTGCAAAAGTAGGGGAGTTGATTGCTAAAAAAGCTTTGGAAGTAGGTATTACTACTGTTGTTTTCGATCGTAACGGTTACTTGTATCACGGTAGAGTGAAAGAAGTTGCAGACGCTGCACGTAACGGTGGACTTAAATTTTAAAGGATTATGGCAATTAATAGAGTAAAGATAAGCAGTGATATCGAATTAAAGGACAGATTGGTTGCTATCAATCGTGTTACCAAGGTAACTAAGGGTGGTAGAACGTTTACTTTCGCTGCCATTGTTGTAGTTGGTAATGGTAATGGTATCATTGGTTGGGGACTTGGTAAGGCTGGAGAAGTAACAGCGGCTATTGCCAAAGGCGTGGAAGCGGCCAAGAAGAACTTGGTGAAAGTTCCCGTTTTGAATGGTACTGTGCCTCACGAACAAGAAGCAAAGTTCGGTGGTGCTGAGGTATTCATCAAGCCAGCATCGACCGGAACGGGTGTGGTTGCAGGCGGTGCCATGCGTGCAGTGTGTGATAGCGTGGGTATAACGGACTGTCTGGCTAAGTCTAAAGGGTCGTCTAATCCTCACAATTTGGTGAAAGCTACTATTTTGGCATTGGCTGAAATGCGTGATGCCAAGATGGTTGCACAGAACCGTGGTGTGAATTTGGATAAAGTATTTAGAGGATAAGGAGGTTTTTATGGCAACTATAAAAGTGAAGCAAATCAAAAGTAGAATTGGTGCTCCGAAAGACCAGAAAAGAACACTTGATACTTTGGGATTGAGAAAAATCAATCAGGTAGTTGAAGTAGAAGATACTCCCTCAACTCGCGGTATGGTTCAGAAATTGCACCATTTGGTAATCGTCGTGGATTAATTATTTACTATTAAACTGAAACGAAATGAAATTAAATACTTTAAAACCAGCTTGTGGTTCGGTTAAGACTCGAAAAAGAGTAGGACGTGGTGCCGGTTCCGGTTTAGGCGGTACTTCAACCCGCGGTCACAAGGGTGCGAAGGCTAGATCTGGTTATAAGAAGAAGATCGGTTTCGAAGGTGGTCAGATGCCTTTGCAGCGTCGCTTGCCGAAATTCGGTTTCAAGAACATCAATAGAGTGGAGTATAAGGCTGTAAACCTTGATGCTATCCAAGCTTTGGCTACTGCCAAGAATTTGGAGAGAATCACTTTGGCTGATATCGTAGCTGCCGGTTTGGCTTCTGCCAAGCAGTTGGTTAAGATTTTAGGTAATGGTCAGCTTACTTCTAAAGTTGATGTAGAAGCGAACGCATTCTCTAAGAGTGCAGAAGCAGCTATTAAGGCTGCCGGTGGTAACGCTACAAAACTTTGATTCGATGAAGAAGTTAATAGAAACCTTTAAGAACATATGGATGATTGAGGATCTTAGACAAAGGATCCTCATCACCATTCTGTTTATTGCAATCTATCGTTTGGGGTCGTTTGTGGTCCTGCCGGGAATCGACCCATCTCAACTGACGGCGTTGCGTACGCAGACGGAGGCTGGATTGATGTCTTTGCTGAATATGTTCTCTGGAGGTGCATTTTCTAACGCATCTATTTTTGCGTTGGGAATCATGCCTTATATTTCTGCGTCCATTGTGATACAGTTGTTAGGCATTGCGGTTCCTGCTTTTCAGAAGATGCAGCGTGAAGGTGAGAGCGGCCGGCGTAAGATGAACCAGTACACGCGTTATTTGACCATACTTATTCTGTTAGTGCAAGCTCCTGCATATTTGACAAACCTGAAGATGCAGTCTGCCGGAGCATTGAGTCCTGCTATCAGTTGGACTACTTTCATGATCACTTCGACTATTATTCTGGCAGCTGGTAGTATGTTTATTCTTTGGTTGGGTGAGCGTATTACAGACAAGGGAATCGGCAATGGCGTGTCATTAATCATCATGATTGGTATTATTGCTCGTCTGCCGGAGGCATTTGGTCAGGAATTTGTTGCACGTTTGAATAATTTGAGTGGTGGAGGGCTTTTGATGTTTATCGTAGAGGTTGTGATACTTCTATTTGTTGTTTGCGCTGCAATATTGTTGGTGCAAGGTACAAGAAAGATTCCAGTTCAATATGCTAAACGTGTAGTAGGTGGCCAACAATTCGGTGGTGCCCGTCAGTACATTCCTTTGAAGCTTTTTGCAGCGAATGTGATGCCTATTATCTTTGCCCAGGCTTTGATGTTCATCCCTATTACGCTGATAGGTTTCACGTCTGTCGACCAGGCTACTCCTTTTATGCAAATGATGGTAGACCATACGAGTGTATTGTATAATGTGATTTTTGCTTTGCTAATCATTGCATTTACATATTTCTATACTGCCATCACGTTGAATCCTACGCAGATGGCGGAGGATATGAAGCGTAATAATGGTTTTATTCCTGGTATTAAGCCGGGTAAGGCTACGGCCGAATACATAGACCAGATTATGTCACGTATTACTTTGCCGGGTTCGTTGGCTTTGGCAATCATAGCTTGTATGCCCGCGTTTGCCGGATTGTTGAATGTGAAGGCGGAATTTGCGCAGTTTTTCGGAGGGACCTCCCTGCTTATTTTGGTAGGTGTGGTTTTGGATACTTTGCAGCAGATAGAAAGCCATTTGTTGATGAGGCACTATGATGGCTTGTTGAGTTCGGGTCGAATCCACGGTCGTTCAGGTATGTCTGCTTATTAAGTTTTATCTGATATGATATTTCTTAAGACAGAGGATGAAATAGAGTTGATGCAGGCTGCTAACCTGTTAGTGGCTGACACGTTGACCGAGATTGCCAAGAATATTTGCCCAGGGGTAACAACAAAACAGTTGGATGCCTTGGCCGAAGAGTTCATTAGGGATCATGGAGCGTTGCCTACCTTTAAGGGCTTTCCCAACCCTTATGGAGGTCCGTTTCCGGCATCAATTTGCACATCTGTCAATGATGAGGTGGTGCATGGTATCCCGAATGACAGGCCACTTGAAGAGGGGGACATTGTTTCTGTCGATTGTGGTACTTTGTTGGACGGATATAATGGTGATTCTTGCTATACCTTTTGTGTAGGGGAAGTTTCCGAAGAAGTCAAGAGACTTTTGAAAGTAACGAAAGAATCTCTTTATTTGGGAATTGAGGCAGCTTTGGCCGGAAAGAGAATAGGTGATATCGGTTATGCCGTGCAAAATCATTGTGAATCCAATGGCTACGGAGTGGTTAGAGAGTTTGTCGGGCATGGTATCGGGAAAGAGATGCATGAAGAACCGGCAGTTCCCAATTACGGCAGAAGAGGTAATGGCGCGTTAATCAAGAATGGTTTGTGCATTGCTATCGAGCCCATGATTACTTTAGGATCTCCCAAAATAGGGATGATGCCAGACCGTTGGACAATCAAAACTTGTGATGGCAAGTGTGCGGCACATTTCGAGCATACGATAGCCATTCATCATGGGAAGGCTGATATTTTATCTTCGTTTGAAGGAATAGAAAGAATAGAAGGAAAATTATATTAAGTATGGCGAAACAGTCAGCAATTGAGCAAGATGGTGTGATTATAGAAGCTCTTTCTAACGCAATGTTTAGAGTAGAGTTGGAGAATGGGCATGAGATTACGGCTCATATTTCCGGGAAAATGAGAATGCATTATATAAAAATCCTGCCCGGTGATAAGGTTCGGGTGGAGATGAGTCCTTATGATCTTTCTAAAGGTCGCATTGTATTTAGATATAAATAAAAAAGCAAAAATATGAAAACAAGAGCATCTTTAAAAAAACGTACTCCGGAGTGCAAGATTGTACGTCGTAAAGGACGTTTGTATGTTATTAACAAAAAAAACCCTAAGTTTAAAATGCGTCAGGGTTAATATTTTATAGCAAAAAGAAATAAAATAAGTATATGGCAATAAGAATTGTAGGTGTAGATTTGCCTCAGAATAAGAGAGGTGAAATTGCTTTGACTTATATTTATGGTATAGGTCGTAGTAGTTCAGCAAAAATCCTTGCAAAGGCCGGTGTCGACAAAGACATTAAGGTAAAAGACTGGACTGACGAGCAGGCTAGTAATATACGTGCCGTGATTGGTGCTGAATACAAAGTAGAAGGTGATCTTCGTGCTGAAATTCAGTTGAACATCAAGCGACTGATGGATATTGGTTGTTATCGTGGTGTTCGCCACCGTTTAGGTTTGCCGGTTCGTGGTCAGAGCACGAAGAACAATGCTCGTACGCGTAAGGGTAAGAAGAAGACAGTTGCAAACAAGAAAAAAGCTACTAAATAATAATTAGATATGGCAAAAAAAACAGTCGCAGCTAAGAAAAGAAATGTGAAAGTTGATGCTATGGGACAGTTGCACGTCCATAGCTCATTCAACAATATCATTGTGTCTTTAGCAAACAGCGAGGGGCAGGTGATTTCATGGTCCTCTGCCGGTAAGATGGGATTCCGCGGTTCGAAGAAGAACACTCCCTATGCAGCTCAGATGGCTGCCCAGGATTGTGCGAAAGTTGCATTCGATCTTGGCTTGAGAAAGGTAAAGGCTTATGTGAAGGGGCCAGGTAACGGACGTGAGTCTGCTATTCGTACCATACATGGCGCAGGCATTGAAGTGACGGAGATTATTGATGTTACTCCATTGCCACACAACGGTTGTCGTCCTCCTAAGAGAAGAAGAGTTTAATAAGAGATAACCCATAATAACAGTAGGGATTCCAATGATTTTCAAGGGCTTCATTTCCTTTCTGTAGTCGCGGCTGCAATGACTTGGGATTCCTACAAGAACCTTTAAAAATTAGAAATTAAAATGGCTAGATATACTGGACCAAAATCAAGAATTGCTCGTCGTTTCGGTGAAGCTATATTCGGACCGGACAAGGTGTTGTCAAAAAGAAACTTCCCTCCCGGTCAACATGGAAACAACAGAAGAAAGAAGACTTCTGAGTATGGTGTCATGTTAGCTGAAAAGCAGAAGGCTAAATATACTTACGGTGTTTTAGAGAAACAGTTCCGTAATATGTTTGAGAAGGCTGCCCGTACGAGCGGTATTACCGGTGAGATTCTTTTGCAGAATTTAGAGTGTCGTTTGGACAATGTCGTTTATCGTTTGGGGATAGCTCCTACCCGTGCGGCTGCCCGTCAGTTGGTGGGACATAAGCACATCATCGTCGACGGTGAAGTTGTGAATATCCCTTCATACGCTGTTAAGCCTGGTCAGATTATTGGTGTTCGCGAGAAATCTAAGTCTTTGGAAGTTATTGCCAACGCTTTGGCTGGTTTCAACCACAGCAAATATCCTTGGATAGAGTGGGATGAGAATACTAAGTCCGGCAAGTTACTCCACAAACCGGAACGTGCAGACATTCCAGAGAACATTAAGGAGCAGTTGATCGTTGAGTTGTACTCTAAATAATAATTAAGATAATGGCGATATTAGCATTTCAAAAACCTGATAAAGTATTAATGTTGGAGGCGGATGACAAATACGGCAAGTTCGAATTTCGTCCGTTGGAACCCGGTTTCGGTATTACTGTTGGTAATGCTTTGCGCCGTATTCTTCTTTCATCCCTTGAGGGATATGCTATCAATACCATGCGTATTGCGGGGGTAGAGCACGAGTTTGCTTCAGTTCCCGGAGTAAAAGAAGATGTTACCAACATTATCTTGAACCTCAAGCAAATACGGTTCAAGAAGATAGTAGAAGAATTCGAGAATGAGAAAGTGAGTATCACGGTAGAGAATACGACAGAATTCAAAGCCGGAGATATTAACAAGTATCTGACTGGATTTGAAGTGTTAAACCCTGAATTAGTTATTTGCCATTTAGATGCCAAAGCAACGATGCAGATTGAGTTGTCCATTAACAAAGGTCGGGGATACGTTCCTGCTGATGAGAACCGTATCTTCTGTACTGATGTGAATGTGATTCCAATCGATTCAATTTACACTCCGATTAGAAATGTTAAGTACGCTGTTGAAAACTATCGTGTAGAGCAGAAGACTGACTACGAGAAACTCGTTCTTGAAATTTCTACTGATGGTTCCATTCACCCGAAGGACGCCCTGAAAGAGGCTGCAAAAATCCTGATTTATCACTTCATGTTGTTCTCTGACGAGAAGATTACATTGGAGAATTCCGATGGTGAGGGCAATGAAGAGTTCGATGAAGAGGTGTTGCACATGCGTCAACTTCTGAAGACCAAGTTGGTAGACATGGATCTCTCTGTCCGTGCCTTGAACTGTCTGAAAGCCGCAGATGTGGAAACGTTGGGCGACTTGGTACAGTTTAACAAGACCGACTTGTTGAAGTTCAGAAACTTCGGTAAGAAATCGCTCACTGAGCTTGATGATTTGCTAGAGAGTCTGAATCTGTCGTTTGGAACTGATATTTCTAAGTATAAATTAGATAAAGATTAATAAACAATGAGACATAATAAAAAATTCAATCATTTGAGTCGTACTGCATCCCACAGACAAGCGATGTTAGCCAATATGGCCATCTCTCTGATTATGCACAAAAGAATCACTACGACTCTTGCAAAGGCCAAGGCTTTGAAGAAATACGTGGAGCCGTTGATTACAAAGTCTAAGGACGATACTACTAATTCTCGTCGTGTCGTTTTCAGCTATTTGCAGAACAAGTATGCCGTAACAGAGTTGTTCAAGGAAATCTCTGTGAAGGTGGCTGACCGTCCGGGTGGTTATACCCGTATCATCAAGACCGGTTTCCGTCAGGGTGACAACGCAGCGATGTGTTTCATCGAATTGGTGGACTATGATGAGAACATGGCTAAGCAAGCTACGAAGAAGACTCGTACGCGTCGTTCCAAGAAGTCTGCAGTCAAGGCTGAAGAGGTTACTGCGGCCGAAGCTCCGGCAGCAGAAACTGCGACAGAAACACCTGCAAGCGCCGAATAATTTGATTTGCTATAAGAGAAAAAGCCGTCCGGAATTCCGGACGGCTTTTTTCATGCCTGCTCTTTTAATTTGTACGAGAGGAATATTTTTGTCCTCCGGTTTTCTTGCAGATAGGAAAGGACGTAAGAGGAAATATGTTGTTGTAAAGAATTTGTATTTCTTTATATTTTTGTTTATCAGCTTCTTACGTATCTGAAATCATTTACCTGAGAACGGAAAATCATTCTCAGGCGAACGAAAAATCAATTGCCTGAGAACGATTTTTCATTTGCCTGAGAGTCGTTTAAGATATAACTTTTTCTTTTGAGATTTTGTGCTATTAGCTTAAAATATGTACCTTTACGGCACTAAACATTATACCTAATAATATGAAAAGAAACTTATTCATGTGTTTGTGTCTTGCGTCGAGTCTGCACGGTTGGGCACAAGTGGATATATCCGCTTACTTCTTGGAAAACCACGGTTTTGATACGAATTTCAATTACGATGCCCGGCAAACGGGCAATGTTTCCGGGGATGTCATAAACGAAGTTTACGGTTGGACGAACGAAACCACGGCCACTTATACCGTGGCCGGTACGTTTGCTTATAATCCGGAGGTGACGTTCAACAACAGTTTCGCGCTGCCGGCTTCAGGCTACGAAGGCTCGGAAGGCGGTGCGCTTGGATTGACGACGGGTTGGGGCATGCGGCTTGTGTATTTCCAAAGTGTGACCCTTCCTAAAGGAACTTACCGTTTGTCTTCGGCTTATTATAACGTGGGTACGTCCGGTGCCGGAAACAGCCTGTTGGCCTGGCTGCCGGATAACGGAACCGCTACGGTTTCCGACGTGAAAAATTTCCCCGTGCAGTCGTGGAAAACGGACGAGCTCATTTTTACGCTTACGGCACAAACCACCGGAAAGATACGCATCGGTTTTGCGGCCAACGAGGGGGTAGGGTCGGCCAACCATGCCAAGATTTTGGTGGATTACGTGAATTTGCTCTGCGATGAGATGGATAAGGGCGGCTTGGAAACAGCCCTTTCGGCGGCGCGGGCGGCTTACGGTGACGGCTCGGGTGTGTATGCCGAAGAATTGAAAGCTGCGATAGACGAAGCGCAGACGGTTTATGAAGATGAGCATGCCGCAGTTACGGATATCTTGGCCTCGACACAACGGTTGACGGAGGCTACGCAGACTTACCAATATAAAAACGCATCGCCAGAGCATCCGCTGACCATGACTTCGCGCATCATGAATCCCAATTTTGAGGACGGTACGACCGGTTGGGAAAACGATGGGATGCTCACGCAGACCAACACGAGTTTTCCGGGCAAATCCGGTACTACTTATTTGGAGCGTTGGGTGAACATCGGATCCAAAGTGCCGGATGTGGGTATCCGGCAGACGTTGGAAGGCATCCCCGATGGGAAGTACCGCCTGCGTGCTGCCGTGGGCAATATCCAACAGAACGGCACGAACAGCACGGTGAATGCCGGAGAGAAGCAGACGGGCGTTACCTTGTATGCCGGGATTTATGATATGCCGGTGGATACGATGAAGGCTCACAAAGACCTCTACTTTACGGTGGTGGACGGGCAAGTTACCATCGGGTTTAAAGCCGAAAACGCTACGGGCAACTGGATTTGTCTCGACAACGTCCGCCTGTATTATCTCGGCGGGAACACCCCGGAAGATTATGCGGCTTATTTGTCGCGTTATGCCGATGATGTCCGTAAGGAATTGCAGGCAAAACATATCCAGTCTGCGGTCCGCCAGGTGGTGGAAGCAGCCATAGAAGCAGCCGAAAAAGCCTCGGCGACGGAGAATCCGGATGAAAAAGCCATGGCGGAAGCGAAAGTCGCCTTGGACGAAGCTGTGACGGCCATCGAGGCCTCGGCGGCCATCTATGATGTTTTGGCCGACGCGCTCCGCTATGCCGGACAAGTGAAGGACTGGTATGAAGAAGACGAGGAAAAGCGGGGAAAGATGGAGACGGCCATCCAAGCCGCACAGGAGGTTTGGGAGAATACGGAACAGACCGAGGAGCAAATCCGGTCGGCCGCACAGGCTTTACAGGATGTCACGCAGACGGTAGACAAGAAAGTCTATACGGCCCAGTGGTTGATGGGAGATGTCAACGACCCGGACAATGCTTATTATATCGGGCGTACGCGTCAGTCGAAGAATTGGATCCTGTTCTGGGAAAAAGGTTACGGTGAGAATCCTTCCGTGTTCACATGCGGCAACCATACGATAGACATAGACGAGGTGCTGAGGAATGCCGAAATCGCCTTCGATTTCTATACCGATTCTCTGAAGTTCATCCGCCGAGGCAGGTCGAAGACCGACACCTATAAGATGGTCATCCGCTTGCGTTATGAACCTGAAGGCTGGGAAGCTTCCGGTTCGGGCGTGGACGACCTGATCGGTTTGCTCACCCTCACGCCTTGGGCCGCCCCGTCGCGCAACTGGCAGACGCTTTACCACGAGATAGGGCACTGTTTCCAATACCAAGTGCATTGCGACAACGGCAACCAGAACGGTTGGATGTATGCCCCGGGCAACGGCAACGGGTGCGCTTTCTGGGAGCAGTGCGCACAATGGCAGGCCTATAAAATCATGCCGGCCGACCAGTTCAACAACGAATGGTTCGACGGTTACCTGCAAAACGTGCACAAGCATATCCTGCACGAATCGCCGCGTTACAACAATTATTTCATACAGGATTACTGGTGTTACAAGCACGGGATGGACTTCATGGGGCGGCTTTGGAACCAAAGCCGGAACCCGGAGGATGCCGTCGAGGCTTATATGCGTCTTACGGGCATCACGGACAGCGAATTCAATGACGAAATGTACGACTGTGCAGCCCGTTTCGCCACTTGGGACATTCCGGCCTTGGAAGAGTACGGGGCCGCGAAAGTGGACGGCCGTCCCTTGCCCGCCATGCTCAAGGTGGCCGACAATTATTGGCGCATCAGCCCCGCTGCGGCTCCTGAGAATACGGGGCATAACATCATCCGGCTGAATTTGCCCCGGAGGGTCGGTACGAGGGTTTCCGCTTGTTTCGAGGGGTTGAACCGTCAGGAGGGCTATCGCGTGAAGAATGCGACCTACGCGGAGTGGCGTTACGGTTTTGTAGCGTTGCTTAAAGATGGCAGCCGGGTGTATGGCGACATGGGAAAGTCTGTGTACCGTAACCCGAAGGACACGATATTCTTCGATTGTCCGGTGGACTGCAAACGGCTTTACTTTGTGGTGAGCGGAGGCCCGAAGAAATATTGGCGGCAAGTGTGGGACGACAACGACGCGAACGACGAACAGTGGCCCTATCAGGTAAAATTCGGCAATACGAACCGTTACGGGTCGGCCAACCTTCCGGACGAGACGGGGATAGGCGAAGTGGCGATGGACGTGTCCGCACCTGTCGTGTCGGTGTCCGGACGCACGTTGCGCGTGGAGCCGTCGCCCGTGGCGGCAGAGGTGCGTGTCGCTGCGCTCTCCGGTGCCTGCGTGGCGGACTTCCCGTGTGGGGCGTCGGCGGTAGAGACTCCCTTGTCTCCCGGTTTCTATATCGTCCAAGTGTTGTCGGCCGACGGGCGCAACTTGGTGACGAAGAAAGTCGTGGTAAGATAAAGGCGTAAAAAGGAAATACTTAAACGATGAATACCGAAATGAAAACAACACACGAGACAACGTTATGGGCATGGCTGCTTTTGGCCGTGCTGTGCTGCGCTTCCCCGGAGGCGGTTGCGCGGAGGGTGCGGACGTTCTCTCGTCCGGCTTGGGTGGGCAGTACCACTTCCACTATCCGTATTACGAAGGTAGAGTTTGCCGACACCGCTACGATTATCAGTTTCCACGAGCGGTACAAGCCGGGTTGGTGGATTCAAATGTCCAAGGATTCCTGGCTTCTGGGCGATGACAACCGGAAGTATAAAGCCTTGTGGGGCGAGGGCATTGTGTTGGGGGAACATTATGTGACTCCTCCAAGCGGTGAAGGCGAATTCAAGGTGTTGTTTGAGCCTATGCCCCGGAAAACCCGTTTCTTTGATTTTATCGAAGGGAATATGCAAGGAGCGTTTAATATCTACGGCGTGCACGAAGAGGGGAAAGCTCCCAAGGTGCCCGGCAAGCGGAAGCCGTTCGTGATGACACCCGAATTGGAGCGGCAGTTTTTCACGGCGGATACGGCTTGTGTCCGTGGCCGCATCGAGGGCTATTCACGCAGTCAGGGCTATTCCACCATGCTGTATAACCGTTGTGAGCCGACCACCGGCGAGCGCGTTCCCCTTGTGGTGGATATCCGTGAGGATGGCACGTTCGAGTTTCGTTTCTGGGCTTGGCATCCCGTGGAGGGGGCACTGTTGATAGAAGGCAAGGATTTCCGCGAGTGGTTGAACTTCTATGCCGTGCCGGGACAGACCACGGAGATGGTTATGCGGGCGGATGGTTCGGTGTCCTGCGCTTCTGCGCCTTCCGGCCCGTTCGGGCGGAAGCGTTCTTTGGAGCACGGGGTTTCGGAGCTTTGCGCTTACCCGTACGACGAGTTTTCCGCTGTTTCGGATTCGCTCGGTTTTAAAGATTTCACGGAAAACGCCATGAGGCGGATGCGCGAGCGGTTACGGGCGGTGGATTACGTGGCTTGGCGTTTCGGTTATACGCCGTGGGAACGTCACTTGGCGGAGTGCCAGACGCGGTTGGCGCATGGTATGGCAGTGTTCGATTACGAGATGAACCAAAATTTTGCCATCGACTATGAAAAAATGAAGTGGGAAGAAATACGGGCGAAAATGGCACCGTACCGTGACCCGGCCAACTACCGTTTCCTGCGCGAGATGCCTTGCGATGATGTATCCGCTTTGGTGCTTCGCGACTTGGATATATTCCTGAACCGTTATGAGTTTTCCTCAGTCATGCGCAGCCCTGCTGTATTGGTTGGTTCCATGGAACCGGACAGCGTGGCCAAAGAGGATGCAGTCATGATGGCCGTGGACACTGCGATATTGGGGGCGGACGAGCCTTCGCTACTCGGACGTTTGATGGTGTTGCGTGCCTTGTCTTCCGATTTGGGACGCAATTATAGTGAAGCACCGTCCATGTACGACAGCATTTACCAAAACCGCTTGGCATATATGAACCGTGAGGTGTTGCGTGTTCAGGCCGGGCGGTTGCTCGAACAGGCACGTCGCCGCAACACGCTTACTTACGCCCTGCCCGATACGGAAGGCGGGAAACTGTTGCGCCGCCTCACGGAGAAGTACCGGGGCAAATATGTCCTGATAGATTTTTGGGGAATGTTTTGTGGGCCTTGCCGTTCGGGCATCGAGCGTTCCAAGCCGATGCGCGAGGCCTTGCGCAACCATCCCGATGTGGATTTCCTGTTTATCAGCACCGAAGGGGAAGGCCCGGAAGAGAACTACCGGAAGTATGTGGACGAACACCTGTCCAGGGAAGACGTGGTACAGGTGAGTCGCGACGACTTCAACCGTCTGATGGAGTTGTTCAATTTCTTGGGGATTCCGCATTACGAGACGCTCGACCGCATGGGGAATGTGGTGCGGAGCGGTTTGCGCTATGCGCCGGAAGCGCAGTTCCGTTTGCATTTAGAGGACTTGAAACGACAGTTGGAACCCTGATGTAACACCTTTTAAACCATGAAGCCTATGAAACGGTATGTAATATTTTTCATCTTGTTCAATAGCTTTGTCTTGCACGGCATGGCTCAGTGGGATACTTGCCGGACGGCTGAATTGCACAAAGCCTATAACCGGCTGAAGTCTGACACCACACAAAAGGCACAGGAGGAATTCTTTTGGGCTTTTCCAAGAAATTGGAATGAATATCTCATCATGGATTATGAAGTGGGCAACCGTAATGAAGAAAACATCTACGACTATGTAGAAGCATTTGGGGGACTTACTGCCATCAACGACACCACATATTGCGCCAAACTCATTTCTGTTGTCCGGGGAGCTTACTATGATGCCGACGGCCCCAATTACCTGCACGATCTATTACATGGGGTGATGGGTGATTCTTCTCAGGTAAGCAGTTATTACACTCCCCATGGAAAGGAAAACATGCCTTTCATCATGCTTTGGCTATTGTCTCGTGAGTTGAAAGGGGACATCATGCGGTTCTGGCAGTTTTATTGTTCGAAGTTGTATTTTGAAGAAGACGGGGGAGCGGGTAATGACTACAGCTTTAATGACGACTTCTACCGTTTGCGGGGCATAGTGGAAAAGGAATACCCCGACATGGTGGAACCCATGACCATTGCCTACCGCTACTTCCATCATGGGGTCATATTTTTATCGGACAATTCATTTATGTTACGCCCAAATAGGTAACTAATGAAACTAATAAAAACTGTCATCCGTATTTTTGCGGCAATAGGATATATCAGGAACCCGAATGGGAAATCGAGACTAATTCGTGTCTGAAATTCATTCTAAATATCCGGGAATAAAAATGTTTAATGAAAAAGGAAATGGATGCATGCACTTTAAAATATATTAGCCGTAAGAAGTTGACCGTAACCTTATGTGCTATATGGTTGGCTTTGACATCGTTCAGCAATCAACCGCCTATGGGACAGGAACCTGCACAAGTAGAAACCGTGCTGTACTACTACCACTATTCGGGACAAGATGATTGTCCGGACTTACTGCCGGAAGACAGTTATATGGAGTTGTACTTCGAGAATGGCAGATTGCGGAAAGGATACTTTTGGGGTACCAGTGACGAGTTTGACAGGGTTCGGGAAGGTTATAAGTGTGGGTACTTTGTACTCCCTATGACCCAAATAAAACAAACCACAGACTCTATTTCTTTCGTTTTGGATGCCCGCAGAAAAGACAAAAAACGTTTCAATTGCTTTTTCATGGCACCCGTTGATTGGAGAATCCGGACATGGCAAGAGGCTAAAGAATTTTATCAACCGTGGGATAATTATTCTTATACGGACAGCGTCTGTTATAGCATGAGGGTCACGAAGGATTCCGTAATCCTCAGGAATCTACCCGAGCCATATTATAGTGGTGACAGGACTTTTATCCGAAGGGAGAAAACCAGTTGGACTTGGTGAGAAAGAAGTGCAAAACGAGGGTGGCATTTAAAAAAACAAATAAAGAACAATTGCGGTTAGCTTCATACGGAACGTGAGGTTGGGATAAGAAAACTTTAATAAATGAAAAACGATGAGACATTATTTGAATTATCTATTGTCGGCGATTGTCCTCTTGTGCGGCGGAGGGCTGTTGAGGGCGCAGGAAGCGCAAGTTTGCGATGTGAAGAACCCCATAGTGGGCGACCGTAACATGGAGACGGTGGAAATCAGCCGCGTGGAGTGCACACCGGAAACTACGACCTTGTATATGGAGGCTTATAACCGCAAGGGGTATTGGATTCAGTTGGATTCCGTCCTGCATTTGCGCGGTGCTGTGACGGGGCTAGACTATCCCTTGCGGCGTTGCGAGGGGGTGGCGTTGGGGCAGCACGTGTATATGCTCGATTCCGGTAATGTGAGTTTCCGTCTGGTCTTTCCACCGTTGGATGGCCGTGATACTTCGTTCGACTTCATGGAAAGAGGAAAAGGCGGTGGATTCATCAAAGGCGTGAACTTGAAGGAGGAACGTGAAGGCAAGCTGCATTGCCGCTTGACAGGGATGGTGGAGAAGCCGACGGAGGCGAGCCGCCTCGTGTTGCACCGCTACGGGTTGGATGCTAGGGTAAAGCCTTTTATTTCTATTCCGGTGCATAACGGGAAGTTTGAATATGATTTGTACACAGACCATGCGGAGGCTTGGGAACTTTATCTGTGGCACGACTGGTTGAATGGAGGTTACTATCCTGCAAAGTTCTTGGGGGAGAATGCCACCCTGCATATTACTTTTCCAGAGCAGGGAAGGCCGAAAGTGGAGACCGACGGGACGGAGAACCGGATCATGTTGTATGTGGAGCATCAAGTCGATAGCATATTCAGTCCCAAGTACGCACTGTACAACGCCCGAGTGGATGCCCTTTACAGTGAGGATGATTGTTATACTCCGGCAGGCAAGGACTTGTATGAACGCCTGAGGGCAGCAGAGACGCAGGAAGAGGCAAACAAGATTTATAAGCAACTGGACAGTCTGGAAAAGTCCCGCAGGCTTTATTCGCCCCGGATGATGGCTTTGGAGGACTACCTTGCCGTCTGCCGTGCAGAAGAGAAGTCGTGGCGGCTTCGCGAGGTGGCATGCAAGCCCTCGGTGTCCGGCCTGTCCTTCTTGCGTTCCGAGTTGGACTATTTCGAACATCCGGACAGCCTGAAACAAGCGTTGTGGGCGGTTTATGATTCCGTCTATGCCGGTTATTTGCCGGGACATCCTTACCATGCCGTCGTGAACGCTTTGCGCCAATCCCGGACATTGGCCGAAGGAAAGCCTTATCCCGATTATGAAATTACGGGTAGAGACGGCCTTCCTTTGCGTATGTCCAGTCTGATATGCGGCAAGATAGCCTTTGTGGACTTGTGGGCTTCGTGGTGCGGCCCGTGCCGTGCGAATTCCAAATCCATGATACCCGTTTATGAGGAGTTCAAGGACAAGGGCTTCACGGTGGTGGGCATAGCCCGCGAGAAGTGCCGGAGCGACATGGAGCAGGCTGTGCTGAAAGACGGCTATCCTTGGGCTTGTTATGCCGAGGTGGAGGATGCCAATAATATATGGTCTTTACACGGTATAGGAAACTCCGGCGGAGGTACTTTCCTTGTCGACAGTGACGGAACCCTGTTGGCTGTCGGGGCTTCGGCCGACGAGGTGCGCGAAATCTTGCGGAAGAAGTTGGGTGGTAAATCAGGGCATTGAGGAACCGTGTCCTTCAAAAAACAGCCTCCACCGGAAACGTATTGGTCTGCGTTTTCCGGGGAAGGTTGTTTTTGTAGGGATAACCTTTAAGCTTTGGCTTTCACCACAGCCTGTGTCTACCGCCACTTATTTCGATGCGTCCAACGCTTGTTGGATGTCTTCGATGATGTCTTCTACATTCTCTATGCCGACAGACAGGCGGATGAGGTCGGGTGCCACTCCGGCTTCGCGCAACTGTTCGTCGGAGAGTTGGCGGTGCGTATGGCTGGCCGGATGCAGCACGCAGGTGCGGGCATCGGCCACATGCGTCACGATGCAAATCATCTTCAGGCTGTCCATGAACCGTATGGCATCCTCTTTCGTGCCTTTCAGACCGAATGCGATGACACCGCATGCCCCGTTCGGCAGATACTTTTGCCCTAATTCATAATATTTGTTGCTTTTCAGCCCGCAGTAGTTCACCCAAGCCACTCGTTCGTTTTTCTCGAGGTATTCGGCCACGGCCTGCGCGTTGCGGCAATGCTGCGGCATGCGCAGGTGCAGGGTTTCCAGTCCGAGGTTGAGCAAGAATGCGTTTTGGGGGCTTTGTATGGAACCTAAGTCTCGCATGAGTTGCGCCGTGGCTTTGGTGATGTAAGCCATCTTGCCGAAAGCCTTGGCATAAGTCAGCCCGTGGTAACTTTCGTCCGGTTGGCAAAGTCCCGGGAACTTGTCGGCATGGGCGTTCCAGTCGAAGTTCCCGCTGTCCACGATGGCACCGCCTACCGATGTGGCGTGCCCGTCCATATATTTGGTGGTGGAATGGGTCACGATGTCTGCCCCCCATTCAAACGGGCGGCAGTTGATGGGCGTGGCAAACGTGTTGTCCACAATCAAAGGCACGCCGTGCTTATGGGCCATGCGGGCAAAGCGTTCTATGTCGAACACGTGGCCGCCCGGGTTGGAGATGGTTTCGCCGAAGAAACATTTGGTGTTCGGGCGGAAGGCGGCTTCAATGCGTTCATCGTCCCATTCCGGGTCAACGAATGTGCATTCAATGCCTAATTTCTTCATCGTTACCCCGAAGAGGTTGTAGGTTCCGCCGTAGATGGTGTTGGAGGTGACGAAATGGTCGCCTGCCTGACAGATGTTGAATACGGCATAGAAGTTGGCCGCTTGTCCTGAAGATGTCAGCATGGCACCTACGCCTCCTTCCAGTTCGGCAATCTTGGCAGCCACGGCATCGTTTGTGGGGTTTTGCAACCGGGTATAGAAATATCCCGTGTCTTCCAAGTCGAACAAACGAGCCATCTGTTCGCTGTTGTCATATTTAAAAGTAGTACTTTGATAAATAGGTAAAACGCGCGGTTCGCCTTTCTTGGGTGTCCATCCGGCCTGTACGCAAACAGACTCTTTTCTGAGTTTCTTTTCCATTTTGTGTTTACAAATTGAATTCTATTTCTTGTCGATTTTAAGTTTCTTGATTTTTGTCGGTTGTGGCTTTTTTTCATCTAATATTTCCTGTCGCCATGCCGGTACAGGGTAGGTCACTATATCTTGGTATTCCAAGTGCAGTTCCGGAATCTCTTCGGCATCTTCCGGCCTGAACGGGATGCGGTTGGGGTGTATCCGCGTGATTTCCACTTGGCAAAATCCTTTCCGGATGAATCCTAACTCACGTGCTGCTGCCTTGGACAGGTCGATGACATAACGTTTCGAGAAAGGGCCGCGGTCGGTTACTCTCACCACCACTTCTTTCCCATTTAGGGGGTTACGTACTTTCAGCAGGGTACCGAAAGGGTACTTCTTGTGTGCGCAGGTCATGCTGTCGCGGTGGTATCTTTCGCCGTTGCTCATTTTTCTTCCATGTAGCTTGTCGGAATAATAACTGGCTTTTCCGGTCAGTTGCTTTTGAGCCGGAACAGTTGTTATTCCACATACTAAGCAAAAACAGCACGCAAAGAATTTTTTTAATGCCATACGCTTCCTTGTTTTCGTGAATCAGCCCTTTTTCCCGATAAGTTGGCTGACTGAAAATTTCTGCAAAATAAGGCTTTTTGTCCATTTCTCCAAACAAATCTTTGTTTTATTGTGTTTTATGAACGGTTTTTTGCGATTGATAGATGGCGTGGAATGTTAATGTACTAGACGATAAGGGTTAAAAGAATTAAAAACAAAGATTCCATTGTGCTTCTTGGTGGTGTATGTTCGTAAGCCGTATAAAAACAAATGAAAAAGTGATATTAACCTAAGTTTAATTCATTAAAAATGTAGAAATGAACAAAAAATTACTATTCACAGCAGCGCTGATGAGTGCTATGGCTGGTACCGCGCAGATGACATGGGCTGATGTGCGGAATGTCAACAGATTTGAGAATTCTTGGGCTATGCCTATGGATGAAAATGCTGAACTGCCCGTCCCTTTGGCCTTTTATGATTTTCAGTCGGAAACGGCAGAGGGGTATGAACTGAAAAGCTTTGGCAACGGGACAAAGCCAGAATTTTCAATGGTCAGCGAAACGGAACAATGTTTGGACTTTATGGCTTCAGATAATCGAAATATGGGGTATGTGCAAATCGCAAATCCTTTTAAAGACAAGACACTTGACAACGGCGCCACAATCTCTTTGTGGGTGTATCGTACCGGAACTGCAGACAATTCCGTTTGGGGATTTGGATTGGGAACAGACGGTTATGAGGATCAAAATACGAGTGGAATGTTAGGCTTCCAGGCCAATACTTATATGGTGTACAACATGGCTAAGATTGATGGTTCGTGGATTGACTTTAATGGTGGTCCTGGTGGATCTTCGTCCAATGCCATTCCTGTGGGTCGGTTTGCCATGATTGCAATGGTGTTTACAAAGGATGGCTGCACGTTCTATGTGGATGGGAAGAAAGTGGAATATGGTCCTTCTAATTCGAGTGCTGACGTTTCTACTTTATATCCGGGCATATTGGAGAACATTTCCAACCATTTCACTCATTTCTATGTGGGAAAAGGTACGTTTACGGGAACGTTCGAGGGCAAGGCTGATAAGCTTGGGCTGTATGACAAGGCGTTGACGGCAGAAGAAGTTGAAAACATCTATGATAGCCAAAAAGCTAGTTTGGTATCTGAAATAGAAGATTTGACTTCAAAAATGGTAAATCCGGATTTCAGCGATACTGACGATGCGTTGAAAGGATGGGAGAGGAATGCTGAACCGAATCGTATAGATAAGGGAATGCCATATTGGGAAGCTAATGGTTCTGCAGTGGATTTTTGGCAAGAAGTAGAATTGCCTAATGGGGTGTATAATGTTTCCGTTCAAGGACAAGCCGGAATTGGTGGCCGTGTGAATTTCTATGTCGACGGTGCAACAGGAAGAAAAGAGGTTGGATTGCGTGAGGTCATGGGATGGACAGACAATGGAAATGCAAAGTACGAGGACGTTGCTAGAATTTGGGATGAGGACAAAGAGATTGGGCGTACTTATATTAACAATGTTTTGGTTCTTGATGGAAAATTAAAAGTCGGAGTGAATCTTTTTTCTCCTTATAAAAATTGCTATTTGTTCTTTGATAATTTCCGGTTGGAAAAAACCGGAAGCGGAATGATTGAAGTGAAAGAGTTGTACGATGATATGAAAGAAAAAGCTCAGGCTATGGATGTGTCCGGTTTGCCAGAAACATTTAAAGAACGTATGGCGGAGGCTTTGGCGAAAGAGCCGGAACAGACTGTGGACGGTTGGGCAAAAGCATATCTGGCTTTGAAGCAGGTTTATGAGGTATGCCATTGTTATATGACGGATTGCCCTATTGCTGCATTGGTTGAGACTTGTAAGGAGTATGAACAGAACTCAGAGGCTTCGGATGAAATCAAGAGTGTATTTGCAACCGCTATTACGGACGCAGGGAAAGCATCGTGCGATAAGGAGGAGGATTTGAGAAAGGCTTATAATGCTTTGGAGAATGCTCGTAGGGCTTTTGTACAATCGGCTATCCCTATGGGTGAACAACAGTTCGACATGACGTTTATGTTGAAGAATCCGGATGTTTCAGGTTTCGGAAGTTGGAGCGCAGTAGAAGGATGGAACGGTGATAATATGAATGTTGCAGGTTGGGGAGTTCGTGCACAACATAATGCAGCTCAAGCCGGTGAAACGAGTGGGGATGCTTTCTTTGAATGTTATGCCGATGGCGTATTACCGGATGGCTTATGGGCTATATATCAAACGGTAAACTTGTCTTCAGGATTTTATACCATGCGTCTGGCTACCTTTGCGGGGCCGGTGAATAATGTGCCGGGTACGGGTGAAGCCAAGGTGGCTTTATATGCTGGGGAGAAACGAGGAGATGAGGTGAAGTCTACAGCATTGGCTTATCGTGAGGTCTCTTTCTGTCAGAGTACGGAAGGGGAAATGCGTTTGGGCGTGAAGACGGAAGAGGGCAATCTGGCCAACTGGATAGGCTGTAACGACATGAAACTCTATAAAGTGGCTCCCAAGGCCGAGGCTTTGGCTTTGGATGAATCCAAGGCTTATGACGTGAAAGCTGACATGTATGCTGATGTGACCCTTCAGCGCAAGTTGGTGGCCGGAAAGTGGAACACTTTCTGTGTGCCTTTTGCCCTGACTGCCGAACAGATTGAGGCCAATAAACTGGGTGAGGTAAGGCGGTTAAGTGGAATGCAAGCGTCGGGAAAGGACATTACGTTGGATTTCGGCAAGGTGGATGCCGTGGAAGCCGGTGTGCCTTATTTGGTGAAACCGGCAGGAACTGTGACGGAAATCAAGGCAGACGGGGTGATGGTCAGTGCAAAACAGCCGGAAGTTTTCCCGATGAATTTGGTTTCGATGACCGGAAACTACGGTGCCACCACAGTACCGCAAGGGGCATACTTTATCAATGATGATATGTTCTATTTGGCCGACCAAGCAGACAAGGTAAGCCTAAAAGGCTTCCGCGCCTATATCAATGTGGATTCGGAATCTCCGGTTGCCGGTGTCAACCGCTTGCTCATCGAAATAGACGGATCGGTGACTCGTGTCGGTGAAGTGTTGGGCAACACGGCGGAAGATGGCGGAAAGATAGTTGATGTGTTTACTCTGAGTGGTGTGAAGGTGAAGGTCGGTGTGAAGAAGGCTGAAGCCCTCCGTGGCTTGGAACGCGGCATCTACATCGTGGACGGAAAGAAAGTAATCAAATAAAAGGTACGAACTTATAAAAACAATAAACAATGGAAAAGAAAATGTATGTGTCTCCCCGTGTGGAGATGGTAAAGATGGAAGTCTCGGATATGATGGCTTGCAGTGTGAATGCGGGTGGTGACGTGAATATCGGTTATGGCGGTAACGCCTCTGAACATGATATCATCGAGGCGTATTCGAATAAAAACGGAGGATGGGATATTTGGTAAGTCCTTTATGAAATAGAGGGGATGCTGTATCCTTTTTGGGGAAAGGGCGGCATTCTTTTTGCAAGAAAATATATGGATAGAAAAGTTTTATTGTCATGAAACGAAGATTATTATTGTGTTTATTTAGTGTAGCTCTCGTGGCAGGCACGTTATATGCCCAAGAGGCAGCTTTCCGCCACCCTGGCCTGCTACACTCGGAGGATGACTTTGAGGCCGTGCGTGCTCGCTTGGCCTCAGGAGATGAGCATGCTTTGGAGGCTTTGGAAGCCTTGCGTACGGCTCCTCCCGTAAATGGAGACCACGGACATAACTGGGGCGTGAACGAGTATATTTCACGTGGAATATCCGGTCTGGAGAATTATATGAATGCTTACCGTAATGCGGCGCGGGCTTATCAATGTGCATTGTTATGGAAGATTACGGGAGATGAGGGCTATGGCGACGTGGCCATAGACGTATTGAATGCTTACCGTATCTATAACAAAGGACTTGCCGGCAATACGAATGTTTCGTTGATTCCCGGATTTATCGGTTACCAGTTTATCAATGCTGCCGAAATCATGCGCGATTATAAGAAATGGCCGGAAGAAGATTTTGAATTGTTTAAGCAATACATGATAGATGTATGGTTTACTACGGCACAAGATTTTTTGGAACGTCGGCATGATACGGTAGAGCGCGAACAAAACTGGTATCATTACCATAGTAACTGGGGATTGGGAAATGCGCTTTTCTGTGTTTCTTTGGGGGTATTATGCGACTTACCGGACATATATAATTACGGTATGTATTGGTTGAAAGAAGGTCCGGGCAATGAGTCGCTTTGCGTGACGGCCCTTCATCCCGATGCGTTCGGACAGGGTTTGTGCGGCTATGGTTGGGGACTGATACCTTGGTTCCATAAAGATGAGCGTGCCCCCTTAGGTTATTTGAACCAAATGCAAGAGAGCGGGCGCGATCAAGGGCATGCCATGGCGGCGTTGGGCTTGTTGTCGTACGCTTTTGAGTCGGCTTACAATCAGGGAGACAATGCTTTTTGCAATTTGACGAATACGCTAATACCAGGCCAGGCCGGTGCGGCGATGGTAGCCGGTGCGGCAGAATACGTGGCAGCATACAATAGTGGCACGGACGACCTGCCTTATAAACAGAATTGGTGGATGGGGGGATTGAATGCTACCGGACGCGGGCAATGGCGCCCTATTTGGCAGTTGTTCATCAATCATTACGAGAACCGGATGGGAATCCCGATGAACTTTTGCCGGACGATGAAAGGGATTATCGGTATGGAGCGTGGCGGTGGTTCGTATGGGAACAACAGCGGTGGGTATGACCATACAGGGTTCGGCGACTTGATGTACAGTGACCGGCCGGTTACTGCGGAACAAGTGCCTACAATTCTTTTTCCTGTGATAGCCGGAAAGACAGAAACCCGAAAATATGCGGAAATCCGAGATGTGGAACCGGGGGCTGTATTGACCTTGTCGGCTACTTTACCCGAGGGGGAGAGCAATACGGGAAAATGGACATGGGATGACGGGGCGGCCGGACAGCAACGGCAAGTCACGGCTGAACATTCCGGAATATATCGTCTTACGTACACGAATACCCATGGAATAGAGAGTACACAAATGTTTTCCGTGTCCGTACGCGGTGAGGGGATTAAAGGAACGTTGTCCTCAACGGCCGTATATAACGGTCAGGTGGTGGAAGGCAGTGAAGTCTTGATGGGAAAAGGGCGTTCGCTGACCGTGAGCACTTCTTATGCGAACTGGAATTACATAGAAAGTGAAATATGGTATGATGAGAACGGCAGGCAGCTGGCCACGGGAGGTTCCTATACCTATACTTTAGAGGATGACCAGGAGCACGAGTTGATATTCCGTTTGACCAACCAGTCGGGAGTCGTGATAGAGAAATCCTTCCATATTATTCCCAATGAGAATGAGTTGACTCATTCTTTGCCGGACCCTGATTGTGAGAAACCTGAACTGTGGGCGGTGGACGTGGAAGGTTTTCAAAAGGGTGTGTCGTCAGTTTCGGGGTTAAGCCAACCTTATATCGAACGTAAACGTACGGCTTCGGAGGATGGTCGGACTTGTTGGGGACAGGAACGTTTTAACATATTCCAGACCCTTGAAGGTTTGAAGCCGGGTAAATATGAATTGGGGGCATCTGTCATTGCCACGCAACAAGGCAAGAGCGGAGAGGCTGCCCGTAATTATGTAAAAGATGTGTATTTGTATGCCGACGGGGTAAATACGCCGGTGGCTTCACTGGATGGGGAGGCCGGACGTTTTACGGTAGAGTTCTATGTCGGCGAAGAGGGCAAGGTGACTTTCGGAGCCAAGAATATGACCGATCAGAATTATGCTTATTCGGCGAATGGTATGAATTGGTTTGCCATGGATAACTTTAGTTTGCTTTACCTTGGGGAGACGGATTTGTCTGTTGATTTGTCCGCTATGCGAAAAGAGGCGGATGCCATTCGGGAGGATGAGGTGACACCTGCGCTTTGGCTGCAGTTGCTCGGATTGAAAGAATCGGCTTTGGATGGGATAGAGACGGCCGTGCGTTATCAACGCGTGTTGGGAGAGATACACCTGTTGCAGGTGCATTATGAGGACTACAAGGACGCGTACGAGAGGTATAAGAAGTTTGTGGAGACGGAGGGAGTGGACGATGCCTCATTGAAAGAAGCATTGGAGCTTTTTGCCGCAGCGGGTTCGGCCGATGAGGTTTTCAGGGCTTATGAGAATTTGGATAAGGCTTGGAAGGTCTATTTACCCCATGTGGGCAAAGCCGTGGATGTCAGTTCGGTTTTGCCGGACGGAGGGTGTCTGTTACCTTCGGGAAACGACGTGATGTTTGATAACCGTACGCATTGGATGACCGATGCTGAAGGTGGTAATTATCGTGTGTTTGCCATAGACGGGTCGGATGCGCAGCGTGGGGATGCTACGGGAGAGAACATGATAGAACGTTATTGTACGGGCAATTTCTTGGCCGGACAGCGTTTGATTTATGCGTCTGCATCCGGGTTGCCTGTTGGGCGCTATATCTTCAAGGCGGTTGCACAGAAAGGAGCCGACGGAGGGGTAATAGAATTGTTTGCCAATGACGGCAGGTCTCCGGTGACATCGGTTAAGGTTTTGCGTGGGACGGAAGTGGCGACGGATGTACTTGACCAAGATTTGACAGTGGGAGTGGAATCTGGTTTGAATAATGCATGTCAGTGGGTGTCGTTTGCCGACGTGGCTTTGGAGTATCAAAGTCCGTACATGTTGCTTGAAGAAGCGGTGGCGGCTTCAGATACGTTGACGTATGGTGAAGATAAGGGCGGTGCTCTGAAAAAGGCGGTCGATGAGGCGCGTGTATTATTGGTGTCCGGTGAGGCACGTGAACGTATGGCGGCTTATCATACCTTGTTGGATGCGATGGAGCAATACCGTTTGGATAATGCGTCTGTTGCACATCCGGTCGATTTGACGGCGCGGATACAAAATGCTGGTTTTGACATTGGGAATACGACCGGGTGGACGCTTACGGTATCGGATGCGAACTATCCTAAGTTCAGTCAGGGGGTGATGGAGTTCTGGCATACCACTTTTGATTGTCATCAATTGTTGACAGGACTTCCGTTAGGAAACTGCCGGGTGAGTATGCAGGCGCGAAGCGATTTGGGCACATCCAATAAGCACTTCCGGTTGTATGTGAAGACTACCGGTGGTTTACCGGTTTCGGTGTATAGTGTGGATAAGACGCGGGCCGATGGGGCGAATACGGCATTGCATCTGGGGCAGAATGCAGAGGACTTGAATGCCGATGCAACCGTTTCGCGTATTTATACAGATGTTTTTGTGGGTGATGGACAGTTGACCGTGGGCGCAGTATGCGATAATGCCGGAATGTGGTGTGTGATGAATGATTTCGTATTGGAGTATCTGGGCGTAGGAGATGATGACTTGCGACAGACGTGGGAGGCACAGGTGGATGTGGCTCGCTCACTCGACCGCGAACTTTTGCCGCAAGCTGTAGAAACGTTGTTGGATGAGGCTGTGGCAGTAGACGTGTCTTCCATTACAGTGGATTCTCTGGGGCGGGCGTTGTCTGGCTTGATGAAGGAAATAGAGAATGCCTGCAGTGTCATGGTGGATTATGAAGTATATCGGAACCGGAAAATGGTGGCAGAGGAGATTGCCGGGAATTCTGTCCCTAAATTGAGTTCTTCGCTTACGATTTTCAAGAACAACATTGCGTCTGCCGCAACGGAGGCTGAGAAAGCCGTAGATGTGTCGGCTGTGCAGAAAGCGTGCGAGAATTTAGAGTCCGCACGCCAGAGGTACGTGATAGATGCGGAACCGCTGAACGGCATTGCTTTTGACATGACGTTCAAGGTGAATAATGCCGCTTGCGATGCGGACGGCGGCTGGTTGAACGACGGGACGGTGAACTTCCGTTCCTTGGTCAATACTGCACAGAATGGGGAATACGGAGGTGGTGTGTTCTATGAAAACTGGATTGGTCCGGGCAATGAACTGAAGGATGGGAAACGCCCCATTTACCAGACGGTGGGTTCGCTCCCGAATGGAAACTATGAATTGACGGCTGCGGCATTCCGAAAGGTGGAATTGAGCAGTGCCGATGTGGCAGGCATGAATGTGGCTCTGTATTTGAACGGGCAGCAGACTGACGTGACATCTGCGGTGCTGGATTATTTCTCAGTGGAAGGTGCGGTTTCTTCTCGTACGGCTGAAATAGGTCTGGTGGGCGGTGCCGGCAATACGGCAAATTGGGTTGGTTTGGCAGATGTGAAGTTGATGTATTATGGCAGTGACGTATCGGAGTTGAGTGAGGACGATAGTCGTTTTGACGTGCGGGACGGGACGTATGGCACGGTGACAGTACGGCAGAACTTGTTGTCGGGGCTGTGGAATATGGTTTGCTTGCCGTTTGATTTGTCTTCGGCTCAGGTTCGAAAGTATTTTGAAGAGGTGAAAGCGTTGGAAAGCGTGGAACTGGCCGGAGAGGATTGTAACTTGAATTTTGGGAATGTGCGCGACATGGTAGCGGGAGTACCTTATCTGGTAAAGGTGGCTCAGACGGTCTCTGTGCAAACTTATGAGAAAGTGACAATAGATGCAGATGCCGTTTCGTCCGGTGCAGCAGTTGTTTCAGATGGAGATGTTACGGTTTGTTTGCAGGGAACTTTCCAAAAGGTGGCGTCCTACGGAGATAATGTATATGCTTATGAACCGAACGTATTTTCAAAAGCCGAAACGGGAACGGAAATTAAAGCTTTCCGAGGCTATTTGGAGTTAGAGGGAGTTTTCCCGAAGCGTTTGAATCTTTATATAGATGGTGAACAGACGGGGGTACGGTTGGTGAAAGGAGCAGATGAGGATGCAAAGGTCAATGTCTACACTACAGACGGAAAACTTGTCAGGTCAGCGGTGAAGCGGAATGCTGCCTTGCAGGGGTTGCCTTCCGGAGTGTATGTCGTGGACGGGAAGAAGTGTGTGAAGTGAAAGTTTTTCGTTTTTTGGGGACTCTTTCTTGATTTGAATAAGAATCGATTATGTCCAAACTGAAATGAAAACCGGAGAAGGTTATATGTTATAACTGAATATGTAGAAGAGTCATGTCAAACTCGGTTTCGAGGGTACATGGCTCTTTATTTATGATCACATACGGGATATAAACGTGCTGTTCGCGTTCCCTCCCGGGTTTATGGCTTTTCGTCCGGTAGGCGCAAGTTTCCGCTTTGGCATGTCGGTCAGGCCGTCCGTTTCCGTCCCGTCCTTTCCGCAATCCGCCCGTTCCCCTTGCTTCCAACCAGCCGTCGGCATCCCGCTCTTTTCTTGTTTTGCCTGCCTCCACCTTAATATATATGAGGATGTTTCCTTTCGTGCCCCCTTGTTCGTGCCTCCTGCGCCGATAGGCCTGTCCTGTCCCTTCTTTCTCCATGCCGTCTTTGCCGCCTCTTCTTCCTTCATTTCGCTGTTTTCCGTTCCCTGTCCTCCGTTTCTTTTCTATCTACCTCCTTCCATTCTGAAAAAAAGTTTTTCCTCAGTGTGTTCAGTGTTTTCTGCTGTTAAACACGTGTTTTACAGCATGTTTTTTGTCCATATGGTTGTGTTTGTGTGTCCTTGTGTCGGGGTTGGTCCGGAAAAAAGTTGGCAAAACGTTTGGTGTTTACGTTAAAAGGTTGTACCTTTGCACTCGCTTTCGGGAAG
>ERZ838827.99-NODE-99-length-127072-cov-12.083327_pt1 | contig 127072 bp, 68 predicted proteins | sample MGYA00519881_ERZ838827 | MGnify/ENA primary metagenome ERZ838827 (study PRJEB31850, sample SAMEA3708842) | human gut metagenome | biome: human gut; feature: human-associated habitat; material: faeces | place: China | collected 2014 ...
TCGCTAAAAGTTTATTTCTCAATCGGTTAAGTCAAACCGAGAAAAATCTAAAATACAAATTTCAACCGTACACAAATACGTATACACAGCCAATGTATACGCATTTAAATATGTTTTTTAAGACCAAGGATTTTACTCATTAGGCTCTTCTCTTCGCATATTTAATTCTCCTAAAAAACTTACACTTTGATGGTGTTGCATAAAAACATTGACAATCGCCCTTCCATCAACATACACAATAATCTTAAAGTTGAATTTGTCTACTTTTGTCCGTGCTGAAAATTTAATATGGACATTCCCTTTCCTATCTATATCCATAGTATATTTTTTGAGGGATACCTGAAAACGAAGTTCATTTCCTCTGCCGCTATAAGGTATATCAGATTCCTCAATAAAAAAAAGATCGGAAAAGACCGAATCATTTTTAATTGCTATCGAGCTTTCGGGATAATCTAATTCTATGTACTCCCTATACGGAGGTATATAAGTATCCACGCTGATCTTATAGTCTTTTGATGTAATGATCTTATTGACAACTTCCGAGTTATATTCTTTCTTGTTTTGAGCAGAAAGGGTAGAAGCCCCTACCAACATTACCAAAAACAATATAAAAATTTGTTCATTTGTTCTCATAATAATTACAAATTAGAATATAGATATTATTTCATTTTTTAATGATATGCTAAAATAGTACACTTACCCTTGCTTCGCTCACAATCTTCTATCCCATTCTCCAAATACTCATAAATCGGCTTTGTGCATTCATCAAGTTGTACTTGACACAGTTCTTCCAATCTGGAGTGTTCTTTCCAAGAAATATTAACAGGTATTTCGTCTAAATTTCGATTATAATAATCAACGCAGTCCTCTATTCTCGCCTCTGCCATTTCAGTATAGGCTTTAATACAATTTTGAATTGCCTCATCATCTTCTGCGGTACGAGTTATAACAACTTGATGCATTTTACGCTTTTGACGAGCCCTCATCAATTCCAATCTGGTGAAATCTGTTCCTTCGTAAACTTCTCTAACTAGATTGGAAATCCGATATAAGCTGGCGTAATAATCGTATCCAAACAATTTATTCCATTGAATTTTCGCTTCAGAACGAGTTTCCATACTAAGTAATTCTTTTCTAAGTTGCTGATATTGTTCCATTTCTTCTTTCGAAAATTTAGAAATGGCATTCAACATTCTTCTCATGTTCTTTCTGATTTCTTTTTCCAAATTCTGATGCGCTTCCGAAGCAATAAAGAGATCAGCAGCAGTCACATCTTCTGCCTGTTGAGGATACTCATCAGCATCATTCGCCTGACAACTAAGCACAGAAATACTAATTAGAAAAACTAATCCAACCATAATAAAGCCTAAATTCAATTTTTTCATAAGAACTACTTTTAGAGATTAATAATATTGAATATCTTTTTCAAGGCGATACCCAATTATTAGTAGATAATCGTTTGGCTCATTTCCAGTTCTGTCTATATCACATAAGATAAGGAGCTGTATTTTTCCATAATATCAGTACGAAGAAAAGTTTATTGCTCTTGTTGTAACAAAGGACGACATTTATAAATTGAAATACAAATTTCAACCGTATACAAATACGTATACACAGCCAATGTATACGCATTTGTATATTGTTTTTACAAAAAAGATCATTCCAAACGTAACGATTTAATAAAATTAGTAATAGACTCACAAGAAACATTCATTTTCTTTTTCAATCTACTACGGCGTATCCGAAAAGAACTTCCTAGAATATGGAACAGCTCTGAAATCTGCGCATTACTAAAATCGATACGTAACAAAAGAATGATATGTATATCATCTTCAGAAAGTATAGGATAATAATGCCTCAATTTATAGATAAAACCATCCTGATGAAGATTTATCCAGAATTCTAACTTATTCCAATTACAATCACTTATTGCTGATAAAGATGTAACATAAATTTGTACGTCATAGACAGTCTTCCATTCTTCTTCATTCATAGCTGGATTTTTATCTATTACAATTATGCCCTATTTCACCAATTCACCATTGATATAAAGGTTCTTGAAAGTGACATCTTTCGCCCCTTTAATATCATTTGCTCCTTTGGCTACATTATTAAAATGAGAATCCTCTACACTGATGTTATATACATGGTTATCATCCTCCAGCCCTATAATAAGCACACCCAATTTACTCTTCTCACAAGTTACATTCTTCAAATGCACGTTACGGACAATCGGGTCAAAACCTCTCTTGCATTTTTCCCGATTCTCATATTGCAGATTGATACGAAGTACTGCTTCACGACATTGCCCTACCGTTACATTACGCACATATACATTTTCTATAAGTCCTCCGCGGCAAGTACTGGTCTTAATACGAATGACACGATCCAGATTCGGACTATCCATCCGGCAATCTTCTACAAACAAGTTACGATAACCACCGGAAATCTCACTGCCGATCACTACTCCTCCATGTCCATTCTTCATCATACAACCGCGTACAATAATATTCTCACTGGGAATATTCCATTTACGTCCATCTTCATTACGTCCTGATTTAATAGCAATGCAATCATCCCCCGTATCAAATGTACAATTCTCTATCAATACATTTTTACAAGATTCAGGATCACATCCATCTCCATTAGGCCCACGATTATAAACCGTCACTCCACTTACAATCAGGCTCTCACAGAAAAGAGGATGAATCACCCAAAACGGAGAATTCAACAAAGTAACACCTTCAATCAAAATGGTGTGACAGGAATGTAAATTCAGTAGCTGCGGACGCATCCCGTCTTCCGGCTTCATCAGACGTTTGTAAACGGGAGTCAATGTTTCACCATACATCAACAAGCGTTCACGACCTCCATTGCGTTGAGCCACCATACCTTCTTTCCAACCATACTTTACGGCCCCACACATAGGCCACCAAGTTTCCATGCTACCCTGTCCGTCAATTATACCTTTTCCGGTTATGGCAATATTACTTTCGCCATAGGCATAAATCAAAGGATGAGCGTTATAGCAATCAATTCCCTCCCAACGGGTTAAAACAGCAGGAAAGTAAAGGCTCTGATCCGTAGAGAATTTCAAGACAGCTCCCTCTTCGAGATGGAAATTCACATTACTCTTCAGAGTGACAGGTCCAGTATAGAAAGTTCCTTTGGGCACAATTACTGTGCCACCTCCTGCCAGACTACACTGTAGAATAGCTTGATTGATAGCTTCATGGCAAGGATTAGCCTCATCATCTGTTTTTGCTCCGAAATCTGTTATAAGAAACGTTCGTTTCGGAAAAGAGGTTCGTTTAATCTGTTTTTCGATGCGGGCACTTTCTTTAAACGCCTTATCAAAATCAACAGTATTCGCATAAGTTACCTCTGCCACAAATAGCAGTATAAGTAGTAAATAAATAGTTCTTCTCATCATAATGCATCTCTTTTTAATCATTTATTTTTTGTTTTATTGAATTGTAATTCCCATCAGGCCGATAACAACATCGTTCGAAAGTGTTTCCAACGTCAGATGGCTTAATTCTTTAGAAGGATTCAGAGACATATCCAAAAGTATGCCCGCTCCCCCCTCAATGGAACGTCCATAAACACCCTTTATTCCTAAGTCTTTTCCCAAGTCATTACTTACCATACCTGTCTTGAAATGAATACGATAAGGACGAGGAGAAGATACAGTGAATGCCTGACCATCGACATAGAAATCCTGCTCAATAGGACACCAATTATCTGGATTCACTAATTCCAGCACATCGGAAGTGCCATCCGTATAGAATACACGAATGATACCATTAGCAATGCGGCACTGCATGTGGTTAGTACTACCTGCCATCATCAAATAGGCATGAGAAGCTCTACCGGAAAGCGGAATACTCAAACTATCCGGATAATTATCCCACAAAGAAGTGAAAGCTATATTCTTTCCTTGAGCCAATATTCGGAATGAAACACCCAATTGGGTAGTCAACACCTCATCATGCACCAACGCACGCAAACCCGTATCGTCAATGTCGGCTGTTAGTTTCGGATGACACCACTCACCAATGCCCTGAACAGGAAGCTGTAGAGTGGTAAATGGTGAACGGGGAGTGAGATACTTATTCCGGAAAATATCAGTAACATTCGCATTGAACAGAGAATCCATATTTATCATCCGGCACTCTAATGTATTCACCTGTGAGAAAGGGAGAACGCCCGATGATTTTTCTGATTCTGATATTTGTATATTCACAGGCTGCCACCATTCCATTTGTCCCTGTTTCATGCGAACAAAGAAAGTATGATGCCCTAAATGATCGTTGACTTTACTTCTAATAGATGTATCACTAACGTTCGGTTGTACCAAAACTCCCTGTGGATCATATATTTCACCGAATACTGCCCCTGAAGTTGAAGGGATATTGATCTCCGCTAAAGCATCCACCTGTATTTCAGGCAGAACCGAACTCAAACTTTTTCCTCCCCATACAATTTCGACTGTTGATTTCTTTGCAGAAGAGGCAGGGATGATAATCACCGGATAACCGGAAGCCGCTTCTGCAAAACTCCAGTCAGCCTCTCTCCCATTCACTTTCACCGAATGAATTTCTTCTCTCCCGGCATTCACTTGTAATGTCAATGCCAAAGGAGTCTCAAAACGTTGCTCTATTTGATAGGTATCAACATCTTTTTCCCGAACAAAGCTATAAGTCATATCCGGCAAAGAAATAGAAGCTTTTGACCATTCTGCGGGAAATCCCGGACGAATCACCATCTTACCGTTCAAAACATCCGGTAAAATACCATACAAGCCTTGTACCAACAATCGGGAAGCTACCCCAATCGGATCTCCAAAGTCACGATAGCATTCTCCACGGGCAGCATCATAAAAACTGACTTGTCCAAAATTACCCGGACTGTTCCCTAGATACATACCATCCAGAAAAGAGCTTTTCATCAGTCGGCATCCTTCCTCCGGACGTCCTGCCTGAAAATAAGCCAAAGCTGTATGCATCACCTCTGCAAAAGCCACATTATTGATACTCCAGGAATAAGGTAACCAATTGGTAGTGGCAATCGTTGCATACCCCTCTTTCAGTCCATCGGCATATACGGGAATATGAGGTATTTCTGTATCGACATAGCGCGTAGCCTGATAAGCCTGAAAAGGATCAGCAACTTCACTATCAAGTGCATGATATATAGTCCACAATCCCGGACTTTCATGAAGCCGACGATGTCCCATGAAATCCTGATACTCCGCCCAGCAACCTTTACTCTGCATCCAAAGGCGTTTATTCATCGCTTTCAATATTTGTTCGGCTTCCTTCTGATAAGGTACAGAATCTTCACCTATCAAGGAAGCTAGAAAAGCTGCCATTTTATTGGAACGATAGTTGTAAGCCGATGAATGGGTGACAGCACCACTATTGTAATAAAGTGCATCGCTTGCCCAGATACAAGCATAAGCATCATATAAGCCATCATTGTCCGGATCATAATTTAATTTTTCCCAAGCAAGATGACGGGTAATTACAGGCCACATTTTACGGACATACGCTGTATCTCCCGTCCAGTTGAAATGCCATAAGAGTTCATCCATATAACAAAGATTCATGTCATAATGATGCATTTGATTATTGCGCCCCGGATTCCGGCAAATATAACCGTTACTATATTGAGGAGTTCCCCAACGTTTTTCCGAACGTGCCAGATTCATTGTGGAGTCCTGTGCCGGATGCGGAATTGTATTCGGAACATCAGTCACCTGACTGGCCGCATAAGCATCAAAATGAGTACGTGCCCGATCATGCCATCCTAAAGCATCACCGGTATACCCGGCTCTCCACCCACTCAACGGCATACGCCAGCCAATAGCACCGTGCAACCAGACTTGCCCATCCCAAATTCCATCGGCAGCAGCAACTAACGCTCCTCCCAAGGTATTCAAATAAGGGTCCGGAGTTTCTATTTTCAAACGGGAGGCTAATGCCAAAGAAGCCGCCTCCGCTTTTTGGTAGAGTTTACGGGCATTAGATTGTTCAGGCACTTCCCCACGTACTAAGTATGCTTCTTTCTGCAAGGGAAGTTCACCTGTGACAAGATCGGTAACTTCGGCCGGAAGTTCGAAACAATCAGCCGGATCGACTCCCATATCTCCATTACGGCTCAAACGTTTCCCGGTAGCACCTCCATGCTGCCAACGAAGTATAGCCCCTTTAGGCATATTCGAAGCGGAAAAACGCCAGATAGCTCCGTCCATATCGGCTAATGCCAATACTACAATACGCAGTTCTCCTTTTCCCCAGGAAGGGTCTGTCAGATAATAGGTACGTTTTCCTGCCGAGTAGCGGGATTCACAATGTCCGGTACGGTCAAGTGCGACTTCTGTTCCATCACGAAGAATGATTTTGAAACTTATATTTCCTCCACGTCCATTATTATAAAACGCAAAAACCGGCCGGTCACTTGTTTCTACACGAAAAGGGCTATGGCCACCATACAAAGCACGGGTATAGCGGTTCTTACCGTTGATACAAACAAACTCATCTCCATCAGGATGGTATTGCAACGTCCGTTTTGCCCCTCGCAAATGCTCGTTTAAGGAGATGGATTCTTTAAAGTCACCGATCTGTTTTGCCTCTCTTTGAGCATTTAATTGCATTGCCGGCAACATAAAAAGACAATAAGCAGTAAGCCCTCCTTTTAAAATAAGATTCAGACGAAAATATTTCATATTTTTTGTGTTTGATTATGGTAATGGCTTCAATCCTTCCCAACGAACATTCCATGTCCCGTCTTTCGGGAATCCCGGATTAGTTTCGGTACATCCGTCCCAACCTGCACACATCATTGCAATAGCAGTCAACAAGCCACCATTACCCGGTAAATAAATGCGCAAACGACCATCCTGATAATTATGACCATTTATCAGGTATGTATTTGTGCGTTTATCCATCAGTAAAGCTCCAACAGCCTTTTCCGGTTCGCCCAGACGGGCAGCATTCATGGCTGTCATCGGATAATCCCATCCCCAGGTTTTACCCCAATTCCAGTTATCCCAAATCCAGTGCAATGTATTTTTCATATAATCTTCCCGGATAAGTTTATTCATCGGAAGGATACCGACTGAACCCAGCACTGCCATGTGATCGGAAGTATAACGAATGTCTTTATAAGTATCTGTAGCTGTTTCAGCAGCCAGATAAAGTCCATCTGTATTATAAGCTAGAGGTGAAAGTTTGTCGAGCATTTCATCCCATTCCAGATTGCGCTGTTGCCCCATGCGCTCACGCCATTGTTGGGCGGTCTGCATTGCAAAATGCCAGTAAGAAAGTTCGAAAGGAGGATTTACTGTTTCTGCTGCACGTAACGTTTCTTGTGCGGGGATCGCACCTTTCAACACATAGCGTCCTTCCAGTTCATCATAGGTAGCAAAGGAGTACATAAATTCAGCCGTCTCTTGTACTAAACGATTATATTTCTCTAGTACTTCTTTAGTCGGATCGGCACGATAAAGCAATTCTGCCAGATAAATTAAATGGGGTTGTTGCCAAATCAGAAAACTTCCTACTTTAGAGGGAGCTTCTGTTCCTGACGGGTCGGTCATTTTCATCCAACGAACACCGTCAAATCCTTGTCTCTGTGCTATTTGACGTGCCATAGGTTCTGCTTTTTCATACCAAGCAAGTGTACGGTCGAGTAAATTGCTACGGTTCCAGAGAGCAAATTGGGCTTCGTGCCACCAGATCATTTCAAGATGAAATTTACCAAACCATGAATTATAAGTAAGCCCCGTTTCTTGCGGAGGAGTAGTACCCGCGCTTTGAATAGCAAGCAGATATTGACTAAGTACCACACGTCGTTCCAATTCTTTGGCGCGTGAATCCGTACATGACGAGAAATCAACAGCTGCACCTTCTTTCCAGAAAGAGTTCCAATAGTTTTTTGCTTCTTCCTGAATCTGTTCCACGGTGACAGTCTGCGTAGAAGGAGCTTCACTAGTAAAAGCACAGGTAAAAGCCAGTTTGTCATCCATCGGAGTCAGGACAAAACAGTGTTTTACTTTCTCATTCAAAGTCGCTTCCCCTTCCCAATGCAAAGTTATATAATACTCTGTACTATCTAAAGTGTGCTTCAGGACTGCAGAAGATTCATTTTGAGTAACAATCGTCGTCGTATGTTTATCAATGGCTTCCCAATTACAAGCATCATCACAGTGTCCTCCTGTAGGATACGGAAAGCGAAAACAAATTCCGGTATGTGCCTTGGAGGTTATATGAGCAGCAATCATATCACTGGAAGGATGGCAGACAGTCTCCACCTGATAATCTTCACCATTTAATTTAAACCTGCTCTCAATTTTTCCATTCCACAAACAAAGTTTCTGATGAATATCAGTCACTTGTTCAATATCCGTATCTTCTTTCACGTCGAAACCGACAATCCCTAAATGAAGACGGTGTGGATTGACACGAAACCAGTTAGCGGCATCTTGCTGTCTGCCTTTCTCTTTGAACTGTGTAGCATAAAGTTCTTTCTTCCCTCGCCCAAAATCGTACTCTTTCAGGGTTTCTTCCGGAGTAAGATGTTCCGGATTGGCAAAGCTATGCCATCCCCACTGGCTTTGCGTTCCTAATGGAACACCTTTGCTGTAATTGTCCGGAAATGTCTGCAAACCGGTTATATCTACCGTATAAGCAAACTCTCCATTTCCTACAGAAAGGGAAGCCAATGAATCGAATGCCGTAACAACGGGACTATTTCTTTCTACCAGCGCCTCACGGTCAATAACGGACTGTTTTCCGTCTCCGCAAGCTGTCCAAACAAGAAGTGCTGCAATATATGCTGCTAATGTTTTCATCATTCTTTGTTATTGTTATTTGCAAAAGTATTTATATTTGAAACAATGACGCGGATTCTCATTCAAAAATCCGCGTCACCCCAACCTAATCCACATCAAAGGATGATTTGAGGATTTTTTATTTTAAATTCCAATGAACGAAATAACCTGCTTTTCCACCGACTTCTGCATTAATCTTGGCACGAATAGCCTCCGGATCAGCATATTTCGGACAAACACGATCGGCTATGATGCTTGGATCATTGTAACGACGTGCCATACGAATCATTGTAGGATAAATCTTTCCTTCTGCAGGAAATTCGAGCATCATTTCATCAAGAATAGCTTCATCATTAGCTCTGGTATCTCCACGTGTAAACTCACGATTACCCAAGCTAAACGCCCCACGAATACCCATGTCCGGATACTTACGAGTGCCTAACGTACTAGCTCCGGTCCAGTCATCAGTAAAACCATTCCATGTCACTCCACCATTCGGAAAAGTTCCGTTCACTCCCTGATTAATCAATGCCGATGCTTCCGTTACACGTCCCAAATTATTGAGGGCCTCCGCCAACATGAAATACAGCTCACTGCCACGATAAATATAAATATGCACATCATCTTGATAAGCATAGGTACGCACTGTGCTATTTGACGGACGATACTTCTGGATAACATAATTGCCACTTTTATCTTTCGCAAAATAACAAGTAGAACGTTTATCCGAAGTAACACCTCCAAGCGGATTAAAATCCGGATCAGTATAACGTTCCATTCCTACCTGTGACGGAGCCAACAGATACTCATTGGGCGATTCTGTCCCAAAATGTTTCAACAAACTATTAGTCTGGTTTCCTTGATAATTATAGATAATAGCAGAAACAGTCTCTTGTGGTTGAGGATTAGTATTATCCCAAATCTTACTATATGTACCTGTCAACTTCACATTATGCATATACTGTGTTGCATCATTCACCGTACTGGCAAACTTTGCATTCATTGTATTCAAAATAACATTCACTGTTTTCTGGTAGTCACCATGCCACAAACATAACTCTCCATATAATGCAAAGAACTCTGGTGTCATATAGTCCCAATAACGATATGTACTTTCTGTTGTTTCCGTATCAGGATCAAGCCATTCTTTCCATGACATTGTATTCGTGCCATCTATTCCATCAAACCCTTTAGTTAATAAATCAAGACAGTCTTCCACTATCTCATCCAAATTCTTCACAGGAAAGTTATTCAAATCTTTCATCTCACGAATCGGATCATTAAACCAGACAGCCTCTCCATAAATCTTACCTAATGTAAGATATATCCACGCTTTCACACGAAGTGTACAACTAACCAAAGCTTTATAATGATCCAGATTAATAGCTGCCGGATTTTCTGTTTTATAATCATACAACTTTGACAAGTAGTCATTGCATGCTATAATTACATCGTAATAAGCAGCCGGATCGGCATACGAATTTCCTGTCAGGTCTGTATCATAATTATAGATACTATACAACTCACTAGGAGCGTTCTTAGTTGGTTCCAGCAATTCACCACGCGTATCTGTCAAATAGATCACTTTGTCTCCAATGGCTTGTACTTTGGTCATAATACCTATATACCCCGAATACATCTCACTTTCTTCGGTGATGTATCCGTCATGATCTAATACATTCTTCGTCTCGACATTGAAGAAATCGTTGCATGCGCCTAAGAAGAATGTCATGCTTAGTAACACATATTTCAATATATTCTTTTTCATCATCCTTAAAAGTTCAAGTTTACACCAAATTTAATTGATTTAGGCTGCATCATTTTCGCATAGTCAAATCCTTGCATAGCATCACTATAAGAATAAGAGAATTCAGGATCCAACCCTAAATATTTTGTAGCTGTCAACAGATTTTCACCTGTTACATACAATGTACCGGAACGGAAGAAATTCAGGAATTTCTTATCAAAACTATAACTAAATGTAACATTCTTCATGCGCAAGAAAGAAGCATCTTCTATCCAACGGTCCGAAAAGTCATTGTTACCCATCGGGTCGTTCCATTGAGCACGAGGAATATTAGTTTGTTGTCCTTCCAATGACCAGCGGTTTACAACTGCCGCACTTTGATTGCCAAAAGTAGAAAGTGATTCCAAACTACGTCTAACACCATTATAAGCCTGATTCCCCTTTGAATAAGAGAATTCTGCAGACAATGCAAAAGATTTATAACTGATTCGTGTAAAAAAGCCACCGAAATACTTCGGTGCGGCACTGCCTAAAGAGACACGATCTTTACTATCGATACGCCCATCACCGTTCTGATCTACAAAATGGATGTCTCCTGCCTGATAAGCCTGTCCTTTTTGATTGACCAGATTAGCAGCATCTGCTTCAGCCTGTGTAGAGAATACCCCAAGCGTCTGATAACCATAGAACTGATAAGGAGACTCTCCTACACGGGAAACCAACTGCGCACCATCACTATAGCTATTAATCAATTGGGACGTGTTACCTAATGACTTCACCTCCGATTCATTGCGGGCAATATTACCACCTATAATCCATTCGAAATCACGTGTACGAACCAAAGAAGCTTGTACTGCCAATTCTACCCCTCTATTCTTTATTTCTCCACAATTTGCATAGTAGTTTAAAGAACCAAGTGCCGATGTATGAGGTACTGCAAAAATGACATCTTTTGACAGATTATTATAATAATCTAATATCACTTCCAAACGATTACGCAATAGACTCATATCCAACCCAAGATTAAATTGTATATTCTTCTCCGGTTTCAGAGTTGTATTCGATATATTGGCACGAACAATACCGGAAGCGGTCATATAAGGCAAACTTGTATAATAATACTTTCCCAAATTGGAAGAAAAACGGCTATTACCGGACAAGCCATATTCCGCACGTAGGTTTAAGCGATTTACTAATGTAGAGTTAGTCAATGGCAACCAACCCTTTCCAAGCAAAGTCAAACCACCAGAAGGATAAATGTAAAAATGATTTCCATAAGTACCGGCAGATGACGCACCATCAGCCGCTACATTCAAAGAGGCTGCTACCATATCACGATAGGTGTAATCAGCATGAGCATAAAAATTCGCCCAGTTCCATTTTTCCTGATAGCCATAGAAGTAACGTCCAACTGTTTTTGTATCTCCCAATGTCTGATAAAAGTCGTTCGGAGTATTACGGCCTGCACCACCTTCATATTTATTTTGAGTAATCAACATCTGTGCACCGGCAAGAATATTCAAATCATGAATGCCTTGAAAAAGTTTCTGATAACGTACATTACCATTCGCAAATATATTCAAAGTCTCACCAACACCTTCTTTTACAGAATTTTCTGCATCACCATATTGATCGACAATCGGCAAAATACTCTTATCCGATAGACCGGGAATAAATAAATGCTCTTTATTATAATTATAATACATTCCGAATGTTCCATTAAACGATAACCCATTGAAAGGTTTGTAAACTAATCCAAGTCTGAAATTTACGTCATACTGGCGATTACGACCATCAAGTGTATTAACGATAGCCAAAGGATTGCTTACCGCAAAATCCATATTCGTTGAATTACCATAGTAATAGGTAGAGTAAGTATCCAAGATATTTCCATCGTTATCTTTCTTATAGGGACTAAGCAATGGAGCACGCGAATAAGCAGCCAATATCGGATTACTAACATTATCCATTCCCTGTTGCTGATAATTGCCTGTCAGATAAGCCAAACCGACTGTCGCTGTCATCTCCACCCATTTACTAATCAAAACATTAGTATTCAACTGTGTATGGTAGCGCTGGCTTTTAGTATAATCCATCAACCCATTTTCCATCGCATATCCTAATGAAAAATCATATTTAGCAATAGCATCACCACCTTCTACACGAAACAAATTGTCTGTCACAAAACCATTCTTATAAATTTCATCTTGCCAATCTGTGGTATTGTTATACAAATAATTGTATTTACTATTTGGATCACTCAAAAATGGAAATTCCGAGAAAAATTCCTCCATATTACTGAAATAAGTCATACCAACATCTGAAAGGTAAGATTTGTAATCATTACCTGTAAGTAACGGCATGCGTTTATTATTCCAATTCACTCCATACTGCCCATAAAAACTGACTCGTGTATCCAAATTATCAGAAGTAGCACCATCCGTTTCAATCAGAATAACACCATTCGATCCCATCGAACCATACATAGAAGCCTCCGCTCCTTTCAATACTGTGATATTTTGAATATCTTGAATATTATATGCCTGAAATATATCTCTTGAGAATCCATTTATCAATTGTGATTCACGAGAATCTGGTAAATAGGGTATCCCGTTAATTACCACAAGTGGGGCGTTTGAACCTACAAAAGAGCGAATACCACGCAGGTTCATATAACTTCCTTCACCTGGCATACCACCTGCACGGGTTGTCTTCAATCCTGCCACCTGTCCTGCCAAAGCTCGATCTATCTTCATACTTCCCTGTGTGAAATCTTTTTTATTTATATTCACCGCAGAAGTCAGTTCCGGCCGGGAACTTTCGATTCTCATAGGCAATATAGCCGATTCATTGTATTTATACGTGTTCTCCGGCATCATTAGAATAACAACCTGTGAATTGTCATCCACCAAGCGAGTTTCCGGATAATAACCAGCTGCCCACACAGAAATTTGAGTTGTATTCTCTTTCAACTCCATTTTGAAAATCCCGTCAACTCCTGTTTTTGCATCTTTACTTCCTACGGCCGAAATGATAGCTCCTTCAATCGGTTTATTCAGCGGTGAGAGTATTTTACCGCTAATTTTACGTCCTTGCGCATATACACCGGCTACCGACAGCAATAACAGCAAAGTTGTAAATATAAGTTTTATTGTCTTCATATTGATTCCTTATCAAAGTTAATAACAGTTCTTTGTTGGTTTCAGACACCAGTGGTGGAAACAACATTTACTTGCATTTATTCCATGGAATTTGAGAACCACATTTACCGGTTGTGTACCTTCAATAGTAATTACACCGACTTTTCCTCCATCACGATCATAACTCGTTTTCTTTTTATCTGTCGCTTTATTCACATCATATCCTTCAGGATAACCTTGTCCGCCACGATCATAGTGAAAATCAGTCTTTGTCAATTGAGAGGCTGTTACAGTCCCTACGTACTCCCCATTAAAAGAGATCTCTACATCATGCCCCATTTTTTGTTCAAAGCCCAAACACAAATCATATTCACCGGGAGGTATTTTATAGGGAGTGGTTACTTTGTTTTTTTCATCATAGCTAAAAGCCGTAAAATTTAACGTATACTCTTTAATTGTAGCATCTGTCGTTTTAAAGCGTACAACGCGATTGATTATATTAGGGAAAACTCCGGGCCAACCAGACCATTCTGTCACCTTCGTTTCCATTTTATCAAAAGTCAAATTTTCATTATCAAAATAAAGAGCCTTTTCTTCTTCTGACAAATACTCATACCATCTCATGTAATCTTTAACACGATAAATCAATACATTGGTAGGAATCTTCATGTCTGTCACATAATAAGCAACACCATTACTAAGAGAAACTGGATTCTCCAGATCAACTTGCTGCACAGTTGTTCTCCACTGTTTACTAAATATAGAATTCAAATCTATATTGGCCTCAAAATCCGATTTAGATAGTTTCTTATTAAAGAACACTGACTGGAAAGTCCAATTCTCCAATATAGAATCCTCCCGTAGCATTCCCCATTCCTGTAGATTTTGACGGGCTGCAGCCAACGCACGATTAACTACTTCATTAGAAGGAATCAGTACAGTCGCTGATAATGACTCTGACATCATATTAAAACCTTGAGCCTCAAAATAAGGATTAGTAACTATAAAAATTGAATCATAGACGTTACTTCCAGTCTCATCAACACCTATTATTTTACTAGCCTCTTTATCAAATGTCAACTGATTACGCTCCATAATCATCTCTCTAAAAATAGAGTAATCATCACCTAACCCTTCAATCAATTCATATAATGATTTAGGAGTTTCCACATAATCCTCTATTTCATAAACATAACCATTGTTCACCTTCGTTATCTTTTTCACGGCTATACCATTGAACGAAATAGAAGTATCATTATCTTCATTTTCAACTTTCGACACATTGATATATTTTCCATTCCACATCAACACACGTTGTCCATCAGAAAGATTAGACGGAGAAAGAGAGATATCCGAAATGTGCGATTTAGCCAAGAAAGTTCTATCATCTGTAACAACTGCGCGAGGCAAAGCATTATCGTCATTAACCACTAGAATAGTGAACAACAGATCCTTCTCAATCATTTCATCCAATACTCCTGTTTCACTGAACAATTGATACATAGTACTCAATTCCGGTTGAGACTGTAAGTAATCAACTGCCGATTTATTGACTACTGTAATGTTTACGTTATTCACCACCTGTTCTTCCTGGGAATAATGAGAATCCCAGTCGTCATTACATGCATATATACCACTTATTAGTAATATGGATGATAATATATATTTTATAGTCTTCATAAGTATGTGTTTATTCATCTTCAATTATCGGTTCGAAAGTCATATAATCTAATTGGATACGGAACTTGCTATTGGAAGTAGCAGCCGGATCAGCAATCACCATTTTCATAGAATGAGTACCCGTTTTTGAAAACTCGATCTCATCATAAATGACCGTATCATAAAGCCCCAATGTATTAGCTGTGATACTTGCGTAAATCGGTATTTCAGTAGTTGTTTCGCTATCACCATCAAATGTAAAACGAATCTTACCACCATTACTTCCACTAGTCATTGTACGCATAAAGTTCATAGAAGTTGCATAAGTAACTTTTAATATTACCTTATATTTACCAGCTATCAGAATCGGTGTCTTCATGATTATGGAACCATTATATCCTAAATTCAAATAGATATGATCTTTATTCTTACAATTGGTCCATGCAGAACCTGTTTTCGGAGTCGCGTAACCCACTGGATAATATCCGCCATTACTACCATCTACAGATGTAGCACTACTCTTGGCATCTATGGTATAACAAGCGAGTGAAGAAACGTCTGACTGATGCTCGCCTTCATCTACAGTCTGATACTTTTGATCTGGATCACCATATCCACCATTTACCCAAGCAGCTACCTCTTCATAATCAGCAAAATCCCATTCTACCAGAACCGGAATCTCTGATTCCCACAAAGGTAGCCAACTATCTATCTCATGCAAAATACCATTCTTAGCCTGTACATCAGAACCATTCTCCACAAACATCGCTTTCACCGATTGACCATCAATTTCTCCTTCATAATTAAAATAAAGTTTATTACCACTCTGTAAAGACGCTTCCAATACGGCGTCCGCTTTAGTAGTCCACAATTTTGTTTTCGTACCTCCAGAGAAATTATTAAAATCAAAAACAGAGTAACTTCCTCCAATCACATGATATGCTATATAGCGAAATAATTCATTTGTTTCATCTTTATAGTCTGTTCCTACTGCACCTGTTTTAGCAGCAAGTTCAGCAACAGAAGTAACCCCTTCAGAACGATAGGTGTCATCTGACACAGCCAATAGTGTATAATTCCGCTTTTGTTGGATAACAGTGTTATCTTCCTGTTTTATTTCATCGTAAATAATACTTAAACTATCTTTCCAACTTGTTTGATTCAACGCCTCGATAAAAATGGAGTACTTATCACTGTTTTCACTAATACGCTCATATAGATTTTCCACCAAAGGAGACATCACATCATTCAGTACATACACGTACCCATTGGATACCTGAATAGCCAACTCCTTCACATGTGCTTCTTTATTCACATAAATAGAATTGAATCCTCCTGTCTCCGAACTCTCATCAAAAGAAACGGAAAGATAATCATCTGAAAGTGTTTTAGCCTCCAGTTTACCTCCTTGAATAAAAGTGTTCAAATTGATGGAGTCATTCACTATATGATACTCTGCAAGACTACGGGCATAATCCTTCCCTAATTCTTGAATAGAAGATACATTCTTTTTTTGATAGAAACTGCGCACAGCCTCGTTAGTAGGAACCAATACGGTAAAATAAGACGAAGCCTGATTTACAGCATTAAACAAATCCGCATACTTCAATACGGTAATCCACTCGGAAAACTCATCAGAGCGTGTTTCCAAATAAGACGATACCGGATTCATGTCATAAACCTGATAGGTAGAATCTTCGTACGGATCATTGCATGCACTGAAAAATGCAACCAATAATAATAAATATATATTTCCTAAAGTCTTCATAATAAATGGCTGTTTATTAATTATTACCTGTTATTCCATAATATGGATTCTGTACCAGTAAGTTGTTATTTTCAATTTCGTCTGCATGAATAGGTAAATACCATGCATATTCATTCTGGAGAACTGAACGTATCCAACTAGCATTTGCTGTCGTATTGTATTGCTGAACCAAAGTAATAAAAGCTGATTTATGAGCATAATTCTTACTTTTGGCGTAACGGATCATGTCATACCAACGCTTACCTTCAGCTGCCAATTCAATATTACGTTCCGGCAATAAATAATTTTCCATCATTGAACTTTCATCTTCCTCATCTAAGACTAATGTTTTCTCCGGTAAATTAGCGCGGGTACGGATCTGATTCATTATATCAACAGCCTCCTCCCAGTTTTCTTTTCCTTTCCAAATCAATGCTTCAGCCTTCATCAACATGACATCCGCCATTCTGTAAATAATCCAGTTTGCATCATCTTTCAAACGCATTGCTTCCAAATTTGTAGGATCCGTATCGCCCAGCTTATATTTCCAGATACAATAAACAGGATTCTCTCCATCACTATATGCTATAGAAGCACCATACCAACTGCGGACCGCATCCTTTCCTGTTATTACCTCCATATAATCATTTTCCAAATCCTCACTCATTTTAGTAGAATATTGGTAATTAGGATTTGTGCCAGTTGTATACATGGCACTTGGACCTCCTGTTTGACTATAGGTGTTGCCATCCCAGTTCACCTCAAAAATGGATTCATTACTATTACCCGGATTAAAAATTGTATACCAATTCTCTGGAATTGTAATAAAAGCCGGACGACGCGATGCGGTAGCGTTGATTAATAGATCTGCATATTTAATACAAGTATCATAATCTTCCGTCCACAAGGAAACTTCTGACATCAATGCATACAAAGCCCATTTAGTAACACGTCCTTTGGAAGCATTCCAATTATCATTATCATAAAATTCCTTTGCACCTCCCGAATCAAGAGCCGTTTGCACATCTGCCTTAACTTGCTTCAATATTTCTTCTTCTGAAGATTTGGCAATGGAGAACGGAGTAGAGTCATCCTCATAAGGAGTTGTTACTAAAGGCACTTCCTTAAAATTCCGTACCAGATAGAAGTACATTAACGCTCGCATGAAATAAGCTTCAGAAAGGTGAGCATTCATTGCACCCTCTGTATAAGTTTCATCTATTTCATGTACTCCTGGAGCATGAGCGATCACTACATTGGCCATGTTGATCACTTGATACATGTTCTCCCATTTACAAATAGCTTCTGTTCCATCCAACTGGAAATTCTGCAACTTCATCCCATCCTTATCACCTGTTAACGTACAAATAGATGCCCCGCGCAATTCTCCCCATTTCAGCAATGACTGGCAAGAGGAGCGCATATAATAATAACCGGAAGCTATGACCGCTTCTACATCTTCTTTCGATTTCCAGTAAGCGTCAGTCACTTGTTCATTCTTGGGAAGTAAGTCTAGCCAATCACTACAACTACTATTCAGCAGCAGGCTACCTGCCATTATCCCTATATAAATTAGTTTCTTCATGTCTGTAAATGTTATTAGAAATTCAAGTTTAAACCACAGGAAAAACGGCGGGAGCAAGGTGTGTTTGCACTATCTTTCGATAATTTAGAAGCCGAAGTAGGAAGAGAAACTTCCGGATCTTGACCAGTGTAACCAGTCCAAGTAAACAGATCATAACCAGTAACAAAGAAATTAAGCGTATTGATACCTAAATAATTGCACACCTTTTTAGGCAGAGAATAGCTCAACGATACAGTCTTCAAACGCACATAAGAAGCATCCTCAACGAAACGGTCTGATCCTAAATAGTTATATCCTTCATTATATAAAGCACGTGGAATATCCGTATTATCCCCTTCATTCCTCCAACGTCGCAAAACCGCTTTACTTTGGTTATTAGCATTATACATAGACTCATTATTCATACGAGTCGCATTAATAATTTTCTGTCCGAAACGGCCATAGAATAATGCATTCAAACTTAAACGCTTATATTTAACTGTAAAACCAAAACCACCAGTAAGAATCGGGTTACAGTTGCCTAGATAAACAATATCATATTCATTTATCACACCATCATGATTAATATCCTCATAAATAGCATCACCCGGACATACTTGCTTAGTACCATTCTTCATAACGATTGGCTTACCGTTTACATCATTCATGACATTTCCCTCTTTATCACGTGCATAAGTAGCCTCCTGATTCTGATAGACTCCTTTATAGCGATAACCATAGAAAGAACCGAATGGACGTCCTTCTTCTATACGAATAGCATACTCACCATTTTTGAAGGTGTAAGGTTCTGGATTCATAGTTTCAGGTAATTCGGTAATTTCATTAGTGTTACGGCTCAAGTTAATATATGCGCTAACACGCCAATCTTTCTTTTCATACAATACACCATCGATACGAGCTTCCCATCCTTTATTCTCCATTCTCCCAGAATTAAACCACTTATTTTTAGAGAATCCTGTAGTGGTCGGCATTTTCGGTTCTTTCTGCAACAAATCTTTAACATATTTATTATACCATTCAAAAGTTAACCTTAATCTGCCATGGAAAAAGCTAAAATCACCGCCCAGATTATATTCTGTTGAAGTTTCCCATTTCAAATTATTCAACTGCATTCTGCTGGGATAAATAGCAGACATATCCATATATTCTCCTCGCGAGCTATAAGCTCCGTAATAAGCGGCCGTTCCTTTCGGAGCATTACCGCTTTGTCCAATGCTAAAACGAAGCTTGATTTCATCCATCCAATCTTCTGTATTTCTCATGAATGGTTCATTTTGCATATTCCAAGAGACTCCCACGGTAGGAAAGATACCCAAACGCTCTGACTTACCCATTGCTGAATTAGCATCCATCGTTGCAGAAGTATGAAATACATAACGGTCCAGTAAAGTATAGTTAATCAAACCGGTTCCAGAAATGCTACGCGCTTCTGACTCCCCTGAACCCAAGCTATAAACAGAGCTGCCTGTTATTGGATCTGCAAGACCAGAGGAAGCATTACCATAAGACGTACTTGTAATACTGGAACTGGTGGCCTGTGTAGTACGGAATACAGCAGTTGCTATTAAATTATGTTTATCCTTCCAGTTTTTATTGAATATCAGCTTATTTTCTGTTTGCAACGTTAGACTCTCTGAAGAAGCAGCAGTGCTTTGATTGGCATATTCACTCGTCCAAGCCACTCCCGTAGCAACTTGAGGAAGGAATTTGTCTGTTGTAGTAGTTGACATCTTAAGAGAAGCATAAGCCGAATATGTCAAACAGGGAAGAATCTTATAGTCAATACGAAAATTAGCGCGACTATCACGTGACATAGTATTTTTATAACTTTCGTTTGCCATAGCTACTGGATTAAAATTAGAAGCACTACTGCTACTTGCCTTAAATTCACCTTCCCAATCCTTCGTCTGATAAGAAAAATACTGTGAAGAACGATTTCCATTTTCATCCATATAATAAGGAGATTTATTCGGCATCTTTTTAAAGGCCTCCGAACGTACATTGCTATCTTTTGGTGCCCAGTTATCGTCCTTATCCGACTGCGTAAAATAGAAATCTGCTCCAAATCTCAACTTATCCGAGAAATTATAGTCCACACGTAAAGATGAATTGAAACGCTTTAATCCTGTACCAATAGTTGTACCTCCTTCACTTAAATATCCCAGTGCCAAACGGTAAGTAGCCTTCTCACCACCGCCACTCATGGAAAATGAATTGTCTGTAGTAAATGCATTCTGACGTACTTCGTCCAGCCAGTTCGTATCTACATTATATTCATTGAAATAGTTCCAGTTGGGTGAATAATTAATTTCAGGCGTATCATACAAATATTTCAAATAAGTATCAGCATTCAACCCTGTATAATTAGCACTATTCCACAAAGCTTCCTGCACCATAGCAATGTACTCTGATCCATTCAGCATTGGAATACTATTCGGCTCAAATTTTGCAGTGAACTTAGAAGAAAAATTAAACGTAGTCTTTCCAGTCTTACCTTTTTTAGTCGTAATTGACAACACACCATTAGCACCTTTCGTACCCCAAATAGCTGTAGCAGCCGCATCTTTCAAAACCTCTACCGATTCTATATCGGTAGGAGCAATGTTCAATAAAGCACCTAAATCTTCTTCATTGGCAGTAGAAAAGTCAAAATCGTCATCTAGTTCTTGTGTATAAGGAACCCCGTCAATTACAATTAATGGCTCGACAGAACCATTAAGCGTACTGGTACCACGAATACGGATAGAACTTCGTGCTCCCGGATCAGCACTTAAAGCAATATCTACACCACTCAACTGACCTTGTAAAGCTTCTTCTACCGTAGCTATCGGAGCAGCAGCAATCAAATCTTCCATCATCACTTTCTGGGTCGCAGACACATTTTCTTTATGTCCGATACCCATATTATTACGTTCGATACGTTTGGCAGTAATAGCAACCTCATCCAGCGTTTCCACATTGGATTCCAATTTTACATTTAAGACTTTCTGACCGGTATATTTAATTCGTTTCGTCTTCATACCAATGTACGAATATACCAACGTCAGATCGTTTTCTTGTGCAGGAATTTGTAAACGGTAGTCACCATCCAAATTAGTCACCGCACCTCCTACAGAACGGTTTTGAGCATTCACAATATTTACATTCGCACCAACTATCGGTTCGATCTGATTTCCCAGCATTTCGGTCACCTTACCGGACACGACTTGTACCTGTGCGGCTACTTCCTCTGTCCCCAGAACAAGTATCGCTATCAGCATGTATTTTACTAATTTCATATTCATATTAAATTCGGTTATATCAAAGGACTGTATCAATTAACTGAAAACATCCGTCATCAAACGCAAACGGGAAGAAATTATAATCAGATATCACGTTTGCCACTTTCCCATCTACCATTATACTTAATGAGCTTCCAGAATCTGTATACGTCAAAGACTTTCCATTAGCAGTAATATATGTAGAATTCTTCATGGCCGATCCTGGATAAGGATAGGTGATAATTGCATTTTCCGTATCACGTAAAAAATATGAAAGCAGGTACTGACGAAGTTTCGAGCTATTAGTTACCGCTCCAGTTGTATCCACGCCAGGAATTTGCCCTGCAGCTATTGCTGTACTAATAGCTTCATTAGTTGGAATAAAACCGATAACATGATATGCTCCTGCTAGTCCGAATATATAATTACTAGACATCACCATATCTGCTTTCTGTAATAACTGTGCAAACTGATAATAAACATAACGGACATCATTACAAACGCTCAATTTATGTTGCAACCCGTCACCTTCTTGTGCTTTAAAGAGAGCAGTTCCATCATACATATAAGTTTTTCCGTTATTCCAACTGTCATTTCCATTCTTCACTTCTGCAAATTCAACGAAAGGTTCTATATTATTATCCGGTTCCAAAATCTGATTATAGGCAGCACTACTTGCTATCTTCCCATCTTTCACATACCAATAATTAAAACCTGTTTGTGTTGCAAGAACCTGTGTTCCATTTGTTTTCAGTTCATCTACACCAGTAGCCGTATGTATGTTTACAATAGTTCTCATGATAGAAGAAGAAACATCTACTAACCCATCCTCTGTTTCTTGTTGTAATTTACTTCCATCTGCATAAGTTCTCAAGTAAATATCTTCTGACTCTATTTGTTCATTAGTAGGTACCAACAAGACATATTTCGTATCTTGTGAAGAATAAGCCGTTATCAGCCCTGCCCCATCCAACATATAGAGATAGTAGTTACAATCTTTGTTACGAAAAGCCGGTCCAACAACAGAAGCAAACAGAACAGGTGTATCAATTGTACTTAGTCCATAAAACACACCATTTACACACATCGACTTATCTTTCACCTTTGAAGGATCGAAATTAAAGACCATGTCATACATATTCTTAATTTTTCCACTTGTAATTTCATCAGGGAATGCAATCCCATCCTTATAAATAAACTGATTCAACATATATTTCATTGCTAAATCATCTACCTCATCCAAAGATTCATATCCACCCTTTTCCCAATAATTATCAAAGAAATTATTCATTGCCACATCTGACGGTGCAAACACACTATATGCTTTTGAGGCATTATTGGCTACATCCGAGTATTTCGTTGAATACCATTCCACTGCTATAGCAGGCAAAGAAGTACCATGTGTATGAATAAAAAGTGAATCGGCCCCCAATGTTGCTCCAAAATCCTTAGATAACGTAGCGTCATACGTATAAGTGGTATTTTCATTATATAAGTTGAAAAAAATCGAATAACTTTCATTTGACTCCAACTGGGTATAAATGGTTTCCAAAGGTTCAATTACCTGATCAACAATATATACATAACCATTGTCCGCTAAAATTTCATATTCACTAACAGCAGCATTAGAAACATTAAACCCATCACTTCCTTTCCATGTAGAATTAGGGTAAAAATAGGTATAATTAGATGCTGCATCCAATTTTTTTGTGTCCCAAAAACGGTAAGAGAAAACTGGAATAAAACGATCCAGATGATAAACCATACGCCGCTTACCTGTAGAAGCTTCTACTTCCATAGTAGGAACATTACTACTGCGTGTACGAAACTTATAATACAGCCCCGCATTCTTATTCATTTCCTCATCAGTTATTAAATCACCTTCCGGACGAAAATTCACCAACTTATTTTTATTGTAAGAATAATAAAGCAGATGAAAACCAATCACTTTTTTCAATTCATCCAAATTTATTTCACTGATGTCAGAATAGCCGTGCTTCTCCAAATAGGCCGAAAAAGCCGTATCATCCGGAGCCATCACAGTCAGGATACTTTTTCCCTCCATAATAGGCTTAAAACCTGCCAACTCTACTGCCTGCAAAAATAGCGAGTAGTTCCCTCTATCTTCCAGGACTTCCCAAGCACTACCTTTCAACCATTCAGGTTCTTCATAATGTTCATCTATCTTATCTGTACATGAGGAGATAAAGAAAGGCATGAACAGTATACAAAGTAGTACTGTTGTAAATGTCATGTTTTTCATATTACACAAATTGATTATTGTTTATTCTTATTAAGTTCATACTCATATTCATCAGGATACTCCAATGAAAGGGCATAATTTTCTATATTCAAATAGCCATTTTTAGCCTCTTTTACAGCATCTGTCGGATCATTTTTGTCTAATCCCCATGCGTCTTCGAAAGCATCCGGCATCCCATCATTATCTGAGTCCAGAGGTTTCTCTGCAGCATTTATTATACCAGGACCTCCCAACGGAAATTGTTCTGTTTTACGTTCATCTTGAATAATCGTTCCTTTTCCTCCCAACGAAGTAAGTTCATCTATCAAGTATTTATCTACTTCATCACGTACCGGAAGATAAGCACCTACTTTTTCAACTACCCATTCATAAGCTTCCTGTGCACTTTTCTGACTGCGTATGATCGGATGTAAATCGGAACGAGCCTCAAGAAAAACAGGAGAACCACTACAATATTGTGACCAATTTTCTTGTGTTATTTCTATTCCGTCCAATGCACCATCCTTATTATTATCATAATAATTACCTTTACAATAAGTATTAAAATTGCCATTACCACCTGTAAATGGTCTTGCGGGGGTCATTAGAACATTTTCTGTCTTAATTGATCCATCTGGTTGTTCCACATTCTGCCAATTATTACAAGGACCAACTATAAAATAGTTGTTTTCAATAGTTGTTTCCGATTTACCTTGAGAATCACCACTCATATTATAAGCAGCTCCACTTCCCCAATTGTATACAACGTTGTTAACAAACTGGTTTAGTCCTTTAACCTTCGGATTTCGAGTTTTATTATCAATATATAAATTACGGAAAATCGTACACCCATTCGATATATCAGTTTGCATCAGACCACCACATGAATGATTCTGCAAACCCTGTCCGATTATAGAATTTTGTATTGTTATATTCTTTGGGCTAGTACCTTTACCATCTGGATTTATAGAGAAATTTTCGTCTTTTCCCCAAGTTATTGAGCAATGATCAAATATCATATTTGCTCCATTAGCAATTCCACAAGCATCTTGGTCTCCTGAATAAGCTGCTCCCATACGCATACGTAAATAACGAACAACTAGATTTTGAGCACCAGAAGCAGAAATGCGACCACCATAAAGGACGACTCCATCACCTGGTGCGGTATGCCCTAAAATAGTCTGATTACTTTTCAAAACAATAGGATCCTTACTCAACTTTATAACACCAGATACATCAAAGACAATAATACGCCAAGGTTTACTTACTGCATCACGAAAAGATCCAGACCCCGCATCATTCAAATTAGTCACATGATAAATTTCTCGTCCCTCACCCGCACGAGCACCTGTTGCATTTTTCCCATATCCTTCCGCACCAGGAAAAGCAAGTACTCCATCATCAAAAACCGGGAAATTAAGCCCCTGATCCGAACCTCCCCCTTGATCACCAAAATCCCCATTTTGCGCTTGGTCTGTTGGCAAATTGGGACTCAGATCACTTCTAGCATCCTTATCAACACATGCAAACAAAGTAGTAATGGAAAGACAGGAAACTGCCAATATTCCTACTTTTGCTTTTAATAATGTAATGTTTTTCATATATAATTAAATTAAATAATTAGACTATTTTTAGATATATTTATTTAAATACGTGTAAAATCTCGCTATTTCACAATTTTTATTTTCATATTATTTATTCAACTCAATACATCCCATAATGAAAGGTCCTGTTGCTTTAGCATCATTATCTCTCATTTTCTCTCCTATATAATATTTGAAACTGCCATCCCGATAAGGCTTACCACCTAATCCACCTACTTGGCAACATTTGGTTAATGTCAATGTTCCGTCCGGATTTGAAATCAGCAGTTTATCGCACAGACCTTTAAAAGCCTTTTCTGCAATGGCACGATACCGACTATCAATGTATCCCTTGTTCACAGCTTTCATATAAGCATACATACACTGTGTTGTAACAGATGCTTCCGGGAAATTGCCTGTACGTGAAGGTTGGTCAATCACCTGATACCACAAGCCGTTTTTATCCTGGTATTTTGAAAGAGTTTCCGCTAAACCCTTCGTCCATTTAATCATATCAGCATAACCTGAATGATCTTGGGGAATATATTCCAAAGCATCTACCAAAGCCATAAACCACCAACCGATACTACGTCCCCAGAAATTAGGAGAATGTCCGGTTTCCAGATCAGCCCATCGCTGGCTCCGGTCCTCATTCCATGCATGATAATAAAGTCCAGTCTTGGCGTCATAAGTATGTTGATGGCAGAGAGTGAACTGTTTAACAGCTTCATCAATCCATTCCGGATGATTGAATTCAGCTCCATATCGAGCCATAAAAGGAGAAGCCATATACAATCCATCCAACCACATCTGATAAGGATATATTTTTTTATGCCAAAAGCCTCCATCTGTTGTACGAGGTTGCTTTTTCAACTGGTCTATCAAATTCTCGATAGCCAATTTATATTTCTCCTTTTGGGTTTCATTGTATAAATCAAAAAGAACTTTCCCGGAATTGATATAATCCAAATTATAGGTTTCTTTCTTATACAAATAAATATCCCCTTTGTCATCTACCAAAGAATCAGCCCATGCCTCTACATAATCAAAGTACCTACGGTCTCCTGTTTTCTTCCAAACCTGTAACATTGCACAACAACCTACTCCTTGCGCATAACCAAAATACAGGCGTTTTCCATGATCCAGTTGCCAAGCTTCTGGAAAACGGCGAATTTCCGAATCGGCAAATAGTCGATAATAAGTGTCGGAAGCAAAAGAATCCGTACGGAAAGGAACTGCTGGAAGTCCGGCTTTATTAAACAGATTTACTCTAAAGAAAGTCCCATAACCGTAGCGTACAGCTACAGGTACAGAGACATAAGTTGAAGAAAGCGTTATCGAACTTCCATCAATTACGGCTTCAGCCGGATAAAACCGCGCATCATTACCAGCAATAAAAAATCCTTTTACCGGTTCATTACCAGGTGTCTGCAGGCCACCTTCCGCAAAATCAAAATCTAATGTAATTTCTCTCCCACTCACTTTCATTGATTTGTAGAGAGGTCCTGAATAAACAATCTTTTTACCATATTGCTTTACTAATGCCCAAGCTGCCAGCCGTTCGCCCGGTGCAACTTTATTTCGTGGATGTATGTCTGTAGAATCGGCTGCATCCGTCACTACTGCCATACCAATGTTTTCAAGTCCACCTAACCATGTTTTTAATTGTGCTTCACGAATACCTGCCGGTTGTTTGTAATGTGGTGCAATCTGTACAAAATAGAAAGGCATATCCGGCTGATTCCATTCTTTCCGCCAACTATTAATCAAGTTAGTAAATACTTCCTGATATTTCTCATAGCGAACAGAGTTAGACTCTCCCTGATACCAGATATTTCCTTTCACAGTATATCCTACTATGGGAGCAATCATACCATTCCACAAAGTAGCCGGAACCTTACACTTATCTTTTTCCCTACTCACCTTTTCCTTTGAATATTGTTTTAAGACATCGGCATACAGCGGATTGTTTTCCATCACTTTCATGCTTGTCCAGGATTCGGCATGTGTTCCTCCCCAAGTAGACTGAATTAAACCAACCGGTGTACTCAATTCCTTATACAATTTACGCCCAAAGACAAATCCTATAGCAGAAAAGTCTTTCAGATTCTCCGGACTACAAACCACCCATTTTCCAGTACAATCCTCTTTTTCACCATCAGGCGCCATCTGATGCTCTACATGAAACAGACGGATTTCCGGAAAATCAGCATCTTTCATTTCTTCCGCTTCATTCAGCATTCCTGTTTTCCATTTCACTTGCGGATTACGAGCTACTGGAAATTCCATATTTGACTGTCCCGTACAAAGCCAAACTTCACCTATTAATATATTATTGATATGAATCTTATTATCACCTTTCAATATCACAGACTGTCCGGAAGTAGCAGCCGGTGTTTGCATCATCAATTCCCAATGACCGCTTTCTGAAGCAACCACCTTATATTTCTTATGATCCCACGAAGTTTTTACCTGAATCTTCTCTCCGGGACGTGCTTTTCCCCAGAAACGTACCTTCGCATTTTGCTGAAGTACCATATTATCTGATAATATGGAGGGAAGTTGTATATCTGCATAAATTCTCAAAGGAAAAAAACAGATCAATAACCACAGACAAAAAATAATTCTACAGAACTTCATCGCATTTTATAGTTTTAGATTCAATGTTTTACCAAACAAGTACATGTCAAAGATACCACATTACATGGCAGAGTTAAAGAAAAGGAATATGGAGAATTCGACTTTCTTATGTAAATTCATATGCGTACAGCCCTTTACACACCGATTTTGTACGATTTTACAGGCCATGTACAATTTTCCAGTCTTTCTGCCATTCTTATTTAATTCACTTTATTTATCTCAACCTTTCTTATGATGAGTGAATCAATTATATTTTCATCTATCTTCACATCCTTTTTAGCCTTGATAGCCAGATTGTCGAAACAGAAATTGGATAATTTGTACTGATTTGATTTCTCTACAGCAAAAAAGGAATCGCAATCCAGATGAATATTACGCATCGTTATATAGCTGGAATATGAGACCGGCATATCTTTGCGATCTTTCAGATCATAAAACTGTGTCCATGGAGCAATAAAGATGCAATTGCGAACATTCCCTTTTATGTCTTCAACCAAAATGTACTTATACTGTTGAGGAGTATCCGGACGCATTTTCAACCATAAAAGGCGTTTAGCCTGATTCAAATCACAGCGCCGGAGAATTATATTATGATTATAGATTGACTCACTTCCACAAGTCAGCACTCCGTGACAAAATCCGAAAGTACAGTCTTCAATGATAATATCACAATTGCCACCATTATCGGGATTTTGATCCGCCCATGGTCCTTTCCCGCCTTTTAAAGCAATCGCATCATCATTGACAGACATATAACACCCCTTAACCAGTACATTTTTACATGCATCAATATCGATTGCATCTGTACTGGGAGCTTTTACAGGGGAAGAAGGAGAATATATATGTAAATCCAAGAGTTTTACACTATCACACTTATAAATGTGAGTCGTCCAAAACGGAGAGTTCACCAGCCGTACATCAGAAATCTGTACGTTATTACTATGGGATATATGAAGCAAACGGGGACGTAATTCATCCATATTAGTACATTTAGGAATAACCCGCCGCCGCAACCAGAATGACTTCCAGTATCGCTCACCGTTTCCGTCAATCGTCCCTTTCCCGGAAAGAGTGAAACCATCAATCTTATCAACATTAATCAAGGCAGAAAAGTATTTCAGATTCTGTCCTTCCATCCGTGTTTCTATTACAGGGAAGTTGCTAATATCATCACTGCCTTTTAATATAGCCTTTGCTTCCAGATGTAAATGTGTTCCCGGTTTAAAGAAAAGTGCGCCACTAAGATAAGTACCCTCCGGAATGACAACGACTCCCCCACCATTACTGGATGCCAAGTCTATTACGGCCTGGATCTTTTCTGTTTGTAGCAGTACACTATCATTTACTACTCCATAATCTGTTATCAAAAATTTCTTTCCCATTATACTTATATCAGTTTTTTCATTTTTATAAAACCAATCCGGTATAATTTTACCATCGGGAAATTTCTCCTGACTAAATAGCTGCAAGCTACAACATGTCGCTACTATTAAAATTGCTGACTTTATCATTTTCTACTGCTTATTACTTTTTCCGCAAAAGTACCGCATCTTCCCATTCACCCCAAACCTAAGGATATGGAGATATTGATTTTCTTATGGAGTTCTATGCAAAGGATTCAAATACTACTTATCCATATACAATATTCCATATCCGGATGCACTTTTATATATACATAGAACCAGAATAGAAACGTTATGTCCGAAACAAAAAAGCACATCTTCTTTATAAAAGAATAGAATTTCGTGATAGTAACGTCCATTTCATTTACTTTCTATAGTAAACTCATGATAAAACATATTTTATCATATATCAAAGAAGAAAAAAAATGAACTTTCCTTTCACAATCCTCTTCAACGTTCTTAATAAATTATTGAGGAGTTTATTATAAACGGTATCCAAGTTTATTATAAATGATAAATTCCGACTTTAAAGATATAGCGGTCTTTTTTTGCAACAAAAAAGGCTGCAAACCCCATAAAGATTCGCAGCCTCTGGCTCATACAGAAACTCTCACAGTTTAACTACTGCAAGAATTCCCTAATATATTGTCATCATATTGTACTATTTTCTTTTTCATTCTTTTTAATGATACCTTTTACTCATTGATATTCACACCTACAAATATACAACATAAAAAAGGGTTTGTCAAGAGCAACCTGCCCATAAGAAGAATTATATCATAAGATTCGATTATTTACTTTAAAAAGTCATTAACCAAGCCTTCAGCTCCATCAACATTTCATTGCGGAATTTAAAACTATCTTTCATTCCCCATCCATGCCCACCACTGGGATAAATATACATGGCAGCCGGTATCTCCTTTTCTTTCAAAGCAGAATAGTAACGAATAGAATTCATAGGTACCACGCCCCTGTCGTCATCGGATAAAGCTATAAACGCTCTTGGTGTAAGCGAATCCACCTGATACTCATTACTAAATTCCTTTTTCAATTCCTCCGTTGCTTTTTCACCTAGAAACTGTCTGCACGATCCACCATGCCCGTATTTAGGTTCCATCGAAATTACCGGATAAAAAAGAATCTGAAAAGCAGGACGAAGTTCTTCGGAAGCATGTGTAGCCACTGTAGAGGCCAAATGACCACCTGCCGAAAATCCCATGATACCAATGCAATCAGGATTAATATTCCATTCAGAAGCATGTTCTTTTGCATAACGAATAGCTTCGTATGCATCCGACATGGGAACCTCCCGATTACCATTAGGCATACGGTACTTTAAGACAATAGCAGCTATTCCCTGTTCATTGAAAAACGGTGCCCAGTCATACCCCTCGTGAGCCATTGCCAAATGCCCGTATCCACCTCCCGGACATATAATAACAGCTCTCGCCGGCTGTTGAGAAGCTTTCGGCAAATATACCCGGATACTAGGTTTGAAATTATTCTTTTTATCATCATATCCCTGGGCTTCCATCCCATTCGTATTGGGTAAGCCGTTTTGCCACAAATCTATATCAATAGGCGAATCCTGTTTTTTCATAACTTTGTCTTGTGCATTCATAGAAGTACAAACAGTTGTAAAGCAACCGCTTAAAAGTAATATTTTACAAAAAGAAATTAGTCTCATACTATATGTTTTAGTTAATCTTATTCTTATGAATCCTGCGGAGAATCATTATCATTACTCACACCACGTTGATAAACAGACGGTGCTACTCCGAATTGAGCTTTGAAGCATTTACTGAAATAGAAAGGATCGCTGATACCCACCTTATAGGAGACTTCTGCAACCGTCAGATTATCTTCCGACAGTAACAACTCAGCTGCTTTCTTCATACGCACAACACGTAAATATTCATTAGGCGAATATCCCGTTACTCCACGCAGTTTCCGATAAAATACGGTTCGTCCCAACTTCATCATCTGCGCAAACTCATCAATAGAGAATTCAGGCCGGGCGAGGTTCTGTTCAAGGATGGCAGCCAACCGATCTGCAAATTCTTTATCCCGGTCAGTGGTACACATGGCCGGACGCACAATACCCGGTTCACTGGAGAACTTCTCACGCAATTTATCGCGCTGCTCGATCAGGCGGAACACACGTGCCAACAACAATTTAACACTAAACGGTTTGGCAATGTAAGCATCCGCTCCGGCTTCTATACCTTCCAGATGTTTCTCCGGCGAACTCAAAGCAGTCAGCAGAATGATAGGAATATGGCTTGTATCAAAATCCGATTTCAGCTTCTTAGTTACCTCAAATCCCGTCATTCCCGGCATCAGAACATCACAGATAATCAAATCGGCATCATACGTACGTGCCTTCTCAAATCCGGATGTACCATCAGCAGCAACTTCCACTTCGAAATAGGCTCCGATTTCCTCTTTCAAGAATTCACGAATATCATTGTCATCTTCAATAATCAAGACTTTCCGTTTATTCAGAGGAACAGCCAGTTTTTCCGAGTCAGGAAGTTCTTCCGAGAGCTGCAACAAATGATGCGCATGTCCGTCCGCCTCTTTCAGCAGTACATTGCCCGGGACAAGGAAGTCTTTCTCCGAATACACCGTCTTATCCGTCGGAATGCATACGGTAAACACAGAACCACCGCCTTCATTATCCTTATACTCAATCGTTCCTTTATGTACCTGAACTAGTTCATGGCTCAAATGCAACCCTACACCGATACTGTCACCGGAGAAGTTACTCTGCATAAATCGCTTGAACAATTCGTTCTGCTTCTCTTTAGGAATACCGACTCCCGTATCCGAAACCTGAATCTGCAAGGTTTGCTTCCCTTCGTCCACATTCACCGAGAGAATAATTGTTCCGTTCGAAGGAGTATATTTAAAGGCATTTGAAAGCAGGTTATAAGTCACCTTATCCAAATTTCCTTTATCAATAAACATTTTATAGGACGGCACCGAAGGCAGGAAACGGAAATTCATATTCTTTTGTTCCGCTACATCTCCGAAGCTCAAAAATATTTCATAAAGGAAAGAGATGACATCCGTTTCCTCTAAAGAGAGTGCCAGCTTATTATTCTGCATCTTTCTAAATTCCAGCAACTGATTGATAAGCCTCAACATACGCTGCGTGCTCTTATCCATTGTTTTCAGCGGATATATCAATTCACGCGGGATATCAGTCACACGTTGAATCTTCTCCAATGCTCCCTGAATCAAAGTAAGCGGAGTACGGAATTCATGAGAGATATTGGTAAAAAACACCAGTTTATATTCTGTCAACTGCTTTTCTACATTGATGCGGTTACGCAAGCCGTTAAAGTTACGAACGATACGGAAAGCAAAGTACAAGGCTATGATTAATAACAGCACATAACCCAGCATTGCCCAAGTCGTTTTCCAGAATGGAGGGACAATTACAATTTTCAGTGTAGTCTCGCTATCATTCCAAACACCTGATCCATTGCTCGACTTGACGTGAAGTATATAAGTTCCCGGATTAAGATACTTAAACGAAGCAAAATTCAGAGGAGAAGGAGCACTCCATCCCTGATCGTAATTTTCCAGCCAATACATATATTTGGTATGACCGCTATCCGAATAATCAAAAGTAGAGAAATCTATCAAGAATGAGTTCTGAAAAAACTTCAGGGTTATTTCGTCCGAATAAGCCAACGATTGCTTTAACGGAGAGTCCTCCATCTGCGGATTCATCTGGGTTCCATTGACATATAAATCCGTGAAAACAACCGGGGAGAAAGTTTCGTTATCCTGTATCTTTTCAGGATCGATCACTATTAATCCGTAGTTTGTGCCAAAAAGCAGTTTTCCATCTTCGCGCATACAGGCACTATTCTCACTATACACATTTCCCAGTGTATAGGAAGAAAAGAAATAGTTTTCAAAAGAATGGGTAGCCGGATTAAATTTGGAGATACCATATTCGGTGGCAACCCAGAGATTCCCCTTTTTATCTCCCAGAATGGACTGGATTACATCGTTAACCAATCCTTCGGAAGTTCCGTAATGTTCATATTTCAAAGAACAATAGTTATCCTGCGGCTCACAAAGATTCAGTCCCGAACCGGACGTACCAATCCACATCCGCCCTTCCGTATCGCGATAGATACACTTGATTTCATTACTGCAAAACTTTCCGTTTGTATAACTGAAAAGATGATAATTATCAGCATCTGCAATCAATGAATCCGGATGAAAAATACAAATACCCTCACTGGTTCCTACCCACACCATCCCATTTGCGTCTTCTTCTATCACACGCACCATCCTCATCCCGAATGTTTGCTGGAAGAAATGACGGAATTTATATTTACCGTCGGGAGTAGGTTCAGCCAGTTCCAGCCCACCGCCAAATGTTCCTATCCACATGCGGTCTTTACGGTCGCGATAAATGGCAAAAACGTTATTATCGGATAAGGCTGTCAAATCAGAAGGATTATTATAATACCAGGTGTCCCCCACTTTGAGACCATTTCCACGAGTTCCCATCCACATTCGTCCCTGCTTGTCTTCGGTGAGAGCATAGATATTAGAATGGAAATATTGATTGGTCATTTTCGAATGAAGACTTGAATCAAAGGTGTATAATCCCCCCTTACGCGTACCTACACAGATATCCCCATTAGACATTCTGGTAAGCATACGGATGGTGTTCGACCGGTCGAACAAATCACGGGATTCGGGATAGATACGGGAAGTTCCTTCATTCAATACGGAAATACGGGACAAGCCTGAATATTCCGAAGCTACCCAGATGCCACCGGCACGATCTTCCATCACATATTGCAGGAAATCCGAACTGATATGACTCTGGTCATTAATGTTCGCCACAAAATGCTCCAGTTTATCTTCGGCGGTATTATAAGCGAAAAGCCCATTTCCATAGGTTGAAATCCAAATAATTCCCCGGGAATCATGGACGATATGATAACGTTCAAAGTCGATATAACTTATCTTATCCTGAGGAATCAACTGGAAATCCTTACTCTCTCCGGTTTCGGCAAGCACGTACGTAAGCCGTCCCGTATGATTGTATATCCAATAATCTCCACGATTATCACGTATCAATTCTCCCTTTTTAATATTCAAACGAGGATCTGCGGCCATCTCTCCGGTAGCAAACTTATAAGTATATACTCCGGTAGTAGTCAGGATCACCCACTTATCTTTCAACAGGAAATTTCCGGTTGGCGATGTCGCCCCTGCCACAGTGGCAAGAGAAGCCAACTTTTGCATCTTTTGAGTAGCCTCCTGATAATAATAGATATCTCCATCTGCTGTAAGGAAATACATATCGTCCTTATAGGCCAACGAAGAAGTGAAGTGAATTAATCGGTCTTCTATCCGATATTGTCCGTTGGAGACAGAAACCAGTCCGCATTGAGTGCCGATCCAGATACGGCCACTGGCATCCTCATTCACAAATTTCACCCGGTTATCCGGCAGGTTTCCACGTTCGGTCCTGAATACGGTAGATGTCATCTCACCATTTTTCTGATGTACCATCTTCCGGCAGCCATTTCCCGAATGGGAAAGCCAGACATCTCCGTTAGCAGCGACAAAAACCGTTGAATAATTCTGCCTTAACTCGCCACAACCGGTATAGTCCACAAAACGGGCACGTTGCAAATCATAGCAACTATATAATTCAGGTGTAGTAGAAATCCACAAAAAGCCATCTTTATCTTCTGTCAGATCGTAAATACGGTTGTCTGCCAAAGATACCTCATCACCGATTTCCGGACGGAAAGTGAGAAAAGAGTTGCCATCATAACGACTTAACCCGTTCAAGGTAGCCAGCCACAAAAAACCTTTACTATCCTGATAAATATATCGAATAGAGTTATTGGGAAGGCCGTCACTCGTTCTCATTTGTGTAGAACGAAGCTCAATTGCACTATAAGCATTCAACACAAAACTAACAAGAAAGGTAAAGATCAAAAGGTGTCTTTGCATCATATAGATTCCAAGATTAATAATAAATGTTGGACAAAAATAGTCAAGATAGTTGAGATAATGAAAGAAACGGCTCACCTAATTACTAAAAAATCAATCCATGTGGAATACTTCCGGCAAAGGAATGGACACCGGTGAGTTGTCCGGATTCACTTCCATGATATCCGCCATATAGTCCCACCATTTCTGCACAATCTCCGTATTACCCAAGTCCTGCGAACCGGCCTCACCTTCCGTTTTCTGGAAAGCAAACAGGATATTGGTCTCCTTATCCCAATAAATCGAATAGTCCGACACTCCGTTTTTGGAAAGCAATGCTTTCAATTCAGGCCAGATGGCAGCATGTCTTTTCTCATATTCAGCTTCACATCCGGGTTTTAAATACATTTTAAAAGCTTCTCGTTTCATGGTTCTATCTATTTAAAGTTAATCTTTCTTTTCTTCTGTATCGATGGCAAAAATAGGTGCAGTCGTCTTCTGTTTCACCTGATAATACTGAACGGCACTGTCATTCATCTGCGGGTACTGATTCTTTAATAGAGAGATCATTTCCGCACCTGCCCAAAGCACCGGTCCGTATCCATGTGCCGCATATACATTGACCGGACGATAGTAATAAAAAGCAGGATCGAAAGCCATCCCCGTACCCACACAAGTGCCTTCCACCTGACCTTCCGCATTGATCTTACCGGCCACGGCATGCCATCCCAAATGAGCGACAGGTCCATAAGCAATGGCATCAATCCAGCCTTTATTGATAGCATGCGCCAAACAGTATACGTAAATAGCCGTAGCAGACGTCTCCAGATAAGAATCATTCCGGTCGAGCAATTGATGCCAAAGCCCTTCTCCACTTTGCAAGGCAGTCACTCCGCGTACATGAGCCCGGAAATAATCCATCACTTTCGCACGTTGGGGGTAATCTTCCGGCAATACATCGAGCAATTCGCATGCTGTCAGCATAGCCCACCCATTGGCACGCGCCCAACAAAAGGCAGGATGATCGGTACTGCTTTCTACCCATCCATGACGATACAATCCTTTTTCAGGGATAAACATACGGTCGGCAAATTGCAGGAATTGTCTGACAGCCTCCGCCAGATATATCTCTTTTTGAACCTTGTCATAACGGCTCATCTGGGCTACTGCGGGAATCCCCATAAACATGTCGTCCAGCCAAAGTGTATTATGTTGCGGACGATTGCGGGCAAAAGTACCATCTGCCAACCGGTATTCTTTATTCTGAATAAAATCAAAATAGTTCTCAATTAATCCGTCTACAGGAAGTGAGCGGTCTTTCACACGGACTTTCACCATCGCTGCACACACAGCCCCGGCATCATCCAGGGCATGAGGAGTGAGGATTTGCAGTAGTTGAGGGTCTGTTGTGCCTTTCTCTTCGTACACACGCTTAAAATGAGGCGCCACTTCCGCCAGAAAGCGGAAACGGTTCTGCACATAGTCCATGTAACGTTGATCGCCCGTGGCTTCGGCAGCTGCTATCAAGGCAGAATAGGTTACTCCCCATTCGTAACTTGCCAGACGGAAAGCCCCACGTTCCAGTTGCGCTTCCTCTCCCATCGTAGTGTAGTCGGTAATCAGTTTACCAGTGTTCTTATCTACCACACGTGCCGGAGTTTCCTTATCAATATAAGCAAATACACGGTCTATATCTTTCTTGACCTGTCCGAGTGTCAGGTCACCATAAGTGCCCTGATAAGCAGGTTGCAGCAAATGCAAAGGAGTATTTGAATCATTTACTACCGTTTTCTTTTTCTGTGCACTAACCGGCAAAGTTGCCAGCAATAAAGCAATGGTTATGATACGAATATTCATAATCTATTTTTTAGGTATTTTACATCCTCTGAATACAGTGCCCTGAAGCTCCGGCCCGAAATAGAATCCGGGCTGTGTAGGCTGATTATAAGCCACATTCTGGGTAGCGATACTTATACGATAAATCGGATCTTCGAGGAAAGTATGAAAACGATAGTCGGTAGGAATAGTGGAGACGTAAAGCCGTAAAGCTGTATTATCAGCTGTACGCATCAGTACTTCTTCGCGCCAGTCACCTACGATATCTCCCTGAAGGCAAGGATTTGCTTTGGTTCCATTATTAGAAAGAGTTCCCTCAAAAATGGCTATGTGCTCACACACTCCTTTTTCCCAATTATATTTGCTGACCATATTTCTATCCAACAATTCACGCAACAAATCTCCATCCCACCAGACAGCCATATTACAGGATAAACCTCTTACCCGGTCTTTTACCACTTCTCCTTTCACATTCCTTATTCCTCCGGAAGCAACAGACCACATTTCAACGCCCGGTTGAGTCGGGTCAATATCAGCTGCCATACAACGCCCTACATCTGTATTGTCTTTAATCTGAAATAGAACTTCTCCGGTAGCTGCATCCCGATAGGTAGAACCGTCACGTTTATTTTCATGACAATCCCATACTTGCAGCCCTTTACGAGAGGGGTCGAAATGAGTCAGATGAATGGCATCGCCGTGTCCCATTTTCGTGGTGTAGAGTCCTTTACCGTTATGGTCTATGGCGCATGAACCGTAGATGATCTCATCGCATCCGTCACCGTCCACGTCACCTACCCGCAGATTATGATTTCCCTGTCCGGCATAATCTTCACAACCGGGATTATTACTGTCGAATACCCAACGTTGTTTCAGTTCCTTTCCATCCCAGTCAAAAGCAGCCAAAACAGTACGTGTATAATACCCGCGACACATCACTACGCTTGGGTGTATACCGTCGAGATAGGCAACGCAGGCCAGAAAACGGTCGCTGCGATTACCACGACTGTCTCCCCAACCCATCAAGTCTCCTCTTTCGGGCACATAATCAATTGTTTGCATCGCTTCTCCTGTCAATCCGTTAAAAACTGTCAGATATTCCGGTCCGGTCAGGATACGTCCTTGTTCATTCCGATAGTCAGCCTGCGCATCCCCAATCACTTTTCCTCTTCCATCCACCGTTCCGTCTGCGGTCTTCATCACTACTTCCGCTTTGCCGTCACCATCGAAATCGAACACCATAAACTGGGTGTAGTGTGCACCGGCACGTATGTTACGTCCCAGATTAATACGCCATAACAGTTTTCCGCTCAACTTATAGCAATCAACATATACTTCTCCCGTATAGCCGTCATGTGAATTATCATGTGCATTACTCGGGTCCCATTTCAGAATAATCTCATATTCGCCATCACCGTCCACGTCACCGATACTGGCATCATTCGGAGCATAAAAATAGTTTTGCCCTGACGGAGTCGTACCATCTTCGGGGCGGTTCAACGGAATATTCAGATAACCCAATGGGGCATTTGCCGGTAATTGATAACTACTTTCCGTTTTCCCTTCCCTTGCTTTCACGGTATAAAGTACAGGTTCTGTCCCTGCATAGGTATCCTGAAAGAAAGTGGCATCCTTCAACGGGTGTTTGTTTATCTTTTCATCGTTCCTATAAATATCAAAAGATTCATTCATCGGGTCGGAAGACAAATAACGCCAGGAAACAGCCACAGTAGACGGATTCTTCCGGATAGCAATTACACCACGTCCCAGACGTTCGCGTTTCAACTTCGAAAAGTCATAGTTTGGCTGGGCTATCGAGGAGATAGCTATCAGGCAGAAACTAAAAAAAAGAGTTATGCACTTCATAGTTTTATCGATTAATCAAATTACAACACAAAAGTAAAGGACGCAGCCCATTGATAAAATAGAATATTGTACAGATATATGTAGAAATCATCATTAGACGTACTTTTAACACTATTTTCTGCCGTCTCGTGAACGAATTTAAAGACATTTGCACGGAAATCCATTGAAAAAGAAAAGAACGTCTCTTACCTTTGCCATAGAAATTAGTATAAACAGCAAATTAATAAAACAGAACTATTGTACCATGAAGAAACCACTATTCTTACTCTTTACAGGATTGCTTCTTTCTTGTCTGATACCAGTCCATACGGTCGCAGCACAAGAGCTTCCGGCACAAAAAGAGACTTTAGAGAATATCATAAAGGTAAATGACTACTTTATGAAGAAGTATGCCGATTACACTACTCCCAGTTTTTACGGTCGTGTACGTCCCAGCAATATATGGACGCGTGGTGTATATTATGAAGGATTGATGGCTCTCTATTCTATTTATCCACGTGAGGATTATTATAAGTATACTTACGACTGGGCCGATTTCCACAAATGGGGAATGCGCAACGGCAATACTACTCGTAATGCCGACGACCATTGTTGCGGACAGGCGTACATTGATATCTATAAAATCTGCCCGTCAGACCCGAACATGATTCGGAATATCAAAGCAAGTATCGATATGGTGGTGAACACCCCGCAGGTGAACGACTGGTGGTGGATTGATGCTGTGCAAATGGCAATGCCTATCTTCGCTAAATTCGGACAGATGACCGGAGAACAGAAATACTACGATAAGATGTGGGATATGTACTACTACACACGCAGCCAACACGATGAAACGGGTATGTTCAACCCCAAAGAGGGCCTGTGGTGGCGCGATCAGGATTTCAATCCTCCATATAAAGAGCCGAATGGCGAAGATTGCTATTGGAGTCGTGGAAACGGATGGGTATATGCTGCCTTGGTACGTGTATTGGATGAAATTCCTTCTGACGAGAAACACCGTCAGGACTATATCAATGATTTCCTGACCATGAGCAAGGCTTTGAAGAAATGTCAGCGTGAAGATGGTTTCTGGAATGTCAGTCTTCACGACCCGACGAACTTCGGAGGAAAAGAGACTTCCGGTACAGCCTTATTTGTTTATGGTATGGCTTGGGGAGTCCGCAACGGATTGCTCGACCGTAAAGAGTATCTTCCCGTCCTTTTAAAAGCATGGAACGCTATGGTGAAAGATGCCGTACACCCGAATGGATTTCTGGGATATGTGCAGGGAACAGGTAAGGAGCCTAAAGACGGACAGCCGGTTACTTACAAGAGTGTACCTGATTTTGAAGATTACGGAGTCGGTTGTTTCCTGCTTGCCGGAACAGAAGTTTATAAATTAAAATAACATACACTGTTTTTTCATTAGGTTTAAAGATAATCATTCATTAGGTTTAGTTAGAGGTTAGTTAGTAGTTAGCTCCCTCACTGACTGTTTAGACACAAGTCAGTGAGGGAGTTCAAAGAAAATAGATTTATGAAAAGCAAATTATTCCCGTATATATGTTGGCTGACAGCCATTACATTCAGTTTGCAACTGCAAGCGCAAAATAAAGTTTCCGCTCCCATGGCAGATGTCAATCAGGTGGTTGACAACACGCTGGATAGCCTGAATAAAGCACGTACCTCGCGACCGGAAGCCGGTTCCAGCCGGAAAGGTGACAACCCTGTTCTGTTTCTGGTAGGTAATTCGACCATGCGTACCGGAACTTTAGGCAATGGCAACAACGGACAATGGGGATGGGGCTATTTTGCTGGTGAATATTTCGATTCCAACCGGATTACTGTTGAGAATCATGCGTTGGGAGGTACCAGCAGCCGTACTTTCTACAACCGTCTTTGGCCGGATGTAATCAAAGGTGTACGCCCCGGAGACTGGGTTATCATCGAATTGGGACACAATGACAATGGTCCTTATGACAGCGGACGTGCCCGCGCCTCTATTCCGGGAATCGGCAAAGATACGCTGAACGTAACCATCAAAGAGACCGGAGTGAAAGAAACCGTATATACATACGGGGAATATATGCGCCGTTTTATTCAGGATGTAAAAGCAAAAGGAGCTCATCCGATCCTATTCTCGCTTACTCCCCGCAATGCTTGGGAAGATAAAGACAGCACCATCATCACACGTGTCAACAAGACTTTCGGATTGTGGGCAAAGCAAGTAGCCGAAGAACAGGAGGTTCCTTTTATTGATTTGAATGATATCAGTGCCCGCAAATTCGAGAAGTTCGGTAAGAATAAGGTGAAATATATGTTCTACATCGACCGTATACACACAAGTGCTTTCGGTGCTAAAGTCAATGCGGAATCTGCTGCGGATGGAATACGTGCTTATGAGGGACTGGAATTGGCCAATTATCTGAAGCCCGTTGAGAAGGATACTGTGACAGGCTCCAGTCGTAAAGAGGAACGTCCGGTATTGTTTACTATCGGAGACAGTACAGTCCGAAATGAAGATAAAGACAAAAACGGTATGTGGGGTTGGGGAAGCGTAATTGCCGATGAGTTCAATCTGGATAAAATTTCTGTAGAAAACCGTGCCATGGCAGGACGCAGTGCCCGCACTTTCCTGGACGAAGGTCGTTGGGATAAGGTTTATAATGCCTTGCAGCCGGGAGATTTTGTGCTGATTCAGTTCGGACATAATGATGCGGGAGACATTAATGTAGGCAAAGCCCGTGCCGAACTGCGTGGTTCCGGTGACGAGAGCAAAGTCTTTTTGATGGAGAAAACAGGGAAATATCAGGTGATTTATACATTCGGCTGGTATCTTCGGAAATTCATTATGGACGTTCAGGAGAAAGGAGCCGTTCCTATCGTTCTAAGCCATACTCCACGCAACAAATGGAAAGATGGAAAGATAGAACGCAACACGGAATCTTTCGGTAAATGGACACGTGAAGCAGCCGAAGCTACCGGGGCTTATTTCATTGATCTAAATAAGATTAGTGCCGATAAACTAGAAAAAGTGGGTATCAAGAAAGCGGCTGCTTACTATAACCACGACCATACGCATACTTCCCTGAAGGGAGCACACATGAATGCGAAAAGCATTGCCGAAGGACTGAAAAGTACTGATTGCCCATTGAAAGAGTATTTGAAGTAGTACAAAGGAAAATACAATAAAGGCAAGGAAGAAATATCGACTATATAGAATGCATATATCAAACGTATCAATTATTCATCCCTCGGAATAACTTCCTGCATATAAATAGCGTCGAGACTCCAAAGGGCAGCATCATTCGTGCTGATGCTTGTACATTCATCTAATGGAGCCGGAACTTCCGGTGGAAGGATGGTCGTGATACGGAAAGAGGGTGCAGGAGTATGCTCCAAACGGGTGAATAAGTCCGTCCAGGCTTCTTCTGCCATTTGTCTATCACGCAGATGATAAGCCGCATAAGCCATCAGACGGGATATACGGAAACGGCTGTGACTAAGTTCCCATGCTTTCTTCTTGTAACGTGCGGCATGGTCAAGCCAGGCGTCTTTCCATTCGGGCATATCAATCATACGCATCATTTCATTGGCAATCTCAAATCCACCCATGATCGTCATTAAATGATTAGTCGATTCCAATTTCGGATCACATTCGGTTGTGATGATGCCTGTTTCCGGATCAAATCCCAGAGCTTTTGGGCCGGTAAACAGGCGGCTGGGTAAGGCGGAAATACTCTTCATTCCTGCTATGATTTTATCACGATAAGCCGTGTTACCTGTACGCTCCCACTCTGTCATCCAATTACCTGCATAGGCCAGCCAGTCGGGACCGATACGCAAACGGGCAGGTGCAGTGCAAGGATATTCACTGCGAGGTTGAGCCAGACGCATAGGGTCTAGTTCATAGAGTTTATGGTCGGCATCTTTGACTTCGGTCATTAAGTCTCCAGAGCGTTCGTCAGTGGTGAGATAATAGTAGAAACGGTTCCAGGCGGCCTGACTGATTCGTGCTTCTTTTGCACCACATCCCCAATGACTCACATTATGACGGCTACCCAATCCGGCATTCGGACCGATGTGGTAAACGTCGACTTCACCCGTATGCCGGGTCATGGCTTCAGCCATACGCCAGATGTCGGCACGGCCGGTACGGAGAAAATTATACCAAAGCCACATATTGGAAGCAAGTTCCGTATTATCCCAGGCAAAGCCTCCGACATCATAACGCCAGGTATGACGGACAGGATCATAAGCGTGCATCACATCACCATAATTCCAGAAACCATACCATTTGTTCTGTTCAATGGCTTTCTGGTAGAAGTGGATGTAAGCGTCCAGACGCTCTTCCACACGGGTACGAAAAGAAGTACTGCGATCGGGGAGGCTCCATATTCCAAAGGCTCGGCGGTTATACAGGTATTCCGGAGTTGGCATTAATATGCTGGTGGCAGAGAGCTGTCGGGCGTCATCCGCAAAAGTTTTCTTTCCTGTGTAACCTCCTTGTGGAAGGAGAGTGAGCGTGGTGGTGCGGGCAATACCATAGGGAGTACTCATTCCTTCCTGCACATCTTCATAGCTGGCATTCAGGCCGTGAGCCACATTATCATAGTGGCGTAAGTCCATCGGTTCTGCATCCGGACTCCACAGCCAGGCAGTAAGCGTGGCAACCGGAGTTCTTGCATCTGAAATTTCGATAGAAGACGGATAAGATTGCCAGAAGTCATGCAGGCAAATTCCCAGTCCACCTGTTATATCACCGGCAAAAGCATAACCGTCACTACGGGTACCGGAGAAAGTCCCTATCCAAGGAGCATCACCATTGGTACGTTTACGAATGGAGAATGCGTCAGCCGTAAGTTGAGACAGGCGGTAGTCATTCCATGAAGCCCAGTCATTAAGCAATTCCCGATTTTTCTCGTCAAAAGCTTCATAAGGAGGAATACGTTTGCCCTCCATCTGTTGCTGTTGCAGAGATGGTTCATCTTGTATCTGTGGCATGGTAAGCATACGTCGCCCCACTAATGGTTGCACCGGTTCACTCCAGCCTCCTCCATCTGTACACGAAAAAGCGACGTGACGATTATACAGGGCTTCACGCATCGGAACATCGAAACGAATGCCCAGACTACGGATGAAATCCATCTTCTGATCGCCGTCATAGATAAAGCTATGCACCATTTTTATTTGTTCACTACCAGCATAAAAATAGAGGCGGACAACAAAAGGAAGCCACTCACGATTATTCTGACTGTCATCTTCAGAGTTAGAGTTATCGGTAGAAATTCCCTTATTCCTATTCCGATGTACACCTTCCAGCTTGACAAGTGTCCGCACAGAACCAGCGCGTTCGATACTTACTGACTTTATTTCTCCTGCATAATGAAAAAAGGAGACCCGGGAGGTGTTTTCAAGAACAGGTTCACTTTGAGTACTACAGACAAGACGCGCTTTCTCCCCTACTTTAGTTCCTTTATACAGCAAGCTATCAATCAGAAACTCTCCGTGCCGGGGAATATATACGGAAAGCACTCCTGTTTCTACTTGAATATTTTCAGGTGTTTCAGTGATAGAGATAGAAGGCTTAGGTTGTTTATTAGTAGTTTTTACTTTCTTAGAGGCTTTTTCTAATGTCAATCTTTCTGTCCCGGCAGGAATGACTCCGGCAACTCCACTCCATTTCACAGAACCATCCGGCCAATAGGCTAATGGCCAGGTATCCACCGAAATATCTTGATATTTATTCACTTTTAGCTGTAACGGAGTTGCAGGAAATACATCTCCTTCATCAAAAGGAACTCCGAAACTTACCGCTTTATCCTGTTCAGGGGTATCACCTATCCAATGCAAAGGAACGGCAGATGTCTGTTGCGGTGAACATTCATAACGAAAGTTCGTAATGCGGGTACGTGATAAGGTGGTACGAAAGCCGAACCATCCTTCAGTCAGAGGTTCGGCATCGCGGAAGTCCACCAGTTGCTTGCCGTCTATGTAATAACTAATCCTATTATCTTCATTGGTTATCTTGATGTGATACCAGTGATTTGCCTTTAGCAAATGATCGGCATCCGTATATTCTTTCCATATAGCAGGACGCACTTTCGGATCTGTAATCCCTGCTTCATTACCGTCATAACGACGAAAGCGCGTAGTGGAGTTATAATTCCCGCCATATCCCATATAGTAGAGTTGCAGGGAATAACAATTCAGAAAGATTCCGTTACGCCACTTTTCACGTTTCCAGATATTATCAGGATAGGTAGGATCCGAAGCCATCCAGAAACAATTCAAATCACTCAATCGGTCTCCTTCTTTTTCTACAACTACGCACGCGTCATATTCAATCGTTACCCGTCCATTCATCTTTTCTTTTCGCCAGAGAGTAAGCCCTTTGGGAGAAACGATTTCGGCTGTATCACCGATAAATGTCACTTTATAATCAGGAGACTCCGATTCGACCTTCCAATATTTATGAAACTGGCGGGCGTTGAGCCCAGAAACTTGATTGTCTTGTGCATTCATGTTCATTCCCAAAGTGATGAAAAGGAACAAAAGAGGAAATATGTTCTTCATACGTCAATAAGCTATGTCACACTGCAAAAATAAGGAGAGCCGATTAATAAAGAAATGGAATATCATCCATTTATATGGCGATTCGTGCAAATACAAAAAAAGAACAACCCGACAAGATGGCCGGATTGTTCTTTCTTACAAACTAATCTTTCAAATAAAGTTCTTCTTATTCTGCATTCTTCATCGTTTCTGCACCGACGTAGTAACCTAAATTAGTCCCCTGGTTATATCCCATATTCTGCATAGCTTGAGACATATCATAAGTGTGGTCTGTCATCAAATGAGGTAAACGATAAGTCGTAGGATGGTTAGTAGAGAATATATAAAGAGACTTACCATCACTCGAACCTAAAATGACTTCTTCACGATAATCACCCAGGAAATCGCCATAGTAACAAGGATTATATTTCGTACTGTGATTTCCGTCGTTAGCACCATAAATACCGAAATACACCAAACGATTTTTATTTGTCTTGTTTACATCCGGATTGTTCTTGTAACTAACAACACAAGCACGGTCATACATTTCTCTAGTCGGCTGGCCACTCCAATAAATAGCAGCATTATACATCACACCACTACCAATTCCTTTCGGATAATCAGTAGCAACCACTCTACCACTACTACAACTGTACATACCCGACTGTAAAGACGAATAATATTCAAATCCCGGACTATCCGGATCTACATCTGCTACGATACAACGTCCCACATCACCATTTTTACCTGCTCCATGTCCGGTAATCAGGTTTCCATTTCGCGCATCAATCACCTGACAACCGTATCCAAGCCCTTGTGTACTGTAAGTTTCCTCTTCCTCAAAACAAGCTACAATTTGTAATCCTGCACGGTCTTGAATGAATTTACCCACATATAAACAGTCGCCATGACCATTTCCCGTACACCATAGTTCTACTCCATTGTCGTCAATAGCTGCTGAGCCATACAATATTTCATCCTTTCCGTCACCATCCAAATCAGCCACACGGAAACAATGTGAACACATCGCTTTCCATTTATCATCATGGTCGGCTGTATCAAATTTCCAACGGTTCACCAGTTCGCCTCCTTTCAAGTCGAATGCCCACACCTGCCAGTTCGCGTAAATACCTCTACTAATAATCAGACTGGGATTGGATGTTCTCACCCCTGTTGTTTCGTCTGGTATACCGTCCAGATAAGCCACACCAATAAAGAAGCGGTCCATACGGTTTCCATAATCATCTCCCCAATAGCTATTCCAATATTGAGCACGAGAGGTTTTAGACTCATCTTCTTTGCCACGAGGTATATTAGTAACACGCGTGATTTCGCAACCGTCATATCCACGGCAAATAGAAATATATTCAGGGCCTTCCAATATCAATCCACAAGTAGTATACAGACTTGCTCCCGAATACCAACCCACACCATTCGTGTCACGTATACGATAATCATTCACATTTCCATTGGCATCAGTAATTTGTTTACCATTACCGAACTTCGTTCCTTCGGACGAACGGAATGCGATTTCACACAAACCATCTCCATCAAAATCATATAATATATAAGAAGTATAATGCGAACCGGAACGAATATTTATACCTAAGTCTATTTGCCATAATAACGTACCGTTCATCTTATACGCTTCAAGCAAAGTGGTACCATTACGCCATCCACCTTGATTAGCTCCGTCATACGGTTCTCTTTTCACAACAATTTCCAATTCACCGTCACCATCCAGATCGCCTACCTGAATATCATCCGGAGAGTATGTTAATGATAAATCCGGCACGTTCGTATTTAGGACAATTTCATGATAGAATTTGGTTGCCATTTGAGAGGTAAAGGTATAGTCACAAAGCGTTTCTGTCTGACCAGCCAGTGTCACTCGATAATAACTATTCTTATCCGGATCAATATCTGCATCCGTCCAACAAGTAGTATTTGTAATCGCTTCCTCATTCAGCTTTACTTCTGTACCACCATTTTCCGATTTATAAATATCAAAAGCCGTACTCGCCGGATCAGTCAACAGTAATCTCCAACTTATTAATGCAGACGAAATACCTGTTGCATTGTTTACATCAGAACTTGACATAGGATCATAACTAACCCACATTGCGCGACTACCTGTGATTACCTCCGTCGGCAAGTCTGGCAAGACTTCCTCCGGTTGGTTTGAATTATTACTGTCGTCGACTATAGGATCACTTTCCGAGCAAGCACCTGACATCAGCAAGCCCAACAATCCTATTGTATATAATATCTTCTTCATATTCAGTACCTTTTTTGTTTAATAATCATTTACCATCCCGGATTTTGCACTAAGTTAGGATTCTTTCCTCTTTCGCTCTGCGGAATCGGGAATAGATACATCTTGTCATCCCACTGCCGACTCACCGTATTACGAGTATATTTAAACGAACCATCTGAATTTTTAGTGATTTTCATTTCATCAATGCTCTTGAAATAAGTATCCGCTTCTTTCCAACGGCGTACATCCCAAAAACGATGTCCTTCAAAAGCAAGCTCTACCATACGTTCGTTTTTATACTTCTTCCACCAATTTTCATTAGTCATACCGGTAGGAAATTCCGGCATCTTAACCCGAATACGAGTCTTATTCACCATATCATTGGCAGAAACTCCAAATTCAGGATCTTTTGTATAAGGATTATCGAAATACTTGAACAATGCTTCCGCATAGTTCAAATAAAACTCACCCAAACGGAACGTAATCCATGTATGATAAGATGTAGAAGCACTTGCAGAAGTTGTATTTACCGCAGCCTGACAATACTTTTTCAAATAGTAACTGGTAGGAGTACCTCCACTTAGAGGTTCACCATTTGCTCCACTCGTATAGGTTTCCAAAGCTGTTTCATTCCAGTTCGGCCACTTTGTATCGCCATTTTTAGCTATTGTTTTTTCAAATCTCGGGTCACGTCCTTCATAATAAGGTTGATTCTTATCATAACCAGTAGTTTCATCCGGTCTCAAGCCGGTTGCCTGAAACTCGTATGCATCTACTAACGTTTGTGTAGGACAGTTTCCTCCCTTACAATTTTCCAATCCAATGGGAAAATTATATTTTTCGAATGAGTTGGTACCGGTCGAAGCGCGTTTTCCAAAAATAAGTTCATCAATAGCATCATTATAGCTTGTTGCACTCCACAGAGTTTCATATTCACTGATTAATTTCATCTTGGCTTCGTCACAAGCATCAATCAGTTCTTTGCTTGCCGTCGCAGCACGATACCATAATTCTTTATTATTGTCCGGATTAAACAATGGACTCGCTGCATAAAGGGCAGTACGCGCTTTGAGTGCCAACACGGCACGTTTGTTAGCTCTACCTGTCTCTGTTGATTCACCTGAAGGCATTAAATCTCCCAATTTGGTATAGTCAGGGATAATATCATTTTTTATTGCATCACATTCGGAAATGATGTAATCAAAAATATCCTGCGCAGGTGTACGAGTGAGTGAGTTGACTTCACTTGTTGACAATACATGATCCGTAAAAGGAACATCACCGTATTGTCGCACCAGATTGAAATAGAAATAAGCTCTCAAAAAACGAACTTCATATTGGTAATTGTTATAACGGTACATCTCCGCTTTATAATCTGATATTTGTTCATAATCAGAAAAAGTCAATCCCGTAAACTCTTCCAAATAGAGATTACAATCGGCAATAGCCTTATAACAGGCAGTCCACATACTGCTTTGTGCATTTGTCGGACTCCAGGAACCATTGTAGAAATACTCAATCGAATTTCCTGTATAGGCATATTCCGCTTCATCCGTAGCAGAGCCTAAAACAGCCCCGCTATAGTTACCGAAGTCAGTGTCGAGTTCTTGATAAATGTTGGACACTAAACCGCCCACATCACCAAAAGTACGTTTCACATAATTCGCGTCATAATTACTGTATTCTTTATATTCCATATTGTCCGCGCAAGAGGAAAGAGCAAAGATGCCCAGAACACTATATATCAATTTATTCAGTTTCATTCTTTCGCATTGTTTTTAGTGATTAAAAACCGATTGTCACACCAACTACCACGCTCTTATTCAGCGGGTTTGTCGCACCGTAAGATTCCGGATCCGCCACATCAATGTGGTCAAAACAAAGTAAGTCTACTCCACGGACATACAACTTGGCACTACCTAATATTTTAGTACGCTCCATCAAACGTTTGGGAAATTTGTAGTAAACTTCCAGGTTACGTAATTTCAAAAATGAACGGTCAGCCAGCCAAATGGTATTAGTCTGATAATTATTAGCATTACTTTCTGAACTCAGACGCGGATATTTAGCATTCTGATTCTCCGGCGTCCAACGATTTTCATAATAGTGAGTAGAAAGAGACGAGTTGCTGATTAATGGCCAGAACACGCTTTTTGTATTCAATACGGCAGAGTAATTACCAGCGCCCTGGAACATGGCATCGAAACCAAGTCCTTTCCATTCAGCTCCCAAATGGAATGAATAATAAATTTCAGGAGCAGTAGTGCTATATCCAATAGCTGTCTGGTCGTTGGAATCAATGATGCCATCACCATTTACATCTTTATATTTAATATCGCCTGGTACTACCGTACTGAAATTCTGTGTAAGACTATTTGCTATATCCTCTTTATCTTTGAAAAAGCCCTCTGCTATCATTCCATAAACTTGTCCCAACCGATGACCGGTTTGCACCAAATTGTTATATAGACGTGGTTCTTCTAACTGTTCTTTAATCTCATTCCGATTCCAGGCAAAATTACCTCCGATGTTAAAAACTAAATTACCTATCCGTTTGGTATAGTCCAGACCAATCTCCGTGCCCCAACTATCTACAATACCTGCGTTCTCAAAAGGAGCATCCATACCCAATACTGTGGAATACTGCCCTTCGGAAGATACCCAAATATCTTTTCTACGTTGATAATAGCCTTCCAACGTCAAATTCAACCCTTTAAACAAGGTGGCATCAATACCTACATTATATTTATAAGCCTTTTCATGGGTAGAGTTTACAGTTGCTAAACGACTGACATACGTACTTCCGAAAGCAGAGTTGTAACCGGAATCAAAACGATACATTGTACCGGAAGTCGAATAAATCTGATCCCAATAGTCATAAACCGTATTGCTTCCATCTTTAGGAAGATAGTCAGCATTGATAACACCAAATGAAGCCCGTAGTTTTAATAAATCAATCCACGAAGTGTTCTTCAGGAAGTTCTCTTCCGAAAGCACCCAAGCTGCAGAGATGGTGGGTGAAAAAGCCCACTTATGTCCCGGTGCCAACAGGCTCGATTCAGAGCCCAACAGTGCCAAATCTACATAATACCGTTTATTGAACCCGTAGTGAGTATACCATGACACATTCTGACGGTAGATGGTAGTGTTTAACCCATAACTGTCACGATATTCATACTCCCACTTCAATTGAGAATAGAGATCATGTTTACCAAACGAGCGGTTGTAGTTAATATTACCAGAAAAGTTAAACTGGCGTGTCCAATCGTTTGTATTAGCACTGGTTGACATTTCGCTAGGCGTACCACCCGTAACAGTAGTATACATCGGACCACCGGCACTAGGGTCTGTCCAACTGGCCGTATACCCTTTATAAGAATAAGTCTTACTATGGTCTTCCCAGATAGACGAATAGTTGTCATAGGCCAAACGCAAATCAACTCCTAATCCTTTTACGAAACCGGATAAGTCTTGTGATAAAGTCAAATCAGCAAACAAACTACGTGTATGTCCCTTACTATAGGCCGCGCCTTGTGACTGTGCCACAGGATTTAATGTGCCTGCCCAAGTGGAATTACCACCCCAAGTTCCATCTTCTGTACGTACGGGGAAAGCAGAGGGAGGCAATGAGTAAACCATATTCCACAAATCTGCCGAAGCTCCCGGACGACTTGATTCCGCCAATGTACCCAGAATATTCAACTTCAATTTAGTCGTATTCGTCAAATCGATATCCAAATTCGAACGCAAGTTGGCACGAGAATATTTATCTTGCGTAGAGTATCCATCGTTCATATTGGCATTCTTTATGAAACCTTTATCGGTTAGTAATCCAACCATCGTGTAGTAACGAAACTTATTACCTCCACCTCGGAACTCAATGGTATATTTATTTGAGATACCTGTGTTTTTGAATGTTTCATCAATCCAGTCCACATTCGGATAAAGATAAGGAAGCATGGCAGATATATTTGCACCAATACCGCTTCCTGTCACTGTTCCATTACGAAACATATTAATTTCATCCGAAGTATAACGTGCGCTCAACCCTTCATAGCCACGTGCTTCATTGATTGCTTCAGCATAGGTTGCAGCATCCGCAAACTCCGGACGACGCACTTGGAAGTTCGTCACGTGGTCGTAAGTAAAGTTCACTTCTCTGGTGTTATATTTACCACGTTTCGTAGTCACCAGGACAGCACCATTAATACCTTTGTATCCATATAATGCTACCGCGGCAGCATCTTTCAATATAGATACTGATTCTACTTCTTCCGGGGTTATCAAGCTCATATCACGTTCCAAACCATCTACCAATATAAGCGGTGAACTGCTTGACAAGCTCTGCAAGCCACGTATATAAAAGGTAGGCTCCACGGTGGAGTAGTTACCTGCATTTTGCAAAGTGGTTAGTCCCAATCCTTGTCCGAAAAGAGAATTAGAAATATCCTTTGAGGCACGCTTGTTGAATTCCTCGTTATACACAGTAGAAACTGCTGCGGTTGATTCGTGACGGGTGAATGTACGATTGGCTCCTACATCAATTGTTTCCGCTCCATAATCCATCACTATCCTCACTGGTTTTCCGTTTTTCTCCACCTTTACAGTGGTAGAACCTTTATCCGATGTCACCACCTGTAAACTCCGCCCTGCCTCGGCAGCAATCTCAAATTTACCATTCTTGTCGGTCTCTACCCTGACAGACGGTAAACCTGCTACTTGTACGGATGCTCCATACACAGGATTTCCCCATTTGTCTACAACAACACCTGTAATATTGTTGTCAGTATTCTGTGCTCCACCCGGAATGCTTAAACATGCCAACAGAGCCAGTACCAGAATCTTATATTTCTTCATATCATTATCTAATATCGTTATTCATATTTGTTGCCTCATTACCATCCCGGATTCTGAATCAACCCATATCCTTTGTTGATTTCGCTCTGTGGGAACGGAGAAAGGTACCACTTGGGATCAAAACCTTTTGTCCACCAGACACGCGTTCTGTTTTTCAATTGGAACTTCTTGTAGCTAAAATTTACAGGCTGCAAAGCACCGCCATTCTTACTTGTAGTTTTATCAGATCCTTCACGCCACGCTTTCTCTATAGGTGAACCATTGCTATCCAAGCGATAGATCAGCAATCCATGTAAAGGAGTTTCGAATCGATCGGCACGTTTGTAACGAACCAGGTCAAAGTAACGGCTATCTTCCAAACCTAATTCACAGGCACGTTCACGTAATAGTTCTTCCAATAAAGCGTCTTTGTCAGAAAGCAGATTCTTGTCGGGATTACATTTCACAAGTCCGGGCAGTCCGACACGAGCACGCACAATATCAATTTGGTTTACAGCTCCTTGGAGATCATTGTTGGCTTGAAGCAATGCTTCTGCATAAGTCAAATAAAGGTCGGACAAACGAAGATATACCCAATGTACTCCCTGACGATTATAATCACTATCACTCAAATAGTATTTCATATTCTCGTAACCAGTGGCAAAACGTCCACTCTCCAGAAAAGAGTTTGTTCCGGCATCCGAGCCGCCTACCCAAAGCTCCCACGGGTCACCACTCATGCTGGCAGAAGACCATCCCAGATTTTCAGGTACATTGTTCACTATCGCCGATTCATAAAGACGTGGGTCACGTGTCAAGTCAAGATCTGAAAGTGTTTGTTCTCCATCTTTAAAAGTCCCTTTCAGGAACATCTCATCCAACTTACCCTCTGCTTCAGTCTTATCCCAATCAAAAGGTGTACCATCTGCCCAAGGAAACATTTCCACATATTCTTGTGTGGGGGTATATGAATTACGACCATTGTTACACCAGGCATGCCAGAAATAACTTGAAGAGCCACCGGTTGTCTCATACCCATTTACACGGACAGAGTGTAGCACTTCGGGACTATTCAGTAATACATATCCCATACGATAAGCATAGCGGTAATCTGCAGGAGTATCACCTGTTGCTTCTTTCAGCTGATAGAATCCATTCACTGCCATAGCGTTGAAGAACTCCTTGCAGGCTGCCAAGCAGTTGTCCCAAAGTTCTGAACGATAGCTTCCGTACCACACCAGATGTTGTTGTTCAGCTTCACTGCTTCCGCCTGCATATCCCTGGCTGGCATTAAATAGAGGAGAAGCAGCAAACTGCCAGATTTTACACTTCAGAGCCATTGCACCAGCTTTTGTCCAATGTCCTGTTTCAGTAGTAGCATCCGCTCCTGTATAAGCCCATTCAAGTCCTCCTGAATTAATAGCTTCATCCAACAGGTTAATCATATATTTTACTGTTTCCTCCACAGTAGCACGCGGTAAGTTATAGCTTGATTCTGTTCCGGAAAATGATTCGTAAACTAATGGTAATCCTCCGTAATGACGGAACATATCAAAATAGCGAGCAGCCATTATACACTTAGCTTCTGCTTTTATCTTTGTTTTTTCTGTATCGCTCATACCCGGTACATTATCCACATTCTCCAACAACAACCAACACCAGCGTACAACCTGCCACACTACCTCACGAGTGTACCCAAAGATATCACCACGCGTTCCATAATTGGCTGTGTGTGTACCACTATAGTAACTATTGTAAATGGTAGTAGACTCATAATGAAGTTGCCAACAGTCAGTCAACGCATCAAACTTTCCCAGATAAGGATTAGATGAGTCCGGGAAATCGACATTCGAGCTATTTCCATAAGGCAGTCCATAATATTGGCGACTGTAGCAGGAATTCAGAAATTGACGCGTATAGGTAGCACTGTTAAACACCGTATCTTTAGTAGCCGTTCCGCCCGGTGCTTTATCAAGGAAGCTATTTCCAAATTTAATTTCGTCCACGCAGGATACAGAACCTATGCAAAGAATCCCCCCTATCACTGCTCTGACGAGCCATTTATATCGTTGTTTCATATTTTTTCTTTCTAAAAACGGTTAGAATCCTAATTTCAAACTCACTGTATAGGTCTTAGTCAATGGATAGGAAGGTGCATTACTTGCTGTTGCTTCCGGATCTCCCCAAAGGTATGGGGTAAACGTCAACAGATTGTAACCACTGAATGCCAATTGACAGGTGTTCAATCCTAATCTCTTCATGAAAGGAAACTGGAAGTTATAAGACACGGTAAGCGTTTTCAAACGCAAGTACTTGGCATCTTTCTCATACAGTGTAGAAGTGGCATAGTTATTGTCCGCATTATCCCAAGTTGCACGAGGATATTCCGCATTCTGCGAAGGATTCTCTGTAGTCCATGTATTGGTCAAGTGGTAGGCCAACAGACCACCCCCGGTCTTGGTAGCAGAAGAGACAAAGGGCTGACGGAATACATCTGAAATCATACGGCTTACATTCCAAGCCCCTGTCCACTGTGTATTTACTTCCCAATTCTTCCAGGCAAATCCGAAATTAAGACCAACCATATATTCCGGATCATCCGTAAATCCATAGTCGTAGCTCATATCGTTAGAGTCTATTTGACGGTCACCATTTAAGTCAACATACACGGCATCCCCATTTTTCAAGTCTACTGAATGTGTTGGGAATGGACGATTGAATGTCTTTTCATACAGTTCGGGAGTACTTTCATCGTAATAACGCCAAAAAACATACTGGCTACGCGAACCAATGCGGTGACCTTTCAAATACTGATAGTCGTAATCTTGCGGTGATTCTTTACGTTCAATGATCTCATTCTGGTTGTAAGAGAGATTAATCCCTGCCCAATAACGGAAATTCTTACCTATTCTATCATTCCATTTCAGTGATAATTCCCATCCCCAGTTTTTCACTTCCCCAAGATTTGAATATGGTGTGGTAAATCCCAGCATACCTGGCGCTGTTCCATCCTGCAACAGAATGTCCCAACGATGTTCCTTGTAATATTCGATTGTAGCGGATAACCGGTCATCAAAGAAGTTGATATCCATACCGTAATTCTGCTTGAAAGCTTTTTCCCATGATACGTCCGGATTATTTTTTGATTTTTCGTAGGCTCCTTTGCTAGTTGTAACATTCAGACCGTCCGTTCCGAAAAAATAGCCATAGCCACCACTACCGGAAGAACTTGCATATCGATTGGTTAAATCATTTAAGTTAACGCTATACGGGTCAGCTGTATACATAAACCGGCTACCACTGATCTTGTCATTACCTACCAATCCGAAACTAGCACGTAATTTCAAGAAACTAACGAACGGTTTTGCACGTTGAAACCAATTTTCTTCGCTCATCACCCAACCCACAGAACCTGCAGGAAAAAGAGCAAAACGTTTATCCGGAGCAAAGTTCTCAGAACCGTTATAACCCATATTAGCTTCAATCATATAACGATTCTTCCAGTCATAAGTGACACGTCCTACCAGTCCGACATAACCACGCGGAACATCCGGATATTCTGTATTTGAATAATAATATTCTTTGGACTGATTGTAAAGTAACAATGCACCTACATTGTGGTTTCCGAAAGAACGATTATAATTCAATCCTGCCTCCATATACCAATCACGCGATTTACCTGTACCACTACTATAACTTACATCTGTATACTTACTCCCATCCACAGGGCGCAGATTTACTATCCCCTCACTTGACAATACAGGGTTATAAGTCATTTCTGTTCCACCGGATAGATATTTGTAAACAGTGAATGAACTATTATAAGATCCTTTCAATTTGAATGAAAGTCCCTTTGTGATAAAATCCAATTTCTGATCTAGAACAAGGTCAGCGTTCAATGAGTTATTACTAGTGCGAGTAGCACCACCTCCATAGTAAGTAAATGGGTCGATATCACCAGTAAAAGGCAGGCTCATTCCATCATCATAGCTATCAGTTGTAGTGTAAACCAATTTATCATTTACAAAACCGGCACTTTTGAATGGAGTGGCATAATAGATATTTTTCACCATACCCGATGAGCCCTGACTTGTACGTGGTTTATCAGAAGAATTAACATTACCCGCCACATTAAAAGACAGAGTGGTTGTTTTTGTCACATCCATATCCAGATTACTTCGGTAGTTGAACCGACGATACTGATAACTGATGTTATAAGGTAACTGAAATTCATTGAAAAGTCCCCCTTGTGTATAAGCACCGGCAGAGATGAAATAACGTACTTTATCCGTACCTCCGGAGATATTAACATTATGTTGACTTTGCAAGGTGGCATCTCCCATGATATAATCGACCCAGTTAATACTTGGGAAACGAATAGGATCAGATCCATCCTTAAATTTCTGAATTACCGCATCACTAAACATTGCTTCTTTCCCATCATTGGCACGCATCTGATTATAAAACGTTGCATAGTCATACGAATTGGCCGTCTCCACCATCTTAGTCGGCATCAATACGGAAGCTGAAGTAGTAAACGAAATTTTTGCCTTTCCTTCTCTACCACGTTTAGTAGTTATCAAGATAACACCATTAGCACCACGAACACCAAACACAGCAGTTGCCGAAGCATCTTTCAGGATAGAAATGGACTCTATTTCATTCGGGTCAATATCATTCATGCTACGTTCCACGCCATCCACTTGTATCAATGGAGTAGAATCTGCCCACGTTGCTTTACCACGGATAAAAATATCTGCTGCATCCGAACCCGGCTCACCGGAATACTGTACAGTAGTCAAACCTGTCATTTGACCTCCCAATACATTAGAAACAGAACCTACAGATGTACGTGTCAAAGCCTCACTTTTCACACTGGCAATCGCACCGGTCATAGTCACTTTTTTCTGCACACCATAAGCTACGATTTCTACCTCTTGCAAGGCAGTAGCATCTTCGACCAGCACAACCCGCATATCTTTCTTTGCCGCCACTATCTGGTCGCTATATCCAATAAAGGATATTTTCAATTTTGTACCTGGGCGTACATTGACTTTGAACACACCATCAATATCGGTGATTGTACCGATATTAGTGCTTTCAACAACTACATTCGCACCGATCACCGGTTCGCCTTTATCATCTACCACCGTTCCTTTGATGAAGCCTTGCTGCTGGACTACGTCCATGGCAGCAAAGACTTGTCCTTGATTACCGAAACTCGGAAGCAGGGCGAAGGAGAAAAACAGTGCGACAGGAAGAGCAGTTCCTTTTATTAAGTTTTTCTTATTCATATTTATCACTCATAATAGTTTTTTAATCGCATATTGAAAGAGTCGCTCCATTTATTTTAGACAACATCCTCAACATATTTTTTATAGCAAATTATCCTGATGCTTTTAAAATGCAAGCATCATAGGGAAATAACCAGCTGCTCCTCCTTGGTTTCGATATTTATCAACCAGGTATGCTCCTGTAGCCTGAAGTAGATGCTGATATATTACCGTTGTATTTCCTGTACGTTCATTACTACTCCAATGACGACTACCTACAGCCAGGGTCTCTCCACCTGCGTTTTTAATACTTTCTTGAACGGTAGATATAACATTTACGAGTTCATCTAATTCGTATAAAGAGGGAAGATACCAGCTAGAGGCAGAAGCAGGCACGGAAACTGCTTCACGATAAGCCTCAACATAACTTACAGCCTTGTCGCACACCAATGTATTGGGAGACATCGTCATTAATACCGTATTGTTATATCCCAAATATGCTGCAATGGAAGTATTATATGTTGTACAAGCTACAAATTTATCCGACCAATCTTCATCCGTTGAATACCAGCCGCCAAAAAACACATCTCTATTAGTTGAAAATGCAGCAGTTTGTGTTCCACCAACTGATGGGTAAGTTGTAGCCAGTACGAGTCCATGCGTACAGCTTGGATAATCACGGCGCAATGCATCATTTGTTTCTGTATATGTAGCAGGAGTTGTTATTGACGGTTGCGGATTACCTACATGATATACAATACCGATTACATTGTCTGGTGCAGTTTCTACATCTTTGCTGACAATAGAACCATCTGCACAATAATAGTCTCCTACAGCCAAAAGATGTGAGCTCTTATTTGTGTCCTCGATCACATATTTTTTAGCAGTTCCACTTTCCAAAGTACCGTTAGCAGCATAATCCATTTCTTGTGCTCCAGTATAAGTCCCTTTGATAGAAAAAGCCGTATTGGGTTTCACCAAAAAGCGATAAGTATCTGTACTTGCCTGATAATAAGGAGATGCCTCCACATTATCTATAGTAAAAGAACCTACAGTTACAGGCAATTTATAATCTTCCAGTGTTACATCCGTATTTGTAAAGGTATACACCTTTTCAGGCATTTGTATCACAGCCATCGCCATTCTATGCTGCATGGTAAAAGCAATTGACCCTTTCAAGCGGTCACCTTGTACAGTCCCTGTGCTTGTCATCAAATCATACTTGGTATAGTTATCACCACTTTGGTCTGCTCCAACTTTCCAATTGCTGACATATGTAGCGAAAGGATCATCATTCGCAGGTTCGAAAGTAACTTTAGAGTCATAGGGATAATAAGCATAAAAGTTCATTTTAGAGAACTCCGAACCTTTATATTCTATAGCATCTTCACCGTCGGTCAACACCCATTCCCCATCCTGATACGTAAATTGGCGGTTATTTATATCTTCAACAATATTTTCACCTTTGACTGCGAAAATACCAATCATATCGCCTTCGGAAAATTTAGTTGTATAATTATTCTCCGTAGCCCGCGTTCCAGGAGCATTTACAGCTTGAAAGCCATCTTCAGATACGCTGATTTGGAAGCCTTGTAAAGTTCCCATATTTTCACCTTCTATCCCGTCATCCTGCGAACAAGAAGCCAAGGACACTACTCCAAGAAGAAGCATTGATATATAGTTATATACTTTCATAAATCAGATTTTATTTAGTTATTAGTAATTCTTTCGTTTTATTCAAAATATCATTTTTTGGATGTAGGAGTAATAGTTTCTTCTGTGATATTCCAGCTTGGATTAGTGATGTTCGTACCTGTTCCTGCTACACTCGGATCTGACTCAACTGTTCCGCCATCTTCATTTTTCCATCCAATGATTTGTGTCTCTTCGGTAATAGTTAATACAAAAGGATTATCTTTATACTCATTAGCTTGAATAGTATAATTATAAGAAACCCCAGGCTCCAATTTTGTCAAATTCGGAAAGTGAACTTCGTAATAATATCCGTTCATTCCTGCTTGGATATAAACTTCTTTCTGTGGAGTTTGCGGTAATAAGATAGCCTGTATCGTATAATTATCAGCTGCACCTACTTTAGTCCATACAATATCATCATCCGACGTTACAGATTCTGTACTTACAGTTGTTTCTCCTGTATTCGGATTAAATGTCCCGTTCTTCTTCAAATTAATAAGGTAGCATGTGATATCCGACAATGTAACATTCGTACCAGCTGTAAAAGTCAGTTTGATACGACTCATTACATGATTAAATGCTAATTTTACATTGGGAGTTTCGGCAGTTGCCTTTCCTGATGCATAAAGAAAGTCAATCTGTTCACGTTTTTCTGCTGTAGCCTGATTTTCACTATCAGTAGACACTTCAATGGTTTCAGCTTCCGTACCTGATGTTCCAGTGAACGGATAATAAGCTGTCACATCATATTCTTGAGTACCTAATACCCAGATATCTTCAGCATATCCACTTTTTGCGGCGAACAAGCTATTTTCACCACCGGTATATTCATACTCAATATTCACCTGCCGGGATCCGCATGTAATTCCAACCAAGTCGCCCATTTCCCAACTTGTTTCCGTAGCCCTAGTCTTAAGTTCACTTGCCTCCTGATTATTAATCACTGCACTAAAAGAAACTTTTGCACCTGTTTCTCCTGCAAATTTGATATCAGATTCTTTCACGTCATTACTGCATCCCGCCAAAAGCAGCAGAGCAAAAGCAGCCGTTACATAGTTTATTTTCATACCATGTTTTTTAAAGTTAAACAAATATATTTTCATTTATAGATTCTCCATTAGTAATAAAGGCTAGTCCCCGGAATTCATCCTTTCCGATGACTACAGATGAGAGGTAGTGTTTTCCATAGTTTATCATACTTCAAAATATTAATTTAAACAAAAGTTAGATTTATATTTTCAAATGAAAACGCTGTGTATTAGATATTTGCTAAAGAATATTAGTAGACTTTAGGCAATAATAAGGTTACCATTGAGCACTGTCCAATGGCAAGAAAAACGATAAGTATCATTCAGAGAGAATCTAAAAGAATCGACGTTTTACAATAACTGATCTAATATTTCTCTAAATACTTTGTCAGCATGTTCTTGCATAATTTTGATATAATTGAATATAGGACGATTATTTTTCATACTATGCCCTATACAATACTCTATTTTTTCAATTTGGATTCCTAAATTATATCCATGTTGTGCAAATGTCTTTCGAGCAGAATAGTAAGTAACCTTTTTGTTTATTCCAGAAAGTCGTGCCACCTTGTCTATATGTCGAAAAATCAAACTATATATCTGTCTATAAGATGAATATTTTCCAAATTTCAAATAACCTTCTCTAGTCAGATATTTATCTATGATAGTTTTTGCTTCAGGTTGTAGAGTAAATGCAATTTCATTCTCTCCTTTTTTGCTATTACGTGTTTTATGACGTACATATCGCATACACTTTTTATCCTTAAAATTATATGCCAATAAATCTCTCAAGTTGATGCCACCTAAATAATAAGTAAGCATAAAAATATCTCTTACTATGGATTGAGAAGGTTTAAAAAGACGAGTATCTCGTATTCTTTTTAATTCATCCACTGACAAATCAAGTTCTCGTACATTACTTGCAGGCATTTTAAAGAGGATAAAAGGATGGATAGAGTAAGTTACATAGTTCATTTTACCTGCATAATTCAATACTACTTTTATCAAAGTCAGATATATCCTGATGGTGGTATCGGCCAAATTCTCTTCGCGAAGAACTTTTGCGAATTCTTGTATATGAAGAGGAGTCAACTGTATTATAGGAAAATCTCCTTTCATATACTTAATTAATCTCTCTGTAGCTATCTTGTAGAGTTTATAAGATTTCTCTCTCTCTTCTCCTTTCATAAAATCCATATATTCTTTTGCTACAGTTTGAAAAGTGATTCCTTTTTTCTTTTGTTCATAAGTAATAATACGTATAAGTTCGGTACATGAAATTGTGGATAAATAGCTGATTGATGTAACAATTTCCTCATACTCGTTTATTAACTTTCGAAGGCAGACGTTTATATTGGAAGCATTCTCATGTCTTACTACTCTACCATTTTTCAGTTGACTGGCAGAATCTAAAGTAAACTGGGTAGATATATATCTAGTTTGCGAATGATGTGCTACTGCTATCCTTATCCTATGTCTGCCATTTGATAATTTTTTGGTTGGAACAATTACAATTGAAAAACTCGCCATATCGTTTTTAGGTTTATAAATTACTATTTTCCATACAATAAAATAGAAACAAAAAGGTTCATCACCATTAGTCGCTAATTAAAAATCGGGCTCACAGCATGGAATATCGTGCAAAAGACGGTATTTTCCATGCATTTGTACGATTCTGCATTGGTATATTTTGATTAAGTCGTTATGTTTGCAACACTTTTTCACAAGCGAAATGTGAAAGGCTTCTTTAAAAAAGAGAATCTAACTTTTGTTTAACTGAAATTACATCAAACAACTAATGTAAAAATACAAATACCATATCAAGAAATGCTCTACCAGAATTCTACAAAATTCTACATTAAAGCATTTTATAAAACTTTCATAAAAAGCTGGAAGAATAAAATCTTTTAAAGAAGATAAAAGACAGACAAACAATAAAGTAAACAAATCAAGATTTATAACCAATAATTAAATATATGAAAAACATTCATTCAGTAACATTTTCACTCACACCTTTATCGGTAGAATATGATAAGTACAATAGTTCGTGTATAATCACGAAAGATTTCAATCCTTCACAACGAGTATAATAGCTAAAAATATTTGTTTAACTTTAACAAACATGGTATGAAGAAAAACTATGTAACGGCTGCTTTTGCTTTGCTTCTTTTAGCAGGGTGCAGTAATGACGTGAAAGAATCCGATATCAAATTTTCGGGAGAGGCAGGCGCTAAAGTCTCATTTAGCGCAGTAATCAATGATCAGGAGGCAAGTAATCTTGTAACCAGAGCCACAGAAACGAGTTGGGAGTCTGGAGATCGAGTAGGCATCACCTGTGGAAAAGACCAGATGAATGTTGAGTATCAATATTCCCCAGACAATACAGGGTTATTTAATGCAGTGAATGGAAAAACTGAAGATATTTGGGTGCTGGGTACCCAAACTTATGATGTTTTGGCTTATTACCCCTTTACTGGAACATCTGGTACAGAGCCGGTAGCGGTAGAGGTTAACACTGGTACTGAAGTACAAACAAATAAAGAAACACGTAAGCAAATCGACTTCCTTTATGCAACAGGAGTTGCAACCAGCCAACAACCCAATGTACAACTGTCATTTCGGCATGTAATGAGTCGTATTAAACTAACCTTTACTCCAGGTGAAGGGGTGACCCTATCTGATATAACATGTTACCTTATTGGCTTAAAACAAGAAGGTACATTTAATCCTGTCACAGGTGTAGCAGCAGTAAGTAGTGCTGAAACGGTCAAGCCTGAAGATATAATCTGGGATGGCGATCGGAAAGTGGGTGCAAATGGGAACTACACAATAGAAGCTATTTTATTACCACAAGTTGTTAGCGAAAAGGTCTGGATTCAGGCAGGAATGGGTGGAAACTATTACGAGGCAACTTTTACTAATTTAACAGAGTTGAAACCCGGTTATTCTTACAACTATACAGTCGAAGTTAATAAGTATGAAGATAATGAATACACACTGAAAATCACTCAAGCAACAGAAATTGTTGGCTGGACCACAGGTGATGAGGGCAAATATTCACCTGATGCGGGACTTGCAGGAACCGACTCTTCAGTCACCAACCCCAGTTGGAATCTGGATGAAGAAGAGATTGACTAATTTCTATATGGACAGTCATTATTACACATCTTTAGAGTAAAAAAATAAAGAATCTTTAATGAATAAATAATATCTGATTTATGAAATATTATAATTATATATCTATACTACTCTTTGTTAGTTTTTCCGCACTAACATCTTGTACTCAAGATGATAACATGGGCAATGAGGCAAGCTCTACACAGAACTTCCAGATTTCTGTAAGTGATACTGGCTTTGAGAGCGATAATGCTACACGCGCTACTGAAAACAACTATTCTACCATATTCGTGAATGGAGATGCCATAGGAATCTTTGCTGTGCGTAATGGAGCGATTGTAAGCAATATAAATAATGTAAAATGCACAATGCAGGATGGTGCATGGGAAATGGAAACCAATATAGAATACAAGGAAAGTGAATTTAAGAAAATGAGTTTCTATGCTTATTATCCATATAATGACACATTCAATTCAGACACGGACTTTGATGCATCTAAAACTTTAACTGATGGTGACCCGTTCGAAGGATACGTGGCAAATTGGAAAGTAGACGCTGAACAAGATGAAGCCAATTATACCAAATATGACCTGATGACAAGTGTCGGAAAAGCTTCCGGACAACGCTTGAAAGGAGAAGTATCTTTCGTCATGCAACACCGGATGGCACTTGCTGTCCTTCAGATGCCGGACGTAGTATATGATTTTACAAATACAGATGTAACTATTGACGATTACATTTTACCCACTCAAGCAGGCTCATTTAAACTAAATAATAAAATAGCCAAACCTTATGAGCAAGAAATTAACTCTAAAATCTATTATCGTTTTCTTGTAAATCCAAATAAAGAATTCACTATTGCAGGATCTTATATCACAAGTAAAGAAGAAAAGACCTATGACCATACAGCTACATTAACAAGCGGACAGGCAAAACTGTATAAGGTCAAAAATCCGGATACGATAAAGCAACAGCTTTCCGTAGGTGATTATTTATGTGCAGATGGTTCTATTATAAGCAAAGATGCTGCCGTACCCGAAAATGCGATTGGCGTGATATTCTATGTAGGCAATCCGCAACCGTCGGTAACACATGCCGATAAATACGTAGAAGCCAAAGATCCATTACGCCGTGATTACCCCGAATGCAAACATGGTTTAGTATTAGCTCTAAAGAATGCACTATTAGGCACTGCAGAAAAAGGAAGATTCAACACTAGTAATAAACACTATTACGGCACTTGGTTCAGGACTGATGAAAAATATATGAATAGTTACGTAGATACGGAAAGAGGAAAAAATGTTGCTCCTATTGCAGGATTTCAAGGTTACAATAACACAGTTCTCATGGAAGTTGGTGCAACTATGGGCGATGATTATAAGGCAGGTGCCGGTAATGCATTAACAGCCTTGGAAAATTATCGGACAGAAAACGCAACTCCTACAACCTCAACAGGTTGGTATTTCCCTTCAGATTTTGATCTTATAACTGTCAAACAAGTAGTGGCTACTGTAAATTCCAGCATCGAGAAAGCCAATGGAACAGTATTAGTTATTAATGACGGTGCTACCGAGGGAGGAAGTTTTTATTGGTCAAATACTGAACGTAATAATGAATGGTTGTGGGCTAATACAATGGGAAGTGGTAGTGATGCTTCTGGTCCTGCAGAAAGTGGTTCTCTTACAGCAAAACGCTACGCATCAAATAATGATGGTTTTTTCCGTATGATGCTTGCCTTTTAAAGTATTCTAATTAATACCTATTAAAGGTAATATTGATTGCTATTATTATATCAGTTATGTAAAAAATATGAATAAGAAAAACTACATAAAAAAGACAACTTTACCTGTCGTACTGTTTTTCTCCTTCGCTTTGGTACCAGTATTCGGTAGTCAAGGACAGGCTTATGCTGCGGTAGACATTGTCCAGCAGCAGAGCATGATAAAGGGAACGGTAGTAGACGAGAAAGGTGAACCGGTTATCGGTGCGAATGTGATTGCTGCAGGGTCTCCCAACGGTACAATCACCGATATAGACGGTAATTTCAGACTGAGTGTAAAGCCGGGTGCAAAACTGAAAATCTCTTATATCGGCTATACCGATCAGGTTGTGGTAGCCAAAGACAAAATGAGGATTGTACTGGCAGAAGACGCTACCGCGCTAGAAGAAGTAGAAATTGTGGCGTATGGTGTACAGAAGAAAGTCAGTGTAACGGGAGCTATTGCCAGTGTGAAAGCCGAAGATGTAATGCGTACTCCGGTGGGAAGTATTTCTAATGTTTTGGGAGGGCAGATGAGTGGTTTGACCACCGTACAGTACTCTGGTGAGCCAGGTGCGGATGCCGCGGACATCTTAGTGCGTGGTAAAGCCACTTGGACGAATTCTTCGCCGTTGATCCAAATTGATGGTATAGTACGTGAAGCATCGGATATGGCACAACTCGACCCGAATGAAATAGAAAGTATCAGTATTTTGAAAGATGCTTCGGCTACGGCTGTTTTTGGTATCCGTGGTGCCAACGGTGTAGTATTGATTACCACTAAGCGCGGTAAGGAAGGAAAGGCGAAAATCTCTTTCACTACTTCTGCATCCATATTGATGCCGACCAAGATGGTAGAGCAGGCAAACTCTTATGAGTATGCAACTTTCTACAACCAGATGCTTGCCAATGATGGGACTGCTCCTAAATTTAGTGATGAAGTCATTCAGAAATTTAAAGATCATTCCGACCCCATACGTTTCCCGGATGTTGATTGGGTGGATTATGTGATGAAAGATGCAGCGATTCAGACTCAGCACAACTTGAATATTTCGGGTGGTACTGACCGTGTACGCTATTTTATTTCCGTTGGTGCTTATACACAAGGCGGTTTGTTCAAGGAATACGACTTGCCCTACAACTTGAGCTATCAATACCGTCGGTTCAACTACCGTACCAATTTGGATATAGATGTGACAAAGACAACCAAACTGTCAATCAACCTCAGTGGTAATCTCGACAACTCTGATAAACCGAACAACAGTGGGGGGACTTCTTCCATCGTGAGAAATATTTATTATACAACTCCTTTCCATAGTCCGGGTATTGTAGACGGAAAAATGGTGTATGCTACTGCCGACGAACAAGCCGACGGTTTGCGTCTTCCTTTTACCGGAACCAATGATGCAATGACATATCGTAATGGTAAATCGACTCATGCCAGCAATAATAAATTGAGTATGGATTTAGCATTGGAACAAAAATTGGATTTTATAACCAAAGGATTGAACTTTAGACTGAAAGGTGCCTACAACAGTGCTTTCTCTGTAACTAAAACTGGTGAATGTGGCATTGCTTCTTATACACCGATTCTTAAAAGTGATGGTACAATAGGCTATAAGAAAAGTGGTGAGAATTCTGATGTGAAATATGGCTATAGTACGGGTAAGGCACGTGACTGGTATATGGAAGCTGGTTTCAACTATTCCCGTTCGTTCAACAACCATAACGTAGGCGCATTGCTTCTTTACAACCAGTCAAAAGAATATTATTTTGGTAGTTCCAATTCGATCTATCGGGATATTCCGCGCGGATATGTTGGTTTGGTAGGACGTGTTACTTATGATTGGAAAAATCGTTACCTCGTCGAATTTAATGTCGGTTACAACGGTTCTGAAAACTTTGCTCCCGAGTCCCGTTTCGGTGTATTCCCGGCTGGTTCTTTCGGATGGGTTATGAGTGAGGAAAAGTGGTTCAGTGCCATGAAGCCTTGGGTAAGTTTCTTGAAGTTGCGCGCTAGTTTCGGTTTGGTAGGTAACGACAAAACTGGTAGCAACGATTCTCGTTTCTTGTATGTTCCCGATCCTTATAATACAAATCTGAATTCGGAAGCAAATGTTGGCGGAAATGGTAACTATGGTTATATTTTCGGTGTGGATAACAAAACAATAAGTTTAGGTTCGTCTGAGGCTTCAAAGAATAATCCGAATGTTGGATGGGAAAAGTCTTTCAAGCAAAACTACGGTATTGACATTAACTTCTTAGATGACAAATTGAGTGCAACGGGAGAGTATTACCGTGAACACCGTACCAACATCTTGTTGCAGAACGGACAAGCACCTGGCATTTTGGGATTCGCCATGCCGTGGGCAAACCTTGGTATCGTAGATAGCTGGGGATGGGAACTCTCCTTGAAATGGAATGATAAAATCGGGAATAACTTCCGCTATTGGGCGGGTGTTAATCTTTCATACAACCAGAATGAGATTATCGAAAACATGCCGGCTCCACAACTATACGATTACCAGTACACGAAAGGACACCGTATCGGAGCACGCAAGCAGTATGTATTCTGGCGTTATTATGACGAAATAACTCCCGAACTTTATGAACAAACTTTCCATCGTCCGTACCCCGATCAAGGTATAGCAATGCAGAATGGTGACGCGGTATTTATGGATTTGAATGGCGACCGCCTTATTGATAACAATGACATGAGTTACGATTATGGTTATACAGACGATCCTGAATATATGGTTGGTGTCAATTTGGGATTTGTATATAAGAATTGGGAGGTAAATACTCAATGGACAGGCTCATGGAATGTAACGCGTATGGTTTCGGACGTATTCCGCCGTCCGTTCCGTTCGGCTTCAGAAAACGAGTATGGAGGTTTACTTTCATACCATCTGGATAATACTTGGACAGAAGAGAATCCATCGCAAAGTGCCAAATATCCACGGGCTAGTTTTGTAACTGCAAAAGGAGAGCACAATTATGCTGACGCTACGTTGTATGAGCAAGATTCCAAATATTTGCGTCTGAAGACATTACAAGTGGCATATAACTTCAAATTCCCATTTATGAAGAAATTAGGAATGAATACGATGCAGTTGGCATTCAGCGGATATAACCTATGGACTCTAACTCCTTATCTGTGGGGTGATCCTGAAGCACGGGCCAGTAGCTCGCCGGCATATCCATTGTCAAAGACCTATACATTGAGTTTAAAAGTAGGATTCTAATTGCAGGTATATAAAGTATAATATTATTATGAGACAAATATATAAATGGATTGTTAGCGCATTGGCTGTAGTTTCACTGATAACTACGTCATGTGTAGATGAAATAAAGTTTGGAAATTCTTTTCTGGATAAAGCACCGGGGGGATCGGCCACCATCGATACCGTATTTGGAAGCGCTATCTATACACAGCAATTCTTGACAGGCATTTACAGCCGTCAATATTATGGGCTTCCGTATATGAACAGAAACTATCCTGAAATCCAAAATTCATGCGACTTATATACAGGGAAATTTGAGGCTTTGAGTGACTGTTGGCATTTACACTGGGCAGGTGCAGGGCTTCAATCTCAATATTATGCCGCTACCCATACGGCCTCTTATAGTTATCGTCAAGATAAATTCAGTTATCTCCAAGAATGGGTTTGGGAAGCTGTCCGTTATGGTTATATTCTGTTGGAGAACATCGACCGGGTACCCGATTTGAGCGAAACGGAAAAAGCACGTATGATTGCTGAAACAAAATGTCTGATAGCTGCTCGTTATTTTGATATGTTCCGTCACTACGGCGGTCTGCCTATTTTGCGTGCTACTTTCACTGGTACGGAATCTAGTTTTGAAATTCCACGTGCTACGGTGGAAGAAACGGTGAACTATATGGTTGGTTTGTTGGATGATGCCATCAATGCGGATATTCTTCCTTGGGCTTACGATGGAAATTCGGCAGCTACCAGCCAGTCTAATGTAGGACGCTGGACGAAAGCCAGTGCAATGGCTCTGAAATGTAAAATATGGCAATTTGCTGCTTCACCTTTGTTTAACGATGTGCAGGGATATGCTGGCGGCTCTTCTCAGGCAGAGCAACAACACTTGGTTTGGTATGGTAGTAAGCGTCCGGAACTTTGGCAGAATTGCTTGCAGGCTTGTCAGAAGTTCTTTGAAGAAAATGAAAAGAACGGCAATTATTATCAATTGCGACAAGCCAGTTCCAATACTCCATCGCAATATCGTCAGGCCTATCGTATGGGATATATCTTGCAAGGTAGCAGGGAGGTTATTCATTCTGTTCGCGTGAGAGAAAGCGATAACCATAACAATGGTAATTATCAATGGCACGCATGGCAATCCGGTGTGAAACGTTTGAATTACAATCCGACACAGGAATATATTGAAATGTTTCCATGGGCAGACGGTACTCCGTTCGATTGGGATGCGTTGGCGGCAGAGGGAAAAGAAGCGATGAATACCATGTTCGCTAAGGGAGAGATTGATGCTCAAACACACTACCAAAAGACAGAATTGACACGTGACCCCCGTCTGTATGAGACAGCACGTATTAATGGTACTCCGAACACATTAGACTGGACTACAGGAGAAATGGGACAACAACCTTTCGAAGCTTGGGTAGGTGGATATCACGCCGGTATGGACCCTAAAAATGAGTCAGAACTGTTTGCCACCGGTTATGCTAATCTGAAATATTGGTTGGGAGATGAATATATACGCCAACCTCTTCAATGGGTATACCTTCGCTATTCTGATCTCATGCTAGTTTATGCGGAAGCATTATTACAAGCTAATAACGACAATACCGGTGCACTAAAATGGATTGACCAGGTGCGTGCTCGTGTGGGAATGAAAGGTTTGGCAGAATGTAATCCTGGCAAAAATCTGACAACCAATCATGATACTTTATTAGAAGAACTTCTGAGAGAACGCGTTTGCGAACTAGGTATGGAAGACAGCCGTTTCTTTGACCTTATTCGTTACAAACGCGAAGATTTGTTTGAGAAACGTTTACATGGTTTGCGTATATACCGTATGGGATATACAAAAAATGATAAGGACGAAACGGTATATGGCCGTATTGAAAAACAATGGTATGGTCCTGACCAAAACAGCAAGATGGATCAGCCTACGGACTTCGAATACGAGAAATTTGAATTGAAGAATCCGACTCGCCATTGGTGGGATCATGGATTTGACGCGAAATGGTATCTGTCTCCGTTCCCACAGGTTGAAGTGAATAAAGGTTACGGATTGATTCAAAATCCGGGATGGTAATGAGTGAGGCACATGAATAACATGATATTTGAACATCAATTTATGAAAAAACATAAAATACTGATAATGGTATTCCTTGTATGTTCGGGCATTTCCGCCGGAGCACAGGAAACGAAAAAAGACACCACGGTTGTCAAGGGGTATGCCGCACAATCGATTGATGTGGGAGCCAATCGGACATTCACCCGGGCGGAATCGACTGCTTCCGTCTCTACTGTCTATAATGATGAGTTTGACAAACGGGCGGCAAAGAATATCTCCCATTCCCTCTACGGACATGGACTGGGATTGGTAACTCTCCAAAACGGAGGTAACTATGCCGGGACTGAACCGACATTCTATGTAAGGGGTGTACAAAGTCTTTCCAGCAGTTCACCATTGATTCTGGTGGATGGAATAGAGCGGGATATGAGTTTAGTAAGTCCTGAAGAAGTGGAATCTGTATCTGTACTGAAAGATGCTGCGGCTGTGGCATTGTATGGATATAAAGGAACAAACGGTGTTATCCTGATTACTACCAAGCGGGGTAAATACGAGAGTCGGGAAATAAAATTCACTTATGACCATGTAGTAAACTTCATGTCGCGTAAGCCGGAATTTGTGGATGCTGCCACCTATGCACAGGCTGTTAATGAAGCACGTGGTTACGAAGGTAGTTCTGCCCGATATACTCCCGGAGAAATAAACGCATTCCGTACAGGAGATTATCCTTATCTCTATCCGAATGTAGATTGGGTGGAAGAGACTTTCCGCAACTCTGGTGTATCTAATAAGTATACCATGGAACTCCAGGGTGGTGGTACTAAATTCCGTTATTATACAATGCTTGATTTATTGACTGACAAGGGCTTTGTAAATAGTCCGAATGAAAATGATGGCTACTCTACACAGAATAAGTATTCACGCGGTAATCTGCGCACCAATCTGGATATTGACCTAACCAGTACTACGCAGCTGAAACTGAATTTACTGGGTACATTGACAGAATCAAGTCGTCCGGGTAGCTCTGCCGATTTGTGGGACATGGTTTACAGTCTGCCTGCTTCCGCCTTTCCGGTAAAAACGGAAGATGGAGCATGGGGAGGTAATAACACATCATGGCTGGGTACTTCCAATCCGGTGGCTCAATCGCAAGGTGCTGCTTACGCTAAAGGACATATGCGCAATCTTTTTGCTGACATGACATTAACCCAAGATTTATCGGGTATGCTCAAAGGCCTGCGAGCAAACGCTATGCTCGCTTACGATAGCTACTCTGCTATTTGGGAGGATCACAGTAAAACGTATGCTTATGCCGGCTATACTCCTACATGGAATGATAATGGTATTCCTACTTACACTATGACAACTGGTGGAGAACCGTCCGAAATGGGCAAGGATGCTAGTATTAATGACTGGAAACGTCGATTCAATTTTGCTGCAAGCATTGATTATACTCGTTCGTTCGGAAAACATGACTTGTATACACAAGCTAAGTGGGATTATGAATACCGTGACAGTTACGGACTGAATACTACAATTTATCGTCAGAATGTATCATGGTATACTCATTACGGATTTAACAAACGCTACTATGTCGATTTGGCATTAGTAGGGTCGGAATCCAGCCTTTTGGCCCCGGGACATAAATGGGCGTTCTCTCCTACTGTTTCTGCAGCATGGGTATTATCTAACGAGAATTTCTTGAAAGACGCTTCATGGATTGATCTCTTGAAACTGCGTGCTTCTTTTGGTGTAATTAATGCTGACTATTTGCCTACAGACGGAAGTGATACAGTATACGACTACTGGACGCAGATTTACACTACTACCGGTACCGTGTACAATTTCAACAACAGTTATCAATCCGACTTTGGTTCTACATTACTCAATCGACTGGCTACAGCTAATTCTACGCACGAAAAAGCTTATAAATACAATGTCGGCCTAGACGCTATGTTATTTGGCGGATTGAACATGACTTTGGAGGGTTATTATCAACGCAGAAAAGATATCTGGGTGTCTTCCAATGGTAAATATACGGATGTGCTGGGTATGGATGCTCCGTTCGAAAATGCCGGCATTGTAGATAGCTGGGGGATAGAAGCCGGATTGGATTATACAAAACATCTGGGAGAATTGACACTTAATGTAGGTGGTAATTTCCAGTTCCATCGCAATGAGATCAAGGAACAACTGGAAGAACCAAGACTTTATGAAAATTTGGTGCAGACTGGAAATCAGGTCGGACAGATTTACGGTATGCAGGCTGTCGGATATTTCCAGAATCAAGCAGAAATTAACAAGAGTTTGCCGCAATCATTCGGTACATTGAAACCTGGTGATGTCAAATATCAGGATGTCAACGGTGATGGTGTGATTGACACTGATGATAAGATAGCCATTGGTTATAGCACTACTGCACCTGAAATCTACTATTCATTCCATCTGGGAGCTGAGTGGAAAGGATTAGGGTTTGATGTGATGTTCCAAGGTACTGCCAACTATTCTGCCATACTGAATACGAAAGCTATGTTCTGGCCTACCCTGAACACTACTAGTTTGTCTACTTATTACTACGAAAACCGTTGGACACCGGAGAATCGTAATGCCCGTTTCCCACGTCTGACTTCTGAGAGCAATGGAAACAACCAGCAGACTAGTACACTATGGGTGGTAGATCGTTCTTTCTTGAAGATGAGAAATCTGGAAGTTTACTACAAACTTCCGAAAAACTGGTTGCGGAAGAGTGGATTCGTCAATAGCGCTAAAGTGTATGTCAGAGGCCTTGACTTGCTTTGCTTCGATGGAATGGACGTAGTAGATCCAGAATCTTACGGAGTAACCAATCCACTGAACAAAAGCATAGTGTTTGGACTGAATATCGGTTTTTAATCACAAAACAATATGAAATTATGAAACTGAAAAAATTGATATATGGTATCTTGACAGCAACTGTTCTTTCGGCATGTGCGGACCAAATGGAATACCATGAATACAATAATTATGACGAAGACTACGTAAAACTCAATTTCGGAAATGTGGGCGGTTTGATTACCGACATTTATCTGAAACTGGATACGGACTTCGGCAACTATAGCGGAGCAATGCTTGCTTCTGCTACGGATGAAGCGGAATACGCTTATACCAGCAATGATATTGTTGACTTCTACGATGGTTCTTGGAGTTCGACAAATGCCAAGAACAGTATGTGGACTACTTGCTACGAAGGTATTGCCAATTGTAATCACTATCTGGAAAAGTTTACAGGACTTACTTTTCCCGAGCTCGAACTGAATGACGACTATGTGGCACAGATGGGGCGTTACAATAACTATCCTTATGAGGTACGTTTTTTACGGGCTTATTTCTATTTTAATCTGGTACGTCAATATGGAGATGTTCCTTTTTCCGACCACATGCTAAGTGCAGAAGAAAGCAATACGCTGTCGCGCCGTCCGGCACAAGAAATATTCGACTACATCATCTCAGAATGTGACGAAATCAAAGATTTGATTATAGAAGATTATTCAAAAGTAGACAGACCTATTTCGCCGGTAGAAGGTGGACGTGCAAATAAACTGACGGTTTTAGCTCTGAAGGCTCGTGCTGCTCTTTTTGCTGCCAGCCCGTTATTTAATACCAACAACAATCCGGAGTTGTGGCACCGTGCCGCTCTGGCGAATATGGAAGTAGTGAATGCTTGTGAAACTGCCGGAATGATATTGGTGCCTAAATATGAAACACTGTGGGCTGTCAAGAACTATTCGGATGGTATTAAAGAAATCATTTTCGGGCGGCGTGCCAACAAAGCAGCTAGTTCTGCTGAGTCGTACAACTATCCGGCCGGTCTGACAGGTAGTAAAGGTGGCAATTGCCCGACACAGACGTTGGTAGATGCTTATGAAATGACGGATGGAAAGCCTTACGGGGAAAGTGGTTTATACAGTCCGAGCGATCCGTATATCAATCGTGACCCTCGTTTTGAGTTGACTATTGCACACAATGGTTCTACTTGGCCCAACTGGAATACAACTCCACTTCAAACATATCAAGGGGGACTGAATGGTCAACCTATTACCGGAGGCACACCTACAGGATATTACTTGAAGAAGCTTTGCCACGGTGATATTGACCTGCGTGATAATAGTACATACAAATCGGATAACCACACTTGGGTTACTTTCCGTTTGGCTGAGTTCTATTTGAATTATGCTGAAGCTTTATTCAAATATCTGGGTGGGGCCGACAAGATAAGCAGTGAATTTGTGGATAAGGGCGGGGAGCAAGTTACTGCCCGGAAAATGGCTTCAAAAACCCGCACTCGCGTAGGGATGCCTGAGTTTCCTTATAGCATGACAAATGAGGCATTCTGGACGAAGTATCAAAATGAACGTATGGTGGAATTGGCTTTTGAGGGACATCGTTTTTGGGATGTTCGCCGTTGGAAAGAGGCTGACAAGTTCTTCACAAAGATTGATGTGATGAAAATCACAGACAACGGTGACAGTTATACTTACAATCGCGAGACTGTAACTCGTATGTGGAATGATAAGATGTATCTGTTCCCTATTCCGCGCACAGAGATTATGAAAAACCCGAATCTGACGCAGAACACGGGTTGGTAAATAAAATATTTAATTAAAGATTATAATATGAAGAAATTGTGGATTTGCGCATGTGCGTTACTATTGATAACGGTAACAGCATGTAGTGATTACGAAATCTTTGCTAAAGATTTAAATCCGGTAGACACAACGGAAGATGATCCTGCAGAAGAACCTGATAATTGGGATGGTACATTCGATACGGGTGCAGTACAGGCTGCTACTACAACCGACCGTGCCGTGGCAGCTAGTTTCAATGGTGGTGTGTATGATAAAAGTATAACCACTAAGGCACCACAGGGTGTTTTGGTTAGTTGGCGTTGGTTGTCTTCCGATCCTGATGATATTGGCTTTGATGTGTATCGTGATGGTACGAAACTGAATGCAAGCCCCATTATAAACAGTACGAACTACAAGGACTTGACAGCAGAAATTGGGAAAACCTATAAGTATGAGGTGAAAAACAATGCGGATAATAGCTCATTAGGTAATTATACCATCACAACAAGTAGCGAAGCTGCCGGATTCTATCGTTCTATTAAACTGAAAGCCAGAGCCGGATATGATGCAAATGATGGTGCTATTGGCGACCTGGATGGTGATGGGAAGTATGAAATAGTTGTGAAGCGGCAAGTGATTGGTGCTCCCAGAGATGTAGGCGATACAGGCGGTAGTTGGTCAGGATTGCAAGCCGGAAGCTGTATATTGGAAGCTTACAAATTGGACGGTAGCAGCAACGGAGTGCCTATGTGGACAATCAATATGGGTATTAACATCAATCAAGGTGCACACACCACACAGTTCCTTGTATATGACTTTAATGGTGACGGAAAGGCTGAAGTGGCTTTGCGTACAGCAGAAGGAACTACATTCGGCGACGGAACAACGATTAGCGATGTGAATGGTGATGGGAAGACTGATTATCGCAATACTTCCAGTGGACGTGTATTGGATGGACCCGAATTTCTTTCCTTGGCAGATGGTGAAACTGGTGCCGAAATCGCACGTACAGAGTATATTCCGCGTGGAGAAGAGTCTACTTGGGAATCTTATTGGGGAGATGCTTGGGGTAACCGTAGCGAACGTTTCCTGATGGGAGTCGGACATTTCGATTCACAAGACGGAAGAGCTAGTATTGTTATGTGTCGTGGATATTATAAGAATTTTCAACTATGGGCTGTACACTACAATGATGATGGTAAACTGAGAAACCGTTGGAAATTTAACACTGCTAGCGGATATTCTGAACAATGGCTTGATGCGGGTAACCACAATTTATCTATTGGTGATGTAGATAACGACGGTAAGGATGAAATTGTGTATGGTTCTTGTGGAATCGATCATGACGGCAAAGGTATGTACGCTACTGGATTAGGCCACGGAGATGCTTTACATTTAGGTAAATTTGATCCGAATCGTGCTGGTTTGCAAATTGTAGGCTGTCATGAGCACGAAGACAAACATGGTGGAAAAGGTGTTGATATTCGAGATGCTGCCACTGGCGAAATTCTTTGGTTTATTCCGGGTACCAAAGATATAGGTCGTTGTCTGGTTGCTGATATAGATCCGGAGACACCTGGATGTGAAGTATGGTCTTCTGCAAGTGCGACAGATTTGTACTCTTTTGCGGGTACAAAACTCGCCAAAAAAGCCCCTACGCAAATAGGTGACGGAACTTCATACAACATGGCTATTTGGTGGGATGGTTCGTTGAATCGTCAATTGTTGGATGGAAATAAAAATAAAGATGACACCACTTCCGGTACCGGTTCACCCTGTATTGTTAGTTATGCTAATGGTCGCTTATTTATGGGTAGCAGTTTTGGTGCCGTAACTATCAATGATACTAAAACCAATCCATGTTTCTATGGTGATATATGGGGAGATTGGCGTGAAGAGGTTATTTATCCCACCAACGATTTCAGCGAACTCCGTATCTTTACTACTGATTTCGAGACTCAATATCGTATCCGTCCATTGATGGAAGACCATATTTACCGGCTTAGTGCAACACACCAGAATATCGGTTACAATCAACCAACACATACAGGATTCTATTTAGGATCTGACAGAACAGATTACAAAGATTTTAAATAGAAGCTAGTAATCTTATTGCCACTTGGCACTCTTTGAAATAGTATTCCTAATCAAAGAGTAGCAAGTGGCAATATCATTTGTTATATTTCCGTTGTTTTTTCACTTCGTCTTCTTTATAAACATCTTAATCTGATCGCTAATCTGCTCCATCCCCTTTATCGAAGGATGACCGCTCTTTTTATCAATATCATGCAGTTCAATACAATCAATATTATAGTGATGACAGATAGCTCTGACCGACTCGTTAAACTCTTCCTTTAAACCTGAATTCAGCAGAAAATAGATTTCAACATTAGGATAACGATCAATCATGTGGTCGAGCAGATATGCCATGGCCGGACGGAATGTATATAAATCTTCCTTGGTCCACCCTTCATACTTGTAATCCCCAAGCGGTGAACCGGCCCAACAATCATTCGTTGCACCGAAAATAAAGATGATATCCGGACATCCCAGTTTATCCATACGGGTAATAAAAGAACGATCCGAATAATCAGTCTGATTATAACCGGTATTACAAATCGTTGCACCGGAAAAAGAGTTGTTGACACAAAGGCGGTAGTTATTCTCTTTGATGAATTTATGCCACCAGGTCTGCTTTACGGAAGTTACATCCGTTTGCTGCCGCGGAGAAACATAATACCAAATGCTATTGGTATCGGGTTGCAGGTATCCTTCAAATGTTGAATACGAATCGCCTAAAATAGATATAGATTTCAGGCTTTGAGCAAAGCTGATACTGCTATATAGAGTGATTAGCAGTAATAAATAAAAGGATTTCTTCATCTTAGCATAAAGTTTTCAATTTTGCTGCTAAGATACTACATTATACTAAAATTATAGCATGAAACTTTCTGCTACTTTCAGGAAAGGGTTATTTCCCTTTCCTATCATAAGTCACATTCTTTTCCACTACATTCTCTACATTATTCACTTTCTTCACGAACTCTTTCACCTCACCCACTTTCACATTCTCAATCGTTACATTCTTAACCGGTAATTTGGCATTCCCCTTCAATTCATAGATGGCATCTGCCGACTCACAAGTCACCTTATCCATATAAATGCCATCAATACGGGTAATCCGTTCCTCATAAGTAGGCACCAGGTTCTTCCATTGATACAATACTTCCGTATCTATTTCAAGCACCCGTTGAGCCGTGCCTGCCTGTACATTTTTCATGTAAACGTTTTCTATAAATCCACCCCGGCGATGATTGGTCTTCACGAAGAAAAGACGCATTACCGAATTAGGAGCCGTGCAATCGTGCATATAGATATTCCGTATGCCTCCGGATATTTCACTTCCGATGCCAAGCAAAGTATGCCCTTTAAGAATTTGACAACGACGGATAACAATATTTTCACAAGGAGTATTCAATCTCCAGGCATCCTGATTGCGTCCGGCCTTGATAACTACCGCATCATCCCCCTGATCGAAAGAACAATCCTCCACCAGAAAGTTACGACTCATTTCAAAGTCGATACCATCGTTATTATGTCCATGAGCTTTCACATCCAGATTACGCACCACTCCCCCATCACACATATAAAGGTGAATGGTCCAGAACGGACTTTCACGTATCTTAAATCCATCCAACAGCACATTCTTGCAACGATTGAAATGAATCAGATGCGGACGAAGATGATTCTCCCCTATTGCCATCTGACGTTCGATTACAGGGACATTAGTCGAAGCTTTTGTATACAACTCCTTCAACGCTTCCAAATGAGGCTGGGGACGTTTGAACCAAACTCTCCAGGCATCCATTTTCGGCTGGAGAGTTCCTTTACCCGTAATCGCCACATTCTCACATTCAAAAGCATAAAGTAAAGGAGAATAGTTGTAACATTCCAAGCCTTCCCAGGAAGTCATCACTGCCGGAAGATAATCAGAAGGATTATCCGTGAAATTCAAAACCGCATTCTCTTCCAAACAGAGGTTTACATTACTCTTGAAATGAATAGGCCCGGTCAGCCATGTACCAGCCGGAACAACCACACGTCCACCTCCCGCTTGATTACATGCCTCAATAGCGGCAGCAATGGCTTTTGTATTATCCGCCTCACCTCCCGGTTGTGCACCGTAATCCGTTATCGGAAAGTCTTTATCGGGATAAATAAAGATTTTAATAGGCTGCATGGGAAAAGGCGCTTTCACCTTTACCGTCTTATAATTATCACCGGCAAAAGCCAAAGAAACTGTCAACAGACCAAAGCAGATACCTGCCATATATTTCAATAAGTTCGTCTTCATCGTATGATTCTATTTTTAATTCATTCAAGTCCTGCAAAGATAAAAATATCCTTTTATTGTTACATTGAAAAGACCAATACCCCTGCCGTAGGAATTTCCGCAGTTCCTATCAGTACCTTGCCCCCTTTCGGCAAGTTGAATGTATAAGGACAATCCGAATAATTCAAAACAATTCCCAATCCATTACGGTATTCCATTGTCACACCATAAGGCAGATCCATCACCGGGATATTCAGTTGTGCATATAGTTTCTTCAATATATCTTTTTCCAATGCTCCATCATGACTGTCCACTCCAACATAAGTGATTGTTCCCTTTCCTAATTTACGGAAAGTGACAGCCGGACTTCCTTCATAGAATTCGTTTTTATAAGTAGCCCAGACCTGTGCATCAGTGGGAGGATTCAGTATTTCTCCCCATGTATTCCAGGCATACTCCTTTCCATTCATCACTACAGTACCGGGATCTTCAGGAAGAAGCAAATCGTAAAAGTTCATTTCGTTTCCTGTCAAAGGAGCGATCATGGAACCGAAAGGAGCTTCAGGAAGACGGCCATAACGGTCCTTCTGTGCCGTACGGCAGGTTAAGATTAGATTTCCGCCATTCTTCACGTATGCAATCCATTTATCCACCAGTTCTTTATCAGCCAATTGATAAGCCGGTATTACGACCACCGGATAATCGGATAAATTCTTTGTCTCTGATATAAAATCGACAGGAGCCCCGAATGATTTTAGGGTACGATAGTACTTTTCGATGTGTGCAAAAGTATCCCATGTACGATTCTGCTTCTGCCGCTCGATACTCCAGGAATTTTCATGATTGAAAAGAATTGCAGTACGACGGGCAAGGTAATCGGCAGGTTTGGTTTCACGGGAAGAGCTATGTTTACGAAGTTCACGAATCTCCTTTATAAATGTCTCATATTCTCTTCCGCCGGGAGTAACAGTCACTCCGTCCGTGCCGACAATTCCGTAATGATATTGTTCCGTGCCGTAAAGAGGCTGGCGATAACGATAGGTGCAGATAAAATCACTTCCACCGGCAAACACACTCCACATCCACAGACGAACTGCGCCCGGAAGAGGTTGGGGATTGATACTGCCCCAGTTCACCTGTCCCGGCTGTAATTCCATCACCCCATAAGTTCCCTGTATCGGACGGAAAAAGTCATTTGCCCAAGCTATCCGCAACGGATTACCTACCCGGTAGCCCCGACGACCAATCCCCTCATTATCACCATATACCATATAACGGGTATAACTTTGAAAATCAAGCGAGGGGCTACCACCGATGTGACCTTCATCATAATTCGGTATATAATTCGTAGTCACCCATTGGTTCTTTGCATATTTCTTTATCAACAGACATTGTTCGTTCAGGAAATCATTGGTTTGTGATGCAGCAAAACGGCGGTAATCCAAAATTTGATGATGATTCATAAACATCTGTACGCGCTTGGGAAGCGTTATTTCATCAAAAGACGAATAAGCCTCACTCCAGAAAGCAGTGCCCCATGCATTATTTAAAAGTTGAATGTCATTATTGTATTTGGCACGGAGAAAATCACGGAAAGCAAGCTCCGCTTTCAGATTATAATCAAACTGTACAGCAGGTTCGTTGTCGAGTTGCCATCCGATAATACGGGAGTCATTGCCATAATGTTGCGCCAGTTTTTCAATCATCTTGTATGATAATTCCCTGTAAAGAGGCGAAGCAAATGAAGCATGCTGGCGAGCACCGTGGTCAAGTATCGTTCCATCCTCATTCTTCAATAGAATTTCGGGATATTTCCGGCTCATCCATACAGGAGGAGTGGCAGTAGAAGTACACATGATAACTTTCAAATCATACTTGGCTGCCAAAGCTACAGCCCTGTCCAGCCATGCAAAATCATAGCGCCCCTCTTCCGGTTCCAGTTGCGCCCAGGCAAACTCGGCAAAATGGGTAAATTCAAATCCCAGTTCATGCATTTTCTTGAAGTCACGTTCCCACTGGCTCTCATCCCAGTGTTCGGGATAATAATAGACACCCGTCAAAGTCAGGTCTTTATCATCAAACCAGGGAGAAGTTTCAATTACAGTCTTTTGAGCCTGCTTCTGTTGAGTTCCGGTTGCCAGTCTCTCTGCTGCCTGTATTCCGGTAGAAACGGTTAATAGACCGGCACAGAAAGTAGCCAGAATTTTACTTTTTACCATATACTTCATAAATTCGATTGATTATTAGCGTTATAAAACGTTATTCATATATTTTCCATTCCCACAAACCGGCATCTCCCCTGCGAATATGAAGACGGAGATAACGTGTCTCTCCTATTTCCCTAGCAATGTGTGGAGAGCATACTTGCACTTTGCCTTGTTCGGCACATGTCTGCCAATGTTTTCCGTCGATAGACTTCTCCAATCGCCAGGTATGTCCTTCAGTAGGACGGGTAAAATAGAACTGGCACTCCCCGACCTTACGGATTTCCTTTAAATCGACTGTAATAAACGGACTGCTATCCGTATCAGCCGCCATCCAACGGGTTCCATTCGATTCGTCAGCTACATGGGTAGCCTGATAAGTATGCGTGCGGGTATAGCTCTTCACCGAACCTTTTTCCGGCAACGGTTGATTGGGTTGCGTTTCGATATTGACCACGGAAGTACGGGGAGATTTCTCACTGGAAGCATAAAAATGCGACTGTAATGCCAGATTCGACCGGGTCTCTTGGGAAGCAGCCAGATAACCTACACCACGCATATCGGGGATTAATGTCTTTATCGTTCCATCGTCATTAAATTCCATCCGGTTAGCATACACTTGACGGGTAGTTCCGCCATCTCCGTATTCCAGATAGAGAAAAATATATTCACCCGTTCCCTCGTCATAAAACACGTTGCCATGTCCCGGTCCCCACACTTGATTTTCAGGAGAAGAGAATAAAAAAATGTCGTTCCCCTCCGGCTTTACAAAACCCGTCAAAGGAGACTCGCGGCTCATCATATAAGCATTGACATAATTCTGATGACCACTCAACGTATAAATATAGTAATAGATACCTTTACGCTTAAACATCACCGGACCTTCGGAATATCCCTGGCGGGCTGTTGCCAGAGTTATCGGCTCACCATCCAGATGAAGCCTGTCCGCAGAAAGCCGTCCCGCATTCCGACGACGCCAAAAGATATATCCTGAACCATCGTCATTAATAAAAGGTTCTCCGTCAATATCATCAACGACAGCCGGGCTATCTGTTCCTTCTTCTCCGGGAGGCAAAAGCCCCTGTCCCGCAGTAAAATGGAAAGGACCATCCGGGCGATCAGCTACAAGTACATAAGTTCCCATCTTGTCATCCGGTTTCACAAACGTAACGTATAAATAAAACTTGCCGTCCTGCTCAATCACTTTTCCAGGCGCCCAATACCGGAAATAGCCCTTTTTCTTTTCACCTTTATCATTCGTGTAGTCATATCCTTTCGACCAGTCGAATCCACTGATATGGGAACCTTCGAAACTCCAGTTCACAAAATCTTTCGATTTCCATACGACAGGAGTTCCGGCACGTCCAAGTCCGTAATCCAGATCGGTAGTGCCATAAAGATAATAGGTATCACCAAATTTGGAGACAGACGGATCCGCCAGATTATCGGGAATAAGCGGATTATAGTTCCGGTCGGCAATCAGTGACTCCACAATGGAGACATCCACCGCAAACGCCGTTCCATGACGAATCCCCCTCGGAAAAAAGACCTGATCGGACACATCTTCCCATGTTTCACCATAGTCCAAAGAACGAACAGCTCCATAACGATGGTCACGGTATTTATCAAAATAGACATAAAGCGTATCACCTACAAAAAGAGGAGCCGGACCTTCCGCCCAATATTTTCCTGTAATAGGTGCCGATACTTTGGTCGGGAATCCTTTTTCTATCTTCTTTGTACGCGTCACACGCAAATTCTTTTCCGGCGGATTGGAATTTTCATTCTTGACTACCATTATCAAGTCTTCCCGCTTCGGGTCTTTCACAATAGCGGCATCAATCACACTGAAATCTGGATTGAAGAACATCTTCGTCTTTGAGAAAGTACGAAAATCCTTCGTTGTTACATAATAAATACGATGATTCAGTCCCTTCTCACTTTCACTGGTAGCCACTTCTTTGTGACGGCCGGGAATCGTAGTTGCCCAAAAGATATAATAAGTTTGTGAAGGTTCATCATAAAACAGTTCGGGAGCCCAACAGTTATGTGCATCCGGCTCGTGCATCATCACAGGGATTGCTTGTTGCTCACTCCAATGAACCAAATCGCGTGAAGAGGCATATCCGATAATCCGGTCCGTCCAACTGGAAGTCCAGACCATGTGAAAAGTGCCGTCCGGCGACTGGCAAATGCTGGGGTCACGCATTAATTTATCTTTACCAACCGCAGGGGTAAGATAAGAACGTCCGCCATGTAAAGGCAGCCAGTTCAATCCATCATAACTATATGCTAAATGCAGTCCGTCTTTACTGTCATTGATAAAATAAGAAAAGAGGTAAGCTGTCTCACCGGCAAAGACTGTCATCACCGACCAAAGACTTAGAGCTATCCAGATTACTACTTTTTTCATGGTTCCTTATTAAGATTAAAAAGTTTACCTTGCAAAGATAAGGCATCTCCGCCCCTCCTCAAAGATAAAGAGCATGGACAATATTTCAAATCCATGTAGTTTTGTACACGAACGCTTTTAGATGTCCATTTTGATACAATATTCTATGTATCTGTACATCTTTCTATTTACTAAACCCTTAAAAAGCTCTACTTTAGCGGCAGATTTTAAAAAGAATGAAAAACATATCAACTCTATATATCATGAAACGACTTTTAGTAAGTATTGCTATCGTATTTATCTCCATACTGACCGTAGCGGGACAAAATCACTCTTTCAGTTTATCCGGCAAATGGAATTTCCAGATAGACCGGGAAGATACCGGCGTCAAGGAACAATGGTTCAAAAAATCCCTCGACGATTCTATCAACCTACCCGGCTCCATGCCCGAAAAATTGAAAGGAGATGAAGTGACCGTCCGTACCCAATGGACCGGAAGCCTCTACGACAGTTCTTACTACTTCAACCCATATATGGAAAAATACAGGATAGAGGGACAAGTAAAGCTACCCTTCTTTCTGACTCCCGACAAACATTATGTAGGTGTGGCCTGGTATCAAAAGAAAGTGACAATTCCGGCTGACTGGAAAGGAGAAAGAATCACTCTTTTTCTGGAACGTCCGCACATCGAAACTACTGTATGGGTAAATCAGCAGGAGCTTGGTATGCAAAACAGTCTTTGTGTTCCCCATGTCTATGACCTGACTGCTGCAACCACCCCCGGAAAAACGTACCTGATTACCATCCGTATCGATAATAGAATCAAAGAAATCAACGTAGGTCCAGATTCTCACAGCATCACCGACCAGACACAAGGTAACTGGAACGGTATCGTCGGACGAATCGAATTACAAGCCACTCCCAAAGTTCATTTAGAAGATATTCAGGTATATCCCGATTTAAGCAATCAGAAAGCGCTGGTTCGCATGAATATACGGTCTGCTTCTTCCACCAAGGGAGAGATCACCCTTTCCGCTGCGAGCTTTAACACGGACATTCAGCACAAAGTGGCTCCCGTACATCAAAGTTTCAACATCCGTCCGGGAGATAATCCGGTGGAAATGGAACTTCCGATGGGAAAAGAGTTTCTGACGTGGGATGAATTCAGTCCGGCACTTTATAAACTGACGGCAAAATTGACCAACGGCAAGCAAACTGACACACAACAAGTACAGTTCGGTATGCGTGATTTCAAGATAGAAGGGAAATGGTTCTATGTAAATGGTCGCAAAACGATGCTTCGCGGTACGGTGGAAAACTGTGACTTCCCATTGACAGGCTATGCGCCGATGGATGTAGCTTCCTGGGAACGGGTGTTCCGCATTTGTCGTAACTATGGCCTGAATCACATGCGCTTCCACTCTTTCTGTCCGCCGGAAGCAGCTTTCATCGCTGCCGATCTGGTCGGTTTCTATCTGCAACCGGAAGGACCGAGCTGGCCGAACCACGGTCCGAGACTGGGTAACGGACAACCGATTGACAAATACCTGATGGACGAAACCATTGCACTGACCAAGGAATATGGGAATTACGCTTCTTACTGCATGCTGGCTTGCGGCAATGAACCTTCCGGTCGTTGGGTGGCATGGGTCAGCAAGTTCGTGGATTATTGGAAAGCAACCGATCCGCGTCGTGTATACACAGGAGCCTCCGTTGGAAACAGCTGGCAATGGCAACCTCACAATGAGTATCATGTGAAAGCCGGCGCACGCGGACTTAGTTGGGCAGGTGCGCAACCGGAAAGTGAATCGGATTATCGTGCAAGAATCGACACGGTGAAACAACCGTATGTATCACACGAAACAGGTCAATGGTGCGTATTCCCGAATTTCAATGAGATCCGTAAATATACCGGAGTCAACAAAGCGAAGAACTTTGAAATCTTCCGGGATATTCTGAACGATAACCACATGGGAAGCCAGAGTCACGACTTTATGATGGCTTCGGGCAAATTGCAGGCACTCTGCTACAAACATGAGATTGAAAAGACCTTGCGTACTCCGGACTATGCGGGATTCCAGTTGCTGGCTCTCAATGATTATTCCGGCCAGGGAACTGCATTAGTCGGTGTACTGGACGTGTTCTTTGAAGAAAAAGGATATATCAACGCAGAACAGTTCAGACGCTTTTGCAGTCCGACCGTACCTTTGGCACGTATTCCTAAATTTGTATATGCCAACAATGAAACATTCCATGCCGACATTGAAGTATCTCATTTCGGAGCTGCTCCCTTAGAAAGTGCAAAAACAGTATATACCATTAAGGATAAATTCGGAAAAGTATATGCTCATGGAACTGTCGGCACCCATCACATTCCCATCGGAAATCTTTATTCTCTGGGTAGTGTAGATATGACTCTGGAAGGAATCGATACACAGCAGAAACTAAATCTGGAAGTACGTATCGAAGGCTGTGATGCCGTAAACGACTGGGATTTCTGGGTATATCCGGCACAAGTGGAACTGGTACAAGGAACAGTATATACCACCGACACCTTGGATGCCAAAGCATTGGCAGTGTTGCAAGACGGAGGAAATGTGCTGATTACGGCTGCCGGAAAGATACAATACGGCAAAGAGGTCAAACAATACTTCACTCCCGTATTCTGGAATACTTCCTGGTTCAAGATGCGTCCGCCGCACACAACCGGTATTTTCCTGAATGAATATCACCCTCTTTTCCGCGAATTCCCTACCGAATATCATAGTAACCTGCAATGGTGGGAACTGCTGAACAAAGCGCAGGTGATGCAATTCACCGACTTCCCGGCAACATTCCAACCAACGGTTCAAAGTATTGATACCTGGTTTATCAGCCGGAAAATCGGCATGTTGTTCGAAGCAAAGGTCTTGAACGGTAAATTGATGATGACCAGTATGGACATTACTTCCCAACCGGAAAAACGAATCGTTGCCCGCCAGATGCATAAAGCAATCCTGGATTATATGAATTCGGATGCTTTCCGTCCGGCAGAAAAGATAGCTCCGGAGCTGATACAGGCATTATTCACCAAAGTGGCGGGAGATGTGAAATCTTATACCAAAGATTCACCTGACGAACTCAAACCGAAAATTAACTAAATGGAAAATTATCAGGCACGGATTACACGGATTACGCTGTTGCTCTATAGAAAGCGTAATTCTAAAAACCGTGAAATCCGCGTAATCCGTGCCTAAATTCCATAATCAATATACATTAATATTATTTACATGAAAACGACTATTATAGGCTTGCTACTCTTGGCAACGGCAAATATCCATGCACAGGAGAAAGCCCAAACATACCAGTTGGCAGATGCTCCCCGCTACAGTGAGGAGACGGGATATGGATATGATCTCGTCGCTACTCCCGAAAAAGGCAGTAAGGCACCCTTCTTCTTTTCTGTCCGTGTGCCGGACGGTAACTACCAAGTAACCGTTCGCCTGGGAAGCAAGAAACAGGCAGGAGTGACCACTGTAAGAGGCGAGTCACGCCGACTATTCATTGATAATCTTGCGACTAAAAAGGGACAATTCGTAGATGAAACATTTATCATCAACAAACGCAATCCCCGCATTTCCGAAAAAGAATCCGTACGAATCAAACCCCGCGAAAAGGCCAAACTGAACTGGGACGATAAACTGACGCTGGAATTTAACGGCGATGCACCCGTATGCCAGAGTATCAGCATCGAGCCTGCCGATCCGTCGGTGATTACTGTTTTTCTATGCGGTAACAGTACCGTAGTCGACCAGGACAACGAGCCATGGGCCAGCTGGGGACAAATGATACCTCATTTTTTCGATACGGACGTTTGTATCGCCAATTATGCGGAATCGGGCGAATCTGCCAATACGTTTATTGCCGCAGGACGTTTGAAAAAAGCATTGAGCCAAATAAAGAAAGGAGATTATCTTTTCATGGAATTCGGGCATAACGACCAAAAGCAAAAAGGGCCGGGTAAAGGAGCCTATTACTCTTTTATGACCAGCCTGAAAACATTTATTGATGAAGCCCGTGCGCGGGGAGCATACCCTGTACTGGTCACTCCCACCCAACGCCGGAGTTTCGACGCAACCGGACATATCCGTGACACACACGAAGATTATCCGGAAGCCATGCGCTGGCTGGCAGCTAAAGAAAATGTTCCGTTGATCGATCTCAACGAAATGACCCGTACACTTTATGAAGCTTTGGGAACAGAAACGTCAAAACGTGCTTTCGTACACTATCCGGCAGGCACTTATCCGGGACAGACCAAAGCTTTTGAGGATAACACCCACTTCAATCCATACGGAGCCTATCAAATAGCCCAATGTGTGATTGAAGGAATGAAGAAAGCCGTACCGGAACTGGCTAAACACCTGAAAATAGACCCGTCCTATAATCCGGCACAGCCGGACGATGTAAATAGTTTCCACTGGAACGAATCACCATTCACGGAAATAGAGAAACCGGACGGAAATTAGGAGATAAGTATTAGGTATTAAGAATTAGGCATTAGATAAATATGAAAACCAAAGGTATCTTTCCCCTGCTCCTATTGGCAGGCACACTTTTGACAGCAGCTTGCGCCACCCCAACGGGCAAACAGGCAGGAAACAACAGCTTTGAATGGGGGCAGGTTCCGCAGCAACCGGATTTGTCGTGGGCCGACAGTGTAGGCAGCCGGCAAATGCCCGGAAACAATGTAATTTTATCCGCTAATTCTTTTGGCGCAGTAGCAGACAGCACGGTGCTTAGCACGGAAGCTATCCAAAAAGCAATTGACAGTTGTGCCGTCAGCGGTGGAGGAACGGTAGTTCTCCAGCCGGGATATTATCAGACTGGCGCACTGTTCATAAAAAGCGGTGTCAACCTGCAACTGGACAAAGGGGTGACTTTACTGGCCAGTCCATCCATTCATCATTATCCCGAATTCCGTTCGCGGATTGCAGGAATCGAGATGACATGGCCCGCGGCAGTTATCAACATTGTCAATGAAAAGAACGCTTCCGTCAGCGGAGAAGGAACGCTGGACTGCCGGGGAAAAGTATTTTGGGATAAATATTGGGAAATGCGGAAAGAATACGAAGCAAAAGGATTGCGCTGGATTGTGGATTACGACTGCAAACGGGTACGGGGCATCCTCATAGAACGTAGCTCCGACATTACATTGAAAGGATTTACCCTGATGCGTACCGGTTTTTGGGGATGTCAGATTCTTTACTCCGATTATTGCACGATAGACGGATTGACCATCAACAACAATATAGGTGGACACGGTCCAAGCACGGACGGTATCGACATTGATTCTTCCTGCAATATCTTGGTCGAAAACTGCGATGTAGACTGTAACGATGATAATATCTGCATCAAATCGGGACGGGATGCAGACGGACTGCGGGTGAACCTTCCTACGGAAAATGTGGTCATACGCAATTGCATCGCCCGCAAAGGTGCCGGACTTATCACCTGCGGAAGCGAAACTTCCGGTAGCATACGGAATGTATTGGGATATAATCTGGAAGCAATCGGCACCTCCGCCGTGCTGCGGCTGAAAAGCGCCATGAACCGCGGAGGAACAATCGAAAACATTTATATGACCGAAGTAAAAGCGGAAAACGTCCGTCACGTGCTGGCGGCGGACTTGAACTGGAACCCCAGTTACAGTTACAGCACTTTACCCAAAGAGTATGAAGGGAAAGAAATCCCGGAACACTGGAGAATCATGCTGACTCCGGTTACGCCTCCCGAAAAAGGTTATCCGCGTTTCCGCAATGTCTACGTATCAAAGGTAAAAGCGGAAAATGTGGACGAATTTATCTCCGCTTCGGGATGGAATGACTCGTTACGTCTGGAAAATTTCTATCTTTATGCCATCGAAGCGCAGACCGACAAACCGGGCAAAATCTGCTATACGAAGAATTTCAACTTGTCTGAAATTACATTAAAGACAGAAGAAAAGAATGTCATTGAACTAAAAGAGAATGAACAAAGTAATATCAACTTCAACTATGTTAAGACATCTCCTGACCATCGTACTGCTGGTAATCTTGCTCATTGATGCGCAAGCACAAGCACTGACGCCACCTGCCGGCACTTTCCGGTTGGGCATATCAAAAGGAAATGAAAGCCACTGGCTAAAACCTAAAGAAGAGATACAGGGAGTATCCTTCCAATGGAAAGCACTGCCCGATAGTCGTGGATTTATTCTGGAAGTAGAAGTCGCCTCTGCTCCGGAAGCCGATGCCCTATTTTGGAGTTTCGGCGATTGCCAACCGGATTCGGACATCAATGTATTCAGCGTGGAGGGACAAGCCTTCACTTGCTACTACGGAGAAAGTATGCAATTACGGACGCTGCAGGCTGTCACTCCTACCGATGATATTCGCTTGAGTGACGGACATAAGGATGTAACTCCCCTGATGCTTTACGAATCAGGCAAACGAACCGACCGCCCTGTACTGGCCGGACGTTGCAGTCTCTCCCCGGCTTCTTCGCGAAACGAAGGAAGCAAGCCTTTCCGGCTTTACTTCTGTTTCTACGAACAGAATGAAAAAGCGGATTACAACTACTATATGTTACCGGATATTTTTGCCAAAATCGACAAAAAATGAAAAGGATCTATTTATTATTCAGTCTGTTAATAGGTTGCATCTATCTACATGCAGCCATTTATAATGTAATGGACTTCGGAGCCAAAGCGGATGGGAAAACGATTGATTCGCCTGCCATCAATCGTGCAATTGAAGCGGCCGCACAGGCCGGAGGAGGCACAGTATATCTACCTGCGGGAGAATATGCGTGTTATTCCATCCGGTTAAAAAGTAACATTCATATCTATTTGGAACAGGGCACCCGTATCATTGCCGCCTTTCCCGGAAAAGAGGAAGGATATGATACCGCCGAACCGAATGAACATAATAAGTTTCAGGATTTCGGTCACAGCCATTGGAAAAACTCTTTAATTTGGGGAATCGGACTAGAGAATATTACGATCAGTGGTCCCGGCTTAATCTACGGCAAAGGCTTGACCCGTGAAGAGAGCCGTCTGCCGGGTGTAGGCAATAAGGCTATCAGCCTGAAAGATTGCAGAAATGTGATCCTGAAAGATTTATCCATGCTGCATTGCGGGCATTTCGCCCTGTTGGCTACCGGAGTGGATCATCTGACGATTCTGAATCTGAAAGTAGACACCAACCGGGACGGCTTCGATATTGATTGCTGCCGGAACGTACGTATCAGCCAATGCACGGTGAACTCCCCCTGGGATGATGCCATTGTATTGAAAGCCTCTTATGGATTAGGACGCTTCCAAGATACGGAAAATGTGACGATCAGTGATTGTTATGTCAGCGGCTTTGACAAAAGCAGTGTAATGGACGGCACTTGGCAGTTGGACGAACCACAGGCTCCCGATCATGGTTTCCGTACGGGACGCATCAAACTCGGCACAGAAAGTAGTGGAGGTTTCCGCAATATTGCGATTACGAACTGTATCTTTGAACATTGTCGTGGATTGGCATTGGAAACGGTAGACGGAGGACATCTGGAAGATATTGTAATCAGTAATATTACAATGAGAAATATAGTCAACGCACCTATTTTCCTCCGGTTGGGCGCACGTATGCGCAGTCCTGAAGGCACTCCTGTGGGCACCATGAAACGTATTCTTATCAGCGATATCAATGTATGGAGTGCCGACAGCCGGTATGCTTCTATCATCAGCGGCGTACCGGGAGCCTGTATCGAGGATGTGACTTTCCGTAATATTCACCTTTATTATAAAGGTGGATACAGCGAAGAGGATGGCAAACGAGTTCCGCCCGAACAGGAAAAAGTATATCCCGAACCGTGGATGTTCGGCACGATTCCAGCCAAAGGATTTTATATTCGCCATGCACGGAATATTACCTTTGACGGTGTTCGTTTCCACTTTGAACAGCCGGACGGACGACCACTCTTTGTTACCGATGATACAGAAAACATAGAATATTATAATACGCCGAAAGAATGATGAATAAAAGACAATGGATAGTCCTTTGCCTGCTTGCCGTAGGTGGAGTAATGCAAGCACAGCAATGGCCGGACGCTCCGGTGGAAGCACGTCCCGGTGCCAGATGGTGGTGGCTGGGAAGTGCCGTAGACGAAAAGAACCTGACATACAATCTGGAAGAATATGCACGCACCGGAATGGGGGCGGTAGAAATTACTCCCATCTATGGTGTGCAGGGCAATGATGCGAATGAGATTCAATTTCTCTCTCCCCGCTGGATGGAAGTTCTCAAACATACACAGGCGGAAGGAAAGCGTACCGGTATCGAGATTGACATGAATACCGGAACCGGATGGCCTTTCGGCGGACCGGAAGTCAGTATTGAAGATGCAGCCACTAAGGCTATCTTCCAGACATACAACCTAGAGGGAGGCAAAGAGATTGAACAAGATATCAACGTGACCGACCCTAAGCAACAGGCTTATTCCGTACTAAGCCGGGTGATGGCTTACGATGAGAAAGGTAAATGTATCAACCTGACCGCCCACGTAAAAAAAGACAAGCTACAATGGAAAGCACCTGCGGGCAAATGGAAAATCGTAGCTCTTTATATCGGTAAGACACGACAGAAAGTGAAACGTGCCGCTCCCGGAGGTGAGGGATATGTAATGAACCATCTCTCAAAGAAAGCTGTAAAGAACTATCTTTCCCGTTTTGACCGTGCTTTCAAAAGCAGCAAGACGAGCTATCCCCATACATTCTTCAACGACTCTTACGAAGTGTATCAGGCAGATTGGACAGACGATTTCCTGAAACAATTCGCCCGTCGCCGGGGGTACAAACTGGAAGAACATTTCCCCGAATTTCTGGACGAAAGCCGTCCGGAAGTCAGCAGACGTATTGTATCCGATTACCGGGAAACGATTTCCGATTTGTTATTGGAAAACTTTACCTGCCAGTGGACGGACTGGGCACATAAGAACGGCAGTATCACCCGCAACCAGGCACATGGTTCGCCCGGCAATCTGATTGATATTTATGCTGCCGTGGATATTCCCGAATGTGAGGGTTTCGGACTGTCGCAATTCCATATCGAAGGATTGCGTCAGGATTCTTTAACTAAAAAGAATGATTCGGACCTATCCATGCTGAAATATGCTTCTTCAGGTGCTCATATTGCAGGAAAGACGTACACTTCTTCCGAAACATTCACGTGGCTGACGGAGCATTTCCGCACTTCTTTATCGCAATGCAAACCGGATATGGATCTGATGTTTGTTTCCGGTGTCAATCACATGTTTTTCCACGGCATTCCGTATTCTCCGAAAGAAGCCGAATGGCCCGGATGGTTGTTCTACGCTTCTATCAATATGAGTCCGACAAACAGTATTTGGCGTGATGCTCCTTCGTTCTTCAACTATATCACCCGTTGCCAGAGTTTTCTGCAAATGGGACGGCCGGATAATGATTTCCTGATTTATCTTCCGGTATATGATATGTGGAATGAGCAGCCGGGACGATTGTTATTATTCACGATACACCACATGGATAAACTGGCTCCTAAGTTTATCGACGCTATCCATCGCATCAACAACAGCGGGTATGACGGGGATTATATTTCCGATAACTTTATTCGCAGTACACGTTTCAAAGACGGACAGTTGGTTACTTCGGGCGGAACGGGCTACAAAGCATTGGTAGTGCCTGCTGCACACCTAATGCCGAGTGATGTATTGGCACATCTTTATGAACTTGCCAAACAGGGAGCTACTATCGTATTCCTCGAAAATTATCCGACAGATGTACCGGGATACGGTCAGTTGGAACAAAAACGCCAAAGTTACCAGCGTACGCTCCGGCAACTTCCGGCTGTTTCTTTCTCGGAAACAACCGTTACTCCAATTGGAAAGGGGAAAATTATCACAGGAACGGATTATGCACGCACATTGGCAAGCTGCAATATTCCCCATGAGGAAATGAAAACCAAATTCGGACTACAAGCGATCCGGAGAGTGAATGATACGGGACACCACTATTTCATCTCTTCCTTGCAAAACAAAGGAGTGGACGGTTGGATCACATTGGGAACGAATGCAGCCGCAGCCGCTCTCTTCAATCCCATGACCGGAGAATGTGGTGAAGCTAAAGTAAAACAGGTAGACGGAAAAATACAAGTCTATCTACAACTAAAATCCGGTGAATCAATTATTCTGCAAACATATCAACAACCTTTGCAGGCATCCAAACCGTGGAAGTATATCAAAGAACAACCTTTCAGCCTTCGTCTGGATCATGGTTGGAAGTTGCACTTCGCCGAAAGCAAACCGGAAATTCAAGGGACATTTGATATAGATCGCCCCTGTTCATGGACCCATATCAATCATCCGGCAGCCCAAACGAACATGGGAACCGGTGTTTATTCCTTAGACATCGAATTGCCGGCTTTGCAGGCTGACGACTGGATTCTTGATTTGGGAGATGTACGCGAAAGTGCCCGTGTCCGCATCAATGGACAGGAAGCGGGATGCGCATGGGCAGTGCCTTATCAACTAAAGGTAGGCCAGTTCTTAAAACCCGGAAAAAACCACATCGAGATAGAAGTCACGAATCTCCCTGCGAATCGAATTGCAGAATTAGACAGGCAGAGAGTGCAGTGGCGCAAATTCAAAGAAATCAATATTGTTGATTTGAACTATCGTCCGGCCAATTATGGACATTGGAGTCCATTACCCTCCGGCTTGAATAGTGAGGTACGGCTGATTCCGGTAAATTTCATACAAAACTAAGTGCCCGTCTTTATAAAGTGATTCAGGCTTTTATTAAGTGCTGACAATCTCAATAATGTAACTTTTTGTAGCAAAACCGTGTTTTGCTACTGAAAGATATGACAAAATGTAATTTTTTATTATATATTCATCGAGTACAGCGTAAGATATAAGTTTCATTATTTTGATTGTGAAGAACAATAATATAGCTATTCCCTTTGGATTTACGTTGTATTCCAACATTCTACAAATATTATTATAATTTTAAAATTAATTTAAATTACCTCAATGATGAAACTCCTGACACTTGCCACACTGGTGGCTATTAGCACATCGAACGCAACCGCCCAAAATCCGTTCATGCCGCTGTGGGAGCATATCCCCGACGGAGAACCCTATGTATTCGATGATCCAGACCGACCGGGCCGGCAGCGGTTGTACATCTATGGCTCACACGACAATCTCGTGACCGACTATTGCGGCCTGGAACAGGTGGTATGGTCGGCTCCGGTTGAGGATCTCACCCAATGGCGCTACGACGGCATATGTTTCGCTAGCACTGAAGACCACAATGGCACCCCACTGTTCATGGCCGGCAGTGATGCAAACGGCAAACCCATGAGTGCCGGTGGCCGAGGTGACCTACTGTATGCCCCAGACATAGTCGAGGTAGTGGAAAACGGGGAAAAAGTGTACTATTTCACACCCAATAATCAGGCTCCCGGCCGACAGACAATGATATGCAAGGGCAACCGCCCCGACGGGCCGTTCACACCTTGCAACTGGACGGCCACAGGTAACACCACCGAGGGCTGCTTTGGATTTGACCCGGCCATTTTTCGAGACGATGATGGACGTGTATACGGCTATTGGGGTTTCCGCCGTTCATATGCGGCTGAACTCAATCCAGCCACAATGTGCAGCGTGATGCCCGGCACCGATGTGGTCACCGACATGGTGAGCGGCATGGTCGGAGGCCAGAATGGAATATTCCGGTTTTTCGAAGCCTCGTCCATTCGAAAGGTCGGCAGCAAGTATGTGTTCATCTACAGCCGATTCACGGAGGATGGCGAGTTTGGGCTGCCAACGTCTAACTATAATCTGGCATATGCCTACAGCGATAACCCGCTGGGCCCTTGGACCTACGGAGGAACGATAATCGATGCCCGCGGACGAGACACCGATATGAATGGCAACACCATCGTGACGGGCTACAATACCGGCAACACACATGGAAGCATCGTTAAAGTCGGGAAACAATGGTGGGTCGTTTACCACCGGCATTCCGGCACCGATGAGTTCCAGCGCCAGGCCATGGTTGCGCCGATAGATGTGCGTGTCACCGACGATGGGTGTGTCGAGATAAGCGAGGGAGAGGTTACAAGCGAGGGCTTCAGAATCGGAGGCCTGAATCCGACGGAACGCACACTTGCCGGCTGGGCTTGCTATTTCACCGGTCCTGCACCCATGAGAAACCGCTTTCCGAGATTCATGCCATCAGGATCATACCCCTCATCCACACGCGCCGATTCGTTGCACCTCAACGCATCCTACAGCTTCAATCATCGCCACGCGCCGGTGGTGAATAATGTGGCCGGCTCAGTTGTAGGCTACAAATATTTCAACATGACTGAGTTAGGTTACGATGACAACGCTATTTTCGACATTCATCTCAAACCGTTGGGAGTGAAAGGCTCCGTCACTCTTATGCTTGGTAGCCCATACGAAAGCCACGGAGGCAAAATCATAGGCCATATACCAGTGAACGGACACGAATCTCAGGAACCACAGCACATCAAAAAGAGAGTGTCGGGACTGAAAGGACTGAAGGGCAAACACGCATTATATCTGTTATTCAACTCCGAGACAAAAGGAGAATCCCTTTGCGACCTGTACGACTTCATATTCCTTAGATAAGCAGAGAGACATACCAAAAATCATATCACCCCGAACGCTATCCCAAGCAGCCGGAGTGATATGCTTTTCCGGGATTTTCAAGACCTTATAATATGAGTTCAATCACTTACATTTAATTTCCTCCAGTAAAATAATCCCCTCTTCTAAATTTCATAAAAAAGGGGATTATTTAATATGCATGTAAATCAATATCCGACAAAACCTTATTCTTTTATCTTTCCTTCACTTCATTAACTAACACATTATTGTTTCCAATATTCTTTAAGCTTTTTCGCTTCCTTTTCTGTCAAATGAATGATTGCCCCATGTTTAGGTGAAGTAAAATTGGTTGTTTTCATTACACCTGAATTAAAATATCCCAAGTTCTTAAAATGTTTAAAATCTGTAGTTTCACAAAATCCCATATTATTAGGCTTCAGAGAGTATACATCATACATCAACACCCATTTATCTTCCCCTATTCGCTTCCATACATTGGGAGCTTCACAAGCTCGTTTTTCCAAATCATACCATTCAGGATCATAAATATATCCTCGGTTTATTTGATCAGAAACAGCCTGTTTCACTCCTGCCCCTCCATCATGTGGAGTGTAAAACATATGGAATTTATCATCTACTTTAGTGATATCCGCATCTATATACGACACATTTTTCGGATATTCAAACAATAATCGGGGAGCCGTAACCAGTCTGGTAAAATCATCATCAACATATGAATAGTACAAACGATTCAGTTCATTTTTCAAACGCATCGTATAATATACCATAAGTTTTCCTGCCTCTTCATCATAGATCGTTTCAGGCGCCCACACACACCCTATATCCTTTAGTTCAGGAAATGCAAGATCCATTCTAAAGTTACTAATCGTCCATTTTATCAGATCATACGATTTCATCAAAATAATGCTTCTGTTATTTCCCCATCCATATTCTTCTCCATCCCGTTCCCAGTCTGTATTTCTTATCCCTTCTTTTCTAGCATAAATATGAAGATCGGTCATTGCTAAATAGAATGCATTGTCCGGACCACGCATGATATGTGGGTCACGAATTCCCTTCTGTAAGGCAATTGTATCTCCTGCTATTATAGGATTCCCATTATTAATATCTGTAAATGTATAACCATCTTCACTTAAAGCCATATATAATCCATGAGTTTCATCTTTAAAATATACCATCAGATATCCTCTCATATCTTTCTCTGTTAATCGCTTATTTTTTTTAGCTTCTATGCTAAAGACGAGCGATAAACTTACCATTATAAGAAAAATCTTCTTCATCTATAAACTGCTGTTTTAATTAATATCTCTGTTTACAAATAATCCATCAAACACAAGCCTAGACTTAGTTACTTTTAAATAACCGCTCTCCTATTGTCATTTACTTCATTGCCTAATGAGTTTTCGTTTGACTTAAGTTAAACTATCGTTCAACTTAAGTCAAACGAAAACTCACTCGGTAATGAAATAAATAATACTAGTAAGAAAACAATTTAAAAGCTGCATACTAACGGATTATCATCAATAACCTGTTTTGCAAACACTTATTAGCACTCTGTCTTATTTAGAAATTCTTAAATTCCAAGGAATGAACCACTCCCCTTTCTCCAATTTACTACGAACTAATTCACTCAAGCCATCCACTTCATATTTAGGGCAGACACGATCAGCTATAATTCTATAATCATTATATCTGCGAGCCATACGTATCATAGTAGCATAATTCTTACCTTCTGCAGCAAACTCCAGTAGATATTCATCCAAAATTTGAAGATCATTTTTCTTTAGTGCTTCTTCACTCATACTTTCTTCAAATGTACGATCATCAAGACTATATGTAGACCTAAATCCGGAAGCAGCCCGCCATACGCCTGCTGTATATCCCTCTGCTATCCAATTCGTGAAATCAGATTTTCCTTCTGGATAATCAGTTGCGATGCCTTTATTCATAAGAGTCTTTGCCCTGCCGAACTGCCCTAAATGAATATATGCTTCTATTAACATCAAATACAGTTCCGTACTCCGATAAATAGATACGGGATTATCCCAACGATATACCGAAGTTTTACTATTCGGCTGGAAGTACTTAGTTAAGCGAAGAGAATCCCTTTGAGAGGTTGACTTTTCATTAGCATTGAAAAAGGTGCGAAAACGAGTATCTCCCCCATTCTTTTCCCGTTGTTCGTCAGACATCGGATTATTTTCCTGTGCCCAATATCGATTCATAACTTCCGGCGTACTGACACCCAACAGACCTTCATTAGGATCATAAATGTCAAAATGACGCTTCAGCCCATTAGTTTGCCCTTTCTTGGAGAAATAGGGTAACACAAATACACTATAATCCGTATAAGGTATATTAGCATCAAAGATTCCAGCATAATAACGATTGTAGTAAAATCCCATATTCCAAATTCGATCTCCTTTTGTCAGGAAACTATTATTCAGAGCTGTCCGTATCAAATCCACCACTAACCAATAGTTATCTCCTTTCCATAAATGCAAATCAGCTGCCAAGACAAAATAAGGAGGTGTCACCAAATCCCAATATTGATAATTATTCACTTCTTCATTTGTTGAGGACGAGTCATCCTGATCCGCTTTCAACCACTCTTCCCAAGAAAACATATCTAGCTTTCCGTCTACACCATCCACACCCGTATTTAAATATGTAATACATTTATCGATGATTTGGTCAAGATTTAACAATGGATAAACAGATAAATCGCTCACATTCACTAAAGGATCATCAAACCAGACTGCCTGCCCATATATTTTTCCCAACATGAAATATGCCCAAGTCTTAATACGGATAGTACCACTCACGAGCGCACGGTAATGATTCATATCTACGATTTCAACGTTCTCATCTTTAAACTCACGAACTTTACTAAGATAGTCATTACAACCAATTATCACATCATAATAACCACCAGGATCAGCATATGAATTATCAGTCAAGTCATCTGCATATCGGTAGATATTCACAAGTTCACGTGGAGTTTTATCAGTCAACGTTAAAATATCCCCACGGGTATCCGTCAAATAAATAGCTTTATCAGCCACTACTTGTAAACGGGAAAACAGACCGATATATCCTGTATACATTTCATTACTCTCTTTCATATACTCGTTGCCATCTAACATTGAATCTGTTGTGACATTAAAAAAGTCTTCGCATGCCGTCAGACACAAGAATGCGCACAAACAAGCTACTTTTAATATATTCTTTTTCATTGTATTTTTAGAATTTCAAATTAACACCAAATTTCACAGTCTTAGGTTGCACTAGTTTTGCATTGTCAAATCCTTGCAAATCTGTTGTGCTTCCATAAGCAAACTCGGGATCCAAGCCTAAATAATCTGTTAATGTCCAAAGATTCTCACCTGTCACATAAATTGTACCGGAACGGAAAAATTTAAGAACTGGTTTATCAAAACTATAGCTCAATGTAATGTGACGCATCCGCAAAAAAGAAGCATCTTCCACCCAGCGATCAGAAAATGTATTATTCTGCATAGGGTCAAGCCAACTTGCACGTGGCATATCAGTAATTTGACCTTCCATTGTCCAGCGGTTAGTAACACGAATGCTTTGATTATCGGTACGTGAAGAAGACTCCAATGTACGACGCACCGCATTATAAGCTTTATTTCCTTTTGAATAATTAAATTCAGCAGATAGTGCAAATCCCTTATAACGAATATTCGTAAAGAATCCGCCAAAAAAGTCCGGTGATGCGCTCCCCAACAAAACGCGATCATTCGCATCAATACAATGGTCACCATTCTGATCGACAAAACGTACGTCGCCAGCATTAAATTGGGCGTTCCCTGTATTTACCAAATGTGCGGCATCCGCTTCTTTCTGACTGGCGAATACCCCTTCCGTCTGAAATCCATAAAACTGAAACGGATCTTCACCGATCCGGTTAACCAGCTGTACCTCATCATCATAACTATCTATCAATTCGCTATATCCGCCTAATGATTTTATTTTAGAACGATTGCGGGCAATATTCCCCCCAACGATCCACTCAAAATCATGGGTACGCAGTACTGCGGCCTGAATAGCAAGTTCAACACCTTGATTTTCGATTTTACCTGCATTACTGTAAAATAAAGCCGAACCATAAACTGCCGATGACTGTGCATGAAGTAATATATCGCTAACTTGTTGGTTATAGTAATCAAATGATATGTTCACACGATTATCCAACATTGCCAAATCAAATCCCGCATTCAATTGTGCCGTCCGTTCCGGTTTCATGTTTGTATTCGGTACATTAGCGCGAACAATGCCCGACACACCGTCAAAACGTTGTGTAGTATAATAGTAGCGTCCATATGTAGAAGCGAAACGGGAATTACCTGTCAGACTATATTCCGCACGGACATTCAACGTATTCAACCAGGAGGCACCCTGCATAAACTCCCATCCTTTTCCCAGCCATGTGAGTCCGACAGAAGGATACAAGTTAAAACGAGTAGCATCCTTTCCCACTGATGAAGAAGCGTCATAGGCCAAATTGACTGCTGCTTTTACTTTATCATCGTATGTATAATCTACATGACCATAAAAATTCATCCAGTTCCATTTTTCCAGATAACCGATAATAGTACGGGAATCTCTTTCCGAATTACCTAGTACTTGATAAATATCATCACCCGTATTGCGTCCCAACCCGGCATCATACTCGTTGTGAGTCATCAAAATATGTGCTCCCAATGTGGCGTCCAAATCATGCTTGCCAGCAAATGTTTTAAAATAGCGACTATTCAAATTAAAATAGTAATTCTTTGTCTCGGCAACACCTTCCTTAACTTGATTCACCGCTTCACCATATCCGTCACTTATTGGAATAATGCTGGCAGCAGAAGCTCCCGGAATAAAAACATGTTCATTATTATAATTATAGTATATCCCCAGAGAACCCGTCAACAATAAATTTTGTAAAGGACGATAATTAATTCCCGCACGTATATTCAAATCATATTGACGGTTACGTTCATCAAGTGTATTAAGAATCGCCACAGGATTGCTGACGCGCATGTCTTTATGCGCGGAACGGTTAGCTGTCCCAAACCAGCATGATCGATAAGCACGCAAAAAAGAACCGTCAGACTGTCTCTCGTGTGGTGTCAGCAATGGGGATGAAGCATAAGCGGCCAAAATAGGATTGGTTTCCGGAAACATCCCTTGATCTTGATAGCTTCCATTAATATAGGCCAATCCTGCTGTTGCAAAAATATCAACTTTACGGCTCACTTGTACATTGGCATTCAACAACGTATGGTAACGATCTTGTTTTGTGTTTTTTAGTGTTCCTTCATTCGATGCGAAACCTAAAGACAAGTCATATTTTGCAATAGCATCACCACCTTCCACACGAAATAGATGATCTGTAGTTATCCCCGTTGTATAAATTTCATCCTGCCAATCTGTATTATTATCATATACATAGTGCTTGGGATTGGACAAAAAAGGAAAATCAGACATGACATTGGTCATATTGTGATAACGAGCCATACCAATATCAGTAATATAAGAAGTATACGCATCACCACGCCCTAACAAAGGAATCCGTTTATTATTCCAATTCATACCAAACGAACCGTAATAACTGATTTGGGTCTCCAAACTATTAGAAGCTGCGCCATCAGTCTCAATCAGAATTACTCCATTAGAACCTAGTGATCCATACATTGCAGCCTCTGCTCCTTTTAAGATTGTAATATTCTGAATATCATTCAAGTTATAAGCTTGAAACAGATCACGGGTATATCCATTGAATAAAGTAGAAGAGTGACGATCGGGCATATAAGGCATACCATTGACTACAATCAACGGCATATTTTCCGCAACCAACGAATGAATACCGCGGAAATTTAAATAACTTCCCTCACCCGGCATACCACTACTACGGGTAACTTGCAGTCCAGCAATCTGGCCCACAAGTTCCTGATCTATCTTCTGTGCTCCCAATACAAAATCTTTTTTGTTCAGATTGATAGCAGAAGTATGCGTCACTTTAGTCACATCATTTTGTCTAGAAGGTAATACTAATGACTCATTATAACGGTATTGATTTACCGGTATCATTTTTATAATTAAATTAGAACTTCCCCTCCACATCTGGCTATACGGATTATACCCAGCAGCTGCAACAGAAAGACGCCCAGACGTACCTTTTACCTCTATTTCAAACCGGCCATCCTTATCAGTAAAAGTATTTAAGGAATCTTGTACAGTAATCAACGCCCGCTCAATAGGATCATTTAAAGTAGAAAGAACTTTTCCACTAATTTTAAATATATTTTGAGCGCACACCCCTACTGTCATTATAAACAGCAGCCAAGCAGTTAATAGTATTTTTATCTTTTTCATATAACAGACTTAATCAAGATTAATAAAAGTTTTTTGACGGACGGAAAGTATAGTGATGAAGCTGTATATCCTGTCCGGTCACCATTTTACTACATTCAAGACGAAATTTCAATTCTACCGGTCCATCACCATCAATGGTTATTGTAGCCCACTTCCAGCCATCAGTATCATATCTCTTATCTGGGCTACCTATGGGGGGATTGTCTCCATATCGATCCCAATTCGATCCACTCTGTTGTTGAGGCGTCAACGTAATAATAAACTTGTCATTTAGATAAATAGACATATCGACCCCTCTGTTTTTTGTGTTTCCAAAACCCATGCAAAAGTCATATTCTCCCGGTGGTAATTTATGAGCAATCAGTCTATGTGTTCCATCACCATAGTCAATATAATCATAGCATTTAAAATTTACCCGACCGGGTTGCTGATTATCTGTCAAATACATAATTTGAGTAATATTACTTATCAATGGCCATTCTGGTCCTGGCGACCAAGGACCATATCTAACAGTCGGTTCTCTATATAATGAGAAATTCTCAATATTATAAAACTCTTCTCTTTCTGCCTCGCTCAAATAATAGTAATGATACATATAACCTTTCAAACGCCATAACAATATATTAGAAGGTATCTTGAAAGAATTAACATAGTATGCCAAACCATTGCTCAATTCTACCGGATTGGTTATATCTACTTTATTCACCGTAGTACGCCATTGCTTACCGAACAATGAAGTCAAATCTATTTTGTCCGGATTAGTTTCCTGAAAAGCAGAAGGTTCATACTTCTGATTAAAGAATAATGATTGATAACACCATTCCGTCAATACCGTATCCTCAAGTATCCATCCATAGTCATCAAGACGTTGTTTTGCATTCTCGATGGCATCTTCTATTTGCTGGTTAGTAGGTATTAATACAGTCGCTTTCAGAGCTTCATTCTTCATATTAAATTTACGGTCTTCAAATAGCGGAAGCCTGGAAACAAACACCGAATCATATACATTATTACCCATAGCGTCCACGCCAATCAGCTCACTATTCTTTTCATCAAATTCTCTCACCTCTTTATTAAGAACCAAATCACGGAAAATAGAGTATTCGTCTCCTAATCCTGATATAAATTCATACATTGTTTGAGGAGTATATATCATATTTTCCAGTTCGTAGATATAACCACTGGTTGTTTTAACCACTTTGGTTGCCTTAACACCGTTAAAAGCAAATCCAATATCACTACCGCCACTACGCACAACTTCATCTGTTGCCGTTATATTTACCAACTTCCCATTCCAAACCTGTATAGTCTGTCCGTCAACTAGATTAGCAGGTGAAATCGCTATATTTGCAACATAAGTATTAGCTAAAAAAAGTTGTTGTTCTTCCGTACTTCCCTCACTACTTGCCCAAGCATCATTTTTCACCGCCAAAACTGTATAATGTAGGCCTTCTGTATTCATCTGTTCCAGTAACCCATACTTTTCGAACATTTGAAAAAGCTCACTATAATCAGAGTTCGTTTTCATATACTCCACTGTAGAAGTAGAAACAACTTCTACATCCACAGTTGAAAATTCGTTTTTTTCTGTTTGATAATGCTCATCCCATGCATCATTACAAGCCGAGCATATGATTCCCATAAGCATTATTGCCCATATATATTTCTTTAAATTCATAGCATATATCAATTAACAGGTTCAAAATAAAGATAATCTAATTGCATACGGAAACGGCTATTGGTTTGAGCAGCCGGATCAGTCATTAATATACGCAGCTTATGCGTAGAAGGCTCCGTGAAAGTTATGGTATTAGGAAATACCGCTTTATACAGGTCCAGATCATATCCACCATTAGCATTAGGTGTCACTTGTAGATAAGGTGCTAATGTCTGAGTGTTATTCACATTATTGTCAAATGAAAACTCCGAAGATCCTCCGGTACTCCCATTACTTGCTTCTACCATAAATTGTTGGGAAGTGGCATAGCCAAATTGTAACGTCAATCTATAAGTGCCTGGTAAAATCATAGGGGTTTCAATTTCAATAGAACCTAAATATCCCATATTTAAAATCAGTTGATCGTTATACAATGCATCCGACCAGCCATAAATCCACTTATTCCAACTTGTATGATAAATCACAGGTAAAAAATCAGCAACAGAACTACGATATCCTTCTTTGTAATTGAAATAAGCCAAACTGGAAATATCCGTCTGATGCTCACTTTCATCTGTCGTGCGATACTTCTGTCCGCCTGTTCCATTAGCATTTACATAAGATGCAATTTCCGAATTATCACAGAAGTCCCAAATAAACGGGAAAGATTTCAAATCTGTTGTAATAGGCATCTTTCCATCAATCTGATGAATATATCCATTACGAGCCTCTATCGAAAGCTCTTTTCCCTTCAATTGTGTTCTTGAAGCCGGATCGTCATAATTCATGTAAACCTTTCCATCTGATTCTTTCGATATTTTTAAAGCGGTATTCCTTGTCAATGGGGTCATTAATTTATAGCTCCCCCCTTCCTCAAATGCCATAATAGAGTCTGTAGTAAACTTCCCATTTAAGATGTGATAGCCAACATAACGGAATAGAGCATTGTCTTTATCCTTATAATCATTTCCTGCTCCCAATGACTGCGCCAGTTCTTCTACAGAAGATATCCCTGATTGCCGGAAGACAGCATCAGATACAGACAGCACTGTATAAAATCGACGCTGCTCTATTTTACGCCCATCAGCTTGCTGCACCATATCAGAAATGATAGTCAAAGAATCTGCCCATGAAGTCAAATCTAAAGCTTGGCAAAAAGTGTCATATCCCTCGACAGCATCTAAAAGTTCCGTGCAGCTTTCCACTAACGGACGTAATACGGAAGACAATACATAAATATAGCCATTGGATACTTTTGTCGCCAATTCTGTAACATGAGCTTCTCCGTTAACATAGACTGCATTGGCTCCAAAATCCCCACCAATGTTTCCTTCGACATTGACGGACAATGCCTCATCAAACAAATTATTTACGGGTAACTTGCCTCCCTTTAAAAACATATCACGGTTAATCGTGTCATTCATCACGTGATATTGTGCTAACTGACGGGCGTATTCATATCCCAGTTCCTCAATAGAACCGACTTTCTTGGTCTTATAAAAAGCCTGCACTGCATCATTATCCGGAGCAAGGACCGTGAATAATTCCGTAGCCTGGTTAATTGCATTATACAAATCTGCATACTTTAAAATCTTCACCCATTCGGAAAAATTCTCCGGATGATTATTTAAATAGGTAGACACCGGATTAACATTATAGACCTGATATGTACTATTTTCATAAGGGTCAGTACAACTAAATATGGTGGCTAATATTATCACTATATTTATTCTTATTATATTTTTCATAATCCAATCTATTTATCAGTTTTTATAATATGGATTTTGAACCAATGCATGGTTGGTCTCTATCTCATGAATATGAATTGGCAAAAACCAAGCATAGTTATCCTGCAATGTAGATTCAATCCATAAATCTTGTTCTGTTATATTACGTTCTACTATAATTTCAATAAAACGCTTTTTATAACGATAATCTTGACTCTTACCCAAACGGACTAAATCATACCAACGTTTTCCTTCAGCCGCTAATTCAATATCACGTTCTTTTAATACTCCTTCAAGTAGTGTCAACTCATCTACAGCATCCAAATTAGGCTTCCAATCTTTTAACTTCGCACGCGAACGGATTTTATTTACCAAATTCACAGCTTCTTCCCAATTTTCACGACCTCCTTTCCAGACAAGTGCTTCCGCTTTCATTAGAATAACATCAGACATACGATAAATAATAAAATTAGCCGGTTCGTCAGTAAAATTACGTTGATAGGCATAGTCTAAAGTAGAACCTGCTGTCCGATATTTCCAAATAAGACATGGGGGAACTGTCCCGTCAGTGGAACCATCTGTCGATTTATAATAACAATACGTACGATAAAAACCGCGGACTGAATTTTCTTCAATGCTAGTTCCTCCAGTACCATCATCAAAGTTTTCATCTTCCGCCATCAATTGGGTACACATATCCGGAGTAAACTGATATGTACTAGAACTAATAGCCGCTGATCCACCGGACGGATCAACTGTTCCAAAAAAGACAGAAGGAGCATTTACGCCTTGTCCGTTTGTTACATCATAATAAATTTCAAATATAGATTCATTGCTAAACCCTTCATAAAAAATTTTAGAAGCCCATTGCTCGGAATCAGCAATAAACACAGGATGAATACCAGAGGTCACTTCACCTGCCGTAAGCAACTTATCCGCATTTTCAATACAACCATCATAATCACCGGACCATAAACAGACATCTGCCATCAATGCATAAAAAGCCCAACGCGTAGCACGTCCCTTATTTGCCCAATTATCAGCATAGGATCCACGAATATGCGGGTTACTCAATGCTGCACTAATATCCGCCTTGATCTGCGCTATGATTTCTTCCTCTGACGATTTTGGATAATCATAGGGAGTCGAGTCATCCACATAAGACTTCAAAATCAAAGGAGCCTCCTTAAAATTACGTACCATATAAAAATAAGCCAGTGCACGTTGAAAATAAGCTTCACATAAATGTGCATTCATGTCTCTTTCTAAATAAGTATCATCTTCTGCCATCACTCCAGGAGCAAATTCTATTACAGAATTAGCGACCCCTATTATTTTGTACAATGTTGCCCAACTGCAAATATTCGATTCAGGTGTTAATTTAAAATTCTGCAACGCCAATTCCTGACCTCCTCTATATGCATAAACAGATCCTCCGCGTAATTCTCCCCAATTGATAAGGGTAGGCACCATATTACGAATATACGCATAACCGGTACCTAACACAGCTTCTACATCTGACTTCTTTTTCCAATAGTCTTCGGAGAGTTGCTGGTTTTTAGGTAAGACCTCCAGCCAGTCACTACAAGCACTCAAAACTATTACGAGTGCAACCATTATACATAGAAAATATTTTTTCATATCTCACAAAGATTAAAAATTCAAATTAATACCAAAAGAGAAGCGTATTGAACAAGGAGTATCGGCTGTATCTTTAGCAGCACCGGAAGACGGAGTTCTTACCTCCGGATCCTGTCCCGTATAATTTGTCCATGTGAATAGATTGTAGGCTGTTATAAAAGTGCTCAATCCATTTACTCCCCACCTATTACAGACTGATGTCGGAAAAGCATAGCTAAGCGATAAAGATTTCAGACGTATAAATGATCCGTCTTCTACAAAACGATCTGAAGGTAAATAGTTATAACCTTCTGCATATAAAGCGCGGGGGATATTGGTATCATCACCTTCCTGCCTCCATCTCCTCAAAACAGCAGTACTCTGATTCTTACGTCCATCCATACATTCATTATACATCCGAGTGGTATTAGCTATCTTCTGCCCGAAACGTCCATGGAATGAACAGTTAAGAGTTACCCGTTTATAACGGATACCAAAACCACCACCTCCTGTAATAATAGGTTGCGAATTCCCCATATATACTAAATCATAAGCATTAATAACACCATCATGATTAATATCTTCATATTTAGCATCCCCCGGATAAACAAGTTTATCTTTATTCTTCATTACAATCGGATTTCCTTTCAAATCTTTCATCACGGCACCTTCCGCATCACGTGCATAAGTCTCCTCAACATTCTGAAAAACTCCTTGGTAACGGAAACCGAAAAAAGCTCCCAACGGCCGATTCGCTTCCATAATTCCAATATATCCTCCGCCTTTCGGTTCGCCATTTCCCACAACATAATCTTCCGGCTTCGCCTGCGACACATTAGCAGGAAATTCCAAAATTTCATTTTTATTACGACTTATATTAACATAGCCGGTCACTTGCCAGTCTTTAGTTTTCAATGCGGTAAAGTCTGTACGGAATTCCCAGCCTCTATTACGCATTTTACCGTCATTAAACCATCCTACTGATGAATATCCGGTCGAATAAGGAATCGCATAATTCTTCTGCAACATATCTGTTGTTGTGCGGGTATAATAGTCAAAAGTAAAATTCAAACGTCCCCGCAAAAGAGATAAGTCCAAACCGTAATTATATTCAGTGGAAGTTTCCCATTTTAAGTTATTCAATTGCATCGTTTTAGGTTCTACAGTAGACATCGAACCATAATTAAGCGGACTATTATCATAAGTAAGCGGTCCGAATGTCCCAAAATATACCAGCGTTCTAGGCGCTGCGCCAGTCTGCCCATAACTAAAACGGAATTTTGCTTCATGAAGCCAATTTTCATGTATAGTTTCCATAAAAGGTTCATTCTGTAAATGCCACGCAAAACCTACTCCCGGGAAACGCCCGAAACGGTTAGACTTACCCAACATGGCATTCCCTTCCACATTCAAAGAACCATGAAATACATATCGATCAAATAACGTATAATTAGCTAAAAAAGTCATAGCGGCATTACGTGATTCCGATTCTCCTGAATATAAATTCCCTACAGTAGATCCCATAATAGGATCAGACAAATCTGAAGACGCATTTCCAGAAGTTTCACTCGAATAACTGGAGCCCCAATACTGACTGGCACGCACCAGCCCTGTCAAAATGATCTTATGTTGATTATTCCAGTCTTTAATGTACGTCAATTTATGTTCTGTACCGACTGTCAATCCTTCAGAGTTTGCATCCAAACTACGATTAGCCCAAACACTATTCCATTGTACTCCTGTGGCTTCTTGAGGTAAGAACTTTCGGTTTTTCGAGGAATTCATATTTATGTTAACATATCCCGTATAAGTCAATCCCGGAATTGGATTATAAGTGGCACGAATGGTAACACGTCCTTCCCGTGCAGAAGTTTTATTAAAACTCTCTTTTGCCATCGCTACCGGATTATAATTGGATGCTGAAGATTGGGAACTGTTTGCTGAAAACTCCCCTTCCCAATCCGCAGTCTGATAACTAAAATATTGTGGTATACGTTTGCCCGTTTCATCACTGATATAATAAGGTGATTTATTGGGCATCTTCGCAAAAGCTTCACCACGAACTCCAATCCAGTTTGCATCCTTATTTGTTTGACTATAATAAAAGTCTGAACCAAACCTCAATTTATTAGAGAAATTATAATCTACTGCCATAGAAGCTGTCAAACGATCCATGCCAGTACCAATCGTAGTACCCACATCTTTGGAATATCCTAATGAAAGTCTGTAAGTGGCCTTGTCACCACCACCACTCATAGAGAAATTATTATCAAGCGTATAACCAGTCTGGCGCACTTCATCCAACCAATCTGTATTTTGATTAAACTCATCAAAGTATTTCCATGTAGGATTATAATTGATTTCCGGTGTATTATACAACAATTCCAGGTAAGAATTGGCTGTTGTTGAACCAAGTCCTACATAATTTGCCGCATTCCAAATTTCATCTTGCATCAAAGCAGTGTATTGATTACCATCTAGCATAGGTATAGTAGAAGGTTCAATACGTCCGGACAGTTTTGTAGAAAAATTGAAACGTGTTTTACCAATATGACCGCGTTTTGTTTTAATTACTAACACTCCATTAGCTCCTGATGTTCCCCAAATAGCTGTAGCAGAAGCATCCTTCAAAACTTCAACCGACTCAATATCAGTCGGTGAAATATTCAATAATGCTCCCAAATCTTCATTATTAGCATTCTGGAAATCAAACTCATCACTCACTTTTTCCGGATAAGGCACACCATCAATCACAATGAGCGGATCGGCAGAACCATTTAATGTATTCATACCACGAATGCGAATATCCGCCTTTGTGCCAGGGTCTCCTCCTAATACCATATCAACACCTCCCAATTGCCCTTGCAACGCCTCTTCAATGGTAGCTACCGGTGAAAAAGCAATCAAATCATCCATTTTCACCTTCTGGGTTGCAGAAACAGATTCCTTATGTGAAATTCCCATATCATTACGATCCACACGACGAGCTGAAATCACCACATCATCAAGTTCCTGACTATTTGATTCCAAACGGACATTCAGACTTTTCTGTCCTGTATATCTGATTGTTTTTGTTTTCATTCCAATATATGAGAATACTAAAGATAATTTATTTTCCCCTACTGGAATCTTCAACGTATACATACCATTCAAATCACTGATTGCTCCTCCCAAAGAACGGTTTTCCGCATTTACAATGTTAATATTTACACCGACTAAAGGCTCAGCCGCTGTCCCCAAGATTTCTGTAACTTTACCGGTTATTACGTTATTTTTTTGCTGCGCAAATGCTCCTCTTATTCCTAACAAAAGGATTATTACTAATATATACTTTATTTGTTTCATAATCATAGCATAGATTTAGAAGACATCTTCAATAAAATGCATACATCCGTCACTGAATGCAAACGGAAAATAGTGATAGTCAGAAACAACGTTAATAACCTTGCCGGTACTAGTTTCACTTTTTTCACCATCTTTCAAACTTAATGAAGAGCCATTATCATAATAATACACATCTTCTCCATTCATAGACCAAAGTCTCAACCCTGTTTTATAGCTTGAACCTATATAAGGATACTCGGATATTACATTCATATTAGAAGAAAAGAAATATTTCTGCAAATACTGTTTCAACTTACCTTTATCACAAGCCGTACACTCAAACAAACCATTCGAACCATAAAGCGTACCGCCGGTTACTCCCGGAATAGCATTCTTCTCCAATGCCTTTTCAATAGCTTCATTGGTTGGGGCAAAGAGAATGTAATGAAGACCTTTAACTGTGGGAATAGTACCTGCATCGCTATTAACCATACCGGCTGCTATTAACAATTGAGCTATACCATAATATTTATATTTACTGCTATTACCTGCAACTAAACGACTTTGCAGTCCATTCTCCGTATCTTCGGTCGTAAAGATATTACCGCCCTCATAAGCATAGGCAAAACCATTACTCCATGCTTGGCCTTTATTGGTTATTTCACAGAATTTCACAAACGGATTATCTTTATAATCAGGGTTCAGATACTGATTATACATTCCACTGGTAGTAATCCCATTATCTAATGTATACCAGTAATTATAACCCACCTTTGTAGGAATCACATGTGCGCCGGAGGCAGGCAAGCTTTTCCCCTCTAAAGCTGTATGCATATTTACAATAGGAAGTGCAGCAGCGGCAGAAACCTCCACATCAGAATTTTCGGGATCCGTTGAAAAAGGATCATCGTACATCAAAACATTACCCGTAACTTTATTCAGCAGCCAATAATCATTGGCAATCAACTGCTCGTCATTCGGCATCAACACTGTAAATTTCGTCTGTTGAGAAGCAAAAGATTTCAACATATCAGACATATCAAGCATATAAAGGTACATACGATATTTCTTGGAGATGAACGTTTCACCCACGACAGAAGAAAATAAAAGAGGTGTACTAATTTTGTTCAATCCATAAAAATTTCCATTGATACAGATTGCTTTATCCTGAACATCTGAATATGGATCAAAGTCGAACGGCATACCATAATCATTGACTATATCTCCTTTTTCTATTTCCTCCGGAAAAACGGCAGATCCGCTATAAAAGAACTGCCCGAGAAAATGTTTCATAACTAATGTATCTATTTCTGTAACAGATTCATATCCTTGCTCTTTCCAGTATTCATTATAAAAATTATTCAATCCTTCATTGGTAGGCGCAAATAAGCTATAAGAATCTTTTGATAACCGCTTCACATCACGATAGTCACTTGTAGGCCATTCCAAAGCTATAGGCGCCAACGCCTTTCCATTATAAGCATGTTTATGTAAATATAAAGATTCCGAATTAGCTGAAGCTCCATAATCTTTACTCAATTGTTCATCATATTCATAAATACTAAACACATTATATAGTTTTAAGAAGTCAGAATACTCCTGGCGTCCTTCCAACTCTACATAGAGTGTTTCCAATGGTTTCAATACTTTATCTATGACATAAATATACCCATTATCCGTAACTACTCCATACTCATCAACACTTGCATTAGATACATTAAAACCGTTATCGCCTTTCCAAATAGAATTCGGATAAAAATATTCATAATTTTTCTTTGCGTCTATTTTCTTTGTTTTAAAAAAATAGTGAGAAAATACCGGGACAAAACGTTCAAGATGGTAAACCATGACATTACTTTCCAGTGCCGGATTGTACTCCAAAGTCGGAAAGTTGGAACTTTTAGTACGATGTTTATAATACAATCCGGCTCCAATAGCTACATCCTCCTCGGTAGCAGCATCTCCTTCGGGACGGAAGTTCTCTAATTTCATTTTATTATAAGAATAATAAAGCAAATGAAAACCGATAAGCTTTTTCACCTCGTCTATTGGCATATCATCTATGCTTCCATAACCATTTTCTTCTAAATAAGCAGTAAACGCCTCATCATTCGGAGCCATAACCGTTAAAAGCCCCTTGCCTTCCATCATAGGACGAAAGCCTGCAAGTTCAACTCCCCGTAAAAAGATTGAAAACTTACCATGTTCTCCTGTATCCAAAACTTCCCAAGCATTACCTCTCAACCAATCTGGTATTTCATAATGCTCGCTCATCTTGTCTTCACAAGAAAACAATAAAAAGGGGAAAAGCATCAAACAAAATAATCGTTGTGCATTCATCACATTTTTCATTGTAACATAATTTAAAGTTTAACAATTACAGATTTCAAAGTACCCACAAAAGTAACATTTACTATCATTTTCTTTCAAGATCAGATCCTAAATAAAAACCTGTATGGGTCGGTTGGTTATAACCGATGTTTTGATGCGCCGCACTAAGACGATAAACATGATCATCCATCAAGGGATGGAAACGATAATTTGTTTCAAAGTCTGTAGTAAAAATACGCAACTCTTTATATTCCCAATCAACAAATACAATCTCTTCACGCCAATCTCCCCAAATATCACCATAAAAACACGGATTGGCCTTAGTTCCATTAATCTCTATTGATCCAAAATTAGTAGGACCAGTTAATAAACGTCCTTTAAGATAGGAAGTAACCATAGCATGATCCAAGACCTGACGATTCAACGAACCATCCCACCAAATAGCCATATTAGCAGATTGCCCACCGGCCTTGCTTGTTGGTAAAGGTTTATTCAAAGGGGTTCCTTTACAAGAGTACAAATCACTTCCTAAAGTCCATACTTCGCAACCGGGAGATTCAGGATCAATATCACCTACCATGCAACGCGCCACATCGCCATTTCCTGGTATATACCAAAGAACTATACCTGTAGCAGCATCACGGAAAGTTACTCCCCGCCCTTTATGTGAAGGCTCTCCTTCATGGCAAGCCACAACCTGCAAACCTGATAAATCCGGATCAAATTTTCCCAAATGCAAAGCATCACCATGTCCCAATAATGTATTATATAATCCTTTTCCATCATGATCAAGGCAACATGAACCATAAACGATCTCATCCTTACCATCATGGTCTACATCACCTACAGCCAGATTATGATTTCCTTGATATGTATAATCTGGATAGTCGGGATATGTATTGAATTTCCAACGAGTCTTCAGTTCACCATCTGTGAAATGAAGCGCCCAAGCCTGCCAATTACTATAATAGCCACGACAAATAACCAGACTAGCTCTTCCATCTTGAGACCCAAAGTGTCCGACAGCCATTAAAAAACGATCTATACGATTTCCCCAGTTATCCCCCCAATAATCAAACCAAGTACTTTCATCACCACGCGGAATATACTCGGAACGAGCTATTTCTTTTCCAGTTTCTCCATCTACCAAAGATATAAACTCCGGACCGGCTAATACCATTCCTGAACTCGGATCCCTATAATCAGTCTTTCCGTCTCCATCTACATCACCTATTTGTGTACCATCCCCGAAAACTGTACCTTCAGATGAACGAAAAGCCAATTCCGCTTTCCCATCCCCATCCAGATCATACACAATAAATGGGGTGTAATGAGGCCCTTGACGGATATTAATTCCCATATCAATCTGCCACATCAGTGTGCCATCCAGTTTATAAGCCTGAAAGAAACCACTCCCTGGCTGTATGCCATCTCCTGTGTTATCTTGATTGGTGCACAGACGCTTTAAAACTATTTCATATTCACCATCACCATCCAAATCGCCTATAGCAGCATCATTAGCATCACAATTTTCAGGAAGTCCTGTATTTTTCAAAGGAATAGAACGGTAAAATGTTTTTGCCATTTCCGGTGTAAATGTATAAGAACAAAGTTCTTCACCCGTCCGAGCATCACAAACTTTATACTCATTTGATTTACTGACATCAGCTGTCAAGTCTTTATAATTTGAGCTATTTACAATCGGAGCTTCATTCAATTTTACAAAGTCCCCTCCAGTAACTTTTCTATATATATCAAAAGTGATATCTTCAGGATCGGAACTTAGCCAGCGCCAGCTTACCAACACGCCCAGTCGTTCTATTGCCCCTATATCTTTATTCTGAAAAACTGTATTGTAACTCGCTATCATAGCACGATTTGTAAGAGTAGCAGAAGGAACGGCACTCTCATCCCAATTAACATTTTCGTTACCATCTTCCCCCGCGGAATTAGTCTCGTCGTTTACTAACGAAGTGCTATCTTTGCATGCTATCGTAACTGATAATAGAGACAAACACGCATAAGTCCATAATCTTTTCATAAATCCGTATTATTTAAAGTTAAACATAAAATTTCCATCAATAAATCTACCGCTATTAATGAGGTATGATTTCTTTTATGCTACCATCCTCATTAAATTCTATCCTATCCATACACACCTCACGGTGGTAGCCGGCAGCACGCCCCATCTTGATTCCATCCGGACGACAAAAACGGTGATAAACTATATACCATTCATCCTTGCCGGGTATTTGTAAAACAGAATTATGTCCCGTACCATAAATGTCTTTTTCCGGTACTTTGGAAAGAATCAAATTATTCTCCGGTATCTCAAGCGGGCCGACAGGAGACGTGGACATTCCATAACGCACTCTATAATCTTCATGTCTCGTGTCATTTTCAGACCACAAAAAATAATAAATGCCTTTCCTGTAAAACACATAAAGTCCTTCACGAAAATGAGTTGGATTCAGTAGCTTTAATGTTTCTTTTCTTATAGATAACATATCTTTATTCAATTCAGCAACCGCTGCATATCCATTCCCCCAATACAAATAATCTTTTCCTGACACAGGATCATGAAATACATCCGGGTCAATCTCCGCACCTCTATTTATACCTTCAGGTTTCCAATCAATCAAAGGTGCTCCAGTATCAATGAAAGGTCCAGTTGGATCATCAGCCACAGCAACACCAATCTTTCCTGCCCCGGTATAATAAAAATAATATTTATATGTCCCTTTTTTCTTTCCTTCTTTTTCTATAATGCAAGGAGCCCATGCATTCCGACCTGCCCATGGTACATCTTTCTTCAAATCAAGGATAACCCCTTCGTCCTTCCAGTTTATTAAATCTTCTGACGAAAAAGTTTTAAAATAGTACCCTCCCCAATCTTTAAATCCATCACTTGTAGGATATATATAATATTTCCTCGTTTTATAAGAATACATTATCTCCGGATCCGCATAATATCCTTTCAAAATAGGATTACCAGCGTATAAAAACGTAGGCAGTAGCATACTGAAAAAAAATACAACAGTAAATGATTTACTTTCCATAATAGACTATATAAGTTAACATTAGATATTTACTCAACTCCCTCTCTTCGCTTTTTCAGGAACCCCACGCCATTTTTTATCCAACCGGATTGCCTCTTCCCGGGTGATTCCTATCACAGATCCGTGACGAGGATGAAAGTTTTTTGTAAACGATTCTGTTTTTTTAGTGAATTTATAAAGGTCATGGCTACGCTGAAACTCATAACGTCCGCTACTATACAAGTCATACATAAGAATATACTCATCCGAATTATTTAACTTAAACACGCTTGAACCTTCTACATTCGTACGTGTCCCGGCATAGACATCCAGATAAACAAAGTCTTCTTTCCAAGGTCCTTTTAAAGATTTGCTAGTCGCCTGCTGTATCCCATTATTTATTTCTTTCCCATTCTCATCTTTTGTATTTCCTTTATAGAAAAAATGATACGTCCCATCCTTATAAATGATATCTCCATCAATCGCTCCATATTTTGCACTAAACATCAATTCCGGTTCATTCTCAAATGCCGTAAAATCATCATTGGCATACGCGCAATAAAAATCCAGTTTCTCATTATAATTAAATCTGACTGTAAAATAAACTAGGTATTTCTTTGCTTCGGGATCATAAATAGTTTGAGGAGCCCATACCCATTTCACATCCGCAAATTTCTCCGGATAAGCTTTCTCCAGTTCAATAATTCCATGCGTCCAGTCAATAAGATCCGTTGACTTCAACATCACAATTCCTGGATTGGTATTCCAACCGTTTTTTCTGGTATACATATCCGTAGCTACCATATAAAATGTCTTTTTGTCTTCTCCACGTAATATGTGCGGATCTCTGATGCCTCCGGTTCGTGATATCTTTGCCGAAGAAATCACAGGTCGGTTATCATTCAAAGCGTTCCAATTAACCGCATCTGCACTTACTGCGAATCGTAATTGCTCTTGAGTTGAAAGTTCCCCGGAACCCTCAAAATAAGCGAATAAATAACCGGTGTACTTCAGTTCCTTTTGCGAAGAACATCCACTGTTTATTACACTCAAAAACAAAATAATAATAAATAGGTATCGTTTCATCATAATATATAAATTACATTTTATGAAACAAAGGTAGGTGTTCACATTCTCAACTCGTGGCTCACATGTTACATCTTATGCAACAGATGTTACAATCGATTTATCGGGCATGGAAATATGTACACTTCCCCCCCTATCAGTTCACCTTAGCAAAAAATAAAGAATTAATAAAGATACAATTCATTTAATTTCGTACTTTTGTTACACTATGTAAACGCACAATCTTATATCTCTTACAAATATGATTAAACTGTTATCTTTATTCGCTGCCCTTTTTTTGTTTGGAAATCATTCGGCAGCCCAAAACATAATTCTATCGGAATTGTCTACTCAAAGCCAATTACCGTCAGGAGAAATCTATTGTAACTTTCAAGACTCGGAAGGGTATATGTGGTATGGTACGGAAGAAGGCTTGTGTCGCGATGACGGATATGCTATCAAAACATTCCGTTCGGATTTCCATACGCCGGAACTAATAAGAAGTAATATCGTAACATGTATCACAGAAGATAAAAAGAAACGAATCTGGTTCGGAACAAAAAGAGGAGTATACATTTTAGATAAAACCCAGTATCATATATTTCCTTTGGCAGATGACGAAATAAAAGAATGGTCTATCGCCAATATCATTAGCACTTCCGATAGTACCATCTGGATATCCGGCAACAACTCTATTTTACGTTATGATATGCATCAAAAAAGAATAGGAACCTATGAGGAATGGGAAGGCAATCCTAAAAAAATAGAGTACTTTTATGAGGATACTGACTTGAATACATTGTGGATTATTCAGTGGAATGGGAGAATTTTTCACTTCGATAACAAAACAAATCAATTTATTTCTCATCCCTGGCCATTTCGCGAATTTCCTACCAGCATTATAAAAGATAGATACAGCTCTGCTTATTGGGTTACTACTTGGGGAAAAGGAGTTGTCCGTTTCGACCCATTCGCAAAAGAAACGGAGAAAATGTTCGCACTTCAGCCCACAACCATAAGTACTGAAAATTATTTTCAGGGAGAGACATTCAGAATCCTCCAAGACAGCATTCTGAATTACCTTTGGGTTATTTCCACCGATAATTTATATGCTTACAACATTTCACAGGACAATACATTATCCCCTGTCGATACGTCTTCTTTTTTAAGCACTGAAAAGAAAATTCTATCAAGTATTATATCCGACCGCCTGGGTAACTTATGGATATCGGGGTATTCTCCCCATTCATTCACCATTTCTTTTCAGGAAAATCACATTGAGCACGACCGCGTTTCCGTATTGAAGAGGATGCTCAAATACCCAGTTTCTATTTGCATATTAGTTCATGATAACGGAAGCTTTTGGTTTTGGCCTAAAAGAGGCGGTTTATGCCTTTATAATCCACAAAACAATCATATTGAATTTTCAAAACTAGGTAAACGCAAATTATCTCCTTTTCTGGAAAAATCAAATCTAAATAACGGCATATTTTGTGTGCTAAAAGACAAAATTGTTTTGCTCTTACAACATAAAGAAGATAAAATCTATGAATCTGAAATTGTAGATATCACTCCCAATACAGAACCGGGCGAACGAATCCGCACGCTGCATGAAGATATATCCGGCTATTTGTGGATCGGCACTTCTAATAATCTGTTCAGATATAACCAGAAAACGAAAGAACTTCACAAAATATGGGAAAACACCGGGTTCATCAACGACATTACCTCCTTTAACAATCAAAATATCTATTTGGCAACAGAAACAAACGGCCTTCTTTGCCTTTCAAAAAATAATAAGAAAACAACTTGTAAAGTAAACGAAAATTGCTCTCATATCACCATATCACCAGATCAGAAGGTTTGGATAGGGACACAACAAGGCAACATATACTGTTACAGCCCACAAACGAATGAATTGATCTCAAAGGCTGAAGAATGTGGCTTGGAGGGAAGTCCTATCATAGATATAGAGGCAAGCCATTCAGGAAAGATTTGGATGATGACAACTCAAAAAATCATCATATATGATCCTGATAAAAACACATTCCATACCATTCATTCTTCCGACCCAACGCTTTTTATGAATAAATTCAACTGTTTGTATAAAGAAAAGAGCGGCATTTTCTATATTGGAGGCACTGAAGGGTTTCTTACCTATCCTTCATTATTATCACAGGAAAATACGATAAAAACGTCTAAAGAATCATCTTTAACACTAACCGCGATGAAAGTAAACGGTCATTTAAGGGTGTTCAATTATAAAAACGAGGTTATCAAATTGAAGCCAAATGAACGTAACATAGAGTTATTCCTTTCGACGTTCAATCCTTTGAACGCAGAAAAGATCCACTATGCCTTCAAATATAAAAACGAAGGTTCTAACTGGAATTATCTTCTCCAAGGCCAAAATAACATCTATCTGCCACAAATTCCCAAAGGCTATAATGAAATAGAGGTGAAAGCTACAGACAAAGACGGGTATTGGACAAACAACAGTATGACTATCCGACTCTATCTTTCTCCACAATGGTATGAAACATGGTTCGCTTATACCATATATATCCTTATCGTCTTGACTGCCACCTTATACCTTATACATATCTATATCAAACGACAAAAAGATAAAAACAGAATTCTTATGGAAGAACGGATAGCTCAAATGAAATACCGTTTTTTTACCAATATAAGTCACGAGCTTCGCACCCCTCTGACCTTGATTATTACACCGTTAGATACAATCATAAAAAAGGTCTCGGATAAAGATGTGAAAAAACAATTAGGTATTATACACAAAAATGCACAGGGCTTATTGGAATTGGTTAATCAATTGCTCGATTTCAGAAGAATAGAAATGAAAGGGGAAACTTTAGTATTAAGCCGTGGAGAGTTGAAAAGTATCCTAGCCTTAATCCATGAGAACTTCCAACCAATAGCTATACAAAAAAAGATAGCATTCAACTACGATTGTGAGCCGGATTCAATCTACATGAATATTGATTATCTTAAAATACAGAAAATAGTCAACAATTTACTCTCAAATGCTTTCAAATTCACAGAAGAGGGTGAAATCACTTTGTCTCTAAAAGCAGAAATAGTAGACAACAGACAATACGCTGTAATAAAGGTAGAAGATACCGGAATCGGAATTCCTGAAAAGGAGTTGAATAGCATATTCGAACGTTTTCATCAGGTAAACTCAAAAAAGGAAAACGCCGGAAGTGGTATTGGTTTGCATTTAGTCAAAGAATACACAGAAATGCATCAAGGATATATAACCGTAGAAAGTACCGTCAATATAGGGAGTATTTTCCATATATATATTCCCACTGACTTGGTCGTATCCAAAGAAGCTGAAATGATGGAAAACGAAGAAGAGGATGTAGAAAAAAAAGATATAAACGTTCATGATAAAAAAATCCTAATTGTAGAAGATAATCCGGAATTTCGCGCATACTTGAAAAATGAGTTAAGCCATTATTTCACTGTTTACGAAGCATCTGATGGAGAAGAAGGCGAAAAAGAAGCATTAGAAAAAAAACCAAATATAGTCATCACCGATTTAATGATGCCAAAAGTAAATGGTTTGGAATTATGCCGCCGTATCAAAAACAATCTAGAAATATCTCACATTCCTATTATATTATTAACAGCCAGCAATAACATTGAAAACGAGAAAACCGGATATAAGGAAGGCGCTGACGCATACATATCCAAACCTTTCAACTGGGATATTCTACTAGCCCGTATACAAAATCTGATTAAACAAAACGTACAACGCCAACAAGCTTTTAAAATAGATATTGAAGCGACTCCAAAGAGCGTTACAATTTCCGCCCTTGACGAAGAGTTATTGGGAAAAGCTATAAATCTAGTGGAAGCAAACATCAATAATTCCGAATACTCTATTGAAGACTTGAGTAGTGATATGGCAATGAGCAGAGTGAATTTATTTAGAAAAATACGTTCAATAACAGGAATGTCTCCCAGTGAATTTGTAAAAAGTGCCCGTCTAAAACGAGCAGCCAAACTACTTTCAGAGGGCGAATTAAATGTAGTAGAGGTAGCATACAGTGTCGGGTTTAATACTCCGAGCTATTTCACAAAATCTTTTAAAAAGATGTTTGGAGTACTCCCTACTGAATATAATACAAGACTAAAGGAACGTTAACTATTTGTTACTCAAGTTTCGGATTTAGAATGGCCTCGTAATAATTGACATAAACAAGGATTTGAGGGAGCGTCAAATGAACTGTGTCATGGTTAATATTCTCGCTTAAACTCATCGGTCGGGGAGCGGCCAGCGCCAAGGGGCGGGACCACCCGTCCCGACGAGCGTCAAAATTACAACAATCTGAACCGTTCTCCAAATTTAATGGCCAGTTGTTGTGAGATTGTAGCCCAATTTGCCAACGGCATCGTCCATTTTTTCCGAATGTTACGGTACGCGAGATAAACAAGCTTTTCCAGTGCCGTATCATTGGGGAATACACCCTTGTTCTTCGTGACCTTGCGAATTTGCCGATGGTAACCTTCCACTGTATTGGTGGTGTATATCAGTTTCCGGATTAGCGGAGTGTATTGGAAGTATTCGGTAAGCCGTTCCCAATTGTCACGCCAGGACTTTATCACGATGGGATATTGCTCGCCCCATTTGGTTTCCAGACTATCCATTTGGGTTTCGGCCGCATCCTTGCTGACAGCGCCATATACGAGTTTTAGGTCTTTCATAAACTCCTTTTGATGCTTGCTTCCGACATACTTGATTGAGTTGCGGATTTGATGGACGACGCAAAGCTGCACGTTCGTGTCCGGGAACACGCTCTTGATCGCGTCAGGGAAGCCCTTCAAGCCGTCCACACAAGCAATGAGAATGTCTTCAACGCCACGATTCTGCAAGTCGCTTAAGACACTTAGCCAAAAGTTCGCTCCCTCACTCTTTGATATGTACATGCCAAGCAGGTCTTTCCTGCCGTCCTTGTTGATGCCCAGAACATTATAGATGACGCGGGTAACAGCAAATCCCTTGTCGTCCATCACTTTATAATGGATGGCGTCAAGCCAGACTATGGCATATACAGACTCCAGTGAACGTGAACGCCAAGCCTTTATTTCAGGAATGACACGGTCGGTTATGGAGCTGATGGTTTCGGGAGAGACGCGGCTGCCAAGGTTCTCTTCCATCCAATCACCGATTTCCCTCGTGCTTGTACCAAGGGCGTACAGGCCAATTATCTTTTCTGCCATGCCTTCTGCAAGCATGGTCTCACGCTTCTTGATGAATTGAGGGTCGAAGGAGGCATCACGGTCACGAGGGGTGGAAACGGTTACTTCGCCGACAGGTGTCTGAACCTGCTTCTGCATCTTACCATTACGGCGGTTGCCCATTTGACGGGATTATTCCGTCAAATGGGCATCCATCTCGCCTTCAAGAGCTGCGTGTAATCGGTAACTTTGTATCGTCAAAAATCGGAAAAGTAAAATCGACATGATAATAAAAGAAATAGCATTGTAATTTTGTGGTGTCAACTACAAATTACAATGCCTATGACCGAGACTTCCAAATTAAAGAAGTATCTGATGTGGTACAAAGTTAACGAATTATTTTCAGATGGCCTAAACAAAAGTCAGATAGGCCAATCTTTGAATCTTCACCGTCAAACTGTGTCGAAGTATCTGTCCATGACGGAAGAAGAGTTCATGTCCAGCCAGAGTTATGACCGCCATTACTGTCATAAACTTGACGGCTATGAATCTTATGTAGTGGGTGAGTTGCGTAAGTGGCCTTTTCTGTCCGCTCCCCAGCTGCATGGCCGCTTGAAGGAGCATTTTGCGGATCTTCCTTCAGTCACCCTCAAAACGGTATTCAACTTCGTCAACCGTGTGCGTTTAACCCACCATCTTCCCAAAGATTCTGAGAAGAGCTACCGCCCCTATGAGAAGCAACCCGAGACGCCCTATGGTGAATATGCCCAGTGCGACTTCGGGGAGCGCTGGATGAAGGCCCCTCAAGGGCAGTCTATAAAAGTGTATTTCTTTGCGATGTGTATGAGTCGCAGTCGTTATAAGTTCATCTACCTGAGCCGCACCCCGTTTACCACTGCCCTTGCGGTTTACGCCCATGAACTGGCTTTCGAGTTCTTTGGTGGAGTACCTAGAAAAATAGTTTATGACCAGGACAAGGTGTTTCTGGTTAATGAGAACCTTGGCGACCTGGTGCTTACCCGCGGTTTCCGCACCCTTGTCCGTGAACATGGCTTTGAGCCCGTGTTCTGTCGAAAATCCGATCCCCAGAGCAAAGGCAAGATAGAGAACGTCGTCAAATATGTGAAGTATAACTTCCTTCGCGGTCGCGAGTTCATCGACATCGACCTGCTTAACAAAGAGGTCCTTGGCTGGCTGGAACGCACAGCCAACGGCACTGAACATCATGGCATACGTCGTGTCCCGTCCGAGGAGTTCGAGACGGAAAAAGCACACCTTATGCCTTATAATGGAGTTCCGACAATTCCTTGTGAAAGCCTCATGCAGCATCATGTGCGAAAGGACAACGTGATTACCTACCGTGGAAACTATTACACCGTTCCCACGGGAACCTACCGCGGCCATCAGGCACTGGTCTATATAGAAGAAAAAGAAGACCGTCTATATATCTACAGTCATGAGACAGGTAAAACGCTTGCCGTCCATAAAATAAGCGGCGACAAGGGGCGTCTGGTAAGCAACACTTCACACCGGCGTGACCGGGAGGCATCGCTGGACGATTACGAGGTCTCTGTCCGCAAGGGGCTTCCCGAAAGCACGGTGATTGACGGGTATTTATCCCAACTGCGCCTGCACAAGGCCCGCAACTACCGCGACAACCTCCAGTTTATAGCCCGGCGTCATGCGGCATACTCAGAGGGCACACTTACCGAAGCCTTTGCCCAGTGCCTTGAAGCAGACGTCTTCAACGGATGCAGTCTAATGAAGGTGGCCGAAGGGCTTAGAATCCGCAAGGGAGAAGCTCTTATAGAGGTTCATAGGGAAACGGAACCTGTTCCACAGGCCGACACCTGTGCCATGATTCCCGAGAAAACCGACATATCAACCTTTAATACTCTCTTTGTATGATAATGAACGAACAACTCAAAAGCCTGTGCTCACGTTTGCGCCTGTACGCCCTTCCACGCCTGATCGAATCCGAGGCCCACCAGGCACAGGAGCAGGGTAAAACCCATGTCGAGTTCTTGCATGACCTACTCTGCCGCGAGGTTCAGGAGAGGGACAACAAGGACTTCCAACGGCGGCTGAAAGCGGCGGCCCTTCCGGCAAGACATGACCTCGACCTTTTCGACCACAACTACTCGCAAGGCATCACCGCACCAAGACTGCGTGAACTGCGCCGACTCGGCTGGCTAGAACAGAACTACAACCTGATACTCATGGGACCGTCCGGAACTGGCAAGACCTTCATCGCCGCAGGACTTGTGTACGAAGCTGTAGGACAAGGATACAAGGCGTATATGGTCACCATGGAGGATGTGATAAACACCATCAAGATGAAAACCTTGATGCCTTCGGCTATGAGTGCATACAACCGGCTGCTCAAAGCCGACCTGGTAGCCATAGACGACATCATGCTCTTCCCGGTGAAAAAAGAAGATGCCGCAGGCTTCTTCAACCTCATTAATACGCTTCACGAGAAAGCCTCGTTGATAATCACCACGAACAAGGCACCCACCGAATGGGCAAAAACGCTTGATGACGAAGTGCTAGCTTCAGCAATTCTCGACAGGCTATTATATCATTGTGAGGTAATAAAACTTTCAGGACAAAGCTATCGGATGGGAAATCGAAAATCAATTTTTGAAGAAGGGAAAGACTCATCTTTGGCTGGGGGTACCCCCAGCCAAAGATGAACAACATACCAAAGTAATCTATAGTATTAACTTATAGTCTTGGCTATCATGTGTCGATTTAACTTTACCGAAAATTGTCGATTTAAGATTTGCTTATTACACTGCGTTAAGGATGTTTTCCAACAAGGGAGCGAATGCTCCATCTTTACCAAACAAGGGCTTACCTGCCTTTATCTCGGAAAGGACTTGAGCACGAAGCCCGTTAAAATCAATTTCGTTGTTCATAATCTTACTGTGTCGTTACAAAGTTAATTCTTTTTTTGTCGTGACACAGTTTAAATGACAATCTCGGATTTGATACATTTTCTCTGCAATTCACCACCACTGATCATAGTTTTAATCCCCTTCACCTTTCTTTCAAACTTCCGATGAATAGGGCGTTTATAGGTGAAGGGTAACCCTTTCACCACCTCTTTCACTTGTAAGCGTCTCCGCGATTCTATATAGTGTATTAAAATAAAAAGGCTAATGATCCC